>FRDC01002727.1_pt1 | contig 127479 bp, 125 predicted proteins | sample 1106171 | NCBI WGS metagenome assembly FRDC01 (sample SAMEA3930566, study PRJEB13176) | freshwater metagenome | biome: Drinking water system; feature: drinking water; material: water | place: Singapore | collected 2014-12-20 | reverse complement strand
GCGGGCAACCGCCGTTGTTTACTTAATGAAAAAAGCAACTTTCCTTACTTTCTTCCTCATTTCCTCAACTTCATTTGCGGGCTCGGTTTCTGATTTTACTCCTGCCACTCTCAAATCAGAGATGTCCCGCTTCATCAAAGCCAGTCAACCAAACCGTAGTGTGGGAATGCCTGGCCACAAAACTGCAGCAGCCTATATCAAAAATGAACTCGAAAAAACTCTCAAGCAAGCTGCTAAAAATCCCACTTTTCACGGAGGGAAAACTTATGTTCACACCTTCGTGCCTGACATTGACTTTGCAATTCAAAGTTACAAAAATGATTTTAAAAATCTTGTAGAAGCTAAATTTCCACCTGAACATGCTGAATATAAAAAATGGAAAGCTTTTACTGATCAAGCCATTACATTTGTTTCTCAGTATCGAAAACAGCCTGGACAAAATATTATTCTTGAACTCAAGGGTTCAAAAAAACCAGACGAAATTGTATACATCGGCGCACATTACGACACCATCACTCACCAGAAGGAGACTTTACAGTTCACACCCAACTCCCCTACTGATGGAGCTGATGATAACGCCAGTGGAATTATTGCTCTTCTAGCCGTCGCAAAAGCTCTCACTCCCGTAGAACATGATAGAACAATTCGTATTATTGCATTTGACTTTGAAGAGGTTTTTTTTCTGGGGTCATATGCTCTTGGGAAAGATTTAATTCAAAAAAAAGCTCCTTGGAACTCTGAAAAGGAATCAGTCCTAGGACTTTTCGCTCTAGAGATGATGGGTAACAGCCACACCCCTTTAGCTCAACTTCCTGTGGTCAAACTCTACGCAAGAGATCCAAATGATGCTCAAGCTAAAATGGATGTAAACTTAGCAAATTACTTCATTCAAGCTACAACTGATTTAAAGTCTAAAATCAAGCCTGTACTTTTACAAAATGGATTCAACCGAAGTGACAACTGGTCTTTCTGGCAGCATCAAATTCCTTCTATTTGTATTAGCCAGGATTGGGAAAATGACTTTAATGAAAAAAACTACCACACCAGCCATGACTCTGTGGAAAGCATTAATTTTGATTATTTATCTGAGACGAGTAAAGCACTGCTCAAAGCACTCGTCCTAGCCTCTCATTCAAAAACCCAATAAAACAGCTGAAATCTCCACTTTACCCAAGTATTGCAAAATGATATTGCACTTCCATGGCTCAAACTTCTATGTCCATTTTTGAATTTATTCTAAAAAACTACAAAAATTTTAACTCACGCGCAACTCGCGATGCAACACTCTCTTATTGGCATCATATTGAAGGCGGCGGCAAGATGTTCTGGGCCGTGGCAGGCGCAATGTCATCTGCTCAACTCGGCATCACCTTAGCCCCTGCGATTCGTGCAGGACTCATTCACGGGCTCTCCGTCACCGGCGCTAACCTCGAAGAATCTCTTTTTAGACTCGTAGCTCATCATAGCTACAAAGATTTTCCTGAATATCGCTACTTCACCAAAGATGACGACACACGCATCTTAGAACAACGTATGAGGCGAGTCACTGACACAAGTATTCCTGAAGACGAAGCTTTTCGAGCAGTAGAAAAGTACATTGTTCCAATGTGGACAGATGCCACAAAGAATAACAAAAGATTTTTTTGGCATGAGTATTTTTACGACCTCATCCAAAAAGTCGATTCCAGACAATACGAAGGTAACCCTGAGGAATGCTGGCTTCTTGCTGCGGCGAAAGCTAAACTCCCTATGGTAGTTCCAGGGCACGAGGATTCCACCTTTGGAAACATTTTTGCTTCTCATGTAAAAACCGGCGAATGCAATGCCTCGATTGTAAAATCAGGGATTGAGTACATGGCAGAGCTCTATGATCAGTACAAAGAACTCTCTTCAGGCAAGGGCGTTGGCTTTTTTCAAATCGGCGGGGGAATTGCTGGAGACTTTCCAATCTGTGTTGTTCCGTCTATCAAGTATGATTTAAGTGAGCCAGTCAAACCCTGGGCCTATTTTTGCCAGATTTCAGACTCGACTACATCTTATGGGTCATACTCAGGTGCAACTCCGAACGAAAAAATCACTTGGGATAAACTCACACGCGACACTCCGATGTTTGTTATTGAATCAGATGCAACCGTTATTGTGCCTCTCATGCTCAGTGCACTACTAGAGGCTAAGCAAAATCCAAAAGCAGCCAATGAGTTGATAGCTAAGTATAAATAAACTACTTCCAATAAGGTTCAGCGTTCTGTTTAGTAATCATATTTGCACAGCTAGTAGGATCCATCTCAGGTTCACTCTTACCTTTTAACATTGAACCGAAACAACAAAACTGAGCACCATAAACCGCATCATATGTCGTGAAACTTAAATCTTCGTGCAAAAGTCCGGGTACATGTACTAACTCATGAAACAGTAGGGCCAACCGCTCAGCTCGAGAGAACTGATTCAACTTAAACAAATTTAATACCATCCCAGGAGCTTCTGCATCACGCCCACAAATTTGCGCAAAAGCATTAGCATCGTTACTGATAAAGATATTTTGACTCGCGCTTTCTGAACCCTCTCCAGCTTTCTCACAAGTCACTGTAAAAGGTCGGTTTGTGTTCAACTCAAAATATCCTAGCATTTGCGCAGCCATTGCTCTCCAATAAGCGATAAGCTCAGGCTTTGCGGGCGTTTGTGAAAGATAGTACTCAGAACCAGAATTTTTGGGAGGTTTCCAGGATTGTAAATCTGAAAGACATCTTATTCCGCGATCAAAAGCCATTTCAAGATCAGCTGCAAGATCCTTCACTCCTGAACTTCCATACTTTTCACAGCCGTGAGTTTTAATGTTTGCACCAAAAAGCTCAAGACCGAGATCTACCTTCAACACTGGCAAGACTGAAGAAAGCCTTTCCTCTAATTTTTCAAAAGGAAGTGGTGACGCGCAACCGTGAGAAAACGCTTTCATGGATAAAGGTTTTGTAGATATGTGCATCCATTTTCCTAACGATTCGTCCCATTGGTACAGAGTTTTCGTATATTGGCCACTTTTGATCCATCGAATTTCAACTTTAGATCGGTTTGGCCAACTTGTTTCTTTTAACTGGTAAAGCTCTGCTGTTTCAGTTTTCTCGATCCATTTCCCATGATCATCATAAATATCTACCTGTCGATAAGGCCTTGGATCCAGCAAACTTTTAATCTTTTGATGTGTCACTCTGATCTTCCATCGCGTCTTGAGATCTTCATAAACAATGATTTGATTCTCTTCAAAATCAGAAAAAGTAGATTTTGAAAATCCGAGTGACTCAGGAGTTGGAATCTTAATATCAGCACTTACTGGTGATACAGACCCCCATAAGATGCAAATCAAAAAATATAGTTTCATTCTAACGTAGCCCCGCTAATTTCCTCATCTCATCAAGAATTTTTGAACCGCCACCGTTTTTATACAAACTACTACATGCTTCATAAGTATTTTCACGATGCTCCTCCGGTGAAGTAAAGTAAGCCAAGTAGCCATTCGTCAGTCCTAGATTCCAAACTTCATTTGCACCTGCTTCTTTTGCAATATTTTTCGCTGCAAACCCTAGGCTAGTGGTCGGTTCTCCCGGCCATGTCATCATTGCTAATCCATCCCAACGAATCATCGCAATAGGAACCCTTCTAGGAAAAAGTGCACTTACATTCAGATTTAGCCAGCTTGGAATCCAATCTTTAAGTGAACCTTGTGTGCAAGTTTTGATACTCAACGCCGCCTTCCCAAGTTTGAAACGAGTGTACTGAACATCCCAGTCAAAGGACAACTCACGCATAGATGGCATGGCGGCTTGAAGTTGCTGCGAAAACGACTGCCCAATTTGAGCAATCCCTTCTACCCCACCACGAATTGGCGCAACATCCCCCTCTGCTCCGTTCATAAATAAAATTACAGGATTGTTTACTTCACTTTTAAGTAAAAGTTCTGTTTCTTTTTCCATCGCTCCTGGCACATCTGAACTATAGAACAAATTTTCAGGTCCAAGTGCCGTGCCATGGATAGGTAGATTGATCATCCCCCCAAGCCATTGTCCTGACAGATTTTGTGCGAGTAGAGCATGAGCTTGCGGATCAAACTGCCCCACTTTCCCGCGACGATTGTGCTGTAGATTTTGCGCTTGAAACGAAACCGAATAAACTTTCGCAGGTTCTGATTTCTCTACAGCAAGACGAGCCGTTTCATAAACACTTTCAAAAAATCGGTCATAAACTTCTTCCTGAAAAAAATCCATTACGGTTAACTCCCAAAATAGATTTTTAGATAAGGTTCCAGGTCCACTGTGCGTATGAGTAGCAGAAATAAATATTTCATCTTCTTTGAAACCCAACGCTCCCAGTCGCTCCACCATAGCGTCGTCAAATCCCGCCTCCACACCTACTGTATCTACGCTCACAAATAGAAGCTTCTTTAAATCTGACTGAACAAACATCGCCTTACTACGAATTGGACTTAAAACTCCAACAGAGGGTTTTTGTAAAACGGCAAAAGGAAATTTTCCAAAAATATCCCAAGGAAATGAAAGTTTGCGCTTAGGTGACCCATACCCCCCCAGTGGAACACCAAGTTCTGGGGTTGCATCTGTAGCAGCCAACCCCACTCTACCAATGGAACTGGCGTAAACAGTAGATTGAAAAAAAATTATGAAATTTAAAAATAGAGATAAAGAACAAAAAAGTAATTTGAACATGCGGAAGATCTCCTGTCCTAAAATTGTCTCAGCTTTAGGAAGGAAATCGAAAGAGGAAAATTTTGCCGAGCTATTTGATTTTTATTAAAATGCTTTACTGACTTCAGCTGAAACAGGGCTTTCATTTCCTGCAGAATCGTAAGCACTCACTGCAAAATAGTGAGTCACCCCTCCTACTCTGAGATTTTTAATCGTCACGGTTGTAACGTTGCCCAGAGTTGCGGGTGAAGTAACCAAGTTCGCGTTATTATTCACTGTAAAGGGCACATCCGTCACATAAGTTCCAGAGGAGTCTCCAACATAAATCTTAAACCCGGCCAAATCACCATCCACCTGACCTGTTGCTTGGCTAACACCAGGATCCCAAGTCAATGTTGCCTCTCCAGTACACACACACTGAGGCGGAGGATTGTTTGGTGGTGGATTGTTTGGTGGTGGATTGCTCGGTGGAGGCGGAGAAATCACCTGTGGAGGAGCATCTCCCCCACCTCCACCACAACCAGCAAGATTAAATGTAATAGTGAATCCTGTCACCTGAGCTAACCCCTTTGCGAGCTTCATAGCCTGAGGAGCTATCTGCAACGTCTCGGTAACAACAGCCTGTGCTTCAGGTTGCAAAGCATTCGCTTGAGGACTCATTTTTTCTAAAGTAGCTTGAAGTTTAGGTCTAAGCTTATTGACCTGATTCAAAACCGCTGGTGCATACTGCCTAATTTTAGGAATAATTTTTGGAGCTGCTGTTACAGCCGCAGCCGTTAACTCCATCGCTATTGCCGTTGTAAGTCCTAGCATATTTTTCTCCTAGTTTACTTTCCTACTGTCTCACCTTGAGAAGCATTATTTTTTAGTGAATTAGTTTCATTTTCGAATTTTCTGTCTGGAATATTTTTTTGAATTAAAGTTGAACTCTTAGTCTGTGTAGATGGATTTTGCATATCCTGAATAGATAAAATCTGTTTCATCAAATCATCTCTTTTTTCATTACTTAATAAGCAAGCTATACTTAAATGGCTGTATCTCTGCTTTTTTGTATCAAACCCTTTAGCAACTTCATTGAAGTTTTGAGTTTCTTGAATTTTTTCATCATAGAACTTCAAAAAAATTGAAGCTGATACTCTATTTTTGATTTGTATAAAATTTTTAACATTTTCTAGATTTTTACATGCAACTTTCTCTAAAACATCAACCTGAATTTTCGCTAATTCTGCCTCAGAAGTCCCTAATTTCTCCAACCCAGAACGTGCATCTTTTTGAATTGCATATTTTTTTAATTCGACAATAAACTCTCTCATACCAGATCTAAAATGATATTCAGAAGGATCATATTTATCCATACCTCTTAATGCTTTAAGCAAATTAAGAGCTTGATCATCGTTCTCAATAGTATATCCACGAGACTTAAAACCTTGTTGAGTGACGACAGCGGCGCCACCCCATACGTTAGTTGATTGCAAAAATACAAACAGAAACAAAAAGCGTAACACCAAACCTCCCCAAAATCTCTCTAAGTTGTCTTAAGCAACTCATTACCCTGCAAACCTTAGGCCTAATAAAACATAGACCCGCTAAAACTGATAAAAGGAGAGCATAAATATTCGTCTAAGAATTAGTCGGTTGAAAAAATTTTTGTCTATTTTTTTTAAAATCGAATATATTTCGTCCACTCTGTGTCCTTTTTTACCCAGTTATAAAAAAATCCTATTCAAATCACCCTCTTCGAATATGAAAGAAATTTTATGAAAATATTTAGCAAACTGGCCGTAAAATAAAGTTCAGGTATAAAAACCAGAACGTTTAAACAATCAGAAAGCAAAGGAAAAAATAATATGAAAAATATAAATCCAAAAAAAATCACACTCGGACTAATGCTTTTAGCATCTGGATTAATCAATTCCACTTCCTTAGTCTTTGCAGAAGAAAACGAAATCAAAGCAGATAAAAAAGAACTTCACCAAGATAACGAAAAAATACGAGAAGACCGTACAGACTTGAAAGAAGATCTTGAAAAGAGAAAGGAACTTCAAAAAGAAATTCGCGGAGATCGTGAAAAGCTCCGAGAAGATATCAAGCAATTCGGAAAAGACTCTGACCAAGTTAAGGCCGATCGTGAAGAGCTAAAAAAAGACCGCCAGGCTCGACACGAACTCAGAAAAGAAATACGTGAAGACGCTCACGAAATTCGCGACGACAAACGTGAAAGACGAGAAGACCGAAGAGAACTTAGGCAAGATCGCAGAGAAAACAGAAGAAAGCACCATCGTCGATAAAAATTATTTTTTAACTAAAAAATAGAAATAAGACGTTCCATAAGCCTTTTCACCCCAGAGACGGGTCACTCCTAGCCTCAAAAGGTGAAAAGGCCATGGATAAAATGGCATAACTTTAGAAATACGATTCCAGATCCATGCTATATAGTACAAACCTCTAAAATCAGTCTTACCTTTCAACATTAAAACATAGTCCTTAGGAAAAAATAAAAAGTGCATAACATTAGCTGAGAAACGCTCTTTTACCTCAAAACCCTCTGCACTAAACATCTCTTCCAACGTCTCCTTAGGAAATAGAGAAATATGCTCAGGAACGGCTGCCATCATATCTGCTCCCGCTCGAGCAAGCTGAGCCATCACAGACCGATCACCCTGACTATAAGTAGACTCTGTAAATAACAAAACAGCCCCACCCTTTTTCAGCACTCGAGACCATTCCTTCAACACAGAAGGAATATGAGGAACATGTCCCAGAACATCTAAAGAAAAAACTACATCTACAGACTCAGAAGGTTCAGGAATTTTTTCATTTTCTACTAAAAGTTTAAAATGACAGTTTGCCTGAATGCAGTCGGAAAACTTCCCTGCGATCTGAAGCTGAGTCTCAAAAATATCCAATCCTGTAATAGGATATCCGATCATCATTGAAAAATTCAGCGTTGTCCCACCTGTGCCACATCCATAATCTAAAAACTTAAACGAGGATTGGCGATCTTGAAGTGTCTTTTGAACTTTTTTCCAAAATCTTAAAATAAAATAGTGTCTTGGATCTAAACGGAACCAAAATCGTTTCCATAAACTGCTTCGAAGATCAAATCTGGGCTCTGACCACCACATCTCCTCTCCCGAGGCGATCTTTCCTCCCCATTGGCCACCCCATTGACCTTTATACTTTTCGATTTCTAAATGAATCTCAGTCACCCTAACGACTTAGCATAAGTGTCTAAACTTGACTAGGAAACCAATGATTTCTTAACTTCATAAAAGGCTTTTCAAAAATTTGAAACAAAACCCAGCCACAACCCAACGTAGACGCAATAGAACCCAGCAATACAAAATAAAACTCAGAGGATCCAGAAAGCTTTAAATAACTTGCTAGCTGATCAACCCGGTAAAGAGGGCGATCTTGAAATAAATACGCGCTGTAAGAAACCTGAGCGCACCAGAGCATAAATCTAGAATTTAACACAGGAGCCAACCGAAGATGCGGCGATAGACAGGCAATCACAATACAAGCAAATCCAATCACTTGAAAATATAGAATAGCCAAATGCTCCATCAACAGAAAAGGAGCGTAAACCAACACTACGCCTAGGACGAATAGCTCATTACATTTTTGTTTTAGTTTCTGTAAAAATGAGTTGCTATGAAGTTCTAAATCAGCAATCCAAACCCCTAACAATAATGGAGCCAGAGCTCCCAGACGAACAATATCCCCTTGCCAGTAAATCCCAAACAATCCCAAGAAAATTCCGATCCAGATCAATCTAGAAAAAAATTGAGTTCTTATCCAATTTATACGAACCATAGCCAGCAAAAACAAAGGTAATAAAAAGTAAAACTGTTCTTGGGCAGCTAGACTCCAAGTCACAACATAAATAGGTCGATCAAAAAGATTTTGTGTAAATGTTAAGTAGGGAATCAACTGCTGAAACGAAATATCTGATCTCAGAAAATTAAACCCTAACAAAATAAAGTAAACTGGCCATGTTCTTAGAACTCTCCTGCCCCAAAAATTTTTCAAAGAAAGACTGTGCGTTTGGTCAATCTCTTTTAGCAACACCGTACCAATTAAAAACCCACTCAGTATGAGGAAGAGATAAATTCCATTCCATCCAGTCAGCATAAACGAATGAAAAAAAGAAGAACTTCCTGTATTGGAGCTGGTATGGTGCAATAGAACTAGAAAAACAGCTACTGTTCTTAAGCCATCTAGATTTTGTCTACGCTGAGATGTCACTCATTCTATTATCCACTTTCTAATGCAATCCACAATCTTAAGTTTAATAGAAAATTCACAAAAACTCTGTTAGCCTTGACCCTTAAAAAGGGGGAAACCATGAAAGTGTCTTTTAAATATTTTTTCGTACTTTTTTTTACTGCACCTCTCACATTAGCTCAAGCCAACCCACCCTCATTTCCCTTTCATGGAGTCTGGATAGGAAGTGGGCAAACTTTAGAAAATAACACTAAACACTCATGCGAAAATATCAAGTTTACGATCCAACAAACTGAAAGCCACCTTCGCTTTGTAGAAGAGGAGTTTACATGTGAAAAAAATATCAATACGCGACTCAATATTGATTTCGAAATCCATGGAAATGAACTTTGGATTGATAATAAAAAAGCAGGATCTTTGAACGATACAGAATTTTTTATTGATATCTTAGAACAAAAACCTAAACACTTTATTCAGCTTGCTGTCTATGGGCAGATTGAAAATGGTCGATTCCGATACTCGGAAATCATTCATTATCGACTAAACGGAGAGAGTGGTAAAAACGCAATTGCAGCTGAAATGAGACTTAAGTCTCAAATCGAATAGAAATTTTCCAATTATTTCAGCTGATTTGACAAGATCAAATCTTAAGTATAGGCTGCGCCCTGAGACTTGAACAAAAACCAGGGGGGCGACACAATGTCGGGTTTTAGTTTTCATTTTTTTCTTTTATCACTCGCTTTAACATTTAACTTAGCTGAAGCTTTAGAGCCTCCACCACCGACTTCTATTGAAATTGGCTTAGCAGCAAACTTCTCAGAACCCAGTGTTTCAGCCTCGAATCCCTACACAAACTATTTCCGTCAAGGCATACAGCTTGCCCTTCAACAAAGAGAAGCTGAATTACTAAAAAAGAAAATTAAAATTAATGTAAGAGAATTTGACTATGGAACAAAGCCTATTCGAGTTCTTGAAGTCGCTAGAGCAGCGGTGGAATCTTCTGTGCTTGGAGTCATTGGGTACGGACTTTCTTCACAAGCACTCTTAGCAGCACCCATTCATCAAAAAAACAAGCTTCCCCTCCTCTCGCCAAGCGCTACTGCTGACAGGCTAGGGACATTTGGAGATTATGTTCATCAAGCATGTTTTGATAACTCTTTTATGAGCAAAACCCTTGCAAAACTTGCACATAAAAAATTTAAAGCAAAAAAAATTGCAATCATTGTTGCTGCAGACTGCGCTTACTGCCAAGACCTGGCGCATAGCTTTAGAAAGGAATTTTATCTACAAACTCACCTCGAACCCAAAGAAATTCGAACACTAGAAACTGAACATCATTTTTCAACATTAGTTCAGCAAGTTTTAAATTACCAACCCGACCTCATCTTGCTCCCCAATCAAGAACTTCTTTCCGCGCGAATCATTGCTGCTCTCAACAAAGCGGGCATTCATAAGCCCTACTTAGGCGGGGACGGCTGGGGAAGCAATGGGGAAAACTTTCACAAAGTGTTAGATCAACAAGAATTTCAAGGATTTTCAGTTTCACACTGGCATGAAGACATGAACGTTGCTGCTTCAAAAATTTTTCTGAATCAGTTTCAAAAGCAATATGGGAAAAAACCAATTGATACCGCTGTTATGGCCTATGATTCAATGAACCTCATGATCGAGGCCATTCTCCATGCGCCTACCTTAACTCGACAAGGCTTAGAAGAAGGCTTTAAAAAAATAAAACACTTTGAAGGCGTAACTGGACCTTTCACATTTAAACGCTATCATGCGCCTGAAAAAAGTCTTGTTTTGCTAAAAAAAGAAAAAATCGGATTTAGCGCAATAGAAACGTTACATCCTAAGTTCAAGAATTAATTTAACAACCCATTCTTATGATGACTTTAAAAAATCGCATTAATCGACTTACTGTAGTTACTGTTGTCACAGTAGGAGTAGGCGCATTTATTCTACTGATAGGATATGAAAAATTTCATGCCACATACGAAAAAGACATCATGATACATTCATCTTCTGAGCAAGTAGAAAAATTAATCCCATCGCTTTTACTTCCAGAACAAAAAAATGGAGTCGAATTTCTTTTACAAAAATTTAAAACAGAAGAAAATTTATTTGATATTCAAATATTAAAACAATCAAATCTTCCCTATTCTGAAAATTCAAATCTTATTTCTGTTATTTTTCCAATTACTGAATCTGATCAAACCCTTGGGTATCTTTATAAAGCTAAAACGAGTTCTGGCATCTTAAGCTCTAAGGCATTTTTTCAAGAACTTTTTATTACTTCCATTATCCTTCTATCGGTGATTTTTTCTCTTTTTTGGTCTTTCAGAAAAATAACATCTTACGATATTCCGCAGGAACTCAACACGCTTTTAGCTTGGACTGAAAGTCTATTGTCTGCACATTCCAATATTCAAGAACCAAAACTAAAATTTGAAGAATTCAAAAAACTTTCTCTAAAAATCAAAGACCTCATTGATGACCATGAAAAAACAAGAGAACAAGCGATCATAGGACAACTCACTAGCGGAATTATGCATGACATCAAGACTCCTTTGCATTCACTTCTGACCGCATACCATCTAGCTCAAGAAGTACCTTCCACCTCTCCTAAAAAAATGGATCGACTAGAAAATCTTGCACGAACTTGTGGAATTAAACTCAAAAAAATATTAGAAATTGTAGAAAATACTTTAGATGGATATCGCGAACTTAAAATTAATCCAAAAAACTTAGATATTAAGAACACCCTTCTCAAGTCTCTTTCTGATTCAAAAGAAATTCTCGATCAAAGAGGAATAGAAGTTACACTTGAAATTCCTGAACACGAAGTATCTATTGCGCACGATCCTGTTCAAATTAATCGAGTATTCAGTAATCTAATTAAAAATGCTGCCGAGTCATTTGATGAACTCAAATTCTCCACCTCCGCTCCCCAACTTAAGCTGACGTTAAGCAAAAACGCTCAGATTACAGTTGAAGACTCAGGTCCAGGCCTTAAAGCAGATCCTAAAAAAGTATTTAGCATTTTCCATAGCACAAAACCTAGAGGGGCAGGGCTGGGGCTACTCATTTCAAAAAAAATCATTGAAGCACACCGTGGATCTATTCGCGCCTCTTCTTCAAAATCACTTTCTGGCGCTTGTTTTGAGGTTACACTTTCACATTTTAATGAACGCTTAGGAGCAAACTCATGAGTATTCAACTTCCATCTTTATTGGCCATTGATGACGATGAAACCTGGCTTGAATTTATTCCTGTGATTCTAGAAGGCATCTGCAAAGTCACTTCTTATCCAACTATAGATCAAGGGTTGTCAGCAATTGAACAAGAGTTTTTTGACATTATCCTTCTTGATCTTAACTTTGAAAACGACACACGCACAGGTCTAGATTTATTCAAAAAAATTCATGCGCTGGATAAGGGAGCAGATATTATTATTATCTCTGGGGAAACCAATCATCGAAAGCTTATAGAAGCATTCAACACGGGAGTAAGTCGTTTTATATCCAAGCCAGCACATCCCGATGAAATTAGAACGACAGTAAGCCACTTGATTGCTGAACGACTCAACAGAAGACGGGCCTTTGATAAAAATATGTTTCATAAGCTTGTTGGAAGATCCTTACCCATGATGAAGTTACGCGAGGAAATTCAAAGAGTCTCCCAATGCGGTACAAAAGATATCTTGATCATGGGTGAAACTGGAACGGGCAAAGAACTTGTTGCTCAGCTCATTTCACAAGTAGCAGATCCGTCCGCTAGATTTTACCCCATTAATTGCAGCGCAATACATGACAGTCTAATACAATCTGAACTTTTTGGTCATGTGAAAGGAGCATTTACAGGTGCAGACCGCGACAAAATTGGAGTTTTTGAAGCTGCTGCGGGTGGGTTTGTATTCCTAGATGAAATTGGAGATATGCCTCTTTCTCAGCAACCCAAACTTTTAAGAGCCCTACAAGAAAGAAAAATTCAAAGACTAGGGTCTTACGAAGAAAAAAAAGTAAACTTTAGAACGATTTCAGCTTCACATGTTAACTTAGAAGATGCAGTTGCATCAGGAAAATTTCGCGAAGATCTTTACTATAGAGTTGCAAGAGAAAAAATTAAAATCCCATCATTGAAAGAACGTGAAGAAGATATTCCTGATCTCGTACAGCATTTCCTTCTTTCACACCCTATGGGTAAATCAAAAACCATCACATCTGAATCTATTCAGCTTCTCCAGTCTTACACATGGCCAGGGAACATCCGCCAGCTTCACGCCGTAATAGAGACACTTTCGAGTCGAGTACAATCTCAAGTCATACGTGAAAGTGATGTTTGCCAAGTTCTTCCTGAGGTTACTGATTTTTGTGTTTCACGAACAAACAAAGTTTTCATAGGTAAATACGGCGCCCATTTGATCTCAAGCGAAAAGAAAAGATTTGAAAAAGCTATTCTTACAGCCAATGGAGATCGCACCAAGGCGGCTCAGGTTTTAGGTATGTCACGTGCTACGTTTTTTAGAAAAGCAAAAGAATTAGGATTAGTTCGAACACGAGAAAGCATTTCTCCACTGCGCTTAGAACTCAATATTAAATCTGAGACTCCATCTGAGACTTTTGAGACTCAGTCTCAAATATGAGACTATGACGCTACATTATAACCTCTTGAAATCATAATTCCTTCCTAAATATTTCTACCCCATTTCTTTTGGCATGGCCTTGCATAGTGGACCTTGCCGAAATTAATCGGCGATTTAAACGGAGGAAAATATGAATCTAAAAAAAATCATGCCTATGTTAATCATGGCAAATGCAGTTACATTGTCGGCAACTACAAGCCACGCTCTCCCGCTTTTAGCAGAGAACGCAGCTCAAAATGTAGGAGGGATTCTCACTCTTTATCCAGACCATGAAAATCCAAATCTTTTCTACTTTGCACCTAACTCATCCGCTCTTGCACGATCCGAGGTCTCAGATGTCCCGAGATTTAGTTTGATTAATCTGATTCGGCCCTCTGTCAGTGGACCCGGTGATTTAGGTGGATACATGACATTTAATCTCAAACTTCGTTCCAATAAAGAACAAAAACAAGCATTGGATAAGTTTTTGGAGACTGGAAAAAAAATCGCGACTCTTCCAGTCTCTGCTTCAACAGTCACTATGAAAAAAAATGACGGTGGAGCAGTTCCATTGGGAGATTTTTTTCTTCAATTTAACTATACAAGAACTGGCGGAACCATGGAATCAGAGATCGGAGCTAACGCTACTCTCACACGAGTAGGGGCTGATGTTTTTAAAGCAGCAGCTGAAGCCAACTCCATTTTCAACATGGACTATTGTTACATGATCCAAGGATTAGGTCCTAACTTTGATGCAAAAATCACAGTCAATATGTCACGAATTTATGACCATTTTAAATCAGAACTCAATACACATTACTGGTGGCACAAAGTTGACATTACGGCTGAAGTTGAAAAACTAATCAAAAATAAAAATATCAATATTGAAATCAATGGAGGAGAAACAAAGGATCGTGACTACGTTTATGCATTAACAGAAAAAATTGTCGCACGAATTTTCGTTCCTGAACTCACCATGAAGCCAACGACTCAAAATGGAGGTTCAGGTTGGAGCTTCAGTCGGTTTTCTTTGAGTACAACCCATAGAGAAGAAAAGGACGATGAAGTCTGGACTTTTAAGGGGCGAGAAAATCAAAAAGGCAACTTCTGTACCAATATCGACCTAGACGATGTCAGAACTTACAAAGATCAACTCATCCGAGATGTGAAGGTTAACTATTAATCATGAAAACAAAAAAGGAGAAAATCATGAAAACAAAACTATTGATAACTGTAGTAGTTCTTTTCATGGCGGGGCTTTCCGAAAGGAAAGCCCTTGCCCAATTGCCAGAACACTGGGTAGATCACGAAAAGAAAACTGTTTACTACTCACCTGACTTGGATCTGAAACAACAACTGATACATGTAGGAATTGATGAAAACCGATGGGATATACTCATGGTGAGTTTGAAATACAATATTTCAACAGGTCAGTCTCAAACTAACCTATTAATGAACGAGTACCCGAACTATCTCGCTGCTAAGGTTCTCTCACAAAAAAATGAAGACTTTGTAGTTAACATTCCACTCTTAGGCGTACAAAACAAAGTCCAAACCTTAAATGGAATCGAAGGACCTTACCTTCGCGCTGAATATTATGTAAGCAAGTCATTGAGTGCAAGTGTTAAAAAATCAATGGAAGCAGGAACTCTAGTCGAAATTCAAGGGCTTCTTAAAGTTTTGGTTCCTGAAACTCGAATTTTAGAAAGAATTGAACTTCCGAAAACTGTTTGTGCTGATTTATTTAAGACCTCTCATACAGTCATAGATGTAGTTTCAAACACTGCTCGAATTTTTTCAAAAATTGATCGAAATGGCTCCCGATATGAATCTACAAGAGATGCATTGAAGAAAGCTTTGATTGAAAATTGTGTTGACTACCCTGGGACAGAAAAAATTGAAAGCTTTGCTGACTTACTCAGGGCTAAGGTAGATCTCAGATCAGCGAACTCAAACATTTATGGTGAGACAACTGTTGTGTCAACAGTGGAGAAGACAACCCCGGTTCATTATATAGTAACTAAAGAGCCCAGCAAAGAATCTGGAGGCGAAAATGAAGTATCAAAATAAATTAAAAATAATTTTATTCATTTTCTTAAATCTAGAATTACTTTGCGGATGTGGAAATGAAGCTAGCAGTGCCCATATGACATTTCCAATACCAAAAAAATCATGGACTCAAGAGGATATAGAAGAACTCTATCAAAAAAACTCTTTGGGGCCAAAAGAGGTTCTGTTCCGACTGAGTATGATTTTATCTAAGCACACTTCTCAAATCGACCATTTTGGAGAATTTTTGGATAAAACTCTAAAACTGAGCTGTGATCAGAAATGTAAATTACAAAAAAATAACTAAATAAGGAGAAAAAAAATGAAAACTCAATTGATTGGAATATTATTAGCTGCTTTAAATGGACTCAATCTAGCCATTGCCGCCCCTGTTATGAATATGAATACACCTGGAGCTCAAACTATAACCCTTTATCCAGATCACTTAGATAAGAACCTGCATTACATTGTTCCATCTACAGTCATGATTCCAAAAAATGAACAGGGAGTTCCTAGATTTCAATATGTAGAAGGAAGCAATTTCTGGGGAACAAAAAAAGCTATTATATCAGTCACACTGCACCCACAGTACCAAGCTGCTGATGTAGAAGCTGTTCGAGCCAATGTGCTAAAAATCAATCCCAATGCACAGTTTACTGTGATTCCATTTTCAAAATCAAAAATTACCATCCACGGTAGCCTTGCTCCCTATGTGGATGATGACGAGTGTGAACACATTGCTGGTGTGATTGGACAAGAACAATCTTGCATCATTAAGCTCAATTCAATTGGGAGAAAAGTATTCTTAGCCACTGTAACCTCAGGCCAGATGTTTGCTGTTGATCTTTCTTACGAAATTGACGGAATGATTCAACAAGCAGACGGAACTTATAAAAACAGTCATCATGAATATCAGGTCAGTGGAAGCATTGGCGGAGTAGAATTATCCAAACATCCGCAGCTTTTTATTAACGAAGAAGGGAAGCTTGTTGATATTAACAAAATAAACTAATGTGAACTCTGATCTTTTTTATGCTTTAATTTTCGAGTGTATTTTGTTTGATCACGGTGGGGCAAAGTTTTTTTAATTTCTGAGCGAGGTCTTTGCCTCACCTCTTGACGAGAAATCCGAATTACAATTTTTTGATTAGCTTGCGACTTTTTTTTCGACCCCATCTTGATTTGATTTTACACCATCCCTAGAATCTTGCCGAGAAGATATCCGGTGCCTAAACTGACGAACTAAACCAGGATTGTCTTGAGGATAGCTACACTCCACTCCAAATAAACCGGTTTCTGCATCCACATAGTTTGAAAAAACTGTAACCAAGAGAGGATCTCGACTGCCCGTAATCACTTCTATAAGAGGATTTTTAATGTAAATCACAGCTCCTTTTGAAATAAGATTCGACCCGATAATCTTAATTGAGCTCTCTGTTATTTCTTTAATTTTACCATGAAACATCAGCCTCCCCTCTTTTTGCCCTTCGGGCAAATTTTTCAAAATCGACTCACTATAATGGTGCTGAGGCATAGATGTAAGGGAGGCAACCTTTTCATTAAACAAAAACCTTGGAGTCGGCCACAACAACACATCACTTGCACCGCTCCTGACTGCCTTTGCAAGACAGTCTTTTCCTGTTTGAGTAGTAAAAAGTAAAATTGGAAGTTCTTTACCCAAAATAGATCGCATCATTTGAATTAAATCCTGATCCTCATCTGAACCATGGCTTTCACAATAAAACATACACAAATCAGGAGTTTGAGCTTTTAATCTAAGTAAAAATTTATTTTCATCTGCTTCACTTTGGTAATGGCAACCTAGCTTCAGTAAACGATGTTTAAGGATCTGCTCTACTTCTTCATTTTGACACAAAACTAAAACATGGGGCGCAGTTCGCTTTTTCACTTAGAAACCTTCATATATCTTAAGATGGTGTTTCTCATCTCTTCTGATGAAGCTAGAAATTTCAGTTTTGTAGAATATCGTCCTTCTTCTGCTGTTGTCTCAGCATCAATAACAGGTTTAAACACACGGCTAAGAACATTTAACTCATCTACTAATGGAGAAAATAACTCCACATATTCTGAGGCAAGAATTCGAACAGGACCTTCAAAAACAAGACCTTCATCATTCATCTTTGTAATACTTCCATTGACCATAATCTCAGCAAACGAATCACTCTTTAAAACGACAGAAGCTTTTGGATGATTTTTATGATGCTGAAATATTTTTCTTATTTTTTGCAGCAACACAGTACTATTAATCGGCTTAAGAATATAATCCACTGCTGCAATAGCCTTTGATCGACGCATCACTGCCTTTTCATCTTTGCTACTTCCCACAGCCAAGATAGGAATATTGCTGAGGTTGGATTTATTTTTCTTAATTTCAAGCAATTTGAGCCCCTCAGCTTTGCTCAAATCCAAATCCACAAGTATCAGATGGGGAGTCACGGCATGAGTCAAAAGCTCAAGACTATCAGAGGAATGGATCTCAAATCCAAGCATCCCAGCACCCTCAATAATGCGTTGCGTGATTTTACTCAAATTCTTATCCGCCAAAAAAACTAAGATTGTTTTGCCTTCAATACCCATAGGAAGCCTCTTGGGGCTAACTTTTATTCGGCACATTCACTATGACGGCCCAATGAAGAATAAGTTAAATTCCGTCAATTTCAGTCGTCTATTATCCTGTTTCGTATTTTCCTTCTCTGCTTCAACATAAAATAAATGAGCAATGAGATTCATCCTAAACTCGCCGCGTTTATTCAAAGCCAACTGAAAAAGGGACGCCAAACCGATTTAATCCGATCTCGCCTTTTGGCAGCTGGCTGGGCCAATGATGAGGTTGAAAACGCACTAAAAGTTTTAATCCCCGCCGCTGCAGTCAAAGCACCTGAGATCAAAAAGAAAAAAATAATCACCTCAGAAGACGTCATCGTTATTCGAGAAGATGGTCACTCTCACATGGATGTTGAAAAAGTGGAAATCACTCAAGTCAGCGAAAAAATTGTTCGCCCTGAGCCCCCCAAGCTTTCAGACAAGTTGGATTATTATAATAAACAAATTGCAGATAAAGCGAATATTGAAATAGAAAATAATACATTTCTTTTTAACTATCTTAATTTATCTATGAAACAACGACTAACTGTCACTCGTGCGTTTTTCGCCATTGCACTTGCAGCTCTCCTGATAACAAATGCAATCGAAATCATTTTATATCAGTGGTTTGAATACGGAGTTCATTGATCATGTCTATCCACTCAAAAGCACTTCGTTGGAAAAATGAAAAAATTATAGATGCCGTAACAGCTAGGAAAATTATTGAATTCGAACAAGCCAGGTTTGACAAAAATATAGAAATTATACTAGACATGCTCGGATTTCCTGTTCTTTTAATTTCATTTTTCTTATTTTTTATAGATCTTTCTTACACATTCTCGAAAGAAATGACTTACGTATTTGATTTTATAACCATGGCAGTTTTTGTATTTGGTTTATTTTTCTCAATTCTAAGAAAATTTAAAATCCATCAGCATATGGTTTTTCCAACAGCAGCTCTATTTTCTGTAATTTGGACACTATTGGCATTAGTGATGCTTCTAGATTCTAGACTCAATATAGTTGAAATTATGTTTGTCTGGTCTGCGGTGGTTATTTTCACCATTCTCATCGGAAAAAAAGACTACATGACTTTAATTGCGGCCAATGCCGGATACTTTGGCATCGCATACTTATTAGACAGTACAAACCCTAGAATGATTAATTTAAACGAACATCATTGGATTATTCTATCTATAGCTTTAGTTTCACCTTTATACTTTGTTGGATCGGGTTTGCTTCGGTTTTCAAAGAAACTTTACCCCTATTTATCAGAATTTGCTCATAGCCACTTAGCCGCTTGGATAAAGAACCTACTTAAAAACTCTCGCAACATAATCAAAGAATTTATTGAATGGATTGGAGCATGGAGACTCATCATTATATCTATCTTTACTGGAATTTTAATTGCCTGTTTACTGAGAGATCGAGATGCATTTTTAAATCAAATTCTTTGGTCTAACGAAAAACTCTATATCATTTGCTTTACTGGTTTTTTCATCCTACTTCTCTCTTTGCTCACAAAAGAAAATTCAAATTTCTCAGTTTTCTTTTCGATTTTTGGTTGGTTAGAAATACTCGCTCGACTTTTTCAAACTACGCCTCATGGATTAAAATTTACCCTTCTTCATTTTCATTATGAACCAGGAGTTTTAGCTATTGTTACAATTGGCATTCTAATTCTCAAATCTTTTGCCAAAAAATTCACCTCGAATGACTTATCGAGTCAAGAAATCACACTCTTGGGGCCAGTAGGCACACTCACCACAATTCTGCTCATTTCATTTAGGTAGTGGTTGATACTGAGTTTTTTATTGTTAGAATCAATAAGAGAATCCTAAAGCATGAATCCAATTTTACGCGCCCAGTTTCATTTGTTTTTTTTACTTTTTTTCTCATGCTTTTTGAACTCTTCAGCAGAAGCGATTGATTACTGGCTAAAAATCGTTCGCAGTCCTATCGAAGTGGAAAAAATCAAAGAACTATCTTTCCCCTCTCAACTTTCACGTGTGGATGCAAAGTTTATCGGACAAGCGATGAGAGGATACACCATCTTACAAGGGAAATTTACAGAACAAGATTGGAATATACTCGTCGGAACTAAAAAAATTACTATTTCTGCAGATGGAGAATTTAAAGTTGCCCTTCCTGTTTCAGGGCCTAAAGCAGTTGTACAATTTACTGCGATTAGTCCTCATGGCTCAGTACAAAAAGAAAAAATTGAAATCGTTTTTGAAAGCTGGAATCTTTTTAATAAAAACGAGTTACAAAGAGAAGGTCTGAAACGATTTCATTTTGGACCTAATTTAGGATTTTCTTATATCTCATATCAACAAACAGGAACTGCTGGAGTTACTATTAATGAAGTTGTGGTCACAGGGAAGGTTGCCTTATCCTACGTCATCTTTCCTCAAAATTGGGATATCGGCGCTAATGCGTATTTTAATATCTACCCCATCACGACATCTTCTCCCGGCAATACCATTCAGTTTTTCGGAACAAACTTAAGAATTGGATACGCTCTGCCATTTATTCGAGAACCCTGGAGACTGAGTCTCATGGGTGGAATTTACTACACAACAACTTTTGCCTCTGGGAACTTCGGTTTCACTGGGATGGGCGGCCCTCAGCTATTTCCGGTTTTGCGTAGACTTTTACCAGGAGGAAAATCTATTTTTGCTTATTTCAAATTTTCTCCTGTCACCAACGGTGCTACAGCGATTCTTTCTGTTGCCAATCGAGAAATCGCAGCGGGTGGAGGTTACAGTTGGCAGATGAAAAATAAAAACTTTCTATCCATAACTTTAGATATTGCGTCACTTCAACTTTCACTCCAAGACGTTACAAGTACAATTTCCTCAAACACAACTTCATTCACATTAGGATTAGGTTACGGCTTCTAAAATTTTATATTCAATCTATCTTTTGTTTTTTGTGTCCACCCTACTCGAACTTTGCTTAAGGTGGGGCATCATTGATAACGATCTATATAGAAAAAATTCAGAAATCACTTTCCTTTTAAAAAATCACCCCCATCAAAAGAAAGTACTAGTACTAGGCGACTCCTTTAGCGTTGATTCAATGAACGCAAAACAACAAAAAACAGCAGTCAGTCTTCTAAGAGAGTATCTGGAGAAAAACAATCACACTCTTTTGAATCTTGCTGGAACGGGATATGGCCCCAAACAGTATTTAGAACAATTAAAAATGTTTGGCTCTGACTATTCTCCAGATTTTATCATTTTGAATTATTATGTAGGAAACGACTTAACAGATACTCTATATCTACCTTCAACAAATCTATTCAAAGACATATTAACAGAGTTTGGAACCCGATCTTTTCTTTTTACTCATCTGAGATCTATTCGAGCAAGATCCATTTCAAACGCAAGACTGGATAAAATTCAACGAATCGAATCTGTTTTGAATCCGTTTCTTTTAGAGACCGCTCAACAACATCCGGACTACATTGCACAAAATCTTTTAATCAACACATTAGAAGCAAAAAATGCTTGGGAGAAAAATAAAAAATACATAGATCAAATACTGACTATATCAAACTCTCTTCATGCAACGGTCTTGCTTNNNNTTGCTTAATATTTTCCCATCCACTGCTCAAGTGAACAACAACCATTTTCAGTTTTACTCAAAACTAGGTTTTCAAATCGATCCTTCATTTCTGGTTCAAAATAAACCTCAAGAGCTGCTTCTAAATTACTGTGTTGAAAAAAAAATTCACTGTTTTGATCTTCTTCCTCTTTTTAGAAAAGAGGCTGAAGGCCATGCATGGCTTTACTTAAGCAATGATGATCACTGGAATAGCCAAGGCAACAAACTAGCAGGCCTGTTTTTGACTCATACACTTTCTACATTCTTAGATAAATAATTAACATATTGAAATTATTATACTTTTACATTATTATACTATTTGACTCAACTATTAAGATCTGAGATACTATTTCTAGTATCTGAGGGGATACCAATTTATGGGGACATTATCTAAAAGATTATCCGTTATAGGAATTTACCTATTTTTATTATCAGGCTGCTCATCTTCTAGTTTCTTTGGCGTCAACGGAAACGTAAACGCGCTAAACGAAAACCCAGGTGGAGGGGGCGGACCTCATTGTAGTACTGTACTTCAAGAAAGCACTCAAAATTTAAGAATTTCATTTATGGTTGATGATTCGGGCTCAACCGTAACAACTGACCCAAACCACTTTTATCGAGTACAAACGCTTGAAACTTTCCTAACAAAATATGGTTCTAAGCAAAATTTTACATATAGCTTTGGTAAGTTCTCTGGCACAACTGCATCAATTTTTGATGTGAATCTCAAGCAGTTTTTACAAAACCCAGCAGCTCCATTTGGAATCGCGGCCAATCTTACTGAGGCACTCAATATTTATAAAGTCACAACACCTTCAGGTAACACACCCTACAACGCTGCATTCAACACCTTAAGAACAGCCATTTTGGCAGACGTTGCTGCACACCCCGGCCAATGGAACCATGCTGTGGTCTTTATGTCTGATGGTAAGCCTACAGACATTTCTAACCCTGTTGTAAATAACCTTACACAAATTGTAGAAAATCTACTCTTAGCAGTTAAAAACGCCGGAAGTAGTGCTACAGTAAGCACTGTTTACTTCGGCCCAGCAAACGATACTGATGCAATTAATAACTTACAAGTGATGGCTACCGCTGGAAAAGGCCAGTTTGCAAACACGAACGTCAATGGGGGTGCTCTTTCTATTGACGATGTAATTCGTATTCCAGGCGAAGTGTGTACTAATTAAAGAACACTGAAAAGATAATCCACGCCAATCGCAATCGTATGAGTGTAGTTCGTACGCGAAAACGTAGCTTGACCTGTTGGGTTCTTGTTGTTGACAGTTTCGCTATAAAACAAGAATCGGTAATCCAGAGCTAATGAAATATCATGTCTTAAAAAGATTTTCTGTCCTACGCCTAAAAGAGGCGCGATATAGCTTCCGGTTTCAGTTTGCATAGACCCAATCCCACCCATGAGCTTCATATCATAATAGATAATCGCCTTACCTAAGATACTCAGCTTTCCATAGATTGGGCTATAACTTGCTTCTGCAGCGTAATACATACTAGGAATATTTGTATTTGCACGAGCTGTTGTTTGGGTCTCGAGTTGTGTTTGAGCATCAGAACCTGTTGCAAGCACACGCCAGACAAATGCACTCATGCCAAAGTCTTCGTTGAAATTGTAACCGATCCGAAAACCAATATCCTTCACACTTAAAAATGGGTCTGTTGATGTCGAGCCCAACATCAGCCCTACTTCGAATGTTCCTCTTTTTTTATATTTTCGATTCTGAACAACTTGAAGTTCTGATTCTTCGCCTTGAGCCCAATATTTCTGTTTAAGTAAATCTACGTTCACATGGTCGTTCTTATCTTTACGACCAGAGTTTGTACCAAGGGGCTCTGCGGCAAAGAGGTGCCCCCCTATCCCAAAAACCAAAAATATTGTCATGAGTCTCATGACAATATATTTCCATAAATCAGGGCCAAACCCAAAAGAATAAATAAGATCAGACTAATAAAAATCAACCGCCAAGGCTTGCGACCTTCAGGTTGACTAGTGATTTTGTTTTCACGTATAATATGTGCGGCTTCTTTTTTTGCACTTTTCAATACTTCCTTATCAATAAACTCTGTTCGATCATCTGCATTTTTTGGACTTACATCAATAAAACCACTTAAATCATTTACATCCTTTTTAGGCCGTAGCGTTCCTCCAGCAGGGGTATGCCCGCCCCCTCCTCCAGCAGGTGGAGGAGCTGTAATCTTAGAAATGGTACGAGTGGAAGAAGATTTAGAAGGAGAAGTCACTACTGTTTCTTTAGTGACTACCGTTACAGGAGTAGCAGTAAGCTCTCCATACGACGTTGAGGAAGCTGCAGCAGCTACTTGTCGTGCGGGGGGTAAACTTGGGGGGGCGACTGATGCTGGCATCGCAAGAGGGGTTTCTGACATCTTGATCCACTCATTCATCCCTTCACACCAGATAAATGGGTTAGCATCTACTTTTTTTTGAGAAACTTTTTCACGAACTTCTGCTCCCGTGAAAGGCCCTTCATAGTGATCCGAGAAGGCAATAAACCATTTTTTAGCATCTGTTGTCATAGATTATGTTCCATCTTTTATCTGTCCTGTGCCTGGCCCGCACTTGGCCCAGGTGATGGTGCAAATGTCGGCATATCACCTTTTGGGCACTGATCTGTTAAGTCTCCTGTTAAAAACCCTAACTCATCCTCCCAAACTTCTGTGTTTTCATCAACAGAAGACGGCAAACTTCCCCAATCATAAGTCGGAAGTTTTTCCCTCTGGTTAGGATCGTCTTTTAATCTTCTTGCCGCAGCAATCAAATCAGGTCTAGCATTTTTTTGAATCATATCATCGCCCGCCGCGTTATAAACATCAGCTTCAACCAGCTGTGCATTTTCAGCTGCTGAAGAAATCTCCTCAAGCAAACGACGACTCACAGATGTTAACTCAAAATTAATTCTTTCAACTAAAGATTTTTCTTTAGCATCCAGTTCTGGAACCCAAGTGTCTAACAAATCCTTTAACTTCTTAAAACCAGGTTTGGATTGAGTACGAATCAAGGCCAAAATTCGATTTGAAATATTTTTCTCATAATCTACAAGATTCAATTCTTTTTGTGCTGCCAGATAAACTGTTGAACGAATCCATTCTGCAGACACTTTAGAAGGAATTCCCGTCTTCTTCTTACTCAGAACATCCAAAAGTTGATCGTACAACGTCTGACTTTGAGGCGGGTTATTACTTGCCCAAGCATAAAGCCACTTATAAGTAGATAAATAGCTTTTCTGTAAATGCCTTAATTGTCTTAAAGCATCTGGATAATGACAAAGCTCTACTAGTGCTATAGCACCTACGACAGGAGCTTCAGGGTTAAATGTCTTAGCCATCAATCCTGTTTGCAAACTAAATGCTGAACCCACTGCTTCATTAAACTTTCTTTTCAACAGAAACGCCCAAGCAACATCTGAAAGAGACTGTGGAAAGTAATTGGAGTCAACTTTGATTTTCTTAAATTCACTAATCGCTTGATCAAACTCTCTTCTCTCATAGTAAACTCTCCCCAAAAGAAGGTGAGCCATATCGTTATATTTTTTTAATGAGACAGGGATTTTATTTTCAAACGCAAAGTAACGATTAAATTTTAGTATTGCTTCTTCATAATTTTTTTCGCGCAAACTCAGTAAAGCTTCTAGAAATGCCTCATAAGCACCTCCATTTTTTAAAAGATGATACGCTTTCCCAGGTGTTTCTGTTCTCCAAGATACCTCAGTAGGCTGAGATTTTAAGAAGCCAATCATCGCTTCTCTCATCACATTTTGTTGTGCAATACTCGTTTTACTCCAATCCAATGCAGCAACACGATCTAGTGCTTCTTTACTTAAAAGCAAACTAGGATATTCTTCTTGAATTCGATTCACACATTCTAAAGCGGCAACTTTTATACCCATTGTTCCAGGCTGTAAAGGAGCGGCTATGATCTGATTAAAAGCTCTGTTCGCAAGATGTTTAATATTGAGAGCATACAAAGTTCTAGCCATCCAATAGTCAGCGAAAACTTTAGCCTCAACATCTTTCATTCGATTTTTCATTATGAAAGCTTTATTGTAATCCGCAATCAATGACTTTTTCTGGGAAATTTGTTTAGAAAAAAGATCAAACCAGACCTTAGGAATTTTTTTGGTTGTGTTCCAAAATTCCTGATCAGTACATGCATTCTTAGCACGAGTGGGATTAGCAAGAACACTCGCAGGCAAAAGTAAAAATAAGCCAATGATAAAGAACGACTTATTCTTTACCAAGAATTTTAAATACAAATGGGTAAGAAACACCGACTTCTACCCCTCCTCTAGTTTTTGGAAACTTCCAACGTTTCAAATGATTGATAATACATTGCTCTAAAATAGGATCATCTACAGATGAGTCCTCAACAGCTGCGGTTTTCACTAAACCACTAGCCATAATCGTAAACTGAACAACAACTTTACCTTCAAGTCCTGTTTTTCTAATTAAAGCAGCTTCATAACAATATCTGACTTCAGAACGTTTCCGATAAATAACCTCGCCAATTTCATTTTTGGTTAAACCTGTGTCTGCTTTAATCCCCCCGGGTTCCACAGGGACAAATGCGCCGCCCTTTCCATTAGCAATTCCTTTATCTCCTGATCCATAACTTACACCGCTTGAGCCTTTTCCATGTGGAGAACCATCTCCTGTTCCTGTACCTCCACCAAACTTAGCTACGTTTCCGCCCCCACCTTGGTATCGGCCAGGCCCCACAGAGACATCTCCACCGCCTAAGACTGATTTTCCATCTTTTGATCCAGCAGAGCCAAAAACCCCTGAATCAGAAGGAGAACCTCCGCCCGATTCTGCTCCAACTTTCTTACTCGCAATTCCTCCAAAAGCTCCTTTAAATTGATTCAGCTGTGCCTGTGCGGCAGAACGCGCTCGTTCAGCCTTTTCCTCAGCTGCACGACGAGCATTTTCTTCTCTTTGTTTTTGTCTCTCGGCTGCTCTTTCTTGAGCCAACTTCTCTGCTTCTTCTTTTCTTTTTTGTTTCTCAGCTGCCTTTTCTTGAGCTCTCTTTTCTCTTAATTCAGCAAGTTCCTTTTCTTTTTCTTGTCGTTCAGCTTTTAGCTTTGCATTCTTTTCAGCTGCTTTCTCTTTAGCCTTTTTCATCGCCTCCAATTTTTCTTTATTATCGGATTTAGGTGCTGAAAGCTCAGGCTTATTCTCCGCATCACCATCTGCACGAATTCCCACTTCTTCCTTAGGCTCTCCACGAGGAATAGCGCGCTGAAACTGAGCTTTTTTTAAGCTTACTTTAATAGGCTCAGGCTTTACTTCTTCCTTCTTTTCCTCTGACTTTGGAATCATTAAAATTAAAAGTAAAAATAATAAAATTGCAATCCCAATACTTTTTAAAAGTTTTTTGAAACTTTTTGATTCAGGATCAAAGTCAGCAGTTTTCATCTGCTCTGGCGTCAAAGCTTTCGGCATTGCAACCGTATGAATTCTCCACCAATGGTTGCCTCGCATGATCATGCTATCTAAGAGCTGTTGGTCAGTAACCATCAACGGCTTACCCAATTCTAAATCCTTAGCCGACTCACCCTTAAATTTGATTTTCATCTCATCTAATAAAGCTTTAATTTGGCTTCCGTTTGAACTTCTAACAAATGTGAAAACAGGCTTCTTACGAACATAACCAACATAAGCGTCTTTAAAGGGCTGATAATCTACTAAAAATTTCCCCACACCAAACGATGCGAAGAGCTGCATTTCTTGATGCAAATCTTTATTTTTGTAAACTGGATCGTTTAAATAGGCCGCACGGATATGATTAATATGTTGAATTTTTAAAGCTACTTCACTTTCCCTTTTACCTTGTGAGGGTAATGTGACTACAGTTCCTTTTTCAATTGTAGCTGCACTCACAGGGATTACCTGTTGACCATGCTTGGCTTGAATCGTGTTTTTCACTTTTTCAAGTACCCAACTTTTAGGTAAATCCACCTCAATAGGATGCGTGGAGTCCCAAATAAATTTTCTAGATCGACCTGCCTTCGTAGCTGTTATAATAAACACATCTGGTTTCATGGCGTAAAAATAAACTCCTTTATGACCTGTTGGTTTTCTTTTCTAAAATTCTTACGAACACGATACAAATGATCCCCATTTCCATCTCTTTTATTCACCTTAGACATCAGGGAATCCAAACGAGCTTTATCCATTCCGTCCACAATTTCTTCATCAAACCGAATCACTTTTTTAGATTCATTTCCTGCGCCACCCTTTTTTGAGTCCGCGGCCAGAGAAGAAATCGAAAAAAATAATATGAAACAAATCATTCTGATCATAACTTAATCCTCGAATCATTTGTTTGTAACCCTGTCCATCGCGCCGCATGATTCAAAAGTCTTAAATCATCCTCAGGTGGAACGCTCTGATCTGATTTAAGGTATTCAGACAACCATTGATTTGTTTTATTTTTTGATAACGAGTTATAAAAATGTGAAATCATAGGAATGAGCAATTCTTTTTTATACTCATTAGGCAAAGAAGCTGCGATCGTCTCCAATTTCAGCAAAGCTTCTGCTCGAGCACCTGCAATCGCATATGAAATAGACTCTGCCATTACAAAAAGAATATTGGACACTACCTGCTTGTCTTTTCCTTCTTGTAACAACACTGAAATTTTAGGCCAATTTTTTTCTTTCAAAGCGCGAAAAAGCATACACCTAAAATTTAAAACTTGGTCAGAGGTTTTAGGACACTTTGTACTCCAACCCCCATTAGGATCCACTTTGCTCAGCATCTGGTACCCGATGCTTCTGACATATTCCGGATTCCAGCTTTGCTTAAGATCCTGACCTAATTTTGGATTTTCCTTAAATACAGCTGAAAAAATGCGACTCAAATACTGATCCTCAATAGCCGAAGCAGTTGCTAAATCAAACGCTTGCTTGCGATAATCGTCTGCTTTCCCTACAAATGGAGATACAACTTCCTTCATTTGATTTTTATAACCTTCAAGATCAGCACCTGTTAAACCAGCAGGAATAGGAATCGCATCTAGCTCTTTTACAAATTCACGATTTAGATTAGCTAATTCATGCAAAACAGAAGCTTTGATTCTAATCCATGGCAAGCTCACTGCTTGAGCCCCTGCATCCTCTAACGACTTCATCAAGTCCACTCTGCGATCTATAAAATCTTTTCTAATTTTTAATGGTGCATTCTTTTTTACTTCTATCCTGCAAATCTCAAACACTCCTGGTATGGATCTAGAAATATATGGAAGTATGGCATACTTCACCATAGGACTTAAATTTACCCAATCAGATGTAATTCCAGAAACTATACTTAGTCTTTCCTTAAAATTAAACTCCTCGTACTCCTCAAGTGCGATCGTTCCCCAAATTGCCCGATTCTCTTTTGGTCCATTTCTAAATATTTTATAAGCCCTTCTTGGAGAGCGTTTTTTACCGTTAAAATTAGGATGATTCAGTTCAGAGAGCGCACGAATTAAATCACAATCTTCTTCTGCATCGCGAGAACAAATCGAAGGAGAATTTAAAACCTCTTTAATGTCATTGGTGTGACCTGAAAGCAACGTCAAGTAAGCCATCTTCTTTCTCAATCTTTTTTTCTCATCCGATGGTATCTGATTTTTCTTGCCAAACTTGTCGAGATAATTTTTTAACTCCAATCGAGCTAAATCCAAATCAAAGCTTTCTTCTGCTACACTATAACGAGTCAACATAGCGGGACCTTCTACCTCAGCTCCGCCTTTAGACCCCACTTTTCCAAAATATTGCAAAGCTCTTTTCTTATCTTTCACTCCTAAAGCTGCATTCGCTGCCAAAATTTGAACATTAGGAACTTTAACGCTGTTAGGATAGAGACGAACAAATTCATCTGACTGCTCTAAAACTTTTGCGTAGTCGTTTTGTTTATAGGATATTTCAATCATTTTAAACCCAACATCCGCAGCAATCACATGAAGGGCTTTATAAAACTCTGTATCTTTCCAGCCTTTGTTTTCTAAAAACATTTTTGCCAATTCTGCCGTTTTCTCCCACTTTTCACTCACGATCAGCGTGTCTAAAATAAGCTGAGCAGAAGGAATGGCATATTGCGACTTTGGAAAACTTTTAATAAACAAACTAAATCTTCTTAAAGCTTCTTCAATATTCCCAGTGGCATAGACTGCACGGTTAGACTCAAAGAAAAATCCTTCTACATTGTCAGATGGACTGAGCTGTTGATGAATTTTTAACCAATCCATCCACTCAATCAAAATAGGATCCAAATCTTTCATACGACTTGTATTCAAATTTTGTGCCTTGAGGTTTTGAGGGATAATGTTTCTTGTTTTCAAAATTTCAAAACGGCTGTTGATTGCACTTAAACTTGCTTTTGGAACTAACTTCATGTCTTCCGGATTATTTCTATCTACATTATCCACAACCCAACGGTAATGAGCTTCAGCATCTGCATATTTTTTTAATTCTAAGTTAATTTCACCTAAATTAAAGTGTACTCGAGCAATCGCTCCTTTATCTTTGGATGATGTTAGATTGAGAACCTCGTGGTAAAGATCCTGCAAAACCTGAACAAGAAGTGGACGTTCTCCTTCATATCTTTTAGAAGCAATCGCACCTTGTAAATTTGATGCAGCTGTAGTGATATAACCAAACACTTTTTCAGAAACCTTAGGATCTAAACCAATTTCTTGGTTTTTACTGGACCATACAGCAAGAAGTTCTAATTGCTTTTTTAATTCGACAAATCGTCTTCGATTAACCTGATTCTCAAGTGTTACGAAAAAAATTTCTAAGGCCTCAGCACTCCTTGGGAACTCCTGAATCATAACTCGAGACCAAAGTTCCAGCTCTGATTCAAGCCCATTACTTCTAAGATGTTGTGAAAATCGAACGAGTACTTTTCCTAATTTCTTTTCTCCTACTACCTTCTTAAAATAGGGCAAAGCTTGCTCTACATTATATCCTGGAGTCTTGTATTCCATCGCTTTCGAGTAAAATAATGCTGAATTAAGACCTGCTACTTCTAAATCACTTTGATCAGAATCACTTTTGTTCTGTCTGTGATGAGCTATTCTAATTTCGTTGTACTTTAAAGCCTTGGAAATATCATTTAAGTAATAATGAGCCCAAGCCAAGTGATCTAAAACGATAGAAAAAAATGGTTTATTCGATTTATTTTCAAGGGTTTTCAAATAAGTAATTGCTTTTACGTATTCTCTATTTTCCATGAGTAAATCACAAAGATGCAATAAACCCAAAGCCCCATAATCTGTAGACGCAAATGCCTTTGATACATATGAAAAATCCTTTTCAGCCAAAGATCTTTCACCCAGTTCTTTATGAGCTTTTCCTCGAATTAAAAATGCTTGTGGCACATATGAATTTTTCGGATATTTTTCAATAATCCATGTGCTTAATTTAATTTGTTCTCTCATGGTTCTCTTATATTGTGTAAAATCTTTTGTCCGCCCATGAGCTACACGAAACTCGACTACTGCAATTTTTTTTAGCAATTCGATTAATTTGACTAAAATCCCCACTTCGCCTGGAGTGCCTTTTCTTTTTTGCAAAAGAATAGCAAGAGATTTTACTGCTCGACTCATCGACTCTAGAGCAGCTGTATCTACTTCTCGATCTCGTTTTTCAACTCCGGAAACACCTTTAGGTTCTGGTAAATCGGCGGCAAAGACACTTTGCCCCATTTCCAATGGCATTATAAAAACAAGAGTAAGAAGAAACATCTTGCGAATCACTGCACCTCCACGACAACAAGCTTCAAATCCACGTACCCTGTATTTGCGGCACTCGTCAGGACGGTTTTGATTGTAGAAAAAGGCGTATCTCGATCTGCCATAACTAAAAGAGTAGAATCATTGTCTTCTTTTTTATTTTTTTCTTCCGCTGACTTTTTAGCCTGTGACGATTCCCCCATCTTAACGACCTTACTTCTTTCTCTCATCAAGGCTTCATAAAGAGATTTAGACCCTCTCATTGAATCACGATCTTGCCTTGAAAATTCGTAATTATTTAAAACCACTACAGGTTTATCATCGATATTGATTGCACTTGCACTGATCTCAATTTTTACTGCTTCTTTCATCTCATCCTTAGCTTGGGCTTCAGGTAAAAGCATATCTTTTCCAGGAGAAATATTAGAAAGACCCGTTGAATAGCTTTTAAGCAAGAAAACAAGAATAATAATAAAAATGTCAGCCATAGATGTAATCTGCAAAGCCATATCTTCATTATAGCGACGCTTTTTGAGAAATTTTTTCATAGGTCAGCTGTCTCCAATCACAACACTGGGAATTACGTTCTTAATGACCTCAATCACAGTCACAACGTCTTTGTAAGGAACTTTGTTTTCACCAGTTACCGTTGCCTCTTCTAAGGTTGGGAACTTTTCTTTGTAGCCTTTGAGTTTTTTCAGAAGCATTTCCTTATTCCACTTCCCTTTTGAGTCCGCTTCAACCATGAATGTTTCACTCTGAGCGCCTGACAGTTTTACTTGCACTACACCATTGGATTTCACATCAAAAGCCAATCTCACCAATGCCGGTGCGGGAGGTTTTGTAGATGCACCAGGACCACTTGTTGCTACATCAATATCGAATATCCCAAGTGAGATAAATGAAGCTGATGCAAGCAAATAAGAAATCAGAACTGTGAAAGCATCAATAATTGGGACGATATTCAGTTCAAAATCTTGCGATTCTGAATCTGATTTACCGCCCGGTGAAGGAAGACCAACCGATCCACTCATGAGCCTAACTCCTCAACCTTTTTTTCCATCTGCATCAACAGAAAAATAACGTTGTTTCAAAAGATCCAATGTACGAATTGCTGACTGATCTAAATCCGCATTCAACCGATTTGCGCGATTCATAAGATAGCTAAACGCCAACATACATGGGATCGCTAAACCCAGTCCCATCATTGTTGCATTCATAGCTGTTGAAATACCCGTTGCAAGAAGAGCTGCTCTCTCTTGTGCACTTGCATTCCCCACCGCTTCGAATGATTGAATCAAACCGATAATGGTACCTAACAACCCTAGCAAGGTTGCTACGTTTGCAATCGTTGCTAAAAATCCAGTACGTCTTTGAATTTTTTGTGCAGCATCTGCAATTGCGATTTCCAATCCGTGCTCAATAAGACTTTCAGGCTGGTGCGCCCTCAGTAACCCTTCGCGAACCACAGATGGGACCAAACGCTCTCTGTATCTTTCACAAAAAGCAATGGCTTCTGGTATTCGATCTGCCATGATGAGATCACGAACTTTCTCAAAAAACTGAGACGCTCCACTCATCGGATATGTCCAAATTAACGCGCGCGATCGCTCAATCATAATTGCCAGAGCAACTCCGCCCAAAGCAATAATTGGCGACACATGCCAAAAATTGTTTTTTATAAACTCTAACATGCCTCCCATAAAACACTTTCCTCCCTTTCAACTATTTAAGTTGGCTTACCTACGGAATCGGTAAAGGTTGAGTTGAAATTAAGGGTTCTTGTATTTTTTATATATGCATAAAGTCAGCGCCATATAATGCAACGACTCCAACGCAGTGCCTAGCGTAGTGAGAGAATCGGTGAAAAGAATCGAGGATTTTTTCTTCGCCACCAAACACCTAACTCACGCTTCTCAGTTAAAGAAGAAAACTCATATTCATAAATCATTGCACGGAGATACTTCGGAGGTTTTGCAGCAAATGAACTCTCATTTAAAAGATTGAGAACAGGCTGTGACCCTTGCAAAATTTTATAAAAAAACGCACTAATCCAAGGCGTTTTTGAGTAGTCAGATAATGCAGCAAACCAGAACAACCAGTCAAGCCGAGGTTGATGTGGCGCAATAAACTGTGGAGCTTGAGTTATGTTAACCGGCTTCCATTTAAATGAATACTCAACCCAATACTTTGCGTCATCACTTCCCTCCACAATGATTTCTTTTCTAGTACGAGTCATGACTGCAAAGAGTCCATAGCTGTTCACTAGAGCAAAGGGTTCGCTTACAGAAAGTACTTTTCGCAATGGATAAGGCACAGCACTCCATCCCCATCCTTGTCCATATATGCGGGTAATTCCAAGAACGACTAAAAGACCTATCGCAGACTGAAAACTAACGCGCCTTAGCCCAAATCTGGATTTTAAAGATTGCCGGGCAAGCTTAAACGAAGGCAGTAAAGTGAGACATAAAAGCAATGTTAGCCAATTAAAAAAACCATAATTTCCAGTTACAATAATACTGACTTGAAGCACTACAAATCCTGCAAATGCCCACCGCCTCCATTTCCATGGGAAAAAAATGAAAAAGGGTAAAATGGTCTCAATGATAAAAACTATAGCCACACAAACCTGATGAATCCACTGAGGCAGCAAATGCAAATACCATGCAATCCATGTGGGTAGAGGCTGAGTTTCATAATGATAGCTCAAAGCGGTCAGATCTCTCCATGAAGGATCCCCACTGAGAAGCTTTACGACACCCGACATGAACATGAGCCTAAACAATAAAAATCGAAACAAAAAAACCACTCCTGTAGAAGATTCAGTGAAAATAAAATGAATCGCTAAAATAAAAGAAAGAAATCCCATCTCCAAAAGAAGACTGTCCCATTGAAAAACCATAAACTCCTGCCCAGCCGTCACAAGCGACAGATAAAAAAACCAAAGCAAGAAGAGGCCTGCGGGTTTGAGACATTTTGGCAAACTGCTAAACGTTAAAAACCCAGAAATTAGCAACAAAGAAAGAAAAATTCCTGCCCCGCAACATAATTGTAGAGAAAAATCACTCGAAGAAACCCAAAACGCTGTAGGAACTAAATAATACCCTGCTCGGCCATACTCAGATTTCACTACTTCAAGAAAATTATGAACGGGCAATATCCCCTGACTGCCGATCAAACCTAAGATTTGAAACGCTAAAGAAGAAAAGGCGAAAAAATAAACCACTCCTAACAAACGAAAAAAAATTTCGGGCTTCCCTAACCTGTGAATTTTTTGTAGTATGTCACTCATTAAACAAGGAGAATATCATGCTCAATAAAATAATCATCGCAATAGCCCTTATCACCTCATTTTCTGCTTATGCAGAACCTGTGCTGAAAATCAAAATCGCTATCAAAGGTAATGAAATGCTTTTCGATAAAGCCAAATTCTCAGCCAAAGCTGGACAAAAAGTTGAACTTGAATTTAAGAATACAGTCGCGAAAGATACCGGACTACAACACAACTGGATATTAACCCAAACAGGAAAAGACGCTGATGTTGCTAACGCAGGAATTGCAGCTGGACCCGGAAAAGGTTACACACCTGAATCAGGAGATATTATTGCAAAAACAAAGCTTCTAAACCCAGGTGAGTCTGACAAAATTGAATTCACAGCACCCGCAAAAGCTGGAGACTACCCATACATTTGCACTTTCCCTGGGCACTACCCTATGATGAAAGGTACTTTGACTGTTAAATAGTCATCCCAACGAAAAAAAAATAAAAACAGTTGGAATGATTTTGGCCTTTAATTGCGAAAAGCTTTTAGAGGCCGCATACAAAAAAATACCAAAGGAATATTTTGATGAAATTTACGTCATGGATGACGGATCGGCAGATCATACTGCTCAGATAGCAAGACAGCTTGGGCTTAAAGTCTTTAGTCATGAAAAAAACCTAGGCTATGGAGCCAATGTCAAATCTGGGCTCAAGCAAGCTTTTAAAATGAATGCTGACTATGTAGTCGAAATTCATGGAGATGGAGCACAATTCAACCCTCAAGCAATAAGCCATGCGATCCCTTACCTGCAAAAAGGGGTAGATTTCATCGTAGGTTCTCGCTTTACAAAACCTTCTCAAGCAATAAAAAATGGCATGCCATTGCCTCGCTTTATTGCAAATAGGATTCTAAGTTTTTTTGATCGAATGGTACTAGACTTGCCCCTTACTGAATTTCACACAGGGTTTTTAATCTATAGTAAAAAATTCTTAAACACCGTTCCTTTCGAAAACAACTCTAACACACACCTTTTCAGCTTTCAGGTGCTAGCTCAAGCAGCGTTATTTCAACTCAGTGTGCAAGAAATCCCTGTAGAAGCGGACTATCACGCCCCTCACACCTCACACTCCTATTGGGGCGCAAGTTTTTACGCCCTAGGAACTTTTTGGATTTTATTTTTATTTTTAATTTCAAAATTCAATATTTCAAAAGTTAAAATTTTTTCTAACCGCACTCAGCCATTAACATGAACAACAGAAATACAACTTGTAAAGGTTGTGATAGCTCCAGAATCGAGCTCGTCTTTCAACTCGAAAAAATGCCTCCTGTAAATTTATTTCTCGAGTCAAAAAATGACATCTTTGAAAAATATCCTTTAGACGTATTCTTCTGTCATTCGTGCAGCCTACTACAACTCAATCCACCAGTCCCCGCTCATCTTTTATTTAGCCATTATCAGCACCTTTCCTCAGCCTCAAATACGAATCTCCAACACTTGCAAAATGTTTCTGACCTGCTAAAAAAAATTTCAAACTCACAATCAAGAATATTAGAAATTGGCTCGAACGATGGAAGTCTTCTTAAATTTATTAAAAAATGGTCAAAACTCACCGTAGGCGTCGATCCTGCTCAGAATTTAATCGACGTCTCTCAATCCTCCGCACATTTCGTATACCCAATTTTTTTCAATGAAGAGACGGCTCTTCAAATAAAAAATAAATACTCAGAATTTGATCAAATTGTTGCCCTCAATGTTGTTGCGCACACCTCTGACTTTATCTCTCTCTTAAGAGGAGTAAATTTACTTTTAGCAAAAAATGGAATCTTTATTTTTGAATTCAGCAACGTAAGCGACACTGTACTTCAAGGACAGTTTGACACTGTTTACCACGAACACGCATATTACTTCTCAGCTCACTCAATACAGGCTGCCTTAGAGAAAACTGGTTTTCAAATTTTAGATATTGAAAAATTAAAAACTCAAGGTGGGTCTTTAAGAATTTTTGCAACTCATCGAGCCACTTCGAAAAAAATTTTTAAAAATGATTTATTAGCATCGGCTGATGCTAATAAAAGTTTAATTCAGATACTAAATGAAGAACAAAAAAACGGCATTAATGATGTACAAAATTATAAAGCAGTCCAAGAAAATATTCACCTCTTCAAAGACCAGCTGTCTTCTAAAATTATTCAGTATAAAAACAAAAAATTTAAAATAATTGGTCTTGGCGCACCCGCACGAGGAATTGTTATTCTCAACACACTCAATCTCCCAAAAGATACTCTTGAGTTCGTGATTGATGATACACCTGAAAAGCAAAATAAATTCATTCCACTTTCTCTCACGCCCATTTTAGACTGGAATACTTTAAAAGATAAACCCAAGTGCCAAGAAATATTTCTTTTACTTTCATGGAACTACAAAGATGAAGTGCTAAAAAAACTTAAAAAATTCAGAAAAAACGGGAAAATCATTATCCCATTCCCTGAAATTCAGGAATTAGATTTCTAATCACTTTATTAAATTATCAAATAATAAGCATTGCATCACCGTAACTGTAAAACCGGTATTGATTTCGGATTGCATCTTGATACGCTTGAAGAACTAAATCTTTTCCTGCAAATGCGCAAACTAACATCAATAACGTAGAACGAGGAAGATGAAAATTGGTCAATAGACAATCGGCGACATGAAACTTATATCCAGGATATATAAAAATTGAAGTTTTTCCTTTCCCAATAGCTAATTCACATAGAGAAGGATTCCATGCTGACTCTAAAACTCGCATAGATGTTGTACCCACTGCTAAAATTTTATTTTTTTTATTACTTTTCTTAGTTTGATTCACTAATGAGGCGGTCTGCTGAGACACCTCATATCTTTCTTCATGCATTTGATGCTGTCTAATATCTAAAACTTTAACAGGACGAAAAGTACCCAGACCTACATGAAGAGTGACTTCGCTCCATAAAATGTTTTTATACTTCAGCCTTTCTAGTGCTTGAGGTGTAAAATGCAGCCCTGCAGTAGGGGCTGCTGCCGACCCTAATGCGCTCGCATAGACGGTCTGATAGTTTTCGAAATCACGATCTTCAACAATTCTTTCAATATAATGTGGAAGCGGTAAAACGCCAGCTCCTGCCTCTATAGGGTCTCGATCAAACTGAGCAACCACTGTTCCATGGGGAGAAGCTGCTGACCCACGTACTAGTTTTCCAACTAAATTCTTTTTATCATGAGTAGGAATTTCAAACGTAAATCCTTCAACGTATTTACCACTAGCATGAAATAATCCCTCCCAAGTGAGTGGAGATATTTTCTCCAGCATGACAAATTCAACCTTTCCTCCAAGCACTTTTCTTTCATTTTCATAAAGCACTCTCTGACCTAAAAGTCTTGCTTTTAACACCTTCGAGTTATTCGCAATCATGAGATCACCAGAAGAAAAATACTCTGAAAGATCGCTAAACATTCGATGTGTCCAACTTTTCTCTTTACGATCAATAACTAAGAGTCTTGAAGCGTCTCGTGGAAATATGGGCGATTGAGCAATCCGTTCCTGCGGAAGCTGATAATCATATTGATCGGTTGAAAACGAATCTAAAGGTAAAACCACGCTTCTGCTTTACCACATTTTTTTTAAAACAGCGTCTGGGTAGTAGTGATTGAGAATGGCGGCCATTTTATAGCCTTTTTCCCCCATTACTTTCGCACCCCACTGACACATCCCTACACCATGACCATTGCCTCTCCCAGAAAATACCCACTTGAGATGGCCATTTTCCCAGTGTGAAACCGGATGATCCAGATAAGTGCTTCTAAGCTTGTCTGCTCCTATAAGATTCCGAAAACGATTTGCATTCATAGACAAAGCAAGAGCCTTTCCTTGCCAACTCCAAATCATCATCAATTCTTTTGCTCGGGATTTTAAATGAGACAACTTTATTTCTATTGTTTTAAGATCTCCCCATCGCACGAATGCTTTCCAATCTACAGGCCAACGATCTAATCTACCCGTGCTCTTTAACAAAGCAGCGGAAATCTCTTCTCTTGTTAACTCAGTCGCCCAACTAAATCGAGGTGAGGTATAACAAAATGGACAAGGAACGGCTCTCTTAAATCCAGGAACCTTTTCATTCCAAATTTGTTCTGGAAGCTGAGTACTCCCCCCACAAGTAGAATGGTAAAAGGCCTTGAGGGGCTCTCCTTTTGGCACAGTTAAAACCACCCCTCTTGTTTTTTCAACAATTCGAGATGCAACCGTGTCTTCTTTCATAAATCCATCATAGACTTGGTCTTTTTCTGTTGAGTCTACATCATAATGCTGTAGCGGATATTTTCCCCTAATTTCTCCCATTTTATAAAGAGCATATGTTCTAGCTGCTACGGCCTGTGCGGCAATCGATTCAGGATTCCATTTGCTTGAAAATTCTGAATTCACAAGTGCGGTGAGATATTTTTCAATATCCACATGGTTAACAATTTCGCAACCCAAGCCGGAGGGGTAAATCAATATATTACCTCGATAAGGATGATTTTGGACTTGAAAAACACCGACAATACTACTGACTTGCACTGGTTGCTGAAGTAAAACAACCCCCCCTTGACCGATTCTTTTTCCAAAAATTTTTCCGTTCTCACATTGAATTTTCCACTCACTTAAACGATCAGGCGCACTCACAAGACTTTGAGCTTGACCTTCAAAAACTCTCAGATCAAACCCACGAATAGTCACCTGAGAATTTTGATTTGAAATCTTCACCCTTATGAGTGAATGATTTTTTTGATCCTGCTTATTTCTTAAATTTTCAAGCGACTGTAAAAATGGGGCAGGCACTGCATAGACCGCCAGAGCATGAAAGAACGTGCTCGATAAAAAAACACACGACATAGGTAAAAAAAGCATCCTGCTTTTCTTCATTTGGGTTTGTAATCTCTATTATAACTGTGTTTTAGAATCTTGCTATTGGGTAAATCTTTCCTGTTCAGTCCCCGCTCCAAAGCACCGAAACGTCTTTTAGACGGAGCACTTCAACATGGATGATAGAAACATAAATGACTTACCCGATGAGACGATTCAGGAAGAAAACATTCCTGAGTTTTATGGGCATAATGCGAATGAAATCGTAGCTCGTTATACACATTGTAAGCTTTGTGGAGCCAATCTTCACTTCAGTTATGTAACTGATTTTAGCCGTAATATTACTCATGAATCAGCACGCTGCCCTGAGTGTGGTGTCCGATCACGGCAGGCAACCCATCAATTACAATAATACTGTTAAGTTCATTTTTAGAGATCTAATGCAAACGAAAGCATGGGTGCCAACTGAGTGGACTTATACTTCCCAACAACAGGTTGATCGTAAAGCCCATACCAATAAAGAACCTCTAGCCCCATACGAAACCCAGTAAAAACTTGAAAATGATAGCCTAAATTCAGTGCAAACCCACCCCCATTGAGCACACCCAAAGCTCCCCTTTGGGCATTAGATAGCGGAAGATAGGTCCCCGTCGCTTCAAAGCCTCCTATTAACAATCCACCCTTTGGGCCTACAGCCCAGGTGTAATCTTGTGTGAGTGTGCTCTTCGAGTATAAAACGTGTGCACCTAAAACAAATCCCTGAAAAAATCGATATCCCAAGGTCAGGGAGCTTACCCAACGCATATCAATCGTTTCAGCAGAAGCTGCTGGAAGATCATCCATCGATGAAAGAGTAATTCCACTTTGGAGCCAAACTCCAGCATGAGCGTAAGACATCGAAAATAAAAATAATGGTAGTAAAAATAGCTTCCTCATAAATCCTTTACTTTAATCTGAATATCACGGATAAGTATTTATGTCAGAGATTTCACACACTGCGTCAAAATTCAAACGTTTTCTTCCCAAAAAAGCAATAGTGATGGCTTCGAAAAAAACACTCAATAAGGAAGCCAAAACTGAGACGAAACCAAAGCCTAACTCATTAGATTCGTTAGATAAAATTGCGTCTGACCTCAGTAACTGTAAACGATGCAAACTCTGTTCAGGGCGAAATAAAATTGTTTTAGGGGAAGGAAACCCTAAAGCCCAGTTAGTTTTTGTAGGAGAAGGCCCAGGCGAGCAAGAGGACCTTCAAGGACGCCCATTTGTCGGGCGCGCGGGGCAACTCTTGGACAAAATGATCGAAGCCATGGGGATGAAACGATCCGATATCTTTATTGCGAACGTCGTTAAATGTCGTCCTCCTGAAAACCGTAATCCAGAACCTGATGAAATTGCAAGTTGTAGCCCATTCTTGTTTCGCCAACTAGATGCGCTTCAACCCAAGGTTGTTGTTGCTCTTGGGAAATTTGCGGCACAAACGTTGTTGCAAACCGAAGAGAGAATTTCAGAGATCCGTGGAAAAATTTTCCCCTACCGTGGATCAAAACTTATTCCGACTTTTCACCCTGCCTACTTACTACGCAATCCGAGTTCAAAACGTGAGGCTTGGGAAGATTTAAAAACTGCTATGAAAGAAATTAAAAAATAAATTCAGGAGCACTCTATGATTTTTGCCATTGTTATCCTCGTCACTTTATTAGGAATCAGTTTTAGAATTCTTAATGAATACGAGCGAGGGGTAATTTTTAGACTGGGTCGAATCATTGGCGCTAAAGGCCCTGGACTCATCATCTTGATTCCCATCATTGACCGGCTTGTAAAGGTTGATATGAGAACGATCACCTTAGACGTACCCCCTCAAGATGCCATTAGCCGTGATAATGTAACGATTAAAGTCAATGCGGTTGTTTACTTCAAAGTTTTAGATCCTAACCGTGCGATCGTAGAAGTAGAAAATTACTTACTTGCTACTTCTAAGCTAGCTCAAACCACCTTGCGTTCAGTTTTAGGACAAGTGGAATTGGATGAGCTTCTTTCTTCACGAGAAGCCATTAATCATAAATTGCAAACCATTCTTGATTCTCAAACAGAACCGTGGGGAGTGAAAGTATCCAACGTCGAAGTCAAGCAAATCGACTTGCCTGTTGAAATGCAAAGAGCTATGGCACGCCAAGCTGAAGCCGAAAGAGAAAGACGTGCAAAGGTCATCGCCGCTGAAGGAGAAATGCAAGCAGCTCAAAAACTTTCGGAAGCAGCGCAAGTCATGGAACAACGCCCAATGTCATTGCAACTCAGGTACTTACAAACCATTCGCGAAATGGCTTCGGAGCATTCTTCAACAACGATTATTCCTTTACCCATTGAATTGTTTAAGCCTTTTCTAAAGGAAAAATAGACGCTACTTAGTCCTTAGACTTTTCTTAGATCTCAACAACCGATGATAACTAATTGCAAATCGATGTGCTTCATCCCGAACATGGGTGAGTAACTTATAAGCAGCAGTATGAGGCAAAAGCGCAATAGGATTTTTCCGATTAGGGATAAACACTCTTTCCATCGTTGCTTTAACTTCTTTTGCCTGAAAATTTTTCTCTACGCGCGCTTTAGCTAGCCCCGCAACAGCCACTCCTTGTACGGCAAGTTCCTCAAGAATGGCAACTGCTTGAGCAAGCTGGCCTTTGCCACCATCCACGACAACTAAGTTAGGTAGAGATTCATCTGAATTTGAAAATCTACGTCCTAAAACTTCCCTCATCATAGCAAAGTCATTAGCGCCTTGGACTGTCTTAATTTTATACCGACGATAAAGATTTTTGTCTGGGCTACCCTCTACAAAAACCACACGTGAAGCCACTGCCTCTTCACCTTGCGTATTTGAAATGTCGTAGCACTCAATTCGATGAGGCAAAGATGAAAGATGCAGTTTATCTTGAATTTCTTCAAGGGCTTGAAACCCATGCCCCGCTGTTCTCTTCTTTCTTTGCTCTAAAGCATATTCTGCGTTGTTTTTAGCAACCTGAAGAAGCTGCTCGTCTGTACTAGTCTTCGCTTGTGTAAACGAAACTTTCAAAGTGGATTCTGCTAACTCTTTTTCTTCCAAGAGGATAGGCAATAAAACTTCGCTCGGCTGAGCCTCTTCAAGGTTCATATAATACTGAACTAAAAAATCATTCCAAATTTCCTGCTCACTTAAAGATAAATCCGTATTTTGTAAGTGATAATGGTGAACCCCAGAAAGTATTCCATTTCTCACTCTCAAAACCGTACCCTGGGCATCTGCTTCACTTAAAGCAAGTCCCACTACATCTCGATCCCTGTGAATCCCAGCTTCTTGTATACTTTGAGTCGCGGTAATTAACTCCAAGTTCCTAATTTGGTCACGATAGCTTGCGGCTATCTCGAATTCTTCTTTCTCAGCGGCCTGATTCATTTTTTCGCGTAAATCTTTAACCAGACGATTTGTTTTTCCTCCCAATACTGAAACTACCTCTCGCATCGACTTTGAGTAGTCTTCTTCAGAGATTTTTCCCACACAAGGAGCTGTACAGCGGCCCATCTCATGCAGAATGCAAGGTCTGCTTCTGTGTTTAAATGTGTTGTCCGAACAATCTCGAAGTTGAAACGTTTCATTCAATAAAACTAAGACCTGTCTGGCTGACCAAGCGGAGGGAAATGGTCCAAAATATCTTGCATTGTCTTTTTGTACTCGGCGTGTCCACTCAATTCTAGGGTAGGATTCTTCGACTTGAATCTTAAGATAAGGGTAGGCTTTGTCATCTTTAAGCCTGACATTGAACCTCGGTTTATGTTTCTTGACCAAAGTCGCTTCTAAAATAAGTGCTTCTTCTTCAGTTTCAGTGAGTATGACTTCAAAAGACTTAATTCTCTTTACCAACATCTCGACTCTAGGCTGATCGTGGACTTGAGGTTGAAAGTAAGTAGTTATGCGATTTTTAAGGTTTTTTGCCTTTCCAATATACAGAATCTCACTAGTTTCTCCTTTCATGAGATACACACCAGGAGAGGTCTTCGCTTGCTTAGCCTCTTCTAAAAGCTGAACTCGAAAATCTTGCATTTCCATCGAACTCCACTATAACCTCATATAAGGAGAAATGGCACATGGCTAAAAACACCGCAACTACAGCCCCAGCACCTGGCGCTGCACAAGAAACTATGGCGTACTGCACAAGCTGCAAAATGGACCTCAACCATAGGGTCGTAGCGATGAAAGGGGATAGAATTGCAAAGACGCAGTGCCTCACTTGCAAAAAAGAGCATGTATACAAAGCCCCTAAAGGCATTACTGAACCGCCAGTCAAAAAAGCAAAGAAGTCCAAAAAAGACTCTGCAAGCTCCCAATCTGACTCCAGCACATCGATTGAATCTGAATGGCAAAAACTCATGACCACTCATAAAGACGCTCCTACTAAAAACTACAACACAAAAGGTCAGTTCATCTTAGGTGATAAGCTGAAGCACCCAGTATTTGGAGAAGGTATCGTAGGACGATTGATTTACCCCAATAAGCTTGAAGTGATTTTTCAAACACAAATCAAGGTCCTCATTTACGGTGGAACACAACAATAGTAAGTTTTTTTACCTCATTGCTTTACTTTTCTTTTGTACTTCTTGTGCTTCTGTAAAAAAGAAAAATACTCCTGAGTTTTCAAAGCTTTTTGGAAAAAAAGTTGCTTTAGTTGAAATGCAGGGCGAAGCTACTGCCAGAAAAATTGTAGAAGTCGCTCTAGTCAACCAATTGGTAAAAAAAGGAACATTTCAACTCATCTCAAAACAAGAGGTTGAAAATGCAAGAGCTGCAGCAGATTTAAAAGCAACAGATTATATTGAACTCGCAAAACGTGTCAGTGCTGATTATGCGCTCAGTATCGAAATTAAAAATTTTGATGCCGTCACTCGAGAACACTATGACTCTATCGAGGAGGAAGATAGCCAACTTACTGAAGAACGAGGAAAAGACGAAGCTAAAACAAAACGGTATTTTAAAGTAAAAATGCTGGATGCCCATGTTCTCATCCAATTTGAATTTGTTGGCACTCAAGATCATGACCTGCAGACAGGAGTAGCTGAAGCAACCGACCACGCGGAAGCATCCGCTCAAAAGGAAGCAGCGCACCTCCCCTCTCATTTGAGCTTCATGGAAAAGGTCACTCAAAAGGCGATACGGGACTTCTTCGATTAGCTAAATGACAAATTGCGTTTAAACTTTATTCTATCTACTTAGCTTAAAAACGATATCATTTTAAAATGTTCCCTAATGATACTAAGTTTCTAGTGGTCGACGACAGCCAACTCATGTGTTCCGTAGTAACAGACAATCTACAAAAGTTGGGTTTTAAAAATATTACAGTTGCGAATGATGGGACAGAAGCTATTTCAAAGTTAAAGGCTGCTGTGTTTGCACAACAAGCATTTCATGTTGTGTTGACTGATTTTTGGATGGTCGACATGACAGGACATCAACTTCTCACCGAATGCAAATCTGACTCGGAATTGAACACCACAAGAATTATTTTTTTAACTGCAGAAAGAAACAAAAATTACATTAATGAAGTAATGGCAAAAGGGGCGGATGCTTATATTTTCAAACCGCTGACCCTTGATACTATTAAAAAAACTCTCGAAGAGGTCAGCTCTAAAAATAGTGAGGATAAAAAAACTCCTACATATCAAATTATTTCTAAAACAGAAAAAAAAGCTACAGATGAACTTATAGATCAATCCACAAATCCACCTACAAATCAAAATGATCTTCAGCTTTTTTTAAACACTATTCCAGGCTTTGTACTTAAAATCACTGAAGATGGGAAAATTCAAGAATTTAATCATTACTTAAGAGCTACTTTTAATACTTCCGCTCAAGAAATCATCAAATCAGACTTCATTAAATCTATTTTTGAAATTCCCTCTCATCATCTCTCTGTAGAACTAACAAGTCTAATTGCAGGAGAAATAGCTCATTTTCATATCACTTGTCAAAAGTACAAAAACAATACAGAAGCTATTCTGATTGGAACACCCATCACTTCACACAAAAAAACTGAAGAAAATCTAAAACTTCTCAATTCAAAAATTGCCAGCATAGAAGATATGGCCGCAAACATTGCATATAAAGTCAACATTCCCCTTCTTATTGTCCAAACACGCGTTACCCGCTTACAAAAGCTCCTAGCTGGAATTAGTGTCGAAAATCAGGAATGGCAAGATAGTTTAAAAAAAATAGAAGATGGAGCTGCAGCTATAAAAACGACTATTAAGGGCCTTAAAAATTTAACCAGAGAAAGCCTTAAAGAACCCACCAAAAAAGTGGCTCTTAAAAAAATTATCGATGGATTATCTGACATCTGGAAATCTAAAGCTGTTGAAAATCGAATAGACTTAACCTTTCCTGTTATTTCAGAAAATATCACTTTAGAATGTAGAGAAAATGAAATTTTTCTAGCTGTTTTAAATCTTGTGCAAAATGCGCTAGATGCAGCCGCTCAACATCAGGAAAAATGGGTAAAAATTGATGTGTTTGAAAAAAAAGATAAAGTTGAAATTTCTATTATCGATAGTGGCAAAGGAATACCGCTTGAACTTCAATACCAAATAGCTAAACCCACACACTATGCAAAAGAAAACAGATCTCAATCAGGCTTAGGACTGGGTATTGCGAAAAATATTATTGAAGACCATCAAGGAACTCTGATTCACGACCCTCACTACCCAAACACACGCTTTATTATTTCTTTGCCTGTTGTTTGATTTTACTCATGACTGACTGTTGAATCTCACTCAAAGACTCCGTCGGTTTTTCACAAGTCTTCATATGACAAAGAGTAAATCGATCTTGAGAACTTACTTCTCTTGATTTTTGAAAAACGTGAGGATGAATACAAAGACCAGCAGCCCCTTCCCCAGTAACAACTACAGGGCCCATAACAGCAAGTAAAGATGCACAAAGCAATTCACCACAAGCATAAGGGTTCTTCTCCATTGCTGGGAAAAGCGAATGATGTTGTGAAAGCAATTCCTTTTCATAAACTGCACCCTCACCTGTCAAACTACCCATTTCAGCTAATGCGGCTAAACAAAAAAGCGTTACACCTGTACCTGAAGGAATAGCTTGATCAAAAACTGTCTTAGGACGGTGAATTAAAGATTCATGATCATCGCTAGTAAAAAAATAACCAGGAGCATGTGGATCTCTAAAATGTTTTAGAATCATCTGAATCCAACCTTCAGCATAATCTAAATATTTTTCAGCTTCTTCAGATTTTTGAGAAAAACGAGCCATATCTAATGCTGCCATCGACATAAATGCATAGTCGTCAAGATAAGCATTCAGCTTAGCTTGTCCTGCCTGATAAGTACTCCAGAGTCGCAATCCGTGCTCAGCTGAACTTTTTTGAACAAGATTCTGTATAATAAAATAAAACGCATCACATGCAGCCCTGTACATATGCTCAGCAATTTCCAGCTCCCTATTTTTTCGAAGTGCTTGCGCTGCCCACAACAATCCACTCACCATTAAACCATTCCAACTTGTAATGATTTTATTGTCTTTCTGTGGAGCAATACGTTGGTTGCGAAACTGAAGAACTTTTTCTATTGAATTTTGTAATATTTTTTCAACTTCTTGAATTGCTAGCGAAACCCTTTTTGAAATTTCTTGGACACTTAAAGCCACATGTAAAACCGTTTTGCGATCTTCAAAGTTCCCATTTTCAGTAATTCCAAATCTCAATATAAAAATTTCTGCCGCTTGGGGTTCTAAAATTTTTTTTATTTCTGCCAGACTCCACACAAAAAACTTTCCCTCATGTCCCTCAGAGTCTGCATCCTGAGAGCTCATAAATGCCCCCCCTTGAGATTTCATTTCTGCCTCTAAGTAATGAAAAGTGCTTTTTAATACTCCTAGAAAAAGAGCACGATCCTCTGAATCTAAAACCTTCTCGTCTGCCGTGAGTAAAATCTCAGAGTAAAGCCTCATTAAAACAGCATTGTCATAAAGCATCTTCTCAAAATGTGGCACTAACCAAGAGGAGTCTACTGAGTACCGATGAAATCCACCTCTCAAATGGTCATAAATTCCACCTTGTGCCATCTTTCTCAAGGTCAGAATGACTGCGTCTAAAGCAGGCTTCCAATTTTTTGCCAACCCTACTCTCCAAAGTAAAGAGAACACCATACCATTTGGAAATTTAGGAGAACCTTCAATACCTCCCTTTTCTAGATCAACATGACTCAAAAGCTCTTGGCAGATATAAAATATTTTATCTAAGTCTGGAGCAGGCTTATGGGACTCTCCTAAATGGATATTCTCAATGGCTGTAATCACATCCATCAGTCTTTTAGAATTCCATTGAATATCTTCTTTTTTATTTTCGTAGGCATCAGCTAACGCCAATAAAAGCTTACCAAACCCTGGTCTTCCATAGCGATCTTCAGGTGGAAAATAAGTCCCTCCGTAAAAGGGTTTTAGATCAGGTGTCAGAAAGACAGTAAGAGGCCAACCACCAGAATGAGTCATCGCCTGTGCTACGTTTTGGTAAATTTGATCCAAGTCCGGCCGTTCCTCTCGGTCAACTTTGATATTGATATAATATTTATTCATGAGAACTGCGATTTCAGCATTTTCAAAGCTTTCATGCTCCATGACATGACACCAATGACAAGCGGAATAACCAATACTCAGTAAGATAGGCTTATTCTCTTTCTTTGCTTTTTCTAGTGCTTCTGGACCCCAAGGGTACCAATCTACGGGATTATTTTGATGTTGAAGTAAATAAGAACTTGTTTCTTTCGACAACCGATTGGGCATAAGCAGACTATATCCCCAGACTGAGAATCTTTAAACGCTTAATTCGGTCACGAAGCTCCGCTGCTTGTTCAAAATTCATCGCCTTAGCAGCGTCATGCATCTCTAAAGTCATTTTACCTATAGTCACGGCAAGCTCTTCCATTGACGTGAAGTAATCTCCTGCAATTTCTTTAATCGTTTCCAATTTTGTATCAGGATTGATCCAATCCATTTCACTTGCTCCCCACGCTGAAGCTGACAGCGGATCGACGCTACTCTTTTTGCTAATTAGTCGCCTCACTCCATCGATATCACCTGAAGAAATAGGCTCGCGAATTGATTTTTTTATGCTTGTAGGCGTAATTCCATGCTTCACATTGTATTCTTCTTGGTGTTTTCTTCTTCTTTCCGTCTCACCAATTGCCTTTTTCATACTATCGGTCATTTTGTCTGCGTAAAGAATCACACGACCTTCAACATTTCGTGCCGCACGACCAATTGTTTGAATTAGAGATCTAAAGCTTCTTAAAAAACCTTCTTTATCAGCATCTAAAATCGCAACCAAAGATACCTCAGGAAGATCCAACCCCTCTCTCAAAAGATTAATTCCTACCAAAACATCAAATGTACCTAATCTCAAATCTCTTAAAATTTCTACTCGCTCAAGAGTTTCAATATCAGAATGAAGATATTTCACCTTAATTCCTTGAGATTGGTAGTAGCGAGTCAAATCTTCTGCAAGCTTCTTAGTCAGTGTTGTCACCAAGACACGCTGATTTTTTTCTACTCGCTTTCGAATCTCTTTCAATAAGTCATCTACCTGCTGCGTTGCCGGCCTCACTTCAACAGCAGGGTCTAAAAGGCCTGTAGGACGAGCTACTTGCTCTACCACTTCACCCTTTGTTTTTTCTAATTCGTACTCACCTGGAGTAGCGGAAACATAAATGGTCTTATTTAAACCTTTTTCCCATTCTTCAAAATTTAAAGGTCGATTGTCGAGAGCAGAAGGAAGCCTAAAACCGTGTTCGACTAAAGTCATTTTTCGCGCACGATCTCCTCTGTACATTCCTCCAATCTGTGGGACCGAAACGTGGCTTTCATCTACAATAAGTAACCAATCTTTCGGAAAATACTCTAACAATGTTGGAGGCGGTTCTCCCGGCGCCCTGCCAGTCAGATGCCTAGAATAATTTTCAATACCTTGGCAATATCCCAACTCCTCCATCATCTCTAAATCAAAAAGTGTGCGTTGCGCGAGTCTCTGGGACTCAACCATTTTTTTTAAAGAATCTAACTCCTGCAGCCGCTCTCTTAATTCAATTCGAATGGTCTCAATAGCTTTTTTTCTATTGTCCACTGTCGTTACATAGTGACTGGCAGGATAAATAGTCACTCTTGGAATTTTAGCTACCCGTGTTCCCCTTAATGGATCAATCACTGAAATGGATTCAATCTCATCCCCAAAAAATTCTATTCTAATGGCATTTTCTTCTTCGTAGGCTGGAAATACCTCAACGACGTCTCCACGTACTCGAAAAGTTCCACGATGAAAATCTACATCATTTCTCTTATATTGAATTTCTACTAATTTTTTTAAAATGGATTGACGTTTGATCTCTTTCCCAACTTCTAAATAAACCAATAAACCTTCATAAGCCTCAGGAGATCCTAAACCATAAATACAAGAGATCGAGGAAACAATAATAACATCGTTCCTCTCCAACAGTGAACGCGTTGCGGAGTGCCTGAGCTTGTCAATTTCATCGTTAATTTGAGCATCTTTCTCAATATAAGTATCAGTATTAGGAATGTAAGCCTCAGGCTGATAGTAGTCGTAGTAACTGACAAAATATTCAACAGCATTTTTTGGAAAAAAATCCCTAAACTCAGAAAAAAGTTGAGCTGCTAAAGTTTTATTATGGCTTAAAATTAAGGTCGGGAGATTCAACTGAGCAATAACATTCGCCATAGTAAAAGTTTTCCCAGAACCCGTCACTCCAAGTAATACCTGTGATTTTTTTCCTTTTCGAACTCCCTCTACTAACTCTTCAATGGCTTGAGGCTGATCTCCAGTGGGTTGGTACGGAGTAACCAATTCAAATTTATTCTGTGAAAAAATCGCCATGCGATTTATCGATACTCCCAAGTCGTTCCAGTTGGACTATCTTTAAGCACCACCCCTTGTGATTCCAATTCTTTCCGAATCTGGTCAGCCAATGCAAAATTCTTAGCTTTCCTAGCCGCCAAGCGGTCTTGAATCGCTTTTTCAATTGCCTCAGGTTGAAGTTTCGCCTGATCTCCAGATTGTTTCTCCAAATGCTTCAAGGCGCGAATACGATTCAGATCCTCCAAAGCCTTTTCTGGGTCTAAACGACCTATGCCTAAAACTCCCCCCAAGTCTTCTTCCATAACTCGAATGAGTTCTTTTGCTCCCAATGCGGCGGAAGACGTTGTTTGAGCCATCGGTTCATTTAAGGTTCGATTAAATTCACGAATTAAAGTAAATAAAGCAGCCAATGCCTTCGCTGAGTTAAAATCATCTGCAAAAGCCTCATCCATTTCTTTACGAGTCGTCTCGCATGAAGCTAAAAACGATCCCCAAACACTCTCTGCTCTTATATCTGATCCTGTGCGCTTCTGTTTCAGCAATTCTATTGCATTTGATTTTGCTTCATAAATTCTCTGAAGCGAAAAACATGTGTTCTCAATGGCTTCTTCATTAAAATCAATCAAAGCTCGATAGTGAACCGATAAGAGCATATAGCGTGCAACTTCGCCCGAATACCGAGATAAAAAATCTCTTGCCGTAAAAATATTCCCTAAACTTTTAGACATTTTTTCTTTGGACAAAGTAAGAAATGCACTATGCAGCCAATACTTCACATAAGGAGCCTGACCGGAAGCGGCCTCACTTTGAGCAATTTCATTTTCATGGTGTGGAAAAATCAAATCCTCCCCTCCATGGTGTACATCAATCTGAGCCCCTAACCATTTAGTTGCCATCGCAGAACACTCTATATGCCAGCCTGGTCTCCCTCTTCCCCAAGGGCTTTCCCAAAAGGGCTCGCCTTCTTTAGCTGGCTTCCAAAGTGCAAAATCGAGTGGATTCTTTTTTTTTGTATCGACTTCGACTCGAGCTCCCGCCATAAGATCATCAATCGGTTTATGCGAAAGCTTTCCATAACCTTTAAAACTTTCGATCGAAAATAATACTTCACCCGAAACTACATAAGCTTTCCCATGATCAATAATTTTTTGGATCATGGCAATGATCTCTGGCATGTGTGTCGTTACGGTCGTTTTATGAGTAGGCTCGAGTAATCCAGAAACTGCGTAATCTTTCTCGACTTCAATTGTATATTTTTTAGCTACTTGATCTGCAGTGGTTTTTTCTTCTTTGGATTTATTAATAATCTTATCGTCTACGTCAGTGTAATTTCTAACAAACGTAACCTGATAACCTACTTTTTTAAAATATCTAAAAAACAGATCGGACACGAGAGCAGCTCTTAAATTGCCAATATGAATCAATCCATAAACCGTAGGGCCGCAAGAATACATCGTCAATTGACCTGGTATCATCGTCTTTAAAGTTTCTTTTTTACCCGTCAGAGTATTGAGAACTCTAATTTCCCTAACCTTTTGGCTCATAACCCTACTGCTTTTTTAATATTGGAAATTCTTCTAAGCACTGTTTCACGTCCTAAAAGAGGAAGTACGAGTTTCATTTCAGGACCATGAGTTTTTCCCGTAATTGCGGATCGAATGGGCATGAAAAGCGATTTTCCTTTTGCTCCGGTCACTGCCGCAACCTTTTTTTGAATAGATTCAACTTCTGCAGCTAAGAGATCGCCTTTCCCACTTTGTAGCTCGGACTCCAAGGCATCGATCACTTTTTTTGAAGCAGGATCCTGAAGAGCAGTCTTTGCGGCTTCTTCGATCTCTGGAGAGTCTTGAAACATCATTTCAGATGCCTTGGGAAGTTCACTCAGAAGAGCTACTTCGTTTCTAAAAATATCAATCACACCCTCGCACCAGGATCTAGCGTGCTTTCCAAGGTCTAGGCCTGCTTGCTGAAAAAAAACCTCAGATTGATCAGTGATCGCTTTTAAAGGCGTTGTCTTTAAGTACTGCGAATTCATCCATCTCAATTTTTGAACATCAAAAACTGCTGGGGCTTTTTGTAAGCCTTCTAGATTGAAAACTGAAGTCAACTCTTGTCGAGATAAGATCTCTGGATGTCCTGAAGTCGGTTTAAAATCATTAGGCGGCCACCAGCCCAGCAACACTAAGAAGTTCAGAAGAGCATCTGAAAGATAACCTTTTTCAAGGTACTCATACACAGAGACATCTCCATTGCGTTTTGAAAGTTTTTGACGATCAGATCCTAAAACCATAGCTGTATGTGCAAATTCGGGTAGATCCCAGCCAAAAGCGTCATAGATCATTAACTGCCTTGCTGTGTTTGAGAGGTGATCCTCTCCTCGAATCACATGACTGATTTTCATCAAATGATCATCTAAAACACAACAGAAGTTATAAACAGGCATTCCAATGCCTTCAGCTATCTCTTTTTCATGAGCTGTGGGCGTTCGAGTAACAAAGAAATCTCCCACCATTCCTTCTTTAAACTCAACATTCCCACGAACATGATCCTTAAGAACAAAAGTTTTTTGGGTAGCACGAAATCGAAGTCCAGCTTTCTCACCTTTAGCAAGTCTGACCTCTGCGTCTTTTTTAGAAAGCTTGGCGCATGTACCATCATAGTGCGGAGTCTTGCCCAACTTCATTGCTGCTTCACGCTTTTGCGTTAGAACTTCATCCGAGCAAAAACAATAATAGACCTTACCTTCTTTTAAGAGCTGTTTTGCAAACTCTGCATAAATTGATAATCGCTCCGATTGCCGGTATGGCCCATAGGCACCGCCTTTGTCAGGCCCTTCCTGGTAATCGAGCTTCAGACGTTCAATGTCTGAAAGGATCATCTTTTCATGATCACGCGTGCTTCGAGCTTGGTCGGTATCTTCGATGCGAAGAACCAATGTTCCGCCGTGACGTTTGGCATAAAGCCAATTGAAGAAAAGTGTTCTTGCCCCACCCACGTGTAAAAACCCCGTGGGGCTAGGCGCAAAGCGAACGCGTACCATAGTGTTTTAGGTTATATATGAAAAGCCGATTTATGAAGCAAAAATCGTTTGAATTTCTTGCTCAATCACCTCTTCTTTAGCTTTTTTAGCTAAAGAGATTTCTTTCACAAGAAGGTGCTTTGCTTGATCCAGCATTTTTCTCTCGCCAAAGGAAAGATCTTTGCTGTGGCGTAATAAAAATAGGTTTCTTAGAACTTCAGCAATCTCAAAAATAGACCCTGTTTTAATCTTTTCCATATACTCACGATAGCGGCGATTCCAAGTTGTTTGGTCAATTTTCACATTTCTATCTTTGAGTATTTCGTAAACGGTTTTAACGTCTTTTGAAGACGCAATTTCCCTGAGTCCAACCGAAGATACGTTGTCTGTAGGAACCATAATCGTCATTTGGTTATCGACGACTTGCAACACATAGAACTTCTTCTTTTTACCGCCTACATCCTTCTCTTCAATACGTTTGATGATAGCGACCCCATGGGCGGGATATACAGCGTTGTCTCCAACTTTAAACATCATGAAGTAGCTAACCTCCGTAGTTGAGCTATAAAACACGACCCTGTCTTCAGGGCCGCGGGGACATTAACACAGCTCGACTATAAAAGTCAATTTTAATGCCCTGTCTATAAACACGTAACTTATTGAAAACCCGATGCTTTCTGAATACCCGGTTTTCAGCTGAGAGGGGCTCAGAGCCCACAAACTCGCTGGCGTCTATAGCAAGAAGAATGCCCAGTATTTCAAACCATAATGTAGCTAACCCATGATTCTATCTGGTGTCAAAATGAGGCCCCCACATCTTTAAAATATAAAGCGATGTCTATTTTCTAATCAGATGAACATTAATAAGTCACACGGCAGCCTACCACATTGCAAAAACGTGAACGGTAAGCATAGCACTCGCGAAGTGAGTTCTGTTCGGCTTCCCAGCGGCTCCGCCCATGACCTTGAAATGGGATATTTCTTCGGTTCACAGCCGTGCACATCCAGTTTCTCATGGGAGCAGGTGGATAAGGGTGCCGTGGTCCAGAACTCCAACCTTCTCCATACCCTCCTCCACTCCACTGGGTTGTTTGCACAAGGTCATCTTCTTCTACCCAGTCTGTGTCATCAACGAATGTCTCATGAGCTATATTGTCATGATCACCCTCTATCACTCCTGAACTGATCCAACCCCCTTCTGCACCCACACTTGTCAAAGGAGACAAAGCAGAGCCTATAAACGCGACGTAAAGCGCGAAAAAATAATTTCTATTTTTCATGTGAATACCCTCCCTTTTCAAACAAGGAGCATGAGCAAAATCCATGCTCAAATTAAAATCAGAAACACTTTTTTGAAATCTGAATAGAGACAAGGAGTTGGAGTAAAAATCTCATACTCTTCTCATCATCCGGTCAATCATCCGACCAAAAAGATGAGTTACATTTTGAACCTAAAACCGGTGTCACTTATTTTTCTGTAATTTCGTATTTCTTATCTGCAGGAAGATTTTCTAAAACTTGAACCTGACCCATCGCAGGCCAAGTGATTTCGAGTCGCTTCACTTCTTTTGCCTGTCCCAGCCCAATATGTTGCATGAGCGGTGAAGAACCAAAGCTTCCTCCCGATGAAACAACACTATAAATCTGACGAAGTTTCTGACGCTCCTCAACTGTAATTTTAATTCTGGCACCTATTGCACTGCGATTAGACCGAACTCCCACAAGCTTGAGTTTCACCCAATGGTTTTGATTCATTCTTGGATTTTTAAAAAGTGCATTCCTATAAAAATCACCATCGTAAGCTCCGCCAAAAACAGAGTAAATATCCGCCCACCCATCTTCATCTATATCGCCAAAAGCAATTCCATGCCCTTTCTGCAAATGTCCCACTCCAGTTGCAGTGGTTACATCTAAAAGACGCTTTCCTTGATCATTAATAAAAAGACGATTAGGAATCAGCGAATCTAGACTAAAGCTTCCTGTTCCTAAATAAATATCAGGATATCCGTCGTTGTTCACGTCGCCAAAGTTTGCTCCCATAACAAGAAGAGCTTTGTTTAAACCTGCACGGTCAGCTATATCTGTAAAGGTTCCATCACGATTATTTCTATAAAGACGAGTTTTAGCATCCCTTCTTCCAGGCAAGCGAAGGTAATCCTTTACTACATCCTGCAACTCAGCATCAAATTTATAAACCATAAGATCTTGCCAACCATCCTGATCGAAATCCCAAAACCAGCAGGCAAAAGATCCTCGTTCTTTTTTCACTCCAGAGTTCAAAGTTACATCTTTAAAATGCCACTGACCTTTTACATCTGGACCCTCATTATGAAAAAGATAGTTACTCCCATCCCATGCAGAAAGAAACAGATCTTGCTTTCCGTCATTGTCATAATCCCCCCAAACTGCACCTAAGAAAAATCCATGAACATCCAGCCCCACTTGCTTTGCCAAATTCGTGAAGGTTCCGTCTTTGTTGTTATGCCAGAGCTCATTTTGAAACTGAACAGACTTTGTGCTCTCTTTAGGCGCAATAAGATCCAACCAACCATCGTTATCATAATCACCCCAGGCAGCTGATAGTGTTGGCGCAAAAGTTAAAAGACCTGCCTTCTCAGTAACCTCATCAAAACTTCCATCTCCCTTGCCAGACAAAAGCGAATTCGGTGGAGCAAAATATCCAAAACCTTCTTTGTCAACGTCGAGCTCTGATGCAGTCCTTGTGACGAAGACATCCAGCTTCCCATCATTATTAAAATCTCCTTGCTGTAAATTAAACCCACCTGTGATTCCATCCAAATGTGAGCGATTCTGATATGAAAGCATTTTGAACTGATCATGTGCTTTTCCATTATGTAAAAAAACTTGAAGAGGGCTCGTCAACTTCCACGACGAAGTCATCAAGTCCAGATGACCATCATTATTAAAATCATCCATGATCACACTTCCCGCATAACTCGAAACATCTACATGCTTTTGAGCCGCAATATCTTTGAACCTTGGAACGTCAACGTCAGACCGAAAAACGGTCGAAGGGATAAGCCATGGTTTAGGAACTAAATTTGGATACCCTCCAAGAGTCATCCAAGCTAAATTCAACAACCAGCGTGCATTAAGATTTTGAGGATCATTTTTAAGAATATTTAAAAAGATCTGAGCCGCTTTTTGAGACCCCTCTCTTTGTTGATGGATGCCATGGCCTTGAATAGGAAAGATGCAGGAGTCATGATTATGCTCTGTAATACAATTTTTTTGCTCCCCTAGTCTCAAATATGACAACCCCAAATAGTATTCAACCTCCGAAAAAATACTTTTCCCACTAATACGCGATGGGGAGTCATGTCTAAGAGATAATAATTTTTCAAATTGTCGAATAGCAGATGTTGTATCTCCTGCAAAAAGAGTCTCTTTAGCGAGTTGGAATTCAAATAAAAATTTTTCATTCATAGATTGAGATTTTTCAATTTTTTTTTGAAAAAAAAGAACTCGTTTTTTATTGGCATAATCATCGATTTCAGGGTTTTCATTCTCAAATAATGTTCTCAATAATTTTGCCATGGTGTGTCTTGAAGAACGCTGTTCTTGAGTGAGAAAGAAAGTTATTATCCCACCACAGGTCACGAATAAGGCAAAAAGTAGAACTCTTTTTTTCAATTGCATCACTCCCTCAAATGAAACGTTCAATTACAAACTTACGAGTTTGTAGCATCTCTAAAAAAAGATTAACATATTGATCAATGGCCAAATATTCCACTCCCCCACGTTGGATCACACTAGATATCCTTAAGGCTATTTCTTTAGTCTTTATGATTATAGGACATACTGTAATTTGGTGGTACACTAGAACAGACAAGTATTTTAACGCGCCCCAAAGCTACTTTAGCTCTCTCGTTCAGCCTTATATTCAATACAACACTTACTTAATGATGACCTTTCCCATGGTAGCAGGGACAGTTCTTTTTTTTCAGATTAAAAGCTTACCCTTTCAGCAAATCATCAAACGTGGGGCCTTTCTTCTCTGTCTTGGGTTTTTCATTAATTACAAAACCTGGGACGTTCTTCAACTCGTTGGTTTCACTACAATTTTGATTTGCATTCTTTACCACTGGGTAAAATTTGAAATCATTGCCCTTTTAGGTGTTTTTATTATTTTCTCTGCACCCTATTTTTACAAAGCTCTACAACCTTGGGAAAACACTTATTGGAAGGCGATTGTTTTTGGTGGCACAAATGGGGACTACTACTTCCCAATCTTTCCTTGGTCAGGAACGATTATTTTCGGATTCGTTATCGGAAAAGCTAAAGCAGATTATTTAAATAAAAAAACAAAAAATAATAAATTACTCATCGGTTTAGGAAGTTTACTTTTTTTAATAGGCGCATTTTTTAAAAATCTAATTATTGATGTAGATCCAAACAATATTTGGGGGCCTTCAATTTTTTCACCTCCTACTTCTCGAATTATTGCAAATATGGGTATCTATCTCCTTTTAATAGGTGGAATTGAAACTATTACATCTGCACTAAAAATAAAAAAATTAGAAAAAACCAGCTGGATGAGTATCTACAGCAAGGCTTTGCTTTACATCTACTTCATACATTATCTTTTTGCAGAGAACTTTACTGAAATTCTAAAGCCCTTGCAAAGCCCAAGGGTTCTGATTGAGTGTTTTACTATACAGCTTTTTTTAGCTTATTGGATGGGGAGAGGGATTTTATATCTAAAAGAATCTCAAAAAACAAAAGAGACCCTAACATGGTTATAAAAAATAGCTGGATTTTTTCAAAAAAAATTGACCTGTTTATTTTTTTAGGACCACTGGTGACCGGATGGCTATTTGTGATTGGCATTAACACCCTAGAAGTTCAAACTGTACCCACCCCCGCCTGGGCTGGCTTTCTTTTTCTCACTGCTTCTGACACTGTTCACATTTTCAGTACACTTTTTCGAACCTATCTTGACCCTGAAGAGCTTCAATCACGACGAAAACTCTATATACGAACTCCCTTGATTTGCTATGGGATAGGTTTTTTTCTTTATTATAAATCGAGCGCTCTTTTTTGGACATTTTTAACGTATTTAAATGTATTTCATATTATCAGACAACAATATGGCTGGATGGCCTACTCGGCAAGAAAAGCTGGAGAAAAAAGAACCTCATGGGAGTGGAGTTTAGATAAAATAGCCATTTATTTAGCTACACTCTATCCTCTCATCTGGTGGCACACACACTTACCTAAACCCTTTCAGCTGAATGGTGACTTTATTCACGGTCTTCCTTTAAGCGTTTCAAATATTCTAAGTTTTATTTACTGGGAATATTCATTTTTTTACTTATTGATGCAAGTATATCGAATTCATTTTAACAAACCGTGGAATGCCACTAAAACCCTCATCTGGCTCAGTACAACCCTGACTTGGTATTGCGCAATGATTCTAGCTCAATCCGAGCTTATATTTTTAGCATTAGGAAGTTTAGTCCATTCTACGCCTTACCTAACTCTAATCTATATTTATGGACAAAAAAGATGGTCAAAAACAAATGTATGGCCTAGTAGATTTTTTCATCGCCATGGCTGGGTATTTTTTTATTCAATCCTTTTAGTCTTAGCCATTTTCCATGAATGCATATCAGATTTCTCGAAATCCTTATCTCACCCCGTTTTACTGTGTCTCACTATTCCACTTGTTACGCTCCCACAGTCTCTTCACTACGTACTAGATGCTTTTATTTGGAAAACTGGCAACTCCAACCCTATGCTTGCACAACGATTAGGATTCAAATGAAAGTTGATTTTAATCGCTTTGTAGGAGCCTCTATTGTTTTAGCGATCTTTTTTTTAGGAACCTTCATACGCACACAAACCTGGCAGATACAGGCCAAAAACCTTCGAACGATCCAATTCGTTCAATCCAATATGCCAAATGATTTTCTTCCACCGTTTCGATTTGAAGAAAAAACAAAAGAATTAGGCATATCTTTCCAATATGAAATGCCAATCGTAGATTCACTACTACAAAACAAGAGCAAAATCTTTCTCCCTACTGGAGCAGGAGTAGCTGTCGCGGATTTCAATGGAGACGGATGGATGGACATTCTTTTAGTCAATTCTAAAAAAAACTCCAAAAACCATCTTTATTTAAATCAAAATGGATCATTTTTTAAAGAAGAAGCTCAAACATGGAAAATTGCAGACACAAACTTAGAGGGAGCAACCATTACTCCTGTTGCTTTCGACTTTGACAATGATGGAAAACCAGATGTTTTCTTAGCTCGCCTGGGCTGTTCTATGCTTTTTAGAAATACTGGACGTGGATTTGAAGATGTTTCACAACGCTCTGGAATCAGCGACTGTAAAAACTCAGTAGGCGCCGTGCCCGTAGATTTTAATCATGACGGTTTACTCGATCTTTATGTTTTAAGATATTGGAATAGTTATAACTATTTTATGCTGAACACACCGTACGTTGCACCAGAAAATTTTTTTAATGCACTCAACGGGGGGAGCAATACTCTCTACAAAAATATTGGAGGGGGTAAATTTTTGGATGTTACCCAGGAACAAGGAGGGTACGACTCTCATTGGAGCCTGGATGCAGCCGCTGCAGACTTCACAGGCAATGGGCAACTCGATCTTCTGATTTCTAATGATTTTGGCCCCGACACTTTGTTCCACATTCAAAATAATCAGCTCACAAACGAAAGCTTCCGAATAGGACCACCTGATCGGAGACCTGGTATGGGAGTAGCCCTAGGTGACCTGACAAACGATGGAACACCCCATGTCTATGTATCCAATGCGTATCTAGCAGAATATCAACAAACGGGAAACTTTCTGTGGAAATTTAACCAACAGAGATACGCAAGAGATGAAGCACCTTATAGAAAGGTAGATAAATGTGGATGGAGTTGGGGCGCACTGTTCTCCGATTTTGATCTTGATGGCAAGGAAGATCTTTATGTGACTAACGGGTTCATTACAGATGTCGGAGAAACAGAATATGAAGACTACGAAGACTTGCTCGAGAAAAATTATGCATTCTCGGAAGGCACTGTCATGTCACTCCCAGGTAAACTAGCCAGTGACGTCCGTATTTGGCCCTCTCTCAAACAGAAATCATTAGCTGGTCACGAAGTGGACTGCTTGTTCTATAATCAGGGCTCAGAATTTAAGGAAGTTTCCGCTTTAGTCGGTATCCAAAAAGAGTGGGATGGCCGGGCCGTTGCTGCAATAGACTACGATAACAACGGGAGCATCGATCTCATTGTCACCACACAGAACGGCCCCCCTCATTTACTTAAAAACACAGTAGTACCCAACGGAAAATGGATCAGCTTTACTTTAGAAGGCACCTTGTCTAATCGAGATGGAGCAGGAGCTCGAATTCAAGTGATTCAAGATCACCAGAGTAGATATAGATGGGCCACTGCTGGAAAAACTGGATTTTTAGCAAGTTCTGACCCAAGATTACATTTTGGATTACCCAAGGCAGGTTTTGTCGATGTAGAAATTGATTGGCCTTCTGGAGTCAAGCAGAAGATCCCAAAACTAGAGACGGGACGCAACCATCACATTATTGAAACAGCAGAAAATGCCAAAAAGAAAAAAATTTAAATATGAAGTCCCCCCTTTAAGTGATGGACGATGGGTGCAAGCACCCGTTTTGTTGATTTATGCGATCTCTGCTAGAGAGATTTTTCATTTTGAACGTAGCCATCTCACTACACTTCTCTGTCTTCTCGTTTCTCTATCTTTAGACGCATTTTTTGGATATTTTAAATACAAAAAAATCCAATTCCCACTCAGTCCGATTATTATTGCTCTTTCTTCTAGTCTGCTTCTTGATGCACGATCTCCATACCCTTACCTCTGGGCAGCAGCACTTGCGACCGCATCTAAAGCTCTGATCACCTACAAAGGAAAGCATTTTTTTAATCCTACAAACTTTGGCGTGGTGATTCTATTGCAGCTTGCTCCCAGCTTTGTGACTGGGATGCCCACTTTATTTAGCGGTTACTATCTTCCTTCAATTATTTTTTTTATCTTAGGTCTTGTGACTGTACTTTATGCGAAACAAGCCAGCGTCGCTTTAGCTTGGATCGCGGGTTTTCTATTCTTCGGGTCAATTCGAGCACTCATCACCCACTCTCCACTTTTGATTACACTTATGCCTACTTTAGGTCCAGGGTTTCTGTTGTTTACATTTCATATGATTACTGATCCGGCTACCACACCTAAAACTAAACCCTATCGAATTTTATTTGGTTTAAGCACTGCAATGCTAGATGCATTTTTTAGATTGAAGCAGGTCCCCTACGGCAGCTTCTACGCTCTTTTTATCATGAGTGCGTACATGCCATGGATCAGAGATCATGAAGCAAAAAAACTATCGTAATTATTTTAAAAAAAAATGGATAATGCTTGTAATTATTACACTAGCATCTCTTGTCTGCACCTTCATAGGAATGTGGGTATTCGAAACAAAACTCCCCATACAATTCAATGAAAAATTAGAAGATCCATTTACAAAACAGTTCTCACATAACTATATTTTGTTCTCTGATAAAAAAAATAGAGTTCAAAAAAAGATAACTGAAATCAATGGATGGTTACAACTGGAAGCTTTGATGCTTCATGAATTAGAAAAAAAAATTGATCCCCCACTCTCCTCAGTTCTCAGCCTATTCGGGGACCATGAAATCTATTTATGGTGGCCTACTACTTCACAATTTGGACAAAAAGAATATTTTCTTGGGCAGGAACCTATTCCACTTTACCCTGACATCGATGATACAGGCTGGGGACTTGCAGTCAGAGGCAAATCCATTACACCCCAAGCAGCTAGAATTTTTTTGTCTTCAGAGGAATTGCCTGAAAACTTTCAAAAAATCTGTTTAGAGATCAAATGTAAAAAAGAACTCCTTTTTCGAGTTTGGGGAACTCCCAGCTGGCATGACGACCTGGACATCGTGAGTACCAGTAATATAGTATCAATCATGGGGCGGAGCGACAAAGAAAAGCAGATTTTGTTTCAGGAAAACGTACGACTCATCAACTCAGTAATTGAAAATCACTCATATGAGGAGTTTTTCAAATATTTTGAACCTAAAATTACAGGAACCTTTCTTTTACTCTATTATGACCAAGCTCGAATTCCATTCTTAAGCTCTGCTGCTAAACGAAAACTCACTCAGCACCTCTACTCTCACATAGAAGAGCTTAAAAATGCTTCACTCATTGCACGCTGGGGAGGCGGAGCAGATTGGTTTCATGGATTTCTGATTAGTACAGTCAATGACCGGATCCCAAGTTTAATGTACGAATACTGTAGAACAAAGCTTTTACCTTCATTGCAAAATTTTAAATAAAGGGATAACTTTTATAAGTCTACAAACCACATGATTCATATAAGAACTCGATAAGGAGAGTTAAACTATGAGAATTACCTCAAGAAGAAAATTTTTAGGAGATTTAGCTAGTGCGATCGCATTAACAGCGTTTCCCTTTAAAAAGACTTTTGCTGGCTTCCCCAACTCGCTTCCTCACTCTCCTACATCCGTAAAACCATCTGAGTACATGAATAAATTTCATAAATGGTACTCTCACACTTTTTTTAATTTTGAAAAACACCTTTCTCCGTTAGAGAAAAACTATATTCAGACCTGCACTCAAATGATGGATCAACTATCTTACAAAATTAATGACCACTTTTCTTATAGTTTAGTCACCTATAGTCAACGCTTCTCAAAAAACAAGGTGAACTCATCTCGACTGGCTTACGGCTCAATTCAGCATGCAGACAGACTTCAAACCCCCATTCGTAATATTCTAAAGAATAAAGGAATCTCGACAAAAGACATTCAAGGTATGGGACAAATCGCAGGATTGGGATGGGACTTTGAAGAGAATCTGCTAAAAGTTTACTCGTATTATGAAAACCTCAACAAGGTTCAAGATGCAGATTTAAAAAATCTCCTTAAAAAGGCGAGCTCCATTGAAACCTATCCATTTGGATTGACGTCGGTCTCATTTAAAGACAAGAATCTAGTGGAAAAGAAAGTTTACGTAGCACTCAAAGAAAAACTACCTGCAGCCGTTAAAGACTATCCATTTCGAGAATTTATTATACATACCAACTATATGATTACCGATAAGAGAGACATGGTTCCACAAGTGGATTTAATAAAAAGTGATCAATTAAAAAATTACTTAGGATCTCAATGGAATCATTACCAAGCTCAGTACGAGGAATTCTATAAAAACATTATCCCCACTACTAACCCATCAGCCTTTATTGACACGTTAGCATATCAGGACTCAGACCATTTCACTGTTTATGTTCCTTAAATAGTGGCTCAATGAGTTTTCGATTTCTTGGATTAGCGATCGTCGTCATCGTTTTCCTAATCGGCTCAAAAATAAGGGTGAGCTCATATGGGTATTCTTGGAACTCCTCTCAAAAACAAACCTCGCCTCAGCTCAGATCTGACTTTAGATTTACAGATATAACGGCTCAACAAGGTATCCACTTCAAATATGAAGGCCCAAAACTCGATCCGCTCTTTGAAGATAAAGAAAGAATATTTTTTGCAAGTGGATCAGGGGTTTCTGTTGCAGATGTAAATGGTGACGGATGGATGGACATCTTACTTGTTAGTGCTAAACAGGGGGGAACCAACCACTTATACATAAACCAAAAGGGTCAGGGTTTTAGAGAAAGCGCAAAAGAATGGGGCATCGATCGATTTTTATCTCATGGTGCTTCAGTAGCTCCTATTTTTTTTGATTTTAACAATGATGGTAAACCGGATCTCTACATTGCCCGCTTGGGATGCTCTCAGCTTTATATGAACACCGGTAATAAATTCATAGACATCTCTCAAGACTCAGGGGTAACAGACTGCAAAAATAGTTCTGGTGCAATTCCCTTAGACTTTAACAATGACGGTTTATTAGATCTCTACATAGTTCGATTTTGGAATGACCATAATTACTTCAAACTCAACACTCCCTTTGTTGCTCCTGAAAATCTTGTCAATGCCACAAATGGTGGAGTGAATACGCTTTATCAAAATCTTGGGAATGGAAAATTTCAAGATGTTACCCAGAGTGCAGGAGGAGGAGACACCCACTGGAGTTGGGATGCAGCCGCCGGAGATTTTTTTAATGATGGATCAACACAGCTTCTAGTAGCTAACGATACCGGACCTGACCAGTTCCCAGCAGTAATACATTCTTAGGAACATTAAATTTCCCTCTTTTTTTATAAAGATAAACCTCTTTTCCTAAAAAAAATGCCAAAGATCCAAAAAATAAAGAAAACAAAATTACATCGAGATGGTGAGTAGGAAACAAAACAAACTCAACTCCTTCGAACATTGTGTAAGTCCTGGGATGGAGGTGCCAATATAAAAATGGGAAAAATGCGACAAAATATAAGACGAAGCGATCAAAACTCATCATCCAATTTTTTTCGAACTTTTCTTGACGAGAATAGATCGCAAAAAAACCGTAATTTTGCCGTACCTGATGATATACTGCAAAATAAGCAATACACCTCCAAAATACAGAACTATCTATTTTGTAGGCAACCACCCCTCCAACCCAGCAAAGAAAAGGTAAAATCAAAAATAATTTGGCGTTTTTTTTAAACTCATCAAAATCAAAATACACCCTGTAAATAGTGACCCAGCTATGCGCTCGATCCGAAGCAACTGACAAAACAATCCAAAGCCAAACGGGCATGTCGTCATACCCTTTAAAATAGTCTCTAAAGAAAAAAATTACGATTGCACCAATAAAAAATGGAAATAAAATAAATATTGAATCAAATCGAGCAGAATGAATCCATGGCTGTTCTATAGCAACACTGTTTGACAATCGAGAACTCCCTATTCGTTTATAGTATTTTACAACAATACAACTGACTAGCCAAGCGTGGTGAAAGAAGTTAGAATCTCAACATTGCAAATTCTCAATCTAGCATCTTTTGAAAAAGGTAAAAATAGAGGTCTCAAGCACGGCTTAGCTAATGCTGCTGCTCTCATTTACTCAAGTACTCAGATCAGCACAGAAAAATTAGCCCAAGAAGCGGCTAAAAAAGTGTTCTCTATTCGAAAAAAAAACCTTCTCACCTTCTCTCCTCTTTTTACGACTAACCATTGCGACTCAGAGTGTCTAATGTGTGGAATGAAGAAGAGCAACGCCACAATGCATAGAAAATTCTCTGGGCGCAACGCCATCCTAAAGCAACTCCGGATACTAAAAATGCACGAAAAAACGCAAGGCGTAGGATTTGTCACAGGAGAGTATGAAAGTTCATTTTCCCGAAATGCCAACGCATTTTGGATAGGGTGGGCCATTCGTGAGGCCTTAGATCTTGGGTTTACACTCATTTATTGCAATATCGGAAGCTTGGATACTCATGAAATCACCATTCTTACTGAATGGTTTAAACCGAGTGAAAATGTAAATCTGAGTGTATTTCAAGAAACCTACGACCCTATTGTTTATGAAAAATTTATGGGAAAAAATGCCCCTAAATCGGACTTTAATAAAAGACTCAACACTTTCAATTCTTGGATAGATGCTGGTTATAAAAATGTGAACCCGGGAATATTAGTTGGTCTTACAGATATCCAGGAAGATCTGTCTCATCTGATGAATCATGTGGAACATTTAAAAAATAGAGGAGCCAAAATTTCAATTTCTATCCCAAGACTCAGACCAGCACTAAACTCTACAAACCGGTCCCAAGTTCCGGATAACGACTATCTGAGACTCGCAGCAACCATCGCCTTTCTAGTACCCGATTGTCCCTTAGTCATCACGACACGTGAGAGCCGAGAGATGCAAAGAATGTTGCTACCATTAGCAGGAATCATTTCCCCAGGTAGCCCTGACGTTGCACCCTATTCCAACAAGACAAGCCCCTCCAATCAAATCCAATCCTCACAATTTCTGGTTTCTGACCTTGCTCGTCCATCAGAAATACTTTCTTGGGTAAAAAAACAAGGCTACAAATTTAAAAACTATGAGAACAAACGCAAAGTTTAAAGCAGAACCACTCCAGCTTCTCATTCAGTACGCTTCAACTGGAGAGAGGAATCATTATAACCATCTTAAAAAATTGGTACAAAAATCACCTGAAAAATACTGGGGGAATTTAGCATCTCACTTTGTCTGGGAACAGCCCTACACACAACTGTTTAAAAAAAATAAAAATATAGGAACTCACTCTTGGTTTTACGGTGGAAAAGTTAATTATATAAAATCGCTATTCAAAAATAAAAACCCAGACGCAGAAGCTTGGGTCGTCTACACAAAAAGTGGATCCAGAAAAAGCTACACCTACAGACAGCTACAAAATCGGATTCAAAGATTGGCCGGAGGACTTTCAAAAAAAGGAGTCACTCACAAAAAAACCACACTGATCTATGTTGAAGATCAAGAACAAGCAGCTCTGTGTGCTTTAGCCTGTCTCTACTTGGGTTCAACTTTTGGATTTATCTATTCAAAATTCCCAAAAACAATGACAGATCTTATTTTAAAAAAATATCAACCTGATTTTCTTGTTTGGGATCCCAAATTAAAAAAAAATAAAAACTACTTCCCATCTATCTCTCAGCTACCACGCTCCACTCATTCGATCCCACTCTCAGAGTCTCTATACGAAGAAAAAATTCTACTTAAACCTATTGCCGTGGACTCGACCCACTCTTCATTTATCTTATTTACTTCTGGAACTACAGCTACACCTAAAGCTTTTCTTTCTGGCACAGCAGGATGCCACATCGCTTCCCTGGTCTGCGGTTCGTTATTTTTTACAAAAAATTCAGCAGACAATCCAAAACTGACTCATTGGTCACCACTCGACTTTGCCTGGGGGGCTACACTTATTTTAGGTTTCTTAGGCCCTCTCTATTTGGGTTTAAAACTTGTCTTTGATCATGAAAAATTCCGTATAGATTCGTCAAAAGTTTACAAAATAATAAAAAACGAGGGTGTTTCTTCAATTCTTCTGGCCCCCGTATTTTTAGAAAAAATAAAATCGTCTACTCACCCAATGCCAGTAAAAAAAGTGGTTTTTGGTGGAGACCGAATGAGTTCACTCGCCTTTAGGGGTTGCAAATATCTCTTTCCATCTAAAAACACAAAAATCATTAACATTTATGGCTCTAACGAATGTGGATCTATTACGCTGCTTACATTTTTAAATCTGGCATACGAAAAAAGCTGTAATCAAATGATTCCTGTTCCGGGAATTGAGTATAAATTAGTGAAAAGTAAAAATAAAATTCACGAATTATGGTTCAAAAACAATTACCCTTCTTTTTCTATCGGAGTTAAAAACAATAAAAAAATATATAAATCCATGTGGAGTAAAAGCAATCGATACCTAAAAACACAAGATCTTGTTACACCTTACAAGAATCAACTGACAATGATGGGTCGACAGGGCAATTTAATTAAAATCAAAGGCAGATACATCGATCTTTCTTATTATGAACGAAAAATGGCTCAAATAAAGGGGGTCACACGTGTTTACCTGCACTATACGAAAACTACACCTAGTGCGTTAACATTATTTATTGAAACACAAAACAAAAACCTGAAGGCAACTCAGTTCAAAAATATCATTATACAGAACATTGGCGCTTACGGACTTCCTAAAAACATCATTATTTTAAAAAATTTTCCAAAAGCAACTTCAGGTAAAATCAATACAGCTTTGCTTTTAAAACAAAATGAAAACAAAATATTCAAATAACCAAATAATCATTTTATTTTTTTTATTTTTAACTGCAGTCCGTTTTTCACTACTAGGATCAGGTACATTTACCTTTCCAGATGAGTCCAGGTATTTAGTATCTTTTAGTTTTATTAAAAATATTTTCTCTTACGAGTGGGCTAAAGCCTTTCAAGACCTTGGGAGCACTGACGCACGCCCAGGAGACGTGCTGTTTCGTGCATTTTCTTCCTTATTACAAATTTTGTTCGAAGCCTTATTCTCTCTTCCAGTATTATCAAAAAAATCTCTCTTCATTCCTACAGGGATGAATTTACTCTTCTCATTGCTGAATAGTTTTTTTATATACAAAATTTCATTAAAAATTCTTAATAAAAATTATTACTCGATTTGCTCATCAGCTATCTATTCGTTACTGACGAATAGCAATTTGTATATTAGACACATCTCTCCTCATGACTATATTTTATGTATATTTATGTTTTTAATATATTATTTCTACTATTTTCCTAAAAAGATAAATTTTTTATATTATGGAATAGCTTCTGCTTTCATCGTAACTGCCTATCCTGGTTTTTACGCAGCTCCGTTGATCATTGGCAGCTTAGTTTTAATACCGACACATGAACACCATCAGAAAATAAATAAAAGAAAGATTTTAACCTATCTTATCGGAGTACTCATTCCATTTTTGATTTTTCAAATTTTAACATTTAAAAACTCGACTTCCTATTTTAATCAAGCTTTTTTAGTAAAAGATGCTCAAAGCCTAGATCGAGAGGGGAGTTTTAACGAGGGCTTTTCATTTATTTTAAAATACTTTTTTACAATCGAACGAAGTGCTGGCATTTTTATTTTACTCGGATCTCTTAGTTATTTCTATGTTCGAATATGTGCCTACTTCAAAAAAATAAAACTAGATTATTTAACTGCTCTAGATGTACTCGCCTTCAGTCTATTATTCACTTATTTTTTTCACGCACTCATGACGAGCGTATTTCATCAATTCATGTTTTACGGAAGATTGCTTCATTTTTACATGCCAATTATGGTTTTATTGACAATGCAAGCGTGCTTAACTTTATTGAATCATTTTTTAAGAAAAATATTTATTTCTACTTTAACTCTCTCGTCATTTATTAGTTTTTTTATCTTCTTCAAGGATTTTACTGCTGTTCAATATCCAATGGATTTAATAAATCAGGCTAATATTAAATTTAACACCGCACACTTTATTTCAGAATTTGAAAAATGCGAAACAAATGGACTTATTCCTAATGAAAGTAACATGAAAAAAAACTCTGGTGAGTTTGTTCTGGTTAATTTTTGCAGACCCTATCCATTGAAAGAAAAAAGAACAGATCTTTTAAATTATAGTTTAATGATTCAGGTCCCACATTTTATAGAATTTAAACCCTACCAATTTGAGGGTTTCTCGAAAGAAGAACGTGATGCGTTTTCTAAAAAAAGTTATTTTATGTCAATTTACACTGTTCTCTGATGAGAGAATCCCATCACCTGTGCCAAATCTGGATTAGATTTTCCAACCCTCCAAATAAATCCATCTAAAATATAATGTGTAACGGCCGGCAATGACATCAAAGCATAGAGCCATGCTCGATCAGGAGTTTTCAATCTGTAGTTAATATAAGCTATGCCAACTAATGAAAAATAAATCCAAATTGCAGGTCGGGATAAAAATATCCTTTTCTGTTCAAAAGCATCCTTTTGTATGAGTTTTTTCTCCCTATATGAAAAAACAAAAAGGATATAAGAGGCTGCATGCAAAAAATCCAACATCCAAGAAGTGCCAACATAATGCACCATTCCGACATACCAGGCAAACCAGATCATTAAAATATAGTAAATTTTTGCTAAATTGATTGGCTGACCTTTAAATATTTTTACAAATATTCTTGAAATATAAATTAAAGCTACAACCCAAAAAGTAGCAACAGCAACTGAACCTAAACTTGCTGGCAAAGAAAACCAAAGATCTCCCGCTACTAGCCACCATGCATCTCGTGCTGGCAAAGTATGCAGCCAAACAATAGCCGTTAATGTTGTCGTGTATATCATGAGCTTATCAAAATAGTAATCGAGTCGCGCTGTTTCATGAGCCATCCGACGTGAATACATCACCCAACCATACTCTTGTCTCACCGAGTGATACATATTGATATAACTAATCAAGGATACCGCAGCCATTCCAGAAAAATTTGCAAAAAGAAAGATCACTAAAAAACTTAAAATTGGAATGCCTGCATAAAGAGCCTTCCGTCTTAAAAACCCGCCTGAATCCAATCCTATTCTGATATAGCTAGAATAGGCATGTGGAAAATCTAAAAAAATAGCAAATAGAGCATGAATAAAAAAACCTGGTCTAGCAAAATAGGCATCGTTTTGATCAAAGTAGACTGTTACTCCGTAACCCACCAAAACAGGCATTAAAAAAATCAAAACATCTTTTTTCCACTTTGATGATCCATCCCCAAAAATCCAGCCATTTCGAACTACAATGTTCACAAGTCTTGCCTCCTGGTTGTAAAAATCCTATAATCAAATCGAATTTATGAAAACACTTAAATCCCTCTTAAAGAGCTACTTTGTATGTTAACAACTCGATCGATCGATTTTTGGCTTTTGGGGGGCGCCAGTTTACTCTTATGGGGGTTTTACTTATTTTTTTACTTTTTGACGGGAAACAGTTCTGGACCAAACTTTGCGTCTGCTTTCGGTATTCTTTCTCTGTTTGTCAACTATCCTCATTTTATGGCTTCTTACAAGCTTGCTTACCAACAGGATGCCACATTTATCAGAAAAAACTTTATCCCCCTTCTGCTTGTTCCAGCTTTGCTTATAGTATCTATCTCGTTAGGGTTTTATTACTTTGAGAGAAGTTCTTTTGGAATTTTTGACTCAAAAGCTAGTTTCGGGGTCGAAGTTATGTGGCTTCTTATACTCCTGATGAATTTAACAACAGGGTGGCATTACACTCAACAAACTTACGGATGCATGATTACTTATGCTTTTTTTGATCGATACCGTTTAAATTCAACACAATGCAAGTGGCTAAAGTGGAGTTTATATTTCCTTTGGTTTTTTTCTATCTGTGATTTGATGAGCCCAGGAGGAAAACTACCAGACGGAACTCCAGTTCCATTTCATATTCCAGATCCAATTTATTTAATATTTGCCGTTTTTAGTTTCATCTCTATTTTAGGTGTTATCTATTTTATTTTTTATAAAAAATTTACTACTGAACAAGCAGTGCCCAGTCTTTGTTTTGTAGTGCCATTTATTTCCATGTATATCTGGTGGATTACTCCAACAGTGAATGAAAAAACCAACTATAGCCACTCTATTCCATTTTTTCATTCCCTTCAGTATCTTGCATTTGTATATAAAGTGGATTCAAACACTACTCAATTAAAGGATTCTCATTTTTATAGATTACTTGGAGTTGCGTTGAGCTATGTTTTCTTTGGGTACCTTTCATTTTTACTAGTGCCCAGCACATTAAGTTATCTCAGCAAAATGGATCAAAATTCACAAATAGTATTTTTCCCCATGTGTTTTGCTTCATTCATCAATATTCATCATTTTTTTATAGACAGCGTCCTTTGGAAACTCAAAGGGCCTTTAGTAAAAGAATATATACTTAAATAACTACGGACTCACAGGACAACAGTTGATCGTACTATCCGCTGCCCCACCCCCACTACAGCAGATGCCAACTTTCCCACATGGAAAACAATTCCAAGTCGCATTTACAGACGTGGTATTTAGAATTGAATATGTTCCAGGAGGACAAACAGCAAAACCATTATTCACTCCAGCAACTGTACTTGCTAATGTACAATTCCCACTTCCACCAGGTGTTGCATTTGTATATCCTGAGTTTGTAATAAGATCAGCTGAAACAGAACAAGCTGCGACCCTCCAAGGGTTGCCCGGTGTGCTTTCGACTTTAACGATTAAGGGTAGGCGTCTTTCAATAAAAACAGAACCCATCGAGTTATTACGACTATTTCCCATAGGTGCAGAAGCCCCTATATTTTCAATTCGAATAACAAACTCAGCTTTTGCTACACGCCCTGCAACATTTGTTGCGCCACTTTCTAATGGATCAATTGCTACAGGGTAATTAGAATTATATGTCTTCACAGCAGGTACAGCTAAGGAGTTATCCCATACATCCCCATTGGGAACGGTATGTAGATAAAGCTCACGAATCAATAAATTAGTCCCTAACCATGCAGTAGGAGGAGCAGCTGCGAAAGGTCCTACAAATGCCGATTTCTCAACCACTGTAGAAAAAAAATGCCGATCACGACAGTTCATATTATTTAAAGGACCGCAATTTGAGCCCATCAAGACTCGATAAAGAGTGATATTCTGCTGCACATTATTGGCTAAAGTAGGATCAAAAATATTTGCTACAACACTACTCCCCGGATAACGGTATCCTTTGCCTAAGACTTTTTCACAAATTTCGGGATCTGCAAAAGTTTGAGCCATAGAACTCATGAAACTTGCAATTTCCATTGACTGCTCCATAGCTTGTTTTGCTTTGGTGTTAGAGGTGATCATGTCTGAAATGGCTAACGAAGCTACAGCTGCCATTAATGTAGCAATACTGGCCTCTAACATACTAAATCCAGATCGATTTTTCCTCATCTGAAGCATATATTTAATGATTATACACTCTCTCACTATAAGTCTCAAAAAATACTCCTTGAATAGGTCAGTTCTGACACGGCGGGAATCTCATGGTTAAATGCAAATCCGGATTAGACTTCCCCACCTTCCAGAGAAAACCATCTAAAACGTAATGCGTGACGCTTGGTAAAACCATTGCCGCAAATATCCACCCCTGAAACGGAAGTTTCGGTATTGTTAAATACGCTTGAGGTCTGGAGTACAAGTAAGCTAAAGCTACAAGACCTAAATAAAGCAAAACAGCGGAAGGCCCCACAAAAAGACGTCCTCTCAAACCTTGTGCGCCCTGCCATTTGTTTTTCCCAAAATAAAAAATTAACATTAAATACGGAAAAGCATGAAGTAGATCAATCATCCATGTCGCACCGTTAAAATGTACTATACCTACATACCAAGCAATACAAATTAATGTCATCAGGTAAATTTTATTTAAATTGATCAGGCTTCCTTTTTTTATTCGCAGTAAAAAAATGACAAAATAACCTGCAATGGCACCCCAAAAGAAAAATTTTAACAAATTTATATAGTCTCCGGAGAGTCGAAACGCCAAATCTCCTGGAAATAACCACCAACCTGAATCTTCAGGTAACATATGCAAATAGATCAAAGGGAACAAAGTTAATAAATAAACTAAACTACGGTCTAGGTAATAACTCACACGATCTGACTCTTGAGCCATTCGTCTTGAATACATCACCCAACCTAGATCTTGCTTCATTCTATGGAACATATTGACATACGTAATACCCATGATAGCCCACTGTTTAGATACCGTGGCCAATACTCCAACTGAAAAAAAGCACAAAAGTGGAATCCCGATAAAAAGCTTTTTTCTTCTCTGAAAATCTTCTTGATCTAAAACTATTCGCAAAAAACTAGATAAAATATGTGGGAAATCAAAAAAAACAGAAAATATCAAAAAGAAAATACCAGGCTTCAACAACTGCACAGAATTTGTAACAGTATAAGGATCAATAGGTTCGATGGATCGACTCAAATACACAATAATCAGCAGCCCTAAAAGAACTGGATATCCAAAAATCCAGATGTCTTTTCGATCAGCTCCAAATATCCACCCATTCCTAATTGAATCATTTTTGACGAGCATCACTTGCCTCTTAAGTTCTTGAAGCTTATAATACTCCCATCTATGGATTCGCGAACGAAGAATCTTTTTTTTCTATTACTTTTTTTCTTCACAATAACATCATGCACAAAGAAAAATGAAGTTCCCCGTCCTGCTTCATCGAATACGCCCAACGTCCCGGTAGAAACAAGTACGCCACCCCCTCCTATTCATCCACCTCAAAATACAAATCCAGTCCGAGTAGCGACTGCACTTAAATTCAACCAGCAACCCAGTGATGTTGAAACTGTAGATGCAATTCAAGTTGTAATCAGTGCTGTAGACTCAGAAGGCAATGTTGTTGAAAGTCATAAACCCATCATTTACATATCTGCCCTTCTATCTCCCTCCAACACACCTGTAGCTTTTGCTACAGGTCCAAACTTTAAGCTCCCAGTAAATGGAGTTGCAAATTTTGATACACCTAAGCTTGACCAACCTGGAACATACACCCTGAAGGCGTACTCACAGGGGCTAGAAATTTCTAGCCAAAGCTTTAACGTCACCCCTCCTAAAGAAAGAATGATTACAATGATCTTTAACGGAAAAAAGCAAACTGTAAGGTTTATACCCCCTGACACAATTATTGATACGGACGGTGGTAAAATTCCATTTCGTCCTGATCAGAATGGAGTCGCTTACCTCGAAATGGCACCACACCTCTATAAAATGTGGTTTCAAAGCCCTAAAGTTTTAATTGTGAATCGTATACGATAATGATCAAAAAAAACTGTTACATCATTGTATTTTTATTGGGTTTAGGGTGCAACAAATCCTCTGTTTTTACACCTAAAGCAGATGCAGTATTTCTTCCTAAAAAAATTATTATTGAATCTTCTCAAACCACTCTCCAAACTCAACAATGCAATTCTCTATATGCCACACCTCAAGACAATACTGGGAACAGATTTCCTTCTTCACGCCCATTAAACATCTCTTTAGCCGATGCTTCTTCAGAAAAAATAATGCTCTACCAACGACCGGACTGTTCTGATCAACCGGTTTCATATATCGCTCTTTCAGCTGGAGCAGCTGCTGCTATTTTTTATTTTAAAATGACACGACCTGGAACTTTCACAGTTCATGCTGTGACAGAAAAAAAAGATGAAATCCCTGTTCATTTTCAAAAAGATCTAACTGTTATAGATTCAGAGTTAAATGCAGAAAAAAAACCACTTGCTTCAACGCTGAAATTTGAAAACGAACCTGTTGATATTCCTGCATCTACAAGTTTCTCGATTCAAATCGCGGTTCAAGATAAAAATGGAAATCTAGTAGAAGATTTCCAATCTCCCATAGTAATAACCATTATTGAGTCTCCCCCCTTAGGAAGTAAGTATTTTCAGACTGGAACGCTGACCATTACTGCAAGCCAAGGAAAAGGTGAATTTAAAGATCTGAGCATAAACACTCCTGGAAACAACTACAGGTTACAAGTTTCGTCTGAACATCTTAAAGCTTTAAGCAAGACATTTAATATTCTCCCACCCCAATCGAGAGACATTACAGTTATTTTTAATGGAAAACGTAAATCAGCAAAATTCATCCCACCTAATATTATAGAAGAAAAAGACGGAGACCGATTCCCTGTCTACCCTAACGGGACAAGTGAAATTAAGATCAACGGGGTAAAATACAGAGTTCAACTCTTATCCCCTGATGTGGTTACAATCGACCAATTACAATAAATCAAACTGACTTAAAGTGTTCTGATCTTACAGACCATATAAAACTATCAAACCAAAAATGGAGAAGCGCCACCCCCCGTGAAATTCGAAATAAAAAATCAACATTCCAACTTGCAACAAAGTGACCGTACAAAATTCCAACACTGAGAATCACAATCCAAGAAGAAAAACCCCGTATTTTTTTAGGGAGAAAAGAAAGATTATTTTTTATATTTTTATTTTCTGCCCAGCCCATTAAAACAAAATACTGAACTGAATGAAACATATTCATAGCTAGAAATGCTTCACCAAAACTATTCCAACCCCAACTGAAAAAAGTCACAAATCCTGTCACACTATATAAAATCAGTTTTTGAATAGGAATTTGATAACCTTTCAATACCCAACGGCGGTACTCAAAAAGACAAAGAAAAAGACATAAAAGACTTAAAAAAAAGAACCCTAATCGAAAATATGAAACCAAAAAAACCGCTCCATTTAAGGTTGATTTAAATTCAAATGGCCTTAGCCTCATTGCCTGAGAAAAACTATTCTCTACTTGACTCAACAATGTGGCGCCAGCAAGCACTGGACCAGAATAAATTACCAAATTAAATACAATATCTAACCGTCTCCCTTCAGTGGGAGAATTTTTATTTTTCATGTCATAAATTCTGCCAATTCCAAATGTTTGCAGACTTGAATGATAAGTGTCCCACCAAATTGCTATGAACGAAGCAAAAACGAAAAAATAATCAGAAGTAAAAATAAACAAAAAAAGCAAAGGTGGTACTAATAAAATCTTTTTTTTGAAACTATTGCGTATATCTGAATTTCCATGGCTTCTAAAAAAAACAATTACTAAATGAGCATGAGTAATTAGAATAGTAAGATATGCAACCCAATGATTACAAAATTTTATTAAAAAAATAGAAACAATCCATGCTAACAACGGGCAACCTATTATTAGGAAGGAGTCTATCCAACGATTTAAAATATAATTAGAATTTAACATTGGGGTAATAGTATAGTTTAGGTTTAAAAATTCGATTCACTGCATTCAAATTGGGCGTAACACCAAGATTGATTTTAACAGATTCTGTCAACAGTTTTTGATCCAATACTTCATAATGTACCCCATAGTTTTTTATTTTTGTATTCACCCAACCCTCTTCGGTTCTTCTAGCCGTAACAAAACTTTCTGAGCTACGATACGGAATAATTTGTCTAAACCCTGCATAAAACAATGAACTAATAAAAGTCTCATTCCATTGTTTTAATTTATTTCCAGATGTTTTGTCATTTTCAATTTCGGTATCAGAAAAGAGCCCTGCATCAATAGAAATGTAACCCTCTTTATCTAACAAACTCAAAACCATTTGATAAAAATCTAAGCTATAAAGTTTAAGCGTGTCATAATCTTGAGGTAATGGAAAATCTATAATAATTGCATCGTATTTTTCATAACTCGAATGCAAAGTGCGTCTTAAAAATGAAATTGCATCATCTATAACAATATGAACTTTAGGGTGATCGAGAGACCCATGATTAATTTTAGAAAAGAAGCTTTCGCTTTTTGCCATTGCTAAAATTGTCTGGTCAATCTCAACTAATGTAATCTTTTCTACAGCACTACCATACTTCAACAGCTCAGCAGCAACGCCACCATCTCCTCCACCAAAAATTAAAACATTTTTTGGTATTTTACTGAAATATTGAATAGGAATATGAACTAAGCTTTCATGATAAGTTTTCGTCCAAGACGGAGCGATTTGAATTTGACCATCGAGATAAAAACTATATCCGCCTAAATGAGAATGATGAACAAAATCTGCATATTGATAGCGAGTTTTTTTTCTAAAAACCTCCGGCTGAGCTCCTATCCATTTCGCTCCTGTTCGCACCAGGTCAGAAAAATTTAAAAAATGAAGCCCAAGTACATATCGAGATTTAAGATGATACTGATATATCTCAGGAGAAATTCGGACAAAAATTAAAAGTACACAAAATGCCCCCAGAACAAGTAGCGACCACATTTTAGATAGTCTAAAAAAAACAATAACCATTACTGCTAAACAAAGATTTAAAAAAACAACAATTTGAACAGTGCCAAGAATGTCTAAATTTTCCAAAAAATAAAAAGTAGATAAAAAAACTGCAAAAACAGCGCCAAAATAATTAAACGCAAGCAAAATTGAATCTGAATTTTTAGACTTAAATACATGTGCTAGCCTAATTAAAATGGGGAGTTCAAAGCCTGAAATGGATCCTAAAAAGAAAGATATGGGCTGAACAGAAATATAAAAAAGCAATTGGCTCTTCCATGTTTCAAAATATAAATCTCCTGCTAGATTATAAAATCTAAATTTAATAAGATAATAAATCGAAAACACCAAAGGAATAAATACAATCCCGGACAATGCGAGCAAAAGCTCGATTCTTATAAAAGTTGAAATCAACTTTGACTCTTTCACTCGGGATGAAAAAAAAGCTCCAACCCCTGTACCTAATAAATAAAACCCAAGCGTCAAAGTCTGCGCCAAAATAACCTGGGGAGAAATCATCGTAACTGTTTGAACCAAAACAGATTCATAAATCATGCTACAAAATGAAGTAAAAATAGTGAGAATTAGGATTTTGTAAAAATTTTTCTTATCTTTCAATTTACCCAATACCTTTGAGATAAAATTTTTGTATTAATACTTCTGAAATAGAATCTGAATGATAAAATGAAGTTAAAAGAATAATAAACAGAATCAATCCTAATGCAGAACTAATAAAACCGATACTTTTACCAAATTTTACTTGAATCAAAATAATGATAAAAAATGCGGCCAAAAGGTTGAGCAACCCTATGAGGAACCCGAAACTCAAAACCCCAAAAACAGGCAGAAAAAAAAATGGAAACAACACTGAACTTGCTAAAATACCAAAATAATCAAAGGATAAAATCTGGTTAACTCTGTTTTTACCTTTCATAGTTTCCGTCATCTGAAAAAAAAGAGGGAGTTCAATACCTGACAAAAAACCAATCAGGATAATTAATAAATAGTCTATCCAGTAAACACCACTCTTTGTCCCGAAGTAATAGTCTAGAAAAATAGTGACAATTGGAAATGCAGGACCAAGAAACGACAAAAGTAGTTCTACTTTGAAAAGCTTTCTCAAAGCAGACACTGGAGTAAGATCTTGAGATGGATAAGAAGTACTCAAACTCCCTAACCCTAAAGACAGTAGAAAAAGTGAAAATGTAACAAAATATCTTACAAGAGTTTGACCTAAAAGCGCGGAAAGCGTTTGAGCGAGCAAAAATTCATAACTCATACTGCAAAACGCTGCAGCAAAAGTTAGAATAAAAATTGCTGCTGCCATTTTTATCTAGCTACTGGACAACACAAAGCATTTGTCACAATGAATTCATTTCGAACTGCACAGCAAGTCCCCTTCATACAAGGAGGACATGGGAAATTTAAAGTATAATCAGGTCTCTGAGACATGACATACATCCCCGGCGGACAAGCAGCGGGTCCATTCGGCGCACTTGCCACCGTCACACACCCAGGGGGCGCATTACCCGGAATTGCGGCGGGTACATATCCTAGATTAGCGCCACTTCCCACAGGCTCTGAAACTGTTGCGATCTTCCATGGAAAAGCAACGGTATCATCTTCAATCCCATCCGAAGGCGGCAGACCCGTTGCATTGGTTAAAGCGTCTCTGGTCTCCACTGTAAAGACGATGTCAAATGACTTTTTCACCGTCCTAACTTCTTGCGGATTCAACCTCAACCCAGGAATATAAACTAAATCCATAAATAGCTTTGCCGCTATTGCTCGCCTCACTACCTCTTCCCCAGTAGTTCCTGTACCGCACCCATAACAAGCTCGATAGTTTGTTCCCGCTAGCAAATTACCTTCCGTACCTGGTTTTTTTTGTAAATAAATACGAGTAATAAGATAATTTTGACCTATCTTTGCATTCTGTGGAGCTGCATTAAAGTTAGCGATTGGCCAAATTTGGTATAAAGGATTCGCTGCACCACCATCAGCAGTATTACGCAAGACCACGTCTTGCTCAGCATTTGAGTTTGGATTGAAGTTATTAGCTAATGCAGCTAATGCAGGTGTTTTATAACCTCTGCCTAAAATATTTCCTATAAAATCAGGGTTATTAATATAACCTCTCATCTCTAACTCAAACTGAGAAAGCTCCATAGACTCTTGCATACCTTTTTGAGAACTTGAGTTTTTAACAACAAGGTCAGAAACAGCTAGAACCCCTACTGCGCCAATACCTAGTGCGACCAAAACTTCTGCAATAGAAAATCCTTTAGTACCCTTGATTAAATTTTTCATAAATATTCCTTAAAATGTTCGTTACCTTATTATCTCATTACCCTACAACAAGTTACAGTAGGAGTCACTGCACCTGCCGCAACATTTTGAACTGCAGCAACATACTCACCATCAGGACACTGAGATCCATCTGCTAGACCAGGGTTTGTATTCAACGGCAATGTAGGACCTGTTACCGTGCGGCAGTTTGTTGTGCTTGAATACCCTGTATTAAAATCTCTCCCTCCATTATAAGAGCAAAATGCAATCTTCCACGCACTTGTAGGATCAGCTGTCAGCTGCTCACTTGCAATTGTCATATCAAAATTCTCTATTATTAGAGAATTACCATAGGCATTATTACCAGAGGCAACTGTATTTTCAATTTCCATGACTAAGCGACCCCTCATAATTCTCTGCGTTACAGGAGGACCTACTGCCGGTACTGGAGCAACAGGAACATTTATGCACCCTCCTGGAATGATCGGTAAAGGTGGAGGAGGATAGGGTGGATAGTAGTTTTGAGAGTAGTCACATAAAACAGGAGTGATCGCTCCAGGAATTGGCCAATCTGATAGTTTTTGTAAATACATTCTTCTCAGAAGTCCTCCCTGAAATGGAATATAGCGAGTGAAATCTGGGCCAAAAGCAGCAGCGGCTTCTTGAGCAGCAGCGGCTGCCTGATATGTTCCTGCCCAAGTTTGAAAATATACTCCATTGCCGCTGCCTGGACTTCGAAAGACGACGTCCACACCAAAGGGAGCAGTTGCTCCGACAGCTCCTTGAGCAAGCGCTCCTGGAGCATCTGGATTAAACGTATTTGCTAAGATATCTGTTACTCCAACGCCACCACTATAACCTCGTCCTAAAGCATTGCTACAAACCTCCATACTAGAAAGCATGACTTCTAGAGAACGCCTAAAATTGGCTTCAGCTAGCCTAGTTTGAACACCATATCGTTGCTTTATATTTCCATTAATAGAATCTGTTACCGTTAACGCAGAAACAACGGCAATAGCAGTCAATGCCATTGTCGTCATCATCATTGACCCACGATTTGAACTTAAATCTACAACTCTATTGGGCACCTTGATAGATTCCAAGATAGATTCCAAGATACGTTCCAAAAACATCACCACCCCTTGGCTATTTAAAGATAATCAAAAGTATTCTTTCTGCCTTACTACTATATTAACTGTTTAAAAGTTGAAATGCTAGAGTCAAACTTGACACATCTAAATGGGTATTGAAATGATTTGAGATTTAGAAAAAGCCTCTGTCTATTTTTTTAACAACTACTCTTGTTGTTGATAGAAACTTTTTCTTCACTTTCTTGAGAGCTGAATTTAAATTTTTAACTCCCTTTCCACACACAAACAAGTCCAACCCCACATACCCGTACTCAGGCCAAGAATGATAAGCCATGTGACTTTCTTTCAAAATCCAAATTACAGTAAGACCCTGTGGCTTGTAGTAATGATGGATGGATTTTACAGGCTTTAACCCTGTTTCACGCATGAAGGCGATCATCACTTTTTTAACAAAACTGTACTGGTCAATTTTTTTATAATCACATCCTGAAATCTCTATAAAATAACTAGCCGCTACAGTTTTCTTTAGTTTCATATCTATTTTCTTATCACTCTTCATCATTGATCAGAATCTTTATCTTTTTGTGTAAACTCTTGAGCCAGATAGCGTGCAAGAATGGAGTGAGCATGAGCATTGGGATGCCCATCTTCAGGTATAAGATAACTTGTAAGATTTTTGCCTTTAAAAACCTGACTTTGAATATCAATAATTTTAAAATTCTTTCTTTTTAATCTTTCTAAAAGGTGGTCAGAGTTTTTCGTGAAATCGTCCCAATATAAAATTGCAAATATTCCATGATATCTATCTTCATAAATTTTCTTAGAACGTTCTACTATTGACGTAAACAAATCAAGCTCGTCTAACTGAAAAAAATCTGAGGGTGAATTTCCAAAAAAATGAGTCAGCAACTCATAACCGAGTGCGGAATGCATTAAAAAATCTTTCCCAAAAGATTGAACTCCATCATGAAATCTTCCACTCTGAACAACTTCATGTTTAGAATTGAATATGTAACGAGGTCCAAAAAAATTCCAAAACGACTTTCCTAAAGTTCGATTGACATGGTCTGGAATTAACAAATAAAATGCAAAAACTGGCGAAGAATTTTCTATCGCGTCCCTCTCCATTTGATGCTCCAACTGATAAAGCATTTGATGTGCGCCATACCCTGTATAGGCTAAATTAACACTTTTAAACTGATTTTGAGTTTCAACCTCAAAACGATTTGGATAGGTTTCTTCGTCACGCACCCCATCTCCAAAAGTAAAGGAACATCCAAAAAAAAGAGAGGATTTTGTTATACCAGGTTTATAGTTAAAATTTTTTCGAAATCCGTAACCATCAAACGAATAAAGTACATCGTAAATTGTTTGATCTCCTTTTTTCATCCAACTTCTAGCTGTAGATCGTGCTAATGGCGTATATTCCAAATCTTTAATTTTTTTCTCCCCCTCGTAAGGCTTTCCTGTTTTTATATCTGTAACTGATCGGACAATTCTAGGATCGCTGGAAAATGGCCAAGGGTAAAGGCCACTAAAGGGCATTATCCCTGCGCAGTAGGATTCAAAAAAAATAAGCACACTCAAGCAACTTAAAAAATTACTTAAAATAATTGAATTGATCTTGAAGTAGTTTTTATAAATCAGAAAACAAAAAAACCAAGTCAACTCTAAAAACAAGATGACGTATGGATAATATAAATACACTGAAATGAGCGCAGACAACCCAATAAGAATAAATATCAAATATATTTTTTTACTCTTAAAGCACATCAACCCTTAAGCACATCGAACGGATACTCACCTAGATCATACGCTCGATTAGCAATAATCTTCATAGCATCGTCATCATTATGATCGATCGCCTTAAAATTTGCACGAATTCTTAGCGCCGATCGATTCGTGAACGCCTCAGCAATCGCTAGCTCTAGAGCACAATGTTCAGCTCCGCCCTTTTCTTCTAGCGCCTGTGTCACACGAGAAAGAAGGCAAAATCCTGCGTAAAAATCAATCGCAATATCAGCAATTCTTTTTTGAGCAAACTGTCTTAGCCAAATATCTTTTCCATGCCGTCTTAAAAGCACTTCTACATTGGTTGAAAAATCTACGACATACTCTTCCAGCATACTGGCTAATTTTTTTAAAGCAGGATGTGACTTTGTAATCGTCTGACCAAAAACATTTTGCTTGAGTTTGCGCACAGCAAAATCAGAAACGAGTCCGATCCCTTTTAATGGGTACTTAATCGCTTCTGCAAGACCTGCAAGCTGTTGCCCTGGGCCTTGCATTCCAGAAAGAGCAACAAATGAGCGTAAAATTTCGCTGGTCCCTTCAAAAATTCGATTAATTCTTGCATCTCTCATCCAACGTTCATAGGGGTACTCTTTCATATAGCCGGCACCTCCCCAGATCTGTACGTTTTCATCCACAGCTTCCCAGAGCATTTCAGAAGCAAAGATTTTCGTAATTGCACTTTCAAGAGAATAATCGATGTCTTTTCTATCGATCAGTGATGTCGTCATATATGTCATGCTTTCAGCCACATAGATGTTCATCATCATACGACCGATTTTTTCTTGAATTTGGCCGAATTCGCCGATTTTTTTCTTAAACTGTACTCGCTCATTGGCGTGTTGAATAGAAGCCTTCAGACTGTTTCTTGCCACCCCAATACAGCCCGCAGCTAAACCTAACCTTCCGTGATTAAGAACTCCCATAGCGACTTTAAAGCCCTGCCCTACCCCGCCAATCACGTTCTCAACAGGGATTTTCACTTTGTCGAAATAAACTGCGTTTGTCCAAGAAGCGCGAATTCCTAGTTTATGTTCAGGAGGCCCAACGCTTACACCTTCAGCAGGTAACTCCAACATAAAGCAAGTCACTTTTTCTCTTTTTTCTCCGTCCTCCACGACATCCATCTTCGCAAAAACGGTCATGAAGTTAGCCACTCCACCATTGGTAATCCAAAGCTTATTTCCTGTGATGATGTAGTGTTTTCCGTCCGGAGATAAAACTGCACGAGTTTTGATTGAAGCTGCATCTGAACCACTTCCAGGTTCCGTCAGACAATAACAAGCGATCAACTGTCCAGAAGCCAATCTCGGCAGATATTTTTTCTTCTGATCTTCCGTCCCGTAGAGCAGCAAAGCTTTAAAACCGATACTTTGATGCGCGCCAATTAATAATCCTAAAGATCCATCAATCGTAGCAATATGTTGCAGCACTCGAGCATAACCACTTTGTGGAAGCCCCACCCCGCCTAACTCCTCGGGTACGCTTAAACCTAAAACTCCCAATTCTGCTAAGTGAGAAATAATCTCCTTAGGCATCGCTCCTTTTTCATCCCACTCTGTAGACTTGACATGCTCGGCTGCAAACTTATCCAAAGTCTGTGCAATCATCTGCACCGTCTCGGTCGTTTCCTTAGGCATTTTGGGGTAAGGGAAAATCAGTTCTTCTCGAATTTCACCGAAAAAAACAGATTTCATAAAGCTGTTGCTCGAAGTTGACATGGTGCACATTCCTTTTCTTTTTGCTCTGTCTTGTTTTGACAGATTGTCACTGTTTGTCCAAGAAATTTCCTATCTATAGAGTCTACCCTGACAATTTGTCAGATGCTAAGCGTCATTGTTTGAATTTCTTGTGAATTGCCAGGTTTTTGACAGCTCAAGTCACACATAACCTAGCATAGAATCAGGAGATTTTGGCATCACTCTTGCTTCTCTAATAATGTAACAAACAAAAATGAAAAACTCAGAAGAAATCACTCAAACCCTAAAAACCTTGGCAAAGAATCTTCAGCCTGAAAAATTTCCAGAAAAATTTCAGGATGCTTTGAACTGGATCTCCGCCGCTCTTCAAAGACGAGGCATAGGATTTTATGGAAAACTGCTGACACTGATTTTGAGCACCTATTTTCTTTCTGATCTTGCGGCACTCGTAGCAGAAAAGTGGATCCCTGAAGCTCCTATTGTTGCTAATTTTGCTGCCAATCGAATGAACTTCCCCAGGCGTTACATGCTTGAAGATTACAATGCTATTTTCGGACGCAATCTCTTTAATAGTCGTGGTGTAATTCCGGGTGAAGAAACCCAAGGGGGAGGCTCAGATGATCAAGGGGGTCCCGCTACCCCTACCACACTTCCACTACGGCTCGTTGGAACCATGATCTTTGGGGATGAAAGAAGAAATCTAGCTACGATTGAAGACAAATCTAAACCTGATGTCTTCGCAGTTCAAACAGGAGATGAAATCCCAACTTTAGCTAAAATCCTGAAAATAGAAACTTACAAAGTTACATTTATAAATAAAAACAATGGCAAAAGAGAGTATGTCGATCTACCTGAAGACAAAAATGATCGCGTTAAAAGAATCACACCTGTTTCTTCCATCATCAAACCACCGACAGCCTCAGGACCTGGAATTGAACAGGTTTCGGCAAGTCAGTATGTGGTCTCCCGTTTAGAGATTGATAAGGCGCTCTCTGATTGGAACGCAATTCTGACTCAAGCCAGAGCATTTCCCAATATCGAAAATGGAATCGCTGCGGGCTATAAAATAGTTCAAATCGTCCCCGGAAGTGTTTACGACAAACTTGGAATTCACAATGAAGACGTTATTACCGGTGTCGATGGCCAGCCGATTAATGACCCAATGAAGGCCATGCAACTTTTTGAAAAACTAAAAGAAACATCACATCTTGAATTACAAATTAAACGTGGGGGAAGGCCTTCAACTATAACTTATGAAATTAGATAATTTTTTTAAAATGATTTTTCAAGGAGCAAGAACGATGAACTATAAAAATCCAGTCCTACTTTTACTCATTCTACTGCTATCCCCTTCTCTTTCATACTCTGCTCAACGAAGCGGGTTTTCGTCTGGGAACAAAACGTTTAACAATCCGTTTGCTAATCCGAGTGCTCCAGCTGTTGCACCTGCGCCAGAGGACGATGAAGAGGATGATGAAGAAGAAGTTCCCCCTGCAACTTCTAGACAAAGAAATGTTCCTTCGGCGGTTTCTGCCGGAGGCGAAAGCAATGGATCCCCTTTAACCACTGCTGATCTATCCATGGGTGGAACTCCTCCGGGAGGGGTGATTTCTAGCACGAAGCTAGACCCTTTGCTGATTGATACGGAAACAGGCATTGGTGATAAAACTGTTGTTTCAGAATTTAATTTTCCAGATGCTGATATATTAGATATTGCAAAAGCGCTCGGAAAGCTGACTGGGAAAAACTTTATCCTAGATAAAGACGTAAAAGGCCGAGTCACAGTGATCTCTAATTCTGCAATCACAATTGGCGATGCATGGAAAGCTTTCCTGACTGCTTTGGACATGAACGGGTTTGGACTCATCCCTTCTGGAAAATACATTCGTATCGCAAGAAATCGCGATGCGCGAGACAAACAGCTCAGAACTTATACGGGCGACTTCACCCCAGATACGGACGCTCTCATTACGAAAATTTTTCCTTTGAAACATATTAGCGCTGATGAAGTAGCGCGTGTGTTTCGTGGCTTCATGCCTGCAACCTCTAGGATTCTGCCCCATGAAGAAACCAATACCGTTATCGTGACTGATACTGGATCCAACATCGTCAAACTCAGCAAGATCTTGGATCTCTTAGACGTAGAAGGCTTCGATGCCATCATTGAAGTGATTTCGGTTAAGTATGCATCAGCTGTAGAACTTTCCAAATTGATCGACACCCTCATTCCTGGAACAGGTAATGGCCCCGGACAAGCGGGTGGGGGTTTAGGTCGGTTCCGCGGTGGAGGCGGTGGAAAATTCAGCGCTCGCAGAACCAAACAAGGTGGGGTGATCAATACGGTTATCGCTGATGAACGAACCAATACTCTTATCGTTCATGCAAACCAACAAGGTGCAGAAGAAGTCAAAGAGCTCGTCGCAAAACTCGATCGCAAAGTTCCCTTCCCTCTTGCTGGCGGAAAAGTACACGTCATGTATCTGCAGTTTGCCGATGCTGAGCAAGTGGCTAATACTCTGAATAATATTTCAAGTCAAAGTGCGAGCAAATCTACTAACACTCCTGCAGGTGGCGGCACGGGCGTAAACCCTGTGGCTACATCCTTGTTCGAAGGATCGATTAAAGTGTCGCCCGATAAAGCGACGAACTCACTGGTCATTACAGGATCGCCAGCAGACTTTGGAACCATTCAAAGAGTGGTCAATAAACTCGACATTCCACGAGATGAAGTCTATGTCGAAATCGTCATTATGGAAGTAGCGATTGGAAAAGGATTCGACTTCTCCGCTAACGTGGCTAGCCCCCGATCAGGCATTGCGCTTCTACCTTCTACAGATCTGATTACAGCAATTTCAAGTCCCATTCCATCATCAAAGGGCGCATTCTTTAGACTCAAGGCGGGACAGGAAACAAGCTTCCCAGTAGGAAGCAGCTCTGTCAGTGTTGCGGGAGTGGAAGGGTTGATTAAATTCATTCAATCCAATGCTAATGCTAATATTTTAGCAACTCCACAGATCATCGCACTAGATAACAGCGAAGCAACATTTGAATCTGCTGAAAAAATCCCAGTTCCTGTAGTCACTCAAGTGGTCAATGCAGGAGCTCAAACAAGCTTCACAAAAGAAAGTGTAAGTTTAAAGATCGTACTCAAGCCTCAGATCAATAAGCTTTCGAACTTTGTGAAACTCGATGTAGATGCAAAACTCAGCGATGTCAGCAACAACTCAGTTCCTGAAGCATTAAAAAACCAAACCTTTGGAACTACTGATCGAAATGCCAAAACCACAGTTGTTGTAGGAGATTCAGATACAGTGGTGATCGGTGGACTGATCCGAGATAAAATCCAAGAAAACGTCGATAAAGTTCCGCTCTTAGGCGACATCCCCATTTTGGGATGGCTATTTAAATCGACAAGTACAAAAGTCCAAAAAAACAATCTTTTGATCTTTCTCACCCCGCACATCGTCAGACAGTATGAAAAAGTCCGAGCTGTGTTAGATCAAAAACTCAAAGAAAGAGATGACTTCATCGAAGAAAATGCTGGTGGCGAAGACCCACTTCGTCGCTATCGCGATGATATGATCCGAGGACTTCCTGATGTGAAGGAGCTGACCTCGAGAAAACCACAGACTAGCTTTAGCATCGATGCAGAAGAGTCGATGAGCAACAACACTACTCAGGGACAATCCAACAATCCGTTTACAGGATCAGCTAAGCCTCAAACACCTGCTGTACCAACGCTTCCTGCAGGTGGACAACCCGCTGCCGCTCCTGTACAGATGAACCCCACAGTTCCAACAAGCGATCCTAACCCAGTGACTCCGGATGGTAACCCTGTGCTAGACCCAAACTTTGCTATTCCGATTCCACCCACAAACGCTCCCGCTGGAGACGCGCTCCCCACAGCTCCCCCACCCGTTGAAGGAGGCCAATGAACGACGTCACTCGTAAAATCGATAGTCTTACGCCTAAGCTAGGAGAAATCCTTCTTAAACACACTTCGCTTTCTTCAGCACAGCTAGAAGAAGCGCTGGTGATTCAGCAAAAAGAAGGCGGCTTCCTAGGGGATATCTTAGTTAAGAGGAACATGATTCTTCCTCATGAAATTATGCGAGCTCTTTGCATACAGATCGGAATTGGATTCATCGATGATCTGAAAGCTAACGAAATCGATGCGAAGCTAGTGACTCTCATTCCAATTAATTATGCCAAGACTAAAGAAGTTTTACCCTTAAAGAAAACTCAAGTACAAGATGGAGAGCTCTGGACATTTGTCGTTTCCGACCCTTTTGATGAAACCATTATTGATGACCTGAGAGTTCTCACAGGTCGACCGATCGAAGTCGTTGTTAGCACCAGTATGAGAATCCAAGAAGCTATTAACAGGGTCTACGAAAGGAATACAGAAAACCTAGTTGAAAAAATTGAAGGCGAATTTGCAGACACGTACGACCTAGAAGGTCCCATCGACATCTTAGAGGCTACTGAAAACGATGCCCCTGTCATTAAATTTGTAAATTCACTCCTTTTTCGTGCAGTTAAAGAAAAAGCTTCTGATATTCATATTGAGCCCTTCGAAAAAGAGTTTGTTGTTCGCTTTAGAATTGATGGTGTGCTTTACGACATTATTCGACAACCTAAACGTGCTCATGCCGCCATTGCTTCTCGCGTAAAAGTTATGGGGCTGCTCGATATCGCAGAAAAACGCCTCCCTCAAGATGGACGCATTAAAATTAAAATTGCCGGAAAAGATATTGATATCCGACTTTCAACTGTTCCGACCATCTATGGCGAACGTCTCGTCATGCGTATTTTAGAACAAACAGGTACTGTTCTCCAATTGGAGCAACTTGGATTTTCTGAAAAAAGTTGTAATCAAATCGAAAAATTGATTTTCAGAAAATATGGAATCATCTTAGTTACAGGACCTACAGGTAGCGGTAAATCGACAACACTATCTGCTTGTCTTGTGAAGCTCAACAGTCCAGAAAGAAATATTCTTACAGTCGAAGACCCCATCGAGTATCAAATTCCTGGAATCAATCAAGTTCAGGTGAACGCAAAAATCAATCTTACTTTCGCTGTAGCTCTTCGATCTTTTTTGCGACAAAACCCAGACATCATCATGGTCGGTGAAATTCGTGATAAAGAAACTGCAGAAATTGCCATCAACGCTTCTCTCACAGGTCACCTGGTTCTTTCTACCCTTCACACGAATGATGCTTCTGCTGCACCCACACGGCTGATCGATATGGGAGTCGAACCGTTCTTAGTTGCCAGCTCACTTCTTGGAATCGTAGCACAACGCTTAATTAGACGAGTTTGTCTGAAGTGCAGAGCGCCTCATACCCCCTCAGAATTTGAGCTTCAAGAACTTGGACTTACTCACATCCCCTCAGAGTATCAACTTTACAAAGCAGTTGGATGTCCAAGCTGTTCGCAAAGCGGTTATGCAGGCCGAACGGTAGTTCATGAACTCATGATTGTAGATGATAAAATCAGGAGCCTCATCATTCGAAACGTTGACTCTGGAACAATTAAGAAAACAGCTATTGAAAATGGAATGCTGAGTTTGCGCGAAGATGGTGTAGCAAAGGTTCTAGCTGGTATTACCACAGTTGATGAACTCATGAGAGCAACACACTCTGAAGGATAATGAATTATGGCCCCGATTTTTGAATACAAAGCATTAGACTTATCTGGAAAATCAAGCAAGGGCGTGATTGAGGCAGAATCTTCTAAATCTGCTCGCCAGAAACTAAAAAAACAAAATCTCGTGGTAACTGAGATTGAAGAAAAGTCTGCAGCACAACAAAAAAAGGGAAGTTCTTTTGGATCTCTATTTAAAAGAGTGAGTCTTAAAGATACTTCTCTCATGGCTAGACAACTCGCTAGCTTAGTCAAAGCAAATATTCCTTTAGTAGAATGCTTAACAGCGCTTGTGGACCAAACTGAAAACCCGAAGCTCAAAGTCATTATTTCTCAAGTCAGACAGGACGTTAACGAGGGGTCGAGTCTAGCTAAGGCCACCGCTTTGCACCCTCAAGCTTTTGACAACACATTTGTAAATATGATTGATGCAGGAGAAAGCTCAGGAACTTTAGGCATCGTTTTAGTTCGTCTTGCAGATTTGAAAGAAGCACAAATGAGGCTTCGAAGCAAAATTGTAAGTGGAATGACTTACCCGATGCTCATGGTTTTTGTAGCAGCAGTGCTTATGGTCGGGATTTTTACTTTTGTTATCCCTAAATTGACTCAGATTTTTGAGTCAACCAATAAACCTCTCCCCTTCACCACCAAAGGATTAATTTTTGTCAGCGGATTGCTAGTCAACTGGTGGTACATGTTCGTTATTGGAATAATCGTCATTTTAATTATTTTTAATCGCTATATTGCCACCCCTAATGGCAAAGCAAAATGGGATGCCTTTCAACTCAAAGCGCCTATTTTTGGATCATTAGTCAGATTAATTGCAGTAACCCGATTTACAAGAACAATGGCTACTCTTTTGGGAAGTGGAGTTCCTATTTTGACCAGTATGACGATCTCCAAAAATGTGGTAGGTAACATTCCAATCGCTAATGCTATATCTAAGGCTCAAGAAAATATTACCGAAGGACAATCTATAGCGGATCCACTCAGAAAAAGTGGAGAGTTCCCTCCACTTGTGATTCATATGATTGCCATTGGAGAGAAAACTGGAGAACTCCCTGACATGCTCAAAAACGTAGCTGAAACTTATGAAGAACAAGTGAGCACTCGAATTGAAGGACTGGCATCACTTTTAGAACCTATCATGCTCATCGTTATGGGACTGGTTGTCGGATTTATTGTTTTCTCAATTTTTATGCCTTTAATGGAATTAACTAATATCACCACAACTAACAAATAGAGGAGAACTGAAAATGAATAGAACTAGCACACAAGGATTTTCATTGATGGAAATGATGATCGTGATCGCACTCATCGCGCTGGTGGGCACTTTTGTGTCTACCAAAGTCATTCGATCCTATGAAGAATCTAAGTATAACGCTACAAAAATTCAGATGAGACAGCTTGGAGTTATTTTAGATAATTTTTATCGCGTTTGTGGATTCTATCCTACAACCGATCAAGGGCTAGATGCACTCGTCACTAAACCACAAGGAAGAGAGTGTAAAAACTATGATCCAGAGGGTTTTTTGAAAAAAGTCCCAAAAGATGCTTGGGAAGAACCCTTTAATTACACCTCAGACGGAACAAAATACATCATCAAATCTTTGGCCCGAGACAAAAAAGAAGGTGGAGAAGGGTTTGATAAGGATATTTCATCGGATGAACTGGATTAAAGCAGGCTTTACACTGTTTGAAGTCATGATCGTCATTGCTCTCATCGGGCTAATCTCGATCTTTGCTATTCCAACAGTCACCAGTTACTTTAGGATTTCACTAAACACTGTCACCAGAGAAATTGCTACTGTGATTAAAGATGCTTATAACTCGACAGTGGTTAGCGGAAAAGTGAATCGACTCGTTTACGATCTCGAAGGGCAAAAATATTGGGTAGAGTCAGGCCCAGCCACTGCCCTCTTAGACACGAACGAAACTCGCGAAAAGGAGCAAAGACAGAAACGTTTCGGAAGTCCAGACGCAGAAAAAAAAGCTCCTTCTTTTGGTCTAAATAAGATTGTAACTAGAAAAAAAATTGGACTTCCTGCAGGCGTTGCATTTGAAGACATCACAAATCAGCAAAGCCAAGAACCGATCACTGTTGGAACTGCTTATACTCATTTTTTTCCACATGGAATTGTAGAAAAAACTATTATTCACATCAAAGACTCGGCAGATCATCATTTTTCTCTCGTCATTGCTCCGATCACCGGAAGAACGGAACTTTATGAAAGATACGTCAGCGCAAAAGAAGCTTTTGCGCAATAACACAGGATTCACACTCCTTGAGACCATGATCGCTTTACTCATCATGGTCATGGCCTTCACTGCCATTCTCACAGTGGAATCCAATAGTATCCGCGCTTCAGAAAACTCTCGAAGACTCAATATCGTTCGCATGCTGGCTAAAAACAAAATGATCGAAATGGAACAGACCATTGAAGGAAAAGCATTTTCTGAAGTTAAAAAAGAAGATGGAGGAAGCTTTAAGACTCCCTATCAAGACTACCGGTGGGACGCCAAGATTAAAGAAATTGAATTTCCAAATCTCAGTATTGGTGGACCTACTAAATCAAACACAGGAGGAAACACAGGAGGGGCGGGTGGCTCAGATATGACAGATTTTTTAACAAAACTTCTCACTAACTTTCTATCTAAAGCAGTGAGAGAAGTTTCTGTTACCGTCTACTGGAGGCGTGGAACTTCTGAACAAAACTTTTCAATCTCAATGTATTGGGTGGATCTCAACCATGAATTCCAAACTTCACTCTAAAGACGGGTTCACCTTACTTGAAATGATGATTACTATCACAATTTTAATTTTTATTAGTATTGGGATCTACCAAGCTACCACTCAAACTTTTAAGCTTCGAGATATCCTTTCAAAAGAAGGGGAGTTTTTTAACAGCATTCGAATGGCCATGGGAATTATAGAAAGAGACGTGGCTACTATGTACTCACCCATGTCCCTCATTATGATCTTAACCCCACCTAACACTCAACCCGGCACCCCCACACAACCCACGACGCCCCCTGATCCAAAAGACCTTTATGTCATGGGTTTAGAAGGATTAGGAACAGCTAATGAATACTGGGGAGCTGCAAAGGACCGAACAGGATTAAGACCTTCACGCTTTCAAGGTTCTGCCAACAAGATGAGCTTTGTTGCCGCTTCTAATGTCCGAATTTATAAAAATTCACCTGAATCCGAACTGAACAAAGTTTCTTATGAACTCAGAACCGGAGTTCTTTATAAAACATATAGCCCTAATGTTTACGAAGAAGATGATAAGAGAGACAAGTTTTCAAGCACTCTTCCATTGTTAGATGGAATTAAAAAATTAAAATTTTCATTTTTTAAAAAAGATAAAGAGAGATGGGAAACCTCTTGGGACACAGAAAAAGAAGACACAAAAAACATCTATCCAGATACTGTGAAAATTGAACTTGAAGTCGATGGCCCACTCGGACTGAACTTCGAAGGGGAGTTCCAACTCAGAAGGGAGAACCCCATTCATGGCGTTGATCCTAGCACCTAGAACAAAAAAAAATAAACGTCCTGTTTCTGAAAACCAAAGCGGGGTGGCTCTTTTTCTAGTCATTGCGGCTATCAGCGTATTAGCTGTTCTAGTTACCGAATTTACTTTTATCGCCCAGGTCAATCAAACCATGGCCTATGATGGACTAGACCAACTAAAAGCCCATTATTTAGCAAAAAGTGGGTTTAAACTTTCGCTTTTAAGGCTCAAAGCTTACGCACAAGTCAAAGGAGTAATTAAAGGAATCACAGGAGGTGCTGCAGGCGGAGGAGGCAGCGTGCCCGGTATCCCTAAGCAAATTATTGATAAAATTTGGAGTTTTCCATTTTTTTATCCTATTCCTACAAATATCCCGGGCTTATCTCCAAGTGATCGAGATAAAATTCAAAAGTTTCAAAAAAATTCAGGTTTAGATGGAAATTTTTCTGCTGTGATAGAATCGGAGTCAGGCAAATACAATCTCAACGGGATTTTAGCTGGTTTTAACGCGCTCACACAACCCAGCCCCTCTCCTTCAGCGAGTGCTAGCCCTACCCCAGGAGCTAGTCCTTCCCCTACTCCGTCCTTCGACCCTCAAGCTGCTAAAGATAGTCTGGCTCAGTACATTGCACAGTTGGTGCAAAATAAAAGTGAAAAAGATTCTGATTTTGCATCTGAACACCGTGATTTTCGAGTTGAGGATCTCATGGAAAACATCAGCACTTGGAGTGACCCCACATATGAAAAGGCAAACACCAGCAATTTCCCTTCGACAGGGGTAAAAAGAGCTCCCTTCTTCTCAATGAGCGAACTACATATGATTCCGCCCATTGATGATGAAATTTTTGAGTTAATAGCTCCTGCGCTTACAGCAAGTGCCACACCTGGAGTGAATGTAAACACCATTGGTGAGGCTGCTTTGCGAGGCTTAGTTCCTCAGATGAAAGACGAAGACGTCAAAGAATTTTTTAAATTTAGAGATTCTGAGGAAGACGATAATAGCTTCAAGAATGAAGATGATTTTTTCAAATACTTACAAAATAGCGTCTCTGGATTCGGAAATAATCAAAGAGCAGTAGATGACTTTAAGGATTCTCTTCAAAAGAGACATATCCGCATCGTGGTAGACGAATCAGAATTTAAGATCACAGTTCAAGCTCAGGTTAATAACGCAACACGCCTTCTAGAAGCCTGGGTAACTTTAACAGGGAAGGGCTCAGGGGCAAATTCGGGAGGGACTACTCCAAACCCAGGAAGTACTCCTGCCACCAGCGCCCCTCCTCTATCAGGCCCCGGACTCATACAGGGCGGTGCACAAGATCGACCAGATTCTGGATTGAAAGTAACTTTTATGAGATTTTTATAGAGAGGACCTCAGCATGAGAATTGTTGGAATAGATATTGGATCCCATAGCATCAAAGCAGTAGAAATCGAAAGCGCTTTTGGACGCTATGAGATTCATGAATATCATGAGCAAAAAACAGTCCCGAACGAAAACCCTCTTCACCTTACTCGCAAATTGCTAGAGAGTCTTAAGAGAAAACCAGATAAACTCTGCATTTACCTTCCCACTCACCTCATCACTGCTAGAAATTTAACAATTCCTACCCGTGACAAAAAAGCCGTTCTAGCTGCTATTCGATTTGAGCTAGAAGATGAGCTCCCTTTTGAATCTGATGACATTGCTTTTGATTACAGCATCCTGTCTCAACCCAAAGGTTCAACTCATACACATGTAGCTATTACTTTAAAAAAACATCTCAGTGACTTTATTGAAACACTCAAATCAGACGCAATTGACCCCGATCAAATTACCACCGAAGCTTGGTCCTATCGCACACACTTTAATCGAGTTTTGCAAACGGATAAACCCATTCTCCTCGTCAATATGGGTAAATCAAAAACAACTCTTTATATTCATCATCAAGGTGAGCCCATCTTGATACGAGAAGTATTATGGGGAGGACAAAATTTAACCACTGCCATCAGTGAAAAATACAACATCCCTTTAGACCAAGCTGAACAAGCTAAGTTGGATCACGGATTTGTAATCCCTTCATCACAAGTCCAAGAGGCAACACCTGAACAGGCCGTATTTTCTGAAACACTCTACCATGCTATCCAGCCATTAATCTGGGAAATCAGGCAATCCATTTTAACAAGTAAAAAAATTACGCAAATGAACATCGGCTCTATTTATGTTTCTGGGGGCACGAGTTTACTTCCTGGACTTAGTCGTGTGATAGAAGAGAATATTCGTATTTCAGTAAAGCCTGTTCGAGCATTGACCTCTGTCTCTAACTCAGGTGTTACTTATTCAGAACATACTGACGCGAGCTTCATGCTAGCTACTGCTTTAGGCCTATCCATGGCCAAAATCGATAAATCAACTCCCATCAATTTCAGAAAAGGAGAATTTGGAAAAAGAGGAGGAGGTAGATCGATTCAAATAAAAAATATAAAAAAACCATTAATAGGAACAGCTGTTGTTACTACTTGTATGCTGATCAGCCTGTTCACTCAAACCTGGGTCTATCAATCCAAATTAAAAGACGTGGATGTTCAACTTGAAAGAAGCGTTAAAAATTTCTTTGGTCAACTTTCTCCATCAGCAGCTAGAACCTATCTTACTAGCCCTAGCACTTTACGTACTGCAATTAATAAAGACCTCAATAAACAAAGAGAGCTAGCGAAACTCCTTGGTCCAAATAAATACTCTCCTCTCAATTTTCTGAAAACTATTTCTACGCAAATACCCCCAGGCCTTAGTGTAGACATGATTGGATTTCAAGTGGGTGCATCCGCAACTAATACTGACGAAAATAAAGCTTCACTTACTTTTTTAATTTCTGATCAAAAGGTTGCAGACCAACTCAATTCCGTCCTAACTCGAACAATTGAAAAAATTCAACAAGAACCAACTTTAGAAGCTAAAACACCTACGGGTATGAAAACAGATGGAGCACCTAAAAGATTTTGGAAAGTAACATTTACTGGTTCTCCAACAGAGGAGTCCTATGGAAATTAAAGCTAATATTCAACAATTTTGGAACACTTTAGTAGATAAAATCAGTGAACAAGCTTGGTTTATCCAGCTGAAACAAAAATGGGAAGAATTAGATGAACAAAGTCGTTTTTATCTCAAAATAGCTAGCTTTGCTTCTTCTTTGCTTTTCATTTTTATAATAGTCTTAAGCTCTATCTTAAGTGTGAGAGAACTCAGAAATAACTATCGTGAAAAAACCGCATTACTCAATATGCTTCAAACTGTAAATGACGAAATGAGGCAGCTGAAAAATATTACATCCGTAGCCTCTCAAAATGCCGCTGCTAATACACCGTGGAACACATACTTTGAATCTCTCTTGCAAGGAATAGGGCTCGATAAATCTAAATTAACTATTTCTCCAGAAAAAACTGTATCTACCAAGAACCAAGACCCTATGGCACCCAAAGAATCTCAATTTGAATTAAGCTTAAAGGAAATCAACATCAAGCAGCTAATCAAACTTTCCTATCAAATTGAAAACGGTGGACGACCCGTGAAACTAAAAAATCTTTGGATTGACACTCGCGGAGAACATAGTGGATGGCTAGATGCTAAACTTACAATCTCTGCGTACACACTCGCTTCAGGAAATAAATAATATGACTCACGCCGCTCAAGATGCATTCTCTGAAACAGTTAACGAAGTAGAAAAAATTTCTCGCTTTAAAATTATTTTGAAATCATTTTTTTGGGCAGGGCTTTCTATTTTTTTTCTACTCTTTTTTACTCTCTTTAAACTTCCAGATGAAAAAATAAAAAACTATATTCTTTGGCAAATCTCATCCAACATGAACCAACAGCTCCCTAGAACCAGACTTTCAATCACTGCAGAAAAAGGACATTTTTCTCTAGGACTTGGGCTTTGGTATGTTTTAGAAGGAGTAACTCTTTCACCTCCTGCGCCTGAGCAGCCCATAAAAATTGAAGAAATAAGTATTTCTCCTCATATTTTTGGTTTAATTTTTAAAAACCTTGGTGCTGATTTCCAAATTGAAAATCAAAAAAGTAAACTCACAGGAGCCTTTCACCTCTCCTCTAGCCACTTCTCTGTTTCATTCAAAGCCAAACAAATTGATCTTAATAAAATGAAACTAGTTCGTCTGATAGCCACCCTAGATGCTTCAGGTGTAATCCATGGATCTGGATCACTGAAAGGAGACTTCAATGATATCACACAGCTTCAAGGCGATATTCAACTCAGTGCTGAAAAAGTTTCAGTCCCGCAACAGGAAATAGGCCACCTTACTTTTTTCCCATTTACGCTTCCAGAGATTAATGTTTCTTCTTTAGACACACAAATCACTATTGAAAGATCAAAAGTCATTGTTAAAAATCTGACATTAGGAGGAGCTTCGGGATCAAAAGAAGCTAAAACCGACGACATTCGAGCTAAAGTCACAGGAGAAATCAACTTAAGTAAAATCGTTCCTAGCTCTCAATTGGACTTAAAGGCTAGTTTTATGTTATCAGAAAGACTGCACAAGCAGTTCTTTCTATTGGACTCGATGACACAGTTTTTAACAAAAAGTCCTAATGGAATTTACGGCACGCATCTGACTGGCCCGCTTTTTCAGCCTATGCCTCAAGCAGCTCAGCCAGAAAATATTTAGTTTTTTAAGGACTTTTCTCATGACTGAAAGCCGTAATTTTGAAGCTCATCTGAATACACTTTTTACTTCATCCTTGTTTCAAAAAATTCCTGTTAATCTCAAAGACTCCATTCAATACAGTCTTTTTGCTCCAGGTAAAAGAATTCGTCCAAGACTTGCACTCACCACGGGCCGGATGTTGGGACTCTCCGAAGAAACTCTAATGCCCACAGCTTTAGCTATAGAAATGATCCATTGCTTCACACTGATTCATGACGATCTTCCTTGTATGGACAACTCAGATTATCGTCGCGGACAACCTTCGAATCATAAAAAATTTGGTGAAGCTGTTGCCCTTCTTGCAGGGGATGGACTGGTTCCCATTGCGCTTGAAACGCTTTTACAAACTCCTTCTTCTGTTTCTACTTCAAGAACCCTTCGCACTATTAAGCGGCTTCTTCACGCTATCGGGCCAAGAGGTGTCATTGGTGGACAAGCAGAAGAGATGATGGTGAATAAGAATTCATCGCTTTCTGACATTATCTCAGTTCATTTTAAAAAAACCGGAGAACTTTTCATGGCTTCGATTTTACTGCCTGCAGAATTGGCGGGTCTCTATGAAAATAAAAAAAGTACAGAAATTGAAGCTCTTGAATTTTTTGCTTATGAGCTAGGTGTAGGATTCCAAATAGCAGATGATTTTTCAGACGAAATTGAAGACAAAGATAAACCTCTTTCTCCTACGAACATCCTCTTTTATCAAAAGAAAGAAGAAGCAGGGAATATGGCTATTTCTAAACTAAAAAAAGCTACGGATGGGTTAGCATTTATCTGGAAAAGCCAAGCTGACTCGCTTATTGCTATATCCAACGAAGTTTCTGATAAAATCTCTCATGCCATCCAAAAAAACATTTAATATACTTTGGATCACTGATCCCTGGAACACTCTTGATCATCCCAATGAAACAACCATTCGCTTAGCTGAAGAAGCTTTACGTTTAGGGCACAAAAACTACTGGTGCAATGTAAAAACAATTCATCTCCTTCACGATCGTGTTTATCTTCATGCTCAGGAAATCTTAAAAATAGGACCAGGAAGGCATTCTCAAGAAATCCAAATGGGAAAGATAGAAACTTTAGAACCTAAAGACTTTAGTAGTCTGCAATATCGTCCTGATCCACCTGTTAATTTGAAATATATTCACCCTATTCAACTTTTGAATTTAGGAATTCAAGGCACTCGAACAAAACTGATCAACCCACCTGAAGTTTTATCCCTATTGAATGAAAAATTTAGTGGGGCCGCATTAAAAAATCTTATGCCTGAGACCTTAGTTGCCTGCGAGTGGGAGACCTTGCTTGAGTTTGGAAAAAAAGAAAAAATTACAGTCCTTAAACCTTTGTATGAAGCACAAAGCAAAGGTATTGAACTTTTAGATTGGAGAAGTAAAGAAGGTATTGAACGAGCGAAAGAATCTGTAGATATTCTTTCCGAAGGATTTAAGCAACCCGTGCTACTTCAAAAATTCTTAGAGAAGATCAAAGAGGGCGAAGTCAGAATTTTTTATATTGATGGAAAAATTTTAGGGGTGGTGAAGAAACTTCCTTTGTCTGGCGACTTTAGAATCAACATCGACCGTGGGAGCACAGTTCAACCTTATACTTTGTCAAAAAAGGAAAAGAAAACTGCTGGCCTCATAGGAAAACATCTTAAAAAATCAAAAATTCGCTTAGCTGCAATTGACTTAATTGATGGATATCTTACGGATTATAACTTTACGAGTCCTGGACTTCTGGTTCAAATGGAGCAAATACTCAAGAAAAATCTCGCCAAGTCTGTAATTCAGACTCTTGCAAATAATACTTGATCAGCTAAACTCCATTTCATGCTTTCAGTTCGTCAACTGGTTAAAAAATACAGTTCTCAGCCTTCAGCAACTTCACCCGCCGTCAATGACATCACATTCGAAGTCCGCCCAGGAGAATGCTTTGGCCTCTTAGGTCCCAATGGCGCGGGTAAATCCACAACGATTCACTGTATCACGGGATTCTACCCCCCCACTTCAGGCGAAGTTTTTATCGGTGAACACAATGTCCACCAAAATCCTAAATCAGCACGCCAGATTTTAGGCGTATGCCCCCAGGACGATACGCTGGACACAGACTTTAGCGTCCTCGATCAAATGGTCAGACACGCAGCTTTTTTTAGAATTTCAGAAAAAGAAGGTCTGAAACGCTCTGAAGAGCTTCTCAAAAGATTTGGCCTCTTGGATCGTGCACATGACTTGGTCGAAACCCTATCGGGTGGAATGCGTCGACGCCTACAAGTCGCACGCGCGCTAGTCTCCTCACCCAGACTTTTAGTTTTAGACGAGCCAACAACAGGACTAGACCCCGAAGTCAGGCGCACTCTTTGGGAAATTATTGGTGATTGTCGTAAACAAGGTATGGGCATTCTCCTCTGCACGCATTACATGGAAGAAGCTGAGAGACTCTGTGACCGCGTAGCAATTATTCATCGTGGGAAGATTCTTGATATTCGCCCTCCCGATGAGTTGATTCGAAAATATATTTCTAACTCAATGCTTGAAGAAGAAATCCGCCCTGGTGTGAAATGGAAAAGACCTCCTAACCTAGAAGACGTCTATCTCAAACTCACAGGAGATCGATTGGGAGTTTTGTCATGACGTCCACATGGGCGATTCGGTGTGTTTGGCAAAGATACTTTGCTGTTTATCAGAAAAACATTTTCTACGGAATTGTTACAACCTTTGTTGAACCTATTTTATATTTGCTTGCTTTCGGCTATGGCATGGGAAGCATGGTTGACCATGTCGAAGTTCATGGGATGAGACTGAGCTACAGGCAGTTTATCTTTGCTGGAATAGTCAGCCAAACGATTTTATTTCAGGCTTTTTTCGAAGCGGCTTACGGATCTTTCATTCGAATGTATTATCAAAAAATATTCCAAGGAATCGCTACAACTCCAATTACTTTGAGTGAAATCCTCTGGGGAGAGCTTATCTGGGATGCATCGAAAGCAACCTTTGCAACTTTAGCGGTCTTAATCTTAGGGAGTCTAACGGGAGATTTTCATGTGAGCGGAGCGATTCTGTTAATACCGATCACGTTTTTTTGTTCGCTTTTATTTGCTGCCATGGGACTTTGGGTTTCTGCAACAGCCAAAACCATTGAAAGTATTTCCTATCCCCAATACCTGCTGATCTTCCCAATGTTCTTGTTCTGCGGGGTGTTTTATCCGGTTGAAAATCTACCTCAGGCTTTTCAGGCAATCGCATGGATCTTGCCTCTCACAGCAGTGAACTCTTTGGTCAGGACACTGACTTTGGGCTTTCCGCTCCAGATTCAGGCTTTACCTATCCTATTCGCTTGGTTTGCAGTGTTGGTGATTTTTTCAAGACGAGCGATGATGAAAAGGCTGGTGAAGTAACTACTTCCTCACCTTCTCCTGCCCTAAACTTGTATTCTCAGAACCCACTTTACCAGCTAAACCACGCAGCTTGGCCTGAGTCTCGGGACTGAGAGATTTTGCAAACCCCTCAGGATCGTTCTTAGCTTTATCAAGAATTTCCATCATCTTTGTCGTATCGCCACCAGTTTTTTTTACTAGCTCTTCCATCACGTCTGAAGACAATCCATAGATAGCTTCTGTATTTTCAGAACTTCCCGCAATCGACTTTACCTGCTTGTCTACATACTGGGTTCTAGAGTCCTTGCCGATTTCATTTTCGCGAGCAGACTTGTCTTTTAAAAGCTGCTGAGTTTCGTCTAAGGCTTTTTGTGAAGCGGAGTCTAATTCGCTAGACTCAAATGCAACGGCGTTAAAAAACAAAAATACAAAAAAAAAGCACGTCACGATTACGCTCCAAAAAGAGTTTCGATAGAATGCGAAGAAAGAAAATTACGCATTTCGTTCAAAGCTGCTTTAAATTCAGGAAGTCGATCTCCTAAAGACGCGGGAGCAGAAAAAGGAACAGCAACAACTGCAGCAGTACCCCCTGCAGCTTTTTTAGCCTGCTTCAGCTCACCGTGTTTACGAAGCTCGCTGATTCGCTTGCGCGCACCTTCGATAGAATAACGTTCAGTGTACAAAAGCTGCTTAATCAGCATCACCGTCTCAACATCAGTACGGCGATAAACTCTTTGGCCTGATGGGGATTTCTCAGGAGCAATCATAGGGAATTCAGATTCCCAATAGCGCAAAACATAAGGTTTCACACCTATGAGCTCTGCAACATCACCGATTCTGAAATAGAGGCGGTCAGGTATCTTCGTCGTCGTCGTCATCTTCAGACTTTCCATGTCTTAGTGAATCCGGTTGAATGGGTTTACCTTCTAGAGAAGCATTCACTTCAGCCCTCAAAACTTGTGAAGGTCTGAACGTCAGCACTCGGCGTGCATTGATTTCAATGCTTTCACCAGTTTGTGGATTCCTTCCCACTCTGGATCTTTTTTCACGAACTACAAAATTTCCGAACCCGGAAATCTTGATCTTCTGACCTTGAGACAAAGTATTTTTGATTGTGTCAAAAACTAACTCAACAAGATCGGCAGCTTCTTTTTTTGAAAACCCTACTTTTTCATAAAGCGCTTCGACAATATCTGCTTTTGTCATTGCCACGGGGGCTTCTCCTTATATTTTCCTCAGTCGCCTTTCACTTCCCACTTACATTCTGAGCTCAACACCCAGTTCCTTCTTCCATGCTTCAAGAATTCGAGTGGAAGCAAGTTCAGCCTCAGACTCCTGTAAGCTACGACCTTCATCATAAAAGATAACCCGTATTGCTACACTTGTCATCCCCTGTGCCACTTGAGAACCCCGATAAATATCAAATACCTTGGCTATTTTTGCTAAAGGCTTGCCGCTCCGCATTGCTATTTGTGTCAACTTATCAACGGTCACCTCATGACGCACCAATAGAGCAAAGTCCCGCTCGATCGAAGGAAACTCTGACCAGGGCTTAAACTGAGGACGATCCGTATAAGAACGAGAAAGACGTGAGACCACCTCCCAGTTCAGCTCTCCCAGCCAAAGAGGAGCTCTCAACTTAAGCCCCATCGAGTAACTAGGATGAAGCAGTCCAAAACAACCTGCAATCTCACCCCCTATTTGAACCTCTACCGCTTGGCCTGAATGAAAAAGAGGATGCCCTTGCTTAGAAGCTGTTAAAGGGCGAATCTGTACACCTTTTGTCCCCAAAATTTTAAAAAGACTTTCAAAAACCGATTTCAAATCATAAAAATCGACTTCACCTAACTCGTTACGAAGCGCTGAAGAAAAGCGAGGGCCCGATAAGGCAAGCCCCAGCATCCATCTTTCTTCCACGGTGGTCTTCATCTCCCCTTCAGCTTGAACAGTGCTTGAAGCGTGAAACGTGGGTCTCAACTCAAAAAACCGCAACCCTAGAGCCTCAGACCCAAAATGATGACGTGTATTGTCCACCACATTCTTAATCAATCCAGGAATCAAAGAAGGCACCATGACTTCATGCTCCTCACTGAGAGGATTCATGACGGGTACAGAAGACGCGTAACCAAACTCCGAAAGCCACTTTCGGCTAGAAAATCCATAGTTCACAGCTTCAGAAAATCCAGCTTGAACTAAAAAGTCTTTAGCCCGATCAATCAAACTTATACGAGGTACAGAGGAAACAATAGAGCCTGTATTTGGAGTTGTGTTCAAAACAGGTAAGCTTTCAGGAATGTGATCAAACCCAATACTACGCGCGACTTCATCTGCAAGATCCTCTTTAATGTTCAGATCAAGTCGATAGGAGGGTGGAGTAACCACCATTTTTTTAGTTCCTTCTTTTTTAATTTCACATTGTAGGTCTTTAAGAATTTTTTCAGCTTCTTTTAAAGAAACTTTGAGTCCTAAAAATCTTTCGAAATAGTTGGCATCAATTGAAATTTTTTTAGTAAGCTTCTTTTTTCGATTCGCAGTTTGCACGACAGATGCACCTTTAATTGTCCCTCCAGCTAGCTCTGTGATCAAACGAGCTAGTCGTGTGATAGCAAACTGTAACCCTTGAGGATCCACTCCTCTTTCGAATCGATGAGCTGCATCTGTTTTTCTCTGGTGTCTAAAAGCCGCTCTACGTACCAGCACAGAATCAAATTCTGCACACTCTAAAAATAATCGTGTGGTCTGAGGACGAACTTCAGAATTCCCTCCTCCCATTACACCCGCCAGTCCCACAGGTCGCTCTGCATTTTTCCCGTCAGCAATAATGATCTCGGTTCCCTCTAGCTGAATCGTCTGAGCATCAAGCAAGGGAAGGTTTTCTCCAGGTTTAGATATCCGAACATGGATTTTCCCTCCTTGTAAAAGATCGGCATCATACGCATGCATAGGATGCCCCAACTCAAGGAGAACAAAATTAGTCGCATCAACCACGTTATTAATAGATCGAACACCTAAAGACTCTAGTCTCTGAGATAACCATGCTGGTGAAGGCTGGATGTTCACGCCTTCAATTAAGCACCCATAAAACTGCGGAGCTAAATCACCTGCCTGAAGATGAATAGAAATCGGAGATTTTGTGAATGAAAAGGACTTAGCCTCAGGTTTTTTGAGATTTCTCCCTAGTGCAGCTGCAACTTCACGGGCAATCCCCCAATGACTCAAACAATCTCCACGATTTGAAGTTAAGCTAAACACTAAGATCTTATCGTTACGATGAAGGACTTCGGCCAGTGGTTTTCCTAACGGCGTATCTTGAGAGAGAATCAAAATGCCTTCAGACTGATCTTTGAATTTGAGCTCTTCTTCAGAACAAAGCATCCCATTTGAAGTCAATCCGCGAATCTTGCTCTGAGCAATCGTCATTCCGTTAGGCAAAGAAGCACCCACTTGTGCAAGTGCAACTTTGTCGCCAGCTTTCATATTTTGAGCGCCACAGACGATTTCTAACGGCTCCCCTTTTCCGATGGTGACTTTACAAAAACTGAGCCGATCCGCATTCGGGTGAGGATTACGTTCTAAAATCTGCGCTGTAATCACTTTTTCAAGACCCTTCCCTTGGTCTTCGACAGCTTCGACTTCAAGTCCTCGTTGAGTTAAAAGACTAGCTAAAGTGTGAGCATCTACTCCCTTGAGGTCAACTAACTCTGAAAGCCAATTCCATGAGATTTTCATACAAACTGCCCTAAGAAACGAACATCATTTTGAAACATCAATCTGAGATCAGGCACTCCATGTAAAAGCATCGCCACACGCTCCACCCCAACTCCAAATGCGAATCCAGTAACATCTTTGTATCCAGCCAACTCAAGAAGTCTAGGGTGCACCATTCCTGAACCTAAAATCTCAAGCCAACCTGTTCCTTTACAAACTCGACATGAAGACTGAGCGCCCCCTTTGCAAAGCATGCAAGTGACGTCCACTTCTGCACCAGGCTCAACAAATGGAAAAAAACTTGAACGAAGTCTAATTTTAGTTTCTTTTCCAAACATTTCTCGTGCCCAAAACCCAAGCACACCCTTGAGGTCACTCATCTTCACATTTTGATCAATCCAAAGTCCTTCGACTTGATGAAACATCGGGGAATGAGTAGCATCGTTATCACATCGATAAACAGCTCCAGGAGAAAGAATCCTCAACGGCCAGGACTGAGACCGCATAGCACGCATTTGAACTGAAGAGGTATGAGTTCTCAGCAATGTTCCGGGCCCTAAGAAAAAAGTATCTTGAGTATCTCGTGCTGGATGATCTTTTGGGATATTGACAGCTTCAAAATTAAGAAAGTCGGTTTCAACTTCAGGTCCAGTCGTCACATCAAATCCTACACGACTAAACACTTCAATCATTTTCCGTGTGGTCTGTGTAATTAGATGCAAAGAACCTTGAAAGGGACTGCGCGCTGGAGCTGAAGTGTCTATTTTTTCCTGTTGAAGTTTCGCTTCAATTAAAGTTTTTTCTAATTTCTTTTTCTGGTCATCTAAGGCAGTTTCAAGTTTTCTTTTCCATTCATTGGCAGCAGCTCCAATGGCAGGGCGCTCTTGAGCAGGAACAGCTCCTAGGCCTTTAAGAACTTCACTGAGACTCCCTTTTTTTCCGAGCACAGAAATGCGAACTTGCTCTAGCGCCTCGAGCGAGGAAGCTCCCTCAATTTGTTTAGAAGCCTGAAAGCCAATGGCGTTCAGTTGATCGATCATAGAATATCATGCTTAGTGAGCAGGAGCCGCTGTACGGACCTGATCAACAATAGCTTTGAAACCTGCTGGGTCAACAATAGCAATATCCGAAAGAACTTTTCTGTCGAGCTTGACTTGAGACTTGATCAAAGCAGAAATCAAACGGCTGTAGCTAATATCGTTTTGATTAGCAGCGGCTGAAATTCTTGCAATCCAAAGTTGTCTGAAATCGCGCTTTTTCATTCTACGACTAGCAAAGGCGTTTACGCCTGCTCGGTCGACCGCTTCCCATGTACGACGAATTTTATTTTTTCTACCTAAAACAAAACCTTCGGCACGATCCAATATTTTTTTATGTCTACGACGTAATTTAAATCCACGTTTTGCACGAGGCATGGGGGAACTCCTTCTATACTTTTTTTACTTTAAGCTTCCGTAAGGCAGGCACTTTGTAATGTGTTTTCTGTTACCTTCAAACAAATAACTCGCACCTCTAAGCTTCAATTTTCTTGCAGAACTTTTATTTCCAAGATTATGACGCTTGCCTGCACGTTTAAACTTGATCAAACCTGTTGCGGTGAGTTTGAATCGTTTCGCTGCTGCTTTTTTTGATTTCATTTTCATCTTCGGTACGATCCTCTTATAAAAATTAAGTGAGGCAAATTAATCCAAAAAACCTTGGTTTGTCAAGGACTTGGTTTGGAGCCAGGTGAAGTTTTAACAGGAGAAGGGGCTGCTGTAGGTTTCTTAGGGGCAGTAGCAGCTGGCGCTAAGACCATGATGAGCTTTTTGCCATCTAACTTGGGTGGTGCTTCGACCACTGCGACGTCTTTAACGACCTCCTGTAGTTGAGCCATGATCTTATGTCCTTGATCTACATAGGCAATTTCTCGACCTCGGAACATAATAGTGATCTTAGCCTTATCTCCATCTACTAGAAATTGCCGAACATTCTTGAACTTATAATCCAAGTCATGTTGCTCGGTTTGAGGCCTTAACTGAAGCTCTTTCACCTTAATAACAGTCTGCTTCTTCTTTGCTTGCTGCTCTTTTTTCTTTTTTTCGTATTTAAATTTGCCGTAATCCAAAATTTTGCAAACAGGGGGTGAGGCATTAGGTGAAATCTCCATCAAATCTAAGCCCTTATCTCTGGCCATTTGAAGAGCTTGGCGAGTATCTACGACTCCCACTTGTCCACCCTTTTCGTCTATTAAACGAACCTGTGGAACACGAATGCGCTCGTTGATTCGATGTTCATCTTTGCTTTGATTAGGGTTTGGAACGCTCCTGCTAAACCGTGGTGGTCTTGGGGAAAATGGAGGACTACTTGCTGAGCCGGAAGAATTCGAAGGGTTAAATGCCATCTAACTTTGTGGTTTAAAAAACCTCCCTAGTTATTCAGAAATACAGGACAGAAAAGGCTGTGTCAAGCGCTCGATTTTTTCTTAGCCTTTCGAATCCCCTTACCTGCTTTCACTCGCCGGAGAAGCTTTTCAAGTTCTTTTCTTTGGGTTTGAACGAAGCTTCGCAATTTCTTCACTTCGTTAGGAAGCTGTTTTTGAAGCTTTTCAAGCTCCTTACGCTCTTTATCAATAAAGCCTTTCACTTTGGCCAAATTCTCAGCATTGATAATTTTTTTTACTTCTTGTTTCTGCTTATCTGCATACTTTTTTGCATCATCGATCCAAGTTTGATCATTAATCTTGGTCAGCAACTTGGTACGAACATCTTTTACTCGATTCACTACTTTTTTAACTTCAGTGGATTTCATCATATTCAGGACTCTTTCTTTCATTTTCTAAGGAGTATCACTTTACGCGATGTACAAGCAATGGGGAAGTACGGACTAAATTTTGACGCATAAAAAGGGTTATAGATGAATCTTTTGAGCGTAACCTCAATTATTACTCTCAACTATTAAAAAGTAGTATTTTTCTGCCCCGGGGCAGTCCGGTTTTCAGACGATCCCCGACATATTTTATTAAAACACTTGGGTCGACAAAGGCTTCGTTCTTACCTCTAGAACTGCTCTATAAGCCTTTTTACTGATCCCAAACCTTAGCGATCGGAATTCTACGACCAATTCCAAAAGCCTTTGAGCTCACTTTGAAAGCAGGCACGCTCTGACGACGTTTGTATTCGTTTAACTCCACACGACGAATCGTCTCATCAACCCAGTGAGGACTCCCTTTTACATTGTCTCCATGTTTTTTTCTTAACTCTGTCAGTGACATCGACAACTCCAGATAATCTTTCAAGAGCGCATCTAATGCATCGTAAGGCGGTAGGGTGTCTTGGTCTGTTTGGTTCGGTCGCAGTTCTGCAGTTGGAGCACGAGTTAACGAACGCTCAGGGATTACACTACCCCATTTCTGATTCACGTATCGAGCAAGCTCATAAACTTGAGTTTTGTATAAATCTCCGATCGGAGCAATCGCACCGGCCATATCTCCATAGAGAGTACAATAACCTGTAGCAATTTCTGATTTATTCCCTGTAGTCAACACCAACGAGCCATCGTTGTTTGACAAGGTCATAAGAATCGTGCCCCGAAGTCGTGACTGCAAATTCTCGAGCGCGATCGGTGCAAGCTCACCCCTCTGAGTAGCAATTTCTCGAGAAAAGGTTGAAAAAATAAACTTAATAGGGCGGACTTCAAACTTTATCCCTAATTTCTTAGCTAAAATCTCTGCGTCTTCTAAACTGTGCGGAGAAGAATACTGACTCGGCATCGCAATTCCTAATACTCGACTCGACCCCAAAGCTTGTGCTGCTAAAACTGCCACTAATGCCGAATCAATTCCTCCGCTCAGACCTAGAACCGCAGATTTAAATCCTGTACGAGCAAAATACTCCCGAGTCCCCACAATTAAAGCTCGCGCCAATACTTCTATTTCTTCAGGTGCTTGATCTTCTCTGCCCTCAATAGATTCGAAGCTTACTGAAGCATCAAAGTTTAAAACACCAAATGCAGCCTCAAACAGTTTGAAACGCCCAGCAAGTTTTCCAGAGCGGTCTATAGCAAAACTTCCTCCGTCAAAAAGAATTTCATCAGTTGCGCCATATTGATTAATATAAATCAACGGGCACCCAAGCTCTCGAGCGGTATCTGAATGGAGCTTTTCTCGCTTCTCTCTTTTTCCCCACTCATAGGGACTCGCTGCAATAGCTATCAAAAGATCTGGCTTGAGCTTTTTGTACGATTCTACTGGATCATTCCGATAAATTTTACGACCTAAGGCAGGATCTTTCGCCCAAAGATCTTCACAAATGGCTAATATAATTTTTTTTCCATCACAATCCCAAACTTGAGACTCTGTTTCAGGTTCGAAGTAACGAGCTTCATCAAAAACATCATGAGTAGGTAAAAGTCTTTTGGCTTGCTTGAAAACCCGACGGCCCTTTTCAATGACCGTCACCACATTCTGAACCGCACGTCCATACTCTCCAGTGGTAGCGGCCACATGACCTACAATCAGTGCGCATTCTTTTCCTTGAGTCATTTTAAGTAATGACTCCACTGCCGCTTCACAACGCTCTACCATTTCGGGACGAAGCAGAAGATCATGTGGAGGGTAACCACAAATTCCCATCTCAGGGGTAATCAGAATCCTAGCCTTTTGAGAGCAAGCCTTCTGATATGCTTCCCGAATCAGTTTTAGATTTGCATCAAAGGCCCCAACGACTGGATCGATCTGAGCAGCTGCGATGCGCATGAATCAGTAACGCTTCTGAATCTCCGACTTTTCGAAAAAATAAGCCAGTTCGCGTTCCGCAGATTTTAAACTGTCCGAACCATGAACGGCATTGGCTTCGATACTGTCGGCAAAATCTTTTCGTATTGTTCCAGGAGCAGCTTTTGCTGGATCTGTCGCCCCCATGATTTCACGACAAAGTAAAACAGCATTCTCACCTTCAAGGCACATCAACAAAACAGGACCGCTGGTCATAAAATGAACTAAGCTTTGAAAAAATGGACGGTCTTTGTGTTCAATATAAAAACCTTCTGCTTTTTCGCGAGTTAAACGAGTAAACTTAGAGGCTGAAACTCGTAGCCCCCTAGACTCAAACCGCGTGATGATCTGACCCATCACATTCTTGTCAACCGCGTTGGGTTTAATAATTGTAAATGTTCTTTCGATTGCCATGAGATGTTTCCTCCAAAACGTAAAAAGCTATTTCAGTAGTTCCGACATTGTTCGACCAAGATCTGCTGGGCTACGAGATATCTTTACTCCAGCTGACTGCAATGCTGCAAACTTTTCTTCAGCAGTCCCCTTACCTCCTGAAATAATTGCCCCTGCATGCCCCATTCGCTTCCCCTTAGGCGCAGTTGCACCACAAATAAATCCGACCACAGGCTTTTTAAATTCCCTTTTAATATAATCAGCTGCCTCTTCTTCAGCCGATCCGCCGATTTCCCCAATTAAAACAGCAGCCTTGGTCTCTGGATCTCGATTAAAAGCTTCAAGAACATCAATAAAAGATGTCCCATTGACTGGGTCCCCACCAATCCCTACACAGGTACTTTGCCCTAAGCCGAGTTGAGTTAACTGGTAGACAGCTTCGTAGGTCAGAGTCCCAGAACGAGAAACAACCCCTACATGCCCTGCTTTGTGGATATGTCCGGGCATAATACCGATTTTGCATTGTCCTGGAGTAATAATACCCGGGCAATTAGGGCCAATGAGTCTTGACTTTGAACCTTTCAAATAATTTTTTACACGAAGCATGTCCCGTACAGGAATGCCTTCCGTAATACATGCAATCAAAGGTATTTTTGCATCAGCCGCTTCACAAATCGCATCAGCGGCAAAAGGCGGAGGAACAAAAATCATCGTCGCATTGGCACCTGTTTTTTTCACTGCCTCTTCGACTGTTTCAAAAACAGGAAACCCTTCATGGGTCTGTCCTCCACGACCAGGGGTCACACCGCCGACCACTTGAGTACCATAATCACGACAGCCTAAGGCATGAAACGTTCCTTGAGAGCCTGTAATACCTTGAACTAACAACTTTGTATTTTTATCTACCCAGATAGCCATTAACGAGCCCCTCCTGCTGCTGCGACCACTTTCTTGGCAGCATCGGTGAGTCCCTCAGCAGGGATAATTTTGAGTCCGGAATCCGCCAAAATCTTCTTCCCCTGATTGACGTTTGTGCCTTCTAGTCTAACCACCAAGGGGACATGAAGCTTTACTTCTTTTGCCGCTGCAATGATCCCTTCAGCAATGATGTCGCACTTCATAATACCACCAAAAATATTCACTAAAATTGCTTTCACGTGTGGGTCTTTTAAAATAATTTTAAAAGCCTGAGTGACTTTTTCTTTATTCGCTCCTCCTCCCACATCTAAAAAGTTTGCCGGCTCACCACCATGAAGCTTGATAATATCCATCGTCGCCATCGCCAGGCCTGCTCCGTTAACCAAGCAACCAATGTTTCCATCGAGCGCAATATAAGAAAGTTCGTACTTCGAAGCTTCAACATCTTGAGCATTTTCCTCTAAAAGATCTCGCAACTCGACTGCATCGGGATGTCTAAAAAGCGCGTTATCATCAAACCCGATCTTAGCATCAAGTGCTACCAATGAACCTTGCTTGGTTAAGATCAGAGGATTAATTTCGACCTGCGCACAATCCATTTGGAAAAAACAGTTATAAAGACCTTCAAAAAAAAGCATAGCTTGTTTCGCTTGATCTTTATTTAATCCAAAGTACTGAGCGATCTTTCTCCCGTGAAAAGGCTGAAATCCTAAAGTTGGATCAATACCTACACGAAAAATCTTCTCTGGATGTTTCGCTGCAACCTCTTCGATCTCCATCCCACCCTCTGTAGATCCCATCATCATAATTTGAGATGTAGAACGATCGACTACAATCCCAAGATAAAACTCTTTTGCAATTTCTGATCCCTCTTCGATCCAAAGTTTATGGACTTTCTTGCCCGAAGCTCCTGTTTGAGGAGTCACTAAAGTTTTACCCATGATTTCTTGTGCGGCTACTTTAACTGAAGAAATATCTTTACAAACTTTTACTCCACCTGCTTTTCCTCGACCGCCTGCATGGATTTGTGCCTTAACAACCCAAACTGAATTACCTCGTTCTTTAGCTAAATCTTGTGCAGCTTTTTCTGCACGAGAAGAAATATCTCCCCCCTCTTCAACTAATCGCCCGATGGGAACTTTAACTCCAAATTTTTGTAAAAGCTGTTTGGCCTGATACTCATGGATATTCATTTCAGTTAAACTCCTAGACGCTTCATTGCATCAACTAGCTCTTTAACCGCAGCAGCTGATTTTTCAAACATCGCCTTTTCTTCCGAGTTGAGTTCTAAAGTAGGAACTCCTTCCAATCCTTTTGCGCCTAATTTTGCAATCACACCGCAAAAAAGATCTCGAACTCCATATTCACCCTTGAGATAAACGGCACAAGGCAGATATCGCTTTTTGTCTCTCACTATCGCCTCAGCCATCTGCACAGCACTTGCAGCAGGAGCATAATAAGCAGAACCTGTTTTTAATAAATTGACAATCTCAGCTCCACCTTTACGAGTACGATCAACAATGGCATCGATTTTATCCTTTGAAAGGAGCTGTTGAAGAGGAATCCCTCCCACACTCACATAACGTGGCATAGGAACCATTGTGTCTCCATGGCCTCCAAACACGAATGCTTGGACATCTTCCACGCTTACACCTAGCTCCATCGCAATGAAACTTCTGAATCTTGCACCATCCAAAACGCCTGCCATACCTAAAACACGCTCGCGAGGAAAACCTGAAACATCCATCGCCACGTGGCACATAGCATCGAGTGGATTACTCACAATGATCATCGTGCAATTTGGAGAATGTTTTGCAACCTGTCCCGCACATTCTTTAACAATTTTTGCATTGGTCGCTAGAAGATCATCGCGACTCATTCCTGGTTTACGAGGAAGCCCTGCCGTAATGATGACCACATCTGAACCTGCTGTCAGAGCATAATCACTACCACCATGAATGTTGGAGTCAAATCCTTCTACCGGAGAAGCTTCGAAAAGATCCAAAGCTTTGCCTTTAGCAGCATCTCCATTGATGTCGATCAGAACAACATCCCCTAACTCTTTTGAAGCAGCCCAATGTGCGCAAGTTGAACCGACAAAGCCTGCACCAATGACAGATATTTTTGATCGACGATTATTCATAGTTTCACCTTTCTTTATTTTTTCTTCATACCTGCAATAATTTGTTTGCCAAATTCAGAGCATTTCACTTCAGACACACCTGATTCACCCTCTTGTTTCATCAAGCGAGCAAAATCGTAAGTCACATGCTTTGAAGCTATAGCACTATCCATTCCCTGGATAATCAGATCTGCAGCTTCCGTCCACCCCATATAACGAAACATCATTTCGCCCGAAAGAATCACTGAGCCTGGATTAACTTTGTCTTGATTGGCGTATTTAGGAGCTGTGCCATGGGTTGCTTCAAAGACAGCATGACCAGTAAGGTAATTAATATTCCCTCCTGGAGCAATCCCAATCCCCCCCACCTGCGCTGCTAAGGCATCTGAAAGATAGTCTCCGTTCAAGTTAAGTGTTGCAATCACATCAAATTCATCTGGACGGGTAAGAACTTGTTGTAATGCAATGTCTGCAATAGCATCTTTGATCAGGATTTTTCCTGAAGCCAACTCTGATTTCATTTCTTGATTGGCTTGGTCTTCACCTTTTTCTTTTTTCGTTTTTTCCCATTTTTCCCAAGTATAAACTTTGCTGCCAAACTCTTTTTCAGCCAGCTCATAACCCCATTGACGAAACCCACCTTCAGTGAATTTCATAATGTTACCCTTGTGGACAAGTGTTAAGGATTTACGCTTTTCTCGAATTGCATACTCTAAAGCTGATCGAACGAGCCTTTGAGTACCTTCTTTTGAAACAGGCTTGATTCCAATAGCAGCAGATTGCGGAAAACGAATTTTTGAATAATCCTTAGGGAAAGTTTGCTGGATAAAATCTAAAACTTTCTTTACACCTTCGCTTCCATTTTCGTATTCAATCCCTGCATAAATATCTTCAGTATTTTCACGGAAAATAGTCATATCAACTTTTTCAGGATGCTTCACCGGTGATGGAACACCTTTGAACCAACGAACGGGTCTAAGACAAACGTAAAGATCCATCATCTGCCTTAAAGCAACATTCAATGATCGAATGCCTCCTCCTACAGGAGTCGTGAGTGGGCCTTTAATAGAAACAAGATATTTTTTTAAAGTCGTCAGAGTGTCATCCGGCAACCAGTTATTTAATTTTTTAAATGATTTTTCACCCGCGTAGACCTCAAGCCATTCAACTTTACGATCCCCTCCATAGGCTCTCTCTACTGCAGCATCAAACACAGCTTGTGAAGCTTTCCAAATGTCAGGCCCGGTACCATCCCCTTCAATGAAGGGAATAATCGGATGGCTTGGAACTTTGAGTTTACCATTTTCAATACGGATGCTTTCACCCATTGCGTTGTCTCCTCAAAATGTCTTTTTTAGCACTTTAGTCAATCTCAGGCTCTGAGGTCAATGATGTTTCAGGTTTTTGCGCTGAATTTACATTTAATTCTCTGGGTTGTGCACAAAGTCAGACTCTCGACGCTTGAGAAGTCGGATCTTTTGACTCCCCAATGGATCCCCTAACTGATCTGAAGACTCCCCGCCGACATGAAATTGCCAGAGTATTTCACAATTTTGCAGATGTGCAGTCGTCTCTTCTTGCCGCGAACAGATATGAACGATCCCATTTTCATAAAGTGTCACTTCTGCATGATCTACATACGTGCCCTCTTCTCCTGGATAAAAGAAAATGACTCGCATCGCGTGACCTTGTTTAAAAACTTTCATCTCTCTTACTCTCGAAAAAAATTTCCATTTACTGAACAAATTAAGTCGAACCTCACAGTTTCTTTAAAATTCTTTATTTTGACTGATCTTGTTTCCAGCTCATATAGTATTCTTTAAACTCAACTGACTCAGCCGCTGCGGTTGCAACCAATGGCCGATAGGTATCGACCATCACTGCAATTTCTTCTGTTTCAGTTTTCGATTCGGCATTTTTCGCAGCATTAGGGTGAGGGCCATGATGTATACCTTGTGGATGCCAAGTCAACGCCCCCACCCCAATACCTTCGCGCGAAAAGAAATTTCCAGCGTGATAAAATAAGACTTCATCATAGTCAATGTTTCGATGATAAAATGGAACTTTCATCGCTCCTGGTTCACTCTCAAGCGGTCGGGGTAGAAAAGAACAAATCACAAAGTTTCTTGCTAAAAATGTTGTATGGACAGAGGGAGGAAGATGATAGCGAGGTGAAATGATGGGCCTAATATCATCGACATTTAAAGCCCAAGGAGCTAGATCTCCTCTCCAACCTTTTGCATTTAAAGGATTCCACGGGTAAAAAATTTTCGTCCATTGGTCTTCTCTTTTGACTCTCAGTTCGAACTCACCTTGAGTACTAGCACCCGTTTTTCTCTCGCCTGCAGGCAACTGAGGGATTCTCATAACAAGCGGATCAAACTGAGCATGGCGGCCGAGCATTCCTCGATCTGGGAAATTAAATTCAGATGCCGATTCGATCACCAAGTGAGTGTTTAAACCTTGCGATTGAAATCGATATGTTGTTCCACGAGGAAGCACAACATAATCCCCTTTGCGATAATTCACGTCTCCATAATCTGTCTCTAGCGTGCCTGAACCCTCGTGGATAAATCGAACTTCATCTCCATCTGCGTTGCGTACATAAACAGACATCGGAGTTGAAAGTTTTGCGATCCCCAATTTTACGTCTGCGTTTTGAAGAAAGACCTGGGGTTGACCCTGCTCAGCTCCAGACAACTTTGTAGGCTGATACGCATGAGGCTTAAGTGGTCCTTCAATGCGTGTCCAACCTGTAGGAGGATGACGATGGTAGAGATGGCTGACACGGCCGAAAAACCCCTGCCGACCATGCTCTTCTTCATATGACCCTTCTGGAATATTAACGTGAGGTTGAGGCGCATAATCTCCTTGAGTCCAACCAAAAGCACCGAGATTATTTTTCATATATTTTTTATCTTGAGAATCTTGAGAGAAGGGCACCATAGAGGGCTGTTTAACACGACTTAATGCGAAAGACATGTCCAAAAAGACACATTCCCCCACTGTTGAAGATTATATAAAATATAATAAGGAGGCCTCTTTTTAAGAGGCTACGGGGTATGGGTGGAAAAAAGCCATCGTTAAATTCTCATGGATTTACAATCACCGAAGTCATGGTAGGAGCAGCATTGCTCATCATCGCACTCCTGGCAACAAGCTCTGTTGTACAACAATCCTTAAAAACAATTAAAGGCACATCTTCAAAACTAGCTTTAGAAAATATGAAAACGTTAGTCATCAACTCATTGTCTGATTCCAACACATGTGCTGCTCGAATGAAATCTGTTACAGCAGGAGCTCCCCCCAGCCGAATTCAAATTAACCCAGCATCTGACGGCGACTGGATTACTGCAACAATATCAGACCCACAAATCTACGTTGAGACACAAGCGGGCGGACAAAAGTTAGTAGCACACGGTGACCAAGCAAATTTTATGCAGTATCGAATGAATCTTCTAAAAAACCAGAGTGTACAAACTGAAGTTTATGCTCCAGACCCTTCAGACCCTCTCCGTATCAATGGAACTAGGCAATTCCTCACTATTTTAAGAATTGAAGGGAATCGAGATGCAGCTAATACACCACAAACTGATCGAGCGACCGGTGCACGATTCATTCATGCTGACATTCCAATGATAGTAGAGTTTGATCGCACCACAGGAGATCTCGTCTCATGCACTTTAAATCCAGAAGACAACGACAACGACCTTCTATACGCGCCTGCGGGTCAACCTCGAAGAACGGTCAAACAATGTAGAGACATCAATGGCAGACCTTTTCCAACGGAACTTGGATTGGTATGCTGGGTTCCCAACCTTAACCCCGACTCTACTCAAAAAGACTTTTCTTGCACCATGTATGGATGGCAAGACCTCAACTGGGTGAGTGTAGAACCTGGCACTAGTTTGCAAACTCAAAACAACTGTGGACCCAATGATAGCCGTGCAGCATATTCACAAAATTTTGGACCTTCAGGTATCCCCTATCCTCCTACTTATACTGCGCAAATCTGCCGAAGAAGTTGTAGTGGATTTAACTTTGGCGGTACAGCTATCGCTGGTGCTGCAGGCGGAGTCATTACTGGGGGAGATATTTTCAGTGCTTCTGGACTTGGATTTATTCTCAATTTGTTTTGTTTAAGGCGACGATGTAACTGCGCTACGTATGAACACCGTTATCTCTACACAGTAATAGGTAGGGGGTGTTACTAAAATGGACATCCAATCTCAAAGGGGATCGGCCCTTTTAAACATCCTCATCATCATCCCACTTCTGACTGCACTCAGCATTACAGGACTGACTTATGCTCAAAGATCACAAAAACATGCTGAGCTAAGACAGAATAAAACTGGATTGATCGACCGAGCAGCCATCGTTCGCATGCTGCTTTCGAATTCAGATCAATGTAAAAATAATATTTTAATTGAGAACCCACTTCCTTTAGATCCTTCTCTTTCATTAAATATCGGAACAGAAATACCCGTAAGCTTACGGAATGCTGCACTAGGAGGAGCTCGAAGGAATTCCATAACTCCAACCTCTCCATTTTTTAACAATGAAAACCTTAAATCTGGAGACATCATTGACCAACGAATTTACAATACTCGTCTACGAATCACAGGTACTTATGGAGGATCTCCCGTTATTCGTAATACTCGTTACTACATCAGCAACATCGTCATTGAGTCTAGAGAAGTCGATCAAAACACACAAGGTGTGGCCTCTATAGAGCAAATTCCAATTCTTATTCAAATTGATTTAGCAACTCGATCGATAGCTCAATGTTCTACGAAACCCGTCTATTTAAAAAATCTTGGAGTTCTTAATTTGAATAATGGAAACACGGTTGCTGGAGGGACTAAAGCTGCGATGGATTGCTTAGATCGTGGAGGATTCACACAACAATTGATCAACTCAACAGACCCCAATAACATCATTCAATCTACAATATGCACTATTCCTAATTATGACCCTGGATGGGGCAGTAGAGTACCCCTCAGACCTTCATACTCAGGTGCAACCTGGGCTCCCAATGCGGGAGGAATTCTTTAAAATGAAATGCCTTATTCAATCCTCTTCAGGGTTTTCATTATTAGAGGGCATGCTCTCTACAGGAATATTTGCTCTCTCAATGATGGCTGTAGCCAATGCAACCTTCTTTGTATCTAAATCCGAAAACTCTATTGAAACTCAAAGCTCACTGCATGATCTACATTCCCTTATTTTAAAAAATCTTTCACAACAGGAAACTTCAGTCGTCGGAGTTGTACGAAGTTGTTCGCAAATGATTCAGCCTGCTTCTGGAAGTTTTGGAGTCAATGGAAACACCGCTCCAGCAATTCCTCCTCAGGTCAATATTGCAGACGCGCAACTCTCCTCCAACAGTCTACTTATTAGAAGCGGACAAATTCGAGATAAAATGCGATACATACTGCAAATCGAAAACTGGAGATTCCAAAGACTCTTCCCTGCTGGAGAAAAAAGAAACCAACCTACAAATCAATTCCTTGCTGAACTTACCCTGAGGGGAGACCGAAATAGCGGGAATGCAAATCCAAATCGATATCAAGAATTTTCGACCGGCAATCAAATTATTATTTCCCAAATTCCTATATTGATGGAATTTAACACTACAGACAACACCATAGCTTCCTGCACCATTCGTCCTGAAGTAAAAATGGCTTTTCTTCAAGGGGCATTTCATTCGACTGCCGATTGCCGCAATCAAGATGGAGAAGTATTCAGAATTCCAAATCCAGACGGAAGTACCGCAAGCATTTGCCACATCCCAAACATGAACTACCCTGCCAATGGAAGCTGTCCAGGGGGATGGAATACATATCAAAACTGGACAAGCACGCCTGGAATAGGATTTTCAAATACTGCTAAGCCTCAACCTTGGATTGCAATAGGCTGCATTTAAGATAAAATCTCTTGTACCCATGTCACGCAATCTATTCCCCTCCCATCTCAGTGGCCGCCAACCCACAGGAATCCACCCTCATGAGCCCATTGCACAATTTGAACTAGGCCTGCTGAAAAACTTTGTCTATCTTCTTCTGGACTGGCCAACGCGCCAAGCAGCCGTGATTGATCCTCAAAGCAAACTCTCACCTTTATACGAAGCTTTAGGGAAACATTCTTTTCAGCTAAAAATGATCCTGCTCACTCATACACATTTTGACCATATCGCAGGCGTATCTGATCTTCTCAAAAGAGAACCCGCCCTCTCTGTATTTGCTCACACAGCTGATTTACATCGACTCAGTGAAAAAAGTCGTTCTAGAACCTCTCCAGTTCATGATCAACAAATCTTATCTCTAGGACAAATGCAAATTCAGGTATTACACACTCCAGGACATAGTGCGGGGGAATGCTGTTTTTGGATCGATGGCACCCCTCCCTATTTGCTCACAGGAGACACTCTTTTTATTAGAGACTGCGGACGCACAGATTTGGAAACAGGAAGCAGTTCCGAAATGTTTGAGTCCCTCCAAAAAATCAAAAAACTGCCACCCGAGACTGTCATACTTCCCGGACACCATTATAAGGAGGAATGTGCCAGCACTTTAAAGCAAGAACTAATGGATAGCCCTCCCCTTCAGTGTAAAACTGTGCAAGAATTAGAAAGACTTCCTTAATGCGACTATGACAATGCCCGATTGGCTCTTTCCGAGAACGCGATCTTTTTGGATGGGACTTAAGCTGCCTCTAGAAGCAGCAAAGCTCATTATTTCTAAACCTGTTTTATTTTTCTGGAGCCTATTCCCAATTGTTCTTTCCTTAATTTTATACATCTACGTGATTATTGATCTCCAAAGCTGGGCTAAAAACGCAGTTCTACATTATTTCCTCATGTGGGGACTCAACCCTCAAGGCTGGCTTGCATGGATGCTTTTGATTTTAACCAAACTCATGCTTTTCGTTGTAGGCGCGTTAACATTTACATTCATTGCAGGAGCGATTTCTTCGCCTTTTAATGATTTTTTAGCTGAAAGCACAGAAAAGGTCACAGGACTTGTCGTTCCCGAAGGTGCAACAGCTCTGACCTTTAAGATTAAAATTATTTTCATTGATCTACTCAAAACAGCTTTTGCAACCGGAGCTAGCATTGCGGCCGTAATCGTCTCATGGATTCCTGTCATCAATATTTTTGCATTTGCGCTGGCATTTCTATTAATGGCGTTTCAGTACGTGAGTTATCCGCAAACGCGGAGAGGGCAAGGTATTCGAGAAGGCTTGTGGTTTTTATGGAAACACAGTTACGTCTGTATGGGGTTTGGAATGAGTTTGTCAGTTTTGTTCGCGCTTCCCTTTCTCTCATTTTTAATGATTCCGCTGGCTGTGGTGGGAGGAACCCTTCTTTTTGCGAAAACACAGGCAGCACAACGGAAAGTAAAATAGACCTATCCTCCAAACACTACTGACACTGCTGCGCCGCCGGGCTTACTTTCGATCTTCAACTCCCAATCGTATTTTTTACAAATCAACATGACAAGAGCAAGCCCCAAGCCACTTCCCTTCTTCTGTGCTCCTCGGTTATCTTTTCCTAAATTAAAGGGCTCTCCCAGCCTCTCTATCACTTCAGGGGGAATTCCTGGCCCTTGATCTGAAATTTCAATTTTATTTTCATAAATTTTCACTTCAATCGGAGACCCTTCGGGCGAGTATTTCAAAGCATTCTGAATCAAATTCAAAAGCACATGTTCAAGATCAACCGAATTGGCTACGACAACACCCTTTTCTAGCACAGTTACATGAAGCCTTCCTGATGCAATCGACTCCAATCTCGACTTTAACTCCTCGACAAAATTTTCTAATTTGATTGCAAAAACTTCATCTGGCTTCAGATTACTTAAACTCTCAGCCCAAGTCAGATAATCGTGAACAAAATTTCCTAAACGACTAATTTCACGGTTCACCTGCTCAACTTTTTTCTGACTTTTTTCAGGCAGATCACGACTAAGAACATTGACTTCATTTTTAATAATAGTCAGCGGCGTATTCATTTCATGTGCCAAACGCGCCGAATGTGCCACGTTGATTTTCAATGAAGTCGTTACCTGAATCAAGAAATCCTGAAGCGACTTCAACATACGGTTAAACTCATCGAATTGGCCGAAAAGTCCATAGCGAGTTTTTTCTATAGATTTCGGGAAAATGGTCTGTGGCAAAAGCGCCTGTGAGAGATATTTCGGCTCCACATGATGAGTAAGCTGATTCAAATAAAGTGCGACTCTTTTTAAGGGCGTAAGCAAAATAATGGAAACCAAAAATGAAACTACTCCGGATGCTACAAACAGAACCCACCCAAACCATCCTGTAATAAAATCAAAAAATGGATTGGTGAGCTCCGCCTTAGGAAGTACCATCCCGAAGTAGAGGACCTTCTTTTTCTTTTTCATTACCTTACAGTGAACTCGAATGTAGTTGTCGTCTTTTTCAATAAACTGCCAAGGAGTGGTTTCATGCAAATCTAACTCAAGAACTTCTGCATTTTTATTACGATAAATGAGTTTGTCTTGCATGTCCTTAAGGATAATCACCAATCCCAGTCGGTACCCCCCCATCGCATCGTAAATAATTTCTTCAGCTTCATTCAAATCTTTAGGATTAGAAACGACCAACGGTGAATCAATAATCAAATTAGCATTAATCTCAACCTGAGAATCTACACTTTTCAGTCGATCCTCGGCAAAGTGTTGTGAAAAAAAATAGCTCGTGATCCCCACTGAAAAAATAAATGTAAACCAAATGAGAAGAAAAAATTTAATCCTCAATCCAATACCCCGCAAATCTCTTGCTCAAGACTTTAACATTGGCGTTTGCTTCTTCGAGTTTATGTCTCAGATTTTTAACAGTGACTTCCACCACATTAGTTTCTAAATCTCCTCGTGCATCCCAAACTTTATCCAAAAGTTGGTAGCGATTGAAAACTCGAGTAGGCTGTTCCATAAGAACCTTTAATAAGAGATATTCTTTTCTGGATAGGTTCATCTTAGTCGTAGTCACTTCAACCGTCTGATTCAACAAGTGCATAGTGACATTGCCCAATTTAAGAATGTGAGACACCATGTTATTTTTACTACGTGTCAACACCCTTACCCTCGCTCCTACTTCTTCAATAGAAAAGGGTTTTGAAACATAATCGTCCGCTCCTAAGTCTAAAATTCTACTTTTCTCCTGCGCTCCACCAATGGCTGAAAGCACAAGAATTTTTACTTCAGGATATTTTTTTTTAAATTTTGAGATAAAAACACTTGAGTCTATATTATGTAAAAGGCGATCTAGCACAATCACTTGAGGAGCTTCTTGATCCTCTTGCAAAAGCAAAGTCTCAATCTCTTCGACCTGCCCAATCGATTTAACACTATAACCCTCTCGTCTGAAGTTATCCTCGAGATATTTTGCTAATGCTGCTTCGTCTTCGACTATCAGGATCATGCGAACAATCTGACACGATTAGAGCAAATAAAAAAGGGCGAGATCTTGGATTTACATCCAATCTACCTCGCCCTTAAAAGAATTCGAACGAATTCTTAAGTAATACTCAAGATTTACAAGAGCTTACTTCTTAGCTTTCTTAGCCTTGTGAGCTTTTTTTGCAGGTTGAGCATCTGTTTTACCAGCTGCTGGTGCTGCGTTATTAGTTTGTTCAACAGTGCCTGTAGCAGGAGCTGCTGTCCCTTTTTCTTCATTAGCAAGAGCAAGTGAAGAGCAGGAAATCATTGTTACGATTGCAAGTGCGATTAGCTTTGTCATAGTCATGTACTCCTTTCATTATGGTTATAAAGAACAGACTATATGAGTAACAAATTACTCCAGTAAGATAAGTCGAGAATGATCTGTAGATAAATTTCTTTTCATAAATGATTTTCCTTTGAAATCATAAAGTTATAAAGAAAATTTAAAGGCAAATTCTGCCTATTGAGACCTATAAAGCGCTTACCGATAAATCTTATAGAATGAAGCGCTCTTGGAATGGATCCAAAAAATTAGGTTTACTTACTCTTCTGCTGATCACCCTCCCTATGAGCTGTCGATTCGGTAATCGAGTTGAAAACGCAACTCAGGCAGATCCGATTAGCGGGTTTTACGAAACCGTACCTTCTTCAGTTGAGTATTGTACTACCGTGTCTGGCAGCACTCAGTGTCTGTCAGGGCTTCAATTAGCAGTTCCAGATGAAATCGCTCCCGCGATGTCTAATCCTGTTCTACTTTATTTTTATGATTTAACTATTGGGCTATACCAATTCATACCTGTCACAGGAACAAACTACGCTTGGCCCGTTTATGCTCAAATCGACGGAACACTACAGGGCTTCGAAGCTCCCACACCGAGACAGTATTGGCGCTCAGAAACTTGTAAAATATCCAAAAGTTTTGAACAAAACGGAAAGTGGACTCGCACGCAAGGGCCCTGGACATCAGGCAAACAAGACAAATTCCCTCCCGTTGGTCGCATCAGCATCGACTTTCAAAGAATTATAAGCTTTGATGGAGATTGTACTTCAATTCTAAAAGACACACTGGCTTGCTACAATGATTTCAATACCTGCGCTGAAGGTAGTTTAAGCGCAAACCAAGCTAAACAAAATGAAATCCGCGGTATTTATAATCCTTACATTGAGGCAGGCACAATGACCATCAATGATATTCCTAAAGTCTCAGCCTTAGGCTACGAAGTTTCCTATCGATAAACTTTGTGCTAGAAATAAATCATGCGGCTCTCAAACAAACTTCTATTGGCATCTTCGAATCTAGATAAATATACCGAATTTAAAACCCTTCTTCATGAATACCCTCATATTGAACTTCATCCCGCAAACGAATTTGTCCGCAATCTGGATGGTTTGAAACACGCTGAAAAATATGAAACTTACTTAGACAACGCTGTTGCAAAAGCTCGACTTATTAATCATGCATCTCACTATCCTACTTTGGCTGATGACTCAGGATTAGAAGTGGAAGTTTTAGGAGGAAAACCAGGAGTTAAAAGCCATCGATATGCGACACCACGAGCAGGGTTGACCCAAAACCAAGCCAATATTGAGCTTTTGTTGAAAGAGCTCCAAGGAAAAGACAACCGCTCTGCCAAATTTGTTTGCACTCTAGCACTTGTGATTGAAGGCATATTGATTCACGCAACAGGTGTGCTTGAAGGAAAAATTATTTCCTCGGCTAGAGGACTAAATGGGTTTGGATACGACCCTGTTTTCATCCCACAGAATTCCGAGAAAACTTTAGCTGAGATGTCGGCAGCAGAAAAGAACTCTATCTCCCACCGCGCGAAGGCTGTTCAAGAGCTGATGGTCAAAGTGAAGGCACATGGGGTTACTTTTGCGAAGCCCTGATCAACTGGTCTACTAGAGTGTGCTTCGTTACGCGTTTTTTTGAATAATCTTAGTAAGATAGCAGAGCACATCTAAACATACTTAGAAAAACAAGGTGTACACCGAAAAAACTACAATAAATTTAAACACATGGCCCTGATTTAAACCAGGGCCATGCACATGATAGTAGGCCAGTTTAAGGCTTCATATCACTCGTAGCCTTAGCCATAGCCGCAAAATTTGGGAAAATTACATAATACAAATGTGTCCCTTGATGGAGCACAGGGGTTTTCGTCCCTGCATCGAGCTTGATGACAAGCTGGCTGAAATCAAAACTCTGAGGGCTTCCACCCTCTACTTCAACTGTGTAAGCATTTTTCTTAGGATTGAACTCCACGTGCTTAACAACTGAGTCAGCTGCCATAGCAAAGCTTGTAACAAAAAAACTAAAAACCATAAGTGATGTGATTTTTTTCATTTCTTCCTCCTTGAGAAGCATTTTCACTTCGTTACATATCTAATCTAAAACCAATCAACAGATGCAAGTCATTGTATTTGATCGAAGTCGCTCCTGCAAGTGTGCTATCAGCCACAAGGCTTCCAAATCCGAGCGTATAAGCAACGTCAAACACGATTGACACAGGTTTATCTAAAAAATCTCCAAACTCATACCCTAAACCTAAAATTCCCATCAGGCCTAGATCAGATGATTTCAAACCTAATGCGCTGAGTGAAACTGATTGTGATTGAGAACCTACTGTCTGATCAGCACCGAGTCCTATTGAAAAATAGGGGCCCAATCCTACGTGAAACCAAGGCTTGGGACGAAACCGTACTAAAATTGGAAACGTAAATGCTTTTTTGTTTTCAGTTGAAACAATACCACTTGGACTTGTATTGATCCGTCGCTGATTAATGTATAGGACCCCTGTCTCAAACTCCAGCTTTGGAGCCATACGAAATGCGAAAAGCACTGCACCACCTGGTGCCATCGAAGAACTTTCAGTTCCAGATACAGAGTCTCGAGATTCACCATGCGTTGTACCCACCCCTACTGTGTAGAGAGACCAGGCATGTGCAGAACCAGACTCCAAGAAAAAAGATAAAGCCAAAAAAATCATTTAGACGTACCCCATGTCAGTCGATAATAAGCCCATTTGAAGTACTCAACAAGAGTCACTCGAACTCCGTGATATTCTGTTCTCCACTCGCCTGGCTCAAAAGGTTCTTGATAAACAGACAAAGTCTCTATCTCAACTGGGTAGTTCATGCCTTTTAAAGTTTTTTCGAAAATTAACTTCGCTCTTCTCATATGATACCGCGAAGTCACGAGCAGAATCCTCTTCCAACCTTTGAGTCGTGCGTAACTTGAAAACATAATAGCATTGGACTCAGTACTAGAGCTTTCCTTTTCTAGTACGACACTTTCAGGTTGGATCACCTTCAAAACACCGGGTCGCAATTGGCGAGTGAAAACTCCCCAGTTTGAAAGGTGCCCCATTCCTGAAATAAAAAGAATAGGCGGTTTCTGGGGTTCTTTCATCGCTTCCCAATACCGGTACCACACATCCCCTGCCGCTGCGATTCTACCCCTACCCCCTGCAAGGCAAACCACTGCATCCACGGCTGGGAGCTGGGCTCCATCAAAACTGTCCTGATAATAATAGATCTCATCTGCCAGCATGAAAGCCGCTCCTAAAACCCCTATCCCAACCCCTATCCATAGCATTCCAAATAGGGCCATCCTCTTGCGAATCCAAGGGGTACCCCTCTTAATTGTATTTTTGATCGTAGACTTCATGTATTTCTACTGAATAACACGCCTTTTACATCTTGCAATCCACCCTTATTTCCACTAATGTGGGGCCCCTTATGGCGCGCAAATGTGATTATTGTGAAAAAAGACCCGTTTCAGGAAACCTTGTTTCCCATTCCAACATCAAAACTCGTACTCGTTGGATTCCCAATTTGAGAAAACTCAAAGCTGTTGTTAAAGGCGTAACTCAAACTGTAACCGTTTGTACTCGTTGCATTCGATCAGGCAAAGTCGTTCGTCCAGTAAAGAGAGTTTGGAATCCTAATTCTGCTGCAGCAAAAGTTTAGCTATTAAGGCCAGACTCGAAGAATAGACAAGTCAGATCCAAATTTCGTCCCACCCCCAAGGTACCGTCCATCTGGAGTTACTCAGAATAAATTATTGCCAGAGTCTTAAAATTTC
>FRDC01001445.1_pt1 | contig 127620 bp, 187 predicted proteins | sample 1106171 | NCBI WGS metagenome assembly FRDC01 (sample SAMEA3930566, study PRJEB13176) | freshwater metagenome | biome: Drinking water system; feature: drinking water; material: water | place: Singapore | collected 2014-12-20 | reverse complement strand
CGATCGTCGACGACTACGCAATGAACATCAACTTCATCTGCCGGGGCGTCGACCATATCGCCAATACTCCGAAGCAGATCGCCATCTGGGAGGCGATCAACCACGCCCGGGTAGCCGAGAACCTGTCGGCTCGTCCGCTGCCGAAGTTCGCCCACGTCGGTCTCATCTTCCACCAGAAGCGGAAGATGTCCAAGCGTGACGGAGCCGCCAGCCTGCTGGATTACCGCGACCGCAGCTATGATCCTGACGCGATCTTCAACTTCCTCCTCCGGATGGGCTGGGGCCCCAAGGAGGACAACAAGGCGAACAGCATCATGAACCGGGATCGGGCGCTTGAGATGTTCCTGACGGCAGGGAACATGCGCGCTGCGAACGCTAACTTCGATAGCCAGAAGCTGGATTGGTTCGACCGTCGCTTCAAGGGAGAGAAGGCTCGAGCGGCTCGAGCAGCTTAGCTCCCTTCCTCAGGTTCTCGAGCGCCCACAGCGGCTGGTAGTTCGTGTAGTGGGCGGCCTTCAGGAACTCATCCCGGATGGTCAGGTCGAACCGAGCGAGTGGCACCACATGATCGAGGTGCCACTCGCCGTAGTTCTCCCACGACATGCCATCGGCGAATCGGGACGCGATGTGCGCCTTGAACTGATCGATGGTGCAGCCAAGGTCCTCGACGGCCGAGCCAGCCTTGGACCCGGCGAGCATCGCGGCGCGTACCCTGTTCCTGAGATAAACCTTGATCTTAAAGTTTAGGTCGGTGGCAAGACGGTGCCTCGCATAACGTGCGATCTCACCAGGCCTGTTCTCCTTCCTTCTCTCGTAATACTTTTTGTCAGATCCAGGGTTGCGCTCTCTGCGCTTTATGCCATGATCGGCATAAAGCTCTTTGTTGTTGTCGTAATACTCCTTGCGCTTCTGGCGAACATGGTCTTGGTTGCGCTGCTGCCAGGATTTCTGGAACTCCCTTGCGCGTTCGGGATTGGCCTCTCGCCACTTCTTGTTGGCGGCAGCGACCTTATCCTTGTTGTTCCGGCGCCACTCCGCAGCTCGCGCGTTGCGCTTAGCTCTCTTGTCTTCATCCATGAAGGAGATATAGCATGAAACCCGACATCTTCAAATACGTCGTCGACGATCTCGAGGAGAGCGGTCGAACGTCGCTCGAGGTCATCAAGGTGTCGCTGGTCACCGGCTTCATGTTCGAGGGTCCGTGGTCGTTCCTCGATGGCAACCTCGGGGTGATCTTCATCGAGCATGTCGACCGGGTCGGCCACCAAGCCGTCCGGGTCCAGAGGAAGGTCTATATCGACGTCGAATCGATCGTGACCGTCGAGGCTGGGCAGCAGCAATGAGCACCGGCCTCAATTGTCTGTTCCGGGAGGTGGCTCCCGGACAATGGTGGTACGTCCTCCAGGACTGGAGCTGCCCGATCGGCGCGTGGGATTGGCGCGAATACGCCACGGCCTACGGCCCGTTCCCGAGCGAGGGGGCGGCCGACGCCCATCTCCGGGCCAACCACGCCAACCCGGGCGGCTACACCGTCTCCCCCTATCAGGAGGGTGACGCCATCGACGAGGTCATGGCGCGCTTGATGAAGGAGGCGGCATGAGTGACAAAGTCTTCATCCGTTTCGAGTGCGGCAGCGAAGATAGGATCGGACGGGAACTTGGTCCTTATCCTTGGATCCAGGTGACCTACGATGCCATTCGCGTGGGTGAGGATGGAGACACCTATCTCGCCCATATCGACGGTGACGGACGCTGGGTTACAGCGGACGGTCAATGGTGGAGCGACTTCGTCATCGGTCCTTGGAAGGAGGCAGCATGAGCGACGACAAGGTCTACGTCGCGATCTACGACCACCGCCACGGCCAGGATGTCTCCGTCTACAAGACGGAGGCTTCCGCTCTGGCGGCGCGTGATGCGACCGCGGCCTGCTGGTGGGAGCGCGAGCTTCCGAAACGGCAGAAGCCCGATACTGACATCGGGGACATCTACTTCCACATCATGGGCGAGAGGGGCGAGGAGTTCTTCTCGATCACACCTTGCGAGGTTGAGCAATGATCCAGGAATACCGCGGCTTCAAGATGGGCCAGAAGGTCCACATGAAGGTCGACACCACGGGCGGCCTGCCCGACGGCGGCGAGGTCACCTTCCCGGCGGGATCTCCCGCCGTCATCGACGCGATCCGGGACTTCGGCGGTCGGCAGGGCATCGGGTTTGATGTCGTGATCTGGTCACACGATCCCGAGCAGACCATCGTCAACACCTTCGACGATGGCGACGGCGATCCCAACCAGTTCTTCCAGGCGGCGCCCGACCTGCCAAAGCAGGACGACGACGAATGAGCCGGCGCAAGAGAAAGCCGACCTACCCGGAGATCGTGGCAATGTGGGACCTGCTCGACGACGACGACCGGTCGACCGAGTGGGTCATGCAGCGGGTCGTCGACCACTTCGAGGGTCGGATCGACCATAGCGACGTCGCCAACGCGCTGATGCGCCGCGAGGACGTACAGCCGGCCAGGCAGAGCGACTGATCCGTCGCCGCGCCACGGGTCACTCTGCCTGCTCATCCCTTGTTTTGCGATCATACTTGGTCTTGTCAGGGATCACGCGACCCCGGCGGTGTGGATCGGGCGGATACCGGGGCTTGGGCTTCTCGATCGAGATGGTCAGGTCTTTACGTTTTCGCATGGGTCCTCCTTGCCAGGGCGCGCTCCCTGACGTACCTAATGGTGGGCGGGAACAAAACGGGAACGGACTGGCTTATGTCGGGGAACGAAAGGAACAGGTGTCCCGACATGGCACAAGTCGCAAGCTCGCATTTGCTTTCGTGTCCTGGCGCGTTTGCGCAAGACTTGCATTCGCGCAAACGAAAAGGGGCAGGTCTGCACCTGCCCCTTTTCGGACATCCCAAAAAAAAGAGCTTAAACTCGATCGATGACCTTGATGATAGCCATGTAGTGAGCCTCCTCGTGCGAGACGTGCTCCTCATCCCCGAAGGGGGTCGGACGCGACAGCACCAGTCCAGTCTCATCGATCTCCGAGACCATCCGGACGCGCGAGCGGCCGTCATCCCTAGTGATCAGGATCAGGTCGCCGACGCTGGGCTCACCCTGCTCGGTGGCGTAGAGCGTGGCGTCCCGGATGATCCAGGGCGACAGGCTGTCGTCCGGCATGAAGAAGGCGAACGCACTTGGATCGTTCTCGAGCACGGGCGGGCACCTGACGCGCTCGCGACCAAGGCGATTGAGCTTTGCCAGAGCCATTCCGCGCGGGAAGGCCGAGACCGGCCGCAGCGGGATGGTGAGCTGAGCTCCAATGTCCTCGTCGTCCAGGCTGTCGAGAGCGCGGAGCACGGACTTGCGCACCGGCATCTTGTTCTCGACATCCTCCTCGACGTTGTCCATCTCATAGGCATCGAGAACGTCACGCGGGATGCGTGCATTCGCTGCCGCCGAGAGCTTGGCCAGCGTCCGGAACGAAGGAACGAAGTCGTTCTTCTTCTTCAGAATGCGCAGAGTCGTCGAAGGCGACACCTTCGCCTTGTTGGACAGGTGCGTCGCCGACCACTCCGTGCGGTCAAGAATGTCCTGCAGCCAGGACACGACCGCGTCCTTCACCCGCGCCTGCGAGCTCCCGATCGTCGCCGTGTTCATGGTATTGACCCCGTTCTTCTTCCGCGAATCAGCCTCCGCTGGATCAGCTGATTTGACAGCCGATTCGCGTACCCCTATCACGCTTTTGCGTTTATGCAATGCGTTCACATAACTGCGCTTGATGCGTTTGGTTCCCCTCGTGGAGCGGAATTCCCTCATGCGACTCGACCGTATGCTGGGGCGTGGATGAATGCAACAAACTTTTGCAGGAATGCGCAAACTTTTTCAGAGTCCAGGGAGTGTGCCATGGTGAACCAGTCGGCCAGGCGGGCGACGTTACACTTTGTTGACATAATAGAAACCATGTCGAAGCATGATCCAGATCTGATGATCGTGTTCAGCAATGCAGCGATTTCAGCCGCTGCTATCGTACTCCAGAAACGCGGTCTTGTAGATGATGCTAAGGATGCGTTCGACTCGATATTTGTCGACGTTGTGTCAGAAGAGATCCACGCCCTGTCATGACATCTACGAAGGCGCCCAGGAAGCGGTCGAAGAAGTCTAAGGACACCCCGCAACAACTGGTCGAAGTTGTCGACGAGGCGATCGAACTCGAGCTGCCGCTGCCGATCTCGACCAACCGGATCTGGCGCTCGCGCCGGGTCGGAGCCAAGGTGATGGTCTACCCCGCACCGTCCTACCAGAAGTGGAAACTGCGGGCCGACGAGGCGCTCCAGGCTCAACTGGACGCACTCGGCGCGGTGCTGCCCGATCCGATCATCGGTCCCTTCAACGTGGTCCTGACCATCGACTGGCACCGGCGCTTCAAGTCCGACCTCGACAACCGCACAAAGGCGGTGATGGACTGGGCCAAGCGCGCCGGGCTGATCGAGGACGATCGCTTCCAGAACCGGGTCGTGATTGAATGGGGCGACGCGCCGATGGGTGCGCGATTGCGCCTCACCCCGGTCGTACCGGACACCGACCCTGTCGTTGTCGATATAATTCCTGTGGCTGACTTTGTGTCCGCGCAGAGAGTACCGATACCGCTTCACTCGTAACCAGGGTCTCATGGCCCTTGATTGGAGGACGCCACAATGGCCAGCGACCTGTTCTGGTACCCCTACGACGTCAACGAGGCGATCATCGAGAAGACCACGATGACCGCCGTCGAGGCTGGGGTGTACGGCTTCCTGATCGACTACTACTGGCGCCACGGCGAACTGCCGGTTGACGAGAGCCTGCTTGCTCGCATCGGGCATGTCAGCCTCGAGGAGTTTCAGGCAACCAAGGCCGGATTCGCTCACCTGTTCACCCCCGACTGGAAGCACCCCCGCCTCGACGAGGTGCACCGGACCTCAACCAAGGCGTACGAAGATCGTATCACACGCGCTCGCCGTGGTGGTATCGCAAGCGCGAAGGCGCGTGCCAATGGGCAAAAAAAGCGCACTCGAAAGGCCGACGGCAACGGGGAAAAGCCCTGATTCTTCAACGACTTGAACTGCGGTTGAACCCAAGTCGACCACTGCCATGTGATTGTGGATATAATTGTTATTGTGGATATTCTAGACTCCCAGCCAGGTAGATAGATACCCTCAGATTGAATCCTCATAACCGTTATCCGTGGAATCCAGACAGGGGTACAGGATGAGACTCCTGGGGACCCCCGACACCCATCCGGCCTAGTCCCATCGATCCCGTCCCGCTTGACTCCTCGGCCCGGTCTGTGGGATGGGTTTGGCATGAACTCCAAGGTTTGACCTGACGTCAGCAGTCGGTCCCCGAGTTCCACCGCCCCGCAGACATCGCCCCGCCTGGCCGGAGACCCCGGTCAGTCGCCCCTGTCGCTGCCCCAGGAGACCTGATCGCCGCCATGGCCCCGAAGATCCTGCATCCCCATCAGAACCGTTCGATCGAGATGCTGCGGGATTCCCTTCGCTCGGGTCACCGCAGGCCGCTGCTCAACGTCCCGACAGGTGGGGGCAAGACCGTGATCGCGTCGGCGCTGGCCCAGAACGTGCTGGTGCGCGGTAACTCGGTCACCTTCTGCGTCCCGGCCATCGCGCTGATCGACCAGACCGTCGACCGCTTCGCCGAGGACGGTATCACCGACGTCGGGGTGATCCAGGCCGACCACCCGATGCGCAACCCCTTCGCGCCGGTTCAGATCGCCTCGGTGCAGACGCTGCGGGTGCGCTACAAGGACCCGGAGCTCGTGCCGCGCTCCACCCTCGTCATCGTCGACGAGGCCCACAACCACTTCGACTACCTCTCCGCGTGGATGGCCTCGCCGAGCTGGCGTCGCATCCCGTTCATCGGCCTCTCGGCCACCCCTGGAACAAGGGGGCTCGGCCGGCACTACGACGACCTGATCCTGCCGATCACCATGCAGGAGCTGATCGACCAGGGCCGGCTCTCGGAGTTCCGGGTGTTCGTCCCCTCGAGGGCAGATCTCTCGGCTGTGCCGATCGTTGCCGGCGACTACGACGAGGACGCGCTGGCCCAGGCGATGAGCCAGCCGCACATCACCGCCGACGTGGTCGAGAACTGGCTGAAGCACGGCGAGGGCCGGCCGACCTTGTGCTTCTGCGTGAACCGCAAGCACGCCGCCGAGCTGCAGGCGCATTTCCAAAAGGCCGGGGTCTCGGCAGGCTACGTCGATGCCTATACCTCGAAGGAGGATCGCCGCCTCCTGCAGCAGGGCTTTGCCGACGGCTCGATCGAGGTCGTGTGCAACGTCGACGTGCTCACCACCGGCGTCGACTGGGACGTGCGCTGCCTGATCCTCGCGCGTCCGACGAAGTCGCGGATGCGCTACGTCCAGATCATCGGCCGGGCGCTGCGCACCGCCGGCCCCGAGACCAGGCTCGGCACCAAGGATTATGCCCTGATCTTCGACCACTCGGACACCACCGAGACACTCGGGCTCGTTACCGATATCCAGTTTCATGCCCTCGACGACGGCTCACGGGCGAAGAAGGACGCGAAGAAGCCGGGCGAGGTCAAGCCGGAGCGGCTGCCCAAGGAGTGCCCGAGCTGCAAGATGATGAAGCCTCCGGCGACCCCGGTCTGCCCCCATTGCGGGTTCAAGCCGACGCCGCGCTCCGACATCGTGTGCGCCGAGGGCGAGCTCGTCGAGCTCACCGGCGAGAAGGCGAAGAAGCTCGAGGCGACACGCGAGGAGAAGCAGCGCTGGTGGTCCTCGATCCTCCATATCCAGCGCCAGCAGAACCGTAACCCTGGCTGGGCTGCCCACACCTACCGGGAGAAGTTCGGTGTCTGGCCGCGGGGCCTTGCCGAGGTCACCCTGGAGCCGGCCCCCGACATCCTCGCCTTCGTCAAGCACCGGCAGATCAAGCGCGCGAAGGGGAGGCAGCATGAGCGGGCTGCGTGAGCGCGCCAAGGGGCGCTGGCGCGGGCTTCTGCCCCAGTTCGGCATCGACAGCCGCTACCTCTCGGGACGCCACGGTCCTTGCCCGTTCTGCGGCGGCGAGGACCGGTTCCGGTGGGACAACAAGGACGGCGACGGCACCTTCTTCTGCTCGGCCTGCGGGCCGGGCTCGGGTGCCGACATGGTGATGAAGCACAACGGCTGGGACTTCGCCACCGCGGCGCGCGAGATCGAGAAGGTGGTGGGGTCAGGACCCGTGGAGCCGATCAAGCCGAAATACTGCGCCTCGCGCGACCTCCTCAACACCCTCTGGGGGGAGGGCTCGCCGATCACCAAGGACGACCCGGCCGGGCGATTCCTCTATCGCCGGCTCGGCCCGGTCCGGTTCTCGAAGAACCTGCGCTACCACCCGAACCTGCGCTACGACGGCGACACCCCGAGCCATCACCCCGGGATGCTCGCCATCGTACATGACCCCGACGGCACCGCCCACACGCTGCACCGGACGTACCTCACCCCGGACGGCGAGAAGGCGGACGTCCAGTCGGTTCGGCGCGTGATGCCCGGCACCATGCCACCGGGCTGCGCGATCAGGCTGTTTCCCCACGCGCCCGTGCTCGCGGTCGCAGAAGGGATCGAGACGGCGCTGGCGGTCAACCTGATGACCGGGTTCCCGGTCTGGGCGCTGATCAATGCCGACAACCTGTCGAAGTTCACGCCACCCGAGGGCGTCGAGCGCCTGGTGGTGTTCGGCGACAACGACGCCTCCTTCACGGGCCAGGCCGGCGCCTACACGCTCGCGCGCCGGATGGTGGCCCGTAGGATCGCCGCGGAGGTCCGGCTCCCGGATGTGCAGGGAGACGACTTCAACGACGTTTGGGTGACCGAGCGGGTAAAAATGGTGCTCGGTCAGGAACTTGCGTGATGTTCGGCCCTCCGCGGCCTTGCATGAATGCCAAACATCGGCTATCCCTCAACCCGCCAAGGAGACATCGATGGCTTTCTCATTCAACCAGGTGACCATGATGGGTCGCCTCGGGCGCGATCCCGAGTTTCGTTCCCTTGGCAGCGGTGCCAAGGTGGCCAACTTCACGATGGCCGTCTCGGAGCGCTGGAAGAACAAGCAGACCGGCGAGTACGAGGAGAAGACCGAGTGGGTGCCGGTCGTCGTGTGGAACGAGGGCATCCAGAAGATCGTCGAGTACGCGAAGAAGGGTGATCCCGTCCAGGTCCAGGGTAAGTGGGCCACGCGCAAGTGGAACGACAAGGACGGCAACGAGCGGACCATCACGGAAGTGGTGATCGAACGGTTCGGCGGCAACTTCCAGCTGCTGACCACCAAGGGCGAGCAGGGGAAGGGTGACGATCGCGCGAGCGGCAGCCGTGGCAGCGGCGGTGGCGGCAAGGCGCCCCCGATCGACGATGACATACCCTTCTAACGTAGAGCAGCCCTGAGCGAGGGCCTCCCGCCAAAAGCACAAGGGGAGCGGGAGGCCCTTTTCACTGAGCCAATTTTTGCACAAATGCCAAACACCGTCGAGGACCAGGACATGGATAAGGGCCTGATGCCCCAGGAGCCCGGCGGTGAGCCGGACGGGATCGAAGAGATGGCGAATGCCGGCTTTCCCTTCGGGATGATGATGGGCGAGCTGATCGCCGGTCCGGGCGGCGACCCGATGGTCGAGCGCCTGCGCCGCGAGACGCTCGCGACCCTCGCCAACGCCACCGAGAACCTCTCGATCGCCACCGCCATCCTCGCCCGCATGGCGCAGGATGAGTTCTTCGCAAAGTAGCCCCGATGCAGAAGACGACGCTTCATCTCGGCCCCGGGGCCATCGCGGACTACTACACCTGGTTGCAGGCGGCGCGTCACGGCGACATGCTGATCTACTACCACGGTGACCTTCAGTACGACCGCGCCCAGGAGTTCCCGACCGGCACCTCGAAGTCGGAGGAGGGCCAGCGGATGCGGGTCTGCCTTCTCGACGCCCTCGCCGACCGGGTCTCGGACGACGCCCGCACCGGGGTCGTCACCCTGACCCAGCGCCGGATCGGCCCGAACGTCTACGAGTACCGCGCCCACCGGGTGAACCTGCGCCAGGCCCGCTCCGACCAGGCCAACGAGCAGAGCGATGCAGAGCGGCTTCCAGCCTGACGACGCCGAGCGGGTGCTGCGCCACCTGCGCCACGGCACCGAGCTCGCTTGGCACCTCAAGGGTGACAAGGCGACCGCGTCAGACGCGATCTGGTGCCTCATCACCGAGGCACTCGAGACCTTCGATCGGATGCCGGATCAGGAGCGGTCCTGGCTCACTTCCGGGACCCGCTCGGGCGGTTGGTCGTCGGTCGGTCTCACCGGTGCGGAGGCGCGCGAGATCGAGCGCCTGCGGTTGATGTCGGCGATGAAGCCCTACGACGGGCCGACCGGCCGGGTCATCGAGCGCGACGCCCAGGACCGGGCCTTCGATGTCCTGCTGCTGCTGCGCTACCTCGGCATGTACGTGGCGACACGCCGACCGGTCGACCAGATGACCAGGGCCACCCTGGCTCTCGCCCGCGGCGGCGATTGCGAGGCGTTCCACCGGATCTGGTCGCCCAAGAAGCGCATCAGCCGCCAGGCGGTCGCGAATTTCCGGCAGACCGTGTTCGGCCACATCATCGTCGGGTTGCGGCGCGAGCTCGCCATCGTGCCGGACGGAGCTTCGTTCCGGATCATCGAGTGGGGGCCGCGCGGATGACGACCCCGACCGACAAGCAGGTGACGCGCACCGAGCTGCGCATGGCCGCGGCCGACGGCCTGTTCCGGGCCAAGATCGACGAGTTCCTGGCCCGCCTGTTCATCGCCGCGCCCGATGAGCGGGAGATGGCCCGGGTCTCGGCGCTCGCCGCCTTCGAGGCGGTGCTCGACATGCACGAGGAGAAGGCCCGCCTCCTCCTCACCAACATGGGGATCGACCCCGAATGGAGACACGCCCAATGACCCGCGCCTGCAAGACCTGCGACTTCTTCCACCCCTTCGCCAGCGACGACGAGCTGATGGCCGACCTGTCGCAGTATGTCGGCCATGACAAGGATGCGGTGGCGGGGCTGAGCCTGCGGGGGTTCTGCCGCTACAACCCGCCGTCTCAGCCCTGGGAGGTGATGCCGGGTGTGAAGTCGGCGTTCCCGGACGTCCACGAGCGTGAGTGGTGCGGCCACTACCTGGTCGCCCAGGACCAGATCCCCGCCAACGTCGCCTGATGGCGATGCCATGCGGGAGGTGGCGCTCGACACCGAAACCACGGGCCTGAGCCCGAGCGAGGACCGCGTCGTCGAGATCGGCGCGGTCGAACTCGTCAACTTGCTGCCGACGGGTCGAACCTACCACGCCTACATCGACCCCAAGCGCACGGTGCCAAAGGCGGCCTTCGACGTCCACGGGCTGTCGGAATCCTTCCTCGCCGGCAAGCCGGTGTTCCGTCAGATCCTGCCGGGCTTCCTCGAGTTCGTGGGCGATGCGCCGATCATCGCCCACAACGCCGCCTTCGACATGGGCTTCATCAACGCCGAGCTCGCCCGCCTCGATCGCCCGGCTCTGACGAACGAGGTCAAGGACACCCTCGAGCTCTCTCGCAAGGTTCGGGCAGGACTGGGCAGCCACAGCCTCGACACGCTGTGCCGCTTCTACGACGTCGACCTGACGGTGCGCGACAAGCACGGCGCGCTCGTCGATGCCAGGCTGTTGGCCCAGGTCTATCTCGGGCTGATGGGCGGGCGCCAGATGGGGCTCGAGCTCGCGGTCGAGACCAGCCAGGACGAGGTGACGGCCGCGATCGAACCCGAGAGCCCCTACGGCCCCCGGGTGTTCAAGTCGCGCATCACCGACGAGGAGCGGGCCAACCACCTGTTCTTCGTGGCCACGCTCAAGGAGGATGCGATTTGGCATGATTTCCAACTTGTGCCGCCATGAGTTTTGCATTAAAGCCAAACCCACACCCTGAGAGATCCCATCCATGCCCCGGAAACGCACCGGGCACCTCGGCATGACCGAGGACGCCCGTCAGCGGCGCCGCCATGGTATCGGCGGCTCCGATGCGAAGATCCTGATGTCCGGCGATGACCGGGCGATTGAGAAGCTCTGGGCCGAGAAGCGGGGCGAGGCTCCGCTCTGGGACTCGGAAGAGATCCTGATCGCCCACATGGGCACGGTCCTGGAGGATCTGAACCTCGACTGGTTCGAGAAGACCTCGGGCCTCGTCGTCGCCAACGAGCAGGAGACCTGCACCTATCCCGACTGGGAGATCGCCCGCTGCACCCTCGACGGGCGGGTCTACCAGGCGATCGGCGGACCCCGCCTCGGCATCCTCGAGGCGAAGTTCATGATGCCGTATCACTGGTCGTTGTCTTCGGCAATCATCAAGTATTGGCCGCAGCTACAGCACAACATGTTGGTAACAGGCGAAGACTACTGCTACTTCACCGTTCTGACTGGTGCAGCGCAGCACGTCTACGACCGGGTCGAGGCAGATCCGTTCTATCAGATCCGCCTGCTTGAGATCGAGCAGGAGTTCTGGGACTGCGTCGTCTCGGGCCGCAACCCGATCACCCCGGAGCCGCTGCCCGATCCGGTCCTGCCGACCCGGGTCCTCGACATGACGGGCTCGAACGAGTGGGCAGCGCACGCCGCCGACCTCCTCGAGACGAGCCTCCACCTCGAGCGCCACGACGCGGCGAAGAAGGCGATCAAGCTCGTCATGCCGAAGGACGCGAAGGAAGCGTCGGGCCACGGCGTGACCCTCAAGCGCGCCAGGAACGGCGCGATCTCGTTCAAGCTCGACGATCAGGCCCTGGCCGATGCCCGCGCCCGCGTCGAGATCCTCTGACTATTCCTGAAGGAGACGACCATGGACGCAGCCGAGATCAAGAAGGTCTTTCAGGAGCACGGGGTTCCGTTCAGCAACGACGACTACTGGAAGGTCCAGCAGACCTACGTCGTCAAGCACAAGGCGCTCGAGCGCCTGGCCGGCGCCCTGAAGATCACCTTCGACGACCCGAAGATGATGGTCCAGCAGGACGACAGCCTGGTGATGTTCGTCCGCGGCTACCGGCCGATGGGCAACGACCAGGTCCGCACCGAGTGGTCGATCGGCGAGGTCTCGATGGGCCGCGAGGGCGCGAACTACCGCGTCTCGGGCAAGCAGGCCGGCTACCCCTGGGCGATGGTGGAGAAGCGCGCCAAGGACCGCGTGATCCTCAAGCTCGCCGGCCTCTACGGTCTCTACTCCGAGGACGAGGCCGACGAGCTCAAGGCGGACTCGATCCGGCTTTCCGCACAAGGCGATCTGGCCGCCGCCAACCGTCAGCCGCCGCCGGCCGCCAACACGGCCAAGGCCAACGAGGCTCCGGTCTCCGACGCCACTCCGGCCGATCCGCAGACCGGTGAGGTCGATCCCGTCTACGTCCAGATCCACGAGAAGATCGCGGCGGCGGACTCGATCAAGGCGATCACCGAGCTGATGCTCGCGCCCGAGACCAAGACCAACCTCGATGCGTTGCCGGAGCCCTCGCGCCAGGAGCTACGCGCCTACGCCACCAAGCGCCTCAAGGACGAGTTCGGCTGGGGCAAGAAGCCCGAGCCGCAGGCGGCGTGATGGAGACGGAGGCCGCCGCCTACTGCCGCCTGTTCAAGGCGGCTCTCGTCTTCACGCACAGCCGTGAGGATGTCGAGGACCTCTGGCGCATCAACGCCGAGACCCGCCGCCGCTACGGCCTCTCCGATGCCGAAGTGGCGGGCCTGGTCCAGGCCGTGCGCCAGCACCTGGAAACCCTACGCAAGCAGGTGCTCATAGGAGCGTAAGATGGCAGCCAAGAAGGGCCTCGAGATCATCATGGTGTGGGACGGGCGTGCGCTCGTCCCCTACGCTCCGGTCGACCTCGAGGCGATGCAGACGGTCAAGATCGGAACCCCGGTGCGCGTCGAGGTCGAGCGGTTCCGCTCGCTTGCCCGCCACCGCTACTACTGGGGCATCCTCGGCCGCATCGTCGAGAACACGCCGTTCGCCACGAAGGAGGCTTTGCACAAATTCCTCCTCTCGTGTTGCGGCGTGGTCGAGCCCTTCGTCACGCCCGAGGGCGAGTTCGTCCTGATCCCGTCCTCCACCGCCTTCGACGAGATGCGGACCGAGGATGCGTTCAAGCCGTACTTCGATCAGGCGATGCTCGTCCTCACCACCAAGATCTGCCCCGGCCTCGACCTCGACGCGCTGCTCGACGAGGGCCGGGCCTACACCAAGTACGAGGAGGCCGCCTGATGTTCTCGCGCCGCAATCTGTTTGCCGCCCCCGCTTTCCTCGCCGCTGCGACCGTTCCGGCCGTCGCCACAGGCGAGAGCGCCACGGGCGATCACCAGGCATGGATCGATTTCCTGACCAAGGACGTCCGGACGTTCCTTCATGCCAAATCCGAGGAAGCTCGCGACCATCTCTGGTTCAAGATGGAAGAGGCCTTCGTCACCCACTTCGGCAAGGACATTCGGACCTATCGCATCGGAGCGAGCGGATCGATAGGTCCCAGGACGATCCACTTCGACCCGAAGATGGTCACGAAGGACGTCTGGTCCGGCGTTGCTCCCGGGGACGACTATGCGTACTGCGGAAGACTGTCTCTCCCGATCGCCGTCGTCTACGACAACGGAGAGGTGACCAGCGTGAACGACAATGAGTTCTATGCGATCTCGTCCGTCGATGATTTCGTCAGCTCGGGACGCACGCCGGTCGACGTTCCCGCGGAAGTCTGGAAGCAAATCCGTCTCGACTTCCTGCGGCGTGCCCGCGAGCGCCATGACCGGGTCTCGCGCTTCATGAACGAGGTGTCGTGATGTGGTCGCCTCAGCAGGATGCGGCGCTGAAGGCTGTCTCGGCCTGGCGCAAGGACAAGTCGGCCGACCAGGTGTTCTATCTGGCTGGATTTGCTGGAACGGGGAAGACAACTCTCGCCATCGAGATGGCCCGCGACGTGAATAAGGTCGAGTTCGGAGCGTTCACCGGCAAGGCCGCGCTGGTGATGCAGAAGAAGGGGTGCGAGGGCGCCTCGACTCTGCACTCGCTCATATACCGCAAGAAGCCGGGAAAGCGTGACCGCAACGGCGAGCCGGTGATCGACACCGGCGACCTCGAGTTCGAGATCAACCCCCTGAGCCGTATCCGCGACACTGATCTCGTCATCGTCGACGAGTGCTCGATGGTGGGCGAAGAGTTGGGGCGCGATCTTCTCTCGTTCGGCAAGAAGATCCTGGTCCTCGGCGATCCGGCGCAGCTGCCGCCCGTCAAGGGGTCTGGATTCTTCACCAGCCGTGAGCCTGACGCAATGCTCACCGAGGTGCATCGGCAGGCGGAGGGTAATCCCATCATCCGGATGTCGATGCGGATTCGTGCCGGCGACGAACTCCCCACGGGTACCTATGGCGAGAGTCTGGTCATCGACCGGTCGGACCTCGATCCTGATCAGGTGGTCAACGCCGACCAGATCCTGGTTGGCATGAATCGCACACGTCAGAACTATAATGCCAGGCTTCGCGAGATGAAGCAGCTCGATCCCGCAATGCCTCAGGTCGGCGACAAGCTCGTCTGCCTGAAGAACAACCATGACAAGGGGTTCCTGAACGGCGGGTTGTGGAATCTCGCCGGCTACGGCGAGCCGATGGCCGACGAGTGTTATAGCTTGGTCGTGCAATCGGAAGACGTGCCAGAGCGAGCTCCTGCATCCGCATTGGTGCGCAAGGAATTCTTTCACCGGGCCGAGGACCGCCTCGACTTCAAAAAGAAGCGTGGGACTCAAGAGTTCACGTACGGATACGCTCTCACTTGCCACAAGAGCCAGGGTTCACAGTGGGAAGATGTGATGGTGTTCGACGAGTCGCGGGTGTTTGGAGAGGACGCTGGTCGTTGGCTCTACACCGCAATCACTCGCGCCTCGGAAAAAATCACGCTCGTGCGCTGAAACTGGATCGGCGCTTGACTGTTTCCTTCGATGAATGCAAAGGTGGGTTATGTCACGAGATCGAAGCGCTGCACTTGACATGACGGCTGTCGCCTCGCGCGCGGACGACCGCGAGCGGATGACCAAACCCCGCAGCCTCGACCAGGATTGCAACTGCTCGCGTTGCCAGGCGCGTCGCCGCGGCGAGAAGCCTTCCGAGGACATGCCGAAGGGTCTGCGCGATTTCCTCGCCGCCATGACGGGCGTCGGGGCGGACGTGCGCGTCGTGCAGCTCGGACCCGGTGGCATGAAGGGCAAGCCCTCGAGCAACGAGGATCAGGTCGACACGGACGCGGTGCTGCGGGCGCAGGAGGCCGAGATGCGCTCGCGCCTCGACGAGTTCTTCCTGAAGGACACCGCGCCGGTCGCCTGGGACGACGTCGTCGGCAACGAGGCGGCCAAGGCCTCGCTCTACGAGGCGATCGAGCAGCCGGTGGTGAATGCCGAGCTCTACCAGTTCTACGGCCGGAAGGCTCCGAAGGGCGTCCTGCTCTACGGTCCGCCGGGCTGCGGCAAGACCATGCTCGGCCGCGCCACCGCGACGGCGCTCGCCCGCCTCCACGGCTCCGACCAGCCGGTGATGCTCCACATCAAGGGGACCTCGATCCAGAGCCCCTACGTCGGCGTCACCGAGCAGAAGATCCGGATGCTGTTCGAGTACGCGCGGCTCTACCGCCGCATCCACGGGCGGCCGATCCTCCTGTTCATCGACGAGGCTGATGCGCTACTCCCCTCGCGCGACAGCGGGCGCCCGCTCGCGGGCTGGGAGGAGGCGGTCGTCGCCACCTTCCTCGCCGAAATGGACGGGCTCGAATCCTCCGGGGCGCTGGTGGTGCTGGCGACCAACCGGCCCCAGGCGATCGATGCGGCGATCCTGCGCGATGGCCGGGTCGATCACCGCATCAAGGTCGAGCGTCCCGACCAGGCGGCGGCGACGGTCCTGCTCGAGAAGCTGTTCTCGGGCGTGCCGCTCACTGAGCCTGAGACCCCGGCCGGCATCGCCGACTACACCGCCCAGGCCCTGTTCTCCGGCTTCACGGTGGTGTTCTCGCTCAAGACCAACAAGGGCGACCGGGTGCTCACGCTCGCCGACGTCGTCAACGGGGCGATGATCGAGGGCGTGGTCGAGCGGTCGAAGACCCTGGCCTTCAAGCGCGACCTTGAGACCGGGGTCCGCTCCGGGATCTCGCGCGAGGACGTCTTCGACGTCGTCGAGGGCCTGGCCCGCGAGGCGCGCGGGACCGACCAGTCCTACGCGCTGGTCGAGTTCGGCGAGCGCAACCGTCTGAAGTGGATGCAGGCCTCTCCCCCGAAGGAGGGGCGCTACAGCCTCGACGACAAGGGCGACGTGGTGGACCTGCGGCACTGATGGAGCACGAGACAGAGGCGGCGGGGCAACCCGCCGTCGACCTCTCCCTCGCGCCACCGAAGGGCTACCGGCCGGCGATCCCGGTCCAGGTCAAGTTCACCGCGGTGATGCGCCTGGATGGTCGCTGCGCCCTGTGCGGCGAGCGGCTGGGGGAATGGAAGGCGACCGAGTTCGATCACGTTCCGGCCCTCCAGGCACGATCGTGGGACCCGGTGGCCGAGGACACGATCCCGGCTGCCAACGACCCCGAGCACATCACGGCAGCCCACAAGGATTGCCATGAGACCAAGACCACCGGCCGCCAGGGCGAGAGCAAGCTGTCGCGGCGCGGTGGGGACATCGCCGAGATCAACAAGACCCGCCGTCTCGAGAAGGCCCGCCTCGAGCGGGAGGCGGAGATCAAGGCGTATCGCGAGCGCCTGCTCGCAACGGGCGATGAGCCGATCGAGCTCCCCGACCCCAAGAAGAAGAGAAAGCGCGAGTGGCCGAAACGACCTTTTCCCAAAAGGCAAAAGCTCAACTGAGGTAGGTATCCCATGCACAGCCATGCTTTGCAGGTCACCCGCAAGGTGACGGAAGTCCTCGATCGTCATTCAGTTCCGTACACGATCAAGGAGAAGGGGAAGCATCCTCACATCGAGTTCGTGGTCGATAACAAAGCCCACCGTGTTCCATTGCATAACAAGCGGATCAGCGGCGGGTTCTACGATATTCAACCAACGATGCGCCGCGTGGAGCGTATCGTCACCAGACAAGAGCAGGAGACCGACATGAGTGCCACCGCGACGATCGTCCAGATCCATTCTCCGAGCCTGAGTATCGAGTCCATCCGCGCCTTCGACGGAGAGCCTCGCATCGACGACGCAACGCTCTCCTCGGTCCTCGGCTACGTTCGCGGCGACAAGACCAAGAACGGCGTGCGACAGATCATCAACCGCCGCATCGAGGAGGTCGAGAGCTACGGCCCGATCGTCGCTGAAACCGAGCATAGCGGCCAGGGACCCGGACGACCGACGAAGGCGCTGTACCTCAACGAGGCGCAGGCCTTGCTGGTGACGATGTTCTCGGACGCCTCGTCGGCCCGACACGTCCGGCGGCGCCTGATCGAAACCTTCCTCGAGTGGAAGCGCGCCCAGCAAGCCTCGATGTCCCTGCCGGCGCCCGCAGCCGAGCCGGAGATCCTCGCCAACGACGCGGCGATCGAGCAGATCACCCGCGCGGTCGTCGCAGCGATGGGCATTCCCCAGGCATCCTCCCAGGTTTCCCACCAGGCGATGGGCGAGAAGCCGGTGATGGCGGCCGAGGTCCGTAAGATGCTCGAGGACCTGTTCTACTGGCAGCGCGACAAGCTCAACGGCATTCACAACGAGATTGCCCGGCGCGACGAGACCATCCGGCTGATGGGCAGCGCGCTCGACGAGCAGGGTCGGCGCATCATCGATCTCTCAGACCAGATCGAGACCGCGCGGCGCACGATCATCGGCGTGGTGGCGACACAGCGCCAGAAGGCCCTGGTCGAGGTTCCGCGCCAGGTCGAACTCGTCCTGCCGATGCCCGAGCCCGAAGCCAGTACCGAGATCGTTGCCGAGGTCGTGGCCGAGGTCGTGGCCGAGCCGGAGGCCACGCCCGCTCCGATCGAGCGCGTGACCTTGCAGCAGGTCTATGAGATGATCGGCATCGACCGGCGCCGGATCACCGTCGACCAATCGCTCGCCGGCTTCGTGCGGATGGGCCTGACCCATTACCACGAGCGCATGAAGGTCGAGCTCGTGAAGGAGGTCGTCCACCATACCCGGTCCGGCAAGCCGGTCCACATCAACCACTTCTCGAAGGACCTGGTCATGGCCTGGTACGAGGAGCGCGGCCGGGATGGGTTGAGAAAGCACCTGAAGAAGGTCTTCAAGGAGAAGACTCTCGCGGGTATTGCATGAATGCCAAACCCCTGCTAAACCGCTCGGACACCAGCAAAAACCGGGCGGACCTCCGTGACCCTGCAGACCCAGGCCGAGATCATGGCGCGTGCCATGTCTCTTCTCATCACCGCCGCCAACAAGCCGCGGGCGACCAGCAAGCGCTTCGAGATCGTGCCGACCGGCTACACCCCGAAGCTCAAGGCCGCCCGCTCCACGTTGTCGGCGGAACAGATCGCCCTCGTCGACGCCGATCAGCTCGACGGTCTGCCGGGTAAGATGGTCAAGCGGATCGCGACCTTCTCCCTGGTGCGCAAGGACACTTCGCGTTACCAGGGAGAGGCGCTGGCAGAGATCAAGAAGCGGCCGATCAACGCCAAGCAGATGCGGCGCAAGGCGGCCCAGACTCCCCTGGCGCTCGCCGCGGAGTAACCGAGATGATCTCCAGTACCGCTGTTCTGCGGGAAGCGAGGATCGTCGTCGACCGGCTCGGACTGGTTCTGTCCGGCAAGGTCTACAAGGACAGCCGGTCCTACTTCGAGGACGGCCACCAGATCTTCACCTCCCGGATCGTCACCCAGGACGGCGACACCTACACGACCCTGTCGGGCTGCGCCTACACGGTCGAATCCTGGGCCAACTAACCCACGGTCTCCTCATCGCCCCGCCGGCCTGATCCCTCGGGCCGGCTTTTCCATCCGCAGAGATTGGCACAAATGCAAATTCCTCGCCTCTACACGACGGCGGGTCAGGACCCCTACGACCTGATCCCGTTCCGGAAGGCCACGAGCGAGATCCGCCAGCCCGACGGCACCGTGGTGTTCCGCCTCGAGGGGATCGACGTCCCAGAGAAGTGGAGCCAGGTCGCGACCGACGTGCTGGCCCAGAAGTATTTCCGTAAGGCCGGCGTGCCGAAGGCCCTTGCACCGGTCGCCGAGGCCGGCGTGCCGGAATTCCTGCTGCGCCATCAGGCGGCCGAGGGCTCCGAGATCGGTGGCGAGACTAGCGCCAAGCAGGTGTTCGATCGCCTGGCCGGCTGCTGGACCTACTGGGGCTGGAAGGGCGGTTACTTCGGCGACACGACCTTCGACGAGAAGGACAGCCGCGGCTACGCCGAGACCTGCAATAACGCTCTCGCCTTCTACGACGAGCTGCGCTTCATGCTGGCCAACCAGATGATCGCGCCGAACTCGCCGCAGTGGTTCAACACCGGCCTGCACTGGGCCTACGGCATCGACGGTCCTGGCCAGGGTCACTTCTACGTCGCCGAGAGCGAGAAGTTCGGACCCGTCGTCGTCGCGTCGGAGTCGTCCTACGCGCGTCCGCAGCCGCATGCCTGCTTCATCCAGTCGGTGGCCGACGACCTCGTCAACGAGGGCGGCATCATGGACCTGTGGGTGCGTGAAGCTCGCCTGTTCAAGTACGGCTCGGGCACCGGCTCGAACTTCTCGCGTCTGCGCGGCGAGAACGAGAAGCTTGCCGGCGGCGGCAAGTCCTCGGGCCTGCTCTCGTTCCTGAAGATCGGCGACCGGGCGGCCGGTGCGATCAAGTCGGGCGGCACGACTCGGCGCGCGGCCAAGATGGTCGTGGTCGACGTCGATCATCCGGACGTCGAGGCCTTCATCAACTGGAAGGTCGGTGAGGAGCAGAAGGTCGCGGCGCTGGCCGCCGGCTCGAAGGCGATCCACAAGCACCTCAAGGTGATCCTCGAAGCGGCGCTCGGCGAGTTCAAGGTCGCGCCGTCGGCGATCGATGCCCCAACGGTGAACCAGTTCTCGCCCACCGCCAACCTCAGCCTCGCCACCGCCATCCGGGCGGCGCGGGCCGCCATGGTGCCCGACGCCTACATCAAGCGCGTGCTTCAGCTCGCCGAGCAGGGCATCACGGTGCCGGACTTCCCCGTCCTCGACGTGGACTGGCAGTCGGCCGCCTACGAAACCGTCTCGGGCCAGAACGCCAACAACACCGTATCGGTGACGGATGCGTTCCTGCGCGCGGTCGAGGCAGACGGCGACTGGGACCTGATCGGCCGCACCCACGGCCAGGTCATGAAGACCGTCAAGGCGCGCGAGCTCTGGGACCTGATCGCCTACGCCGCCTGGCAGTCGGCCGATCCGGGCCTGCACTTCAACACCACGATGAACGACTGGCACACCTGCCCGTCGGCCGGTCCGATCCGCGGGTCGAACCCGTGCTCGGAGTACATGTTCCTCGACGACACCGCCTGTAACCTGGCGTCGGCCAACCTGATCACGCTCTACGACGCCGAGACCGGTCGCTTCGACGTCCCGGGCTACGAGCACGTCTCCCGGCTGTTCACGCTGGTGCTCGAGATCTCGGTGGCGATGGCGCAGTTCCCCTCGCGTGAGATCGCGCTGCGCTCCTGGCAGTACCGGACGCTCGGGATCGGCTACGCCAACCTGGGCGGCCTGCTCATGCAGATGGGTCTCGCCTACGACTCCGACGAGGGCCGCGGCTGGGCCGGAGCGCTCACGGCGATCATGACGGGGGTGGCCTACCGCACCTCGGCCGAGATCGCCGCCGAGCTCGGTCCGTTCCCGGAATACGCCGCGAACGCCGCCGACATGCGCCGGGTGCTGCTTAACCATGCGGCTGCTACGAGCAACCAGGACACCTTCCAGGGCCTGTCGATCGAGCCGCCGCGGCTCAACCGCGACCACGTCCCGGGCAAGCTGCACAAGGCGGCGGTGCGCGTGTGGGACGAGGCGATCCGTCTCGGCGACGAGCACGGCTACCGCAACGCGCAGGTCTCGGTCATCGCGCCGACCGGCACGATCGGTCTCGTGATGGACTGCGACACCACCGGCATCGAGCCCGACTTCGCTCTCGTGAAGTTCAAGAAGCTCGCGGGCGGCGGCTACTTCAAGATCATCAACCAGTCGGTACCGTCGGCCCTGTCGAAGCTCGGCTACACCGACGCCCAGATCGAGGAGATCATCACCTACGCCACCGGTCATGGTCGCCTGCCGAACGAGTTCGCGGCGGCTCTCCCCGACCCGATCCCGGACGCGATGGTGCGCTCGGCGTTCTCGATCTCCTTCCTCGCCAAGTGGAAGGAGCTCGGGTTCTCCGACGAGGAGATCGCGCGGGCCGACACCTATGCCTGCGGGACGATGACGCTCGAGGGCGCGCCGCACCTCAAGGTCGAGCACTACCCCGTGTTCGACTGCGCGGCGAAGTGCGGGGCGCTCGGTACCCGGACGATCTCGGCCGAGGGTCACATCCGCATGATGGCGGCGGCCCAGCCGTTCCTGTCGGGCGCGATCTCCAAGACCATCAACATGCCGAACGAGGCGACGGTCGAGGACGTCAAGGCCGCCTACCTGCTGTCCTGGACCCTGGGGCTCAAGGCCAACGCGATCTACCGCGACGGCTCGAAGCTGTCCCAGCCGCTCTCGGCCGCGCTGGTGCCGGACGTGGCCGAGGACGAGGTGATCGAGGCGCCGAAGTCGGTGGCCGAGGTCATCCGGATCGTCGAGCGCAACGTCCGCACCCGCGAGCGGATGCCGGCGCGGCGCGTCGGGATCACCCAGAAGGCGGTCGTCGGCGGCCAGACCATCTACACGCGCACCGGCGAGTACGCGGACGGACGGCTGGGCGAGATCTTCATCGATGCCACCAAGCAGGGCGCGTCGTTCGGGGCTCTCCTGAACGCCCTGGCGATCTCGGTCTCGATCGGGCTCCAGTACGGCGTCCCCCTCGACGAGTACGTCGAGGCCTTCACCTTCACGAAGTTCGAGCCTGCGGGCTTCGTGCAGGGCCACGAGCGGCTGCGGTCGGCGACCTCGATCCTCGACTACATCTTCCGGGATCTCGCCATCCACTACGACGGTCGCGACGAGCTCGCGCACGTCACCCCGGTCAAGGCCGAGGTCGAGGCGGTGAAGCTTGTCGTCGGGTCCGACGTCGTGGCCGAGACGCCCGGCGTGTTCCTGCCTAACCCGGCGGTCGTGGCGATCCAAGCGCCGGTGCCGGATGCGCGGGCGATCTCGAAGTTCAAGGGATACACCGGCGACACCTGCAGCGAATGCCAGTCCATGACGATGATCAGGAATGGTGTTTGCCTAAAATGCGACACCTGCGGGGCCACAACGGGCTGCTCATAGTCGATGGGCAGACGAAAGCCTGAGAACGAAGTGACCCCTCCTCCGGGAGGGGTCCGCTTCGAGCATCAGGGTACATCGATCTACGTGTACCCTGATGGCAGAGTCTGGAGCGTGACAAATGCTCGCTTCAACACGATGTCAACCAAGAAGGAGGGCTACAAGTATTTCCGACTCGGAAGCCTGTCTGGATCACCGAAGGACTTCTACCTTCACGATGTCGTCCTGACGCTGTTCGGACCTCCGAAGCCACCAGGCGCGGTTGCCCGGCACAAGGACGGAGACCCCTCCCACAACTGGATCGACAACCTCGAGTGGGGGACGCAGGCCGAGAACATCGAGGATCAGTACCGGCACGGCACCGCACCAATCCTCCGTGGCACCCACAACCGGGCGAAGCTGAAGCCCGATGACGTGCGCGCCATATTGCACGAAAGCCAAACGGCTGGTACACCTGGTCCCGAACTCAGGACCAGCCTGGCATCGCGCTACGGCGTCACGGTCAAAACCATCGACAACGTAATCTCTGGTCGGACATGGGGCCGACTTCGAGAAGCTGCATGAAGGGGAGGGGAGACCCTCCCCCGCCTTTTCGCGGGGAGCCTATTGCATGAATGCCAAAGAGTACGCTACATTCTGCGAACAGCGGGATGAGTACCCGGTCGTGATCGAGCGCAACGCCTCGGCCGCGATGGACACCCTGGAGATCGTGGCGGCAGCCGCCAGCCTCGCCAACCAGGTGAAGAAGATCTACCGCGACGACGGAGGCGAAATCACCGAGAAGCGCGCTGACACCATCCTCGGTCATATCGAGGATGCGATCAGCGGACTTGAGGCTCTGGGCAGCTTCATGAGAATGAAGCCGGAGTACCAAGCCAAGGTTCTCGAGCAGACGATGCCGCAAGGCGCGCATATCGCGTTCCTGACGCTCGGCCTGATCGGCGAGGCCGGCGAGATCGCCGAGAAGATCTACTACGCCCAGCTCACCGAGGGCGGTGAGATCTCCGAGGCCCGGCGTCTGATGCTGGCCAAGGAACTCGGTGGCACGGCCTGGTACTTCACCCGGCTCGCCGCGGTGCTTGGCTACTCGGTCGAGGACATCTTCCAGATCAACGCCGAGGAGCTGCGCGGTCGCATGGCTCGCGGGACGATCCTCGGTGATGGGGATGACCGATGACGATGAGCAGTCTCTACGCCTTCGGTGGTCTCGTCACCGGCTACTCGTTGGCGATGACGAGTTCCGACAACGCGAACTGGGGATGGGGCACCTTCCTGGGCGCGGCAATCATGATCATCGGTGCCGGCATCGAAGTAGCAACAAGGAAGTAAGGTCATGATCGGCGGCACGTTCCTCGGCCTGATGGGTAACCACCTTCTCGACTTTCTTGGGATCGTCTGGATCGTGTCGTTCTTCGTCAAGGCCGCCAAGGGTTATCCGGTCATTCGCTGGATCTGGTAACCGCACCACGAGATCCCGACTGCGAGGACCGGGTCATGTCCTCGCGCAAATCTGGAGAGTTACAATGTCCTTCCTCGCTTCCATCTTCTCGACTGCCCGTAAGACCGTCGCCGCCATCGACGGCGCCCCGGCGACCCTGAACGGCGTCGCTGCGGCCGTCGCCAACGTGATTGCGGCCGACGGCCAGATCGAGGACGCCGAGTTCGATGCCGCCGTCAGCGGTATGGTCGCGCACCCCTCGCTGAAGTCCTTCACCCCGGCCCAGATCGAGAAGGCCGTCGGTGATGCGCTGCGCCAGGCCAAGTCGCGCTTCGGCCGCAACGAGAACAACACCGCCATCGCGGCGCTCGTCACCAAGCCGGAGGATATCCGCCAGGGCATCTTCCTGATCGCGGCGGACGTCGCCGACCAGGGCGGCATCGGTGACAAGGAGCACGTCGCGCTCGAGGGTATCGCCAAGGCTCTCGGCGTCGACAAGGCCAAGCTCCTCGCGGCCTGATCGACCCGATGGGGCGGCCTTCGGGCCGCCCTTTCTCTTGCATGAAAGCCAAACCCCGTGATCGAATCCCTGCTCGCCAGCTTCCAACTCTCTCACTTCCTGCCCTTCCTCGGCGCGGCGCTCGGCATCCTGTTCGTCGACCTGCTTCTCTCGGGTGACAACGCCATCGTCATCGGGATGCTCACCCGCGGCCTGCCCAAGCGCCAGCGCCTGGCCGGTGTGATCCTGGGTGCCGGCTCTGCCGTTGCCATGCGGATCGCCTTCGCCTTCGCGCTCGCCTGGCTGATCGACTACCTCGCCGGCTTCTACGTGCTCGGCGGCCTGGCGCTCCTCTACATCGCGTTCAAGATGCTGAAGGATGCCTCCGACGATGTCGCCGAGGAGGAGAAGGCCGCCACCTCGCTGTTCCAAGCCATCGTCCTGATCACGCTTGCCGACCTGTCGATGTCCTTCGACAACGTGGTTGCCATCGCGGCGCTGGCCAAGGGCGACATCGCCCTGATGGTGTTCGGCCTTGTGATGTCGATCCCGCTCGTCGTGTTCGGCGCCACCCTCGTCCAGCGCATCATCGACCGGCTGCCCTGGGTGATCTGGCTCGGCGCCGCGCTGCTCGGCTGGATCGCCGGTGAGATGATCGTGAAAGACCCGATCTGGGGAACGACCTTCCATCACGCCTTCCTCCCCCACGTCTTCGAGTACCTGTTCGGCGCCTTCGGGGTGATCTTCGTTCTCGCCGCCGGCCTCATCAACCACATCCTGTCGCGGCCGACCTGGGAGATCACCAAGGCGGTCAGCTACCCCGCGGAGTAACCTATGCGCGCCCCGAACCTCAGCAACGAGACCATTCGGGGTGCCATCGCTCTCAAGCGGAGCGGTGTCACCTGGATGGCCATCGCCGAGATGCTCGACGTCAACCATTCGACCCTGTCGTCGGCCGTGGTCTACTACCTGCGCGGCAACCGCAAGGACAGCGTCACCCGGATGCAGGAGCTCTCGGCCGAGATCGAGAAGCGCCTGCTTGCCGGTGAGCGCCGGATCGATACGGCCCGGCAGCTCGGCATGTGCGAAGCCGCGATCTCGAAGCACTACGTCGCCCTCGGCTACGACCGGGAGAAGCTCGCGGCCCTAAGGATGCGGCTCCAGGAAGAAGGCATCCTGCCGCCGTCGAACAAGCTCAAGCGGCGCTGGGCAGCGGAAGCCCGCGAGGCCAGGCGCCAGTTCGCCGAGCAGAAGGCCTTCGACCAGATCCGGGTCAGGCGCGAGAAGCGCAAGGCCTTGATGGATGCCCGTGAAGCGGTCGAGATCGCCGAGGCGAAGGTCAAGCGCGAGAAGCGTTCGATCGAGCCCGGCCTCGAGTATCTGAGGCAGAACGTCGGACGTTTCGGCGTGACGGTCGATGAGCTGCGCTCGCGCCAGTTCAGCGACTGGCTGGTCGAGGCGCGAATCCACCTCGTCGTCGATATCGCCAAGGCCTTCCCCGATCGCCCGGTAACCTGGATCGCCAAGGTGATGAACCGCCATGCGCAGTCCGTTTCCAAGGCTCTGCACAAGGCTGGGCACTACCGCGCCGCGCCCCGTACCGACCTTCCGCTCGCCGCCTGACCGGGAACCATCGTGTCACAACGCCTTCCGCTCACCGAGCAGGAGAAGCGCGTGCTTCGCCTGCGTCGTCGCGTTCAGTTCGAGCGCTGCCGGGACGCGCAACGTCCGCGTCCGGTTCCCTCTCTCGCACCTGTTTCGATTCAGCTTCTGGAGGATGCTGCATGAGCAAAATCTCTCTCATCGCCGCCGTCGGTCGGTCCGGCCAGATCGGCATGAACGGCGAACTGCCCTGGTACGACAGCGACGACCTGCGGTGGTTCAAGATGGTCACGATGGGGTCGATCCTCATCGTCGGATCGAAGACCCTCGAGACCCTGCCGCCGCTGCCCGGCCGCGCCGTGGTCGGTTGGGGCCGCGAGATCGACCCCGAGCAGATGATCGTCAGCCTGGTCGATAAGAACCCCGACAAGATCATCTACGTCGCGGGTGGCGCCCGCACCTACCAGGCGTTCATGCCGTTCGTGAAGCGCGCCCACATCAGCCGCATCGACTACGACGGCCCGGCCGACACCTTCATGCCTCAGCTCTGGGGCGAGCCCGACTACGCCGATGCCGTCCGGTTCCAGGCGGTGTCATGACCCAGCGCGGGCCCCTCTACACCCCGGAGGAGCTCGAGCGGGCCGTTCTGATGAAGGCCAAGGGCATGCGGTGGAAGGAAGTCGCCGAAGCCCTCGGCCGCCCGGTCGAATCCCTCAAGATGACGGTGTCGCGCTACCGGCGCGGCTTCGTCTCCACCACCCGCCTGCGCTGGCGGGAGGAACGCGCGCTGATCGAGCGCGAAGTCTGGGCTGGCAAGAGGCCCTGCCAGATCGCCCGTGAACAGGGTTGGAACCCGACCAACCTGTCCGACCGGATGATCCGCATGGGCCTCGATCTCGAAGTCCGCAACGAAATCTACGACCATATCAAGAGGGCAGCATGAAACAGTATCACGACATGCTCCAGCGCATCCTGTCGGAGGGCGTGCGCAAGGATGATCGCACCGGCACCGGCACGCTGTCGGTGTTCGGGCACCAGGCGGTGTTCAACCTTGCCGATGGCTTCCCGCTTGTGACCACGAAGCGCCTGCACCTGAAGTCGATCATCGGCGAGCTCCTGTGGTTCCTGTCGGGCTCGACTAACAACAACGACCTCGAGGACATGGGCGTCACGATCTGGCGCGAGTGGGCGCGCCCGAGCGGTGATCTTGGTCCAATCTACGGAAAGCAGTGGCGGTCATGGGGCCGCACGCGCATCGAGGAAGATCCGGAGGGCCGGCACGCCGGCTACATCATCGAGGACGACATCGACCAGATGCACGGGATCGTCCACGCCATCCTCCAGGACCCCGACAGCCGCCGCCTGGTGGTCTCGGCCTGGAACGTCGGCGACCTCCCCGACATGGCGCTGGCGCCCTGCCACTGCCTGTTCCAGTTCAACACCCGTCTGATCCCGCCGAGCGATCGTCGCGACCTCCTGCGCCGCAAGCTCGGGACGGACGAGGTCTTCAAGCTCGGCGAGGCGGCGCTGGATGAGCACGGCATCCCGACTCGCTACCTCGACTGCCAGCTCTACCAGCGCTCGGCCGATGTGTTCCTCGGCGTGCCGTTCAACATCGCCTCGTACGCCTTGTTGACTCATATGGTCGCAGCCCAGGTCAAGATGGAACCGGGCAAGTTTGTCCATACATTCGGCGACCTGCACCTCTATGCAAACCACGTCGAACAGGCTACAGAGCAGCTCGGGCGAGACTTCCGGCCGCTGGCGAAGCTCTGGCTCAACCCGAAGGTCCCCGACCTTTTTTCCTACCAGATGGATGACATCCGGGTCGACGCATACGACCCCCATCCCGCGATCCGGGCTCCGGTCGCCGTCTAGGCGCGCCCTGGGTTTTGCATGAAAGCCAAAGGATAAGACATGACCAAGCTGCGCCACCTCGTCACCGTCCTCGCGGTGATGGCCGCCACCCCCGCCCTCGCGTGGGAGATCGACGGCCAGGTCTCTGAGGACATCGTGACGATGTCGCATCGCGGCCGTGTCCCTCTTCCGCCCCGCCGGGGTGAGGCGGGTTCGGTCTACGCCATCGTGACGCAGGCCGCTCTGCGCCACCGTATCCCGCCGGCTCTCCTACACGGGGTGATCCGGGTCGAGAGCAACTACAACTGCAACGCTTACAACCGCTCGGGTGCCACCGGCCTCGGCCAGCTGATGCCCGGTACCGCCCGCTCGCTCGGGGTGCGCAACCCGCGCTCCTGCCATGAGAACGCCGACGGCGCGGCGCGCTACCTCGCCCGGTTCTACCATCAGTTCGGCGGCAACGCCTGCGCGGCGGCGAGCTCCTACAACACGGGTAGGTCGCGCGTTCAATGCACAGGGTATGGTCGGAAAGTTGCCCGGTACGCTGGGGGCTAAAGAATGGACTTCAAAATAAGAGATATGACGGGAGAGGTTTTTGGAAAACTCAGGGTTCTGCGGATCTCCCCCAAAAGGACTAACCGTCAAGCGTGGTGGTTCTGCGAGTGCGAGTGCGGAAACACCGTAGAAAGGCATGGAGCATCGCTCAGATCTGGAAAGTCCCAATCATGTGGATGCTTCAAGAAGAAGCATGGCATGTTCGATACCTCTGAGCATGCAGCATGGACAAACATGATTCAAAGGTGTCATAATGATAAGCATCCCCAATATGAGAGGTACGGCCTGAGAGGAATTGTAGTCTGTGATGAGTGGAGGGAAAGTTTCTCAAAATTCATAGCAGACGTGGGCAAGAAACCTGAGCCGCACCTCACGCTCGAGAGGGTTGACAACGACAAGGGGTATGAACCTGGGAACGTCAGGTGGGCTACTCGCCACGACCAGTACCGGAATCGATCCAACAACAAGTACGTTCACTGCTTCGGGCAGGAGATGACCATCGGCGACGCCATCAAGCGGCATGCCGTTGTCAACCCGAAACTGGTCAGAAAACGAATGAAAGAGGGAATGCCGGTTGAGCAGGCCCTCACAACTCCAACCCGCTAGAGGATCAACACGATGCCCGGTCCCATCACCGGTTCAGAGGCGTTTCGCGAGACGCTGATGCGTATGGTGCGCGAAGCGATGGAAAGCCGCTCACCTTCGCGGGCAGATCAGGCGGCACCGGCCAGTGGCCAGATCCCCACGGAGCCGGAAGCCGAGACGCAGACCGTACCGGCCGGCGTGACCGCCACCGAGATCCCGACGACGGTGATCGATCCCGCCGAGTACCGGACGGCTACGAATGCCGACCTTGGGCGAAACTCGTTTGGTTACGTCCACATCGACGAGTCGATCCCCGATCCGGTCTCGGTCGAGCCCACCTGGGCGATCATGCCCAACATCAACTACGTCGACGCCGCCCGCCCCCTCTTTATGGATACAGCGTACGATACCATGGCCAGCATCAGCTTCCGTGACGTGCATGATGGTTCGCCTTTCGAGGCGAAGATCAAGCGCAAGCCGTCGTCCTCCGAACTGGTTCGCGATCTGCAGAACCAGGTCTCCGAGCTGTCGGAGACGAACGAGAACCTGCGCGTTCTGCTGCGCGAGATCCTCGACGACTACCAGCAGATCGCGGCCGAGGGCACCGAGTCGTTCTCGCTCGATGGCGACGACATCGTCGAGAAGCTGAAGAAGGCGATCGACGGCGCCTACCTGCCGACGTCTGGCATGAACCGGCCCACCATCGAGATGATCGCCTGCAAGCTCGCCGAGGCCTACAACCTCAGCCCGCAGGAGACCATCGAAATGCCGATGGGGCGGACCGCCCGGACCTGGGAGCTGTTTCGCACCGAGGCCTCGTCGATCCACCGCCTGATCCGCAACGTGATGAAGGATTCGCGCGAGCCGCGGAACCACGACAACATCCTGTGGATGGTCTACCTGCGCGATGATGGGCGCCAGGTCGCCGCGCGCAACCACAACGAGGCGATGTCCATGATGGACCAGTTTCTCGAGAGCGTGCCGCGCACCCGCCCGGTGATCGCGCCCTGGACGGGCGATGCCGCCTCTCATCACTACGCCCTTGGCTCCCAATCGAGCACTGCCTCGTTGGTGGCAACGTATGCTATGCACTACCGCGACACGCGCAGGACGTCCCCTGTGCGCTTCTAACAGGGGTTCGCCATGAACGACGATGATCTAAAATCGAGAGCACAACAATTCGTCGTCTGGCAATCCAATAATGACTGGGACGCTGAAACGGTCACGCACGATGCGCAGTTTCTCTTCGAGTTGCTGAAGATAGTGCGTGACTGCTCTTTCAATGACGGCATCGAAGCAGCGGCGAAGATATTCAATGATCCGATGGACAGACTGGAAAAACGGTTGAAACCGTTCAGTCCAGAGGACCATCACCCGGACCAGCCTGCTTACGATGCTCTCAAGAAATTCAGAGACCAGATCCTGTCTCTCAAGGTGCATCATGCACCGCCACAAAGAATAATCAAATCTCCATGAAAAAGTCAGAGATGCACTATGCGGCGGCGATCCAGCACCGCGAATACCCTGGAGTGTTTCTAGCGTGTTTCGCCCCGGCCGGTCACAAGGTCGGGGCCTTCGTGACCGAGAACGGTCGCCACAAGATGTTCACCAACGAGATCGAGGCTGAGCTCGCAGCGCATCGTGCCCTCGTCGACGCCCTCAACCGTGCAGTGGTGAAGTCGGCACGCGATCGGGCTGACCGTCGAATTGTTTCTGCGCCGTCCCCATCCAGCGAGGCCGACGCTGTGTTCTCCCGCTTTCGGAACTAGCCCTTGGTTGCATTCGTCACCGTGTCTTACGCGACACTCCTTGCACGAATGCCATACATACCAGGCATTGGAACTAACCAGCCTGTCCACACGCATTGCGTGCCCTACGCCGATCGGGTAGAGAACCATCAACCTCAGTCGAGCGTTAGACACTACCTCGCCCGGTCAGTCCTTCGGCACACATTGCATGAAAGCCAATAGTGCCGCAGCGTAATGCACGGCTACCGCAGGGTAGCTGTTCACCGACCCTTCCATCAGTCAAGAATTCATCTAGGGTGGCGTCATGAAGGAGTGGGTCGCAGTCATCACGTACGACACCGGCATCAAACCGACGCCGGATGAAGCGGGGCGCGAGACCGGCTCCAGTCTGACGGAAGTCGAGTTTCAGCTCGACGATCCGAGCCAGATCCTGGATCTTCTGTATCATGGCCCGAACAAGCTCACGGTCGATAATATCTTTATCCGTCGGTCGAATACAGAGAGGTTCCCAACCACGTCGATCATCGATCTGCACGATCAGATGATCGAGGAAGATCGTTCACGTCAGTTCCGTGACGTTCATCGCGCTCCCATCAGGAGGAAGGAACATGGTTAAGCTTTTAGGACTAAGCCTCGCCATCGCCGTTGGTTGTAGCGGGTTGGCCCTGGCGCAGGCTCAACCCATCCCTGGCGACCCGCGTCGAGCGTGTCCGGATGGTTACACACGGTCAGGCTCGTTCTGCCGGCCGAAGTCGTCGGACAGCCCGCCGGCGGTCTACAAGCCCCGCGGCGCGACTTGCCCATACGGGACGGTGTCGTCGGGTTCCGGCTGCAAGGCCCAGCGCTGATGGCACGCCGCATCGCGGTCACCGGCGTCACGGGAACGCACCCCGTCATCGAGAACCTCGATTACAATCACACCGTCGGGCGCTACGCCAAGGCGGTGATGATCGATGGGGTTGAGCGGATTGTTTCCAGTCCATCGGCCCGAGGTCCCTGGTCTCTCAACCGCCCGCTCGTCGACGTGGCTGGAATCATCCGGACAATTCGCACGCAAGACATGCCATCAGAGCATGAATGATGCGTCTACTGGTTTCAGGTGGCCGCACCTATGACGATGATGCAACACTGTTACGGGTCCTCGAGCGGGTCGACCTCGAGCACTGCCTCGACGTCCTGATCGAGGGTGGTCAGAAACGTTGGGACAAAGAACAGAAACGTTTCATCGGTCTCGACCACCTCGCCGGGTCCTGGGCGCGGCGCCGCGGCGTGCCGAACTGGTCGATCCCAGCCGACTGGGACCAGTACGGCAAGGCCGCCGGCTACCGGCGCAACCGCAAGATGCTCGAGGAATGCTCGCCCGACGTGCTGCTGCCGTTCCCCGGCGGTCCTGGCACCGCCAACATGACCGACCTGTGCCGGGGCGTCATCCCGATCTGGGACTGGCGCGACTTCATTTGACCTCAGCTTTGCACGAAAGCCAAACTTTCTGGGAGATCGAGATGCCTCAGGTGATCCGCCGTCACACCGGCAATCCTTGGCGCGAGGACGAGTTCGAGGCGATGGCGCTGATGCGCGTCCACGGGGTGAGTTGGGCCGAGATCGCCACCCGCTTCCACACCACCAAGGACGGCGCCATGGGAGCCTACTCGGCCTGGAAGAACAAGACGTCGACAGGTCACTGGATACGGCGGGAGCAGGAGCGTTCCGAGATCGAGCGCCGCATCATGGCCGGCGAGAAGACCCGCGACATCGCCAAGGCGTTCGGAATCGAGGTCCACTCACTTGCAGAGCGTCTGCGCCGGATGGGTTTAGATCTCGAGATGCGGCGCGAGGCGCTCGGAATCGCGCCTCCCGTCCAAAGGCGGCGCAGCCTCTCGGTCGTCGATGCGGAGCCAGTGCTGGCCGAGATCGCCGAACAGGCCGGCACCACCGTCGAGGCGATCCGGAGCGAGGACGAGCCGGTCGCGCTCGCTCCCGTGCGCCACCAGGCGATCAAACGCCTGCGCCGTGAATTCCCGCGGCAGTCGTCGTCCTGGATCGGACGCGCAGTGCGCCGCAGCGAAGACTACGTCGAGAAGGTCCTTTCCTTGAAGGCCGCGTAGGGCTTCACACGGACTCAGTTTTGCATTAATGCAAAGAGCAGGAGTTCCTGCAAATGATCATCACCCCCGAGGGGTGCGCCTGATGGCGATCCTCCCCGCCCAGACGATCCGGGCGATCCGCCCGATCTATCCATTCGTCGAACGCAGCGTGTTCGAGGGCCGCAGCTACGGCTTGTCCTCGGCCGGCTACGACGTCCGCATCGCCCAGGACATCTGGCTGTGGCCGTTCTGGGGCCGCCTCGCCTCGACGATCGAGCACTTCGACATTCCGACCGACGTGCTCGCCCGGGTCTGCGACAAGAGCTCGAACGCCCGCAAGTTCATCATGGTGCAGAACACCGTGGCCGAGCCTGGTTGGAAGGGTTTCTTGACCCTTGAGCTGACCCGCTTCCTGCCCTGGCCGGTCAGGATCAAGGCCGGCACGCCGATCGCCCAGATCATCTTCGAGCGGCTCGAGGAGCCGACCGAGCAGCCCTACGAAGGTCGCTACCAGAACCAGGCCGCCGGCCCACAGCCCGCCATCCCCGCAACCCTGGAGAACGTCGGTTGACCAGCATCAACGCTCCCACCGCGGCTCAGGCTGAAGTCCTGCTCCAGCTCTTTCTCGATGGCCCAACCTGGGACGGCGACATCATCTCGAAGCAGGCTCGCAACGAGGTTATCCTGATGGGGCTGGCCGAGCGCGAGGACGGCTACACCCAGCTCACCCGCGAGGGCCTGCGTCACGCCCTGATCGCCGGATTCGACGTCGAGAAGGGGATTCGCGACGCCTGCAAGCGGATGTCGTTTCGCACCGTCTCCGACAATGACGGCCACCACTACGTGATCCCCTCCGCGTACATGTCGGATTGGGCGATGTGGCTCGACCTGAACCTCGAAGAGGTGCCGGCCTACGCCTGGCGCGTCGAGGGCGGTCTCACCTTCCACTGGCCCGTCGAGCACGGGGTCAACTACTTCAACGCCATGGAGCAAGCCGCGTGATTCCCGCCATCGGTCTGAGCGGATTTGCCGGCTCCGGCAAGACCACCGTCGCCAACTACCTCGAGCAGGTCCACGGCTACCGCCGCCACCACATCGCGACGCCCTTGCGCGAGATGTGCTCGGTGCTGCTCGACTCGCTCGGCTACTCGGCCGAGGACATCTACGAGCACCTCGAGGGCAAGAAGAAGGAGGAGATCATCCCGGGGCTCGGCGTCTCCGGCCGCCACCTCCAGATCACGCTCGGCACCGAGTGGGGCCGCGAATACGTCTCCGAGGATCTGTGGGTGATGGCCTGGACCCACACCGTCAAGTCGTGGAAGGGGGCGATGAACGATTCGGTTCGCTTCCCCAACGAGGAGGATGCGATCCTCGGGCTCGGCGGCATCACCCTGATGATCGAGCGGCCAGGCCTCGGGCCGATCAAGTTCACCTCGCGCTTCGGTCGGCTCCTCTACCAGCTCACCGGCAACATGTGGGGCGTCCATCCCTCCGAGCGCCTCGACCGGCTCAACCCGGGCTACCGGATCGTCAACGACGGCACCATCGAGCAGCTCTACGCCCAGGTCGACGAGGTAATCGCGCGAGCGAAGAACGAGCGCTGGATCGACGGCGTCGTCACCATCCCGACTCGGAAGCTTGCAGCATGACGACAGAGAAAGAGGCCATTGGCGAACTGCTCGAGGTCATGCGGGAGAACGGAAGAACGAAGGGAGAAGTAATACTTCCACCTGACCCTCCGAAGGATAGCGGCCCGGTGACGGCGGCGACCGAGATCATCATCCTGATGCGGGTGCTCGGCCTGTCCTTCACCGAGGCGCGAGCCCTGAGCAAGGCCGAGCGGGCCAACTTCATCGCCGCCCTCACTCTCCTCGACGAGGAGGACCGGAGGCAGAGATTGAGCCGCCGATGACCCAGTCCCGCGCCATGAGCGCCCTGGAGGTCCTGGCCAACACGAGCATTGCCTTCGTAATCTCGCTGGCCGGGTCCTTCGTGTTCAACCCCCTGGTGGGGATTCAGGCAACGCCGATGCAGAACGTCGGCGTCACCGTCCTGTTCACGATCCTGAGCCTGGTGCGGGGCTACGCCATCCGCCGGTACTTCGCGAGGATGTAGGTGGCTCACACGATCTGGAACAAGCTGGCGGCGGTCGATGACCGCTACTGGCGCAATTTCAACATCCGACGCCTGATCATCATGATGGTCGAGAGGCGTCACGTCCCGCCGGGATTGAAGCTCTCGCGCAGGTCGCGGCGGCGGTGGCGGGGCCGCGGCGGGGAATGGACCTACCCGCCGCGGCTCCTGGAACTCCTCAACGAGGAACTTACGAGACCTCAGCCTCGATCTCGCGGCTGAGCGCCGCGTAGAGATCGTTGAGGCGCTGGCGGTCCCCGGAGCCCGGGACCTTGTCGACCACGTTGATCTTGCTCCTGGCATCGCTCCGGGTCTCGGTCTCGATGACCTCGATCTCGACCACCGGCTTGAGCTCGAGGCCGTAGATCATCCGGAGCTCGCGGCAGTAGTCGAGGAGCACGCGCTCGATCGCCGGCTTCAACGCGATGGTGACCGGCTGGTCGACGAAGGCGCTGAGCTTGCCATTGGTGCGGTTGGCGATGCTGACGAGATGCTCGACGCTGATGGGGGAGGGGTTCACTGGATGGTTTCCTGGTTGAAGGGAAGGTCGGGTTGGACTGAGCCGAACTTGTCGGCCTCGAGGCCGAAGGCGTCCCAACCGGGGCGCAGCTGTCTTGCGAAGACGTCGGCCATGCGAGCACCTGGTCCCACCAGGCGTTCGGCATCACGGTAGGCGGCCTCAGGCTTTCTCGAGTGCTCGCGCCGCTGCTCCATGATCACGGAGCGGATCGAGCGGCTCATCACCTTGGGCCGGTTGAAGCGGGCGATGATGTAGGGCTCGTGGGCGTTCCTCAGGACGTGGCCCATGCCGAAGGCGGGTAGGCCGGCCTTGGTGGTCTTCACCCACACGCCCTGCGTCGAGTAGGTCGCGCCCCAGGCATCGACGCACTCGCGGGCGAAGTCGTACATCGGCGCGGTCGCCCACAGCCACAGCCAGGCGCCGTCGGGATGCGCCAGGCTCGAGATCGGCAGGGCCTTGATGTCGTCGAGGCTCATGCAGGAGTAGTGCGACTGGGGCGAGCGTCCCAGTCCCCGATCGGAATAGGCCGCCCAGGACCAGGGCGGGTCGCACATGATCATCCGGTAGGCCCCGTACTCGAGGGGCGCGAGCGGCCACTCGGGCGCGTTCGGCACGATGATCGGCTCGGCCGGGTTCAGGACCGGCGCGAGATCAGGCAGAGCAACAGGACGAGGAGCATCTTCGTGTTCAGTGTCGGTCATGAGTTTGGCATTTATGCAAAGAGTTGGTCACGCTTTCACGCGCACGCGGGGCTTCTCGGCGCGCCAGCGGCCCTGTTGCAGGGTGATGATCGCCCTTGCGCCGTCGGCGTACTGGACGACGTGGCTGACCGCCCAGGAGGACGGGCCGCGGTTGTAGCCGTGCGACAGGTTCATCGCCCCGGCGCAGTAGACACCCTCGTTGATCTCAGGGCTGTGCTTGTCACCCACGGTCATCTTGCGGCCCATGCGGGCGTAGCCGGAGATCGTACCCTTGGCGCCGTTGGCACCCCGGAAGCCGTGATGACCGCACTCGATGCCGTCGACGAGGAACGAGTGCCCGTCGTAGGCCCAGACCGTGTTGGGGATCTCCGGCTCCATCCCGCGCACGGCGGTCTCGAGCAGCGAGAACTTCTCCGGGCGCTCGCCGCGGTCCAGCGCCTCACCGGCGCGAGAGCGGAATGCGAGGTACTGCCGGTCGAGCTCGAGCCCGTAGCGGATATTCGGCCCGTCGTTGCGGTAGCGGGCCTCGCGCACGAACCGCTCCAAGGCGAGGTCGTGGTTGGACTCCACCACCACCGTGCGGCGCGACGGATCGTCGAGGTGCTCCAGGAAGGCGGCGACGTCGTAGACCTCCGAGCGCACGCTGTCGCGCCCGCGCTCCCACATCTCGAGGCTGTAGCCGTTGTCGCCGACGTGGTGGTGGTTGCGGCTCTCGTTGTCGAAGACGTCGTGGAGCATGACGTGCTCGGGCTGCAAGACCTCCAGCATCGAGCCGGCGTAGGTCGCATTCACCCCCGGCAGGGTGCCGAAGGTCGCGAGCGCGTTGCCCTGGTCGAGCTTGCGCAGGTGCGCGTCGCCACAGACCAGAGCCCTCACCCGGTGCCCCGTGGTCACCACCCCGTCTGAAACGCGGCGGTCGAGATCATAGAATGTGCCATCCTCCGTAGCAGTGATCTGCCGACAGAAGGGATTACCCTCGTGATCGAATTCAACAAGTACCGCCCCAAGCACGGCGTGAAAAAGACTTTTAACGCCAGCCTTACGCGGAATAACCTTTGGGACAGTGACGAGGCCCGTCGTCATGACCTGATGGGCTTGTACGGCTGGATCGGTGCTCGGGACCGATTTGAGCTGGCGCTTCGCGTGCGGGAACACTGCCCAGCGATTGCGGGGATACGTCACCAGGTCCGATACCGGATTGCTGGCAGTCGGGAGCGTGTTCATCTCCCCGCAGAAGACGAAGTGGTCGCCCAGCTCCATCTGACCGAAGCAGAGATACTCGCGGAGGCCGACCGCATAGGAGCGCGCGGTGGGGTTGTGTTCGCTCCACCAGGTCGTCTCGTAGGTCAGGGGGCCTACTACGATCTCGCACTCATCGTGGCGAGCCAGAGCCTGGAGGTTGGTCCAGAAGGCGGCATGGAGTGGCGCGTCGTTCTGCGCTCCTGTGAAGATGAACTTCCGTCCGGCCGGGGCAGCGACGCCTGCAACCCGTGGCGTGCCAGAGAGCCAAGTACGTGGGGCACTCTCACGCAGGACATAGTCGCCCAGCTTGCGTGAGTAGGACCTGACCATGTGGCGGTCGACGAGGATGCACTCGGGGTTGATCACCGGATAGCGGGTGCCGGTGATCAACTCGCGCACCGCGCGCTGAAGGTCGCGGGCACGCGCGCTGGCGTGGCCCTCGGCGGACGCCTCCTCGATGTCGGGCTCGGGCAGCCGGATCGGCGTGCCGCCGTCGAGCGCCGGCCGGAACCAGGACGGCAGGAACGAGGGCTCGCCTCGGTGGAAAGCCTTCTCCTCGTCTCTGATCCAGCGGGCGTAGTTGACCCCGTCCTGCTTCTTTGCGTGCTGCGGAGCTGACGTACGTACGTCACTACGGCCGGACCCAAGCGGGGCAAAGCCCTCCTCGTTGACGAGGCGGTCCATCAGGGCCTGACGGCGCTGGCGCTCGGGGGTCGGAACCGGAGGGGTCGGCATCAGGCGCAGGCCTTGAAGAAGGTGCGGGCCTGGCCATAGTTCATGGTCAGCAGGCTCTCGTCGTCGGCATCATCCCCGGGGAACCCGCCATGGGTATCGACCCAGGCAAGGATGTCGCGGCTGTAGAAGCCGGCCGGGCGAAAGCGGTCGCCGCGGGGGCAGTAGTAGCCATTGTGGAACTGAAACGAGGCGCGCGGCGTGATGCAGACCCGGGGACGCGCCTTGTCGGCGGCCATCGTGCAGGCCGAGATGCAGGGGCCGTCGATGCGAAGGGTGACGCGGTCGCGCTTGAGGTTGGCGACTTGGGCCATGAAGTGGTCGATCACGCCACCGGGGCTGTAGCGCACCGTGCAGACCGGGCCGCAGACGGCGCGGCTCCAGGTGGACTGCGCACCGCCCGTCCCGGGGCCGCACCCGGCCATTGCCGACAGGGGCATTGCATTTATGCAAATCCCTGCGAGTGCGAAAACCGCGATCAACCGCTTCATGCCCGTTCGGTTCCCTGGTGGAGTCCTTTTCTTTCTACCAGGGGTTTGGCATTCATGCAAATCTGCGTCCGCGCGGCCGGATCGTGAACTCGAGATCAGGCAGGTAGAACGGCTTCGGGGTCATCTGGTGGAAGATGTTCGGGATCAGGAGAGGCCCGATCTTGAACGAGCACTCGAGGTTCCAGCGCATGTGGAGCTTGGCTGGACCAGGAGTCGCATCGGGCGGGACTGGGAACCCCAGCGTGTAGTGCTGGTGTCCGATCTCGTCGAGGACGCCGCGATCGACGACCGGGAACTCATGGCGCTTTCCGTTGCGGTCGGTGATGGCACCGAACCGGCGCGCGGCGCATACCTGAATCATCTCGAAGTCGAACGTGACTTCGAGTTCGGTCGCGGCTCTGACAAAAGGGGTCTTGATCTGACGGTTGAGGTTCTGGATGTTCGGACCCGTGTCGAGGCCGCAGGCTACGACGTAGGTGAAGAAGGCAACGGCGATGGCACCCCATGCCGTCCAGAACGAGCCCCAGACCGCCCGGTTCATCGCTGGCCGGGCCCGCGCGCCGAGAGCATCCCGACGACCTGCATCGGGATCTGGCGCACCTCGTGCTCGATCTTGTCCATCCGCGTGACCAAGCGCTGCTCGGTCTCGCGCAAGTCCTCCTTCTTGGTGTAGGCCTCGACCACCTGGAGTTTGAATCCCGTCAGCATGTCCTCTGAGTGTTCGAGACGCTTCGAGATCTCATCGAGCTTCTCACTCTGCTTGGTCAGGGCCTTGTCGTGGTCGTTGATCTTGCCCCTGGTCTGGTAGACGGCACCGATGAAGCCGACGAGAGCGATGAGCCCGCCGATCAGGTTGGTGACGTTGACCTCCCAGGAGATGGGGACGCCGAATCCGGCCATGGTAGGCCTCCTAGCGGGTGAGTTTGGTCGCGACCGCTTTGGAGAGCAGGCCCACGGGGGAGAGGACGAACAGCGAGAGAAGGATCTGGCTCTCGTAGTTCGAGAACGGACCGGGCGCTGCGGGGATGTTCCAGCCGAAGCTGAAGGTGGAGTCGAGCATGACCGCGCCGGAATGCAGCACGTACGGCAGGGCGGTCATGTAGACGAGCGGCTTGAAGTCGTGGGAGACCGCCGCCCGTTCCTTATTGGCCGCGACTTCCGCCTGGACCAGCGCGATGGCCTGGTCCTTGTCGGAGCCGATCTCGGCGAGCTTGATGTCGCGGGCCGAACTATCCTTCTGCTGAAGGTAGGACAGGACCGGCTTTAGGAGCGATGAGCCCAGAAAGTTGAGGATGAGACCGAACATCTCACCCTCGACGACCCACCGGGGTCGAGGTCATGGCGCGCAGCACGATTGCCGCGAGCGCGATGATGCCGGGCGCGGCCGAGGCCTGGGCCGGGGTGAGGCCGATGCTGATCAGGATCGGCTCGAGATCGATCGCCCCGACCTGGTCGAGGATCGACAGGAGCACCACCGGAGCCATGAGCAGGATGGTGCGAAAGCCCTTGAGGCGTTCGTTGAGGGAGGCCATGATGTTATGCGAACCTCTGCTTGAGCCACGCCCACAGGCCGGTCGTCGGCGCAGGAGTGGCGACGGGCGCCGGGGTGGGGGCAGGTGCCGGCTTGACGGCGGGAGCCGCAGGCTTGGGCGCAGGCGCGGTGACCTTGGTGCCGGCGGGAGCTGCGACGGGCCGAGCATCGGTGCTGCGGGCGCGCGGCAGGCTCAGGGCGTAGGACGAGAGGAACTGGTCGCGCTCGGCCTGCCGACGCGAGGTGATCTCGGCCGGCTTCGTCCACATCATGATCGCCTTGGCGCAGCCCTCGATGTCGCCGTCGTTGAAGCGGCGCACGAAGGTCGAGCTCTTGAAGGCGGCAGGGCCGATGTTGTAGCAGATCGACACGAACGCATCGAACTGCTCTTGCGTCATCGGCCGCTTGATCGCAGCGCGGACGGGCTGAGCGTACTTCTCGGAGGCGAGAGCGAGCAGCTTGTCGGAATGTTCCTGCGTGATCTGCAGGCCCTTCGTCACCGTGATCAGCCCGGAGGCCGTGGTGATCCCGACGCCGATCGTGAGCACGCCTACCGAATCCGTGTAGGCCGTGAGCCTGTCGCCCTCGCGTGAGCGGAGGACCGCCCGCCCGATGGGGGAGAGTTCCATGATACTGTTCCAGTCTGGTTGGGGGGGGAAGGGTCAGGCCCCGCCGCGAATCCGGCCGTCGGGCAGGCGCTGGATCACGCCGCCGGTGACTTCGCCGGGCTCGGGGATCAGGAAGCCCGAGAGATCGTTGCGTTCGGTGGCCTCGCGGAACATCCGCTGGTAGGCCTCGCCGCCATCCATGGGCGGCTGGAAGGTCAGGTGGCTCTTGAGGCCGCCCTGCTTCTGGTAGACGTGGATCGCCGTATCGACGACGTAGGAGCCGTCGACCCCGTCACGGGTGCCGGCAATCAGGAGCCGCTGCTGGCCCATGATCCAGGGATCGCCGTAGACGAGGTCGCATTCGCCCTCGCCCAAGCCCCGGTCAAGCGCCGCCATCTGGGATTTCGAGGCGCGCTCGGCCTCCTCCTTCGAGGCGAACTCGCGACCGATGGTGAACATCGTCTCGGCCATCGCCTGGGCGGCCTCGCCGAGGCTTGAGACCCCGGTCGCCGATTCGACCCACTTGCGGATGCCGGTCTCGGGGTCGCGGTAGGAGGCGCGGGTCTTGCCGTAGTCGGTCTTGTTCGAGTGCTTGACCCGGAACTTCGCCAGGTGGTCGGCGGTCAGAACAACGATCGGGATATTGATGCCCGACGCCGAGGTGCCGCCATCCTGCTTGGTGAACGACAGCTTGCCATTGTTGATGGTGGCGACACCCCCCATCAGCATCTCGAGCTGATTGATCAGGTGCGACGGGCTCGTCACCATGTTGCGGTAAGGGATCTTGATCCCGCCCAGTTCGGAATCAACCTCGACGTTTAGGCCGGCCTTGCCGCCGATCTCCTTCAGGATCTCGCCGACGGTCTTGCCGTCGAACGCCTTGATCTGCTGCGTCTTGAGCAGTGAGTTGTTGCCTTGCGAGTTGCCGTGGATGCTGATCTGCTTGGGCCAGCCCTCGAACACGACCTCGTCGATCTCGAAGGTGCCCATGTAGGCGAGCCCCACCTCCTCGTAGCCGAGGTGGATCTCGAGGTAGTCGCCCACCTTCGGCCGGGCGATCCGCCAGTCGCGGTCGTCGAGGGTGATCGCGCAGGTGTTCTGGTCGCCGTTGCCCGAGGTCGAGTCGACCCGGATCGACGTCGTCCGGTCTTGGAACCGGCCGGTGATGTTCTCACCGCCCTTGAAAATCTGGAAGATCGGAGTATAGCCGGTGGGCATTGACGCCTCTTGTTATTCTTGTGTGGGATCTAGTCCCACAGCTTGATGTTCTGGATCACCGGCGCCGAGTCGATGGTCTTCGGCAGTGTCGGGATATTGATCTTGAGGCCGATCGGCAGCACGATGGGCTGGCGCTCGAGGCCCGGGTTCTGTTCGAGGAACCACGCGACCAGGGGGTCGTCAGTCGAGCCGTAGGCATCGAACACGATGCGGTCGACTCGATCGAACTGACGGGTGACGTAGTTGCGCATCAGGCGAAGTTGATCGGCTGATCGCCGCTCTCGACGTCAGGCGAGTAAGCAGACAGTTCGAGCGAGAACTCGATCTTGTGCGCCATGCCGCTCGTGCCGATCTTGTTCTCGAGCGTGCGGACACGCCGGATGACGTAGTTGCCGAGCACGTCGCCGGCCATTCCGTTCGGGGTGAGAAGCTCGTAGTAGCGGAGCAGCAGAAGCGGCTTTCCGGCCTTGCCGGCGTTGCGAAGGTTGGCGATCGTCGAGATCCCGCCGAACTGATGCGGGAACAGGCGACCTTCCAGGACGATCACGTCATCGCCGGGGCCGGTATATTGCATCGCCAGAGGCTTGTTGAGGCGACCTTGCGGGACCCACATGTAGGTCGTATCCCGCATCATCGTCTCGAAGCCCGGCGTGTCGTAGTCGGGCAGGGGAACGTAGAACTTGTTCGTCCCCAGCGACATCAGTGCTGTGGGCATGGGTTTTGGCTTTCATGCAAAGCGCCGGGGGCAGCGCGTGGCTGCCCCCGATCGTTGTCGACTATCCCCAGTGGTGCTCGACCTCGTGGGTCCGGCGTCCCATCCTCTCGGACAGGCGGCGCTGGACGGCGTTCGCCAGCGCTTCCGGATCGCCGTTGTGGCCCTGGATGATGATCTGGGGCGCGCCCCCACCACCCGTGCCACCGCCGCCACTACCGCCGAGGCTCGCCTGCCGGCCCATCGAGGGATCGGTGCGGGAGGGCTCGAGGGGCACGTTGCGGGTCGCCTCCTCCGGGTTCATCCGGGCGGACGGCAAGGGAGCCCTGCTGGCTCCTTCGATCGCCTTGGCGTTGCCGCCGGCTCCGGGCTTCCAGCCGCTCGAGGTGATCCCTCCGGCCGGATTGGCGGCAGTCGCCGCGGCCTGCCCGACCTCGGTCGAGCGACGGACGGCGAGCTTCGAGGCGCGCTCCCACTCGGTCTTCACCTTGTTGGAGGTGTTGCCCTGGATCGATTCGATCTCGAGCTCGCCGGTCCTCGGGTTGACCCGGGTGTTGCCGGTCGCCATGCCGACGTGACCGCCCTGACCGTTGAGGCCCTTGCCGCGATGCTCGACGAGCACGTCGCCCTTCATCACGTCCTTGGCATCGACGCCCTGGCCCCAGCCGAGGAACGAGTTCGCGACGCGCGAGCCCGTGCCCTTCATGCCCACGGCCTTGAGGCTCGAGTTCACGAAGTCGGCGCACCAGGCGTTCTGGGCCCCGCGGATCTCGGTCCCCATGAACTTCTTCAGGGTTCCGTATCCGGCGTTGTCCTCGCCCATGCCGTTGAACTTCTTGGCGACATCGACGGCCGCGGCGGCACCGGAGGCGTTGACCGCCGCGGCGACGCCGTTGTTGCCGGCCGCCGCCGGGTTGACCGGCGCGCCGTCCGGGTTCAGGCCCATGGCCCGGTTCGCGTAGGCGTACCGGCGGTCCATGTGCTTGACGCCCGCTGCCTCGAAGTCGCGCTCGAAGACCCGCGTGGCATCCTGGGCGTTGCCAGTCTGGCGCAGGTTCGCGAGAGCCCGGCTATGGGTGGTCGTCAGCTCGTGCTTGAGGAAGCCGTAGTTGGCCGCATCCGAGCGGGGGTCGAGGTTGTTGCGTGCAGCCCATGCCTCGAAAGCCCGACGCCGCGGTCCGGTCCACTGGGCCCAGCCGGCACCACCGCGCCCGCCCCCGAGGGGCTTGCCCTCCTGGTAGGCCGTGAAGCCAGCCGACTCGTGGCCGAGGTTGGCGACGACGCCGGCAGCCTGAGCCTTGGTCAGACCGAAATCCGACATCAGGTTCTTCATGATGCCGGGCGCCTTCTGGTCGAAGGACTGACCGGCCATGCCGAACTTGGCAGGACCGCTGCCACCACCTCCACCGCCGTCACCGGCGCCACCGCCGCCACCACGAATGATGCCGCGATAGCCCATGCCGACGTTGCCGAGGGCCTCGCCCGGGGTCTGGCCCGAGAGCAGGGCGCCGGAGCCGCCCCCGAAGGAGCCGCCGCCACCGCCACCGGTCCCGCTGCCACCGGCATTGTTCGAGAACGAGCCGAGCGCCGAGCCCAGGCCACCTCCCAGGGAGGCGAACTGGACGAGGCCGCCCATCCGGTCGCTCATGTTCGAGAGCGCCGCCGTCTGGATCATCGAACGAAGCGTCGGCTCCTCATGCTCACGCGCAGGGGTCGCACGCAGGTTGCGATGGCCAGGAGGACGGTGATCGCCCGTCGGGGTCAGAGGACCCAAGCCGCGCGTCTCGTTGTTGTTGGCCGCGAGCGAGGTGCGATGGATCAGGTTGCCGAGCCGGGTGTCGGGCAGGTCCGAAGACCCATTCCAGGACGACGGCTGCACCAGCGTCCCGATCCCGTTCGGGCTCTGGAACGATTGGCGCTGGACCCGGGCTGGCGCAGAATCCCGCCCCAGCATCCAGTTCCAGGTCTTTCCCATCCAGCCCTTCGACTGGTCCTCACGCAGACCCTCCGCCAGCGGCTTCTTGAAGTCGGGCAGGTTGTCGGTGAAGTATTTGGCGACGTAGTAGGTGATCGCCGCGACGCCGCCGACCGCAGCCACGCCGGCCGCGCCTGCCGCAATCGCAGCACCCGCGCCGGCGCCCGCCGCAGCTCCGCCGGCCGTCGCCGCGCCAGCCGAGAGAGCGCCGCCCGCCGCGGTGCCGGTGCCGAGCTTCAGGAGCCATCCGACCACGCCCGTGACGGCGCCGAGCGCACCAGCCAGCAGGTTGATGCCGCCGACCAGAAGGCCGAGCACGGAGATCACCGGCGACAGAACAACGAGCGCTGCACCCAGAAGCAGGACCTGGGTGACGAGCTTGCTCATGTCCTGGGCCGAGGCGTTGGCATCGAAGCCGACGAGGCTCGCCATCGACTTCACCGTCTCGATGAACCCGGTGATGCCCTGTGCGATGCCGCGGCCGATGTCCTTGAGCTTCGTCATCAGGTCGCCGGTCCCGATGGAGCCGGTGATGTTGTCGATCAGCTCGCGCCACGTCCGGACGCCGAAGCCCTCCTTCATCCCATCCAGGAACGCCTGGACGTGAGTGGTGACCTTGTTCCAGTCGAAATTCTGGCCCAAGTCCATGAAATATTTCGTGACATCACGAAGGATGCCGTCGAAACCGAGGCCGAACTTTTCCCAGAACAACTGGAACACCGCCTTAGTGGTGTTCCACATGCCGGCCCATGACCCGAGCTTCTCGTCCTTGAGAGTAGTGAGGAAGTCCTTGTTGTTGGGGTCGTTGGCCTTCTGGCGCGTCGAGCGGATCTTGCCCGACGACTGGGCCATCATCAGCATCTTGCCGCCCCACTCGTCCTTGCCGATCAGCGAGGCGATGTAGTTGGCCTTGACAGGGTCCTTCTCGGAGATGTCGTGGAGCTTGGTGTAGAGTTCCTCCAGCACCGCGGCCGGGTCCTTGGCGGTCCGGGCCGAGACCGTGCCGCGCGAGCCCATGCCGAGCATGCCGAAGGCCTTGTTCAGGTCCTTGGCTTCCTGGCCGCGGGCGTACTTCGCGTTGAGCAGGTCACGCTGCTGGTGTTCGATGAAGGTACCGGCCATGCCCTCCTGGATACCGGCCGAGATGCCGACACCCGTGAAGGCGGTGAGGTCCGAGACCTTGAAGTTGCGGTTCGAGAGCGCACCGGCGCCGCGGCGCAGGGACGACACGAGCTCGTTGGAATCGGCCGCGGTTTCTGCCGCAACGATACCCATCGAGTTCAGCATCCCGCCGATCTGCTCGGGGTTGGCCTGGGTCAGCTGAGCCAGGCGGCCGACGAGCTTCGTCGTCTCCGGCACGTTGAGTTCCATACCGGCGGTCGCCTCAAGAATCTTCTTGGTGACCTCTCCAGCCTGGTTCTTGTCGATACCTGCCTTCAGCACCTCGGTATAGGCGCCCAGCGCCGACGGCACGCTCATGCCGTTCTTGAGCGCCTCCTTGTCGAGCCAGCCTTCCCGGATCTTCTTGACCTGATCCTGGCTCATCAAGGTGGTGCCTTCACCGCCGAACATGCGCAGGTTCGTCTCGGCCGTGTCGGTCTGCATGCGGGCGACGATCCCGCCGCCGATCGCTGCCGCCGCGGTCGCGCCATGGGCGAGCGCGGCGTGACCGAGGCCGGCCGCGCCGCGCGCCATCTGATGTCCGCCGCGGCTCGCGCGGTCGAAGCCACCCGTGATCTGGCGTACGCTCTCGCGGCGCTCGCGCTGGAGCTCACGCTCGAGCTTGATCCGGCCGCGGTCGGCGCGGTCGAGCTGCTGCTGCTCGGCACGCGCCAGCGACATGCGTACGCCGTAGTTGGCGCGCGCGTTCTTCTGCTCGGTCTGGAAGCGCTTCAGCGCCCGGTCCTGGGCGGCCTCGTCGACGATGCCGGTCAGGCGCTCGTTGATCTTGATCGCCCGCATCTCGGCCCGGTAGCGCAGGAGCGAGGCAGCGATCTGGCTGCGCATCGCTCCAAGCCCCTCCATGCCGCGCCGCTCCTCGAGCGAGGAACGGTAGGCGAGAAGGCCAGTCTGCCGGTTCATGTATCGGCGGGTGTTGCTGTAGGAGTTCGCGAAGCCCTCGCCGTGGCGGGCGCTGTAGTTGCGGTTGCGCTCGGCGTCGCGCCGCGCCCGCAGGCGCTGGCGCTCCATGTCCTTCTGGCGCTTCTTCTCCTCGTTGACCGCACGCCGCGCCTGGCTCTCGGTAGAATCATAGCGACGGGCATCGGCGCGCGACTGGACGCCGCGCTGCTTTTCCCGATCGGCCTCGATCTTCATCCCGGCCAGGGTGATCCGGTTCTCCGCTTCCTTGGCCCTGATGCTGAGTTCGTTGGCCCTGAGCTCGAGCTTCGAGCGGTGCTCGACCGCTTTGCCGAGGCCGTACTGCATCGCGGTCGCGCGCCGGACGTCGGCAGCCATAATCCCGAAGGTCTTGCGCGAGATATTGGCTCCGCTCTTGAGCAGCTTGAAGTGCTCGCCGAGACGCTTGTTCAGGTCGGCGACCACCTCGTTGGTGATCCGCCCCGCCCGGCCGTTGGACGCCCACTTCTTGAACAGGCTCTCGGTCGGCAGAAGCGTCTTCTCGGTCGCGGCTCCGAGCGCCTTCATCTCGTCGGCGAGATTGCTCGCCAACTTCGAGGTCTTGCCGAAGTTGGCCTTGCTCGAATTGGCGAGCTTTGCCAGTTCGGCTTGCGTGTCTGCCAGGTTGGCGCGGACCTTCTTGAGGTCGTCAGCGCCTTCTACCTGGACCTTAACGCCAATCGTTTCTTTGTTGTCGGACATCGCCTCAGCCGTTTGGATTGTTTATTATCGTTGAGCGGCTCGCCGGGCGTCTTCTTCACGCTTATACATGATCTTGACGCCATCGGCGATGTCGGTAAAGTCACTCCAGTCCAGATGTTCAACCTGCTCCATTGACCAATGGAACCGCTCGAACATCAGGAAGGCATCGCCCATCAATCCTCGGAGTCGCTGATCATGGGCTTCAAGAAACCCTCAAACCACTTCTTCATCTTCGCGAAGTCGGGGATCGACATTTCGGCGATGATCTTCTCGTCGACCTCGGTCAGGTCGGACAGCACCTTCTCCATCGCGGCGATGGAGTCGCGCTCGGTGTTCTTGAGGAACACGCGCAGGTCGCGCACCTTCGGCTCACGCGCGGTGAGCGAGCGGTAGGTGGCGCCGCGGTACTCGAACGGACGGTCGAGCTCGAACACCTTGGAGCTCGGAACCACGCCCGAGCCGGAAATCTCGTTAGCCATTGTCTTGCACTTTTTCTTTTGAGTTGGGGGTGTTTTGTTGTTTTTGTTGTTGTTTAGAAGAAAAGCCCCGCCGGTGAGGGCGGGGCTTTTTGATCAGACTTAGTAGGACAGGCCGATGAACTTCCGGGCGTTGGCGGTCCGGTCGGTGCCGCCGATCTCGGTGATCTTGTTGAAGAGGTCGATGTCGCACACCGTGGTGCCGCCGATCTCATGCCGGTAGCGGTTGGCCGAGAGCGAGACCGTCATCTCGACCTTCTTGCCGGCCTCGACCTTGGCGGTCTTGATCGACTTGATGAGCGAGAAGGTCTCGATCACGACGCCGGCCTCGACGCCGTTGGCGGTCATGGTGTAGCCGCGGAAGGTGATCGGCACGTCGAGCGAGCCGGGACCGTAGCCGAGCAGCGTCCAGACCTGGTCGTCCCAGGTATGGAGGTCGAACTCGAACTCGATCTTGCTGATCCCCATCGGAATCTCGACTTCACCGTCCATGCCGCCACCGCGGAACGACTCGGTCTCGATCTGGATGTCCGGCGGCTGGAAGCCCGGCGCCATGCCGATCTTACCCACGTCGTTGATCCAGACGCTGAAGTCCTGAAGAATTGCTGCGTCGCGAAGATTGGTCGCCATTTTGAGCTCCAAACGCGAAGAGGCCGCAAGCTTTCGCCTACGGCCTCTCCTTCGTTTTTTGGGTTGTTACGCTTAGACGCTCAGTCGAGCGAACTGCTCGATGAAGTCGACGTAGTAGTCGGGGTTACGGACGGCCTCGAAGATCAGGTGCTCGAGGCACGCGGGCGGCTCGAGATCGAAGCCGACGGTGAGCTGACCACCCGCGAAGGTCTGCGGGGTGTTCTTGGCCTTGTCGATCCTGGCCTTGCCGCCGATGAGGGCACCACGGGTCTTGAGCAGCGTCAGGTAGGAGTTGACGTCGCGCTGGATCGAGTCGAGCAGCTGGTAGGAGAACGGCTTGTCGAGGCGCGAGCGCTCGGCGTGCTCCAGGCTCTCGTAGATCATGTCGGCGGTGCGCCGCACGCTGAGCTGGGCCCAGAGCGGGTCGTTGCCGGTGCCACGAAGACCCCAGAAACGGAAACCGTTGTCGTGGATGATCGTGGTGATCTGCTGAGCGTTCAGCAGGTTCGCCTCAGACTCGGCATCGTTCGGCATCCAGTCGATCGGCCGGGCGGACCCGCCGATGTTCTGGATCTCCTCGTTCGAGAACGAGTACCAGAAGCCCTTCTCGTTATCGATGCGGGCCTGGATACCTGCGGCGTAGGCCGAAGCCGGGCGCGCAACGTAGGCAGAGCTTTCGATGTCGTAGGCGAGCACGCCCGGATCGATGATGCCGACGCGCTGGCTGCCGTAGTCGTTGCGGTAGGAGACCGCATCGGCGTAGTTGGTGCCGGGGCCGTCGAGCAGCGCGATGGCCCGGAGGCGATCGACGATCGAGGACAGGGCCTTACCGACGGGGTTGGCCACGAAGCCGAGGCTCGCGGTGGCCTTGGCGTCCGTGCCCACGCCCGTGATGGTCACGGTCGGGGGAGCGTCGTAGCCGTAGCCCGGGTCGGTGACGGCGATGCCGGTCACCCGCCCGCCGACCACCTGGACGACGCCGCGCGCGACGCGCCCGCCGGCCGGGGGAGCCGCGAACACGACGTTCGTGCTCGACTGGACGTAGTCCTTGCCGGGGTCGGAGATGACCGCGGAGACGAGGCCGTTGGCCGGGCGGTCCTGGGTCAGCCCGGGGGCGATCAGGATCTTGGGCACAACCTTGAGGATCGGCCGCGCGTTGAGCAGCGACCAGATGCCGGTGCGCAGGGTCGGCGAGCCGACGGCGTTCGACCAGGTCTCGGCGCGCTTGTCGCCCTCCTCGACGCGCACCACGACGATCGTCGCGGCCTTCTGGCCGTAGATCGCGTCCACCGCATCGAGGAGCGTGCCGGAGGTCTTGAGCTGACCGGCCATCAGGGAGTTGGCGAACACCGCCACCGGGGTGTTCAGCGGGAACATCTCCGGATCGGCATCCGGCGCGGTGCCTACAAGACCGATGACGTTCGACTTGACGGTGTCGACCGGCCCCGACGGGCTGTCGAGCTCCACGGTCTCGACGCCGTGAAGGTAGTTAACTGATGCCACTGCGGGCTCCTGAAACGAAAAAAGCCGCCCCGGTTGGGCGGCTCTTGAGGACGAGGGAGGTTGTGGTGGGGGTTATTCGGCGCTGAGCGCGTCGAAAGCCTGGTCGATCTCGGCGTAGGTCTTGATCGTGCCGGCGGTGATGCCGGCCTGGACGGTTCCGAAGATCTGGAAGCAGCGGGAGACGTGGCCGGCGATGGCTTTCGCGATCGTCCCGATCATCGTCGCGTCGACGTGGTGCGACGTGCCGTCGGCCGCCCACCAGTCCTCACTGTGATTGGGGTCCTGCTGACACAGGAGCTGGGCTCCCAGGATCAGCGTCTTGGACCGGTCGTCGCTCGAGAACGGCACCCCGAAGACGGTGATGCCGCCGGTCTCCTTCTCCCAGCGCACCTCCTTGGCGCGCGAGAGGAGCGAGCCCTGGTCGGGGACGATCACGCGATCGACGACCGCCTTGCCGTTCCAGACCTTGGTGTCCGAGGAGAGAAGCGCCTGCCAATGCTCGCGGGTGATCTCGACCACACCGTCGGGCAGCTTGGGATTCGGCTTGCCATCGATCATGCGCTCGCCGAAAATCTCGGAGGGCATGAAGCCTTTCGGGCGACCGTCCTTGTCGAAGAGGGCGTAGATCGTCATCGTCCGAAGACCACGTAATTGAGCTGCATGCTCGCTCCCTGGCCCTGTCCGGGATAGCGAACCCTGGTGCCGTTGAAGGCGACGTTGTCGACGATGGGTAAGGCCCCGTTCGCCGCAGGGTTGGCGTTGGTGACGACCGCCGTGAAGGCAGACCCACCCGGAAACCAGCTCGAATAGGTGAGCGTCCCAGTGTTGTCGGAACCGAGGGTCACGACCGTCTGACCCCACTGGATCATGAAGCCGTTCGGGAACTGGATGAATCCGCTCTGATCGAGGGAGCTCCAGATCGCGTTGTCGGTCCAGACCCGGCCGAGATCGAGGGAATCAACCTGGGCGCGAAGCTTTGCGTCATTACCCCAGCCGAGATAGATCTTGTTGCCGCCCTGATTGGCGCCGCCGCCCTGCTGCACCGGGGAGAAGCCGAGGTGGGACTGAGCGAAGATGTTGGCGCGAGCCTGGTTCTTCTGATCCTCGCTCAGCGTCTGCGGGCCAACGCTCAACTTGCCGGCGAGCGTACTCGCCATGGTGGCGGCGAATTGCGGGTCGTTGCCGAGCGCCTGGGCGAGCCTGGCGATCGTATTGAGGTTCGAGGGCGCGCCAGACCGGATGTTGGTGTCGAGCGCCGCGGCGATCGACTGGACAAATCCGAGCGTTGCGATCTGAGTGCCGGTGGCACTCAGATCGGTCACCGTCGGCGCCGTCGGCGTTCCGGTAAGGGCCGGCGAGACCTTGTTGGCCTTGTCGGCAATCACCGCGTTAACTGCAGCGCGGAGCGTCGCCAGCAATCCGTCGACCTCGGCTTGCGTGTAGGCGCCGACCTGATGGGCGGTGGTCAGTACGTTCGGCGAGGCCGCGGCAGAGATCCGCCAGTTCGCGATGGTCGCGCCCTCGTCCCCGACGAACTGGTCGACGAGGATCGAGAGCTGGCCGCTGACGCGATCGTAGGATTGCAGCAATCCGAACATGGTGTTCTCAGGGATGCTGACGTCCTGGATCGACAGGTAGCCGGCGGCGGCAAAGCGCGTCTTGTCGGTATCCGAGATCGTGAAGGTCTTGAGGCCCGTGCCCAGCACCGTCGCGGTCTTGCTCGATGCGGTGAACATCACGCCGAGCTGGGTGATGCTCACCAGGTCCTCGTAGACCGGGCGAAGCGCGTCATCGAGGCGCGTCAGGCCGATGGTCTGGAACAGACTAAGCTGTTCCTCCCAGGACGGGCGGAAGCTGTCGAGGACGAGCAGGCGCTGGACGAGGTAGGCGAAGGCCTGGTCGAGACGGTCCTTGGAGAACGTCTCGTCCTTCGAGATGTCGAGCTCGGGCGGAAGGTTATACAGGCTCGACATGGCTGATGGCGTCTCCCATCGCCGCCTTCGTCGCCTCGTTGACGACGATGGTCTGACCCGGCTTGAACATGAAGCCGTACAGGCTCACCGCCTGCTTCAGCGTCACGCGGTACTGGGCCGGAGATTCGTTCTCCGGCCGCACGGCATCCTTGATGGTCTCGGTCATTGTTCTTCTTCTTGTTATTGGGTCTGGCCGCTTTACAGCGACCAGTCCTTGCGCCAGGCGACGTGGAAGCAGACGTTGGGCGTCGAGGTCGTCGCGGTGTGCTGCACCTGGTAGGTCGTCACGGCCGAGCCGAGGTTGAACACGTAGGTGCGCTCGATGAAGGCCTGGCCGAGCTCGTCGGTCCCGGCCACGTCGACCTTGGCCGCCGCATCGGTCACGGTGTTGTAGCCCGCTCCCGTGCGCAGCTGGCAGTTCGCCGCGTGCTTGGTGCCGTCCCAGCCCTCGTAGCGCTCGATCACATGGATCGAGGTCGAGGCCGCCGGCAGCGTCCGCACCTTGGCAATCGCCGTGCGGGTCGTGTCGGGACGGGAGATCTTCACCTGGGAGCCGGACAAGGCCACCACCGGCATCATGTCGACCGATCCGGCGAGCACCGCGCGGAAGCCGCAGGTGACCGGAACCGAGCCGCCCTTGCCGAGGATGTAATTGTCGACGTCGATCAGGTTGTACCAGACGCCCGTATTAGCGGGTTGGATCTCGTAGGTGAGCTGCGTCGATCCGGGCTGGATCACGTCGGCGTTGATGTCGACCGAGAGAATACCACCAGCCAGCGATAGCGAGTTGAACTCGACCACCACACGGTTCTGCCGGAACTTCGCCCGATAGAGCTTGAACATAAGGTCGCGAGTGCCGTCGCCCTGGGCGTAAGCTCCATCCAATACGTAGAAGAACGTGCCGGAGGTGAAGTCCTCGCCGGGCGTCATCGCGACCCAGTGGTTCGCCGCGGTGGTGACGAGGATCGCGTAGCGCTTGCCGGCCGCGAGGAACACGGGCTGGATCGGCACCACGGTCTCGGCCGGGTAGGCGACCATCGAGGAGCGCTCGAGGGTCGTGTGCGAGACGACGCTCTGAAGGTTCGGCAGGCCGAACTTCGAGACTTCGCAGATCGACACCGTCACCGAGCCGGCATCCGCCAGACGGGTGAAGAACAGACCGATCGCGTCGAGCCAGATGTCCTGGCCCTGCATGAAGCTCTCGGCGATCTGGGCGCCCGAGACGGTATGGTCGATCGTGACCTTGTCCCAGTAAGGCTCCTGCACAGTATCGACGAAGATCTGGCGCAGGCGCATGTTCTGGTGGTTGAAGGCGTTGCCGGCAGCATCGAAGTTGATGTTCTGCGCGGCATCACCCCAGAACCCATCGGTGACGGCCTGGAAGGTCTCCCCGTTGCGCTGGAAGGTCTGTGCGAAATAGTCGTAGGTGCCGGTGTTCCAGAAAGTCGAGTTGGTGCAGACCGTGAACTCGTTGCCGTAGCGCACGCGCTGGCGGCTCATGGTCTTCTGGACCATCTGGAACGTCTGGTAGCTGTAGCCCGCGATCTGGGCCTCGCCACCGTAGTTGGTGTTGCCGAGCCACAGCTCCCGATCGTAGGCCGGGAACATCAGCCCGCCCTTGATCATGACCTTGGGGTTCAGAGGATCGAAGATCTGGAGCTGGGAGACGTTGGCGTTGTAGTCGGGAAAGCGCAGGCCTTCCTCGATCTTGGTGTGACTGAGCGGGTTGGCCGTATCGGTGAAGTCCGGCGACAGGAAGTAGTCGGCGAAGCTATCGACGGCGGAAGCGGGGATCTGATCCTTGAACTCGAGCACCGCGAGGCGCTGCAGCATGCGCCCGAGTAGCGCCTGGTCGGCCGAGGCCTTGAGCTTGTTGGCGAGGTTGGCAAGATCCGTCGACAGGGTCGAGATCTTCGGGCCGGCCTCCGCCTCGAACACCTCGAGCGCGTCGGTGCGGTCGCCGATCGTGTCCAGGTTCTCGACCTGGTTCTCCGCGATCATCACGATCTTCTCGACGCCGGTGGTCGAAAGCGTGATGTTGGCGACCCGGGTGTAGCCCGCGTCGATGATCGGCGGGGTCGGGTCGGGCGCGTCCTGGCTCTGGGCGAACTGGACGTTGCAGATGCGGGACTTGCGCATCGCGACGGCGCGCGGCTCGCTCGCTCCGGTCTCCTCGTTGAGGAGGAACTCGCGCGGCGTGACGCCGGTGTCGGGCTCCGAGCCCCAGGCGACGACCGAGACGATCTTCTTGCCGGCGAGCGGCAGGCTCGTCAGGAAGTCCTGGGACATCGCGGTGGCGAAGGCGTAGCGCTTGCCGCCGCTGTAGAGCCGGCCAGGGGCGATCTGGACCGCGGTGGCGCTCGTCTTCGAGATGGTCAGGCCGGCGAAACGCTGGTTGGCAGTGACGACGTCGGCGACGACGTGGTCCAGTCCTTCCTGTGCGAACTGCTGGAGGGTGTTGTGGTCGCTGGGGTCAACGTCCATCCCCTCGTAGAAGATTACCTTGTTCTCCATCGGAGATACGTTTTCCTTTAAGCAAGGCTTCGCATTTCGCCGAGCTTGAATGAGCCAAGAGGAAGTCCGTCAGACAGCCGCACGCGGCGATGTACTTCCGTGTCGACGAGGATCGTGTCGCGGAAAGACTTGGAGACGGTGATTGCGTTGAGCGCGTCGGTGAGCGGCGTCATGTCCGCCGCCTTCCAGTAGCCGGTCATGAACCGGCCCCGGCGCGGGGCGGGGCGCTGCATCGGGATCTCGACCTTGAGCTCGGCCGTGAACGGCGCGATGCCGTAGCGGGCGTGCCCCCAGAACGTCCTGACCTTCTTGCGGGTCTTCAGACGGGTGGGGTCGAGGATCGTCACCCGATCGAAGATCAGGTGCGGCGCGTAGGTGGTCTGGTAGAAACCGCCCCTGCGTCCGAAGAACTTGCGTCCCCTCGGAGCGATGCGGGTCTGGTAGATCCGCTCCGGGTTGACGTCAGTGACGTCCATGCCGGAGAGGGTCGCGTATTGGCGCGAGGCCGCGCCATCGAGGCGGATCGAGACGACCTGGGAATCGGCCTGGCTCGCCTGGTAGTGGGCGGCACCAAAGAACGAGCGGCCGAAGAACGACCGCTTGCGGTTCGAGCCGAGGATGCGGACCCGTTCGGCCGGCTGGGCGCCCGGCTCCTGGAGCACGTCGTAGTGCGCCGGAACCTCGACGCCCTGGTCGAAGAAGGTGGCCTTGCGACCGTAGAGTGCCGGGCCGTCGCTGGCTTGCTGGAAGGCATGGCCGTAGAAGCTGCGGGGCTCGAGGGTCGAGCCGCGGTAGAAGGCGCGCTTCTGAGGCGAGGTGCGCTTTGTCAGGTAGGGGTAGATCCGAACCTGCGGCAGGCCCTCGAGCCAGGCACGACGGCTCTCGTCGGTCATCGCCGGGGTGTAGAAGCCCCTGGCCGGCGGCGCGATCACGCGGTGAAGCGTGGCGCCCGCGATCGTCAGATGCCGGCTTATGCCCTCCTGCGTGCCCTTGAGCTGGTGCAGGCCGAGCGCATTGGCGACGACCGAGCGCTTCTTGACCTCCGGCCAGGTCGGGTTCCAGAGGTCGACCGAGAGCGCCCAGGCGAGGTAGGGCAGGTGCTCGATCGGGCAGGTCTCAGGGTTCCACAGCGAGCGGATGATGTCGCCATCGAGCTCGAGCAGCCGCTCGACGTTGTTGGCCAGAACCCGAGTGTTGTAGGGCGTTGTCGCCGGGACGACGTGATCGAGAAGACGCTTCGTCATCCGATCACTCCGTCCGGGTGCCGTTGATCGTCACGTCGGCCGAGCGAATCCACACGCAGGTGTCGGTCTCGGCGACGATGTCGGCGGCCGGGCTCGTCAGGTTGACGTTCTGGACGCCCTCGACGTAGAGCGCGTCGGTGATCGCCGCCCGAGTCAGGTCGCGCCCGATCAGCGCGATGCGCGAGCGCAAGGATTGCAGGTTGTCGGTGATCGTCTGCCGGATGATCGCGGCGTCAGGCCCCGGATAGAGCACGACGCGGGCGACGAGATCGGTATAGATGACCTTGACCGGCGCGACCGAGACGACGTCGGTGAGCGGCTTGATGTTGGGGCGCAGCAACCGCGCCGTGACCTTGTTGAGCTGGTCGGTCGTCGGAACCGGGCTCGAGCCCGAGTTCATGATCGAGACCTTGAGACCACCGCGCCGGTCGACCTTCATCACGGAAGCGTCGAGGATCGTTGGATCGGCAGACTTCGCATGATAGATGTAGGACCCGGCGGACCCGGCCGTCGTGAACGCTTCTGGCGCCATCTGGACCCGGGAGCGGAAACGGGCATCGCCCTCCCAGTCCTCCGGGTTCGACGTGTAGGGCCGCGGGCTGTCGACGAGGGGCAGGCGGGATTCGTTGTAGAAAGCCGCCAGCACGTCGAGGTCGGAGCCGACCGCGAAGGGGAGCATGACCGCACGCGCCGCCGCGTTGATGCGGGCGCGCACCATCATCTCGCCGTAGGCTTCGGTCTCCAGGATGATGTTGATCGGCGACTGCTCGAGCCTGGTCGCCGGCTCTAGTGCCGGGTTGGCCTTGATGACGCGAGCCTGGTAGAGATCGAGCAGATCCTCGTAGCGGATCGTCTCGATCACGGCCGGCGGCGGCAGGCGAGCAAAATCGATGAAGAGATTCGGCGATTCGTAAGTGGGCATCAGCCTCAAGGCTTTCTTATTGTTGTAAGCCCGAGCTTCAGATCGCTTGGGAGATGATCCTGTTCTGCTGGTCGATCAGATCGACGCCTTCGACCCGCACCTGCATCTCGCCCGTGGCGTCGGCCGAGGTGATGACGATGCGCGTGACGTTGAATTCCGGCTCGTACTCGTTGATCTTCGATGCCGCCTCGTAGATCGAGTCCATCATGGTCTCGAAGTTCATCGGCTTGTCTTGAGCGTCGAGGTACTGAGAGCCCCACCACAGCCGCATGATGCGGGTGCGCAGGCGGGTGGTCAGGATCGTGAAGATCGACTTCTTGATCCTGGGCCAGCCGGAGACGTATTCTAGGGTGTCGGGGTCGATGTCGACGAGGTGCTCACGCTTCAGTGCCATCGACCGGAGCCTTCAGGCCCTCGCGGATGCGCCGGCCCACCTTCTCGGCGACGGCCGCAGCATCGCCCTCGATGGCGACGACGATCTCGGGGACGATCTCCGCCACGGGCTCGGCCGGGGCCGGCATCAGGGCGTGCATGAGGTACTTCGCCTCGGCTTCGGCCATGTGGACGATGCTGCCCGCCTCGACGACGACATGCTTATGCCAGAAGTCGGACAGAACCAGATAAGGCTTGAGGGACATGGTTGATCCTTGTGATGCGGATCACTCTTCGGGCGCGTCGGTCTTGGCGCCGCCCTTCTCCACGCCTCCGTGGATATGATCCTTGCCGATGTTGCGTTTGTCGTGCTTCTTGTAGCCCTTGGTTTGTTCCTCACCGGCGCTGGTCAGATTGATCTCGACCTCTCCGACGGTCTGCTTGATGCCGTCGGCGGTGAGGTTCCAGCTGTTGTCGCCTTGCGTGAGCTTCAGACCCTTGGCGGTCAGCTCGACCTTGGTCTTTCCCAACCAGGCGGACAGGCCGTCCTTGGTCAGGTGCAGCTTGAGCTGCTGATCTTCCTTGGACTGCTTGTTGCCGCCATCCGATGATGCGGCGCGGGCATTGGCGCTACCGCCCGATCCGCCCTCGCTGCCCTTGTCGCCGTCCTTCTTCTCGTCCTCGTCCTCGGGGGCCTGGACCGTCAGAAAGATCTCGTTCTCCTTGTCGTGCGGAGACGGGTTTTCGGGGTTGTAGTGCCAGGGTTCGCAGCAGGCCATCTCGGGCGTGCCGCCCGGAGAGCGCATCTCGACGAGCTGACCCTTGCGGGGCGGGATCGACAACCGGATCGTACCGTGGGACATGGACTTCCACGGTAACCAGTCCGACTTGAAGGCGTCATCGCCTTCGCCGTCCTCCATCTTGACGTACCAGCGCCGCTTCTCCTTGTCGAACTTGACCTCGGAGACCTTGCCGCGCCGGCTCATGTTCTGGAAGTTTCGTTCCAGTTCTTGCAGGCGCTTCTCGTACGCCGTGATGAAATCGCGTGCCATGTTACAGGTCGTCTTCGCCGATCCAGGTCGATGCCGGATCGGGCGGCGACAGGTCGACCCGGTCGTCTCGGGCCAGGTTGCCGCGCCGCACCGTGCTCTCGCCGATGAACAGGTTGTCGGGGATCTTGGGGAACCGCATCCCGGTGTCGGGATGGTGCGGGTATTCGTGCGCCTCGGACCGCGAGGTGCCCATCGTGTAGCCCTGCATCCATTCGACGATGCCGAGCGCGATGCCCTGGCGGCGAAGCTCAGGGTCGCGCAGGCGCTTGAAGGTCGGGATGCAGGCAGGCGCCGCATTCGGATCGCCCCACCCGTTCATGTTGACGAGGTCGGCGATCTTCTCGAGCAGCTCCCAGCACTGGGTGTCGGCGTCGCGTGGCAGGACCTTGTCCTCGACGATCACCGTGATGACCATGCGCAGGCACAGGTTCATCTCGCCGGTGGTGTGAGGGTCGTTGTAGGGGATGCCCATCGCCGCGACGTAGGCCGCCGGCACGTTGACGATCCACTCGTCCATGTCCTCTTCATCGAAGAGGCCATCGTACCACTCCACTTCGCGCAGCTCAGGCACCTTGATGCGCAGGGTCTCCATGACCCTGTCGCGAAACTGTGTGATCTGGCTCATCCGCCGAACTCTTCCCCGATACTGTCGCGGCCGGACAGGATGTATTCGCGCAGCATCTTGCGGATACGAACCTTGTTCTCCCGGGACAGGCCGAGGAATTTGCGGGCCGGAATGCCTTTCTTGTCGCGGCGCTGGTAGCGTCCGCGCATGTTCTTGACGCCAAGCTGGGCGTAGCCGCCGTAATCGGCAGACGAGATGGTGAACCCCTCGCGGTCGGCATCCGCCACGCGGATCGACTTCAGGAGGTAACCGGTCTGGAACAGCGGGCTGTCGAAGCCCTTGAGCTTGATCGTCAGGTCGGTGTTGCGCGCCCAGGCGTTCCCGTCGGGGTCGGTCTTCGACGAGAAGATGCGGTTCTTGATTGACCGCACCATGTAGGCGGCGATGTCCTCGACGACGGGCGCCGGGTTGACGACGCGGCCGAGGAGGTCACCGATGATCTTGTCGACGCGCCTGAGGCCGCGGGTATCGACCCGGACCGAGACCTTCATCTAGGCTCGGACCGTCTTGATCGAGCGGCCGGCCTTCGAGGGGCCGGTATCGATGGCGCCAGGCGTTCCCTCACCGCCCTCGCCGGGCGTGAGGCCGAGACCCGCCTTGCCGGTGGAGATGCGCTCCAAGAGCTTCAGGGCGTCCTCGTAGCGCAGCCGCATCTCATCGGTGCGGGCGGCACGGAGCAGCGCGATCTTGTAGACCGCGATGTCCACGGCCATCTCGCGCACGACGCCGGGCGTCGAGGGCAGGGGCAGGGTGTAGAGGGCCGAGAGGTAGGCGTTGATGATCTCGTCGGCCGAGCGGAGACCCTTCTGCACGACCTCCGGGTCGGGGATACCGTCCCGGTCGAGGTCGGCGATCTTGAGGAGGAGCGCTGCGCCGTACAGATCCTCGATGTCACTCTGAATCGCATACGGCACAGGTGATCACTCCACGTCGAAGACGGCGCCGTCGTCCGTGGTCTCGAGGCGCCTGCCCTTGCGGGCGGGCTTCACCTCGACCGCAGGAGCGGGCACTGGGGCAGGCCGGGGATCGGCCTTGCGCTCCTCTTCGGGGCGCATGTCGAAAGTCTCAGGCGCCGGCTCAGGGACCGCGTTGGCGGCAATCGCGGCGGCCTGCTCGGCGTAATGGCGAGCGCGACCAGCACGGATCTCGGCTCGTTTCTCGTCGTTGAGACCGCGCTTCAGCGCAGCGTCACGGCGAGCCTTCCAGCCAGCACCGAAGGCGGTGCCGCGGTCGGGCTTCTGGGTCAGAGGCATCATGAACTCGCATGAGAGGGGAACCCCCCGGCCCGTAGGCCAGGGGGCGTTTTGCATTCGTGCAAAACTTAGGCCGCAGCGATGCGGTGCTTGAAGGTGACGAGCTTGATCAGCTTCGGGTCGTAGACGCGGGTCCAGTTCGCCGCGGTGGCGAGCTCGGCGTTGTCCGGGGTCGAGAGCTTGGTCGCGACGGTCGGGGCCCACTTGATGCCGCGGACGTGCAGAACGAACTGCCGGCGCTGCACCAGGTAGTCGAGACCGCCGAACTTCAGCGGGTCGCGCCAGGGCTCGACGGGGTTCTTCGGCGCCTTCTCGGCGTAGGCGATCGAGCCCTTGCCGAAGATGTACGAGGTGTAGACGCCGTTGACCGGGGCCATGCCCTCGTCCTGCACCAGGACCTGCTTGCCCATGTAGGTCGGGATCGGCTGACCCTGATCCGAGACGTGCAGGAAGTCGATGAGATCCTGCTTGCGCATCAGGTTGTAGGTGTCGGAGTGAACCGCGATGGCCGCGATACCATCCTCGGCGTCGCCGAGCGTGTGGATCGCGTCGAGGAACGACTCGCCGTCGAACACCGCCAGAGCGCCGGCAGCGCCGGAGATGTCGAGGGTGTTCTTGTTCTCGGCCGCCAGAGCACCGGTCACGCCCTTGAGGGTCGAGAACAGGTTCTTCTGCATGGCGCGGGCCCACCAGGCGCCGAAGCGCGAGATGATGACGCCCATCGGGTCGGCGCCCGCGAGGTCGGCCGCGAGATCGGTGCCGCCGTAGGCACGGGCACGGTACTGACGCACCGCGACGTCCATGCTGGTCGAGGTCTTGCCGACCGAGATGTCGGCGTTGTCGTCCACGACCTCGTCGTCACCGGTCAGGTCGTTGAAGAACGGCATGTGAACGGTGATGCCGCCGAGGTCGGCGATCAGGTCGGACACATCGGTCACGATACCGGACTGCCAGAAGCGGGTCTTAACAGTGGACTCCTGCACCGTGTAACGGTGGAAGACCTCCGGCAGAATCATATCTGCCAGCTTCATCGGGGTGTTGGCCATTTGAGGCTATTCGATCCAAAGAAAAAGCCGGCCTCGATGGGCCGGCTTTTGTGTTGTTGCGGGGTGTGGTTGTCAGACCCCGGCTTCGGCTTGCAGTCGCGCTGCCTTGGCGGGGTCGTTTCGCATCAGGATCATCTGCTGCGTGATCGAGAACGAGGCGCCAGGCTTGAACGGGTTGCCGACAGTGCCGGAGCTCTGCCCGCCCGGTGCCCGGGTCGTCTCGGAGGTGCCGAGGCCGCTCTTGGGGTCCGCCTGGAACAGGGTCGGACGCTTCTCGCGCAGCTCGGTCATGTAGTCGGCCAGCGTGAACGGCGTGCCGAGGTGGTCCTTGATCCGCGGATGCCCGTTCTCGTCGAGTACCTCGAGGATGATGTGGCCGTCGACCTCGCGGTGCCGGATGTCGCGGTCGGCGATCATCTCGAGCATGTCGAGGTTCTCAGGGTGCGGGTTGAGCTTCGAGAGCTCGCCTTTGATCTGACCGGTCTTGAAGAACTTCGTGACCTGCTTCTCGCGGGTAGCGAGCTTGCCCTCCAGATCGGCAATCTGGCCGGTGAGCTGCGTCTCCCGGGTCGTGAACTGTCCCTGCAGCTGGCTCTTGGCGTGGTTGAACTTCTCCTGGGCGAGACGTTCGGCCTCGGTCTCCGGGTTCAGCTTCTCGAGGCGCTCAAGCGTCGCGAGCCGCGTCCGGATATCCTGGGGCTGAAGATCGCCGAATTCGTTCAGGCGCTCCATCGCAGCACGAGCCGTCCCGGCCTCGATGCCATCGAATTCGCGCAGACGGGCTTCCAGGCCGGAGCGGTTCGACCGCTCGGCGCCGAGCGCCGTCCTCAGGCCCCTGACATTGTCGAGCTCGTAACCGTCGACAGGCTCGACGCCGAGCACGAAGCGACCGTCGCGCTCCACGTAATGCGGACGCAGGGTCTCCTCGACATCGTCAAGGGTATTTACTACAGCTTTGATAGGCACAGTTCATCCGTCCCGGATGTTGGAATGGAGCGTCCCGCTCCGATAAAGACGAGCTACCGCTTCCCGCGTGAGGCTCGGGTGTCGTCACCATGACGACGTACATCATCGATTGTGGCGATGACGAAACGAAAAGGCAGCGGCGGCCAAGGCGTGCGGCCTGCTCTTGTGATTATCTCTGCGCGTCTTTGGCTTGAAGTGCGCGCTGAGACCGCTGCAGGCACGCTCAAGCCCGGAGGCGAGCGTGTCGGGATTTCCGTTCAAATTGAACGGAAATTCCTATCCTCACGGCCGGCTGAGGCGAAGGACCAGGGTACCGTCAGGGGAGAGCAGGAGCATCTCGTCGTCGAGAGGATCGTTCTCAAAGCGGAACGACCCCATCTCGGTGAAGAAGGCTCGGCCGTGCATCATCGCATCAACGAGCCAGTCCGGCATTGCCGCCTCGGCGACCTCGCCCCAGCGGGGCAGACGCCAGCTATCGATGACGGTCGCACGCCACTGGCGGACCGGACCTGAGTCGAGATTTGCGATCATGCAAATCCCTAACCCAAATCCAATCCGTTTGTCAAGCTATCTCATTGATCCGATTGCATTTTTTTTAGTTGGGGCGGGTTTTGCCGCCCGGGAAGTCGCGCTCGGCCTTGGATGCAGGCGGAACAACCGGGGGCGGCGGGTCTCCCGCCATGTCCTCGATCTTGCGCGCGACCTCGGCGTCGATGTCGAATTCATCCGAGAGCAGGTTGAGGCGCTTCAGTTCCTCGAGCCCGCCCTGGCGCGACAGTCCCTTCATCGCCATCGCCTGGATGATCGAGCCGATGTTCTTCGCTTTCTGGTCGGTACCGGAGAAATCGAAGTTCATGTCCAGGGTCACGTTTGAGTAATCCTCCTTGACCCATTCGCCCATCAGCTGGATCGCCTGGTGCAGCGCGTCCTTGGCCGAGATCGCGAGATCGCGCACCACGGTGTTGACCCGGGTCTCGGTGATCGAGCGCTCGTTCTGGGCGACGTACTGCTTGGAGGGCTGCGAGATGATCGGGTTGAGGGACAGCATGTCCATCTGCATCTCGAGCGCCTCGATGTCCTTGCGCCCGGCCTCGATCGACTTGCCTTCGCACTCGATGAAATACCAGCGCCCTTGCGGATCCGGCGTGGTCAGGATCTTGTTCGGGCCGATCTCGAACACGACCGTGCCGTCTTCATCCACCTCGGTCTCGAGGTTGATGCCGCTGGCGGCCAGCATCGGGAAGCGGGCGGCCGATAGGATGACGCGCTGCTCGCTCGACGATTGCCAGTGCTCGATCTGCTTGTAGGCGAGATCCTGGAAGATCGGACGAACGACGCCCTCCGATTCCTCGTCGCCCGCGACCATGGTCACGAGCGGCACGCGCTTCATGTCGACCCGGCGCTCGCCCTTGAACAGCCAGCCGCCGCCGATACCCGGGTCGACCATCTCGAACCGGTAGGGCAGGGGATTGGGGGTCAGGATCGAGCCGCCCTGGCCGAGATAGGAGAAGCCCGGCCGGCCGAACACCGTGCCGCGCTTCCTCTCCCACAGCTGGACGATGCCGGGCTCGAGCACGAACACGACATCCCAGAGCTCCTCCTGGAAGGTCTCGCGGTTGAGCACCATCTTGGTCGAGGCGATGCGCGCGTGGGTGATCACCCGGACGCCGCCGATCCGCTCGTAGTAGACCGCCAGCATGTCCTCGGACTTGACGCCGCGCAGGAACGGCCGGATCTTCGAGGCCTTCTGGACCGCGTAGTTGGCCAAGCCCTCGGTCGTCGGGTAGTCGACGATGAGGTGGCTCAATCCGGTCAGGATCGCCTCGTCGAAGAACTCGCGCGCGACGAGGTGCAGGTGGTTGCCCTGAAGGTCGGCGTCCTCCATCCAGGAGGAGAGCTTCTCCGAGGCGCCGTTGAGCCCGATCATGTTGGTGAAGGGCTTGGCGGACGCCGTGTCGACGGCCTCGCGCAGCTTGTTCACCGCGGTCGTGGAGTTGAGGCGGTTCTGGTAGTCGTCGTCCGTCTCCCGCCGCTGCTTGGGCAGGAAGCGGGTCGTCATCTGGCGCATCGCCTCGGTGCCGCCGTAGCAGGCACGCATGAGTTCGATGCGCGGCAGCATCGCCATGGACGAACTCGAGCGCGCAGCCGGGTTCGCCAGCGACGCGCTATCGCCCTGGGTCATGATCTATCGGTCACCAATTGAGGATGCGGGCTCGCGCAGGCGCGAGGAGGGCGTTGAAGGCGTCGGAGGCCGCGTCGACCTGGTCGTCGTTCGTGCCGATCGGGAACATCACCAGTTCGTCGATGAAGTCCTGCCACCAGGAGGCGGCCGGCATGTACTGGACCTGGCGCCCCTCGGCCTGGGCGGCGAAGGCGGCGGCGCGGGTCTCCTTGTCGCCGGTCGGGCGCTTGGCCTTGACCTTGTAGCCGGCGAGCTTGCGGATGTAGGACTGGGCCTGGTCGGTGCCGGCCTGTCCGGGGTCCTGCGGGATGACGATCTGGCAGGCGCGTCCGTCGCGTCGCGCCGTCTCGAGGATCTTGCTCTCGACCTGCAACGGCGAGCCGCGGAACCGGATCACGTCCTCGATCAGGAACGTGCCGGCCTTCGACTTCGACATCTTGACGCCGACGGTGTAGTCGCCCGACGTCGAGGCTGCGAGGTCCCAGGCTCTCGCCTGGATGCGGTTCGGGTCGAGTTGCGCGCCGTCGTAAGCGCTGAACCAGGGCTCGCGGAAGAAGCCCTTGTCCTCGGACATCGGCTTCTGCTGGTACATCGAGACCCAGGAGCGCTCGCCGAGCGTCTGCTGGAAGTCCTTGAGAGCGGCGAGCGACAGACGCTGCGGTGCCAGCGGCTCGTCAACCTTGCGGCCCATCGGATCGCCAGGCACCGTGCCGTCGTCGTTCAGGATCGGTTCGCCCGAGGCCGTGTAGCGCACGTCCGGCAGCGCCGGCAGCGTCAGCACGGTCCAGGGTTTGCCGCGACCACTCTCCATGAGTTCCAGGCAGCGCCCGGCGAGGTCGTCGTAGTGCCAGCGCGTGAGGGTCATCACGATGGCACCAGTCTCTTCGAGACGGGTGTATGCGACGTCCCGGTACCAGGCCCACAGGCTCTCGCGGTAGGTGGCGCTGTCGGCCTCTTTGCGGTCCTTCACCGGGTCATCGATGAGGAAGAGGTGGGCGCCGCGGCCCGTAGTCGGCGAGGACACGCCGACCGAGAAGTAGGTGCCACCCTGGCCCACCGCCCATTCCTCGGCGGCGCGGTTGTCGGCACGGATCGCGACATCGGGAAACACCCGGCCGTATTCCGGGCAAGCGATGATGTCGCGAACGTCACGGCCAAAGCCTCGGGCGAAGTCGGCGCCGTAGGAGGCCGAGATGATGGTCTTGCGCGGGTTCCGGCCAAGGTACCAGGCCGGGAAGCGGCGGGTCGACAGCTCACTCTTGCCGTGCCGCGGGGGCGCGAAGATCATGAGACGCTGGATCTCGCCGGATTCGACCTTTTCGAGGTGCTCGGCGATCATCCGGTGGGCGGGATCGACGACGTAGCCGGGCTTGGTGTAGCGGGTGAAGTCGATCAGGCTGTCTTGCGCCGACAGCCTGGCGTAATATTCCTCGGCGGCCTGCGCCGGGGTGATGATTTTGCGCTTGGACATAGATTCTCTGGGGTTGCCCCCAAAGAGCCCTGTTCAATCAGTGGAAGGCTTTGGCGGCTTCGTCGCGGCGGCCCAACTCGATGATCCTCATCAGATCCTCCTTGGACATTTCCTCGACGTTCTGGTTGTTGTTGATGGTGTTGACGACCTCGTCCTTCTGGCCAAGATCGTTCTTGCCGCGGAAGATCGCCATCGAGGCGTTCTTGCCGGCAAGCCCGCGCTGGGCGCGGCGGATGATGAGCTTTGCGCGAGCCAGGCCGTTGTCCCAGGCATCCTGGGCGGTCGGGTTCTGGGCGAGGAAGCGGGTAAAGACGGGTTCGGAGACGAAAAGGAGGGCAGCAGCCTCATCAAGGCCGGCCCCTAACTTGGCCGCCTCGAAGATGCGCCGCAGCGTCTCGTCGTCGAGGACGAGGCCGTCCTTGCGCTTCTGGTAGGGTTCGGACAGGACGGCGTCGAGAAAGCCCTCCGAGCTCTGCTCGTAGACGGCCTGGGCCTGGGCCTCGAGGGTCTTGCGCTCCTCGGCCTCGGCCTTCGTCGGACGACCGCGCCTGCGCTTGGGCAGTTCCATCGGGGTCCTTTAGTGAGATAGGGCGGCAAGATTTCTGCCGCTCCTTTGTTGATAATCTGGCTAGATGGGCGACATCGCCAAGTAATACCATCCAGAGGATGTCTTACGGTACAAACGGTTGCCGTAAAAGCCCCAGTCTCCGGCCGATCCAGCGCTCGGGTTGGAAGCTGGATCGTAAGACATGTCCGGTGCGTATTGCGTGAGGTCGTCGTTGATCGACCACATCGATACGCCATCTTTTTTGTACTTCAAGCCCCTGTTATCAAGATATCCGAGAAGGACAGAGCTGGAGCTGCTGAAGTCGATGACGTTGGCATGACCTGTACGGAGAGCGATCCTGTAAGATCCCGGCTGCCATACCACCAACGAAGCATCAAAGGCACTGTCGGAGACGCCGGATTCAACGGCAAACCCGCGCTTTACCCAGCACCGCTCCTTATTCCACTGACTACCGCCAACGGTCGAGATGCGGACACCGGCATAGGCTTCAAAGCGGCCTGCATCGGGGATTGGATCGTTCGGGGCATAGACGTTGTAACCGACCACGATGTCGGCACCGAGCCGCTGGTTCGCGATATCGAAGCCCTGACCAAAAACGCCGATTTCAACGCCAAGCATCGGACCGGTCTGGTCGCTGTTGAGGCCTGTCTTGTCGCGAGCCTCGAAGCACCCGGCCCACATCGGGGTCGTGCCGGTACCATCGCGCCAGGCTTGGAAGTATCCGGCGACGTCGTTACCCTGAGGGTTGTGCGACTTCGTAACGAGGGTTGACGTAAATCCCCAGACGAAAGTCGATGGCTCGCCGATGACGTTGGTATTGACCCGCGATGTCTGTAGATTGCCTGAACCACCTCCGGTGTGGGTGACGTTACGCTGGATCGTCGAAAGGGCGTTCGATCCGGCCGTCGTCTGAGTCTGCCCGAGCATCCGACCGTTGGGCTGCTCGAAGGTCTCGACGATATCTGACCCGATACCCCACACCAGGACGTTGTTTCCGGCGTAGGTGTTGCCGGACAGCTTCCACAACACACACTTGGTCTGGTCTACCGGCACGTCCTGCCAGATTTGGCCTGGAGGCACCTCGATGACGCCGTTGTATCCGGTGGCGGCACGAGCGTCATTATAGGCGGGGGCATCCCATGATCCGTCCATTCGCGCGCCGTGATCGAGCACGTTGACGGACCGCTTTTTGAGCAGGTCGAAATTCTTCGAGGTGTAGAACTTGTGCCGAACGGCCCCGTCGCTAAATCCACCTTGGTAGAAGTCGCCGTCTTTCAGACCAAAATAGGTCGCGAAATTGCCGGGCTCATGAAAGAAAACAGCTGCGACCTCACCGCCCGTACTCGACCGAATTTCGAGTTCCGTCGATATACCCGTCTCGAAGTTACCGCTTGATTGTAACACTGTACTGGTCATCTCATTCCTTGATTTATATTTAGCTTTCAACGTTCAGAAATATAATGAAATTATAATTCTGAAAATGTTGCGAAAGAGAATCAGCGCACCGTGATCGATTACGTTGAGGGACCACTTCATGAGGCCCGAGCAGTCAACGTTTGATAGCTCGTCTTTCTGATATGAATTGGGGCAAGACGGACGCCAGATCCGCCTCGCGAGGTCTCGTTAAGGGCGACTGGCGGCCCATGCTGCACCGGGTAGACCAAATCCCGGGAGCGTCCCCGTCACCGTCAGCGGGGAGTTCTGGTCGCCTCCGTCCCCAAGGGGGTTATGGCGGTTGTCGGATGGCAGAGTCTCTTGACCCTATCTGTCTCTTAGTCGAATCCAGACGGAATGTCAAGTTTGTTTGGCATTCATGCAAATCAGGCGGCGCGAAGATCCTCCAGCGCCGCCTCGAGCGACCATTCTTCTGGCATCGGACGGTAATCACCGGCGACGCGCGGGGACAATTCGTCCAGGAGCCAGATTAGGTGATCCTCGGTCAGGCCCTTGGCCGGGCGGATCAGGATCACCTCACGATAGAAGTTCGACAGTCGGCTGTTGTAGGCGACTGGAACGTGCGACTCGTCCAGCATCAGCCAGTTGATCATGGCTTCCGCATGGACGATGGTGTCGGCTACGACGATGTTGATCATGGATTAGGTTCTTGGATCGTCACTGACGGACGATCACGGCCTTGGGATCGGCCTTGAGGATCTTCTTCTCGGTCTTGGGCTCGACGCCCATGCTCTTGACCGACCAGAATCCGATCAGGTTCGGGAAGCTGATCTTGGTGGAGAAGCTGGCCGTCGCGGACGGAATCCAGGCCCTCAGGCTGTCGTCGAGACAGGTGAGGACGACATCGACGTAGGTCGGCGCCTTGGAGACAGAGGACTTTTTTGACTTGGAGGATTTGGCCACGGGTGATCTCATGGTTGTGCCAGGGGTGGCGACGAGATCAGCTACCGTTTGCATCCTCTCTCTCCTCCTTGTCCTTGGCGATGATGACTTTGCGCCGCCGCTTCGTCGCATCCCAGAACTTCTGGGTTTTGCGAGCGATGTTGCGCAGGGGACTTACTGCCATGATATTGGCTTTCATGCAAATCTGATGGCGGCCGGGAGCCCGGCCAGGGGTTACGAGAAGGTCTCGACGACCTTGCTGTCGTGGGTGTTGCCCTGCGTGATGCAGGTGTCGCCGACGATCAGGCCGGCCCGGTAAACGATGGTCGTCATGGGGTTTGGTTTTCAGGATTGGTGGAGGGTGAGGGTCTGGTCGGGCGCGATCACGACGCTCTGGCCGATCTCGAGCGTCAGGGTGCCGTCGGCCTGGTGGAAGGTGAGCCTGCCGTCGTCGGCGAGCGCCCAGTTCTTGCCCCAGATCAGGGAGGGCCAGACGGGCGGCGTGTTGGCGACGCCCGGGTCCTGTCCATTCCAGAGCCACAGTCGTTGAGAGGGGGAGGGGAGCATGATGCGGTGGGCGGCCACGAGGACCGCCCTTCTCCTTGTCGATCAGACGATAGGCGTGTTGAGATCAGAAGCTGTCCATCTGCACGCGATACCAGCCCGAAGAGGTCTTGTGGTACAAGTGCCCACCGGAGATCAGCGTATCTCCATATTCGCCCATCGGATCGGCCTGGACGTCGGCCCAGAACTGGCCGGGCGGGACCTCGACGACGCCGTTATAACCGGTGGCGGCGCGAGCGGCGTTGTAGGCTGGGACATCCCAAGAACCGTCCATCCGCGCGCCGTAATCGAGCACGTTGACGGACCGCTTCATGAGGTCAGTGGTATCGACGGTGGACATTGTCTTTTCTATTTATTTGAGGAGGACCGGCCCGTAGGCCGGTCGGACACTTTCAGGGATCAGCTCTCGAGGTGACACGGCACCTTGAGCCGCGTCCCGTTCAGCACGATCGTGACGTAGCCGACCTGCGGACCCGCGCTGCCGCTCCACGGCAGGCCATCGATGAACATCGTGTCACCGAGGCGCCCGAGCTTCTGGGTGATCTGACCCTCCGCGGTATTCCAGCGGATGTGATGATCGGCGTTGATCTGGAGTGCGCAGCCATTGCCGGCAGAGTAGGCGTAGCCGAGATCGATGATCGGCTGCGAGAAGTCGCCGCCGTCGACCTTGATCAGCGACTTGGCGCTGAACGGCTGACGCTTGCTGGGATCTGCGTTGAAGCGGTCGTCGTGGGCGCGCAGGACGTAGTTGTAGCTGCCCTCAAGCAGCATCGCGTCTTTGTAGATCGAGTTGGGCGCGGTCTTCCAGAAAATGCCTTGCGCGAACTCGGTGTAGGCGCCGCTGTTGTTCAGCACGTTGGTCGGCAAGAACAGCATGCACCGCTTGTTGTGGTCGTCCGTGCCGGTGCCGATCACCGTCAACTCGGCCGCCAGAGACGCATTGATCGGGTTCGACTGCCCGTGCGTCTCCTTGACCTCGGCGGCGATGGCCCACATGGAGGTCGCATCGACCCGCTTCTGCACGCCATAGAGCGCAGCGGAGACGTGCCCGAAGAACTGATCCTGGCCTTCGACGTAGACAGAGTCATTGAATGACTGCGTCACGAGATTGAAATGGCCGTACTTCGTATCGCGATTGACTTCAGAGACCACGGCGAAAGCGTTGCCGACGCCGTCGTTGAGCCCGGTCGCCCCGGGGAGGGTTCCGGCACGGGTGCGGACCTGGATCTCCATCGCCGACTGTGCTGCCGCCGCATGGAAGCGATCGACGAGGATACGTTCCTCGTAAGGGCGCCAGTTGATGCCGATATTCTTGCCGAGCAGATCGAAATTCTTCGAGGTGTAGAACTTGTGTTTGACAGCCCCGTCGCTGTAGCTACCTTGGTAGAAGTCGCCGTCCTTCAGGCCAAAGTAAGTCGCGAAGTTTCCGGGCTGATGAAAGAGGACGGACGCGGCTTCACCGCCTGTGCTCGATCGAACTTCCAGTTCGGTCGAGATGCCAGTCTCGAAATTACCGCTCGAATTGAACGTTGTGCTGGTCATTTTATTCCTTGTTGTTATGTTATATTTGTTATATTCCAGGAATGTGATGATATTTTCATCCTGAAAGCGCTTCAAAAGAGAGATATCGCCGGAATTACACCGCCGATATCTTGGCCGCATCGATGAAGAGCTGGTCGACGGTTGCGCTGCTGAGGTTCAGAGCAGCGGCCATTTGTGCGATGTACGGACTCTGGCGCGACCAGTAGGTTGCGTCGTTGAGCCAGACATCAATCTCACCCGTGGTGTCAGCATCGACCAAGGCGAGAACCTTTGGCCAGAGGCCTGCGCGCCGGAGCTGGATCTTCCCTTGAGCGCGTGAGACCTGACTGGGTGGCCTTGGTTCAGGGATGTAGGGGACGATCTTGCCGTCGATCCGGCGCCATGCGCTGGGGTTGTCGGCCATCACCATCCACTGATCTTCGGTGATCTCGATCACGCCGATGGGGATAGCCGGGTTTCTCCCGACTACCTCGCCATCGTCATTGACCTCGTCGGGAAAGTACGCATCGGGATAGAAACCCGTCGCCATTCCCTCGTCGTTGAATACGGCATAGACTTTCATGTTACCACCCGAATGCGATGTAGTTGAGCCTGATTCCGGCGTCTGGTGTTCTCACGCCAGGAACGTTGACCCAGATTCCACCGCCGCTATCGGCGTCGACGAACTGAACACCATTCGCCGGGTTAGAGTTGAAGTCTCCAATCGATCCAACTGCGTATCGACATTTGTTAGGAAATGCGACCGGGAAAGCCAGGAAGCCACTTCCATTACTGTCGACACCGAGACCTTGAGACCCTAACAGGATTATTCCTCCACTGGGCAGCTTCTGCCTGATGAAGAAAGGGTCACCGTTCGAGAACTGCCCAGGGGAATTGTACTCGGTCCAGAGTAGGTAATTCGTACCATCTCCCATTGACCATCCGCCGACGCGCAACTGGTTGTCGGAGCCGATACCGAAGTTGACGCCGAACTCCCCAGGCTTGTGGAACGACATGATGGAGTCGCTGCCCGAGCCAGCCCCGTCGATCCGTAGCGGGCCCTTCAGGTTGCCCTCCGAGAGCGACCCAGACGAAGCGCCGGGTATGACGGTCCCGGTCGCATGAAAGCTACCGTTGACGTCCAGGGTGTATGAAGCGCCAGGCTGGTTTATGCCGACCCGACCGTCCATGACGTACATGGCAGGCCTTGATGCTTCATCAGAACCTTGAGGCAGGAGGACGATCGGACCGTTACCGGAGATGCGGTTCCAGGTCCCGGAACCCGATCCAACGAATAAAAGCTTGGGATCGAATGTATCACTCCTGATTTCAAATTCTTCGGGGGTGCCGACTGTGCCAGCAGGACCCTGGATACCCTGATCACCCTTGTCGCCCTTGGCGCCTTGCAGGCCCTGGATGCCCTGGATGCCCTGGATGCCCTGGTCGCCCTTGGCGCCAGTGTCACCCTTGACACCCTGGATACCCTGGTCGCCTTTGGCACCCTGAACACCTTGCGGACCCTGGTCGCCCTTCACGCCGGGGATGCCCTGGGGGCCCATGTCCCCCTTGTCACCCTTGGCGCCGGTCGCCCCGTCGTTGCCGGGAATGCCCTGGATGCCCTGATCACCCTTGGCTCCGGTAAGACCGATGTCACCCTTGTCGCCCTTCGGGCCGGTGAGACCGATATCGCCCTTGTCACCCTTCGGGCCGTCGTAGCCCTGAAGTCCGCGCTCGCCCTGGACGCCCTGGTCGCCCTTGTCGCCCTTGGCCCCGTCGAGACCGTTGGCGCCGTTGGTGCCGGGCACACCTTGAATCCCCTGGTCGCCCTTGGCGCCGGTGAGGCCGATGTCGCCCTTGTCGCCCTTTTGGCCCTGGATGCCCTGGAGACCCTGATCGCCCTTCGGGCCGGTTTCCCCGCGGTCGCCCTTATCTCCCTTCTGGCCGGGCGCACCATCGGCCCCGTCAAGGCCATCGGTACCAGCGACCCCCTGGTCGCCCTTCGGCCCCTGTTCGCCCTGGAGACCGCGCTCACCGGTCAACCCGATGTCGCCCTTATCCCCCTTGATGCCGGGGATGCCCTGGTCGCCCTTCTCGCCCTTCGGGCCCTGGTCGCCGGTGAGACCGCGCAGACCCTGGATGCCCTGGTCTCCGCGCGGACCCTGCTTGCCCACGGGGCCTCGGATCTTGCCGACGTTGACCCACCGGGTCTCGTCCCAGGCATATCCGTCGCCGGCCGCATAGCCGTAGCCGTTCCCATCCATGAGGTAGAGGTCGCCGGGCTCGCCGCCGATCGGCAGGAGCGTCGGGTTGTCGAGGCTGCCGCGGATATGCGTGCTGGCGCCTTGCGCACCGGTCTCGCCGCGCTCACCTCGCTCGCCGCGCGGGCCTTGCTCGCCCTGCGGCCCGGTCTCGCCGATGAGGTTGATGAACGGGCCCCAGTCGTCGGGGCCGCGCAGGCGAAGGTAAGTGCCTTGCCACTGGTGCTCGATCCCGAGGCGAGAGAGCAGCTCGCGCACGCCCGCGAGCGCGGTCTCGGCGCGGTTGGCGTCTTGGTCGGCACCGGCGACCGTCTCCTCGATGCGGGAGAGCTGGTCGGTGAATTCGTTCTTGAGGGAGGTGTACTTCTTGATGACGCGACGCGCGTCGTCGAGGAGGGCGCGCAGGATCTCCAGCGCGACCTGGTAGTCGATGGCCATGATATGGGGACCTTCGGCGCTTCTCGCCGTGGCACCCCTTGAGCAGGCTCGAGGTTTCACCCCTGAACGGGTGCTCAGGGGTGATATTGGTTGTTGTTGACCCGGTTCTTCAGCGCCGGGCGGGATGTCAGGTGAGCGGTATCAGCGGGAGCAGGCAGGGGCCGAGGCCGCCGACGTTGACAACGATACCGGCCTGTGTCGAGCTGGGCATGGGGCGCCCCGGGCGCAGCGCACCAGGCGCGACATTGAGGAACATTCCGTCGCCGTTGAACCCAAAGGCGCTGCCATCCGTCCACCGCAGCAGCTGGTTGCTGCTCAGTTTGATCGCTTCGGTGGAGAAGGTGGTTACCATCCGCGTCAGGTCAATACCGGTCTGGACGTTGCCGGCGATCTCGACGCCGCGCTTGAGTATCGATCTTCCGGTGGTCTGCGAGACGCCGTCCGAGTTCTCGGTGCCGGGATACCAATTGGTCGTACCGTAGGCCGGCCCTATGCGCAGGCCCGCGCTCACCACATTGTCGCCGGCAAAGAACGGGGTGCCGGAGTTGTAGACGAGGTCAATGCCGATGACGCAATTGTAGTCGTCGAGCCCGTTGGAGTTAACACCGATCTCAGCTGCAACCGCCGACGTGGTGGTGTTGCCGAAGTGATTGCGCATCTCAAGGCACAGCGCCCAGCTGCTGGCGTTGGCCTTCTTGTTGAGCTGACCGTAGAGAGCGCAATGATGGGCGGAGCTGGCCTCCATGACATTCATCGAAGACAGGACGGCCCATTGGGACGCCCCACCGCTGCCGGTATCGGTGTTGACCCGCAACTGGCTCGTGGTGCCCGATGTGACGGCGAAGTTCTTACCGACCAGGTTGCGTTCGAGCAGGAGGTCTGCGTAGTAGCTGTCGCTGACCAGATTCGGACGATACAGACGCAACCGGCTCTTGTTGTCGCCAGGATCGGTCTGGGCCTCGAGAACGAGCTGGTCGTTTGGACCGAATTTCTGTTGCGCTGGGTTGAAGTTCTTCTCGGTCCAGAACTTATACTTCTTATCGCCGTCGCTGAAGCCGCCGAACACGAACTGGTTGTTGCTGTCCAGACCAAAGTTCGCCGCGTAGACGCCAGGTCGGTGGAACTGCATGAACGGGTCGCTTCCCGATACATTCGGGTCGGGCTTAATCTCGAGTTCAGCTTGGTTTACACCAAATATATTGCTATGCGCGTAGAAAGTAGTGGTCACAATCGATGCTTCCTTATTCTAGAGTTAGATGCCAGCGCCCTCGAAGGCACGGACCCACATCCCGCAGATGCCAGATCGGACGATGTCGTCGAGCTCGAACTCGATGATCGGGATGGGAAGACTGTTAGACTTCGTGAGGTGGATCACCGTGCGCAGGCCGGAGGTCTCGCGCAGATCGGTCTGGGATACGTCGCCGTTGATGATGACCTGGGTTCCATCCCCGATGCGGGTGAGGAACATCTTGATCTCGGCCGGCGTGGTGTTCTGAGCTTCGTCGAGGATGACGATGGCGTTGTCGAAGGTGCGGCCCCGCATCACCTCGAAGGGAACGATCTCGATGTCGCCGTTCTTGACCGCGACGTCGAAGGCGCCCGCGCCCATCCGCTCCTTGATCGTCTCGGTGAGCGGGACCACCCAGGGTGCGATCTTCTCCTCGAGGGTGCCCGGGAAGAAGCCGAGCGAGCGGCCGGCGGGCACGTTGGGGCGGGTGATGACGATCTTGCGGATCTCGCGCTTGCGCAGGCGATCGGCCGCGTGGGTGCCGGCGATGTAGGTTTTGCCGGTGCCGGCGGGGCCGAGCACGATGATCTGCTCGGCGACCCGCAGCGCGTCGAGATAGTCCGACTGGTGCGGGGTCATCGGCCGGATCGGCGGCAACTCGCGCTCGACCTGGTGGCGTTGACGCACCGGGCGGCGCGTCGAGATGTCGTGATCGTCCTGGAAACGGGTGGGGCGACGCTTCTTCACAGCGGCCTCTGGGGTATGAGCGATCGGGGTTGGCATTTATGCAAAGAGGGGGTCGCCACTCCCCCTCCCGACCCCCTCGTCGACCCTTGGAGTCGACTCGGTGGAAATCCTCCCGGCCAGGATCAGAACGTCGAGGACGGGACCGTCACGTTGAGATCGGAGCGGTTCTCGGAGCGCAGCTGGACCTCGAGGCGCAGCGTCGGCTGGCCGTTCGAGTCGTAGGGCTCACCAAGGAAGCGCACGGCGCGGACGAACTGGTTGGTCTCGGTATCGAGCACGGCATCGGTGACGACGATCTGGCGCGTGCCGTCGATGGTGATCTTCTGGATGTCGATGGCGACGGTGGTCATGGGATCTCTCGGGGTTGTGGAGGTCTAGAGGACCATCCAGTCGGTAGCGAAGAGATCCGCCTGATCCGGCTCCCAGTTGCGCGGGCGCCCCTCATCCGGGATCATCTTCAGATAGGAGAACTTCTCCTCGTCTGGGTAGGCGACGGTGATGACGCTACCCCAGCCGGCGCGGCGCGCCTGCGTCCCGGGACTGGCCTTCAACACGCGGAGGATTTCGGAGAAGTCGAGGTGGCAGCGCATATCGCTGCCTACCATCGGTTTGGCATTTGTGCAAATCAGAGGTCTAACGTCTGCCCCTGCGGAAGGACGATCTTGAGGTGGAGCATGGGAGGCTGCGGCACCGTGATCCAGATCTTGGTCGGATCGTTCGGGTCGGCCTCGACCTTGATGTCGGTGATCGCGCGCAGTTCTCTCAGCTGCTCGAGGTAGCCGTCGATGATCTTGCGCACGGTGCGCAGGTCAACGCCCTCGTTGAGGGCGAAGGTGTCATTCTCGATTGTCATGGTGGATCTTGCGCCAGGTGGCATCCGCAGAGGGATTTGAACCCCCAACCCCCGGTTTTGGAGACCGGTGCTCTGGCCAGTTGAGCTATACGGATAAAAAGAGGCCACCGTGAGGCGGGCTGGAAGTTGGCGTTGAAGGTCGAGATGAGAGACAGGTCTCTCTCACTCTCTTTTGCATTTCTGCTAAGAGGTGTCAACCAGGACTACTTCGCCGGGGCGGCCTCGGGTTCGCCGACCTTCTTCGGCGCAGCCTTTGGCGCGAAGGCCTCCTGCAACTTCTTGTTGACGAGCTCAGCGTCCTGCATGGCGCGCTGCGCGTTGGCGCGGGCCAGTTCGACCTGGATCACCGCGGAGAGCTCGGCGTAGGTCAGGGTGACGGTGGCGTTCGGATCGACCTTCGGGGCGCTCTGAGCGACCGCAGCGGTGGCGGCGACGGCAATTCCAGCCGCGACGACGAACTTCTTGATCATGATCTGTCCTTTGGAGGGTGTGGGCCGGCCCGTAGGCCGGCCGTGGATGATCAGTTGCAGCCTACTACGATGCCGTTACGCACGGTCACGCGCTCGACGCTGGTGCAGTCTGCGCCCCATTGTCCGGTTGTCTTGTTGTAGAGGCCGGTGGTGGCGACGTAGCTGGCAAGGTCCAGGGCGCCGCTGTCGTGGACGTTGAACACGTTGCCATTCGGGGTGGTGTACCGGAGCCAGTCGGCATCCAGGCGGAGCGAGCGACCGAAACCGCTGGCGCCATACTCGTTGCCCGGCGCCCAGTTGTCGTAGGCGTCGAAAGCGATGCGCTGGCCGGGGGCCAGGGCGATGGCGAGCTTGTCGCTGGTGAGGTTGGCCTTCACCATGTCGAGGCCGATGCCGATCTGGCCGCCGCCGCGCAGCGTGATCGCCCGCTCCAGGGTAACCGTGTCGCCGGAACCGATCAGGGCGCCGTAGGCGATGGTCGTCGGAGCTTTCGGCCCCCTCTCCGGGTGCCACTGGTTCGCGGAGATCTGGAGGCCGATGTTCTGGCGGTACCGATCCGTGCCGCCGGACCGGGCTGTCACGGTGTCGATCTCGGCGCCGACGCAAGGCGACTTGCCTGTGACCACGGTCTGGAGGTCGGTACAGTTGAAGTTGCCACCCCAGGACGTGCTGGTGGGTGTCAGGGTGCCGTTGTCCTCGACCCAGATCTGGCCGACGACGGCGACGTGCTGGGCCTGCTCGCTGCCCTCGGCATTGCCGACGGCGTGCATCGTCCGGTTGAAGACCTCGGACGCGATGCCCCACTCGCTATCACGCTCGACCTGGCCGGTGAACGTGGCAGACCAGATGCCCTTCTTGGTGCCGGCCTCGGCAGGATTGGACTGCGTGTAGCCAGGCGCCACCTCGCGCTGGACCCGGAGGGCGGGAGAGCCCTGGCCGTTCATCTGGTAGAAGAACCAGCCGTTCTGCGTATACATCCCCGGCTGTCCCGCCATCGGGAAGTTCAAGTCAGGGAGATTAGGTTGGCCGAAACTGAATGTGTCAGCCAGAGCAGGAGAAGCCATCGCGAGCATCGCGACAGCTAGATAGTTAAAAATCTTCATAGTTTCCATCGTGGTTATCAGGATCAATCGGCCTGATCTATGTCACGGCTGCGATGAGCCGGAAATCTCATGTCTGTTTAGAAGGCGCGCTGCGCGTACAGCAAGGCCGTACGACCGGCGGGTCGATGAGCAGGAAGCCGGTGGCCTCGACGAACTCGTCGCGCATCTTCGGCGTCATCGCCACGACGGGATAGACCGGAGAGCGCTTCCATTTCGGGGCGAAGGGCCAGAGCTGCATGATCTCCCCGCCACGGCTCAGGACCTCGAACACGAACTCGCCGAGCGAGGCCTTCGACAGCGTGAGCCGGCGGCCCTCGTGCTCCGCGATGTGGTAGTAGCGCCCGCCCTGTTGGGCGAGCATCGGGGTCATCTGGAGGCTCATGCGACCGCCCGCCCGATCCCGGCCCAGGCCTGGTTGATGTCGGGCTCAGCCTTGCGGCTGTCCTCCAATTCCAACACATCGATGTCCCACTTGAGACGCTCGTTCTCGCCCTCGAGCTCCGTGATCGCCTCGCGCAGCCCCTCGAGCACCCCCTGGAGAGCCTTGACGTCCTCGATCGCGCGCTCGAATTCGGCCCGGGTCGCGCCTTGCGCGGGGAACCGCTTCTTCTCGCGCTCGAGCCAGCGCAGCGTGAACTCGCCGGGTGCCAGCGGCTTGGGGGCAACGGTGATCATCGATGGGTCCGCGCTGGAGATGGTGAGAAGGGAGAGGCTCGAACTCCCCATGCACAGAGGCGCAAGATTTACAGTCTTGTGGGCGTCCACCCGCCCATCCTTCTCGAAACTTGGTACCGGGGGCTGGATTTGAACCAGCGGCATAAGGGATATGAGCCCTTCGCTCTGACCTCTGAGCTACCCCGGTGAAAGGTTCGGCTGGTGGCCTTCAATCCACCCTGGTTACCTGCGCCGTACAGGCCCCCGCACTTGCGCACCACTCTGCACCCGGTCAGACGGCAGGGGGTGGCGGGCCGAAGGCTATGGGAAGGGCCCTGACCACCCCGTTACTCCCGGAAGCCCTCGGGCGACCTCGGTTACGCGGCCGGCGTGAACGTCGCCTCGCCGCTGTCGATCTTGGCCTGCATCTCGGCCTGGGCCTTCTCGCGCGCCTCGTCGAGCTGACCCTGGATCTGGGAGCCGACCGCATTGATCAGCGGCTGCGCGATCTTCATCGGCAGCTCCGGGATCGCATTGGCAATCAGGTTCCACTGCGACAGCGGGAGGGAAACGGCGAGAACGGGGTCCATCAATCACACTGGGTTGGAGTTGTGGGCAGAGCAGATTCTGCCGCTCTACAGTTCTTATGCCCCAATCCATTCCAAATGTCAAGCGTGTTTGGCATTCATGCAAAGCGCAAGACATGAGACCAACGGAAAAAGGCCGGCTCCGCCAAGAACCGACCTTCTCCGATGTGGCGCATCTAGCAGGGGGTACTATGTGTGGTGTGGGTCACCGAGATTGATGTAGGCGATCCTTGGCAGGAATGCAAGTCCGGGTTGGGATCGGCTTGCTGAAGGGGTTGGGCGGTCCCGTCTGGAGTTCGGAACCGCCCGCGCTGACCGCTTATGCCTTCGTGTCGTCGCAGGATGTAGCAGACCTGTGGCTTTCGTGCAAGCCCTGGCCGGAGAGTGTGGCCTGGTGCTCGGCGACCGACCGGCAGAGCGCGATGAACTGATCCTGGGAGAACATTTGCTTGGCGCGGTTGATGTCCTTGTGGACCCACTGGACGTTGCCGGGCAGGTAGCCGATCTCGGGCTCGATGCGGTCGAGGGAGGCGGTGCGCGGATCGCCCGGCGTCGCGTAGAGGGTCAGCGGCACGCCCGACAGCGCGCAGGTCATCCTCTGGCGGGTGAACAGCTCCCAGAGCCCGACCGAGGTGACGGTGACGGCGAGGCCGCGCTGCTCGGCCGAGAGGTTGAGGCGGCGCCAGAAGTCGTGCGGGACCTCCTCGGTGCGGCTCCAGCGCGCGATCATCACCTTGGTGTAGCAGGCCTTGCAGCCGTGACGGTTCTTCAGGATCTCGCCGTACCAGCGGGTCATCCGGGCGCCGCACTGGCAGCGGACCTCGAACATCCGGTGCGGCCGCTCGAGGGTCGGCGGGATGATGCGCTCGATGGTGAAGGCGCCATGCACCGTGCCAGGCTCGTAGGATGACCGGCGCGAGGCCTGGTAGGCGTCGAGGATGGTCGGGTCGAGGCCGCGGCTTTGCATGATCTGCCGGACGATCGATCGGGTGATCTTGTAGGTCCCCTCTCCGGCCAGGCGCTTGCGTGCCCATCCGATGCCGGCGGCGTTGCGAACCGGGATGACCTCAGTGATCCCGTGGCGGATGAGGATAGCCTTGAGGCTTGAGAGCTCAGGGTCCTCGTTCGACTGCATCGTATGCATGCACCTGATGTAGCGCAGAGTCTATCCTGTGGAAAGATGAGTCGATGGTGAGTCGTACAAATTTTTGCATGAGGTGATCTGCTGATGCAGGAATGCAAATCGGGAGTTTCCGGGCGTTCGCAACATCCGCGATCTGAAGAGGCCGACGCCTGCTTTCTTGCACAGAATGACCCCGGGGTAGGAATGGCTAGGGGAGGGGGCCATGCAAGGTATATCGGCAATAATCTGACGTACGTTGTATGGGGTGTCTGTCACCCTACCCCGGCGTCATCCACAAAAAAACCGGGGGCCGGGTGTCGGCCGGATTTCCGACCTGGAGTCGAGCGGCGCGAGCCGAGCCGAGCCGAGCCGGGGCGCGTCGGTTCGCTCCGGCTATGGCGTGCGCGAGCAGACGACGCGGGGCGAGAGAGAACGCACGCGCGCGTGTGTGGGGGAGTTGCGCGCTGGATTGCGGTTTGCGGGCACGACGTTGGCGCGCGGCGGCGTTTCGCGCCCTTGCCTAGGCTACCCTAGCCGACGGGGTGCAACGCCCGTATGTGGGGCTGCAATCGCAACAAGTTATCAACAGGGTGAGGGTTTGGCTTTCGTGCCAACTTTTTTTCCTCTGCAATATCAATGACTTAACCCCGGAATCCTTTGCACGAATGCCAAACTCTGCAAAATTTTGTGGAACCGCACCCCGGCCCCATGTATTGAGGGTGCATGGAAGTGATCGCGGCACGGGCCTAGGCCCCCCGCCCGCTTCCAAAGCCCGGGGCGCAAGTCTAGGGCGTGCTCTTTGACAGTGTGTATCGGATACGGGTCGTTAGACCACGTTCGCCCCTACTGCGTCGGATGACGCCACGGGGCGGGGCTTTCCTTTCTTTCCCTGCGTAAGTAGGGCAGAGAAACCAAGGGGCCTAGTGTGTCTAAACGACGAAAATTCGCGGACACCCCGCGAATGAGAGAGATGGGAAGGTTAGCGTCCCGCCCTAGGCTTCACTGCTAGGCGAGGGCACGAATGGATTACCTGTCGGAAGTTAGAGCCCGGCTCAAGGCCATGGCAGACTCCCAAACGATCGAAGACGCGAAGCGCGAAGTTAACCCGGTTCGCCCGGGACAATGGAACGTTGAGCGTATCGACGACGACAGTATAAAGGGCCGGGATAGGTTGATGCTAGGTGTTAGCACCGATGCGGACACGGCCGAACGTTACCTTGCAATCTACCGGGAACGCTACCGGGGAATGCAATTCGTCCTAGTTTCCGGCGCTCCCGCCGAAACGACAGATATTCCTTTCCTTTGGACGTGGGAACCCACGCCCAAGGGGGGAAGCTACATGCAATGACTTCGCCTAGGCTTCCTTCGGGGAGCCTAGAGCGGGGCGCTAACGCAAAGTGCCCCATTCCGCAATTCAACGCAGAATGGTGATTCCCATGACGACCATCAACAACAACGCCGCCGTTGCCCCCGTCGCCGCTGTCGCCGCTCCCGCCCCCAAGGCTGGAAAGGTGCGCGAGGCCCGGGAGGTGACTAAGGACGTTTCCGCAATCGTTCTCAACGATGCGGTTCGGGCGGTCAAGGACACGGACTCGGCCAATTGGTCTTTCGCGACTTCGGTTGCGGCCATGATGATCGATGCCCTGTCCCGCAAGGTTGCCCGCGGCGAAACGTTCAAGGACGGCAAGGACGGCAAGCTGTCGCCCACCGTCAAGACTTCCAACGATGGCGTGCTTTTCGCGCTCATGGTGCGGAGCACGTTCCTGGGACTGCAAGTGTTCCTAGATACCAAGGATCACGTCGCCGAAATCCACGCGATGCCGAATGGCGACAAAGGGAGCAAGGCGCGTGAAGCCAAGGTGAATGCCGCCCGCGACTTGGTGGACGGCAAGTACGTTTGGCGGGAGCCGGTCAAGGATGAGGCGGGACGCTACACGTTCCACCCCGCCGACGGCTCCCCCATCGTGGAAGCCGGCACCGGCGGCCGTATGCTCCCGGTTTCGGTGACGAAAGAGCACCTGACGGCCGGGAAGTACCCGGGCGCCAAGGCCAAGGCCATGGTGTCCAGCTTCGCCAACGCCCGGAAGATGGGAACCTTCCTCACGGAATGGTTCTGGAATCATCGCCGGTCGGTCATCACGGGCTTTGAGGGCCGGACCCTGACGGCCGACGATGTCGCCCAAATCCGGGCGATCATCTCGGATACGTTCGGCCCGACCTTCGCGGAACTCGAGTCGGCTCACAAGTTGGGCCGGCCGGCTCCCAAGGCCCGCGTCGGATTGGCGGAACGGCTCATCAATTCCAAGGACGTGCAAAAGCTGTCCTTGGAAGACATCGCCAAGCTTGCTCAGTTTTTCGACCAACTCCACAAGCAGAAGCTCAACGGAGTCAAGGACTCGGAGCAAGCGACCGGCGACCTGATGGACTCGGACCTTCCCGACCTGATGGGCGAGGACGACGACGACGCCGCGATTGCGGCTTGACCAACGGTCCTAGGGGGCGGGTTGATCCCGCCCCCGGCGCTAACCCTCCCATCTCTCTCAACCGTATCCGATGCACCGCCCCCACACTTCGCCCCATGGAAACCAGATCGGTTTCCGTGGGGCCTAGTCGCGTCTTCAGCCCAGAAATTCGCGAGGGGGCCGCGAATGAGGCTCAACCGGAGCGCCCGACATGGCGACAACGACGGGGCCGCGTTGGTCCGTCACCATCACCGTCCGCGAAGTCGAGGGCGGCCGAATTCGGGAGATCGGGCCATACTGGTTCCGAGCACCATCCCGGCAGGAAGCGGAGTGGGCGGCCACGATGGCAGCCCCCAAGCGCTACCGCGTCCTGATGGCCACGGCGGAAGCCGTCGCGGCCGAGGACGACGAAGCGGCCGACTTCCTCGACTGCCTCGCGCAGCAGCAGAACGCGGACGTGCGCCATCCCGACACCATCGGGGTCTATCGCACGCCCGAACCGAAATCGATCTACAGCCCCGCACCCAAGGGGCGCATCACCCGGGAGCCACCGCGCAAGCGGCGCGCACCGGACCCACGCGACGCGGACGGCATCTCGCCAACCCACAAGGTGAGCCTGATGCACCCGAACGTGTCCCGTTCCGTGGATGGTCACACCCAGAGATTTTACAGAGTCTCGTAATCGCGGGCCGACACCCAACTGAGACCCAGGTAGAAGCTGCCCGCGTAGGGGATCGGCGCCAAGCCGGTCCCCGCCCATCCCACAGATACGCCTTAGCGCCCTCGGAGTATTTTCTGGGGCGCTTAGCCGTGCCTGGAGCATGGAACCCAGCCAGCGAAAGGATCAGCCGCCATCATGCGATACTGACAGCCACCGCAGGCCGCTCGCCCCACGCGACAGAAGGGGGCCGGTGCATCCCGTGACAATGCCTCGGTTGATCAGCGCGCAGGACCGACGCGCCGGAGCTGGCACCTCCGTGAAGAACTGCCCCACAAAATCCCATGCACAAGGGGAATGCACATGAACCACCACGACATCATCGCGCGCGAGATGCCGCTCGGGGAAAAGGCCGCATATGCCGGCTGCATCCTCACCCTCTGGTTCGCCTTCGTCTATGGCTGCTTCATGATCGCCGAAGCCGCCATCAAGGCGTCGCACTGATGGTCGCCGCACTCTGGGGCCTCTACCTCGGCGGCTGGGGCATCGCCTGCTACATGGTGTTGAACCTCCCGTGCTGACGGGATCACTTCCCGATCGGGTGCGGGATCTCGCTGTAATCGCCGCGGGCTCGCGCCATCCGCTTCATGCCCTCGTATTCGGTCCAGTCCTTCGGGATGGGCATGAACACGATCTGGGGCGGTTGAGGCAGGACCAGGGGAGGGGGTGGCGCCGGCACGGGCGCGGGCTTCGGCTCGGGCTTGGGTTTGCGCGGCCGACCTCCCCGCTTGAGGGTCCGGGGCTTCACGGTCACCCGCATCTCATGCACCCGCATGTGATCCTGCGCCTCGATCAGAACGAGGTTGGCGGGATCGTTGTTTGCGTGGTTGTGGTCGAGGTGGTGAACGTCGAAGCCGTCGAGAAGGCGCGCTTGCAGCCACTCCTCAGACCTGTCAGGGTGGAGGCTGAGCCACGCTTTGTGGTGTGATTTCAAGGGCATAGCTGGTTATAGGCCAAACGGCCTACGACCACAACATCTAGATCCGGCATCGCATCGGAATGATCCGACAGGGGCCTAGACCCCGTGTTTGAGGCCATTTCGACGACCCCGCGGCGCACTTTCGACGTGGCACCCACTACATGTTGTGGTCGGGCCACCTCCAAGGTGCCTCCAAGGTCCCTCCGAGGCCAAAAATCAAATTCGCTTTTGGTCGAGAGGGAGCGCGAGCGCGCCGACATCCACACCTGGTTGGTGATGGATGGTGTGTGTCTGTCAGCCTTCGTGGCAGGGAGGGGCGGTGATCGCCAGGGTGGCCCCGTTGGTTCGGGGTGGCGCTGCCTGGGTCCTGTCTGGCATCCATGCCAAAGAGCCCTTTGGGTTGGGTGTCTTCCCCCTCTATGGTTTCTTCCCCTATGGGGTGTTGATGCCTTCCAGGGGGATCGGCCGCCTTTTTGGAAAACGAGGTTCCCATGAAGCCATACGGCTGGAAGCCGGGTGACAGCGGGTGTTGCCCGGGGCACGACAAGTTCCCCGGTGAGACCTACGAGAACAACCGATCGAAGCGTGCCCAGACCCGGGACACAGCGGTGCAGCACAGAAGGGGGAGGCGTAGCGATAAGCAGCGTCTCCCCTCTGAAGTGGATGCTTCCCTCCAAGGGGATCGGCCGCCTTTTCCCATGGAGACGCCTACATGAAGCCTCTGCAAAAGGGCGAGTACGACCTCGTCAACATCGCGGCGCTCGGCTTCGATCCGGTCACGGGTCGGAGCTACCAGGAGTGCCACGACGAGTGGAAAGTCGAGGTCGACAAGGTCATCGCCGAGGGTGACGCTTTGCGCTGGTGGCAGCTCTGGAAACGGATCAAGGTGGCCCGGAAGGTCGCCATCCTTCATCAGCGTTTCGGCATGTGACCCCCACCAAGGGGATCGGCCGCGACCAGGGGTGATGCCTCCATGCAACGGTGGCGCCACCCCTTTTTCATGCCTGCAAAACACTGCTTGGCATCCATGCCAAACGGCCGTACGAGGGTGCCGCGCCGGCATTTCCGTTCAATTTGAACGGAAATCCAAAGCCGTTGAAAAATCACATGTTTTCGCGCTGCGTGTGATTTTTCAACCGCTTCAGAACGGTTTTACGAGCATTTTTCCGGGGGTTTTTCCATGGCCAAAAGGGCGGCGCCCGAACGCGCCTTGAGAAGCCTTTCCGGCACCAGGCGGAAGGGGCTTTTGCTTGAGGCAAGCCCAGACCGACCGGCCGGGCGACCGGTCGCCGACGTCAAGCCGGTGGGCCTCCCCCGCACATGGAGCATGGACCTTTCCAGCACCGAGCGGGTGATCGTCAATATACCGCGCAACCTGACGCCGGAAGCCCGGGAAGTGGTGCGGACGTGGTTCAACCTGATCCTTGATCGAGGGACCTCAGATGGCCAACGAGAAAGCAAAGAAGCCAACCTGGAATCACCAGATGCTGCTGGGCTTCAGCGTGGTGTCGGAGACCAAGTCGGGTAAGGACATCACCCCGGCGATGCTGCGCGAGGGCCTAATGCGCCGCATCAAGGATCTCGACGACAACAACGAGTGGGACGAGGCCTGCGGCCCGCCCGAGGACACCTACAAGATGGAGGAGTGAGCAATGGATGCCCTGAAAAAAGCCGTCGAGCAGGATCGTCGTTTCCTCGACGTGCTGCATGATAACCGGGACGGCCTGGTCAAGGTCGCACGAGAGCTCAACAGCCTTGGCAGCGCATTCGAGAAGACCGGCAACACCATCGTGGCCGAGAAGCTTTTCTATCTGAGCGCTTCGGTCGACAATCTGTCCCAGGAGATCGTCACCGCCTACGGCAAGATGCTGTCAGCCAACCTGGACGACAGCCAGCGCGCCGTCGGCGAAACGCTCCGAGCAATGCTCATCCCGGTGACAGCCAAGGAGTGAGCGATGCCGCGCGTCGACACCTCCAAGCTCCTTCCGATCGAGCAGGCGCCGAAGGATGGGACCTGGATCTGGGCCTACTGGCCGGCCGTGCCACCGCCTCCGGGTCCGAAACGCGGATGGTCGACCAGAGGCTCGCCCGAGCAGATCGAGCCGACGCGGTTTGCAGCCCCGCATGACGGCTGGGTTCCGCACTGGTTGATCAATGGACGCTGGACCCCTGGTCCAGAGCCCACCCACTTCTTCCCGATGACGCAGCCTCCGATGATCGAGGAGTGATCCCGTGGAACTGAACCGCTACCAGAAAGCCGCGATCATGGCCTACAACCCGGAAGAGTACGGCTACATGCTCAACCTGAAGGGAACAGCGCTCGAGCGCGCCCTGAAGGAGTGCGGCGACGGCTTCTTCCAGTCGATCATGACCGAGCTGTCGACGTCCGAGGGCTGCACCGGCCTCGACGAGGCCATGAACCGCTGCGCCTCGATGGTGCGCGACCTCGGCCGGGTGTGCGAGGCGATCGAGCTCGACATGCCGATCCTGCCGGCCGCCACCTGCAACGTAAGTGAGAAGACGTTCACCGCCAACGCCTTCGACCACTGAAAGCGGAGCTGTATCTCCTTGTGGGTCCGGGAGGGCGATGGCATCTGTTAGGCCTCGCCCTCTGGATGGACCCCGATGGAACAGTTTCGCCCCCAGAACCCTGACAAGCCCTTCGTCAACCCGATGGAACAATTCCGCCGGGAAGGGCCGATGGATCTCAGCTGGGTTAAATACCCCATACAGATCGCCTTCGGACTGTTCATGATGGCGTTCGGCTTTCTCATCATGTGCGTCTCGTTCCCGCCGCTCGGGATCTGGGTTCTGCTCAAGATCTACGGCTGAGACACAGAGAGCCCTGCGACCTCCACCTTCCGATCTGAGGGTGGAGCACGGAGCGCTTTCGAGCTTCCATTCCCCAAAATCTTGAAACCGACCAGGAGGATCGGCCGCGATGGCGTACGTCCTGATGTATCGCCTGCGTGAGGGTGAGCCCTGGCGCTGGGCGACGACCACCCGCAGCGCCAGCCTGGCGCTCGCCGAGCAGACCGAGCAGCGCCGGCAGCTGCGCCGCATCATCAAGGTGGTGAAGTGCTACGCCGACCAGGCGCGGCGCGTAATCGAGGAGATGAGCAGTGGCTGATGAGATGGGAATCAGCGTGATCGCCGGTGGCGAGATCACCCGCGAGGCGTTCGACGTCCTGCTGGCGGCGATCGACAAGGCTGGGCATTCCTTCGACGGCCTCAACCCGCTGGGTGGCGCCATCACGATGTCCAGCACCGCCAACTACGGCGATACCTCGGACATCCGGGCGGCACTCGAGCGCGCCGGCCTGTCCTACCGGGCGTCGACTGACGCCAAGTACGAGCACTCAGGCGAGATCTACGCCTGGTATGCGCCGCCGCCTAGTGCTCGAGGCCCTGCGCAAGCGCCGCGCCACCCATCTGGGGCGGGCCGCGGTCAGCGTGCGCTGCCTCCACGACACGATCTACGCGATGATCGCCCTGCGCCGGGTGCGTCGTCTGGAGCGGTTCCGGGCCTCGAAAGCTGCGACCATAGCGCGCATCTTTGGCACAAATGCCAAACTTCCGCGGAATTCGCTTGACTTTTGAAAATGCTCCAGACATCGCTTGTGAGCGTTTCGACGCGAACGCCGCAGACGGCACGAATGAGCATTCACCTTTGAGATCGTGGTCAAGCCCACCCAGCCAGGGTGGTGTCTGGTCTCTCGGTCTCATCCACTTCCTGGCCGGTCAGCCCTCGGCGGCCCACCTGGGATCGTGGAACTTATCCACTAGGTCATCCACCTGACCTAGTGATCCAATCCGACGCGGGCCAGGTAACGGATCACTACCCTGCGGCTGTCGGTGCAACGCGCGCTACCCCCTCATGGGCGCGCGACGATCATGAGGTAGTAGGCCCGCATCCTCTGATCGCCATCCGTCCTCGAACCGTCGAGAGATTGGCATGAATGACATCATCCAGCCGTGGGAACGGCGACACCACGACGAGCGCTCGCAGCGCTTCACGCTCGAGGAAATCCCCGAGGGCCAGCTGATCGGCTACAGCCTGTCCTTCTGCGTCCGCGACATGCTCGACGGCATGGTCGGCCTCGAGCGGGTCGAGCACATCATCACCGGCACCATGGCGCGCTCCGCCGAGGAGTGGCAGGCGCTGGTCAACGAGTACGCGCGCACCTACTGGAAGCGTGCGCCCTCGATCGGCAAGAGCCTCGCCCAGGATCTCTGGCTCCAGGGCAAGATCCAGCAGCCGCGGGTCTACGGGATGCCGCCGCCCCGCAGCTGGGAGAAGCACTGGGGCCCGGCGGCCATCGCCATTTGAGAGGGGTTTGGCATGAAAGCAAAAAAGGTGTTGACCTGCGGCGAGAACACCGCCACTGTCCAACCCGACCCCACCGGGGATGGATATCTCGTCAGGTTCCAGATCGGCAAAGCTGATTGGGTCCTGCACGAAGTCATCCTGGCGAAAGCCGTCCTCTACGCCGAAGAAATCCTGCGCCGCAACACTCTCGTTGTTGGCTGACACGACCCATGCTCATCCACGGGTGAGCATCAGCCGTGCCAGATTGGCCCGGGGCTGCCTGGAGTGCAGTCTTCAAACCTCGAAAAAGGTGATCACTATGCCCTCGACCTCTCCTCTCGCCCGTGGCGCCGTCACCCTCGTCGCTCCCGCTCGTGGCGCGACCCGTCTCGCCGCCGATCAGGCGCCGGGCCAGTTCTCCATGGCGACCATCCCGTTCGCCTACCTGTTCCTCGCGCGCCGCAACTCCGGCCGCAACCAGGGCACCGAGAAGATCTGCTTCGTCTCGGTCGATCGCAACCGCCGCGCCGACTACTTCGCCCTGATGCCCGCCACGGCCGGCGAGGCGATCACCTACCTCGCGGCGCGCGATTTCCTGCGCAAGTACGACTTCGTGCGCTACCTCGAGGCCGACCAGTTCGTGACCTTCCATGGGATGAACCGGCAGCCGAGCGTCGCCGAGCACCTGGTGCGCCGGCCGAGCCAGGTCGAGTTCTTCCTGCCGATGCTCGTCGAGCGCAAGGACCGCTCGAAGATCTCGCCCGCCGGCACGCAGAAGGTGGCCTTCATGGTCGTCGACCGCGAGTACGCGATGACCCTGCCGTCCGAGGGCGAGCCGATGCTCTGGTCCTCGGCCCGCAACTTCGACAAGCACTTCCGGTTCGTCCGCTACCTCACCGCCAACGAGTCGGTGACGATCAACGGCATGAACCGCGAGAACGGCCCGCGCAACCCGGTCGTCGAGGCGCCGGTCGCGGGCGAGACCCCGGTGGCGCTCGCCGCCGAGTGATCACCTGAGGCGCGCCTTCGGGCGCGTCCACCTGGAGGTTTGCACAAATGCGAATGATCTGGGACTGGATTCGACGTTCTCGGGTCCGCTTCGGGACGTTCCTGCTGCTGATGTCCTACCTGCTCGGTTTCATCACGGCGACAGGCCTCTGGGCCTTCTGATACAGGTCCTCAGCCGGGCCGGAGGGCAAGACCCGGCGAGGAGATAAGCCAGGGCAGGGCAACCTGCAGCGGGGACGCCTCCTCCCTCCTGGCACCAAAGGGTCGGCGCGGCCGACGGACGACAATCTAGATGACCACAATCTTCAAATGCACAGACGCCGAGAGCGTCGAGGAGAGATTTTGGGCGAATGTCGTCGTCGGCGGCCCCGATGACTGCTGGCCATGGGTCGGGTCTAAGATCTCGACCCATGGCAACGACTACGGAGTGTTCTCTATCCCTACCGGCAAGGAACACGGAAAGAGCGTCAGCGCTCACAGATACTCATGCGAGCTGGCTCATGGTCCGATACCCGAAGGGTATGTCGTCGATCACAAGTGCCGGTTCGGATTGTGCGTGAACCCGAACCACCTCGAGGCGGTCACGAACAAGGAGAACATCCTCCGTGGGAACGGTGCGCCGGCCATAAACGCCCGTAAGACGCACTGCGTCCGCGGCCACCCTTTGTCCGGCTCGAACCTGCGGCCGAGAAAGGATGGCAGAAGAGTTTGTATCATCTGTGATAAAGCTAGGAAGATCAAGTAATGGCTGTGTTTTTTACTTCCGACACGCACGACGGCCACAAGAACATCATCAGCAGCTGCGACCGGCCGTTCTCCTCCGTCGAGGAGATGCACCGCGTCATGGTCGCGCGCTGGAACGAGACGGTCGGGCCGCGTGACGTCGTCTATCACCTGGGCGATGTCGGCTGGGACCAGACCCCGGCCGAGTTCTTGCAGCTGATCGACAGCCTCAACGGCGAGAAGCACCTGATCCTGGGCAATCACGACCCGGATTTCGTGCGCAACCTGGCCGGGTGCGCGGCCTACGGCTTCCGCTCCATTCAGGAGCGTCTCGAGATCAGGCTCGAGGGCGAGCGCATCGTGCTCGACCACTACCCGATGCGAAGCTGGAACGCCTCGTATCACGGGTCATTTCACTTCTTCGGCCACTGCCACAACCGGATGCCGCCGATTCACCGCTCGCTCGATGTCGGCGTCGATGCCTGGGACTTCCGGCCGGTCACCTTCGCCCAGATCCGCAAGCGCCTCGACGCGCTCGGACTGCTTAACAGGGAGAAAGCCGCATGATCCGACACGGCGTCGCTCCGTTCCTGGAGTGCTCGAGCCGCGGCGAGAAGCGCCTGAGCGCCTTTCACGCCCGCATCCGCGCCCGCGGCGGCCGGTCGATCGAGGAGATCTACCAGGCCGCCAAGGTGATCGAGGTCGATGGCCGCGAGGTCACCGGTCTGTCCTGTAATGACGCAAAAGGCAGGAAGCCCAAGAACGTCGAGGCCGTCCGCGCCCTCTACAGTCAGCTCTGGGACGAGTACATCGACGAGAACCCGGATCTCGTCCCGGTGATCACGACTGCCAACGGCCTCTCCGACAGGTTCGGCCAGGCCGGGCACGCCTGCCAGGCCACCGAGCTCTGGCGCATCCGCTGCCGCATCCTCGGCTGCGATCCGCGCAACGAGCCGGCCGAGCCGCAGATGACGCTGTTCGACTACCGCGGCGGCGTCGCATCGATCTGGAACCCCCACCGCATGTGAGGTGCGCGATGTCGACCAACGAGACACCCATTCCGCCCGACTTCGCCGAGGTCGTGGCGGTGCTTCTCGACGTGTCCCGCTCGCAGGCCAGCCTCTACGCGCGCTTCGGCGGCCAGATGTGGTCGGACCAGCGTGCCGACCACGAGGCCCGGATGCTGCGCGCCACCGCGATGCTCGAGCGCCTCGGCGTGCCGCCTGTCCTCAAGGATGCGCAGGCTGCCTAATGCGTGATCTTCTCATCGGCTCAGCCCTCGGCGCTGTTGCTGGCGTCACCGCCGCGGTGAGCATCAAGCTCGGTCACAATGTCAGTACATCGCAGATGATCGGTATCATCGCCGTCCTCCTCGTGATCGGCACTGCCATCTTCTGATCTCTTGCTTGTGCAGGCTGGCTGAGGCCAGACGACCCCAGAGTGTAGGTAAGAAGCGGATAACTACACCGTGCGTCCCGCTATAAAGCAGGTTTGATTCCTGCCCTGCGCACCAATTCTTCCACAAGGAGGGCACAATGCCTCACGCGACTGTTTCCGTTTCCATGGGCCACAACAGTGGCACGCCCGCAAAGGATCACACCCATGACGACCAGTTCGACGAGCTGGTCCGTGCGATCCAGGCGCGTCTCGACCGGGTCATCAACACCTACGGCCAGAAGCTGTTCACGACCCGCATCCCCGAGGACGCCCTCTGGCAGGCCTTCCTGAACGGTGTACCGGCCGAGCAGCGCCAGTACCATACCTGCAACTGCTGCAAGGGCTTCGTGCGCCGCTTCGGCGGCCTCGTGGCGATCGGGGAGGCGGGCGACCAGCACTCGGCATTCTGGAGCAATACCGACGTTCCGGCGATCTATCTGCCGGCGATCCGCGAAATGCATGCGATCGTCGATGCGGCGCCCGTCGACGGCGTGTTCGTCAACGACGTGCGAACCTGGGGCGTACCCGAGGATGGAGGATTCACCCACTTCGCCGTGCGAGTGCCGGCGGCGATGGTCCACCGCAACACCTACAACAACGCCGCCCACCAGGTGATGGCGCAGAAGCGCCAGGACTTCGGCACGCTCCAGCACGGCCTCGCCGACTTCGACCGCGAGCTGCTCGACCAGGCCATGACCATCCTCACCGCCGATGCGGTGAAGCGGTCGGAGAAGTTCATCGCGCCGACGCAGTTCCTGCTCGACCTGCACGCGGCACGCGGTTCCAGCCGCGGGTACCGGGCCAACAACCTGGTCTGGCGGGCCGTGGCCTCGGCGCCGGTCGGGTTCTGCACCCCGCGTTCGGGCATGATCGGCACCCTGCTCGAGGATCTTGCTGCCGGCATGAGCTTCGACGTCGTCAAGCGGCGCTGGGACGCGAAGGTGGACGGGCTGCAGTACCAGCGCCCGCAGGTCGCCCCGCGCGCCGGCAACGTGGCGGAAGCCGAGAAGATGTTCGAGGCGATGAACCTCGCGCCCGCGCTCCAACGCCGCTACGCGCGGTTCGAGGAGCTGCCGGCGGCCGAGTTCTTCTGGCGCCAGCCCCCAGAGCAGGGGCAGGAGGTCAGCGATGGTGTGTTCGCGGGGGTTTTGACCCGCGGAATCAGCCGGGATCTCGGCTTGAGCATACCGGAGCAGCGGATCACCTGGCGCACCTTCCTCGAGACGGTGCTGCCGGGCGCTCTCAAGGTCGAGGCGCTCATGCTGTCGGTCATGAACTTCTACGGCATGCTGACGGCCACCGACCCGGAGGCGCCGCCGATCATCGCCTGGGACCGCGAGGAGCAGCGCAACCCGTTCTCCTGGTTCGTGATCTACCGGGGATCGGCGCCCTCGCGCTGGGGCCTGCGGGAGGGGACGTGGGTCAACGTGCCGGGTATCATCAAGTCGCCGGCCCTCTGGAACGGGGCGACGAACCCGACCTACCAGGATCGGGCGGCGTTCGTCCTCGAGGGCGCCCGCGGCATCCCGACCGTCTCGCTCTGCCTGTTCCCCGAGATGCTGCGCACCGAGCTCCACCCGGTGCGATCGACCATCGAGGGCTACAGCAAGACACGCCATCCGAGCGGCGCCGAGGTGGCGTCGGCCAACGGCCTGATGATCGGCGGGCGTGACGAGGTCAACCGCATCCGCGTCACCACCGCGGGCGGGCAGGCCACCTACCACATCGACCGCTGGCAGTAAGCGTAACCCTTTGTGCTGCCCATCCTCGCGGTGGGCAGGCGATCCACCACATCAACCGATAGGAGTAGCAGTATGAGCGAGAGACAGCTTTATCGCACAAGGGTCGCCTTCGACATCTTGTCGGAGGGTCCGATCCCGCCTCACGCCGATGCCGAAGATATCGCCCGTGAGGCAGATCAAGGTGCCTACGTCATGTCAAATCTGACACGGGAGGAGCAGAGGCTTACCCCGAAGCAGATGGCCGACGCTCTCAAGGAATTCGGTTCGAGTCCCGGCTTCTTTCAACTCAACGATGACGGAACCGAAAGCGAAGACGATTGACGAGGGGCCCTTTGTGCTGCCCATCCTCGCGGGTGGGCAGCCGCTGAGGGTCTCTCAACTGTGCAAGTCTGGCATGAAAGTGACGAGTGATGAGTACATCGACGAAGCCGCGCTCCGCCCTCCTTAACGTTCAGAACATCATCAAGGAGTTCAAGTCCTTGAACGATGAGATGCCGGCGCAGCAGGTCGAAGTCCTCTTCCTGATCGCTCGGCGTCCCGGCGTCACGATGGCCGAGCTCTCCGACGAGGTCGGCATCGCGCTCTCGTCGGTGTCGCGCAACCTTCAGGCGCTCGGCGAATGGCACCGCCACGGTAAGCCGGGCTTGGGTCTCGTCGAGACGGTGCCCGACCCGCACGAGCGGCGCCGGGTCATCGCTTTCCTGACCGCGAAGGGCACCGAGACGGTCAACCGGATGCTCGGCCACATGCCGGGCTCCCACCAGATCGAGCACGTCGATGCGAAGGAGGCGGTGGACAAGATCTACCGCATGCACCGCTCGCTGCGTCCGCGCGGCACCAGGTCGAAGATCAACCCATGATCGATTCACAACCACGATAGACAGATTAGGCTGAAATTCGTCAACCGACACGCTTTACACTGGCGATTAGTCTCAAATTTGCTATCTTGGGTTGTGTCTCCGCAGTAGTTAAGGCTTTGGTGTTATCGAGGAAAGGCACACTACTATCGGCGATATGCACGAAGTACGTCGCGTCGAAATTCATGGAGACATTGCCGTCCGTGCCGATGTCGATCGGTACCTGAACGAACTCAACTTTCTCTCCAAGGCTCGCGTGGAGTAGCATGGCAGCCCATGCTGGGTTGAGCGTCTCGTCGCTACCTGGAGCGAAGATCGCAGCGTCTCCGGCTACGTAGCCAGTTTCCTTGTGGAGCAGGACGAGCCGACTCTTCGTCTGGCCGGGTGCGGGGAGGTCCGACTTCTCCCAGGTCTTGCGAACGCTTCCGCGATAGGAAGTTTCCGCCCGGGGCGGGATCTGGTCGTGGTACCGCTTGCCTTCCTCAAAAAGCGGGAGCTCGTCTGGGACCAGGAAGGCGTGGTAGGTCGCGCCCGGTTCGGAGAGGCCGCACTGAACGAAGCCGAAGATCTCGCCCTTGTTCTCGTGCATGATCTGGGCAGCCTCGACCGGCGTGAGTTCGCCGCTGATCCGGGGCGCGAACGCGCCTGCGTCGCCGATGACGGTAAGATGAATGCTGTCGGTCAGGATGATGCGCGGCATGAGATTCGGGCCTCTCAGAGTTCGTTGCGGTAGGTGCCGGCTTCGGCCATGTAGCGGTCGTAGCCTTCGGGACTACGCTGGTAGATGGCATAAAGATCGGGACCGAAGCGGAGCGGGTCGCCGTCCTTGTTTTGGTAGTGCCACACGACCCCAGGCTTCGGGCCGTGGAAGTGCAGGATGACCGCCGAGTCGTCAAAGCCCCAGTACGGCTTCCAATTATACTTGAGGTCGAGCCGGTCCCAGCGATCACGGTAGACCGAGTTCAAGGCACCTTGGTCATCATGAGGTGCCATGTTGACGATGTTATCCTCAACGTGACGCACCAGCTCGTCGCGGGTGGCACGCAGGTTCTTGAGGTTCATCAACATGACGCCGGAGTTGAAATACCCCCAGTCGTCCTTGAAATGCTCTGGCCCGCATGCGAGGAACCCTGGCATCCGGCCGAACGGTTCCGGGTTGGAACGGAACATCACGTCAATGTCGGTGTAGAGGACGACATCGTCGCTCTGATCGAGAACTGGAATGTCGCATCGCAGCCAGTGGCCGCTGAACAAGTCCGAATCCAGCTTCTGCTTCTCCTTAACGATGGGAAACAGTGAGGCCTTGTGCTCAATGATCTGGACGCCGGAACGGGCGAGGGCTGCGATCCGCGCCTCGGCCTCAGGCGGCAAAGTGCCCTGATCAACGAGACAGATCGGAACGAGCTGCGTGTTGCGGCGCGCCGAGTTGACCGTGACTTGGATCTGGTCCCAGGCGTTCCGCAGGCCGTTCTCGTTGACGGCAAAGTACCACTTCATATTGCCTCCTGGCAGCCAGGGTATGCGATGCCCTACCTCCTGGCAGATCGGATTGCAGATACGCAAGTTCCGCCACGCCTGTCCAGCAAAAGGAGTTTGGTACGGTCTCAGCTGTGCAATTCTAAGTTGCATTAAGGAGAGATCGTCAGATCCTGATGGACAGAGCGTGGCGCGCCTGCTAGCTGGTATTTGCACGAATGCAAAGCTCCATCGCGGGTAGTGATCCGAGCCTCACCCGAGGATGCATTCTTCGCGACCATCTACGATGATCTGGGTAAGTGCGAGTTAAAGAACATCGACGTGGCCAACATCATCCTGAGTGGTGGCGCCTAATTCAAGCAGTAGGATTCCATCATGACCAATCGAGCCGAGATACTCGAGAGCCTGAACTGGGCCATCGGCATGGCACAGGAGGCGCTGATGCTGCGCGAGAGCGGTGACGACCCGGAGGATACGCCGGAGGTCATGAAGATGCACCGCGACGGCATGGAGAAAGCCATCGCGGTGCGCGACGCGCTCCAGATCGAGGAGGCGCACGGACTCGAAACGCACAAGATGCTGGTCTTGAGCACCGCCCACGTCTCCCGCGAGACCAGGGGCCGGCTCCAGGACGGCGAACTCTCTCTCGTTTCCTACGACAAGGACGATTACGGCTGGTTCATTCCGATCATCCAGTACGCGCCAGACAGTGTCGAGGATCGGCTCGATCGAGAGCATTGGCACAACCACTGCCCGGATCTCTACGCCGCCCGTCGGCTCGCCGAGACCAACGGCTGCACCTGGCTGATGTTCGACCGGGACGGCGACGTCCTGGAAGGCTTGCTACCGGTTCACAAGGATTGAGGAGAGAGCAATGCTGACGCAACTGTCGAGCGGTGACATCACCAAGGTCGAGGCCCTGAATCGTGAGATCATAGCCTCTCATCAGGCTCTCAAGATCTTAAATGACCAGAGGAGCCTCGGCCTGGTCACGGGGATAACGACGCTCAGCGCCGGTGTTGGGATGAGCGAGATCCGACTGTATGGCGAAGAGGTCCAGCAGCTCGCCAACCTCGTGACGAAGATCCTGCGCGAGCGCGGCGAGAAGGCTCGTATGGCGCTCGCGGCCTTCGGCATCGAGATCAAGCCGGACGAGTCGTGAGACCCTGACCACCGATAACCCTTAAGCTTATCGATGGTCAGGAACGTGTTTCAGCTAGTATCTCAATAAGTTAGGAGAAATCGACGTGAAGAAGACGCCGACCATTTTCGACCGCGATTGGGATGGTGATCGCAGCCGCGTCGTGGACGCCCCGCACCCGGACTGCGCGTGGGTATTCGCCGGAGAGGGATGGCCCACGAAGAAGATCGACGGCACATGCTGCCTCGTCCGCGACGGCAAGCTCTATAAGCGGCACGAGGTGAAGCCGGGCAAGACAAATCCGGATGGCTTCGAGGTCGCTGACCGCGACGAAGAGACCGGCAAGACGGTCGGCTGGCTGCCGGTCGGCGACGGGCCGGAGGATCGATGGCACCGGGAGGCGTTCGCGCTCTGGGATCGCCTTGCCGATGGGACCTATGAGCTGATCGGCCCGAAGGTGCAGGGCAATCCGGAGAGGTCCGCGAAGCACGAGCTTGTGGCCCATTCAACGCTGCAACTCAACGCCGACGCGCCGCGCACCTTCGACGGCCTCCGCGATTGGCTCGCGGGGAAGGATATCGAGGGGTTGGTCTTCCACCACCCAGACGGGCGCATGGCGAAGATCAAGCTGCGTGACTTCGGCCTCAAGCGGGCTGGCTGACCGCACTGATAATTGGAAGTTATCAGGGGTCAGGAAGGCCTCGTCCGACCCATCCGGGTGAATGAAACGAAAGGCGAGTTCGCTTGCCTTACGCCGTTTCGATCCATGGTTAACAAGGAGTTAGGCCGTGAGCAGCGAAAGCCTCCTGCGTGCGATGGCTCGGAACTATGGGGACGGGCCCCACCAATGGGACCGCCTCGACAAGGAGGCCTGCCAGAACGCTGCGGACGAGATCGCCCGACTGCGCGACGAGAACGAGAAGCTACGTGGGATCATCGGCTTCAACGAGACGGGGACTGAGCCGACCGACGGAGTCGAGATTCAGGTTCTGGATATGCAGCGGATGCGCTGGCGTGCTTACTCTAACGTCTACCAGCGACAATCAGGGAAGGCGGGTCGCTGGCAGCGACGCGATGGTCAGGGGTGGTGGGAGGACTGCGAACCTCCGCGCTCACCTTGGCGAATTGCTTCCAGGAGTTAGTCCATGAAGCGCGTGCGTATGCCACGGTCATTCCACGGGGTGCCGATGCGCCGGCTGCCGACCTGGCTGCTGGTCAGGACGGCGGTCGTCTTCAGCAGCGTCGCCCACGCGGCCGAGGCACGTCTCGCCCTGAAGGATCGCCGGCTCGAGCTTCTCGCGCAACTGAAGCTCGTCGAGGAGGCCGAGGTCACACTCCAGCGCAACATCTTCGACGCCATGCGCCGCCGCGCCCGGCTGCGCGCCAGGCGCCGCGCGATTGCCGCCGCCAAGGGCTGAAATCGTCCGGCAAAAAGGAAATTCAGCTCCGTCCGCGCGGGCGCGACTGCCGCCGTCGCGCCCGCGTCAAGCCTAAGTGCTTGATGCTGCTGGGGATGGGGGTGCGACAAAGACTGCCAAGGGTCCATTCCATAATATAGATTATCGGAATCGGCCCTGGCTTGACATTTGCCAGGAGGAAACCGTGTCGAATCAAGGCGCCGCCCCCGGCGGCTACGTCATCGTCATCGCCGAGAGCGGTGGCGTCACGGTCGAGGCCCTACCCGAGGACGGCAGCCTCGGCCTCGAGAAGTTGCAGCAGCTGGTCGGTGGCTACATCCAGGCGCCGCCTGGGTTCGACCGCCTGTTCGCGTCGGCCGATCTCGTCGCGGCCCTGCCTCGCGATGTGCTGGCCCTGTTCGATGGGCAAGCCTCGATCCCATGCTCGGCCTACTGCGACGAGGAAGGCAAGATGAATCGGCGCGAGGCCAACATGCTGGCGACCCAGCTGTGGGCCTACGCGCTCGTCGACAATGGAATGGTCAAGGCTGCGCCCGATGGCGAGGTCTGGATGAGCGACGTGCTCGTCGGACCAGTCGTCATCGTGGTCGGCGAGATCGCGCTACGCAAAGAGCGGGAGGCTTGAAAATCATGTCTGAGATGCTGCTCCTTCACCCTCCGAAAGCGAACGCCGACCTCGAGGCCCTGCTCAAGCAGGCAGCCCAGCACGTCATGTCGCCGGCCGAGCGCCATGCACAGGCGCGCTCCTGGGTGATCGGCCAGATGATGCTCTCGCACCCCGAGATGAGCCGGGCCGAAGCCGAGGCCCACGCCGACCGCGCCGTTGGCCCGAACCTCGCCGCCCGCGTCTCCGAGCTCGAGGTCGAGAACGCGCGCCTGAACGAGTCGGCCAAGCTCCTGGTCGAGAAGGCGACCACGATGCTGCGCGTCTTCAACGAGATCGTGCAGGAGCGCGACGAGCTGAAGGTGGCGCTCGCCGTCTGCGAGGGCCGGTCGGCCTGCCAGGGGATGCGGCGCGAGCTTCCCATCGTGCCCCGCTTCCCGAATTGAGGTGAGCCATGAAATATATCTGGGAGCCTTCCGACATCAAGGTCGGCCGCCGGCTGCGCGCGAGCAGTGGTAGCGAGACATTCATCATCGGTTACGATGCCACGATCATATCGACGGACAACTTAGTTCTTATGTCGCTCTCTGACGGTGCAATCTCTTTGTCGAGACAGACCTATGAGACAATGGCATCCGAACTGAACTCCGCGAAAAAGTGTCCTCTCGAAATTATTGATACGCCACAAAAGCGTTCGTCATGAGCGCCATCGTCAGCCGCCTCCAGGGCCAGATCACAGGAGACCTACCATGAAGCGCATCGCCATCATCGCCGGCACCGCCCTCGCCCTGTTCGCGAGCTCGGCAATCGCCAAGGACGTCGAGTTCGACAAGGAGGACATCGCCACCCGGCTCATCGCCATGTCGGCCTTCGTGAAGACCGACTGTGCGGGCATGAATCCGGACGCCCAGGTGATCCGGACCATCCTCGACAAGCTCGGCGTCGATCCCGAGCAGCTGGTCAAGATCCCGCGTCGGGAGATGCAGGGCAACCTGCTGATTCTGACCTACCGCAACAGCCGCAAGGAGGCCTGCAACGACCTCTGGAAGCAGTTCGGCCCGTCGGGCGAGACCCTGCCCGGCCTGCTCGTGAGGCCGTGATGCTGGACTGGCGCAGCACCGAGGCCGATCCGGCGCCGAAAGACCGGCTGATCCTCGTCACCGCCGGCTGGGGCTGGCGGCGCGAGGACAAGACCGTCAAGCGTCCGTCCTGGTACCAGTCCAAGCGGCCCTGGCCGGAGCGCACCTACAAGATCCTGAAGCCGATCGGTGCGATCGTCATGGTCTACTGGCTCGAGGACAAGGGACACCGGGACGGCGGGGTCTGGGCCATCGCCGGCAACGACGCCGCGTTCTACCAGCCGTTCCGCTGGTGGGCCGACGTCAACAATCCGCTCTCGCCCGCGGTGATGGCTGAGCACGACCCGACCTTCCTGGTCTCGAACCACCGACCCGAGCTCGAGGCGATGACGCCTTACGTGCCGAGCAAGGACGAGATCCGGGACCGCGAGCTGCGCTCGATGCTGGGGTTGTGATCATGGGCTTCCTCGATCGCTTTCTCGCCCGGAAGCCACCCTGGCCCCCTCCCCTCGAGCAGCAGGCGATGTCGTACGCGCCGCGCGGCAAGTTCGAGGTCTTCGATGGACCGATCCACGGTCAGTGGATCGACTACACCGGTGAGTTCTTCCGGGCTGACGAGAGCGGCCCGGTCGCGGTCGCGTTCACCGACCATCACTATGCCCTGAAGTGCGACGAATACAGTGATAGACTGTACTATGTCTGGATGAGGCGGAAAGAGGCTTGCAAAGGCAGCTCCGTCCGTCCTACCTGATCCCGTCGCCCGCTGACCAGGGATGACCCGCTAAGGCCGCAGGCGGCCTGGTGCGGCCAGGGAGTTGAGAAGATGGTCCTCTTCTCGGTTCGAGTTACCCGGGACGAGGAAGGCAAGTGGGGCTTCACGCTCCAGCTCGCCTTCCCTCTGATTTGGTAACGGCACTTTAGAACCGAGGCCGGCGGGTAGCTCCGCCGGTCTCACTCCCTTCAATATCACACCGCCCCAGCCGGTTCCAGAGCGCCACGAATCCGCAACGATTTCGCTTTTGCATGATCGCAAAATCGTGTAGCGAATTCCTGCCAAGGCGCAGCGCTCGCCGGCTCCACCCATCCAGCAGAGGACGTGCCGACCGCGGCGCGCGATCCCGCATGCGTTCTGCCGCATCGATCCTGGCGATCCCCGAGGATCGTCCCGACAAGCTGTTCACGAAGGGGAGCCTCGCCGCCGAGCGCAAGGCGCTGATGAAGGAGTGGCACCCCGACCTCAACCGCGACCCGCAGGCCGCGGCGGTGGCCGCCCACATCCAGGTGCTGTTCTCGGAAGCCGAGCGCCGGATCGAGAGCGGGACCTGGGTGACGCCGGGCCAGATCATCTTCGATCGCAAGGGCGGCACCAGCCTGCAGATGACCTACCGCGTTGCCCGCGTGGTTGATGCCGGCACCCTGTACCTCGGTCATTCCGCAATGACGTACGTCATGACGTCAGCCCTGACCGAACTGCGCGATCACGCCCACAAGCGCATCAGTGCCCTGCCCTTCAAGGACGCCAAGATGGCCGACCAGATGGCGGCTTACCTGCCGAAGGTCTGGGAGGCGTTCGACACCGAGGACAGCGCCTGCCTGGCGATGACCGGCGGACGTGGCGAGCTGATCCTCGCCGACGTGCTCGCCCACTTCTCGGGCAAGCTGCCGCCGGTCCACGCCGCCTGGATCATCTCGTCGTTGTGGAACATCGCGGCCTACGCGCAGGTCTCGCGCCTGTCGCTGCCGGGCATGACCATCGACGGCCTGACCATCGATCCGGTCAAGCACACGGCGCGCCTGATCGGCGGCTGGTGGTGCGCCGTCGACGAGAAGGCCACGCTCAGCCTGGTGCCGGGAAAGGTGCTCAGCGCCCTGCCCTCCTCGCTGTTCAAGGACAAGATCGCCCACCCGCGGATCAACGGCGAGATCGTCAAGGCGATCGGCCGCGAGATCCTGGGCGACATCACCGGCGCACGCCTGCGCCGGGACAAGGAGATCCCCGGCGCGCTCGTCGACTGGCTGCTTCGGCCGGCCCGCGACAGCGCGATCGAGGACTACAGGACCTGGCGCGAACAGGTCCTGCCGGCGGCTTTCGGCGCGCCCCGCTTCGTGCGCCTCGAGCTCTCTTCCACCGACCTCTACAAGGACGTCTGACCATGGGTACGGCACGCTTCGACGCCAATGACTGGGATCGCTACTCCACCCGCACCACGGCGATGCCGACGGCGGCGATCTACACCGCCAAGACAATCGACAACTACCTCGATCCGAAGAACATCGCGGTGCGCGAGAGCCGCGACTCCGACGTCAACCCGAACTCGACGCCGGTGGCGCTGTTCCTCGACGTGACCGGATCGATGGGCGTCATCGCCGACCAGATCGCCAAGAAGGGGCTCGGTACCACCTTCCAGGAGATCCTGAACCGCAAGCCGATCTCGGACCCCCACATCCTGATCGGCGGCATCGGCGATATCCGCTCCGACCGTTCGCCGCTCCAGGCGACGCAGTTCGAGGCCGGCGTGCCGGAGATCACGAGCCAGATCGAGCGCATCTTTCTCGAGCACGGCGGCGGCAACAACGACCACGAGTCCTACGATCTCGCCTGGTGGTTCGCCGCGATGAAGACGGCGACCGATGCGTTCGAGAAGCGCGGCAAGAAGGGTTATCTGTTCACCATCGGTGACGAGGGGCCGCCCGAGTCGCTGCCGGCGCGGCTGATGCGCGACAAGGTCGGCGACACGCCCCAGGCCGACCTCCCCTCCCGCGAGGCGCTCGAGATGGCCGAGCGCACCTGGGAGGTGTTCCACATCGTCGTCGAGCAGGGCTCGTACTGCCGCCGGCACGGGGCCGAAAATGTCGCCCGCGAATGGGTCGACCTGCTCGGCGAGCGGGTGATCCGGCTCTCCGACATCTCGAAGCTCGGCGAGGTGATCGTCGCGACGATCGAGGTGAACGAGGGCCGCGACAAGGACGCGGTCGCGAAGTCCTACGGCACCGGCACCGACCTCGTCGTCGCCCGCGCGGTGTCGGGCATCACCACCCGCAAGACCGGCGGCGCCACGGGTCTCGTGCGTCTCTGATGAACCTGGGGAGGGCGAGCGCCCTCCCCCACCGATGGATGATGCGATGCCCCGCGGCGGCAACAACAGAATCGATCTCACCGGACAGAGGTTCGGTCGTCTCACTGTTTCATCGTACGCGAGAACTGTGGGCAAAGTTGCCTATTGGATATGCCGCTGCGACTGCGGTAATGATAAGTCAATTGCAGGACATAGCCTACGAGGCGGATACACACTTTCATGTGGCTGCCTGCGAAACGAAACAACCTCTCAAAGAAATATGAAGCATGGAATGACACGTCATCCTATGTACAAAACATGGGCTGATATGATCCACCGCTGCACGAACGATAAAAATGAGTTCTACGCCGACTACGGCGGTCGAGGTATCAAAGTCTATGAGGAATGGACAGGGTCGCCTGAGAATTTTCTAAAGTGGTGTGATGAGCAATCTCCACCGCCCGGATACACTCTGGATCGTCGAGACGTCAACGGAGACTACCATCCGGACAACTGCCATTTCGTCTCCCCGCACGATCAGAACAGGAACATGCGTTCCAACGTGTGGGTCGAGATCAACGGCGAGCGGCTGATCCTGAAAGACGCCGTCGCGAAGTATGGGAAATGCTCGTACGATGTGGCAAAGTATAGAGTTAGAGTAAGGAAGTGGGATCCTGTTCTCGCTATTACCACTCCATCATCAAGGAGGAAGTAATGAAACATGCTATAGCAGTAGTGGGCGCAGGCCTAGGAGACGAGGGCAAGGGCAAGCTCGTCGACTACCATGCCCAGGACGCCGAACTGGTGGTGCGACACAACTCGAGCGCTCAGGCTGGTCACACCGTGGTGACGCCGATCGGCGAGCGCCACGTCTTCAGCCACTTCGGGTCCGGCAGCCTCCAGGGGCTGCCGACCTTCCTGGGCGAAAAGTTCTTCGTCCACCCGATCCTGTTCAACCGGGAGATGCGCGAGCTGCGCAAGCTCTGCACGCCGCGAGTGATCGTCGATCCCGACTGCCACATCATCACGCCGTGGGACATGGAGATGAACCGGGCGCTGGAGGAGGAGCGCGGGCCGCATCGCCACGGATCGGTCGGCATCGGATTCGGCGAGGCGGTCGAGCGCATCGAGTGGCCGCGCACCGGCGAGTTCCACTTCCGGGTCAGCGATATGATGCAAGGCCGCAACCGCTCTCGCCACAGGCTCGACCGGCTCCGGCTCAATTGGCCCTACGCCAGAATGCAGAACGCCGGGCGCATGTTCATGCCGTCGCGGATGGAGAAGTTCTGCCTCAGACCCCAGGTGATGGAGAATTTCCTCGACGACATCGAGGACTTCCTGGCGGTGGTCGAGGTCCGTCCCTGGAACGAGGTCGCCAAGCAGTACGGCCGGGTCGTGTTCGAGGGCGCGCAAGGCCTGCTGCTGAGCCGGCGCAACACCCAGTGTATGCCGCACCTGACGCGCTCCGACACCGGCGTCTCGGACGTGGTCTCGATGCTGGCACGGGTCGGCCACAGCCAGCTCGACGTCACCTACGTGACGCGCACCTACCTGACCCGGCACGGCGCCGGCCCGCTCCCGGGTGAGGCACCCCTCCCCGACTGGGTCAAGGACGACACCAACGTCCCGAACGAGTGGCAGGGGTCCTTGCGCTACGCGCCGTTGGACACGGAGATGACCGCCCGCCACATCCGGCGCGACAGGTGCAACCTCTACATCATGGACAAGATGACCACCACCGTTGCCATCACCTGCGCCGACCAGGTGCAGAGCGGCACCCTGTCGAACCTGACCAGCGATCTGCGCGCCAGGCTGGAGACCAACCGCGTCCTGTTCGGGACCAGCCCCTCGCGCAACGACATCTACAAGGCCTGACCAGGAGGCAATCATGACGCCAAAGAAAGTCCTGATGTTCGCCGGTGCGATCGTCTTTGCCATGATCCTCGATGGCGCCGTCGACATGCTTCTGCAAGCTATCGGGAGAAGTGAGATCTCCGCGGCGTCTGGCGGCGGATATGCGGCTGGCATCCTGATCGGCATCATCTGTGCTAGCGGAATTCTCAACGACGAGACGTCTGCATCGCAGTCGAAAGCCGGTCAATCGCTTGCTCAAGTCCAGAAGGAGACCGACGATGGCCGTCGCTGACCGCAGGATCGAACGCCTGATCTCGCTCGCCGATCAGCATGGGGCGGACACCGACGAGCCCGACCACACGGTCGGCGACCTCCAGGACATGCTGCGGGCGGCCTACGCTATCATGTCGCCCGATCAGAGGGACGTGTTCTGTTCGAGCAGCGCGGTGCGGTCGCTGCTCGACGTGTCGGACGAGACCCTTTGAATCACCTTGGTACGAAGGGGCGCAGCGGGATTCACCTACCCTCCCCTTCGGCCCGCGGTCCAGCCAGGCGAGCCACTCGCGGCTGACCACCCGAACCACGTTGGTGCGTGACAGCTCCCCTGCCCTTCTCGCCGGCCGGTACGTCACCGAGATCAGGCCGTCGCCGGATGCGATCCTGAGCACATTCTGCACGGTTCTGACCGAGCAGCCACAGCGTGTCGCGATCTCGGCGTTCGAGACCTCCGTCACCCTGTGCATTCCGAGGAAGACGAGGACGGCGCGCTGCTTCTCCGTGAAACCAGCCGCGATGTGGTCGGGAAGATCACGCCGGCATGCCAGACGCCGCGAGCGGCCGTCGTCTCGCACCTTCGGGCGGATGCGCCGCGGGTAGACAGGCCCCCTGCCCTTCTCCGGGACATGGGCGCGGATGATGGTTTCGAGACGGGTTCCCGCCTCGAGCGTGACGTCGCCGGCCTCGACGGCTGAGTACAGCCAGGCCAGCGTTTGGGCGCGCGACATCGTTCGGTCCTCATCGGACCGCGGCAGTCACTGGGCAAAGCAGGATCGTTGCTGGAATTGGCGTTCCAGCTTGACTTCCTTTCGGAAGCCGGTAGGCTTGCCCCGTTGGTTGAGCAAAGCCGTTATTCGATCCTAAGGCCCTCGGGAGTTGGCGCTTCCGGGGGCCTTCGCTTGTCTGGGTCCTGCTGCGGTATTCGCTCCTCTCGCTTCCGTCCCGCGACTCAGCTCAGGCCGGTCACGTCGGAACGTTAATGAGGACTCAAGATCGGGCGAGAGTCGAGCGCCTTGGCATGGATGCCGCGATCTTTTGCATTGTCTTGCACCGATTCTCCCGCCCCAGAGTCATTCGGGATGAAGACTCGCGGTATCGGAACCCAATGCCTTTGAATGATTCGCTTCATCGTTGGGCGATCCGCAAGCCGGCGCGTGCGCGCTGAAGGATTTGCGAGGGCGCTGAAGTATCTACGAACGGACGTGACCACGGAACGACGCGGCCACGCGCTCACGCAACGATGTGATCACATAAGGATGTGAGGACGGCGCCACTTGCGCAGCCGCTGATCGGCCCAAGGACGGCCGCATGGCCGTGCTGGGGCACTGACCCGGGCGGGTACGCGATTGCCCGCATACGGGGCTGCTGCCCGCCTTCCTGGCGGGGCTCATGCCTCACGCGAGCCCATGCGGGCGGGGCTGCGGATCTGCGGATTGACGTAAGTACGTAACGCCGTAGGCGATGAGCCCAGCATGGGCCCACCTCCATGGCTACAAACGCAATCGGCTACGGACTGCCCTGCCCGCTTGGCTCCTTCTCGAAGCGCTCAAGCAGCTGGTCCAGTGCGAGCTCAAGGACGTCCTGATGCGTCATCTCGGTCTGGAACGAGTACCGGCGCAGCGCCTGGTACTTCGTCTCGGTCAGCCGCAGCGTGAGCGACTTCGAGCGCGGCTCCGCCTTCACCTTGGTGACCGGCACTGGCGTCGGCACCGGGGCTGGCGCAGGCGCGGGCGGTGGCGCCACCGGCGTGAGCGCCCGCTGCGGGATGCTGTCGGGGCGCCCTCCCCCCTTGGGTGCGAGGATGCTGGAGAGATCGGGTGCTGGCTTGCTCATCGGGTCACGCCGTTGCTGTCGCGCTGCCGTACTTACGGCATTGCGTCACGACGTATTCGAGCACGTCCTGAACCTCCCGGCCAGAGGGAGATGCCGCCTCCTGCTCGTTCACCGTCTGCCCGCTGATCGCCGTCGTCGGGAAGTCGGTGCGGTCGTGGATCACGGTCGGCGCGAGCTTTCCGTGCTGGGCGAGCGCCTGGACGGCCGAGAGCTGAAGCCTGGTCCGGTGCTTGGCCTGGGTCAGGACGAACACGAACGGCGCTCCGGCCGCTTCGATCATGCTCAGCGTGTCGCGCACCGCATCGAGGTCGTCGGGCGACGGGCGCACCGGCACGACGATCATCGTCGCCTTACGCATCACGTCGAGGATCTCGGGATGGACCGACGGCGGCGTGTCGACGAACACGTACTCGATGCCGGCCGCCTCGAGCTGAGCCATTCGCTCTGCGAACTCGGAGATGTCGAAGGCGACGAGCGCCGGCTGCTGGTCCTCGCGCCGGTTCCACCAGGCGGTCAGCGAGCCTTGCGGATCGAGGTCGATGATGACGGTGGGGCCGAGCGTCTTCTGAGCCAGCACCGCGAGCGAGCGGGTGGTGGTCGTTTTGCCCGAGCCGCCTTTCTGACTTGCGACAACAATGATTTCCATCCTCAACCCCTGCCGTACGTACGTCACTACGTCACTACGTCAAAGCGTAGCCCACTGCGTGGCCACGCGCTCAGGCAGCTACCACGCCACCTCCAGCGTTAACAGACCGTAAAGGAGACACACCATGGACCCCGTCATTCTCGTCAGCTTCGCCCTCGCCGTCGCCGGACCGACCCCGAAGCCCAAGGTCGACCTCAACCCGACCCACGTCATCGGCGTGGGGCCGGCAGACTGCATCCCGGAGGCGGTCATCCACTGCTCGATCGTCAAGCTCAGTGATGGCTCGAAGGTGCGGGTGGTCGGATCTCGCGCCGAGGTCTCGCGCCGGCTCCAGGGCTACTCGAGCGCTCCGGTGATGGCCGACTGGTAGGGGAGGGGGCATGAGCAGCGACGACAACACGAGCGACTGGATCATCGTCTATCCGGGTGGTGATCGCTCAAGGCTGGCAGTGGTCGAGATCCTCGATGCCCTCTCGTACGAGAAGGGCGACTACGCCATCGCTTCCCGCCAAGAGTTCCGGGGCGAGGAGGGCGGCCTCTCGGCCGAGCAGCGAGCCTGCGCCTACGCCCGCAAGCTCGCGAAGGAGAACGGGCTCTCCTACGAGGGCTCGAATGGCGACCACGACTACCTGGACTGATAGGGGAGGGGGCTCCACGCCCCCAACCAGAGATTCCGCTTGGCATGGATGCAAATGTCTGGCATTGCTGCCTCACGAAGTTAGCAGGAAAGCTAAAGGGTGAGCAGCGACGCGTGCGTCGAGTGGCGACCCGTTCGTGATTATCCTTACGAGGTGTCATCAGACGGTCGCATCCGGAACCTCAAAGGTCGAGAGCTTAAACCGACAAAGCAAAAGCATGGCATGAAATATCTGATCGTAAGCCTGAGCAAAGGCACGAGGGCGTCAGCCAGACAATTCTACCTTCACATCTTGGTTTGCGAGGCGTTCCACGGTCCTCGTCCGGAAGGGCAGGAGGCTCGCCACCTAAATGGCGATGTCGATGATGCCTCTGAAGGTAACCTGGCCTGGGGAACGAAGCGAGAGAACCAGGCTGACAGAGTTAGACACGGAACAAGCCCTCAAGGCGCAGGGAATGGCAGGGCAAAGTTGAAACCTGCCGACGTCATAACGATCAGGAACAGAGTGAGAGGTGCTGTCGAGGCAAGCGGATACACTCCTCGTGGCCTGATCAGAGACATCGCCGCCGAGTACGGCGTCGGAACGGACGCGATCAGCAGGATCGCAGGAGGTAAAAGATGGACTTCCCTTACTCACTGATCAAGGAGCCTACTCATGAGCTGGCCTGAGATCGTCATTCTTCTTGTGATGCCAGTCATCTCATTGCTGATCTTCGGCTTCGGTTTCCGCGCGACGAAGCGGCGACGCTGACAGCCTTCCTCACTGCGCATCCACGGGGTGCGCAGCATTGAGGGCTGACCCCTCTATCTGGAGAAAATACCATGTCTCGTCGTGCTTTCGCCCTGGCGCTTTCGCTGGGTTCTCTCGCCATGTCCGCTGCTCTCGCCGCCCCGGCTCACGCCGCCGGCATCTCGGTCTGCACCGGCTCGTCCACCGGCAACTACACGGCCGCCGCCAAGGAGATCTTCTCCCGCGTCGCCGGCCGCGTCGGCGAGGTCCGCTTCGTGACCAACGACGAGAACGGCGGCTCGCTCGACAATCTCCGGAAGCTGTCGGCTGGCCAGTGCGACTTTGCGTTCGCACAATCCGACGTCTACGACACCTACCGGTCGGAGAACCCGTCGACACTCAACAGCCTGCCGGTGTATCGCAAAATCTACACGGAGTTCGCTCACATCCTGTGCCCCTCAGCCACCGGCTGGTCGTCGCTCGACGACCTCGCGAAGGCCAAGAAGAATGGCGCACGGGTCCGCCTGATCGTCGGCCCCGATGGATCTGGTTCAGCCGAGACCTGGCGCACGATCCGCCGTGCCGACCCGGCAGGTCTCGACGGCATCGAGCGGGTCGCTGATCCGGTCAACATCGAGGCTGTCTCGACGATCAAGGACCGCAAAGACACATGTATGTTGTGGGTGTCGGGTCTGAACTCGCCCAACATGGAACTCGCCAACCGCCGCTCGGTCAACACCCGGGATGGGAAGCCTGCCTTCCGCCTGATCAGCATCGACGACAAGCGGATCTACGCGCTGAAGGATCCGAACGGGGAGCCGATCTACACCGCCGAGACGATCGAGTCGAAGGCGAAGAACGGACGCCCCGGTATCTATAACAACCTCCTCGCCGACACCGGCTGGCTCTCGACCAACAAGGCGGTCGAGGTCCCGACCGTCGAGGCGCTGCTGGTGACCCGCCAGGACCTCAAGCAGAAGATGCCGCGCGACGTCTCGACCTCGCTCGACCAGGCGGTCGAGGACGCCTCGAGCACCATCTGGGCGACGATGTCCCCGGGCGCCGCCAACAAGTGAGCCAGCACGGGGGCCGGCACGGGCTGACCCCCTGACGCAATGACGTACTGACGTAGTGAGGCAAACATGTCGTTCCGCAGTCTCGCAACCGCTGCCGTATCCATGGCCACAGCCAAGGCAGTACAAACGCCCGCCAGCACGAACGGGCTGCCGCCGTTGCAGCTCGGCGTACGGGCTCGCGACATTACGACCGGGCTGACTGGCCTGCTGACCATGCGGGCGCTCACCCTCGACGGCGTGGTCCAGTACACCATCCAGCCAATGGGCGACGGCGAGAAGATCCCGGAAGGGTGGACCATCGACGAGCACTCCCTCGAGGTCGTCGACGCCGGCATCATCGCCAAGGTCACGCCGGAGGCCACGAACGTCAGCGTTCGGCTCGGCCAGGAGGTGACCGACAAGATCAGCGGCGTCGTCGGCATCACGACGCGGCGCGTCACCTACATCAACGGCTGCGTCCATTTCGCGGTGCAGCCGAAGGTCGACAAGGACGGCAAGATGCCCGAGGCGATCTATCTCGATCATGGCCGGCTCGTCGCCTCGCACCAGGCGGTCGAGGCCAAGCCGCCGTCCACCACTCGGCCGCCGGGCGGCCCGAGCACCCTCGCCTCATCGATGCGGATGGGATGATGAAGGAGCGCATCCTGACGCAAGAGGAACTTCGGCAGGCCTATCCCACCGTGATGAAGGTGGCCGAAGTTCTCTACAACGTCGACAACGTCTATTACGGCTTCAAGATCCCGTTCAACGAGATCAGCCACATCCGGCTTGAGATGTATATGCGCCGCGCGCGTGCTGCAATCGACGCCACACTCGAGGCTTGAACCAGGTGCAGGGGACAACCCCTGCATCTCATTGAGGCCTTGGACTGCCTCTTCTGCTCTCTTCGTCTAGTCGGGTCAGGACGCCGGTCCACGTCCCTCGTTGTTACCTCTCCTACGGCCTACGTCGCTGTAGTCGTGGCCAACGGGCAAGTGGAATCAACCGGAAACGCAGGTTCGAGTCCTGCAGAGAGCGCCACCCTCAATCTGGAGGTCGTGATGAAAGAGAAACAGCTCGTCGAACTGGTGATCCTTGGACTGATCGTCCTGGTGATCCTCTATGCCTTCCTGGTCCAGCAGCGCCGGGAGGAGCGCGCCCGCCGCGAACGCCGTTCGGCGCGCCTGCGGATTGGCACAAATGCAAATTTGGCCTTGACCCCCGAGGCCTGACGGCTAGAACGACCTCGCCATCTGGAATTCCTGCCAACGCCGCGCGCCTCGCCGCAGAGCGCCGCCGTGCCTTTTCGTGAAAGTGAGACCATCATGTCCGCCATCGTGACCGCCCTCAAGACCGACGCCGCCAAGCCCGAGAAGATCTCGCTCAAGACGATCACCGAGCCGGTCGTGCTCCTGATCCAGAAGTTCGACACCTTCCAGCATATCACCATCGACGGCGTGCATCACATCGACTGGCGCGAACCGGAGAGCGACACGCTGCGCGATTCGATCCTCCACATCCTGCGCCAGATGATCGGCAGCGGGCGGACGAACGCGGTCTCGAACATCTTCCCGGTCGAGGCGCTGTCGAAGGAGTCGTTCCGGCTCAAGGCGAAGTACCTCTCCGATTACCTGTGCGAGGAGACCCTCGACGAGGTCGAGTACCCCGACGCCGTGGCGTTCTTCAACCTGCTCGAGGCCGAGCAGAAGGAGATGATGGCGGCCTACGAGCGCCGTCTCGCCACCGGCGTGCTCGAGTTCGACGACTTCCCGCTGCACTTCCGGCCCGGCCACGAAGTGATCTCGACCCGCGGCGACATGATCGGCGGCATCATCGTCAGCGTCGACATGTACTCCGGCTTCTTCGAGGGCACCGGCTGGGCGGTCAAGATCAAGGTCATCCACGCCCTGGCCGGCGAGCCGCAGGAGAGCGAGCTGACGGTCAAGATCAAGGGCTGGGGCGGCGTCAAGCCGATCGGCGAGATCCCGGTGGTCAAGGCCGAGGGCGAGCTGCGCGACCGACTGCAGGCCCGCGGCAAGATCCTCGCCCGGGTGGCGTCGGGCGCCCACTACATGCGCTACACCGGCGAGATGACCCAGACGTCCTGGTCGGGCACGTCCTCGTTCCGGGCCGACGGCCGGATCATGGTCGACGCCCGCTCGTGCATGCGGATCGACGGCGACCGCTACCGCAACGAGACCCACTACCTCGGGCTCAAGATCGACAACAACAGCCCGCGCAACGGCGGCGACGGCTCGAAGCGGTCGGCGATGGAGTCGATCGCCGAGGCCGACATGTGGCGCACCTACCCGGTCGTCGTCGGGTTCTCGTTCCGCACCAAGAAGTGGGGTTCGTTCCGGGTCGAGAACATCTCGGAGATCCAATGGCGCGACAACGCCTTCGACCAGCTGGTGATGGACAGCAACGAGAAGGGCATCATCCGCTCGCTCGTTGCGACGAAGGGCGACGGCTTCCAGGACATCGTCGAGGAGAAGGGCGGCGGCACGATCTTCCTCCTGGAGGGCAAGCCGGGCCTCGGCAAGACGCTGACGGCCGAGACCGTGGCCGAGCTGACGCGCCAGCCGCTCTACTCGATCTCGGTCGGCGAGCTCGGCACCAACCCGACCCAGCTCGAGAAGACGCTGCGCGAGATCCTCGACATCGCGTCGATCTGGAACGCGGTGCTGCTGCTCGACGAGGCCGACATCTTCCTCGAGGCGCGCGACACCAAGGACGTCGTGCGCAACGCGATGGTCGGCGTGTTCTTGCGCCTCGTCGAGTACCACCAGGGCATCCTGTTCCTGACCACCAACCGGGCGGCCAACATCGACACCGCGTTCCTCTCGCGCATCTCGATCCCGCTGTCGTTCCCGGATGCTGACCAGGCCAAGCTGCTCAAGATCTGGGAGAACCTGATCGAGGCCGCCGGCATCAAGAGCGACATCTCCGACATGGAGATCCTCGAGTTGTCGCAGCACAAGATCAACGGGCGCCAGATCAAGAATGCGCTCAAGATCGGCCAGACCCTGGCGCGGGCCGAGAACCGCCCGGTGACCGCCGCCGACATCCGCCGTCCGCTGGAGATGTCGGAGAAGTTCCACCAGCGGGTGCGGGGTAACCCGGTCTCCCGCCTGTGGCGCCGCCTCGCCGCCTGATCGGCCGCCGGCCTGACATACAGCCCCGCCCGGGAAGATCTGGGCGGGGCTTTCCCTCCTTTTTGCTCAGAGAAGGAACGCCATCATGGCAGTACGCATCTGGACCAAGGCCGCGACCAGGCAGGTCAGAACATCGCGCATCGAGCGCGAGCACAGTTACCCCAAGGTGGTCGGCGAGCGCCGTGCCTACCTCAACGAGCACGGCGACCTCGTCATCGACCACAACAACAACGACAACGGCCGGGTGGTGATCGCCAAGGAGCAGGCCCGCGCCTTCGTGGACGCGCTTCACCTCATCTGTCACGCCTGCCCCGACATGGCCGAGGCCGAGATCCCGCAGATCGTCGGGTAGGGGAGGGCGCCCGTGATCGAGGTCATCATCGCCATCGTGGTGGTCATCGCCATCGTCGGTGCCGCCAGCGTATCCGGAGACCGGTGATGCCGCTGATCATCCAGGAGTTCATCCGGCGCCAGGACCTGCGCGACAATCCCGACTGGCTCTACGTGTTCGGCGACAACCTCGCCGGCAACGGCTCGGGCGGCCAGGCGCGGCAGATGCGCAACGAGCCCAACGCCGTCGGGATCGTCACCAAGCGCTATCCGGCCACGGATGACGGCGCCTACCTCACGGACGCCGACGAGGACCTGGTCAGGGCTCTCCTGATCCCGGTGCTCGAGCGGCTGTGCCGGCACCTGGCTCTCGGCGGCACCGTGGTGTGGCCCAAGGCCGGCGTCGGAACCGGGCTCGCGGAGGTCTCGACCCGCGCGCCCCGCATCGCTCAGGTGCTGGAGGCTTTCGCTGAGCAGCTGGCATCGTTCGCCACCCATGCGGTCGAGATCGAACCGCGCTGAGACAAGAGGATCACCATGCCGTTCTGTTCATACTGCCAACAAGAAGAGAGGCGGGCCTGCGCGCCCAACAACACCACCGAGCGCTGTGGCATCTTCGAGGGCGGCGTTCTGTTCTATCGCCGCTACTCGGTCGCCTCCCAGACCTGGGAGGATCGCTCGAGCTACTTCGACTCGGTTGCCGACTTCAACCGGGCGCTGGAGCGCTGGACCCGCCAGTACGAGGGCTCCTACGTCTTCGTCGCCAACGAGGTCGCCAACCGCTTCGGCGCCGAGCACCACCTGCTGGCGCAGGGCAAGCTGCCGCTCGCTCAGCCTCCCATCCGGGCCTGAACCCGGCGCTCCTGCAGATCCGCGACCCGGGTCAGCAGGGCGTCGTGGGTGAAGGTCGGGATCTTCAGGTTGTCACCCGCGACCTGGAACAGCGGCAGCACGAAGTCGCTCGTCACGTCGAACCAGCGGTCGCGAAGCCCCCGGTTCGACAGGTGCATCAGGCGCCGCATCTCGTCGACCAGGCGCTTGGCCAGCGCCTTGTCCGGCGCCCATGTGATTTCGTGCAAAACAAGGTCGCCCCAGAAGCCCTCGGCGTAGCTCTCGAAGCGCGACACCGGCCGCTGGGTCCACCCGAACATCACCGGCCGGCCGGCTGACGGACCGACCGCGTAGACGCAGGCCACGTCGAGCGCCTTGTAGGCGTCCCAGGCGCCCTTTCCGGTAAACCACGGAAGATCAACGGCTTTTGGTGTGTCAAGCATGATCTTTTGCATAAATGCAAAAGTGATCGCTGTCAAACCACTTGCCATGAATGCAAAACTCCGGCACATCCGGCGCATCGACGCCGCGCCAGACGCGCCGGTTGGCATTTATGCACATCCCGCAAACCCCAGGAGAGCACAATGTCTTTCTCCATCGGTGACCGTGTGCGCGTGACGAACCCCTTCGGGTATCTGCGCGTCGGCATGATCGGCATCATCCGCGGCCACTACGACGACTCGGTCTTCATCGACTTCGCCGACGACGTGTCCGACAGGCGCTTCACCCTCGGCCACGACGGCGACGGCCACGGTCCGGGCGGCGGCCCGATCCTCCCGCGCGGCGCGAACACCGGCTACTGGATCAACACCGTTTACGTCGAGCTCTACGAGAGAGAACCGACCGGGGCGCCCAAGCCATTCTACCTCGTCGAGATCGTCGGCGGCGAGATCGTCGAGATCGCCAATGAGGAGTTCGACGACGGCGCCAAAGCCGCGGCGCGGGCCTCCGAGCTGACCAAGGCCCGCGGCCACAAGGTCCAGGCCCGTCGGCGCAAGCTCAACGACAACTGGCACGCTGTCGAGGCCGAGCGCCTGGCCTCCGGCAGCGTGATCCGTCTCGACGTCGAGCGTCTCGGCCTGCCGGTGATCGCCGAGCACTACGCCTTCATCGACGGGGATTCCCGGGTCTCGTACGTGCCGAGCGAGGAGTACGGCGCGGTCGGCCGGCGCACCACCGTGGCGATCGGCTCCTACCTTCAGCGCTTCTACGACGCGCTGACGAAGGTCGAGGTCGAGGTCTTCGCGGCCAAACTCCGCTACCACGGCAAGCTCAAGACCACGAGCGACCCGAAGGAAGCGGTGCGGATCTACCGCGAAGGCCCGGATTCGTGCATGACCGGGTCGTTCACCGGCCTGCCGTTCCACCCCGTCTCCACCTACTTCGGCGGCGACCTGGCGCTTGCCTACCTCGAGGATAACGGCGCGATCATCGCCCGCTGCCTGATCTGGCCCGATCGCAAGCTCTACAGCCGGGCCTACGGCGACATCGCCAAGATCAAGACGATCCTGCGCGAGGAAGGCTACACGCAGGGCGATTTTGAGGGTGCCCGGATGAATCGGGTGCCCTACACCCTGGACGGCCGGAACTACTTCGTCCTGCCGTTCGTCGACCGGGCCGACTCCTATGCCGGCTCGCCGGGTTCACTGTGCGTCGTCGACCAGGGCGACCACTTCACGATCACCACCGACTTCGAGGGCTACTTCTGCAACCAGACCTGCGGTGTCGTCTCCGAGCGCTCGAAGATCGCGAGCGGACGGTCGGACCCGCACCAGAACTCGGACTGCCAACGCTGCGAGGACGAGTACGGCCTCGGCGAGCTCGAGACCGTCGTGGTCTCGATCTCGGGCGCGACCGAGCTGTGGTGCTCCGAGTGCCAGGGCGAGCACACCTACCTGTGCGGCGGGACCGGGGCTTGGGTCTGCGATGAGATCCCCCACGGGGTCACCAGCAGCGGTGGGATGATCTCGGCCCACCACGTCGCCGATGTTGGCGGGTTCATCTGCGCCAAGACCCGCAAGGCGATCTTCGACGAGGCGCCGGTGGTGATGGCCAACGGCGCCACCTGGTCGAACGAGGCCTTCCTGCGCGAGGGCTTCGTCTGTGCCGGCAACGGTCGGAAATATCGCCTGTCCGACTCCGAGCGCATCTCCGGCAAGCTCTACAGCCGGGACTACCTCAAGCGCTTCCCGCGGCCGAAGGACGACGCGCCCCCGGCCGCCAACGACCTCGCGCGTGAGCCGGTGCGCCTGCGGGCTTAAACCCGCGGCGTTCCGCGCCCATGCACGTCCACGCTTTTGCACAAATGCAAAGGAGAATCTTGCATGCCTGGTAATTCTGGGTTCATCACCGGCGAACAGGTGCGGGTCATCCGCTCTCCGGTAGACGGCGGTCGTGGCGGGCCGCCGGTCGGGACCATCGGCACCGTCCTGGGTTCCGGCACGTCGCGCGTCCGCGTGCGCTGGCCGAACCCTAACCACCAGAACTGGACCTCGCTCTGCGACCGGATGGAGCTCGTGGTCACCGAGGGCGAGCAGCCGCTGCCCTACGACGAGCCGGTCTTCGAGGGCACCCGGGTGCGCGTCGTGCGCTTCCCGGCCGACGGCGACTCGGGCGGACCTCCGGTCGGTTCGGTCGGCACCGTCGCCTACGACGGCATCGGCTCGATCTCGGTGCTGTTCGACGACTGGTCGTACGACGGCAGCGGCGACATGAGCGAGCGCCGCTGGAGCTGCGCGGCCGACCGGCTCGCTCCCGACGAGCTGCCGACCTTCTACCTGGTGATCATCCGGGACAAGAAGGTCGAGCGGCTCGGCAACTACACCTTCGGCAACGGCAAGGCCGCGGGCGAGTTCGCGCAGCGTCTCTCGCGCGAGCTCGGCACCAAGGTGCAGCCGCGCCGCATCGCCGCCGACGTCGATTCCGACACCTGGCGGGATCGGGAGCGCGAGCGGATGGGCAATGGCGAATACATCGCCATGCCGGCCGAGTGGGACCTCGAGGCGATCAAGGACCACTTCCTGCACCCCTCCAAGGACGACCCGACGAAGCTCGCCTTCATCGAGTCGCCGGAGAAGGGCGTGCTCGATCGCCAGACCCGGGTGACGCCGGGGCGCTACCTCGAGCGCTTCTACCCCCACCTCTCGCAGACGGAGCGCAACCGCTACATCGCGATGATCGACAAGCCCGACGGCCTGCACTTCGCCGTCACGGCCGACGAGATCATCGCGACCTACACCCGCGGCCCGTCGTCGTGCATGTCGCACCCGACGGAGAAATTCCAGTCGCGTCCCGTGCATCCGGTCAAGCCCTACGCCGGTGGCGACCTCCAGGTCGCCTATCTCAAGCGTGACGGCGCGATCACCGCACGCGCCCTGGTCTGGCCCGAGCGCAAGCTCTACGGTCGGGTCTACGGCGACATCGCCCGCATCGAGCGGGCGCTGGGGGATGCCGGCTACAAGCACGGTCCGCTCGTCGGCGCCAGGCTCACCAAGATCTGGAACTCGGATTACGAGCGCTACATCGCGCCCTACGTCGACTTCCAGAAGTGCCTGCACGATCCAGACCCCTCGACCCGGGACGGCTTCCTCGTCATCCCGGAGGAGGGCAAGGGCGAGCTCTCGGCAAGACATACGGATGGGTTCGCCCACCCGGCGACGCTCTGCCCGAAGCTCGGCACCTACTCGATCGGGCAGTTCTACCCCGTCCACGTCGCCGAGGGCCGGGTCGAGCAGTGGTCGGAGGAGGCGACCTCGCGCTTTGCCACGCGGGTCTACGACGAGAACGGCGACCGCGAGAACTTCTATCCGCGCGAGCGGGTGGTCGAGCTCGAGGATTTCGGTCCGGTCCTCCTGGACGACGTCGAGAAGTTCGCGATCAAGTCTGACCTCACCAACAAGTGGGTCTACAAGAACGCGACGATCGTCCTGGTCGACGGGCGCAAGTGTTCCTCGCGCGAGTTCCGGGCTCATCGCGGTATCATCTGCCGCGGCAACGCGACCTGCCTGTTGCCGGAGCACGGCTATACGCTCGCCGGCAACGGCTACACCTACTCGCACGCCTATCTCGACGAGATGGCAGCGAAGCTGAGCATCACCCGCGACGAGCTGCTCGAGCAGAAGTTCGGCGGCGCGCGGCGGGTGCGCGAGGCCAGGCCCACCCCGGAAGAGATCGCGGCCGAGAACGCCAAGATCATCGCCGCCCTCGAGGCTGAGGACGAGGGTGATTATTTCGACGAGGTCGACAATGACCTCGGAGAAAACGAGCTCGACGCCGCCTGATGGCGCAAGTCGAGGACTGATCAACAATCACGGGCAGGCGGTCTTCGCCTGCCCCCTTCTCCTTCTCGATTAACGGGAACACCTGACCCATGCCCATGATCCAGCACGCCGTGAGCGAAGACTTGAACCAGACCGATGACACCCGGGTCGAGGACCTGGTCGGTACCGACATTGCCGGCGATGCGGCAGCCATCGAGCAGGCGACCGAGCAGTCGGTCGAGGAGAGCCGCGCTGCGGCCCCTGCCACGACCGGCGCGTCGGCCGGCAATGCCAACCTGCTCCTCGACGACGAGGAGGACCGCTTCTACGACGCCCAGTACGGCGCCGGCTATTCGGCCGGGTACTCGTCGCGCGCAAGCCGGTACTCGATCCAGGCCAAGGACATCAAGCCGGCAGAGGTGCCCGAGAACGTCTCCGTTCCCTACGTCATGGCGAGCGGATCGGGCGCCAAGTACGATCCGGAGAAGTTCAACGCGGTGGCCTGGCAGGACGTGCCCGGCTTCCAGAAGTTCTTCGACATGATCTCGACGATGCGCCCGATGGGCACGGAGATCGAGCGCGGCTTCGTCGAGAAGTACATCCTGTCGATCGAGGGCATGCAGCAGGACGACAAGGGCAACTGCTACATCTGCATCGGCGATCCCAACCCGAAGGTGATGTGGTCCTGCCACACCGACACCGTGCATTCGATCGAGGGCACGCAGCGTCTCGAGATCACCTTCGATCACTTCCTGCGGCTGCCGGACGACACCCGGGCCTCGTGCCTGGGCGCCGACGACACCGCCGGCTGCTTCCTCATGCTCGAGATGATCGAGGCCCAGATCCCCGGCCTCTACGTCTTCCACTGGGGCGAGGAAATGGGACGGATCGGATCGGAGTGGCTTGCCCGCACCAACCCCGGCTTCGTGAAGGGAATCCAGGCCTGCATCGCCTTCGACCGCAAGGGCTTCTACGACGTCATCACCCACCAGTGCGGCGAGCGCTGCTGCTCGCAGGCCTTCGTCGACTCGATCGTCGGCATGCTGCCGGAGGGCTACAAAGCCGATCCGACCGGGTCCTTCACCGACTCGTACTCGTATCGCGACCTGATCCCGGAATGCACCAACCTGTCGGTCGGGTACTTCAACGCCCATTCCCGCACCGAGTGCATCAACCTCTACGCGCTGTTCCTGCTGCGCGAAGCCCTGGTGAAGTTCGACGTCGAGAAGCTCGTGATCGCAAGGGACCCGAGTGCCCGCCCTTTCGACGGGCGTCACGCTGGCAGGAGCTGGGGAACCTCCGGGGGCTCACGCGGCGGGAGCGCAAGAAGCGGTTACGCGCACTTCGATCTGATGGACGAATATGAGGAGCGGGGAGACGACCACGACGGCTCGTGGACGTCTCCCAGGAACCGGCGCAGTCGCCGCTCCACCACCACCCGGGTCGAGGACCTGTTTCCGCCCAACCTCGACGCCGAGGCGCCCGAGACGATGGCCGAGATCTTCGAGATCGTCGGCGAGGAGGCGGCCGAGGTCCTGCGCGAGTATTACGGCCTCGAGCCGGCCGACCTCTGGGACATGATCGTCCAGCGCCGCCTGCAATGAGCCATGCGTGAGGGGAGGGGGTACGCCCCCTCCCTTGCATGAAATCCAAATTCTGACACTACCTGCGATTTCCCCCTTGCCTTTCCCTTGGCACGAATGCAAAAGAGCAGCGCCGGAAGGGCAAGACGAACTCACCCCGCAGAAACACTGATCGCACAGGGCGCCCCACCGCGGGGTGACGTACCGCGCCCTTTGCACAAAAGCCAACATAGGATCGAATCATGGCTCTCGATACCAGCAAGCCCGTGTACCTCGACGGCACCGCCACCCCGGTGCGCCTGCTCGCCACCGACCTGCGCGGTGACTTCCCGATCCTGGCCTCGATCGACGAGGACGGCACCGACGTGCTGGTCCGCTTCGACGCCGACGGCGACAGCGAGGGCGGCGACTACACCCTCTCGAACAAGAAGCCGGCCGTGCAGGTCGTGCGCGAGGGCGAGGTGCAGCTGCCCGTCGGCGCCCGCCCGGTCGTCGGCACCCGCTCGCGCCGTCGCGACGGCGGCGTCGTCGAGAAGGTGCGCCGGCACGACACCAAGTCCTACCTGGTGCGCCCGAATGGCGGCGGCGCCCCGTACTGGGCGCTCAACCGCAAGATCTACTTCACCGGCGCCACCGTCTGATCAGCCGGTAGAGCAATCAAGACAGCTTAGGCAAAGACGACAGGGGGCGCTACGGCGCCCCTTTTCACAAGCACGTCCGGACTATCCCTCCCGACATCTTTTCGTCCTTCCCTTCCCGACTGGAGATCATCCATGTCCTCGTTCTACATCGTCGCCCTCATCCACGATCACGACAAGCCCCGTAAGGATGACGGCACCTACCATCTCAAGGAACACCCGCTCAACGATTACGGGCCCTACGACACCGGCAAGGAGGCCGCGGCTGCCGCCAAGCGCGCCTCGACCGATGCCGGCTACAAGTGCCAGCCGCGCCGCTTCGCGGAAGCCGGTGACGCCTGGATCGAACGTGAGAAGGCGCTGGCGACTAAGGGCATCTATGGCACCTCGAAGCTGCCGAAAGACTGGCCGCTCACCCCGATCGAGAATCACTTCGCGGTCATCCAGAACAAGATGATCTCGTACTTCCCCGACGCGGCGGCCGGCGTTCTCAACAAGCGCGTCACCACCAAGGTCGGGCGCTACCTCGAGCAGTTCTATCCCCACCTGGGTGATGCCGAGAAGCGCCAGCTCACCGCGCTGATCGACCCGCCCGAGGAGGTTCTGTTCGCCACCACGGCCGAAGAGATCGTCAAGATCTACACCAACGGCCCGGATTCCTGCATGGCCAAGACCTCGCAGTCGAAGTGGGGCACCGACAGTCACCCGGCCGAGTTCTATGCCGCCGGCGATCTTGCCGTGGCCTACCTCAAGAAGGGCAAGGAGCGGGCATCCGCCCGTGCCGTGTGCTGGCCGGAGAAGAAGCAGTTCGGCCGGCTCTACGGCGACGTCGAACGTCTGAGGACCGAACTCTTGAAGCTCGGCTACCGCCACGTCGATGTGTTCGTCGGCGCCAAGGTCAATCCGATCCCGCACCCGAAGTACCGCAGTACGCCCGACCGCGACGAATTCTTCATGACGCCGTACTTCGACAACGTCCAGACCACGATGCAGACCGAGGACGGCACCTGGGTCACGACGACCCACAGTGAGGCCGAGAAGAGCAAGCACCGCAACACCTGGTTCGTGGGCTCGGGCGACACGGTCGCGATAGCGCGACGCAGGCGCTACTGCGAGCGGATGCAGAGCCTGCAGCAGGGCCCGTTCCTCCATGTCCACGGCATCGAGAAGGAGTGGTCGCAGTACGCGGTCAACCACTACGCCTTCCTCTGTCAGGGATCGAACACGCTGTGGCCGAAGGACCGCAAGTACCAGGTCGAGCTCGAGAACGGCGTGATGTGGTCGGTTCGCCACTTCGAGCAGCACGGCTTCACCTGCGCGGCGACCGGCGTCCGACGGCCGATCGACCAGGCGGTGACCCTCCAGGATGGCCGCAAGGTCACCCGCGAGTACGCGCGTAAGCTCGAGCGGATGGCGGCCCAGTCCGGCGCCTATGCCGACGTGGTCGCCGCCCAGCGGGCGAGGGAGGCGCGGGCGATCTCGAACATCGTCGTGCCCCAGGCCGAGGCCCCCACGGCTGAAGTCGAGAAGCCCAAGCGCACCCGTCGCTCGCCCGTCTTCGCCGACGTGCCGACCCATCCCGGGCCGGCGATCTCGACGAGCAGCCTGTCGCGCCGCCGCCCGGCCACCTCGACCGGCGCCGTGACCTTCAGCGGCGTCACCATCGGCCTCTGACCAGAGCCCGACCTGCCAACCCCTGGGGGCTTCGATCCTGAAGCCCCCGGCCTTCTCGTATGGAGATTTTCCCATGCACACCCCCACCACTCCCTCGACCGAATCCGATCCGTCCTACTCCCCCGACGTCACGCTCCTGATGGAGATGCTGCGCTACAAGCGGCCGAAGGGCTCGATCACCGAGCACGACTTCATCCTGAAGTACCTCGCGCCGCTCGGCGTCTACGTCGACAAGTCCGGTAACGTGATGAAGCGCGTCGGCAAGGACCCGCGCGTCCTGTGGTCGAGCCACACCGACACCGTGCATCGCACCGACGGCTTCCAGCGCATCGTCTACGACAAGGGCATCATCCGCCTGCACAAGAAGGCGAGCTCGTCCTGCCTCGGCGCCGACTGCACCGCGGGCGTGTGGATGATGATGGAGATGGTCAAGGCGCGTGTTCCCGGCCTCTATGTCTGGCACTACGGCGAGGAGAACGGCTGCATCGGCTCGCGCGCCATCGCCGAGAAGTGGCCGGCGCTGCTCGAGGGTATCGACATCGCTGTCGCCTTCGACCGGCGCGGCAAGACCTCGGTGATCACCCACATGGGCAACGAGCGCACCTGCTCGGAGGCCTTCGCCACCTCGCTGATGGCCCAGCTGCCGACGGGCTTCAAGGCCGACGACACCGGCCGCTCGACCGACACCAAGCAGTACATCAAGCTCGTGTCGGAATGCACCAACATCTCGGTCGGGTTCGATGCCGAGCACACTTCGCGCGAGAGCCTCGACGTCGACCACCTGCTCACCTTGCGCGACGCAATGGTGAAGATCCAGGTCGCCGACCTGGTGGTGGTGCGCGACAAGACGAAGACCGAGTACAAGAAGTACGAGCCCGTCGGGTACGGTGGCGGCTACGCTGGCTGGAAGGCGGGTGCTGCGCGCCAAGCTGCCGGTGCGTACGAGGACTACGTCGAGAGGGCCTACGGTGACGACGACTCGAAGCTGCCGACGAATCCGCGCGCCTGCATCTCGATGTTCCAGCTTCTCTTCACCTTCCCCGAGACCGCGGCGCGGGTGCTGATCAACAGCCTCGGCGTCTCGCTCGAAGAGATGAAGACGATGGTGGCCAAGGAGATGGGCTACGCGCCGAGGTCCGGTCTCGAGGGGGTGAAGAAGCCTTCCGTCGGACCGGCCGGCACGAAACCGGTGGCGCCAACCACTCCGGTCACCCAGCCGGCCTCGGTCACGGCGGTCCGCACCGGGGGTGCGACCGCGAGCACCAACGTCACGGGCCTCAACCCGAAGCCGGCGGGCACGCCTCCGGCCGGGGCGACCGCTGTCGGCAAGCCGGTTCATCCGACCTTGCCGCGTGCGGAAGCGACGCGCGCTCTCGTCACCGGCAAGCCGCCGGCTGTCCCCGCCGCCGGGTTTCGATCACCCGGGTCCGGGAAAGACCTCGCGCCCCGGCATATCCCCAGCGTCCAAGCCCCGAATCCGGGTCAGGGCAGCAACGTCATCCCCCTCCTCGCACCAGGCAGCCAGGCCGGCAAAGCCCCGGCCGCGCTGAAGGCGCCGCTCGAGCCGATCACCCCGGCCCTGTCCTCGCTCGTCGAGGGCATCCGGGCGGCCGAGAAGGAGGCGGAGGATGCCGCTCTCGCGGATCTTGCCGAGGACCTGATCAAAGCCCGTCAGGCATGAGGTGGCGCCATGAGGGAAGACGAGCTCGTGCCCTATGCCAGTGAGGTGCTGGGATTCCCCGTCGAGATGGGGATGCCGGTCAGGATCGACGTGTCCTGTACCGGCCACGACGCCGTGGGACGCAGCCGGCTCGCTCCGCGCGGGTCGGTCGGGTTCCTCGACGCCATCTGCCTTCGGCCCGGCAATGCCGGCCTGACGGTGCTTCTCTCGATCGAAGTGGACGACGCGATCATCGTCGCCCGCTTCGACGAGGAGGATACCGAGCCGCAGTTCCTGTTCGGGCCGATCAAGCCCGATCAGGAACCTGTTCCGGTCCCCGCGCCGGAGTCCGCAACCGCCACGACCCCGGGAAAAACCGGGATTGAAGCGGCCCAGAAGGCGGCGTAGTCGGCGGAAACTTTGCACAAATGCCACGTCGTCAACGGTTCCTTGCATTGATCGAAATTTTGCGTTTCCCAATGCAACTGTCTTGGTCTATCGGGGAGCCGTCTGACGACCCGGCACAGCCGTGATGGGGGATACCGTGTTCCCCTGGACGGTGGGTGTCGAAGAAACGGCGCACGACCGTGCGGTGCCGTGGACGACGCGCTTTTCGCCTGCCTGGTGGTGCAGGACGGGCGCGCCGAAGCCGGCTCCGACACAGGTTGGCAAAGGTATTCACCCGAAACCGCAGCCAATCGAGCGTGGCAAGCCTCAGTCTTGTCCGGCTCTCGTCCTTGTCGTTCGCCGCGACAAGAAGGAAAGCATGGAGAATCAATGCAGGGATTCGTATTCTATAACGGACCCTCCGTTCTCGATGGATCGCCTATCGTCGGGATCGTCACGGGTCTGATCCACCCCTCACCCAACCAGAAGACGGGCCCGATGGCCCAGGTCTACTTCCTCGTCGCGGACGTTCCCCCATTCCAGGCGGCCCACCAGGGTCGGGATCAGGCGGTCTGCGGCGGGTGTGCCCTTCGCGGTCGACTGGTCGAGAGCCAGCCCGGCCGCACCAAGGTGGTCGAGCGGCAGTGCTACGTGTTCCTGCCGCACGGCCCGCGCCGGGTCTACGATTCCTGGCGCGAGGGCAAGTACCCCGAGATCTCGCCAGTCGAGGGTGGGCGCCTGCTCACCCGCCGGCTGGTGCGCCTCGGAGCCTACGGCGATCCGGCCTGCGTGCCCTTCGAGGTGCTGAAAGGTCTGCTCGCCAAGGCGGGCGACGTCACCGGCTACACGCACCAATGGCAACGCTTTCCGGAGCTGAAGCGCTGGTGCATGGCGAGCTGCGACACCCCGGAGGAGCGCGACAGCGCCCACGCCCTGGGGTTCCGCACGTTCCGCATCCGTCGGCGCGACGAGCCCGTGCTCGCGGGGGAGGGGATCTGCCCCGGCTCCCACGAGATGAACCACACCCTCCGCTGCAGCGAGTGCATGCTGTGCGGAGGCGAATCCACCGGGGCCAAGGGCGACGTCACGATCATCGCCCACGGCAACGGGTCCACGTACTTCCATCGCAAAGCGCCAGCGATCCTGGACGCCTAGAACTCGAGAAAGGAGATCGTCATCATGGACTCCCCCAGCGCCGGCGCGGGCCAGGCGCCAAAACGCATCGACACGGACAAGCTTCGCGTCGTCCTCGTCCAGCGGTTCCCCCGCACCTTCGCGCCCCGCCACGCGCGCAAGGTCCCGCTGAAGATCGGCATCAACCGCGACCTGCGGCTCGCCTGCCCGGATATGACGCGGCGCGAGATCGCTCTCGCACTGCGCTCCTATACCGGGGGCCCGACCTATATCTCGAGCCTGATCGAGGGTGCGGGTCGGGTCGATCTCGAGGGCAACGTCGTGGAGTACGTCACCCACGACCACGCCCATCACGCCAAGGGCCGGCTCAAGGCCGTGCTCAAGCGGCGCGACGAGAACCGCCGCAAGCGGGCCGAGGCGATACTGGCCCACGCCCACAAGCCAGAGGATCTTGCCGCGTGAGCGACAGTCCCCTGCTCGAGGTGATGTACTTCCCCCCGTCAAAGAGGGCCTGGGTCCGGGTCTCCCGTCCGCTCACGCGGCGGGAGGTCGCCCGGCGTGCCGAGGCCCTGTGGCGGACAGGTCATTACCTGCGCACCTACGCCATCCCCCGCACCATCCCGGCCGAGCCGGGCATCGTGGTGCCGCTACGGAGATAATCCATGCTCAGCCTGCCAGAACCGGAGCCCGGCCAGGTGCTCCCGGTCGACCCCACCTTCGTCGGCGTTCGCGAAATCGAGGCGCGCGTCCACAAGGCCTACCTCGACGCCCTCGGCAAGACCTTCCGGTTCCCGAAGGTCTACGGGTGGCGCAAGAACGTCCAGGAGGCGGTCAAGACCCGCGACAAGGTCCTGTTCCGGGTGATCAAGACCGATCCCGACCAGCTCGTCGACTGGTCGACCAACAGCCTGTGGCTCGACCCGATCTGGCGCATCGAGGTGGTCGACGACCCCCAACGCCTGACCGCCGGCCTGACTGGGCTGTGGTTCCAGGCGACCTCGTTCCGCACCGGCAGCGGCGCGTCGGACGAGCTGATGTAAGCGTTACCCGGCCCGGGGTAAGTCCCTCGGGCCGGATCGAGACCTGTTCAAAGCGAGGAGACGTCATGGGTAGCACTTCCTCCCAACAACAGGCCGCCTCGAAGCGACCACGTCCGGCCGGGCGAGGCGCGAAGCCCCCTTACCTGACACCCCTCGACGTCACGCAGTTCATGCAGGCGTCGGGATTGAGCCACGCCGAACTCGGCGAGCTGCTCGGCAACCACGAGAACGCCGTCCGGGCGATGGAGAGTCGTGGCGGGAGCCAGGTCATGGCCCTCGCCTTCTCCGCCATCCTGTTCAACCTGCAGCCGTGGAAGCCGCGGCGCCGCAAACCTTCGTGAGGACACCATGTCGACCACCAAGTACCGCACCCGCATCGCACCCTCGCCGACGGGGTTCATGCATATCGGCACCGCGCGCACAGCTCTGTTCTCCTGGCTTGCTGCAAAAGCAACTGGTGGGGACTTTGTTTTAAGAATCGACGACACCGACCATGAGCGCAACAACGAGGCCGCGGTGCAGCCGATCCTCGATGGCCTGACCTGGCTCGGCCTCAACTGGGACGAGTTCTATCGCCAGAGTGAGAGGTCCCAGGTCTACGCCTCCGTCGCCGAGATGCTGGTCAGGACCGGCTTTGCCACCATCGCCGAGAACGGTGCGACGCTGCTCGCCCTGCCGCCGGAGCTGATGCCGCGCACCTGGCGAGACGAGGTCGGCGGCGACCTGGCGGTTACCGGCGACATGATGAAGCTGATCGACGGGCTGCCGCTCCTGCGCGGGGGCGACAAGCTCGGCCAAGCCACCTATCAGTTCGCCT
>FRDC01000068.1_pt1 | contig 128253 bp, 115 predicted proteins | sample 1106171 | NCBI WGS metagenome assembly FRDC01 (sample SAMEA3930566, study PRJEB13176) | freshwater metagenome | biome: Drinking water system; feature: drinking water; material: water | place: Singapore | collected 2014-12-20 | reverse complement strand
CGCTCGGTCTATCTCGCGCAGCAGCTGCGTTCAGCCGATGTGCAGCTGTCGCTCGTCAAGGATGGCGACCACCGGCTGTCGCGCGAGGGCGATCTCGCGCGGCTGATCGGCGCGATCGAGGATGTTGCGTGATCCTGTTCCTGCTCGCCCAAGCCGCCGCGCCGGCGCTCGCCACGCCCGCCCCGCCCGTCGATCCGGGGCTTGCTGCGCGCTATGAGAAATGCCTCGATCTCGCGACCGACGCGCCCGATCAGGCGATCGCGGAAGCCGGGGCGTGGAGCAATGGCGGCTATTTCGCGCGGCAATGTCGCGGCATGGCCTATGCCAATCTCGAGCGCTGGGCCGCGGCGGCGAGCGAGTTCACGGCCGCCGCGCAACAAGCGGAGGTGGCGCGCGACGCCCGTGCCGCGCGTTATTGGGCGCAGGCGGGCAATGCCTGGCTCGCCGGCGGCGATGCCGCCAAGGCGCGCGCCGCGCTCGATGCGGCGCTCGCGAGTGGCGCGCTTGACGGCTTGGCGCTGGGCGAGGCGCGCTTCGATCGCGCGCGGGCGCTGGTGCTGCTTGGCGACCAGAAGGCCGCTCGGCTCGACATCGATGCCGCGCTCAAGACCGCGAGCGCCGATCCGCTGCTGTGGCTCGCCTCGGCAACGCTCGCCCGGCGCACGGGCGATCTGGTGCGCGCGAAGGCCGATGCGATCGAGGCGTATAAGCGATCGAGCGATGATCCGGCGGTGCTGCTGGAGATCGGCAACATCGCCTATGCCGCAGGCGACCGCGCGGGCGCGGCGAGCGCGTGGCGGGAGGTGATCAGCCGGCGCCCGGGCAGCGATCAGGCGCGGCTCGCCGAGGAGCGGCTGCAGGCGCTGGGGGAGGCGGGGGATAAGCCCAAGCCGCCGGACGAGCGCTAGCGCGGCGTGTGAGGAGCTGGGCCAAGGTCGCCCCGGCTCAACCTCGGGGGGGGCGACGGACCAATGGAAATTGCGGCCGCACGCCAATCGCGGCGTGCGGCTAGCGTGATCGCGCTTTACTTGGCCGGTGCGGCGCTGTTGCCGTCGGCCGGTGTTGCGGCATTGCCCGCGTCGGCGGCGGTGGTGTCGCCCGGCGCCTGGGTCGTGTCCGGACCCGGCGCGGCAGGGGCGGCGGCGGGGATTGGCAGATTCGATCCCTGCGCGTTGAGATAGGCGATCACGTTCGCGCGGTCCTCCGGGTTGGTGAGGCCGGCGAAGCTCATTTTGGTGCCTTCGGCATATTTGCGCGGGTTGGTGAGCCACTCGTTGAGCGCGGCGAAGGTCCAGGTGCCGCCCTTGGCCTTCAGCGCGTCCGAATAAGCAAAGCCAGGATGCGCCGCGACCTGATGGCCGACGATCCCGTACAGATTGGGCCCGATGCCGTTCGCGCCGCCCGATTGGGCATTGTGGCACGACGCGCACTTCTTGAACACAGCCTCGCCCTTGGTCACTTCGGCGCTGGCCATCAGCGTTTCGATCGGCACCGCCGGCGCGGCCGCGGCGCCACCCCCGGCGCCTTCCTCCACCACGCCTTCGATCGGATAGCCCATTTTCTCCGGACGGCCCTGCTTGAAATAGAGCTTGCCCGCCATCGACAGCCCCAACCCGACGAACAGCACCGCCAGCACCCAGCCCAAAATCACGTTCGTCCGGAAATTCATTGGTCCCTGATCCCTATTTTCTTGGCAGCCCTTTAGAAGCGCAACGCCGCCCCCGCAAGCCGCGCTTGCCGTACCCGGGCCACGCGGTTAAGCGCGCCGCCGATGGAACGCTTCCCCGCGCCCGCCCTGCCGCATGTCGCGCGCCTTGCCGAGGCGGCACACGCCGATCCCGCACGCGCGGTTGCGTTCCAGGGTGCGCCGGGGGCGAACTCGCATCTCGCGGCGCTGCAGGCGCATCCCGGTTGCGCGCCGCTGCCCTGCTATGATTTCGCCGACGCGATCGAGGCGGTGCAGAGCGGCGCCGCGCAGCGCGCGATCATCCCGATCGAGAATTCGCTCCATGGCCGCGTCGCCGACATTCATTTCCTGCTGCCGGAATCGGGACTGGCGATCACCGGCGAATTCTTCCTGCCGATCCGTCACGCGCTGATGGGGCTGGGGGAGGCGGCGCAGGTGCGCGAGGCGGCAAGCCATCCCCAGGCGCTGGGCCAGTGCCGCCACTGGCTGCGCGCGCGGGGGATCGAGCCGGTCACCTATCCCGACACCGCCGGCGCGGCGGCGATGGTCGCCGAGCGCGGCGATCCCGCGCTCGCCGCGCTCGCGCCGGCGGGGGCGGCCGAGATTTACGGGCTGAAGCTGTTCGAGGCCGACATCGCCGACGCCGCGCACAACATGACGCGCTTCCTGACCCTCGAACTCCAGGGTGTGCCGCCCGAGGGCGCGGGGCCATTCATGACGACGCTGATCTTCGCGGTGCCCAATGCGCCCGCCGCGCTCTACAAGGCGCTGGGCGGCTTCGCGACCGCCAAGGTCAACATGACCAAGCTGGAAAGCTATCAGCCCGGCGGCAGCTTCGCCGCGAGCGAATTCTATGCCGATTTCATCGGCGCGCCCGGCGATGCCGATGTCGATCGCGCGCTCGCCGAGCTGACCTTCCACGCCGAATGGGTGCGCCTGCTCGGCAGCTACCCGATGGCGCGTGAGCGCTGATTACGCGCAATCGTCATAAACCACGCTAACATGGCGGGCATGAGAACCGTGCTCGCCTTCCCGCTGCTCGCCATCGCCACCCCCGCCGCCGCGCAGTTGCGCCCGCTGGTCGCCCCGCCCGCCAGCGCCGCCGTCGCCGCGCGCGACGGCGTCGATGTGTTCCTGATCAACGAAGGCCGCGATGCGGCGCCGATCGCCGCGCCCGAGGAGATCGAGACGATCGCCAGGGACGGCACCGCGCTGAAACTGAGCCTGATCCGCTCGACCGCCGAGGGGCCGGCGGTGCCGGCGGGTGGCTTCGCGAAGCTGCGCTACCGGCTCGCCCCGCTCGCCGAGGCGCCGCTCGTCGCCGATCGCGGCCCGGCGCGCGGCGCCGAGGGCGAGAGCGAGGGCAGCGACACCGCTTCGCGCGGGGTGACGAACGGCGCGTTCGATCGCTTCCGTCCCTACGAACCCACCTATATCGTCGCCGGCGCCGGCAGTTCGCGTGCAAAGCTGCAGGCGAGCTTTTCGTTCCAGCCCTTCGATCACGGCGTGCTCGCGCCGATCCGGGTCGCGTACACCCAGACGATCTTCTGGGCGATCGGCACCCCCTCCGGTCCGATCACCGCGACCATCTATCGCCCAGAAGTCTTCTATGAGCGCGCGTTCGGCGATTCGATGAAGATCGCGGTCGGCTATCGCCACGATTCGAACGGCGGCGGGGTGGCCGACTCGGTCGATCTCAATCGCTTCTACATCCGCGCCAATCAGCGTTTCGACCTTGGCGGGCGTTGGCGATTGGACGTCGCGCCAGAGGCTTATGGCTTTTTCGGCCCGCGCGGCCTGGCGCGCGATGTCGATCGCTTTTTCGGCTTTGGCGGGATCACCGCGTCGCTGCTGGAGGAGGATGGGGTGAAGCTGTCGGTCCAGGCGCGCGGTAATCCCGCCACCGGGCGCGGCGCGGCCGAACTGTTCGCCAGCTATCCGCTGCGCCGGCTCGGCGGCGGGCTGGGGCTTTACCTGTTTGGCGAGGCGTTCACCGGCTATGGCGAGCAGCTGCTGCGCTATAACCGGATCGACAATCACGTGCGCTTCGGCGTGTCGCTCACGCGGTAACGCACCAAGTCTTGGCGCGGCGTGGCGCACTTCCTATGCTGGCGCTAACCATTTGGGAGAGTTTTCCATGCGCCTGATTCTCGCCGCCGCCGCGCTTGCCGTCGCCGCTCCTGCCGTTGCCGCGCTCGCCCCCGGTGCCGCCGCGCCCGATTTCACCACCCGCGGTGCCACCGCCGGCAAAGTGAGCGCCTTCCACCTGAAGGAGGCGCTGAAGAAGGGGCCGGTCGTGCTCTACTTCTTCCCCGCCGCCTTCACCCCCGGCTGCTCGGCAGAGGCGCGCGCCTTCGCCCAGGCGATCCCCGAGTTCAAGAAGGCGGGCGCGACCGTGGTCGGCATGTCGGCCGATCCGGTCGACGTGCTCGCCGATTTCTCGAACAAGGATTGCGCCGGCCAGTTCATGGTGGCGAGCGCCGGCCCGGCGGTGGTGTCGGGCTATGATGTCGCGCTCGGTCGCCCCGTTCCGGGTAAGGACGGCGCGCCCAGGATCGTTACCAAGCGGACCAGCTATGTCATTGCGCCGGATGGCAAAGTGAGCTTCGTGCATGACGATATGAACCCCGCCGAGCATGTCCGCTTGACGCTGGAGGCGGTGCGGCGACTTCGTTCCGCCCGGTCATAACGTATCGCAAACATAATTTTAGGATTGTTCGGTTACGCATCGGTGCCGTCGGACGCTGGCTGCTTCGTAAATTTACGAGGGGCAGGCGCGGGAAACGGTGCTGGGGCCAATGAAGCGGGTTAACCTACGCGTGACGGATCGGGACGAGCTCGGACAGTCGCTTTTCGCGTCTATCGGCGACTTCCTGGCGCGCAACCACCTGACGCCGGAGCCGATCAACTATGAATTCGGCTACCGTGTTTGCTCATCCCCCGATGGCGCGCTCGCCAAGGCGGTGGCGGCGATCACCGACGGCGGCATTCGCCTGACGCGCAAGGACATCGTTTCGCTCGGCGGCGATGTTTCGAACGAGCCGGTCGCCGAAACCGCGAGCGCGGTGGCGCAGGGGCTGGTCGCGCAGACCCAGATGCAGGTGGAAGGCTTCGCCGACTTGGTTGCCGCGATGCGCGCCGACACGCGCGACTTCGGCCGCAACCTCGCGGCGAGCGCCGATGCGATCAAGGCCACCGGCCAGGTCGCGCCCGACGATGTGCTGCGGCTGACCCATGCGATGATCGACCGCGTCCAAAGCGCGGAGAGCCAGCTCGAAGCGGCGACGCGCGAGGCCGACGAACTGCGCCAGAAGCTGGAGGAGGCGCGCGACAATGCCCGCCGCGATCCGCTGACCGGCCTGCCCAATCGCCGCGTGTTCGAGGAAAGCTTCGCCGAGCAGGCCGCCAAGGGCACGCCGCTGTGTCTCGCCGTGTGCGATATCGACCATTTCAAGCGAGTGAACGATACGTTTGGCCATGCCGTCGGCGACCGCGTGCTGAAGGCGATCGGCGCCGCGCTGGAGGAACAATGCGCCGGCCATCTGGTCGCGCGGTTCGGCGGCGAGGAATTTGTCGTGCTGTTCGCGGGCCTTGAGCTTGCCGAGGCGCGGCTGAAACTCGACGCCGCGCGCACCCTGGTTGCGAACAAGCGCTATCGTCTGCGCGAGACCGATGCGCCGCTGGGCGCCGTGACGTTCTCGGCTGGTCTTACCGCCGCCTTGCCGGGCGAGGCGGTGGGTGACGTGTTCGTTCGCGCTGATCGTTTGCTTTATGCTGCCAAGGGTGATGGCCGCAATTGCATCAAGTTGGCGTGATGTTTCGCCAGGTTGCGGTGATCTTTACCAACGCGACTGGCGGAATTTCCCAAATGTTGCCCGCGATGGTTGAACGGTCTTCGCATTTCCGCGCGTTTCCCCGGTTGGCACGGCTTGTGCAAACCCCTGGTGCGTCACCGCCGGATGGTCCGGCGGACGCCAAGACCGGGAGAAAGCACCATGTTCCGTTTCGACAGCATCGCCAAGACCGCCGCTTCGCTCATTGCCGCGATCGCGATGACCGCGATGTTCGTCAGCGCCGCCGTGCCGGTGATACCGATCGCCTAACCCCCACCACCAAGGACTAGATGATGCTGAAGATGTTGGCGATTGGCACGATCGCGTTTCTGGCGACAGGGCTGTTCCTGCTGGGGCACGACGCCCTGGTCAACGCCCTGACCGCGGTTTGAGCCCGCACCCCGCCGGTTGAGCCGCGTCCGCCGCGGCCCGCCGGCGGTAGCGGCGTCAGTCGACCGCATCCTTCACCGCGCGCCCCGCGAGCAGGCCGAGGACGAGCAGGATCACGAAGACGGCGATCGCCAGATAGAACAGAATTTTGGCGATGCCGATAAAGGCGCCGCCCAGCCCGCCGAAGCCGAGCACGGCGAGCACCAGCCCGATCACCAGAAAAATTATCGCCCAACGTAGCATGGTTCGCACTCCTTCCGCATGAGACGGCGAACCAACGAGAGGCGGCGGGATGCGTTCCGTGGGCGGCGCCGTGCTCCGCCTCCACCCACCCCAACCCCTCCCTCCCTGCGAGGGGCTTACCCAGCAAATGGCACCAGAAGCCCCTCCCTCTTAGGGAGGGGTTGGGATGGGTGGAGGCGAAGCGACACCGTCGCGGCTTATGCCCCCCGCGTCGCCTCGAACAGGAACCAGGCGCGCTGTTCGGCCTGATCGGTCCATTCGTCGACGATGCCGCTGGTCGCATTGTCCTTGGCGGCGTCGGCGAGTTCCTTCACTTCACGGAACTGCTGCACCAGCTTCAGATTATCGTCGCGCAACTCGAGCAACATATCGCGCGGCGGCACGAAATCGGCGTCATTGTCCTTCACCTGCTGGCGCCGGGCGATATCGCCGATCGAGCGCAGCGTCGTCTCCCCCAGCTTGCGCACGCGCTCGGCGATCAGATCGGTGACGCCGAGGATCTCGGTCGCCTGATCGTCGAGCAGCAGATGATAATCACGGAAATGCGGGCCGGAGACGTGCCAGTGGAAGTTCTTGGTCTTCAGATACAGCGCATAGGCGTCGGCCAACGCCTGGTTGAGCGCGTCGGCGACGCTTGCCACCTGGTTGGTCTGCAGATCGGTCGGGGTGTCGAGTGCCGGATTGGTCATGCTTGGCCTCCTGGATGTTCGCCTGCCTTAACGGCTCGCGCGCTAGATTGGTCCCGGCGCGTTTCGCCGCAAGGCTATCAGACCAGCCGAAAAGCGCTGAGCGCGGCCGCGATCCCGGCGATCAGCAGCACCCCCGCGATCGGCAGCCGCACCGCGCGTGAGCGCAAGCGCGCCGCGACGTCCGGGCCGCCCAAGATCACCACCGCGCAAGCAGCGCTGCCGCCCAAGGTCGCGCCGATCGCGGCGAAGACCGGGCTGCTCCGCACCCCGAACGCCGCCGCGAGAAACTGGCTGCGATCGCCAAGGCCGAGCGCGATGCCCGCCGCGAGGCTGGCCGCGAAGGCGCCGAGCCGGGCTTGCGGCGCGGGCGGCTTGGGCGCCGTCATCCCCCCGAGCGCCGCCGAGCCAAGCGCGAGCGCCAGGAACAGCGCGCGAGCATTGGGGGTGAGCAAAGGTGCGATCAGCGCGGCACCGGCGCCAGCGAGCGCGTTCGCCACCGCAAGCGCGAGAGCGACCCCCAGCAGCGCCGCCCCCGGCCGGCCGCTCGTCGCCGCGTGCGCGCTCGCCGCCCAGCCCAGCCGGTCGCTCAACTGGCAGGCGAAGCAGGCGACCAGCGCCGCCATCAACGCGTCCATATGCCCCCGCGCAAATGCTTGACTCCGCCGCCGCCTTGGTTCATGTGTCGCCCCCTAGCCAAGCGGCGGGCGCACGCTCCGTCGCTTGTTGTTTTTTCCAGTCGCAGGATTTTCGGGTCATGGCAAAGCCGACCACCGTCAAGATTCGTCTCGTCAGCACCGCTGACACCGGCTTCTTCTATGTCACCAAGAAGAATCCGCGCACCAAGACCGAGAAGCTGAGCTTCCGCAAGTACGATCCCGTCGTGCGCAAGCATGTCGAGTTCAAGGAAGCCAAGATCAAGTAAGGCGCCAGCGGGCATCAGTCGCAAAGGCTGCGGAGCATCGCGCTCCGTGGCCTTTTTTGCGTTTTCGTTGGCCAAGGTGACGCCGCCTGAGCTTCGGCGAGCATGAAGAATCATTCTCGGGCGCAAAAGCAGCCGAGCCCCGCGTCAAGCCCGGGGCGACGAGTCCGTTTCTGTGGTTTCAGGGGGAATTCCCGCATCCTCCGGCAACAGCGCCTTCACCTGCGCCATGAACGGGGCGAGCGCGATCGGCTTCGAGACATAGGCCGCCGCCCCCGCGCCGCGGATTCGGTCCTCGTCGGCGCGGCTGGAATAGGCGGTCACCGCCAGGATCGGGATATCGCGCAGCATCAGATCGCCCTTCAGCTGCGCGATCAGCTCATGCCCGCTGACGTGCGGCAGCTGGATATCGGTGATCACCAGATCGGGGGCGAAGTCGCGCGCCTGTGCCAGCGCCTCGCGCCCGTCGCGCACGCCGGCCACCGCATAGCCGTGCGCGCGCAGCAGATCGGTGAACAGCTTCAGATTGAGTTCGTTGTCCTCGACAACCAGCACGCGTTTTGCCACGGGGGCGCAGCATAGAGAGCGGGGCGCCCCAAGCAATGGCCGAGACTGACCCAATTGCGCTCGCGCTGCAGGCGCTGGCGTTCGTGCTCGCCGATCAGGCGCGCGCCGAGCGGCTGCTCGCGCTCACCGGGCTCGGCGCCGCCGAGCTGCGCGCCCGGGCGGCCGAACCGGCCTTGCTCGCGGCGGTGCTGGGGTTCCTCGAAAGCCATGAGCCCGATCTGGTCGCGGCGGCCGAGGCGCTTGGCGTCGCGCCGCCCGCGCTCGTCGCCGCCCGCCACAGCCTGGAGCAAGCATGAAGCCCTTGGTGATCTGCGATTGCGACGAAGTGCTGCTGCACATGGTGCGCCATTTTGGCGTGTGGCTGCGCGAGCGGCACGATATCAGCTTCGATATGTCGGGTGGCGATTTCGCGCGGGCGCTGAAGCGCGCCGACGGCTCGCTGGTCGAGCGTGAGGCGATGTGGGGCCTGCTCGACGGTTTCTTCCCCGACGAGATGGAGCGCCAGACGTTGGTGCCCGGCGCGGCCGAGGCGCTGGCCGCGCTTGCCGACCAGGCGGAGATCGTGATCCTCACCAATCTTGGCAATCACTGCCGCGACGCGCGGATCGCCCAGCTCGCGCGCTTCGGGATCGCGCACCGGGTCGAGACCAACCAGGGCGGCAAGGGCGATCCGGTCGCGCGGCTGATCGCCGAACTGCGCCCGAGCGCGGCGGTGTTCGTCGATGACCTTGCGGTGCATCACGAATCGGTCGCGAAACACGCGCCGCAGGTCCACCGGCTGCATCTGGTGAGCGAGCCCGAACTCGCGCCGCACATTCCGCCCGCGCCGCACGCCCATGCCCGGATCGACGATTGGGGCGCCGCGCGGGCTTGGATCGAGCAGCGTCTGGCGAGCGGCCCGGCCGAGGGTTGACCGGCGCGGTCCGCCCCGCCAAGCCGGCGGCCATGAGCAATCGAGTCGAAACCAAGCTGGCCGAACTCGGCCTCACTCTTCCCGAACCCGCCGCGCCGGTGGCGACCTATGTGCCGGCGGTGGAAGCGGGCGGCTTGCTCCATATTTCGGGGCAGATTTCCTTCGCGGCGGACGGCAGCCTGATGACCGGGCGGTTGGGCGAGGATCGCGACCTGGACTATGGCGTCGAGGCGGCGCGGCGCTGCGCGGTGATGCTCGTCGCGCAGATGAAGCGCGCGCTGGGCGGGCTGGAGCGGGTCGAGCGGATCGTGAAGCTCGGCGTGTTCGTCAATTCGACACCGGAGTTCACCGATCAACCGAAGGTGGCGAATGGCGCCTCGGACCTGATGGTCGCGCTGTTTGGCGATGCCGGCCGCCATGCCCGCAGTGCGGTGGGCGTCGCGAGCCTGCCGCTCGGCGTGGCGGTGGAGATCGACGCGATCGTCCAGGTGCAGAGCGCGCTTTAGGTTTTTTCAGCGGTGGGTGCCCGGCGCTCCTACCTACCCCCAACCCTCCCTTCCAGAGAGGGGGGCTTGAAGCTTTCCTCCCTTTACGCTCCTCCCTGAAAGGGAGGGGTTGGGGGTGGGTCGCTACGGCGCGCAACGCCTGCCCTTGCGCGTGGCAAAGCAATGCGGGCGCTTAAACGCTTCCTTGCCCAAGCTCTTCCCCGCCGACGCAGGCGCGCTTATGTGGGCGTGGTGACCGGCTCCATCACCGCCCGTATCGCCGATGGTGTGCGCAGCATCGCGCCCGCCGCGTGGGATGGCTGCGCGGGCGGCGGAAACCCGTTCGTCAGCCACGCTTTTCTCTCGATTCTTGAGGATTCGGGCAGCGTCGGTCCGGGATCGGGCTGGCAGGCGCTGCCAATCATCGTGGACGGCGCGGACGGCGCCCCCGCCGCGATCGCGCCCGCTTATGCGAAAAGCCACAGCCAGGGCGAATATGTGTTCGACCATGCCTGGGCCGATGCCTGGCAGCGGGCGGGCGGGGCCTATTACCCCAAGTTGCAGATCGCGGTGCCGTTCACCCCCGTGCCGGGGCCGCGCCTGTTGCTCCGCGATCCCGCGCAAGGCCCGGCGCTGATCGCCGCGATCGAGGCGGTGACCCGCCAGAACGAGCTTTCCAGCGCCCACGCCACTTTCGTCGCGCCCGAGCAGGTGCCGCTGTTCGAAGCGGCGGGCTGGTTGATCCGGCTGGGCACCCAGTTCCATTGGTACAATCAGGGCTATGCCGGCTTCGACGATTTTCTGGAGACGCTCGCCAGCCGCAAGCGCAAGGCGATTCGCAAGGAGCGCGCGGCGGCGGTCGAAGGGCTGACCATCCGCCACTTGACCGGCGCCGAGCTGACGGAGGGCGTTTGGGACGCCTTCTGGGTGTTCTACCAGGATACCGGCAGCCGCAAATGGGGCCGGCCCTATCTCACCCGCCGCTTCTTCTCGCTGCTCGGCGAGCGGATGGGGGACCATACGCTGCTGATCCTTGCGGAGCGCGCCGGGCGGCCGATCGCCGGCGCGCTCAACCTGATCGGCGCTGACACGCTCTATGGCCGCTACTGGGGCTGTACCGAAGACGTGCCCTTCCTCCATTTCGAGCTCTGCTATTATCAGGCGATCGACGCCGCGATCGCGCGCGGGCTGAAGACCGTCGAGGCCGGCGCGCAGGGCGAGCACAAGCTCGCGCGCGGCTATGAGCCGACGCCCACCTGGTCGGCGCATTTCCTGCCTGATGCCAATTTCCGTCGCGCGGTCGCCGACTATCTGGCGCATGAACGCGCGGCGATCGCCGCCGATGCCGAAATGCTCGCGACTATGACGCCGTTTCGGAAGGTGGCGGCGGGGTAAGCTCTTCCTGGCTCACCTTTGGCCCCTCGGCGTCGTGGTCCACCTCATAGAGGCCGCTGCGCGTCTCGGCATCGTACCATCGCAGCTTCAGCCCCTTGAGCAGCGCCGGGTCGAAGGGCGGCGGGCTCAGGATCCACACATAATCGAAGGAATAGCGCGGGAACAGCACGAGCGAGCGCTTGAGCGGGCGCCACCATTGGCGCGGGCATTGCTCATGCGTCACCAATTGCGAGGGATCGTGCGCGAAGCCGCGCAGGCGGTAGCGCACCGTCAGCAGCTGCGCGCCGGCCATCGACCATTGATCGTTGGTGTAAGCGAGCTTGCGCTCCAGCGCGAGCGCGGGGACGTGTTGCAGCCGGCTCATGAACCACTGGTTGTTGCACGTCTCGCCCACGAACGAGATCAGCCGCGCGCCTTCGGGCAGCTTGTCGAGCGCGGCGAGCTGGCGTTGATAGCTTTTGGCATAGAGATAGAAACTCGCGGTGTTGCCCGCGATCCGCACCAGGAAGAAGGCGAGACCCAGCGCCGCGATCGTCGCCGCCCCGCGCAGCGACACGCCCTTTCGCGGGCGCAGCGCGATCACGCCGATCGCGAGCATGAACGGCGCGAGGCGCATGTCGGCATAGGCTGATCCGAACACGATCCGCGGCAACAGCAGATAGACAGCGAGCAGGAACAGCGCCGACAGCAGCAGGTTGCGCGAAAATTCGATGCTCGCATCGCGCGCGCCGCGCAACAGGATGAAATAGAGCACCGCGGCCGAGGCGATGTCGAACGCCTGCCAGCGATCGCGGAGCACCATCGTCACCCAGCCGATCTTGGCGCGCCAGTTGAACCAGTCGGTGGTGCGCCCGGTCACATTGCCCTCCGAGCGCCCGGCGATCATCAGCAGCATCGGCGGCGCGAGCGGCAGGCATCCCAGCCCGGCGCGAAACCAGGCCGACACCCAATGCCGGACGCGCTCGCCCAGGCTGTTGAAGTTCTGCGGCAGCCGGTCATGCTGGCGGATCATCTCGGCCGAAAAGGCGAGCACCCCCAGCGCACCCCAACCGAAGGTGTGGCACACCCACAGCAGGCACGAGAGCGGCACGAACAGCGCCGCGCGCAGCCGGAACTTGCCGAGCCGCGCTAAGCGCAACCACAATGCGAACAGGTTGAGCGCGAGCGCCATCGACAGCGCGAAATTCACGAAGCCGAAATGCAGCGGGAAGCTGTAGGCGAGTGGCAAGGCGAACAGCGTGGTCGGCGGGATGCGCCCGTGTACCTCGCGCGCGATCCACAGCAGCCCGGCGACGGTGAGGACCGGGATCGTGATGACGATGAGCTTTACCGCCAGCTCGAGATCACCCCCAACCAGCGGGGTGAGCGGGACGATCAGCAGATCGACCCCCAAATTGCCGATCAGCTGCCAGCGAAAGTCATACCAGTCGTTCAGCCAGATCATCCGGTCGTGATCGAGCTGAACGCGGTAACGCCCCATATGGCCGGGCAGGTCGAGCAGCGGTGGAATTTGCGGGTAAAGCAACGGCACGGCCGCGATCAACGCCACCGCGATCACGAACCAGCGCTGTTCCCACCAATGCCGCTCGGCGGTCGCCCATTGTGCCATCGCGGCGCCTTACGAGCGCGATGGGGCAGGGGGCAAGGGGGCAGGAGCCCAGGGCGGCGCCGCGGGTTACGGTTGATCGAGCCAGCGGCGCACGCGCCACAGCCGGAGCCGCGAGTTGCCGAGCGCGAGCCGTTCGAACCCAGCGGGCGCGCGATCACGCGCAAGATCGGCGGCCAGGCTGTGCGGAAAACGCTCCAGCAGGTCGATCTCCTCGAAGTCGCCCGGACAGAAAGCGACATAATCGATTCGCCACAGGCGTCCGATCGGCCGCGCCGCCGCCGCGGGCGACAGGAAGAAGCGGTACATCGCGATGTTGCCGGCATTGTTGCGGTGATAGCCGGCGCCGACGGTCGCGTGGTGCGTACTGCCGACGAGGTAGCTCGCCATGTTGGTCGGCGCCATGATCACGCCTGCCGGGTAGCGGTCGACCGCCGCCCAGGTGTCGCCCCGGTTGCACAGAATTTGCGCGGTGACATCGCGGCTGATCGCGATGCCGGGCGGCGGGGGAGGGCTGGTGAGCCGGTCGACCGTGTCGGGAATGAACGCGTAAGCGACTCCCGCCGAACCAAGCCAGGCAGCGACCATGGGCACCGCGCGACCCGTTTTGCGTACGCGCGCGACGAAGCCCGCCAGCAAGGGCACGCTGAGCGGCACGCCAAGATAAACGCCGCGCAATTGCGCCAGGATCACCAACCCCGAGGCGAGCACCGCGCCGGCGATTGGCAGGATCAGCGGCCAGCGTCGTCCGGCGCGCGCCAGCGCCCAAAGCGCCGCGACGATCCCCGCGATCATCAATCCGGCGAGCCCGATCACGCGGACCACCGAGTCCTGGGCGAAGACGCTGTTGGCCTCGTCGATGTGCGTGATGAAGTTCTTGAGCAGGAAGGGATCGACCTGCCCATAAGGCCCGGCGAGGCAGGCGGGATAGGCGTGCAACACCGCGAGCGCCGTGCCGATCGCGCCCACCGCCCCGATCCCCGCCCGCCAAATCGGGCCGCGCAGCCACGGCGTCGCCCCCGCCAGCAGCGCGAGCACTGCGCTTTCGCCCAGGATCGCGGCGCTGGAGGCGGGGGTGAAGCTGTCGCACAAGTTGTTTGGCCAGTAATTCGGCCGCATTGTCAGCAGGAACACGAGCGTCAGGCCGCCCAGGCCCGCCGCAAGCCCCGCCAGGCGGGCGCTCTCCCGCGTACCACGCACCACCCAGATCAGCCCCGCCGCCCCGATCAGGCCCACGACTTGCGGCAGCGTTTCCAGCCCGATCATCAGGCTGCACGCCATGGCGAGACCGGCAATCAAGCCGCTAGCCCCGGTCGGCCTGGCGATCAGCGCGCGCGCGGCGACCAGCACCGTCACCACCTGCAACGCGTGGTGATCGATGCGACCGGGTACGAACAGGCTCGTCGCCGGGAAGGCGAGCGCCATCAGCACAATCGCGACCGGCGCGGCCGGATCGCGCCACAATTTGCGTGCGATCGAGGCGATCAGCAGCATCGCCGCCACCAGCAGCAGCGGCGGATAGAGCGATACCGCGACCAGCTCCGCGCCATGCTGGCCGAGCAGCGGCGTGCTAAGCATGATCATCGCCGCCGGCACGAAATCATTAAGGCGCGACCAGTGCATCGGCGATCCCGCGGGCGGCGCCATGCGATATTGGGTCCAGTCGTTGAACGCTTGCCCGCCGAGCCAGTCGCGGATTTGCGCCAGCCGCATCATGTCGTCGGCATCCGGCAGGATCAGCCGGGAGAGCTGCGGCCAGTCGCGCGCGGCGCGGCTGAACGACAGGATCGCGACCAGCGCCAGCGCGATCAGCAGATCGCGGCGCCACCGCGCGCGGCGCGCCTGGCCGCTGTCGATCCGTTGCTGTTCCATGCCGTCCCCCTCGATCCCTTTGGTGCCCGCCATAACGGCTAATCCTTAACCATGTTTTCAGCCCTGGCTGGCATGTCGGAAGGTGAACGATCCGGGGGAGTGTGGAATGCCGGCAGCCGCCAGGGTGCAGATCGCACCGTTTGTCGCGAACGACGGACGCGAGCGCGCGCCGTCGCCGATCGAGCTCTCGATCGTTATGCCCTGCCTGAACGAGGCCGAGACGCTCGCCATCTGCATCCGCAAGGCGCAGCGCTTCTTGGAGGAAAGCGGCGTTGCGGGCGAAGTGATCGTCGCCGACAACGGTTCGACCGACGGATCGCGCCAGATCGCGACCGGCATGGGTGCGCGTCTCGTCGGGGTGAGCGAGCGTGGTTATGGCGCGGCGCTGATCGGTGGGATCGCCGCGGCACGCGGGCGTTATGTCGTGATGGGCGACGCCGATGACAGCTATGATTTCGCCAATCTGATGCCCTTCGTCGAGGCGTTGCGCGCCGGCGGGCAGCTGGTGATGGGCAACCGCTTCAAGGGCGGGATCGCGCCGGGGGCGATGCCGCCACTGCACCGTTATCTCGGCAATCCGGTGCTGAGCTTCCTTGGGCGCCGCTTCTATAATGCGCGGGTCGGCGATTTCCATTGCGGGCTGCGCGGCTTCGATCGCGCCGCGATCCAGGAACTGCAACTGCGCACCACCGGCATGGAATTCGCCAGCGAGATGGTGGTGAAGGCGGTGCTGTACGGGCTCGACGTGCGCGAGGTGCCGACGACGCTGCGCCCCGATGGCCGCAGCCGCGCGCCGCATCTGCGTACCTGGCGTGATGGCTGGCGCCACTTGCGCTTTCTACTCACCTATGCGCCGCGCGTGCTGTTCGTGCTGCCCGGGCTCGCGCTCGCGCTGCCCGGCGCGGCGGCGGTGGGCGTGCTCGCGCTCGGCAGCGTGGAAGTCGGCGGGGTCGAATTGAGCGCCACGACGATGTTGTTCGCGGCGATGGCGCTGCTGCTTGGCAGCCAGCTGATCGGTTTCGGCATCGTCGCGCGGCTGTTCGGCGCGGCGAACGCGATGTGGCCCGTTAGCACGCGCGTCGCGCGGTTCCGGCGCCTGTTCAGCGTCGAGCGCGGCTGCCAGCTGGGCGCCGGGCTGATGCTCGCCGGCCTGATCGGCGCCGGATCGTTGTTCTGGCGCTGGCAAGGGCAGGACTTCGGGCCGATGGAGCCGGTAACGCTGATGCGGCTCGCGATTCCGGCGATGCTGGCGACGCTGCTCGGGGCGCAGACGGTGTTCACCAGTTTCCTGATCGGGATGATCGATCGCGGTGACCGCTGAACGATCGTCGCCACCCGACGCACGCAAAAACGGCCGGGATCACGCGATCCCGGCCGTTTTTATGTCGAGCTGGCCGTGCGCCGTTACCGGCTGAGCACGCCCACGAAGTGCAGCTTGCGATCGAACAGCCAGCCGAACGGTCGCGGATAGAGCGATAGCCGGGTCGCGACGGCGCTGGTCTTCAGCCCCAGCCGCTGCCACACCGCGCCCCATTCGCGGCTGCTGAGATAGTTATAGGGCAGCCGCACGCCGTGCGCCGCGTTGCCCACCCAGTCCATCAGCCGCAGCGTCGGCCCGGCGGCAAGGCCATCGCGGAAATGATCCTTGATCACCACCTGGCCCGCGACCCGCGCGATTTCAGCCAGCACGATGGCGGGATCATCGGTATGGTGCAGCACGTCAACCACCATCGCCGCGTCGAAGCTGTTGTCGGCATGGGGAATGTGGGTGCCGTCATAGGCGATCACCGGAATCGCGGTGTTCGGGCGGACCAGCACGTCGATCCCCTCGATCCGCACATCCGGGCGCATCCGCATCACCAGCGCGGCGAGATCGCCGCTGCCGCAGCCGACGTCTAGCACCCGCGCGCCCTGTGGCAGGCGCTCGGCGATGAGCGTGGCGAGCCGCCGCACGCGGCGCCCGAAAACGAGTTTGGCATGAACCTGCTGCAACATGGCGCTGCTCCCCCTTATCAGTCAGCGCCTGGGTTGCCGCACAAGCGGCCAATATTTGGTTAACGAGCCCTCACCGGTCGCGCCGCCCCAACAGCCGCAGTCGCAGCGCGTTCAGCTTGATGAAGCCCGCCGCGTCGCGCTGATCATAGGCGCCCTGGTCGTCTTCGAACGTCACTACCTTCTCGCTGTAGAGCGAATGCGGCGACTTGCGGCCGATCACGTAAACGCCGCCCTTGTAGAGCTTCAACCGGACGGTGCCGGTGACTTTCTCCTGGCTGTAATCGATTGCCGCCTGCAGCATTTCGCGCTCGGGCGCGAACCAGAAGCCGTTATAGATCAGCTCGGCATAGCGCGGCATCAGCTCGTCCTTCAGATGCGCCGCGCCGCGATCGAGCGTCAGCTGCTCGATCCCGCGATGGGCGAGCGCGTAGATGGTGCCGCCGGGGGTTTCGTACATGCCGCGCGACTTCATGCCGACGAAGCGGTTCTCGACCAGATCGAGCCGGCCGATGCCGTGCTTTCGGCCCAGCTCGTTCAACCGGGTGAGGAGGGTGGCGGGCGACAGCGCCTCGCCGTTCAGCGCAACGCCATCGCCGCGCTCGAAATCGATGGTGATGATCTCGGGGGTGTCGGGCGCGTCTTCGGGGTTCACGGTACGCGAGAAGACGTAATCGGGCACCTCCGCCCAAGGGTCTTCCAGCACTTTGCCTTCGCTGCTGGTGTGGAGCAGGTTGGCGTCGGTCGAGAAGGGCGCCTCGCCGCGCTTGTCCTTGGCGACGGTGATCTGGTGTGCCTCGGCGAATTCGATCAGCCGGGTGCGGCTGGTGAGGTTCCATTCGCGCCACGGGGCGATCACCCGGATATCGGGGGCGAGCGCGTAATAGCTCAGCTCGAAGCGAACCTGATCGTTGCCCTTGCCGGTCGCGCCATGCGCCACCGCGTCGGCGCCGACAGCCTTGGCGATTTCGATCTGGCGCTTGGCGATCAGCGGCCGCGCGATCGAGGTGCCAAGCAGGTACAGCCCTTCGTACAGGGCATTGGCGCGCATCATCGGGAAGACGAAGTCGCGCACGAATTCCTCGCGCAGATCGTCGATGAAGATATGCTCGGGCTTCACCCCGGCGCGTAGCGCCTTCTCCCGCGCGGGCTCAAGCTCCTCGCCCTGGCCCAGATCGGCGGTGAAAGTGACGACCTCGCAGCCATATTCCTGCTGCAGCCACTTGAGGATCACGCTGGTGTCGAGGCCGCCCGAATAGGCAAGCACGACTCGCTTCACGGTATCGGACATCGCGGGCTCCTGCTGGGAAAGCGGCGCGCTGTAAGGCGCGGGCGCGGTGGGTGCAAGTTGCGCTTTGCAGCTGTGGCTGTAGCGTTCGTTACAGCGCCGCAACTTGCCGACAGACCGGGAACCGCGTCGACCCTATTCGGTGCGGCCGATCGATCGGGAGACGTTGCGATGCTGGACGAAATTCAGGCCCCCACCAGCTTGCCCGATCTGCCGCCGGGCTGGCGCCCGTTCCGCATTGCCCGGGTCGCGGATGAAAGCAGCGTCATCCGCTCCTTCTATCTGGAGCCCGCCGATGGCGGCGGCCTCGATCCGGCGGCAGCGGGGCAGCATCTGCCGATCCGTCTGACTATTCCCGGCAGTGACGATCCGGTGATCCGTACCTACACGATTTCCTGCGCTCCGGTCGCCGGCTATTACCGGTTGAGCGTACGCAAGCTGGGCCTGGCCTCCACCTATCTGCATGAACTGGCCGCCCCCGGGACGATCATCGGCGCCAAGCCCCCGGCGGGGGATTTCATCATCGACGATCAAGCAGCCCACCCGGCGGTGCTGGTCGCGGCGGGGGTGGGGATCACGCCGCTCCTCGCAATGCTCAGCCATCTCGTCGCGGGCGAGGGGGCGGGGCGGCCGATGCGGCCGGTGACCTTGTTCTACGCCGCGCGCTCGATCGAGGAGCGCGGGTTCGATGCTGAACTGGCGGCGCTGGCCGCACGCGCGAGCGGGAAACTGCGACTGGTGCGCGTCCTACAGCTCACCGATGGAACGGAAGCCGGGCGTGATTATGAGGAGAGCGGCTTCCTGCGGAGCGAGCTGTTCCCGCGGTATCTCGGCTTTGGCCGGCATGATTTCTACCTGTGTGGCCCGCCGCCCTTCATGCAGGCGGTCTATGGCGCGTTGCGCGCGCTGGGGGTGGCGGACAGCGCGATCCATGCGGAAGCGTTCGGGCCGGCATCGTTGATCCGCACCGGAGACGCGGCGGCACCGCTCGCCTCGCGGCCAGTCGCGGCGACGGGCGAGGAAGTGGTGACTTTCAATCCCACGGGAACCCAGGCGCACTGGAAGCCGGGCGACGGCAGCTTGCTCGAACTTGCCGAGGCAAAGGGGCTGAAGCCCGACTATGGCTGCCGCGAGGGCGCGTGCGGCGCCTGCAAGTGCAAACTGGTCGCCGGGCAGGTCGCCTATTTTCGCGAAACCAGCGCGGCCCATGACCCTGATGAGGTGCTGATCTGCAGCGCCGTCCCTGCTTCGCGCGGGGTGGGGAGCCCAGCGGTGGTGCTGGCGCTCGGCTGAAATGGCCTACCCGCGCAGCGCCGCTTCCCCTTGCGCGATATAATCGCGCGTGATCGGCAAAGTGTGCCGATCACGCGCGAATTGCAGCTGGTAGTTCACCAGCGCGCCATAGCGGAACGCGGCGAGCGCGCCGGCCAGATAGAATTGCCACATGCGGAAGAAGCGCTCGTCATAGAGCGCTACGATCGCCTCGCGCGCGGCCGTGGTGCGGTGATACCATTGCTCGAGCGTATGTGCGTAATGCAGGCGCAGCACCTCGATATCGGTGCAGATCATTCGCAGGCCTTGATAGCCGCGCACGATCTCGGACAGCGCCGGGTTGTAGCCGCCGGGGAAGATGTATTTCAGCGTCCATTTGTCGGTGACGCCGGGCTCGCTCGCGCGCCCGATGGTGTGGAGCAGCATCACCCCCTGCGGCGTCAGCAGCTCGAAGCATTTGCGGAAGAAGGTGCGGTAATTGGGCGGGCCGACATGCTCGAACATGCCGACCGAGACGATGCGATCGAACTGGCCGGTGACGTGGCGATAATCGATCAGCTCGAAGCGCACCTTGTCGCTCACCCCCGCTTCGGCGGCGCGGGCGCGCGCAACCTTGAGCTGTTCCTCCGAGAGGGTGACCCCGGTCACGTCCGCGCCGAGCTTGCGGTTCAGATACAGCGCCATCCCGCCCCAGCCACAGCCGATATCGAGCACGCGCATCCCCGGCTCGATCGCGAGCTTGGCGGCGATATGCGCCAGCTTGTCCTGCTGCGCCTGTTCGAGGCTGTTGGCGGGATCGGTGAAGTAGGCGCAGCTATACTGGCGGTCGGCATCGAGGAACAGGTCGTACAGCCGGTCCGACAGGTCGTAATGGTGCGCGACATTGCGCTTCGATGCCCGCGCCATGTTGATGCGGCCCAGCCGGTGCGTCACCGCTTCCACCGCGCGTACCAAGGGCGCGGCGAGGAGCGCGCCGCCGCCCTGCTCCCACCGGTCGTTCGCGCTCATCAGCGTGACGAGATCGAGCACGTCGCCCTGCTCGACCATGAGGGCGCCGTTCATATAGGCCTCGCCCGCGCCGAGCCCGGGGTCGCGCAGGATGCCCGGCACCGCGTCCTTGGTGGTGAAGCGGATCGCGACATCGGGCAGCACCGGATCGGGCGCGCCAAACTTGGCGACGCGGCCGTCATGGTAAGTGACGGTCAACTGGCCGCGCTTAACCACGCGGCCCAGGAACAGGTCGAGCAGGGCCATGCGCGTGCGGCTAGCGGTTAGAGCCCGCCGAACCAATCATAATCGACATTATCTTCCCAATAGCCGCCATGCCCGCCCTGGATGTGGGCGAAGGATTCGACCGCTTCCATCCGGATCACATATTTGGCCTGCTTATACCCCAGATGCCGCTCGGCGCGCAGCCGCAGCGGGGCGCCATGCGCGACCGTCACCGGCTTGCCGTTCATCGCCCAGGCGAAGATCGTCTGGGGGTGGAAGGCGTCGAACATGTCGAACGACTCATAATAGGGGTTCACCGCGCCGCGATAATGATCGGCGCAGTGGAAGACGATGTATTTGGCGTTGGTCTTCACGTCCGCCAGCTTGAGCAGCGAGCCGACGGTGGGTCCATGCCACTGGCCGATCGCCGTCCAGCCTTCGACGCAATCATGCTTGGTGATCTGGGTACGCGCGGGCATCGACTTGATCTGCGCCATCGACAGCGATTGCGGCCGGTTGACGAGCCCGTCGATCACCAGGCGGAAGCTGGCGAAGTTATCCGCGACCCAGCCATTATACTGTTCCCCGCCGGGGTTCAGCGTGCCGTTGGCGCGGAACACCGGCGACATCTGATCGGGCCGATATTCGGGCGCGAGCGTTCCCGGATTGGTGAGCGCGCGCTGGAGCGAGTAATGAAAGCGGTCCTCGGCGTGGATCAGCTTGGACACGCTTTCATTCTGGATCAGCCGATCGCAGCCCGAAAGCAGCAGCCCGGCGCCCGCGGCTCCGCCGCCAACCAGCGCGCGGCGCGTGATGATGTTGCTCATGCCGATCAATGCTCCTCAGGGGCTTTCCAATAGCCGGTGATCATCGAGCCGACCTCACGGATCGGCCCCGCCAGGATCACCAGCGCGAGATGGACGATAATGAAACCAAGCAGCCCGACCATCGCCAGGAAATGCAGCGACCGGGCCGAGGCGCGCCCGCCGAACAGCTCGAGCAGCCAGGGCCAGCTGGCGTTGATGCCCGGTGACAGCGACAGGCCGGTGAAGATGATCAGCGGCAGCATCCCGAAGATCACGCTCGCATAGGCGATCTTCTGCAGCACGTTGAACGCGGTAGGGTTCGCAGCATCGTGGAAGCGCAGCGCGAGATGCTCCTTGATGTCGTACCACAAATGCCCCGGCGCGATCTCCTTTGGCTTGATTGCCAGGTCGCGCTGGAAGTGCTTGTTCGCCAGGCTGACGATCATGAAGATCAGCAGGTTGAACGCCAGGATCAGCGCGAAGAACAAATGCCACCGGCGCGACAGTGCCAGGTTGTAGCTGCCGGGGATGGTGGCCCAGCCGGGCCAGTGCGGCAGTTCAAGCCAGGGATGATCTGGCTGCGCCCCGTGATCGCCCCAATAGAGGTGCGGGTGCGCGTTCAGGATGCCGAGCCCACTGCCGACCATGATGAAGAACACGAACACATTGGTCCAGTGCCACACCCGCGTCCACAATTTGTGCTTGTAGAGGTAGCGCGCGGGCGGTGCGGTATCGCCGGTGTCGGCCGCCGGGTGCTCCCCCGGTCCGGTATCGGCAAGCGTCGCAGCACTCATCATCGTCTCCATGCTTCGCCCCTTTCGTGATGTGCTTCCCTGGGGCATGGCTGTCGTCAACCGGATTCGGTCACATTGGGTGATCGGTGACAGCGAGGCTGGCACACTAGATGAAAAAACACCATTTTTATGAGCCCAAAATCGGGCACGGTCTCGCGCATGACCCGCTCAATTCGATCATAGCTCCCCGTCCTATCGGCTGGGTTAGCAGTCTGAGCGCCGACGGATTCCGTAATCTTGCGCCCTACAGTTTCTTCCAGCTTTTCAACTATGTGCCGCCGATCGTCGGCTTCAGCTCGATCGGCTGGAAGGATAGCGTGGCGAACATCGCCGAAACCGGTGAGTTCGTGTGGAACCTCGCCAGCCGCCCGCTGGCCGAGGCGATGAACGCGAGTTCGGCGAGCGTCCCGGCCGAAATCGATGAGTTCACGCTGGCGGGGCTGGAGGCGACGCCATCGACACTGGTGAAGCCGCCCCGCGTTGCGGCGAGCCCGGCGGCGTTCGAGTGCAAGCTGATCGAGATCCACCAGTTTAAGCGCGCCGATGGGGAGAAGCTCGAAAGCTGGCTGGTGCTGGGCGAGGTGGTGGGGGTACATCTGGCCGAGGACACGATCGAAAATGGCAACTACCAGACAACCGCCGCGCAACCGGTGCTGCGCGGCGGCGGCTGGGGGGATTATTTCGAAGTGACGGAGGCCGCCAAGTTCCGGATGAAACGCCCGGAATGACGGGCTTCACGACGCGCTGGGCGACGCGTGCCGACCTGCCCGCGCTGCGACTGCTAATGGCCCGCGCGATCGACGCGCTGCAGGCCAATCTGCTCACGGCTGAACAGGTGGCGGCCAGCCACGCGGTCATGGGTTTGGATACCCAGCTGGTGGAGGACGGCACCTATCTGATCGCCGAACGTGACGGCACCATCGCCGGCTGCGGCGGCTGGAGCGACCGGGCGACGCTTTATGGTGGCGACCACAGCACGACGCTGCGTAACCCCGTGCGGCTCGATCCCGCACGGGACGCCGCGCGGATCAGGGCGATGTACACCGATCCCGCCTTCGCCCGGCAGGGGGTGGGGCGGCTGATCCTGGGGACGTGCGAAGCGGCCGCCGCTGCCCGCGGCTTCCGCACTGCCGAGCTGATGGCGACGCTGAGCGGCGCGCGGCTCTATGCGGTCGCGGGTTATGCAGTGGTCGAGTCCGTATCCGCCGAGGTGGAGGGAGTGGCGGTGCCGCTGCTGCGGATGCGAAAGACACTCGCGCGCCAGACGTCAACGCCCGCGCGGTAACTGCCCGGCGAAGCAGCCCAGCACATAGGGATAATCGGGCGTCAGCCGGTAAGCGTAGCGATAGCGACGCCCGGCCGCCACCACCGTCTCCGCCCGACCATGGCACGCATCAAGATCGGCGCTCCACAGTACCCGCCCGCTCGCGTCGCGCGTCCCCAGGATCGGATAGCCGTCAAGCGCCCATCCGACGACGCTGTTGCTCTCTCGCCCAGCCAGGCAGGCCGAGCCGCTGTGATAATGATATTGCCCCTGTTGCTGGGGATGGCCGTCGCACTTGTCCTGAATTTCGTGCGCGGCGGCATCGCGCCCCGCCTCGTCGAGCGCGTTGTAGAAGGGCACGCCGCTGAGGCTGACGCCGATCATCCCCATCGGCAGGCAGCCGGGTCGCGGCGCGGGTTGCGGATCGAGGGGGATCGCCAGGTCGATCTGCTGCGCCCGGATCGCATTGGGGTTGGTGTCGTACCGCCAGGCGGGATCATCAGGCGTGATCGGGAAGCGGCCCGTGGGGGTGCCGACCGGCAGTCCGTTGCCACGCAGCCGGAGCAGCTCCTGCTCACGCGCGGTGCCGAACCGCGCCTGGGGCCACAGCACATGCCCTTGGACATGCGGCTTTTCGAGGGGATTCCAAGTATCGCCATGGAACCAGCCGCCGGTCGCGCGTGCGCCGGGGGCGCCGAAGCGCGGGGCGAACCAGCCGCGCGGGCAGGCAAAGACATAGCCCTTGCGCGGGCCGTCGCTGATCCTGCCGTCACCGACGGGCAGGCGCGCGGGCGTCGCCGGCTTGGACGCGGGCACCGCGGGGGGCAGGGCAGCCAGCAGCAGCGCGGCAGGGGAGAAGCGGGCGGCCATGCTCGGCTCCACGATCGTTGCGGAGGCAGCGTCACCGCCTCCTGTCGCACGGTGATGTCCGCCGGTGCGCTGCTTTGTCGCAAGCCTTACCAATAAGCGCGCACGAAGAACACGATCGTCGTCGCGGCGGTGACGGCGAGCGTCCACCAGCGCACCGCATCCGCCGGCAGGCGCTTGCCGATCACCGCGCCCAGCCAGCCCCCCAGGATCGCGCCGCCAAGCATCGGCAGGCACGCGCCCCAGCGCACCCAGCCGAAACCGATGAACAGCAGCGCCGCCGCGAGATTGGCGATGGCAAGCATCAGCGTGCGCACCGCGAACAACTCGCGCGGGGGGACGGCGGCGAGCAGGCCATAGGTCGCGGTGGTCATCAGCCCCACCCCGCCGCCGAAATAGCCGCCGTAAATGCCGAGCAGTGCCTGCGCCGCCATCAGCGCGCGCGCGCCGATCGTCGCCCGCCCGTGGAGCCAGGCGGCGGCACGCTTGCCGAAGGCGATCACCACGAAAGCGAGCAGCAACAGCCAGGGGATCAGCAGATCGAAAGTGCGCGTGGGGGTGAGGATCAGCAGCAGGCTGCCGGCAAGCCCCCCGGCGAAGGTGATCGCGCCGAGCGTGCGCGCGCGCACCCCGCCGATCGGGCCAAGCTCGTCGCGGAACGTCCAGGCGCTGGTCGCCGCCCCCGGCAGCAGCGCGACGTTGGAGGTGGCGTTTGCAAGGTTCGCCGGCAGCCCGAGCGCGATCAGCGCGGGAAGGGTGGCGAACGTCCCGCCGCCCGCGAGCGCGTTCATCGCCCCGCCGACCGCACCGGCGCCCGCCGCCAACAATGCCCCGGTCACGCCCGCGCCGGCGCCGCAAACGCCCAGCGCAAGGTGCCGGCGACGCCGAGCGTGAGCGCATCGACCGCAGGCCGCGCGAGGCCCGAGCCGCTCAGCCCGTGCATCGTCCGCGCCCAGCCGGGGAGCAAATCGACCGCCGCGCGGCCGATCAGGCCCTGCACCGTCTGCGCTGGCACGTCGCGCAGCGTCTCGCCGCGCTGTTGCAGCACCAGCCGCGCGACCTCGCGGACGCGGTGATCGACATGAAGTTCAGGGCGGAAGCTGGTGAGCAGCGCCTCCGCCGCGCGCCGGGTGCGGGGCACCGGATCGGCGCCCAATGCCTCCGCCACCGGAGCGACATCGGCGAAGTAAGCGTCCTGCTCGGCGATCGTCAACGGCCCGCCGAAGCGGCGCCAGGCGTCGAGGAAGCACAGACTCCCCGCGACATGCACCCAGGCGAGCAGGCGCGGATCGTCGGCGCGGTAGGGCGTGCCGTCCGGCTGCACCCCGCCGACCTTGGCGTGGATGCCGCGCACATGCGCGATCGCCGCCAGCGCGGCGGGCTTCGAACCATAGGTGGTGATGGCGATGAAGCGTGCGGTGCGCCGCAGCCGCCCGCGCATGTCGCGCCGGAAATCGCTGTGGTCCCAAACCCCGCCCAGCGCGCCGGGGTGGAGCATCTGCAGCAGCAGCGCCGCCACCCCGCCGACCATCATCGTCGTCACATCGCCGTGCACGCGCGCGGCGACCGAGCCTGAAGCGATGAAGGGGTCCTCGGCGCGCGGCACCGGCTTCTCGCCCTTCGCCTGGTCATTGAACAGCGCGCGCACCTCACCCACCAGCGCGCGGCGGAGCGCGTTGGTCACCATCAGCCGAGCGCCGCCTGTTTTTCCTCCGCCAGCCGGTCAAGCTCGGCGCGGCTCTTGCGCTCGGCGGCGGTCTTGAGCTGGCCGCAGGCGGCATCGATATCGCGCCCGCGCGGGGTGCGGACGGGGGCGGAGATGCCCGCCTCGAAAATCAGGTCGGAGAAGCGCTTGATCCGCTCCGGGGTCGAGCATTCATAGGCCGCGCCCGGCCAGGGGTTGAACGGGATCAGGTTCACCTTGGCGGGCAGCTTATAGTGGCGGATCAGCCGCACCAGCTCGCGCGCGTCTGCGTCGCTGTCATTCTTGTCCTTCAGCATCACATATTCAAAGGTGATGCGCCGGGCATTGTTCGCGCCCGGATAGGCGGCGCAGGCGCTCAGCAGTTCCTCGATGCCGTACTTGCGATTGAGCGGCACGATCTCGTCGCGCACTTCCTTGCGCACGGCGTGGAGCGACACCGCCAGATTGACCCCGATCTCCTCGCCCGCGCGCGCCATCATCGGCACAACGCCCGAGGTGGAAAGCGTGATCCGCCGCTTGGAAAGCGCCAGGCCATCGCCGTCCATCACCAGCTTCAGCGCATCGCGCACCGCGTCGAAATTATAGAGCGGTTCGCCCATGCCCATCATCACGATGTTGGTGAGCAGCCGCCCCTCGGGCGAACTTGGCCATTCGCCGAGCGCGTCGCGCGCGAGCATCACCTGGCCGACGATCTCGCCCGGCGTCAGATTGCGGACCAGCCGCATCGTGCCGGTGTGGCAGAAGCGGCAGTTGAGCGTGCAGCCGACCTGGCTGGAGACGCACAAGGTGCCCCGATCGGCATCGGGGATGAACACCATCTCATAATCCTGCCCGTCGGGCGCGCGGAGCAGCCATTTGCGGGTGCCGTCGCTGGAGACCTGCGCCGTCATCACCTCGGGCCGGCCAATCACGAAACGTTCGGCGAGCCAGGGGTGCTGCGCCTTGGCGATGTCGGTCATGGCCGCAAAATCGGTGACACCGCGATTATAGATCCAGTGCCACAGCTGCTTGGCGCGCAGCTTCGCTTGCTTGGGTTCGAGGCCAGCGGCCTCGAGTTCGGCCTGGATCGCCGCCTTGGGCAGGCCGATCAGATCGCGCTTGCCATCGGCGCGCTGCGGCACCGCGCGGGGCACGGGAACGGGATCGATATGGCCGGGGATCGGCATGACGGCGGTGTCGGGCATCGCGGGCATATAGCGACCCGCGCCCTTAGGCGGAAGGGCCGAGCGCGGCGGCGCCCTCGTCGGCCTGGGCGAGCGCGGTGTCGAGCGGCACCGCCCCCGCGACCACTTGCGCCGCCAGCCCTTGCGCGAGCGCATGGAGCAGCGCGCCGCGCGCGCCGATCAGCGCGGCGAAATGGTCGCGTACCCGTGCGCGCGCCGCGTCGAGCCCTGGGTGGACGCCGGCGCGGGCCAGCTCGGCCGAGGTGGCGAGGCGGAACAGCTCGGGGAAAGCGGCGGCGTGGCGGATCAGCGCGCCGGCGGCGGCACCCGGCGCGGCCGAAGGCGGGGCACGGCGCGCGGCGATCATCTGTGCGGCGTAAAGCCGCTCCAGCCCGCGCTGCGCGACCGCCGCCAGCAGCGCGCTTCGATCCGCGAAATGGTGATAGGGCGCCATCGCCGAAACGCCCGCCGCCGCCGCGACCCCGCGCAGCGACACACGCTGCGCCCCGTCGCGCTCGAGCACGGCGAGCGCGGCATAGATCAGCTTGCGGCGGAGCTGCGAGGCCATGCCCGCCCCGCTAGCCGAGCGCGGCTTACGGCGTAAGCCCGTGGCGCTACGGGCTTACGCCGGTTTCAGGCTCGCATAGGAGGCGAACGCGCCGAGCTGCTGCTGCGCGCGGGCATAAAGCGGGGCGGAGCGCAGGCCCAGCCGGGCACGCGCGGCGGCGAGCGGCTCGTTCAACAGCGCGTGATAGTCCTCACCCGCGAGCCAGGCGGCGCGGCGGCCCCGCGCATATCCTTCCCAAACCGCGCGGGCGAACAAGCTGCTCTTGGTGATGATCAGCGACTTGATCGCCGCGCCCACCGCGATGAACGCCCAGCCGAGCCCGCCGACCTGGGCATAGCTGAACGCGACGAGGCAGGCCTCGCCCAGCGTTTCATCGGCCTTGTAGCCATTAAGCACATGCCAAATGTCATGCGTGTCGCGGATGCGGCGACCGAACCAGGCATAGGGATGCGGCATCGGCACCTCGGCCTTGTCGAGGTTGGACACTTCGGCGAGGCCCATCGCCGAATAGCCGGTTTCGCGCAGGAACTCGCGGTAAGCGGCGCCGACGGTGCCGGGCGCGAAGCTCGCGATATAGGCGGGATCGGATAGTCGATCGGCCAATTCCTCGCGCCGAAAGGCCATTTCGCCGCCTTCGACCGTCTTCAGCAGCTGCGCGAGATTGTGCCGCCCATTGCCCGCGTTGAGCGCGCGCATGATGACGAACACCTGTTCGGTATCGTCGCCATTGCGCAGCAGCCGGCGCAGCGCGGCCCAGGCGGTTTTCCAATCGCGGCGATCGGGCAACGGGGTGTGCGGCATGGGCGATTCTCTTACTGACAGGCGTGTCAGTATGCCGGCCAATCCTCTCGGTTTCAATAACGCGCCGATGTCGCGAACTCTTGACATCACCGTGCCGAATCGAGTAAAGAACTCTTGTCATAAGGCAAAGAGGTCTTGTCACGCCCATGCGCAACCGATTGCGGGTGCTCCGTGCCGAAGCCGGCGTGAGCCAGCAGGAGCTGGCGCAGCGGCTGGGCGTGTCGCGGCAGACCATCAATGCCGTCGAAACCGATAAATATGACCCGAGCCTGCCGCTCGCGCTCAGAATGTCGAAGGTTTTTGGAGTGCCGGTCGATGAAATCTTCCTCGATGATTGGAGCCCCGATGGAGTCTAGTTCCAACCGTAATCTGCTACGCCGGATCGCCGTCGCCATGCTGATCGCGGCGCCGATCGGGGGCGTTTTCGGCTTCGCCGCCGGGCGAGCGCTCAAGCATGGCAATGTCGATGTCGTGCGGGATTGGAGCCTCGCCGATCTCACCAGCCTGCTCATCGCGCTATCGTTGCTCGTCGGCGCCGGCTATGTCGCCTGGGCCGCGACCAATGCGCGGCGCTGGAACCAGATGGTCGAGCGGTTGCCTGCCGAGGAGCCGCTCGATCCCGCCGCGCTGGTGAATGGGCGGCGGCAAGCGCTGGTGGGCGGACTGGCGGGGGTGATGCTCGGACTGCCCCCGCTCGCGGCGCATGCCGGGCTCTCCGCCGAGGGTGCCGCGTTTGCCGCCACGGGCGTCGGGCTGCTGCTCGCGGTGCAGAGCTGGATCAACTATCAGCTGTGGCGCGACGGCGACGAGCTTACGCGCAGCGTGATCGCGCAGAGCGGCGCGGCGTGCTTCTGGCTGCTTCAGCTGGCGCTGTTCGCCTGGGCGACGCTCACCCGGCTGAAGCTCATGCCCGAGGTCGACGCCTGGACGCTGGTAACGGTGATGATGGGCGTTTACCTGCTGGTGTCGTTCGTCGTCTCGGCGCGGCGGGGGCTGGTGGTCGCCTGACGGCGCTGTGATGGGACACTAACGTCACCCCGGCCCCCGAGCCGGGGCTCCGTTGCCTGGCGACAGCGGAAGAAGCGGAACCCCGGGTCAAGCCCGGGGTGACGGGAGGGGTTCGCTCAACAGCCGGTCGCGTCGCGCGGGGGGATCCGATCACACCCGCATTGGCATGATCACGTACAGCGCCGGCGCCTTGTCATTCTCGCGGATCAGCGTGGGGGCGGCGGCGTCGGCGAGGTGGACTTCCACCTGATCGCCTTCCACCTGCGCCAGAATGTCGAGCAGATAGCGGCTGTTGAAGCCGATCTCGAAGGGCTGGGCGACATAATCGCCAGGCACATCCTCGGCTGCGGTGCCATTTTCGGGGCTCGTCACCGACAAGGTCACCTTGTCGCGATCGAGCGCCATCTTCACGGCGCGCGTCTTCTCGGTTGCGATGGTCGAGACACGGTCGACGCCTTCCTGCAGCGCGCGGGGGTCGATCTTGAGCAGCCGGTCGTTCGCGGTCGGGATCACCCGGTTGTAATCGGGGAAGGTACCGTCGATCAGCTTCGAGGTTAGCAAAGCCGCCCCCAGATCGAAGCGGATCTTGCTGCCCGACAGCGACACGCCCACCGAGCCATCGACCTCGTCGAGCAATTTGCGCAGTTCGGCCACGCATTTGCGCGGCACGATCACGTCGGGCATCCCCTCGGCGCCGTCGGGCCGGGTGACGGTGACGCGCGCGAGGCGGTGGCCATCGGTCGCCGCCGCCTTCAGCACCGGCTGGCCTTCGTCGCTCACATGCAGGAAGATGCCGTTGAGGTAATAGCGCGTCTCCTCGGTGGAGATGGCAAAGCGCGTCTTGTCGATGATCTGCTTGAGCGTTTCGGCGGGCAGCTCGAACTGGTGCGGCAGTTCGCCTTCCGCGATCACCGGGAAATCGTCGCGCGGCAGCGTCGCGAGGCTGAACTTGGCGCGGCCGGCCATGATCGTCATGCGGCCTTCGGCGGCCGACAGCGAGACTTGCGCGCCCTCGGGGAGTTTGCGCACGATGTCGAACAGGGTGTGCGCCGAAACCGTGGTCGCGCCGGGCACATCGACCGCCGCGCTCACATGTTCGTTGATCTGCAAGTCCAGATCGGTCGCCATCAGCTTCAGCGTGCCGCTCGCCGCCGCCTCGATCAGTACGTTCGACAGGATCGGGATGGTATTGCGCCGCTCCACCACCGATTGGACGTGGCTGAGCCCCTTGAGCAAGGTTGCGCGTTCGATCGTCGCCTTCATTGTGTCACCCCGGCCGGGGCCCCCCTGATTCACCGTGCGGCATGGGTCATGGGACCTGTTTGTTGCTCATTCCTTAAACATAAAAAGGGCCGGAGCAAGCGCTCCGGCCCCTTCTTTGCCGAGCGCGTGCCGCCGTTCAGAAGCGGAAACCCACGCCGACCGCAACTTGGTGCCGATCGGTGTCGATCCCGAAGTTGTTGGTGTTGCCGCCGCTTGGATATTCGAAGCGCGCACCGCCATAATTGGAATAGCGATATTCGATCTTGGCATAAGTGCGCGGGCTCAGCGCGTTCTCGACCCCCAGGCCGACGCGGTAGCCATCCAGATTGAAATGGCCGCCAGTTTCGGTGGTGCCGTCGCTCGCGGTCAAATCCAGCCGCGTGTTGGTGTAGCCCGCCTTGGCATAGACGAGCGTCGTCGGGCTAAGCGTGGTGCCGATGCGGACGCCGCCATAAATGTCGCGCCCCGCCTTCACCCGGCCAAAGCCGAGATTAGCGCGCGCGGGGTTGCCGACCTTGCTGGTCGACCCGGTTAGCTCGGCCTCGACGCCGAACACCAGGCGGCCGCGCTGGATGTCATAACCAACCTCGCCGCCGTAGAGCAGGCCGTCGGCGCCGTCGTCATCGCCGGCGATGTCCGAATCCTCGCTGCTGCCAGGCTGGAGCCGGTCATAGCCGAGCACGACGCCGGCGCGCGGCCCACTGAACACACCGTCGGGCGCGGGGGCGGAAGGCGGCGCTTCCTGCGCGAGGGCGGGCGTGGCGAACAGGCCAGCGGCAAGCGCGGCCAGGGAAAGATAACGCATCAAACAACTCCAATTCATCAATCCCCGTGGGACAGTGGGGACCGGGTCAATGGTGCAGTGCGGCAAGGAGTTGCATGAACGGCGGATAAACGGCGCCGGGCGTGGCAAAGCGGAGACAGTTCGGCGGCATGGCGCGGGCGGGGCACGGCTGATCGCGCAGTCCAAAATCGGCACGCGAACGGGGACGAAACGATGATTTGCGCGGGCGCGCGAATCTGGCAGCGATATGGCAGTGATGCACGACGCGACGATCCACCCTCGGCTGGTGAACCAGCTCTATACCGAGGCAATGCTGCTGGCCGACGAGGCGCGCGGCTATTTCGACGAGGGCGGCCGCGCCGAGCGCGAGGCGCTGGAGCCGATGGTGCGAGTGGCGTTCAGCTGCGAGTCGCTCAAGGTGACGACGCGGCTGATGCACGTCATCGCGTGGCTGCTCACGCAGCGCGCGGTGGCGGCGGGGGAGATGCGCGCCGCCGACGCCTGCGCGCCCTCGCGCCGGCTGGGCGAGGCGCCTTATTCCGACCCGAGCGCGCTCGCCGCGATGCCGCCGCGCGCCCGCGCGCTGATCGACGGCAGTATCGAGCTGTTCCGCCGCGCCGCGCGGCTGGACGCGACGCTCGACGCCAGCCCGCCGCCGAGCCCCGCGCGCGACATGATCGAGCGGTTGCGCGGGGCTTTCTAGCGGCTGATCCAGCTCATGGGGCGGTCGTGTCCCGGAGACGCTTGGCGTGCCGGGGGGCGCTCAAACCGTCGGCTGCGGCAACGCGCCCACCCTCGCGAGCGCCGCGCTATACTCTTCCGCAATCTTGGCGACCAATTCGCCCGCCGGCTGCACCTTGTCGATCGCGCCGATGCCCTGGCCCGATCCCCAGATATCGCGCCACGCCTTGGCGCCGGCATTGCCGCCAAAATTCATCGTCGACACATCGCCCTTGGGCAGATTGTCGGGATCGAGCCCGGCGCGCTCGATCGAGCCGCGCAGATAATTGCCCCACACGCCGGTGAACAGGTCCGAATAGACGATGTCGGACGCCTTGGAGGCGACGATTTCCTGCTTGTATGCCTCCGCCGCATTGGCCTCTTCGGTCGCGATGAAGGCCGAGCCGATATAGGCGAGGTCGGCGCCCATCGCTTGCGCCGCGAGCACCGCGTCGCCGCTCGCCATCGAGCCCGATAGCGCGAGCGGGCCATCGAACCATTGGCGGATTTCCTGCACCAGCGCGAACGGGCTCAGCCGCCCGGCATGGCCACCGGCGCCGGCGGCGACCGCGATCAGGCCGTTCGCGCCCTTTTCGATCGCCTTGCGCGCGAAGCGATCGTCGATGATGTCGTGCAGCGTGATCCCGCCCCAGGCCTGCACCGCCTGGTTCACCTCCTCGCGCGCGCCGAGCGAGGTGATGACGACCGGGACCTGCCATTTGGCGCAGGTGTGCATGTCCGCCTCGAGCCGATCGTTCGAGCGGTGGACGATCTGGTTCACCGCATAGGGCGCCGCGGGGCGATCGGGATTGTCGCGGTTCCAGGCGGCGAGTTCCTCGGTGATCTGGTGGAGCCATTCGTCGAGCAGCGCCTGGGGCCGGGCGTTGAGCGCGGGGAAGCTGCCCATGATCCCCGCCTTGCACTGGGCGATCACCAGCGCGGGGTTGGAGATGATGAACAGCGGCGACCCGATCACGGGCAGGCGCAGGCGATCCAGGGGGGCGATGAGGCTCATATTGCGTTGCATACCGCAACCCATCGCCTTGTCCAGTGCGCGAAACGAGTTGCTCGCATGACGTCGATCGTCCGCCCCCCGCGATTGCATTTGCCGATCAAGCCCCTAGGGTCCGCCGCCGATAGGGTTAAGCGGAGAGTGAGAATGACGGCGATGCGGTTCGGGGTGGCGGTGCTGTTGGCGAGCGCGGGGGCGCCGGCGTTGGCGGCGGGCCAATTGCCCAAGACGGTGGTGCCAACCGCCTATGCGATCCGCGTCGATCCCAATGCCCAGGCCAAGACCTTCACCGGCGAGGAAAGCATCGCCGTGCAGGTGAAGGCGGCGACCCGCTCGGTCACGCTGAACGCCGCCGAGCTCGACATCAAACGCGCGACGATCGACGGCAAGCCCGCGAAGCTCAGCTATGACCAGAAGCAACAGCGCGTCACGCTGACCGCGGCGGCGGCGCTGAAGCCCGGCGCGCACCGGCTCGATTTCGCCTGGTCGGGCAAGATCAACGATACCGCCGCGGGGTTTTTCGCGATCGATTACAAGAACCCCGACGGCAGCAACGCGCGGATGCTGGTGACCCAGTTCGAAGCGCCTGACGCGCGCCGCTTCGCGCCGATGTTCGACGAGCCGAGCTTCAAGGCCACCTACAAGCTTTCTGCCGTCGCGCCCCAGGGGCAGACCGCGTTCAGCAACATGCCGGCGACGGTGACGAAGCTCGCCGATGGCCGCCAGCTCTACAGCTTCGCGCAGACACCCGTGATGTCGAGCTATCTGTTGTTCCTCGGCATGGGTGATGTCGAGCGCAAGACGGTGATGCAGGACGGCGTCGAGATCGGCATCATCACCCGGCGCGGCGTGGTCGATCAGGGCGATTATGCGCTGGCGCAGGCCAAGCGGCTGCTGAGCTATTACAACGATTATTTCGGCCAGAAATATCCGCTGCCCAAGCTCGACATGATCGCCGGCCCCGGCTCCAGCCAGTTCTTCGGCGCGATGGAAAATTGGGGCGCGATCTTCTATTTCGAGCCGCTCGTCCTGTTCGACCCGAAGCGCAATAACGAGAGCAACCGGCAGGAAATCTTCACCGTCGTCGCGCACGAAATGGCGCACCAGTGGTTCGGCGATCTGGTGACGATGAACTGGTGGGACGATCTGTGGCTGAACGAGGGCTTCGCCTCGTGGATGGAAAGCAAGTCCGCCGCCGATCTCAACCCCGAATGGAACGCGCCCGCTCAGGCGGTGATCGAGGCGCGCGAGGCGGCGATGGGGATCGACGCGACCGCGGCGACCCACCCGGTGATCCGCCATGTCGAAACGGTGGAACAGCTGAACGGCGCGTTCGACCAGATCACCTACCAAAAGGGCCAGGCGGTGATCGCCATGCTCGAATCGGCGCTGGGGCCGGACAAGTTCCGCGCCGGGATGCGCAACTATATGGCCAAGTATAAGTATCAGAACACCGAGACCGGGCAGCTCTGGGCGGAACTCGCCAAGAGCACCGGACGTCCGGTGGCGGAGATCGCGCGCGGCTTCACGCTTCAGCCGGGCGTGCCGCTGGTGCGGATCGCGGCGGGCGCGTGCCGGAACGGCCAGACGCCGGTGACGCTGACGCAAGGGCGCTACGGCATCGATGCCGCGTCCATGGCGCCGCTCAGCTGGCAGGTGCCGCTGCGGGTCGGCATCGTCAGCGGGGCGGTGCGCGAGATGGTCGCGACCGGCGGCGCGCCCAATCAGCTGACGCTCGCCGGCTGCGGCACCGTCGTCGGCAATGTCGGCAAGGGCAGCTACACCCGGGTGATGTACGACGATGCCGGCCACGCCGCGCTGGTGCGTGATTACGCGCGGCTGGAACTTACCGACAAGCTCGGCACACTCGCCGATGATTTCGGGCTCGCCCTGTCGGGCGACCAGGATTTGTCGCGCTATTTCGATCTGCTCGGCCAGGTCCGCGCCGAGGCGACGCCGCTCGAATGGACCACGGTGAACGGCCAGCTGAGCGGGCTGATCGGCCTGTATCTGGGCACCGACCTCGAGCAGCCCCTGCGCGCGCGGACCAGCGCGCTGTTCGGCCCGGTGCTCGCCCGCATCGGCTTCACCGCGCAAGCCGGCGAGGCGCCGCTGGTGACGACGCTGCGCGAGCAGCTTATCGGCCGCCTCGGCAGCAATGGCGACGCGAACACCGTCGCCGAGGCGCGGCGTTATGTAGCCGCGCTCAAGACCGATCCGACCGCCATCCCCCCGGCGATCCGCCAGGCGGTGCTCAACACCTATGCGATCAACGCCACGGCCGAGGAATGGGAGGGGCTGCGCGCGCTCGCCGCGCAGACCGCCGATCCGGTGGTGAAGGCGGGCTATCTGCGCCTGCTCGGCCTGTCGCGCGACAAGGCGATCGCCACCCGCGCGCTCGGCCTGTTGCAGGGTGACGAGCTGACCGCGCCGCGCAAGGCGCAGCTGCTCTCGGCGATCGCCGGGCGCTTCCCCGACATGGCGTTCGATTGGGCGACGGCGCATCTCGACGTGGTCAACGGCTTTGTCGAGGCGAGCGCGCGGTCGCAATATGTCGTGGCGCTCGCCGCCAGTTCGAGCGACCCGGCGATGCCCGCCAAGCTCCAGGCCTATGCCGACAAGAACCTGCCGGCCGATGCGCGCCAGGGCCTGCAACGCGTGCTGACCACCATCGCGGTGCGGCGGGCGAGCGCCGAGAAGCTGCGCCCGGCGGTGAGCGGCTGGCTCGCGTCGCGCTGAGCGGCCGTTTGGAAATGCGCTGACCACGCATTTCCCGGCACCAGCCCGCTCCCCCACCCGGCCACCCAACGGCAATATTCTATGGGTGGCCGGGTGGGGGAGCGGGCTGGTGCCGCCGTGAAAAAGGCGCAGCGCGCCTTTTTCAAACGGACTCTGAGACGCCCGCCGCACCCGGCGCTCGCCGCGACGCAAGGATTTGCGCTCGTTGCGTCGGCGGGCCTGTCGCGCGGTGCGGCGCCGCGCTAGAGCAGGTGCGGTAATGGCGTGGTCAGGGGGGATTTGTTGGGCTTGGATGGCGGCGGCGCCGGGGGTGGCGCTTGCCCAGCAAGCCCCCGCGTCAACCGCGCAGCCGCAGGCCCCGATCGCGCAAGCGCCGCCGCAGAGCACCGATCCCGAGCCGATGCTAGATCCCAACGCGCCGCTCGCGCCGTTGCCGGGGCTGGGGGTCGATTGGCCCGATCTCGCCGCGTCCGCGCCCGCCGCGCCGCAAATCGCCGAGGCCAGCGCCGACGCCCTCGCGCGCTATGACTATCGGATCGAGGGATTGGAGGGGATTGACGACACGCTGTTCCGCCAGCGCTTCAACGAATTGTCGGCGCTGAAGGCCCATGTAGGCGATCCGGCCAATGCCGCGCAGATCGATCGTCGCGCGCGCGAGGACATCGCGCTGCTGCAAACGCTGCTGCGCGGCGCGGGCTATTATGACGCGCAGATCAGCTCGAGCGTCGCCCGCGAAGGCGATGTGCCGGTGGTGACGCTCACCGTCGAGCCGGGACAGCTCTACCTGCTCGATCAGGTGACGCTGCCGGGGCTGGCCGAAGCAGGGCCGAAGCGCGACGCGCTCGCCCAAGCTTACGGAATCAAGGAGGGCGATCCCGCCAACGCCGATGCGATCGCCGCCGCCGAGGCGCGGTTGCGCACCGAAACCGGCGCGCAGGGCTTCCCCTTCGCCCAGGTGGAAAGCCCGAGCGTCGTGATCGACCATGCGACCGGGCGCGCGCAGCTCACCCAGCCGGTCGCGCCTGGCGCGGCGCTCGCTTTCGGCCAGGTGGTGCTCGCGCCGACCAAGCTGTTCAGCGCGCGCCATGTCCAGCAGATCGCGCGCTTCCGCCCGGGGCAGAGCTATAGCGCGGCCGCGCTCGACGATCTGCGCCGCGCGCTGATCCAGACGGGCATCGTCGCCTCCGCCGAGGTGAAGCCGGTGCCGGGGGCGGCGCCGGGCACGGTCGACGTCGCGGTCGCCGTCCGCCCCGCGCCGCCGCGCACGATCGGTGGCGAGCTGGGCTATGGCACCGGCGAAGGCGTGCGCGCGGAAGTGGACTGGACCCACCGCAACCTGTTCCCGCCCGAAGGCGCGCTCACCTTGCGCGGCGTGGCGGGCACGCAGGAGCAATCGGGCGCGGTGATCTTCCGCCGCAACAATTTCGAGGGCCGCGACCGGGTGCTGACCGCGCAGCTCGCCGCCGCCAATCTCAACCGCCCGGCCTTCCAGGCGACGACCTTCTCGCTGATCGGCACGCTGGAGCGGCAGACCAACATCTTCTTCCAGAAGGCGTGGGTGTGGTCGGTCGGCGCCGAACTCGCGGCATCCGACGAGCGCGACCAGATCATCGCGACCGGGCTGTCGCGCCGCCGCACCTTCTTCATCGCCGCGCTGCCGACCAGCCTGACCTATGACGGCACCAACGATCTGCTCAACCCCAGCCGCGGCTTTCGCCTGGGGGGGCGGCTGAGCCCCGAATTGTCGCTGCAGGGCGATGTGTTCGGCTATGCGCGCATCCAGCTTGACGCGAGCGCCTATCGCGCGGTGAGCGAACGGGTGGTGCTCGCCGGGCGGGTGCGTTTCGGCACGATCGCCGGCGCGCCGCGCGACGCGATCGCGCCTTCGCGGCGCTTCTATGCGGGCGGCGGCGCCTCGGTGCGCGGCTATGGCTTCCAGGCGATTGGCCCGCGCGACGTGAACAACGATCCGATCGGCGGGCGCAGCCTGACCGAATTTTCGATCGAGGCGCGGGTGAAGGCCTTCGGGCCGTTCGGGGTGGTGCCGTTCTTCGACGCGGGCAATATCTACACCTCGCCGCTGCCGCGCTTCACCGGGCTGCAATATGGCGCCGGGCTGGGGGTGCGTTATTACTCCAATTTCGGCCCGATCCGCATCGACATCGGCACCCCGATCAATCCGCAGCGCGGCGATACCCGGATCGCCGTTTATGTCGGGCTGGGGCAGGCATTTTGAGCGCGGCGGCGGCCAACACCACCCCGCCGCCGCGCCGCCGCTGGCGCTGGGGCCGGCTGATCGCGGGGGTGATCGGCGCCGCGCTCGCGGCGCTGGCGGCACTCGCGCTGCTGCTTGATACCAGCATCGGCCACCGGCTGATCACCGAGCGGCTGGCGGCGTATCAGGGCGCGGACGGGATGCGCTATTCGATCGGGCGGATAACGGGCTCGATCTATGGCCGCGCGACGCTGATCGATGTCCGCATCCGCGATCCCAAGGGGCTGGTGCTGGTCGCGCCCCGCGCCGACTTGAGCTGGCGCCCCTGGGCATGGCTGCGCAACGGACTCGCGATCGACGCGCTCGACGTGCCGCTGGCGCGGCTGTTCAAGCTGCCCGAACCGCGCCCCACGCCGCGCAAGGGGCCGATCTTGCCCGGATTCGACATCACGATCGGGCGGCTGCGCATCGATCGGCTGCAGACCGCCGCGAAGCTGACCGGCACCCCCCGCGTCGGGCGACTGGTGGGCAGCGCCGAGGTGCGCGACCGCCGCGCGCTGGTGCGGCTGGACGCGCGCGTGGCGGGGAGCGACAGCCTGCGCCTGCTGCTCGACGCGGCCCCCGATCGCGATCGCTTCGATCTCGACGCGCGCGCCGATGGCGCGGCGGATGGGCTGCTCGCCAGGCTGATCGGCCAGCGCCAGCCGGTCGCGCTGCGCATCGCGGGTGATGGCCGCTGGGCGCGCTGGCGGGGGCAGGGCGTGGCGACGCTGGGCGGCACCCGCCGCGTCCAGCTGGCGCTGGCGAACGATGCCGGGCGCTATGCGCTCGATGGCTGGATCGACGTGCGCGGGCTGATCCGGGGGAATGGTGTCAAATATTTCCTGCCGCGCCTTGGGGTGAGCGGGCAGGCGACGCTCGATCACCGGCTGCTCGACGCGCGGCTGCGGCTGCGCTCCGCGGGGCTCGACACGCGGGTGACGGGCGCGCTCGATCTCGCGCGGCGGCAGCTGCTCGACACCCGCATCGCCGCGCGGCTGACCCGGGTCGATGCGCTCAATCCGCGCTGGAGCGGCCAGCCGGTGGAGGTGCGCGCGATCCTCGACGGGCCGCTCGAACGCCCGGCCTTCGAGTATCGCTTCCTCGCGCCGCATATGAACTTTGGCGGGCATGAGGGGCTCGACGATATCCGGCTCGCCGGGCGCGGGCGGATCACCGGCAATGGCACGGTAATCCCGGTGAGCGGCACGGCGCGGCGGGTGAGCGGGGTCGATCCGCTGATCGGGGACATCCTGCTCGCGCCCCGGCTGGAAGGGGCGATGGTGATCGCCAATGGTTGGGCGACCGGGCGCGGGCTGAAGCTGCGCACCAAGCTGCTGAACGCCGCCATCGAGGCGCGCTTCGCGATCGGCCGGCCCGACTTTCTGGCGGTGATCGACGCCGCCATTCCCCGGCTCGAGCTGCACGGGCTCGGGCTGGTGACGGGCGGCGGGCGGCTGACGGTGCGCCCGGCGCCGGGCGGGCAGGGCGAAGTGTTCGCCGGCACCGCCGAGGCGCGGGTGCTGCGGCTGGACAATGAGCTGTTCCAGCATCTCGCCGCCGGGCTGCCCCGGCTCGCGACCCGCTTCATCCAGGCGCCCGACAAGATCCTGCGCTTCCAGGATTTGACCGTTACCGCGCCCGATATCCGCCTGACCGCGCAAGGCTATCGCCGCGCCGACAGCTCCGAGGTGCATTTCGAGGCGACCGGCACCCAGGCGCGCTATGGCCCGATCGCGGCGCTGGTGATCGACGGCCGGCTGGAACGCCCGACGATCGACCTGCGCCTGCCACGCCCCGCCGATGCGCTGGGCCTGGCCGATGTGACCGCGCATCTCGACCCCACCGCGCCCGGCTATGACTGGCGCGCGCAGGGCGGCTCGACGCTTGGCGCCTTTACCGGCCAGGGCGCGCTGCTGATCGCCGAGGGGCAGCGCACGGTGGTGCGGGTCGCGGCGCTTGATGTCGCCGACATGCACGGGCGCGGCGATCTCACCTCGCAGCCCGATGGGTTCGAGGGGCGGCTGAGCGTGGACGGCGCGGCGAGCGGGCGGATCGATTTCGCGCCGGTCGAAGGGCATCAGCGCGTCGCGGCGCTACTCGCGGCGGACAATGCGCGCTTCGGCGACACCCGGTTGCGGCGCGGGCGGCTCGACGTGACCGCGTTGCTCGATCCCGAGGGCGCGACGATCGCGGCGCGGGCCGAGGGGCAGGGGTTGCGCCAGGGGACGCTCGCGCTCGGCCGCTTCTCGGCGAGCGCGACGCTGCGCAACGGCACCGGCACCGCGACCGTGTGGCTGGCCGGCGCGCGCGGCGCCGCCTTCGACCTGACCGCCGATGCCGACATCACCCCCGATCGCTACACGATCCGCGCGAGCGGCCAGATCGAGCGGCGCCCGCTCAAGCTCGAAAACGCCGCGATCGTGACGCGCGAGGGCGAGGCATGGCGGATCGCCGACACCCGGCTGGGCTTCGCCGGCGGCACCGGCAGCATCAGCGGTCGCTTCGCCAAGGACAGCGCCGCGCTCGATGCCGCGCTCGATAATCTGCCGATGACGATCCTCGATCTCGCGGTGCCGGGGCTGGGGCTGTCCGGCAGCGCCTCCGGCAAGCTCAGCTACGCCCAGGCGCGCGGCGGGGCGCCGACGGGCCGCGTCGATCTGCGGGTGCGGGGGTTGAGCCGCGCCGGGCTGGTGCTGCGCTCGCAGCCGGTCGAGTTCGGCCTGGCGGGCATCCTGCAGACCGACCGCGCGGCGATGCGCGCGGTGATGGCATCGGGCGGCAAGACGATCGGCCGCGCCCAGGCGCTGCTGACCCCGCTCGCCGGCGAAGCCCTGGTCGACCGGCTCACCAACGCGCCGTTGTTCGCGCAGCTGCGCTATGATGGGCCGGCGGACACGCTCTGGCGGCTCACCGGCATCGAGCTGTTCGACCTGTCCGGCCCGGTCGCGATCGGCGCCGATCTCGGCGGGCGGGTGAACAACCCCAGCATCCGCGGGCTGCTGCGGGCGAAGGGCGCGCGGATCGAGAGCACGCGCACCGGCACCGTGCTCACCAACGTGACCGGCGACGGGCGCTTCAGCGGATCGCGCCTCACGATCGACAATTTCGCGGCGGACGCCGGGCGCGGCGGGCGCGTCACGGGATCGGGCAGCTTCGATTTCGCCGCGGTCAACGGCTTCGGCATGGACCTGAAGCTGCAGGCGAGCCGCGCGGTGATGATCAACCGCGACGACATCGGCGCGACGATCACCGGCCCCTTGAGCATCCGCTCGGACGGCGATGGCGGGCTGATCGCGGGCGATGTGCGGCTCGATGTCGCGCGCTATCGGCTGGGGCAGGCGGTGCAGGCGGCGGCGGTGCCCAGGCTCAACCTGCGCGAGATCAACCTGCCCGGCGGCGAGGTGGAGGCGGAGGCGCCGCAGGGCAGCTGGCGGCTCGACGTTCACGCCCGCACCGATGACGCGCTGTCGGTGACCGGGCTCGGCCTCACCTCCTTCTGGTCGGCGGACATGCAGCTGGGCGGGATCGCCGAGGCGCCGACGATCGGCGGCCGCGCGCAGATCATCCGCGGCACCTATGAATTTTCGGGCCGCCAGTTCGATATCCGCCGCGGGGTGATCCGCTTCCTTGGCAATTCGCCGCCCGACCCCGCGCTCGATATCGAGGCCGACGCGACCACCACCGGCCTGTCCGCCACGATCCGCGTCACCGGCCCCTCGACCAAGCCCGAGATCCTGTTCTCGAGCAACCCCGCGCTGCCGCAGGACGAGCTGCTGTCACGCCTGTTGTTCGGCACCTCGATCACCAGCCTGTCCGCGCCCGAGGCGTTGCAGCTGGCGGCGGCGGTATCGGCGCTGCAAAATGGCGGGACGGGGCTGAACCCGATCAACTCGCTGCGCCGGGTGGTGGGGCTCGACCGGCTGCGCATCCTGCCGCCCGACCAGCAGATCGGCCGCACCACCTCGGTCGCGGCGGGGAAATACATCACGCGGCGGCTCTATGCCGAGATCATCACCGACGGCCAGGGCTATTCGGCGACCCAGGTCGAGTTCCGGGTGACGCGGTGGCTGTCGATCCTGTCGACGATCTCGACGCTCGGACGGCAGAGCATCAACGCGCGGGTGAGCAAGGATTATTAGGGGGTGGGGGGTTGCTTGCTGACCGAGGCGTGAACTGGCAGGGTGGGGTTGAGGGATGCCAGTCGGGGGGGACGATCCGTTTGGTTTTGCGCCCTACATAGCCGGATGACGCCTTGATCGATTACCCCAATGGCCTCCAAGCATAGATCTGCGTTCCAGCCATGGCTCCCTTTCAGACGACTGCGATGCGGCTAGCGGGCCACGCCCCAAGCCGGCCGATCGCGATCTCGATAGAGTGATCTTCGAACAAACCGGTCTTGCGTCGCGCGGCATCCTCCCCGGCCGGCCAGTTTTTGATCCCGGCCCTGATGCCTTTGATCGTCGGCTCGGCGCCATTCTCGATCAGCCAGTCGACGGTGGCTAGCAGCTCCATGCCAAGGGGTGTCTCGAAACCGTCGATAACCTGATCGGTAAGGTCTAGGGCTGGCAGCAGGGACTTACCCTCCGAACCGAGATAGACCGCGATCCGCTCCTTCTTAGCATCGTCGAACCAAATCGTGTCCAATGCGCCCGCATCCGCGATCCTTTTGTGGCTGTGCAAATAGCTGCCATCGAGCGCGTCGAGGAGATGGCTGAGCCGGTTGGCATAAGGGCCGTACCGATTTGCCTCGAAACGCAGGTCGAGCGTTTTGCCAAGACCGAGACTGGCCATGCTTCGTTCCGCGAAATAAGCGAGCTTTTGGATTTCGAGCAGCGAACATTCGAAGCCGAGGACCGAATAGCGGCGCACTAGATCGGCCACGATAGCGCGGGCGGGTGTGAGCTTTTCCACCCCCGAGCGCTTAGCGACATTCTGGTAAGCCGCAGTCGGCTGATAGACGATGGTCTCCACCCCTTCGAGCCTACCCAGCTTGCGCTCGATGAGGTCGCGGACCTTGGGCCAAGGCAGGCCGCCGTTGCCGCTCCCGAGCGGCGGTAGTGCGATTGACCGGATCTGGTGCATCATAATGACGCGCCGCAGGTCATCGAGGCCTTGGTCAATCCATTCGAGCCTTGAAGGGTGACGCCAATGCTTTTTAGTCGGGAAGTTGATGATCCACCGTGGACCCATGAGGTCGAGCCGTTCGGTCACGAACATATGACCGATCTGGACCTCGCCCGACTTGCAGGCCACTTCATACGCGCGAAGGTTGGTGGGGAAGGCCTCCTTGAACATAAGGGCGATGCCTTTGCCCATAACGCCGACGGTGTTGACGGTGTTCACGAGCGCTTCGGCCTTGGCCTCGAGCAGATTTCCTTCGGTGTAAATGATCATCAAAAATACCATCCGGGCCGTGAAGCCACCTTGAGGTTAACGCCTGCCGCGTCGACCAGCGCCTGCAATTCGCCGGTCACAGCGTGACTGCTGCACGCAATGCCGAGAAGACCATCGAGCGGAACCTGTCCGTGGATCAGCGCCTCCGCTTGATAACGCTCGACTTTACCGAGGTCGTCGAGATCGCGCTTGAAGTCGCTATTCTGAAGGATGGCCCAGTCGATCACGTCAAGTCGAGCCAAATCGTTGAAATAACGCGTGGTCGGCGGATATGCATGCTTGTCCGTGAAGACGAATGGATATCCGCGCGCGGCAATATGACGGAGACTGGATACGAGAATTGCGATCTCCGTATTCTGTCTCTGACGTATGCCGTTGAAGCCGGTCTTGATATTGAGCAGCATGGGCGTTCGCGGCGTAAAATAGAACGGAACATAATCGCTGAGAGTGCCACCCGGCGGAAGCGGCACTGGCCGGACGCTGCGCTTGCCAATGAGGTCGGGATTGCCGATATCTACATAGTTCGGATCGGCCAGACCGGAGCTGCGGCAGTGCATCCCATGCTGTAGGATCCAGCCGAGATTGTCGCGATGGATGATGCGAAAGATGAAGGCCCTTTCCGGGCCGAGATCCCTCAACGCCCGACCGCACGGCGTTTGAGCGCCAAGCATCCAACGCGTCGGCCTCCCATTCGATTATGCGCTCCCCAAGTGCCCACATCCGGTTAATTATCGGGCTGTGGCCACTACGACTAGACCCTACAGGATTGAATCCGGCAAAACTTGCGGACCGCATATAGCAACCACCAAATCAGAACATTATAGGAACATAGCTGGGATAGGCGGAGTTGTGAAGTCGGCAATCGCTTGCGGGATGTACCGCTGCCCTGGGAAGATCGCATGCGCCTCGCATGGACACACAGGTGTGGCGCTGTCTTGTGCGCAAGCTGTGCCATCCGCCATCCGGCTTAGGAAATCGCACGGTAGGGCTGTGGTAGGCAAACGTGGGGCGCCGTTCTGCGGCAAAAAGCCATGGCCCGTTCGCAGCAATGCACTTGCGCGCTCCACCAGCCCAACCTCCCGTCCCCGTCGCACCCCCCACGCAACCCCGCCCCGCCGCCGAGCGTTCCGCCTGCGTGACACTCCCCCAGATCGAATCGATCGCGCTGCTGGCCGGCATGATGGCGCTCTTCCTGTCGGGGCGGTTCCGCTATGATGTGGTCGCGATCATCGCGCTGCTCGCGGGGCTCGCGCTCGGCATCGTCTCGCCCAAGGCGGCGTTTAGCGGCTTTTCGGACGATATCGTGATCATTGTCGGCGCGGCGCTGGTGATCTCGGCGGCGGTGCAGCGATCGGGGCTGATCGAGGCGGCGCTCGCTCGGGTGACGCCCTATGCCCGGCACACGCGGAGCCAGTTGCTGGTGCTCACCGCCGCGGTCGGCTTCGGCTCGGCGCTGGTCAAGAATATCGGCGCGCTGGCGATGCTGATGCCCGCCGCTTTCCAGCTCGCCAAGCGGTCCGGCACCAACCCTTCGGTGTTCCTGATGCCGATGGCGTTCGCCTCGCTGCTCGGCGGGCTGATGACGCTGGTCGGCACCTCGCCCAACATCATCGTCAGCCGGGTGCGGCAGGAGATGACGGGGGAGCCCTTCCACATGTTCGATTATCTGCCGGTGGGGCTGGGGCTGACGCTGCTGGGGCTGGCTTTCCTAGCGCTCGGCTATCGCCTGCTGCCGGCCGACCGGCGCGCCGCGCCGACGATGGGCGACGCGCTCGACATCACCGGCTATGTGACCGAGGCCGAGCTGCGCGAGGGCTCGCCGGCGGTGGGGGAGACGGTGCGGGCGTTCCTCGATCGCCACGAACGCGCGGTGACGATCGCGAGCCTGCTCCGCGCGGGGGTCCGCACCCCCGTCCAGGCCGAGACCGAGCTGCGCGCGGGCGACACGCTGATCCTGGGCGGCGCGCCCGATATGTTGGAGCGGGTGATCGCCACCGACAAGCTCGCGCTCGCCGGGCAGGACCGGCCGCTGCCCGAAGATGCCAAGGGCGACGACGTGGGGGTGATCGAGGCGGTGGTCACCACCGATTCGCCGCTGATCGGGCAGAGCGCGGGCCGGTTGCGGCTGCAGGCGCGCTATGGGGTGAATTTGATCGCGATTTCGCGTGCCGGAGAGCGGCTGGCGACGGCGCTGGGCGACACCGCGTTGCGCGGGGGCGACGTGGTGGTGCTCCAGGGGGCGCTGGGACTGCTCCCGGAGCGGCTGCGCGACCTCGGTTGCCTGCCCCTCGCCGAGCGGGTGCTGCGGCTGGGGAGCGCGCGCAACGGGCTGCTCCCGGTCGCCGCGCTCGCGCTGGCGATGGTCGCGACCGCGAGCGGGGCGGTGCCGGTCGCCGTGGCCTTTTTCGCCGCGGCGGGCGCGGTGCTGATCCTGGGCGCGCTGCCGGTTCGCGAGGCTTATCAAGCGGTTGAGTGGCCGATCCTGGTGATGCTCGGCGCGCTGATCCCGGTGAGCGACACGCTGCGCACGACGGGCGCGTCGGACATCATCGCCGATCAGCTCGCGCTGCTCGCCCAGGCGCTGCCGGTATGGGGCGCGGTCGGGCTGATCCTGGTCGCGGCGATGGCGGTGACCCCGTTCCTCAACAATGCCGCGACCGTGCTGGTGATGGCCCCGATCGCCGCCACTTTCGCCCACGAGCTCGGCTACCGCCCCGACGCCTTCCTGATGGCGACGGCGGTGGGGGCGGGGTGCGATTTCCTCACCCCCATCGGCCATCAGTGCAACACGCTGGTGATGGGGCCGGGGGGGTATCGCTTCGGCGATTATGCCCGGCTCGGCGCGCCGCTGTCGCTGCTGGTGGTGGTGGCGGGGGTGCCGCTAATCCTTTGGGCCTGGCCGATATAGGCGATGACCGCGTCGGCGAGCTTGCCCGGCACATCGTCGCCCAGATCGGGGTAGAGATCGGGCTCGATCACCTCCAGCTCCATCAGCGCGAGCGAGCCGGCGGGCAGACGGATCAGATCGACGCGCGCGTAAACCGGCGCTTCGGGCAGCGCGGCGAGCGCCTGGGTGGCGACGCTCAGCGCCTCGGCGGGCGGGTCAAAGCGCGAGAGCTGGCCCCCGAATTGCGGCTGGATACGGAAATCGCCGGGCTTGGCGACCTTGCGCACCGCATGGCTGAAGGTGCCGCCGATGAACAGCAGCGACAGCTCGCCCTCCTTGCCCACCGCCGGCAGGAAGGGTTGCAGGATCGCCTCGGCAAGTGGTGGCACGGGGTCGCCCGGCTTGAGCCGCCGGGTTTGATGGCTGCCGGCGGAGATCTGCGGCTTCACCACCAGCTCCTCGCAGCCGAACCGCGCGAAGGCGGCAGCGACGCTCGCTGGCGTGGCCGCGCCGAACCAGCTCGGAACGATCAGCACGCCCTTGCGCTCAAGCTCGGCGAGGTAGGTCTTGCGCACGTTCCACGCGATCAGCGCCGGCGGGTTGAGCAGCGGCCGCTCGGCGGGCCAGCGATCGAGCACTTCCCGCCAGCGCTCGGGCGCGAGGTGATAACCCCAGGCGAACAGCGCGAGCGCGGCGTCCCCGATTCCCGGCGCTTCGTTCCAAGGCAGCGGACCGAGAGTAATGCCTCTCGCGGCGAAGGCGGCGACGTAGTGCTCGGCCTCCTCGGCGGCCATCGCGGCATAATCGTCGCCGCGCGCGGGCATCAACAGGTCAAGCCGCATCAATCGCTCCTTTTCGCCGTGCCGATCGCGCCAGACGTGCATCGTGGCGACGGCGAAAATCGGGCGAAACTAGGCCATCACCCCGGCAGCCCGGTGATCGTCTTTACTTCCATGAACTCGGCCAGCCCGAACTTGCCGAACTCGCGGCCATTGCCGGATTGCTTATAGCCGCCGAAGGGGGCCGCCGAGTCTGGGCTCCAGCCGTTGATCGTCACCAGACCAGCGCGCAGCCGCGGCGCGACTTCGGCGGCCTTGGCCGGATCGCCCGAGACCGCGGCGGAGAGGCCGAACACCGTGTCGTTCGCCAGCCGCACCCCTTCCTCGGCATCGTCATAATCGGTGATCGTCGCGACGGGGCCGAACACTTCCTCGCGCCAGATGCGCATCTCGGGGGTTACATCGGCGAAGACGGTCGGGCGGACATAATAGCCCGAATTCCGGCCGTCCGGGCGGCCCGTTCCGCCCGTCACCAAGGTCGCGCCCTCGTCGATCGCCGACTGGATCAGGCTCTGGATCTTCTCGAACTGCGCGCGGTTGACGACCGGGCCGATATGCTGGCCCATCTCGGTCGGATCGCCGACGGCTGCCCCTTCGAACATCGCCTTGGCGACGGCCACGGCGGCGTCCTTCTGCGTCTTGTGGACCAGCAGCCGGGTGGGGGCGATGCAACTCTGCCCGCTATTGGCAAGCACGCCGGTCAGCGTGGGCGGCAGTACCGCGCCCAGGTCGGCGCCTTCGAGCACGAGGTTGGGCGCCTTGCCGCCCAGCTCCTGATGCACCCGCTTGACGGTGGTCGCCGCCGCCTGCGCGACCGCGATCCCGGCGCGGGTGGAGCCGGTGAAGCTCACCATGTCGACGCCCGGATGTGCCGAAAGCGCGGCGCCGACGCCGGGCCCATCGCCATTCACCAGGTTGAACACGCCCGCCGGCACCCCGGCGGCTTCCATGATTTCAGCAAGGATCGCGGCGCAGGCGGGCGCTTCCTCGCTCGGCTTCAGGATCATCGTGTTGCCGGCGGCGAGCGCGGGGGCGACCTTGGCGGTGATCTGGTTCAGCGGCCAGTTCCACGGCGTGATCATCGCGACGACGCCGATCGGCTCATGCACCACCTTGGCGCGGCCGAGCTGCTGCTCGAACGCGAAAGTTTCGAGCGCCTTGGCGGTCGCCATGAAGTGGCCGAGGCCGGATGGCACTTGCGCCGCGGTCGCAAAGCCGATCGGCGCCCCCATTTCCTCGCTCACCGCCTGGGCAAGATCGGGGATGCGCGCCTTATACGCCTCGATGATCCGCTGGAGCAGCGCCAGCCGATCGGCGACGCTGGTGCGCGAGAAGTTCTCGAACGCCGTGCGCGCCGCGGCCACCGCGTGGTCGACATCCTCGGCGGTGCCAAGTGTTATCACGGTGCACGGTGCTTCGGTCGCAGGGTTGATCACCTCGTGCCGCCGGCCGCCCTCGCTTGCCACCCAGGCGCCGTCGATGAAGTGATTGAGCAACTCGCGCATGACTCTCTCCCAAAGCTGTCGCGCCTGTGTGGCAAGCGGGGCGCCGGCGGGCAAGCCGGGAACGGCGTTGAGTCAGGCGCGGGCGACCCAGGCGAGCGCCGCGTCGAGCGCGGGATCGCGCCCGGCCGCGATGTCTCGCGCGGTGGGCGCGATGAACACATCTGGCGCGAGGCCGGCATCAGGGGTGCCTGGCGGTGCGAAATAGCCGACCAGCGGCAGATCGAACTCGATGCCGCTTTCGGGCAACCGCACGAAGAAGAACGCGCCGCCGTTGATGCCGCGCTGGTTGCCGCCGGTCGTTTGCCCGAATAGGCGCACCTTGCCGCTTGCCCGCGCCATCATCGCGAACTGGAAAGTCGCCGAGCTGTTGGTGGGCGAGATCAGCGCGGCGACGGGCAGATTGAGCCGTTTGGCGGCGGGCTGGATCGTGATGTCGCGATTGCCGCCGGGCCGGGCGACGAACCCGCCCGGCAGCGGCGCGCCGCCGACCCCCAACTGGCGGAAGCTGTCGTCCCAAGTGTCGAGATAGCGATCAAGCGCCGGCGGCGTGCGGGTGAAGCGCAGCCGTTGCTCGATCGCGGGCGGCGCGAGCGGTCGCTCGATCAATCGCGCCAGGATCGGGTCGCCGCAATCGAGCCCGCCTTCATTGGCGCGCAGGTCGATCACCAGCCCCCGCGCGCCGCCGAGCGAATCGAGCCGTTCTCCCAGCCAGCCGGCCCAATCCCATTTGCTGTTGTAGAGCGCCCAACCGGGCATGGTGAGCAACGCGACATCGCCGCGCATCGCCCATTGCCAGCGCGCGCCTTCGGCATCGTCGGCGAGCTTCGTCATCATCGCCCGGCGCGCGGCGAGGTCGATACCGGGCAAAACGAGCGTCTTGGCGCCACCGTCGGGCAGTACCGCCTCGATCCGGTGTCCGCCCGGCGGCGGCGGCGCGAGCAGGCCCTGGAATACATCGAACGTCTCGATCGTGTCCTCGCCCTGCACTTCCAGCAGCGCGCGGCGCTTGCCGTCATTATGGCCGTCGGCGCGGGCATAGCGCATCAGCCGGGCAAGTAGCGCCGCGCTCGGCGTGCTGTTGATCTGGGTGACGCGGGAGCCGGGCGGCAGGGTGCCGCTCGGATCGGCGCTCACGATCATCGCGCCGTCGATCCAGCGGAAGTGGAAAGGCAGGCGGGTCGGACGGTCGAACAGCGCCTTGGCAATCGCGCGGCGCTGATTGAAGAAATTGCAATAGCTGTGCCCGCAGCGCAGCGTGGCGAGGAAGCGCGACAGGGCGAGGTAGCGCGTCTCCAGCCCCGCACCCGGCCAGAGCGCGGCGAGCCGGTTTTGCCCGTCCGCGACCTCGCGGGGCGTCGCATAGCGGTAGAGCCCCGGATGCAGCGCCAGCGCGGCGCGCAGGATCGCCATGTCGTCGGCATAAGCATCATCGGCATGAGCGGTGCCGGCACCGATCAGGGGAAGGGCGGCAATCCCGCCGAGAAGCTGACGCCGGTCCATGTCGCGTCAACAGGCGCCAGAACGAAACGCGATGCAAATAAAAAAACAGCGCCCGGGCGGGCAGCTGCCCGGGCGCCAGGGGGGCCGGGTTCAGGCGGCGTGCCGCATCGACAGCGGCGCGCTTCCTTGCGCTTCAAAGCGGAACTGGCGGGTGAGGTCGGTCAGCTTGGCGACATCGCTCGCCAGGCTGCGGGTCGCGGCGCTCGATTCCTCGACCATCGCGGCGTTCGATTGCGTAACCTTGTCGATCTCGCGGATCGCGCCGCTCACGGTCGCGACCGCCTGCGCTTGCGCCTCGCTCGAGCGCGCGATCTCGCCGATCAGCTGACGGACCGAGCCGAACCGCTCGACGATCTGGCGTACAGTGGTGCCGGCCTGTTCGACGAGCTTCACCCCATTGTCGATCTGGCCGGCACTGGTCGCGATCAGCTGCTTGATCTCGTCGGCCGCCGATGCCGCCTTTTCGGCAAGGCTGCGGACCTCGGTCGCGACCACCGCGAAGCCGCGCCCCGCTTCGCCCGAGCGCGCCGCCTCGACCCCGGCGTTGAGCGCGAGCAAGGTGGTCTGGAACGCGATGCCGTCGATCAGCCCGACGATCGCGGTGATTGATTGCGAGGATTTGGCGATCTCGCGCATCGCCGCCTTGGCATTGGAGACGACCGCGTCGCTCGCCTCGGCCTCGGTCATCACCGCGCTGAACAGCCGGTCGGACTCGCCGGTGCGCGCGACGACCGCCTGCACCGCCTGGTTCGATTCGGTCGCGGCGGCGGCGGTCTCCTCGAGTGTCGCCGCCTGACGTTCGGTGCGGCGCGACAGATCGTCGGCGGCGCCGCCGATTTCGGCGATGCTCGTCTCGATCGAACCGATCGCCTCGACCAGCGCCTGCATCGTCGTTTGCAACTGGTCGGCGGTCGCGTTGAAATCAGCGCGCAGCGGCTCGAAGGCGGGGTCGAACGGTGCGGCGATGCGCACGGTGAGGTTGCCCGCCGCCAATTCGCGCAGGCCATCGCGGACAGCCGTGATCACGCCGGTACGCGCACCGGCCTCGGCTTCCATCGCGTTATGTGCCGCCGCGACATCGGCGAGCACTTGTTCCGAGGTGGTGAGCAGGGTGAGCAGTGCATTGGCGGTCCACGCCAGCGCCCCGGCTTCGATCAGCACGATCACCGCGTGCATGATGACGCGCGCCAAGCTGGCGCTGCCGCCAAAGACATAGGCGGGCGCCAGGAAATCGAGCAGCAGATGGTGGACCGCGGTGACCAAAGTCGCCGCCACGATCGCGCGCCAATCGCACAGGATTACCAGCGTCGCGATCAGCGCGAAGAACACCATGTGCATGTCGGTCTGCCAGGGGTGCCCGGCAAGCACGAGCAGCATCGCCGCCGCGGTAAGCGGCACCGCAATGCCAAGCGTGATCCGCGCCTGCGCGTCGGCGCGCCCTGCGTAGAGGTTCCAGCCCGGCACGATAAGGGCGGCGACGGCGAGCGCCGTCGCAGCAAGCGTGGTGGGACTGCCGATGATCAATCCGGTGAACAGCGTTGTCCCCGCGCCGAGCGCCATCAGCGCGACCAGCGCACGCGTCCCGGTCGTTCGCATCGTGTCGAGAGTCAGTTGCTTGCCCGCCACCCCGTCGTCTCCTTCCCGCCACAGCTCGTGGCGCTGCCACGCACCACCAGCAAGCCATCCCCTAGCGCTGGCCAGAACAGCGCGCCGTCGCCCTCGATCACCAGGCTGCCAGACAAGGGACCGCGACCGCGCAGCGTGACGCCGGGCACCTCGAGCAGGCGATGCGCCGGGGTCGCGCCGAGCGGCACGATCAACAGTGTGCCGCGCGCTGGCGGCGCGAAGGTCGCGACAACCAACGCCGCCGCCGCGCCCGCTGCTTGCCCAACCAATGTGCCGCCTTGAATTGCCATGTAAGGGACTAGCCACGGTGGACCTTTTTCAGTGGTTAACGCAAACGAGGCCGAGTGAGGCTTGACCGGAAAATAACAAATAAAAACAGGTATCTAGAAATGGTCAATCGTAAATATACTGGGCCAAAACATACGGCGCGGGAAGCGATTCCCGCGCCGCGCATTTCTTCGATCAGGCCCGGATCAGGCGCTATAATACATGTCGAACTCGACCGGGCTCGGCGTCATCTCCCAGCGGGCGACGTCTTCGCGCTTCAGTTCGACATAGGCTTCGATCTGATCCTTGCTGAACACATCGCCCTTCAGCAGGAAGTCCATGTCGGCCTCCAGACTGTCGAGGGCCTCGCGCAAGCTTCCGCATACGGTCGGCACATTGGCGAGCTCGGCGGGCGGCAGATCATAAAGGTTCTTGTCCATCGGCTCGCCCGGGTGAATGCGGTTCTGGATACCGTCCAGCCCCGCCATTAGGATCGCGGCATAAGCGAGATAGGGGTTGGCGAGCGCATCGGGGAAGCGGAACTCGACACGCTTGGCCTTGGCGCCCGCGCCATAGGGGATGCGGCACGAGGCCGAGCGGTTGCGGCTCGAATAAGCGAGCAGCACCGGCGCCTCATAGCCCGGCACCAGCCGCTTATAGCTGTTGGTGCTGGGGTTGGTGAAAGCATTCAGCGCCTTGGCGTGCTTGATTACCCCGCCAATGAAATAGAGGCATGTTTCGCTGAGGCCGGCATAGCCATTGCCGGCGAATAGTGGGGTGCCTTCCTTCCAGATCGACATATGGGTGTGCATCCCCGAGCCATTATCTTCCTTGATCGGCTTGGGCATGAAGGTCGCGGTCTTGCCATAGGCATGCGCGACTTGGTGGACGACGTACTTATACACCTGCATCCGGTCCGCCGTCTGCACAAGCGTGCCGAAAGTTAGGCCAAGTTCGTGCTGAGCCGCCGCCACCTCATGGTGATGCTTGTCGCACGGCAGGCCCATTTCAAGCATGGTCGAGACCATCTCGCCGCGAATGTCGACCGCGGAATCGACCGGCGCTACCGGGAAATAGCCGCCCTTGGCGCGCGGCCGGTGGGCAAGGTTGCCGCCTTCATAATCGCGGCCGGTGTTGGTTGGCAGCTCGATGTCGTCGAGCTTGTAATAGCTCGTCGAATAGCTGTTCTCGAACTTCACATCATCGAACATGAAGAATTCGGCTTCGGGGCCGACATAGACGGTGTCGCCGATGCCGGTGCCCTTCAGATAGGTTTCGGCCCGCTTCGCGGTCGAGCGCGGATCGCGCGCGTAGAGTTCGCCGGTCGAGGGTTCGACGATGTCGCAAACCACGATCAGCATCGGCGTCGCGCTGAACGGGTCGACATAGACCGCGTCCAGATCGGGCTTCAGAATCATGTCGCTTTCGTTGATCGCCTTCCAGCCGGCGATCGAGGACCCGTCGAACATGAAGCCGTCGGTCAACTCATCCTCGCCGACGACCGACGACACCATGGTGAGGTGCTGCCACTTCCCCTTGGGATCGGTGAAGCGCAGATCGACCCATTCGATCTCCTCGGACTCGATCATCTTCAGAATATCGGCCGGCGTGTTCGCCATGATGGTGCCTTTCAGTTGGGGTGAGACAGGAAAAAGGGGTGGGTTAGATCGCGTTTTCGTCGCGCTCGCCGGTGCGGATGCGCAGGGCGCTTTCAACCGGCATCACGAAAATCTTGCCGTCGCCGATGCGGCCGGTGTGTGCCGCCTGCGCGATGGCTTCGACCACGCGCCCGGCGAGCGCATCGTCGATCACGACTTCGAGCTTCACCTTGGGCAGGAAGTCGACGACATATTCGGCGCCGCGATACAGTTCGGTATGGCCCTTTTGCCGGCCAAACCCCTTGGCCTCGGTGACGGTGATGCCCGAGACGCCGACTTCGTGCAGCGCCTCCTTCACCTCATCGAGTTTGAAGGGCTTGATGATCGCTTCGACTTTTTTCACGAGACTCGTCCCCGCCCGGCTTGTGCCCGTTCGCGCCCGCCATCTTACAAGCTTCGTGCCATACGGGAAGGGCCGCGAGACCGCGCGGTTGCGGGGCAGCGATCGCCGTTGGGCCTGCCCTTCCACGAGGCATAGTCGCCCCGGTTGCCTAAACTTTGGGCAGCGCTTGCGTTGGTCCGCCAGCCTCCTCCGCCGCGAGGGTCGCCTTGACCCAGCGCGCGAGCACATCGGCGGCGGCATTGGCGCGGCGCGCCGTGGCAGGGCGGACGAGATAATAAGCGCTCTGATCGCCCACCGAGATGGCGAAGGGCGCGACGAGCCGGCCGCTCGCTAGATCGCGGGCAACAAGCAGCCCCCGCGCGAGCGCCACGCCTTCGCCCGCAGCGGCAGCCTCCAGCAGCAATCCGGCATCTTCATAAAATGGCCCCTCGCGCGGCTCCGCGATCGTCAGGCCGGCGGCGGCGAACCAAGGCTGCCAGTGCTGGCGCAGGTGGCGGAGCAGTGTCGCGCGTGCCAGGTCGGCGGGAGCGCGGAGGTCAAGGCGTTCGGCATAGTCCGGCGCCAACACTGGAAACAGCCGCTCGCCCGCTAGGTGGGTGGCGAGCATACCCGGCCAGTCGCCCGCGCCATAGCGTAACCCGGCGTCGATGCCGCGCTGCCCGGGCACGGCGAGTTCCAGCCGCGCGTCGAGCTGCACGTCGATCCCCGGATGCGCCGCGCGGAACGCGGCAAGGCGCGGCACCAGCCAGCGATGCGCGAAGGAGGGGAGCACGCTCACCCGCAGCGGCTGGCGCGCTCGCTGCTCGGGCGGGAAGGTCTCCGCCAGCAGCGCGAGCGCGCGCCCGACGGGGTCGGCCAGCGCGCGGGCGCGGGTGCTGGGGATCATCCTTTGTCCCTGGCGCTCGAACAAGCGCGCGCCCATCCGCGCCTCCAGCTCGCGGATGCGGTGGCTGATCGCGCTATGCGTCAGCCCCAGCTCGCGCGCGGCGGCGCTGTAGCTCTCGAGCCGCACCGCCGCCTCCAGGGCGCGCAGACTTTGCAGCGAGGGGATCGTCACGCGCGCATTGTGACAAGGAGTCACAACCCTGGCAATCTCATATCGCTCGCATTGCACCCGCCGCGCAGCGACAAGTCGGGCGGGAGACACGCCATGACCGAACTTGATCTGCTCGCCGATGCCGATGCCCGTGCCCGCAATTATGTTGCGACAAGCAGCGCCCGCCGTGCCTATCCCGATCCCGAGGCGCTCGCCGCGCTCAGCGGTTTCGACGAGCCCTTGCCGGTGCAGGGCGCCGCGCCGGAGGAGACGCTGGCGATGCTTGACCGGCTCGGGTCGCCGGCGACAGTCGCCTCGAACGGGCCGCGCTATTTCGGCTTCGTGAAGGGCGCGAGCCTGCCAGTCGCCGCCGCCGCCGAGCGGCTGGTGCTCGCCTGGGACCAGAGCGCGGCCTCCGCTGTCGGCGCGCCGGGCCCGGCGGCGATCGAGCGTGTTGCCGGGCGCTGGATCACCGAGATCCTCGATCTGCCGCGCGAGAGCGCGGTGGGGTTCGGCACCTCGGCGAGCGCGTGCACGATCGGCTGCCTCACCGCCGCGCGCCGCACCCTGCTTGGCCGGCTGGGGTGGAATTTCGACGCACAGGGCTTGGACGGGGCGCCGCCGCTGCGGGTGGTGATCAGTGAGACGGCGCACATCACCGTGAAGAAGGCGCTGCGGCTGTTGGGCTTCGGGCTTGAACGGGTAATCCTGGCGCCGGTGGACGGGCAGGGGCGGGTCGATCCGGCGCGTTTGCCGCCGCTCGATGATCGCACGATCCTGTGCCTGCAGGCGGGCGAGGTGAACACTGGATCGTTCGATCCCTTCGCCGCGATCCTGCCCTGCGCGCGGGAGGCGGGCGCGTGGGTGCATGTCGATGGCGCTTTCGGGCTCTGGGCGCGCGCCGCCGCCGCCTCGCGCCCGCTGACCGAGGGGATCGCCCTCGCCGATAGCTGGACGACTGACGGCCATAAATGGCTCAACACGCCCTATGACGGCGCGATGAGCATCTGCCGCGATGCCGGTGCGCTGGCGGCGGCGATGAACAGCGACGCCGCCTATGCGACCTCCGAACCCGACGCGCAGAAGAATCTGACGCTGGAATTCTCGCGTCGCGCGCGCGGCGTGGCGATCTGGGCGGCGCTGCGCTCGCTGGGGCGCGAAGGCGTGGCGGCGCTGGTCGATCGCCACCGCGCGCAGGCGCGGCGCCTCGGCGACGGGCTGGCGGCGGCGGGGTTCGAGGTGTTGAACGACGTCGTGCTCAACCAAGTGCTGATCCGCGCCGGCTCTAGCGAACAAACCGAGCAGGTGCGCCAGGCAGCGGCGGCCTCGGGCGAGATCTGGTTTGGCCCCACCATCTGGCAGGGTGCGCCGGCTGCAAGGCTCAGCGTTTGTTCCTGGCGCACGACCGACGCCGATATCGATCGCGCCATCGCGCTGTTGGCACGGCTGCTGCGTGCCGGCACGGCGCGTTAGCCGATAGGGGCATGTCGATCGAGGAGACCGTTCGTCATCCTCGCGTCCCGACCTTGCGCGAGTCGCGCTGTGGCAAGAATAGGTCCGTCTTTCGATAAATTGGTGGGCAAATTATAGCGCCGCCGTCGTACGCCCGGCACCAACCGTGTTTATGCGCGCGCCACGTGACGCATGGCACGGGGACATAAGTACATGACAATTCGTCCGGCGCACCGGGACGAGGAGATCGACGATATTCTCGGCATGCTCAATGTCGAGGCTGTCGCATTCACCGAATGTCGGATTGAGCGCGGCTGGTCACTCGGGCTGGGTCCGGCGCCGCTGCCGGGGTTGCATTATGTGCTGGAGGGAGAGGGTGTGTTCGCCATCAAAGGCGGCCCGCGCATCGCTTTGACCCCGCGCACGCTGATCCTGACACCGCCCGGCATCCACTATCGCATGGAAATGCCGGCGGGAGACGGCAGGCCGCTTCGGCTCCATGAGCCCACCGTTCTCCCCTGCAATCCGCGGAGCCAATTCTATTCAACTGTCGCCGGCGATGGATGCCGCGACCTGGTGATCATCTGCGGCCATTTCCGGGCGCGACACCCCGCGTCGGAGGATTTGTTCGCCTCCCTCGACGCACCGATCATCGAACGTTTCGACGCCAGCGATTGCCCCGCCAGTCTGTTGGGCCTTGTCAGCATCGAACTCGCGGAGCATCGCATGGGCATGCGCACGATGGCGTCGGCGCTGCTCAAGCAAGTGCTGGTCAAATTGTTCCGCCGGACCCTGGTGTCGAGTCCCGGGTGGAGCCAGCGGCTGGCGCTGCTCGGCGATCCACAAGTCTCGCGTGCATTCACGGCGATGATCGCGCGGCCCGGCGATCCGCACTCGCTTAAAAGCCTGTCGAACACGGCATGCCTCAGCCGCTCGTCGTTCGTCCGGCGCTTCACGGACGCTTTCGGCCAGCCGCCCGGGGTGGTGCTGCGAGAAATCCGGCTTGAGCGCGCCGCGGAACTGTTGCTCACACGACGCTTTCTGGTGGCGCAGGTCGCCGAATTCGCGGGCTATGCCAGCTATTCGAGCTTTTCGCGCGCCTTTCGTAACCGCTTCGGCTGCGACCCCTCGCATTATTGTGCAGCGCTTGAGAAGGCCGGGAAAACGCCTTCCGCCGGGCTTGGCGCGATGATCGGCTTGCCTGCCGCCTGATGAGCAGGCCGGCGGCGGCCACTTTAATAGGGCGGTTTGTGCAATCCCGCCGGGCTGACGGTGAAGATTTCGCAGCCAGCCTCGGTGATGCCGATCGAATGTTCGAACTGCGCCGACAGTGATCGGTCGCGCGTCACCGCGGTCCAGCCATCGTCGAGCAGCTTCACGTCAGGTCGGCCAATATTGATCATCGGCTCGATCGTGAAGAACATCCCCGGGCGCAGTTCAGGCCCGGTGCCGGGGCGGCCGACATGCACTACCTCTGGCGCGTCATGAAAAAGCCGGCCCAGGCCATGCCCGCAGAAATCGCGCACCACGCCGTAACGATGGCGCTCGGCGTGGCTTTGGATGGCGTGCGCGATGTCGCCAAGATGGTTGCCGGGGCGCGCCTGCTCGATGCCGAGCATCAGGCATTCATATGTCAGCTCGACCAGCCGCCGCGCCTTCAGCGGCACGTCGCCGACCAGATACATGCGGCTCGAGTCGCCATGCCAGCCGTTCAGGATCGGGGTGACGTCGATATTCACGATATCGCCCGATTTCAGGGGCTTGTCGCCCGGGATGCCGTGGCAGACGACGTGGTTGATGGAGATGCAGCAGCTATGGGTATAGCCGCGATAACCGAGCGTCGCCGGCACCCCGCCGCGATCGGCGATGAAGCGGCGGATCATGTCGTCGAGCGCCGCCGTCGTCACGCCGGGCACGACATGCGGCGCGATCATGTCGAGCGTTTCGGCGGCGAGCCGGCCCGCCGCGCGCATCCCGGCGAAACCCTCTTCCCCATGCAGGCGAATCGCGCCGGTGCGGGCGAGCGGGGCGTCTTCGGTGATATATTCGGTCATCGCCGCGATATAGCGCCACGCGCGCGGCTTTGCGAGGGGGCGCGGCCTGGGCTATGCCCGCGTCATGACCGAGCGTATCTGGACCGCCGCCCTTGTCGTGATCGGCGATGAAATCCTGTCCGGCCGCACCCAGGACAAGAATGTCGCACAGATCGCGACCTGGCTGAATGTTCAGGGCATTCGCCTCGCCGAAGTCCGCGTGGTCAGCGATCGGACCGAGGCGATCGTCGAGGGGGTGAACGCCTTGCGCGCCCGCAACGATTACCTGTTCACGACCGGAGGCATCGGCCCGACGCATGACGACATCACGGTGGATGCGATCGCCGCCGCCTTGGGGGTGGAGGTCACGCATCACCCTCAGGCGCTCGCGGTACTCGAGCGTTATTACGCCAGTCGCGGCGGGCTGACCGAGGCGCGCAAGCGGATGGCGCGCGTGCCTGAGGGCGCCGAGCTGATCGCCAACAAGCTGTCGGGCGCGCCGGGCATCCGCATCGGCAATATCTTCATCATGGCGGGTGTGCCGCACATCACCGCGGGGATGCTCGATGCGCTGACGGGTACGCTTGAGGGCGGGCGGCCGGTGATCTCGCGCACAATCGGCTGCTGGGTGGCGGAGAGCGAGGTCGCCGATCTGCTGCGAGAGACCGAACGCGCGCATGAAGGCGTCGCGATCGGCAGCTATCCTTTTTTTCGGGAAGGGCGAGTGGGCGCCAATTTCGTGGTGCGCGCGACGGAGCCGGCGATCGCCGAGGCGTGCGTCGCCGATCTGCTGGCGCGGTTGGCGGCTGTTGGTTTGGCGGGGGTGCCGGACGGCATCTGATGCACGGAAGTCACGCTTTGCACGAAATAATCTTCCCCTCTTGCCCTGTCTGATGCGCCCGTTACAGTTATTAGCGTTTCGTAACATGTTATAACCGGGCGCGAACACGGCCGAAAATCGGTGAGGGAAGCTAGATGATGAAGCGGGATAGCCGGTTGCGCCCGGCGCTGATGACGAGTGCCGCACTGCTGGGTCTTGTGCTGGGGGCGGGTGCTGCGAACGCTCAGGCGCTGAGCGTTGCCGGTAGCGGCCTGGGTGCCGCGACGGATGCCGACCAGCGTTCCTTGGAAGAGGCGCGCAACCGGCAATTGGCGATCGAGGCCGCCGAGCTTGCCGCGCATCGCCAGGACCTCACCATCTATCGCCCGGATGCCGGTATTGCGCCCGATCCGAACATTCTGATCGCGCTGCCCAACACGCCGACCACCGCGCGCGACCCCAACAACATCACCGGCATCGCGCAGATGATCATCGCGACGCCGAACGCCAATGGCGGCGTCGGGCTGGGGCTGTGCACCGGCTCGCTGATCAACCCGCGCACGGTGCTGTTCGCCGCGCACTGCGTCAACACCCGGGCGGCGACCGCTTACGGCTCGGGGTCGGGTGGCGTGGCGATTGGCTTCGGCTTCAACAATGCCAATAACACCACCCAGCCGGGCCAGGCACCCGGTACCAGCCCGCTGATCAACTGGATTTTCGGCCAAGGCTCGCGCGCGCCTTTCACGACCAGCCTCACCGAGAATTTCTATACGGTGAACGGTGTCGCCTATAACCCGTTGTCGCTTGAGCCGGCGGCGAATGGCTTCCTCTATGGCGACGTCGCGATCGCCTCGCTCGATACGCCGGCGCGCAACATCCCGACCTGGTCGCTGCTCTTCTCGCCGCTGCCGGCGCCGGGCCAGATCAATGCCAACACCGGCACAGGCTATCACGTCGCGCTGGCCGGCTATGGCGGCAACGGCACTGGTGTCAGCGGCACCCTGCCGATCGACTATCGGCGCCGCTTGGCCGAAAACTGGCTCGGCGCGCTGGCCTCGCTCGCCGATTTCGGCAGCGCCGTGTTTGGCGCCGGCTCGAACGCCAATCTGCCGCAGAACCTCTATTGGATCGATTTCGACGATCCGGCACGCGGCACGGCCAATGCGAGCCCGTTCGATTTCAACCCGTTCCGCGACAATGCGTTGCCGAACGAGGGCACGACCGCCGGCGGGGATTCCGGGGGGCCGCTGATCCTGGACCGCGCGTTCGCGCGCCAGCTCGTGATCGGCGTACTGTCGGGCGGCTATAATCGTTTCTTCACGGCGCAGCCGCAGAACGGTTACGGTACGGTGAGCTTCTACCAGCCGCTCTACCTCTATTGGGACTGGATCGCCGCCAACAATCCCTATCGCTATGTCGGCGCGGCCGCCGGCAATGGAAATTGGGAAGACCCGACGCGCTGGGTGTCGCTGCAGGACCCGAACTATTTCATTCTGGGACCCGATGGTCAGCCGATCAACGGCGTGCCGACCCTGACCGGCGAACAGAGCACCGGCACCACCGGCAAGTTCGGCCAGATTTGCGTCCAGGGTGGCGTCACCGGGGCGATCGGCAATAATGTTTGCCGTGATGTTCGCACCGGGGGGCTCGTCACCACCCCCGGCGGCATCGGTACAGCGGGCGAGCAACCGCTCGATGGGTTGAGCAACGGCTTGGGCAGCGACGTGATCGGCGGCCCGGGTGCTACCAACCAGCCGGGCAGCGACGTGCTCGATCCCGGCCAGGCGGAGCTGGCACCGGCGGCCCCGGCGCTGCCGATCCCCGCGCCGACCATCGCCAACGGTCTGCCGGGCGCGACCAACTTCGTGCCCAACAACACCGCCGGCGATCGCCTCCAGGGCGTCCTGCCGCGCTATTTCGACGTGACGCTGAGCAACGCCGGCACCACGACGCTCAACAGCGCGGTGACGATCGACCGGCTGCGCATCAACGGCGCGCAGGCCGGGCTGACGATCGCGCAGGGCGCGCGGCTTGACGTGTTGAATGACGTCACGCTGCAGATCGGTACGCTCGGCGTGAACGGCACGCTGCGCAGCGTGAACGACTTCTTCTTCGCGGCCGGGGGGATCAACGGTACCGGCACCATCATCGCGCCGTTCACCACCAGCGTCGCGGGCGTCATTTCGCCGGGCGCGACCGGCAATGCTGGCTCGATCGGAACGCTGACCTTTGTCGGCAACCTGATCCTGGCCTCGGGCACCAACACCCTGATCGACCTGGGCGCCAACGGCGTGTCAGACCTGATCCAGGTGAACCGTACGACGCCGACCGCGACCGATGGCATCGCCTCGGTCGGCGGCGTGGTGCAGTTCCGCCCCGATCTGAGCGGGCTGCGCGCCGGCAATGTCTATACCTTCGTCAATGCCCAAGGCGGGGTACAGGGCACCTTCGCGGGTACGTCGGGCGCGTTCAGCGCGATCCTGTCGCCGCGACTGATCTATACCGCCAACACCGTGCAGGTGAGTGTCCAAGCCGGAAGCTATGCCGCGCTCCTTGCCGGCGGCAGTGCCGTGCAGCGCGCTTATGCGGGCTTGCTTGACGCCAATCGTGGTAACGCGAATGTCGATCAGAGCATCTATGTGCCGCTCGACGTTCAGAACGCGGCGACCATCGCCGGCCAGCTCGAAGCGTTCGCCCCGCGTGGCGAGGCACAGGCGCCGAACCTCGGCATCGCCGCGCTCGACACGCTATCGCGCTTCCACCGTGACCGGCTCGCGACGCGCGACAGTGCTTCGGTCGAGGGCGGCAGCGTGGCGATGATCGGCCAACCGCTGCAATTCGCCCAACTTGGCGCGACGGGCTTGCTGGGCGCCGGGGTCGGCCTCGCCCAGGCGACGAGCGACGCGACGCCCACCACGGTGCGTCGCAATGCCCTGCCGAGCGACATGAACGCCTATCTCGCGGGCGGCTACATCGACGGCAGCAGCGCGCCGCTGCGTGGCACCGCGGTGGCCGGCGCACGCGACCGGCTGGACGGTTGGTTCATCGCGGGCGGCATCGAAAAGCAGCTCGACGGCGAGAGCTTCGTTGGTCTTTCGGTGAGCTATGCCGAGGTCAATGGCCGCACCGGCAACGGTGGAACCCAGACCGGGCGGTTCGGTACCTATGAGGTGACCGCCTATGCCAAGGCCGATCTCGGCAAGGGCTGGTCGCTCGACGGGCAGGTAGGCGTCGGCGCGTTCTCGCTCGATACCCAGCGCACGCTGGCGTTCCTGGGCACGCCGCAGACGCTGCGCACCGAGCAGAGCCGTGGCGTGGTGACGGCCGAGGTGGGAGCGCAGAAGGAGTTCGCGCTCGGTTTGCTGCGCATCGCGCCGCGCCTGTCCAGCCGCACCAACTACATCAACTTCGGCACGGTGAGCGAAACCGGCGGTCCGGGCGCGCTGACCTATTACCGGCCCGAACTGCTTTCGATCCAGGGTCGCGCCGGCCTGATCGTGCAGACGGCCAAGGCAGCCAAGTTCCGGCCATATGTGACGGCTTATTACGTCCATGAGTTCAACGATGCGCGCTCGCCGGTGTTTGGTGCGAACCTCGTCGGCGGCGGTGTCGCCACCAGCTTCACCGGCGGCGGCTCCCCCCAAACCAATTTCCTTGGCACGCGCATCGACCGCAACTGGGGCGAGGTGAGCGGCGGGCTGACCTACACGACCGGCAAGGTGGACATTGGCATCGCCGCCGACACCACTTTCCTGCGCGATGATGTTCAGAATCAAAGCTATCGCGGCACGGTTCGCTTCCACTTCTAAACCGTTCCACTGACGTTGAAGGCCGCGCCACCCCCTGGGTCGGCGCGGCCTTTCCTTTTGGCGTGGCCGGTTATCCACAGCGCGGAGCGGGGCGCGGCTAGCGGAATCGCCGCGTGATGCGCATAGTGCCAGCGATGGCGCATTCCGGTTTCGTCCCGCTTCGTATCTTCTCCAGCTTCACGATGCTCGATGGGGCGATCGAGCCGAAGGCGATCGCCAAGCGCGCCCAGGCGCTGCGCTTTCCCGCGGCGGCGATCAGTGACCGCAACGGGCTCTATGGCGCGATGGCCTTTTCGGAGGCCGCGCGTGGCGCCGGTGTGCAGCCGATCATCGGTACGATGCTCTGCGTCGCCCGGCCCGACATGCCTGAAGGGACGCCCGCGCTCGATTGGCTCGCGCTCTATGCGCAGAATGAAGCTGGCTATCTCAACCTGTGCCATCTGGTGTCGCAGGCGCATCTCGCGCGGCCGCTCGAGCAGGCGCCGCATGTCCCGCTCGCCGCGTTGGAGGGCCATAGCGACGGGCTGATCGCGCTCACTGCCGGCGGTGAGGGCGCCGTCGCGCGGTTGATCGCCGAGGATCAGGAGAGCCGCGCCGACGCGTATCTCGCGCGGCTCGAAACGCTGTTCCCCGATCGGCTCTATATCGAGCTCGCCAGACGTGGTGACGCGGTCGAGGCGCGTGCCGAGGAAGCGCTGCTCGATCTGGCTTATACGCGCGGGCTGCCGATCGTCGCGACCAACCCGTGCTGTTTTGCCGAAGCCGATTTCGGCGCCGCGCACGACGCGATGCTGTGCATCGCCAATTCGACCTATATCGAAAGCGAGGACCGCCCGCGCAGCTCTCCCGACGCGTGGATGAAGCCCGCCGAGGCGATGGCGGCGCTGTTCGAGGATCTGCCCGAGGCGATCGCCAACACGCTGGTCGTCGCGCAGCGCTGCGCGGTCGCCGCGCCCAAGCGCAAGCCGATCCTGCCGAGCCTCGCCGGCGACCGCGAGGGCGAGGCCGCATTGCTGCGCGAGCGCGCCCGGGCGGGGCTCGACAAGCGGCTGGCGAAGATCGCCGCGATCGAGGGCAAGCCTTGGTCGGCCACTCCCTCACCCAGCCTTCTTCCACAAGACGCAGAGGGCTTAGCGGGGGATGATTGGACCCGGCCCTATCGCGAACGGCTCGATTATGAGCTGGACGTGATCATCTCGATGGGCTTCCCCGGCTATTTCCTGATCGTCGCGGATTTCATCCAATGGGCGAAGGAACAGGATATTCCGGTGGGGCCGGGGCGCGGATCGGGCGCGGGCTCGGTGGTCGCCTGGGCGCTGACGATCACCGATCTCGATCCGATCAAGCTCGGCCTGCTGTTCGAACGCTTCCTCAACCCCGAGCGCGTGTCGATGCCCGACTTCGACATCGATTTCTGCGAAACCCGGCGCGAAGAGGTGATCCGCTACGTCCAGCGCAAATATGGCGCGGATCACGTCGCGCAGATCATCACCTTTGGGCGGCTAAAGGCGCGCGCGGTGCTGAAGGATACCGGCCGCGTCCTGCAGATGAGCTATGGCCAGGTCGACCGGCTGGCGAAGCTCGTCCCCAATCACCCGACCGATCCCTGGACGCTCGACCGGGCGCTCAACGGCGTCAGCGAACTGGCCGGCGAGTATAAGAGCGACGCCGGCGTGCGGCAGTTGCTCGATCTGGCGATGAAGCTGGAAGGGCTGCCGCGCCACTCGTCCACCCATGCCGCCGGCGTGGTGATCGGCGATCGTCCGCTGGCGCAGTTGATCCCGCTCTATCGCGATCCGCGCTCCGACATGCCGGTCACCCAGTTCGACATGAAATATGTCGAGGGCGCGGGGCTGGTGAAGTTCGACTTTCTCGGCCTGAAAACGCTGTCGGTGCTGAAGAAAGCGGTCGAGATGCTCGCCGCCCGTGGCATTGCGGTCGACCTTGATGCGCTCGCTTGGGATGACCCTGAAGTCTACAAGCTGCTCCAGCGCGGCGACACGGTCGGGGTGTTCCAGCTCGAATCCGAAGGGATGCGGCGCACGCTGTCGGCCGTGCGTCCCTCGAACTTCGGCGACATCATCGCACTCGTCTCGCTCTACCGGCCGGGGCCGATGGACAATATTCCCAGCTTCGGCCGGCGCAAGAACGGGCAGGAGGTGATCGAATATCCCCACCCGCTGCTCGAAGGCATCCTTGCCGAGACCTATGGTATCTTCGTCTATCAGGAACAGGTGATGCAGGCGGCGCAGATCCTCGCCGGCTATAGCCTGGGCGGCGCCGATATGCTGCGCCGCGCGATGGGCAAGAAGATCAAGGCGGAGATGGACGCGCAGCGCGCGATCTTCGTGAAGGGTTGTGCCGAGGTGAACGGCATTGCCGAGGCCAGGGCGAATGAGCTGTTCGATTTGATCGACAAGTTCGCCGGCTATGGTTTCAACAAGTCGCACGCCGCGGCCTATGCGCTGCTCGCTTATCAGACCGCGTGGCTGAAGGCGCACCACCCGCACGAATTCTTCGCCGCCTCGATGTGCTTCGACATCGCGTTGACCGACAAGCTCGCCGTGTTCATCGACGATATGCGCCGGCTGGGGGTGAAGGTGCTGCCGCCGTGCGTGAACCGTTCGGGGGCGGAGTTTTCGGTGGAAAGCACGGGCGATCAGCTCGCCGTCCGCTACGCGCTCGCCGCGCTCAAATCGGTGGGCGAGGGGGCGATGGAGCGGCTGGTCGCCGAGCGCAAGGAGCGCGGGGCGTTCAAATCGCTCGATGATCTGGCGAACCGCGTCGATCCGCGGCTGCTCAACAAGCGGCAGGTGGAGACGCTTGCCGCTGCCGGGGCGTTCGAGGCGCTCGACGCCAATCGCGCCGGGGTGTTCGCCGCTGCCGAGACGATCCTGGCGATGGCCGCGCGCCAGCACGAGGCGCGCACCAGCGGGCAGGGCGGCCTGTTTGGCGACGCCGAGGTCGGCGGCGAGGCGATCCAGCTGCCGCAATCCGCGCGCTGGAGCCTCGCCGAGCGGATGGAGCAGGAGAAGGAGGCGTTCGGCTTCTACTTCTCGGCGCACCCGGTCGATCGCTACCGCGTGCTGGCGCGCAGCGCGACCCCGTTCGCGCGACTCGGCGAAGTCGCGATCCCGCCGGGCGGGCGTGCGACCGCGCAAATGGCGGTGCTGGTCGAGGAAGCGCGCTGGCGCACCTCCGCCAAGGGCCGGCGCTATCTGATGGCGACGCTTTCCGATCCCTCGGGTCAGTTCGTCGCGACCTGTTTCGACGATGCCGCCGCGAATGATCTGGAGGAGGCCGCGCGCGCGGGCGGCTGTGGCCTGGCGAGCGTCGAGCTTGATCGCCGCGATGGCGACGAGACCCCGCGCGTCACGGTCAAGAAGCTGGTGCCGTTCGAAAGTCTGGCGGTCGGGATGCCGATGGTGCTCGATCTGGTGGTGGCCGATGCGGGCGCGGTCGCGGCGCTCGCCGGGCTGCTCGGCGAAGCGCGCGGAGGGCGCGGGCAGGTGCGCGTGCGCGCGCCGATCGAGGGGGGCGAAGCGACGCTGATCCTCGGCCGCGATTTCCTGCTCGACGCCGAGCTTGCGGCGCGGATTGAGACTCTGCAAGGTGTGCGCGACGTAGCGCTGGGACCGGCCGAGACAGGCCGGCTCGCGCTGGCGGGCTGAACCTGACGCTCGCCGGATCGAAAGGGAGCCGGATATGCTGGGCGAAATGCAGGATTATGAGCTGCGCGTGACGCGGCTGATCGATCACGCCGCGCGCGAACATGGCGCGCGCGAGATCGTGACGCGCTGGGCCGATGGCCGCGAGACGCGCACCGATTGGGCGGGAATCGCGCGCGATGCGAAGAAGCTCGCCCAGGTGCTCGAACGGCTGGGGGTTAAGCCCGGCGATCGGGTCGCGACGCTCGCGATGAACCATGCGCACCATCTGATCGCCTGGTACGCGGCGATCGGCATGGGCGGGGTGATCCACACCATCAACCCCCGCCTGTTCGACGATCAGCTCGACTATATCGCCAACCATGCCGAGGACCGGGTGCTGTTCTACGACAAGGCCTTCGCGCCGATCGTCGAGCGGATGCGCCCGCGCTGGACGACGATCGAGCATTATGTGTGTTTCGACGACGGGGCCTTCGACGCGCTGATCGCCCCCGAAAGCGGCGATTACACCTGGGTCGAGGGCGGCGAGCGCGAGCCGTGCATGTTGTGCTACACCAGCGGCACGACGGGCAATCCCAAGGGCGTACTCTACACCCACCGTTCGACCGTGATCCACGCGCTCGCCGAGATGCAGCCGGCGGTGTTCGCGCTCGATGCGCGCGCGGTCGCGCTGCCGGTGGTGCCGATGTTCCACGCCGCCGCCTGGGGCCTGCCCTTCGCGGGCGCGGCGGCGGGGATCAAGTTCGTCTATTCGGCGGTCAACGAGCCGGCGGTGCTCTGCGAACTGATGAACCGTGAGCGGGTGACGCATTCGGCCGGGGTGCCGACGGTGTGGCTCGGCATGTTCCAATATATGGACGCGACCGGGGTGCGGCCCGAACACCTCCAGATAGTGACGATCGGCGGATCGGCGGCACCGCGCGCGATGATCGAGCGGATCATGGGGATGGGCGTGCGCGTCAACCACGCCTGGGGGATGACCGAAACCTCCCCGATCGGCACGATGGGCGCGCCGAGCCATGACTGGGCCGAATTGGGCTTCGAGGAACAGGTCGAGCAGACGTGCAAGCAGGGCCGCGTGCCCTTCGGCGTCGAACTGCGCGTGGTCGACGAGGAGGGTCGTGAACAGCCGCGCGACGGGGTCAGCTCGGGCCGGCTGCAAATTCGCGGGCCGTGGATCATCAAGCGCTATTTCAAGGCGGACGCGCCCGCGCTGACCGAGGATGGCTGGTTCGATACCGGCGACGTCGCGGTGCTCCACCCCTGCGGCACGATGCAGATCACCGATCGCGCCAAGGACGTGATCAAATCGGGCGGCGAGTGGATCAGCTCGGTCGAGCTGGAAAATGCGGCGGTGGGCTGCGCGGGCGTGGCGGAAGCGGCGGCGATCGGCGTGCCGCACCCTAAGTGGGACGAGCGCCCGCTGCTGCTGGTGGTGAAGAAGCCGGGCGCCGAGGTGAGCGCCGAGGATGTGCGCGCGCATCTCGCGGCGCAGGTCGCGAAATGGTGGCTGCCGGATGAGATTCTGTTCGTCGACGCGCTGCCGCATTCGGCGACGGGGAAATTGCTGAAGACGGCGCTCCGCGAGCAGTATCGGGAGTATCGGCTGGCGACAGCGGCTTGAGGGGGAATGAAGCCTGGCCGACGAGCGCCACTGCTTATCGGGCTTGCGCTGCTTGGTGGGTGCTGGTCGCCATCGATTAATGACGCCACGGCCGACGCGATGGTCCGCGAGGCGCGGCAGTTGCGCGCGGCATATCCGCCGAGCGGCCGAGGCTTTTCGGCTGTTCCCATCGAACGATTGCCGCCAGCGATCGCCAGTATTGATCCGAAGGAAGTCATCGTTTTTGGCTGGGGCGTCGAGATCATCGTCCGGCATGAGTTTGACGGCGGCTGGGGATATTCGCTTCCGAGCAAAGCCCGTGACCTGCCGATGCCCGCCAAATGCTATACCAAGCGACGGGAAGGGCTTTTCGCGCATGGTCCGTGCTGACAAGGGGACAATGCCTTGATGCTGACGCCCAGCCATCGCGCGTGCATGATTTGCCAGCGACGGGCGTGATCGTCACACCCCGCCCATGACCGCAGCCCCGGTGCCCCAATTTTCGGCTGCGCGCCGTGATGATCTGTGTTGTCTATACAATACAGCGCTGATATCCAGCAACGGTGCGGAACGGACGGCAAAAACGATTATGGGTTAGGGCACGGCTGGCGTTGGCGGGGGCGCTGTGCTCTTGCCTATCGCTCCCGGCGCCTGCTGTCGCGCAAGCCTACCAACCCAGCTTCCGGCCCGAGCAGCTCAAGGGGCCACCGGCCGGCAAGCCGAATGAAGTGCTTGTGCTCGGCACACCGCACCTGTCGCAGCTCAAGCAGCGGCCAACACCGGCTATGCTCGCGCCGCTGCTCGACCGGCTGGCCGGGTGGCAGCCGACCGCGATCGCGACTGAAAATCTCTCCGGTCTGCAATGTGATAGTCTGCGTCGCTATCCGTTTCGCTATGCCGAGACGGTTAAGGAATACTGCCCCGATCCTACCGTCGCCGGTCGCGCGACCGGCTTGGATGTGCCCGCCGCCAATGTCGAGGTGGAACGGCTGCTAGCGGCATGGCCGATCCAACCGAGCACGGATCGGCGGCGGCATCTTGCGCTGCTCTTCCTTGCCGCTGGTGAACCGGGGTCGGCGCTGGTCCAATGGCTGCGGCTGCCGCCAAACGAGCGCCGCGCTGCCGACGGCTTGACGGACGATCTCGTCAAGACGCTCAATCAAGCGGCCGACCGTGCGAACGAGACCAACAGCGTCGCAGCTGTACTCGCGGCGAGGCTTGGGCTGGAGCGTTTGTGGAGCGTCGACGATCACTCGGCCGACACCCCCGATGCAGTCGATCCCGCTGAGCGCGAAGCGGCGGGAAAGGCGATCAGCCGAGCGTGGGACAACCCAGCGACCAAAGCACGGCTCGCTGAAAGCGCGCGGTTGGAACAGGAGCTCGCCGCGCCGGACGGGGTGCTCCAGCTCTACCGTGCCTACAACGCTCCGGGCGCGCCGGCTTTGGCCTATCGATCGGACTTCGGCGCTGCGCTCGCCGAGCCGTCGGCGAAGGGCTATGGGCGGCAATATGTCGGCTATTGGGAGACGCGCAACCTCCGGATGGTCAGCAACATCCGCGACGTGTTGGGGCGTCAACCGGGCACGCGCCTGCTCGCGATCGTGGGGGCCTCGCACAAGGGTTATTACGAAGCCTATCTCAATCAGATGCACGACCTGCGGCTGGTGAATCCGCTTACTGTGTTGCGCTAAAAGCGCCAGCCGTCGCACGAACCCTTGCCACTCGCCCAATCCCCCGCCATCACCCGGCCCATGACCGCGCTCCCCGGCCAGCTGATCGCGCTTTCGCCGCTCGTCGCGCGGGTGCTCGCGCCGAACCCGTCGCCCTTCACCAACACCGGCACGCAAACCCATCTCGTCGGCACCAGCGACCTCGCTGTGATCGATCCCGGCCCCGACTCTCCCGAGCATCTCGCCGCGCTGCTTGCCGCGATTGGCGGGCGCCCGGTGCGGGCGATCCTCGCAACCCACACCCACCGCGATCATAGCCCGCTCGCCGGCGCGCTCGCCGCCGAAACGGGCGCGCCGATCCTTGGCTGCGCGCCGCTTGCGCTCGCCATGGGCGGCCGCGCCGATGCGGCGTTCGACAGCGATTACGCGCCCGATCACGTCCTCGCCGAGGGGGATGAGGTGCAGGGCGCGGGCTGGACGCTCACCGCCATCGCCACCCCCGGCCACACCAGCAACCACCTCGCCTTCGCGCTGCCCGAGGAAAGGGCACTGCTTTCGGGCGATCATGTGATGGGCTGGTCGACCACCGTGGTCGCGCCGCCCGATGGCGACATGGGGGCGTATATGGCGAGCCTCGACAAGCTGCTCGGCCGCGACGACGCCATTTATTACCCCGCGCATGGCGACCCGGTCGCGAACCCGCAGCGTTATGTCCGCCATCTGCTCGGCCACCGCCAGCTGCGCGAGGGGCAGATCGCGCGGCGGCTCGATGAAGGGGCGCACGCGGTGCCGGCGCTGGTGGCGGCGATGTATGTCGGGCTCGATCCCCGGCTGGAGCGCGCGGCGCAGGGATCGGTGCTCGCGCATCTGCTCGACATGGAGAAGCGCGGGCTCGTGGTGCGCGAGGGCGAGACATGGCGCCGGGTGTAAAGCGCGCCTTGCCTTGGGCGGGGGGAATCGGGATCGGCCTCGCGGTGGGCCTCGGCGCCTTCGTGCTCGCCCCCGCGCCGCCGCCGCGCTTCGTCGAGCGCGCGCCCGACGCCGCCAAGATCGTCGAACAGGTGCGCGAGGGGTTGCGCGCGCAAGGCGTGCTGCCGGTGCTCGCCGCGCGCGATGTCGCGGTGGTCGAAGCCAAGAGCGGCGAGTTCATGTTCGAGACGCGGCGCACGCTGGTGATGCCGGGGCAGGTGCGCTACCTGCTCGATCTGCGCGCGATCGGTCCGCGCGACGTGCGCTGGGACGCGGCGACGCGCACCCTGCATCTGGTGCTGCCGCCGATCGCACTCGCAGGGCCACAGGTCGATCTGGCGGCAGCGCGCGAGTTTGGCGAGGGCGGGCTGCTGTCGGGGCTGAGCGATGCCGGCGAGCAGCTCGACGCCGCCAACCGGCTCGCCGCGCAGAACCAGCTGATCCGCAGCGCCCATGCGCCCGGCGCGCAGGCGGCGGCGCGTGGCGCGGCGCGGCGGCTGGTCGGCGCGCTGTTCGCCGCGCCCTTGCGCGCGGCCGGCGTCACGCCCCGGCTCGACATTCGTTTCGCCGACGAGCCGCGCTGAGCTTGCCCGCCGCTGGCGTGCCCGGCATAGCGGCTGGCATGGACCGGCAGGATGTCGTGATCGTGGGGGCGGGGCATGGCGGCGCGCAGGCCGCGATCGCGCTGCGCCAAGGCGGCTTCGCCGGCACGATCACCCTGATCGGCGACGAACCCGAGCTGCCTTATGACCGCCCGCCGCTCTCCAAGGACTATCTGGCGGGCGACAAGCCGTTCGAGCGGCTGTTGATCCGCCCGGCCACTTTCTGGGCCGACCGAGACATTGCTTTCCGCCTGGGGAGCCCGGTGGTGCGGATCGATCCGGCAGCCCGCTGGGTAGAGACGGCTGACGGGGGCCGGCTGGGCTATGGCAGCCTGATCTGGGCGACTGGCGGCCGCCCGCGCCGGCTCGGCTGCGCGGGCGCCGAGGCGGTGCATTATATCCGCACCCGCGCCGATGTGGACCGGCTGAGCGCGGCGCTGCCGGGCGTGCGGCGGGTCGCGGTGGTCGGCGGCGGCTATATCGGGCTCGAGGCGGCGGCGGTGCTCGCCAAGCGCGGGCTAGCGGTGACGGTGATCGAGGCACAGCCCCGGCTGCTCGCGCGCGTCGCCGGCGCGGCGCTGAGCGATTTCTTCGCCGCCGAGCACCGCGCGCATGGCGTCGAGCTGCTGCTCGGCGCGCAGTTGGACGCGGTGGCCATTGCAGGCGGCCGGGTGACGGGGGTCGCGCTCGCCGACGGGCGCCACGTGTCCGCCGATCTGGTGATCGCGGGCATCGGCATCGAGCCATTGGTCGCGCCGCTGCTTGAAGCGGGGGCGGCAGGGGGCAATGGCGTGCGCGTTGACGAATTCTGTCGCACCAGTCTGCCAGAGGTTTATGCGATCGGCGACGCCGCGGTGCACGCGAACGCCTTTGCCGGCGGGGCGGTGATCCGGATCGAATCGGTGCAGAACGCCAACGACATGGCGACCACCGCCGCCAAGGCGATCCTCGGCCAGCCGACGCCGTATCGGGCGGTGCCGTGGTTCTGGTCGAACCAATATGATCTGAAGCTGCAGACGGTGGGCCTGAGCGCCGGGCACGACGCGGCGGTGACGCGGGGCGACCCGGCGGCGCGCGGGTTTTCGGTGATCTATCTGCGCGACGGCGCGGTGATCGCGCTCGACTGCGTGAACGCGGTGAAGGACTATGTCGCCGGGCGCGCGCTGGTGGCGGGCGCGGTACGGGTCGACCCGGCAATGCTGGCGGACCCGGAAGTGCCGCTGAAGACACTGGCGGCGTAGCGCGACTCGACGACGGCGAGCGGTCACTCTGGATCGGGTCCGGGGCGACGAAGCGATTGATTTGATCACCAACCGCTCTAACACCCCCGCCCATGACGAGCCCGCGCGCCTGGACAGCCGAACTGGTCGCGACCTGCCGGCTCGCGGGGCCGCTGGTGCTGACGAACCTCACCCAGCAGCTGATCACGTCCACCGACGTGCTGCTGCTCGGCTGGCGCGGATCGGCGAGTCTGGCGGCGGGCGCGTTGGGGGCGAACCTCTATGTCGCTTTCCTGATCTTTGGCGTGGGCGTCGTGACGGCGGTGTCGCCAATGCTCGCGCGTGAGCTCGGCGCGCGGCGGCATAGTGTGCGCGAGGTGCGGCGCACGGTGCGCCAGGGCTGCTGGGTCGCGTTCACCTTCTGCCTGCCCGCCTGGGTGATCCTGTGGCACGCCGACACCTTGCTGATGGCGCTGGGTCAGGCGCCCGATCTCGCGCGCGAGGCGACGGGCTTTGTCCGCGCGGTGATGTGGGGGCTGTTGCCGGCGTGCCTGTATCTCGTCCTGCGCGGCTTTCTGGCGGCGCTGGAGCGGCCCTTCTGGTCGCTGGCGGTGTCGGTGGTGGCGGTGATCGTCAATGCGCTCCTCAACTATGGGCTGATTTTTGGCAAGTTCGGGCTGCCCGCGCTGGGTGTGGTTGGCGCGGGGCTGGGGAGCAGTATCACCCAGAGCTTGCTGTTCCTGGGATTGGCGCTCGTCGTCAGCTTGCATCCGCGCTTCCGGCGCTATCGTCTGTTCGGACGGTGGTGGCACGCCGACTGGCCGCGCTACGCCGTGCTTTGGCGCCTCGGGGGGCCGATCGCGGTGACGCTGGGGCTGGAAGTGACGGTGTTCAACGCCGCGGTGTTCCTGATGGGGCTGTTCGGGACCGCAGCGCTCGCCGCCCATGCGATCGCGATCCAGGTAGCGAGCACCAGCTTCATGGTGCCCTTGGGCATCGCGCAAGCGGCGACGGTGCGCGTCGGGCTCGCGCTTGGCAGGGCGGACCGCGCGGGGATCGGCCGCGCGGGATGGACCGCGATCGCGCTCGGCATCGGCTTCATGGCGCTGTGCGGCGCGGCCTTGCTCGCGGTTCCCGAGCTGTTTGTCGGCGCGTTCCTGGCGCGCGACGCCGCCAATGCGGAGGTGTTCCGCCTTGCAGTGCTGTATCTGGGCGTGGCGGCGGTGTTCCAGATCGTCGATGGCGCGCAGGCCGTGGGCGCGGGCGCCTTACGCGGCCTTCAGGACACCACCGTGCCGATGCTGTTCGCGCTGGTTGGCTATTGGGTGATCGGCCTCGGTACCTCGTTGTGGCTCGGCTTTCACCTCGGTTGGCAGGGGCTTGGCATCTGGTGGGGGCTGGCGCTGGGCCTCGCCGTCGTGGCGGTGATGATGCTGACGCGCTGGAGCCGGCGCGACCGGCTCGACCTGAAGCTGGGCGCCGCGCCTGTCGCCGGGCATTGACGGGGTTATTTGGACCCAGCCGGCACCGGCCCCTGCGGCGTCGCGTCGATCAGCGTGTCCCCGCCCAGCGTTCGGTAGAGCGCGACCAGATTGGTCGCCGCGATCAGCCGCGTGTTCACCAACCCCTGCTGCGCCTGATAGAGCTGGCGCTGGGCGTCGAGATTGCCGAGATAGGTGTCCACCCCGCCGCGATAGCGCGCGCCGGCAAGGCTGAAGGTCTCTTGGGCGGCGCGGGTCAACTGCTCCTGCGCGCGGAGCTGCTCGGCGATCGTGCCGCGCCGGGCGAGCGCATCGGCCACCTCGCGGAACGCGGTCTGGATCGCCTGCTCATAGTTCGCGACCGCCGTGTCGAACTGGGCACGCGCCACGCGCACATTCGCGCGCGCCGCGCCGCCGGCGAATAGGGGATAGCTGATCCCCGGCGTCGCCGTGTAGTTGAACGCGTTGGTCGTGAAGAGGTTGACGAGGTTGTTCGAGGCGAGCCCCGCGAACCCGGTCAGCGTCAGGCGCGGGAACAGCGCCGCGCGCGCCGCGCCGATCTGGGCGTTGGCGGCGATCAGCTGATATTCGGCCTGCACCACGTCCGGCCGGCGCAGCAGTACGCTTGAATCGAGCCCGGCCGGCAGTTCGGCGAGCTGGGGCAGCGTCTCCTCGATCGAGCCCGGCAGATCGGTCGGATCGACCCCCGCGCCGACCAGCAGGGTCAGGGCGTTCACGTCTTGCGCGACGAGCGTCGTCTGGTTCGCGACATTGGCGCGCGCGAGTTCCAGCGTCTGCTCGGCCTGGGTGAGATCGGTGCGCGGCGCGACCCCACCCTCCACCCGGGCGCGGGTGAGGCGCACGCTCTCCTCGGCGATCCGCGCCGTCTCGCGCGAGAGTTTCAGCAGCGATTGATCCGCGCCATATTGCAGCCAGGCATTGGCGACGTCCCCCACCAGCACCAGGCGGGTCGCCCGCGCGCCCGCCTCGCTTGCGAAATATTGGGCCTTCGCCGCCTGGGTGAGCGCGGCGACGCGGCCGAACAGGTCGATCTCGAACTGAGTGACGCCCAGGTTGAGCGCGAAGTTGGTCCGCTGCCCGCCGACCACGGGCGCGCCGTTATTGTTCGAGCGGCCGGTGCCGGGATCGACGAAGCCCACCGTGTTGTTCGAGTTGACCGTCGGCAAATTCTGCGCGCGCTGGATGCGCAGCTGGGCGCGCGCTGCCTCGATATTGGCGAAGGCGGCGCGCAGATCGCGGCTGTTGGCGAGCGCGCGGTCGATCACCCGCTGCAGGCGCGGGTCGCGGAAGATGTCGCGGTAATCGACGCGGGCGAGCCCGGCGCTGTTCGCGCGATAGGCATCGCCGCTCGGCCAGGCGACCGGAACCGGCGCGTCGGGGCGCTGGTAGCGCGGCACGAACGAGCAGCCGCCGAGCAGCGCCACGAGGATCAGCGCGGCCCGCTTCATGCCGGCTCACCCTCGGCCGGCGGCGGCGGCGATGGGTGATGATGCAACCGCTTCAACGTATCGCGCGCGGTCCGCCGGACAATCACGAAGAACAGCGGGATATAGAAGATCGCGAGCAGCGTCGCGGTCAGCATCCCGCCGATCACCGCGGTGCCGATCGCGATCCGTGCATTGGCGCCGGCGCCGGTGGAAATGGCGAGCGGCAGCACGCCGAAGATCAGCGCGAGGCTCGTCATCAGGATCGACCGCAAGCGGATGCGCGCCGCCTCCACCGCCGCGTCGATCACGCGCTTGCCCTGTTTCTCGGCGGCCTCGGCGAATTCGATCATCAGGATCGCGTTCTTCGCCGCGAGGCCCATCGTCGTCAGCAGCCCGATCTGGAGATACACGTCGTTCACCAGGCCACGCAGCGTCACCGCGAACACCGCGCCCACCAGGCCGAGCGGGATGATCAGCAGCACCGCGATCGGGATCGTCCAGCTTTCATAAAGCGCCGCCAGGCACAGGAACACGACGAGCAGCGCCAGCGCGTAGAGATAGGGGGCCTGCCCCGAGGAAATGCGTTCCTGATAGGAAAGCTCCGCCCAGGCGATGGTGGTGCCGGCAAAGCGGCTGGCGAGCGCCTCGATCCGGTCCATCGCCTCGCCCGAGCTGCGCCCGGGGGCCGCCTGGCCCTGAAATTCATAAGAGGACACGCCGTTGAAGCGCGAAAGCGAGGGCGGCGCGCTTGACCAGCTCGCCCGCGCGAACGAGCTGAACGGCGCCATGGCCCCGCCCGCCGAGCGCACGAACCACTGATCGAGATCCTCGGGCGCCGAGCGATAGGGCGCGTCGCCCTGCACATAGACGCGCTTCACCCGCCCGCGATCGTTGAAATCATTGACATAGCGCCCACCCCAGGCGGTGGAGAGGGTGGCGTTCACGTCCGTCTGGGTGATGCCCATTACCTGCATCTTCTGCTGATCGAGATCGATCTTCAGCGTCGGCTGGTTCTCCAGCTCGGTGATGCGCACCTGCGCCAGCACCGGATCGGCGTTGGCGGCGGCGAACAGACGGTCGCGCACCGCCTCGAACTGGGCGCGGGGGAGGCCGCCCGAATTGAGCAGCTCCATCGTGAAGCCGTTCGATTGGCCCAGGCCGCGGATCGCGCCCGGCACCAGCACGTTTACGCGCGCGTCGCGGATATTGGCGAAGGCCTGCGTCGCCCTGAGCGCGATCGCGTCGGCCGAATTGGCCCGGCCCGGACGTTCGCTCCAGTCGGCGAGCGCGATGAAGCCGCGCCCCTGGTTCTGCCCGCCCGCGCCGCCGCCGCCGCCCGCGCCGCTGATCGTCAGCATCGCGCGCGTATTCGCCTGCTCGTCGGTCAGGAAATAGCGCTCGACCGCTTGCTGCACGGCGGCGGTGCGGCTGACGGTCGCGCCCGGCGGCAGCGAGAATTGCACCCGCACGCCGCCCTGATCCTCGTTCGGCAGAAACCCGGTCGGCAGCCGCAGGAACATCAGCGCGAGCAGGGCGGCGACGGCGGCGTAGATCAGGAGGAACAGCAATTTGCGATCAACGATCTTCGGGATCGCGCCGGCATAGGCGCTGCTCATCGCCTCGAAACGGCGGTTGAAGCCTCGCTGGAAGCCAGCGAAGACGCCCTTGTGCTCATCATGTGCCGCCGGGCGCAGCAGCGTGGCGGTGAGCGCGGGGGAGAGCACCAGCGCCACCACCACCGACAGGATCATCGCGGCGACGATGGTGATCGAGAATTGGCGGTAGATTACCCCGGTCGATCCGCCGAAGAACGCCATCGGCAGGAACACCGCCGACAGCACCAGCGCGATCGCGATGAGGGCGATGTTGATCTCCTCCATCGATTTGATCGTCGCGTCGCGCGGGCTCATGCCCGGGTTCTCGGCCATCAGCCGCTCGACATTCTCGACGACGACGATCGCGTCATCGACCAGCAGGCCGATCGCCAGCACCAGTCCGAACAAAGTTAGCGTGTTGATCGTGAACCCCGCCACCGCGAACACCGCGAAAGTGCCAAGCAGCACCACCGGCACCGCGATCGTCGGGATCAACGTCGCGCGCCAGCTTTGCAGGAACACGAACATGACGATGATGACGAGGATGATCGCCTCGACCAGCGTCCACACCACTTCCTCGATGGAAAGCTTGATGAACTCGGTCGAATCGGAGGGGTAATCGACGGCGAAGCCCGCCGGCATCGACGCGGTCAGTTCGCGGACCCGCGCCTTCACCAGCTCGGCGGTGGTCAGCGCGTCGGCGCCGGGCGAGAGCGATACCGCGAAGCCCGCGCCCGGATGGCCGTTGATCCGGCTGCGGATGGTGTAATTCTCCGCGCCCAGCTCGACCCGCGCGACGTCCTTCAGCTTCACGATCGCGCCGGCTTGCGTGGTCTTCAGGATGATATTGGCGAACTGATCCGGGGTTTGCAGCCGCGATTGCGCCGTCACGGTCGCGTTGAGCATCTGCTGCGGCGGCGCTGGCTGGCCGCCGATCTCGCCGGCGGCGATCTCGGTATTCTGCGCCTGCAGCGCGGTGATCACATCGCTTGGGATCAGCTGATAGGCGGCGAGCCGATCGGGACGCAGCCAGATGCGCATCGCATATTGCGCGCCGAAGACGTTGGTGTCGCCCACCCCCTTCACCCGCCCGATCGGGTCTTGCAGGTTGCTCACCAGATAGTCGGACACGTCCTGGTTGGTGCGCTTGTCGGTCGTGTCATAGACCGCGAAGATCAGCAGGAAGTCCGGGTTCGACTTGGTGACAGTGACACCTTGCTGCTGCACCGGCTGGGGCAGGCGGGGCAGCGCCTGCTGCACCTTGTTCTGCACCTGCACCTGGGCGATATCGGGGTTGGTTCCCTTGTCGAACGTCGCCGAGATCGACACCGACCCGCGCGAGCTGGACGAGGCGCTGAAATAGAGCAGCCCGTCGATCCCGGTCAGCTGCTGTTCGATGATCTGGGTGACGCTGTTCTCGAGCGTCTCCGCCGAGGCGCCGGGGTAGGAGGCGCGGATATTCACCTGGGGCGGCGCGACATCGGGATATTGCTCGATCGGTAGCGTCGTCGCGGCGCCGATGCCGAGCAGCATGATCAGGATCGCGATCACCCAGGCGAAGATCGGCCGATCAATGAAGATGCGCGAGATCAAGCGCTCAGCCCCGTCCGCCGCCGGGCGCGCCCTGACCCTTGGCGGGCGCCTTGATCCGTTGCGGGCTGCCCGCGGGCACCGCCTTCACCGCCATGCCGGGCTTGGCGGTGAGCAGCCCTTCGGTGATCACCCGGTCACCCGCCTTCAGCCCCTGCGTCACGACCCAATCGGTGCCGTGGGTGCGCGGCGCGACCACCGCGCGCGCGACCGGCTTGTTGCCGGGGCCGAGCAGCAGCACGCTCGGATTGCCCTTGGCGTCGCGGCTCACGCCCTGTTGCGGCACCAGGAACGCACCGGCCGTGAGCCCCTGCGCGAACTGCGCGCGTACGAACATGCCAGGCAGCAGGATGCCGCGCGGATTGTCGAACCGCGCGCGCAGCGTGACGGTGCCGGTCGCGGGATCGACGGTTACCTCGGTGAACTCGACCTCGCCGGTTGCGCCATAATCGGTGCCGTCCTCCAGCTTCAGCGTCACCCGCGCCTTGGTCGGCAGCACGCCCCCGCTCGACAGCGCGCGGCGCAGCGCGAGCAGCTCGCCGCTCGATTGCTGGATGTCGACAAAGATCGGATCGAGCCGCTGGATCAGCGCAAGCGGATCGGCCTGATTGGCGGTGACCAGCGCCCCTTGGGTGAATAAGGATCGCCCGATCCGCCCGCTGATCGGCGCCGGCACGCGGGTGAAGCGCAAGTTCACCTGCGCGGTCTGCAGCGCCGCGCGCGCCTGCGCGACCTGCGCCGCGCTCTGGCGGGCGCTCGCCACGGCGTTGGTGTAATCCTGCGCGCTCACCGCTTGGATTTCGGCGAGCGGCTTGAAGCGTTCCGCCTGCACCCGCGCCGCCTCGGCCTGGGCTTGCGCCGCCTGCACATTGGCGCGCGCCTGGTTCACCGCGGCGACGAACAGGCTGGGATCGATTTCGTAGAGCGTCTGCCCCTGGCGCACCAGGCTGCCCTCGGCGAACAGGCGGCGGCGGATCAGCCCCGAGACCTGTGGGCGGACCTCGCTCGTCTGATAGGCGGTGACGCGGCCGGTGAGTTCGGTCGTGTCCGCGACATTGGTCGGCTTCACCACCACATAGCCGACCGTGGGCGTGCGTTTGGCCTTGCGCGCGTCGTTCGCCTGCCCCCCGCCGCAACCGGCGAGGAGGAACAGGGGAACCATCAGGGCGACGCCCGGCACGGTCCGCCGGGCCGGGAGGATCGGACTCAGCACGGCGGGTTCCTTAACGGAAAGCACGGGGGATGCGCCCCCTAATGTGCGACTGCGACAATGTTGCGACAATTTTTTCGTTGCAGAACAAGGTACGGCAACGTTCACGGCCGGCACCCGGCGGACATAGTTTTGCGACAAGCCATGATTAACCGGCGGCGACTTTTGAAAGGTTGGGCATGAGCGTTTCGGCATGGTTGGCACTCGCGCTTGCCGCACAGGCGGCCGCGCAACAAGCCCCGGCGCCCGCGCGCCCGCGCCAGCCAGCCCCCGCGGCCGTCGACACTGGCGATGACGAGGATGTCGTCGTCACCGCCGGGCGCAAGCCGCCGGGCTCGGTGATCGGCGACATTCCCCCCGATCAATCGCTGTCGCCCGCCGATATTCGTTCCTATGGCGTCAGCTCGGTCAACGATCTGCTCGCGGAGCTGGGGCCGCAGCTGCGCTCGGGCGTGTCGAGCGGACCGCCGGTGGTGCTGCTCAACGGCCGGCGCATCTCGGGGTTTCAGGAAATCCGCGACCTGCCGGCGGAGGCGATCCTGCGAGTGGATATTCTGCCCGAAGAAGTGGCGCTAAACTACGGATTTCGTGCCGATCAGCGGGTGATAAACTTCGTGCTGCGCCCCCGCTTCCGCGCGGTGACGACCGAGCTCGACAGCCGCGTCGCGACCGATGGCGGCACGGCGACACCTTCGGGCGAGCTCGATTTGCTCAAGATCACCCGCACCGGCCGCTTCACAGTGCATCTGGAATATAGCGAAACCTCGGCCCTGACGGAGGCCGAGCGCGGGGTCGCCTTCACCCCCGGCCTCGCTTCGGCGGGCGGCAATATCAGCGTCGGCGGCGGGGTGATCGACGCGCGGCTGTCAGCGCTCGCCGGCCAGCCGGTGACGGTGGCGGCGGTGCCGGGGTCGGCCGTGACCGCCGCGCCCGCGCTCGCCGATTTCGTCGCGGGCGCCAACCAGCCGAGCGTCACCGATCCGCGCCCGTTCCGCACGTTGCTACCCGCCAGCCGCCAGCTTCAGATCAACAGCGTCTATGCGACGACGATTTTCGGCGACGTGGGCGCGACGATCAACACGCAGCTCCAGGCCAATGACAGTCGCGGCCTGTTCGGCCTGCCGAGCGTCAATTTCAACCTGCCAGCGGGTGGACCCTATTCGCCCTTCGGCCAGCCGGTCACGCTCTCCCGCTCGCCCGCCGGCTTCCTGCCGCTGCGGCAAGGGACTGATGGCATCACCGGCCATCTGGGCACCACGCTCAACGGCCGGGTCGGGCGCTGGCAATGGACCTTCACCGGCACCTTCGATCGCACCGATACCACGACGCTGACCGATGCCGGGCTGGACGTGACGGCGTTCCAGGCGCGGCTGACGGCGCTCGATCCGCGCGCCAATCCTTACGGTCCGCTCACCGCCGCCGATGTCGCCACGCTGCCGGTGAATCAGGCGTTTTCGAGCGTAACGACGGGCGCCGTCGATCTGCTGGCCAACGGCACCCTGTTCCGCCTGCCCGCCGGCAACGTCGCCGCCACTTTCCGCGCGGGCGGGCAGAGCCTGAACATCGACAGTGATTCGCGGCGCTTCGGCGCCACGCAGACGGCGGCGCTGGGGCGTTCCATCGCCAACGGCAATTTCAGCTTCGAACTGCCGATCACCAGCCGCCGCCAGCACTTCCTCGACTCGGTCGGCAATCTCTCGGCCAATGTGAACCTCGGCTATGATGGCCTGTCCGACTTCGGCACCCTGCGCACCATCGGCTATGGCTTCAACTGGTCGCCGATCGAGCCAGTGCGGCTGATTGGCCAGGTGACCGAGCAGGATCAGGCGCCAAGCGTCCAGCAGCTCGGCAACCCGGTGATCACCACGCCCAATGTGCGCATCTTCGATTATGTGCGCGGCGAGAACGCGACCGTGACGCTCGTCACCGGCGGCAATCCCGGGCTGGTGGCGAGCAACCGTCGCACCCAGCGGCTGGGGCTGACGGTCGAGCCTTGGAAGGGCAAGGATCTGACGATCTTCGCCAGCTACGCCGACACGCGCGTGCGCGGCGCGACCGCCAATTTCCCGAGCGTGACCGCGGCGATCCAGGCGGCCTTCCCCGATCGCTTCACGCGTGACCCACAAGGCGCGCTGCTGCGCGTCGACACGCGGCCGGTGAACTTCGCCGAAACCGAAAGCCGGCAGTTCCGGTACGGCTTCAACTTCTCGGTGCCGATCAAGTCCAAGATCCAGAAGCAGATCGAGGCGTTTCGCGCCGGCAAGGGGCCGAACCCGTTCCAGGGATTGCGCCCGCCAGGGAGCATCTTCGGCGGTTCCGCCTTCGGTCCCGGTGGCCCCGGCGCGGGCGGACCGGGCGGCGCGCCCCGGTTCGGCGGGGGGCAGGGGCAGCCGCCGGGGCAGGGCCAGCCCGGCGGTGGTCAGGGCCAGCCGCCCGCACCGGGGCAAGCCGGCGGCCCGCGACCGGGACAAGGCGGCTTTGGCGGCGGTGGCTTCCGGGGCGGTGGCTTTGGCGGCGGGGGCGGCTTTGGCGGGCGCGGCCAGGCCGGTGGGCGCCTGCAATTCGCGCTCTACCACACCATCCGCCTCGCCGAGACGGTGCAGGTGGCGGGGCAGGGGCCGCGGCTCGATCTCCTCAACGGCGACACTGTCTCCACCGGCGGCGGCCAGCCGCGCCACGAGGTCGAGGCGCAGGCGGGCTATAACAACAACGGGCTCGGCGCGCGGCTTTCGGCGAATTGGCAAAGCGCGACGCGGGTGAACGGCGGCGTCGGTGGCGGGCAATCACTGCGGTTCGGGGCGCTGGCGACGGTCAACCTGCGGCTGTTCGCCGATCTCGGCCAGCGGCTGGAGCTGGTGAAGCGCCAGCCCTGGGTGCGCGGGATGCGGGTGAGCGTGGCGCTCGACAATGTGTTCAACAGCCGCCAGTTGGTGACCGACCCCAGCGGCGCGACGCCGATCGCTTTCCAGGGGGGCTATCTCGACCCAACCGGACGGACGGTGCGGCTGGTGGTGCGCAAGCTGTTCTTTTGAAGGTTTACGCCGAGGCGCTGCGGCGTCCTAGCCTTCTTCCGTTCGCGGGAGAGGGTTGGGTGAGGGCCTTTCTGCTCAGAGCGCCGTATCGCCCCATAGCCCTCGCCCCCAACGCGCCTCTGAAGAGGGACTCAGCCGTTCTCGCGGCATCTCTTCCCTAACGAACCCCTACCGCCCCGCCGGCCCGGCGAGCACCGGCACGCTCTCCGCTCCGCTCGCCGAGAGCGACGACACCGCGAACAGATAATCGTCGATCGACACATTTTTCAGTACCGCGCCCGGTGCGGCCACGTCCTTGAAATCGCTCCAATCGAGCCGGTCGGTCCGCCGCCAGCGGATGCGATAACCCGTCGCGCCGGGCACCGCTTGCCAGTTGACCTTGGTGTCGAAACTCAGCGCGCCGTCGATCGTGACGCCTTCCGGGGACGCCGGGGCGGCGGCGATGCGGCGCGCGGTGGCGACGTTGATCGCGGTGACCTTCGCCAGATACGCGAAGTCCATCCGGTCGATCGTGTCGCCATAGACGCGCCCGCCCTCGGTGCGCGGATCCTGGTGCTGCGCGTCCCAATTCTCGGCGCCGACCGAGAAACGCACCGCCGGATAGCCCAGCCGCAGGAACGGCTCATGGTCGCCGCCGCGCCCGTAGCGATCAGGCCGGCGATCGACGAACACGTCGAGCCCGCCCTTCAGTCGTGCCGCTTCGCCGTCGATCAGCTTGGCGAGCGCGCGGCTGGGGCCGTCATCCTCGCCGCCATTGCCGCGCCGTGCGCGCTGCTGCGGCAAGTCTTCCGATACGCGGATACCTTCGGAGAACACCCGCACCCGGTCCGCGACCACCAGCCCGCCCTGGCCGATCGTGTTGCCGACAATGTCGTTGTTCAGCACCGCGCTCACCCGCCAGCCGCGCTCCTTGGCGGTTTCGGCAAGGAGTTGCCCGCCCCACAGCCCCTGCTCCTCGCCGGAAAAGACGGCATAGACGATGGTCGCGTCGAATTTCTCGGCTGAGAGCAGCCGCGCCGCCTCCAGCACCAGGGCGACGCCCGAGGCATTGTCGTTCGCGCCTGGCGCGTCGCCGGTCGCGTCCATCACGTCGCTCGCGCGGCTGTCGATATGCGCGCCGATGATCACGACGCGGTTCGGATCGCGCCCCGGCTGGATGCCGAGCACATTCTCGACGATCACCCCGTTCGGCGCGCGCGGTCCCTCGAACCGGCGGGCAATGCGTTCGACCCGGATGCAGCCACCGCACGCCTTGCCGATCGTCTCGAACCGCGCCTGCGCCCAATCGCGCGCGGCGCCGATGCCGCGCTTGGGATCGCTGGTGGTGGAGAGCGTGTGGCGCGTGCCGAACCCGACCATCGCGGTGACATCGGCCTTGAGGCGGGCGGGATCGGGCGCGGGTGCGGCGGCGATCAGGGCGGGGGCGGCGAGGGCGAGGAGGATGCGCATGGCGGCCAAGCTGCCGTGACGAGGCGGTTGGCGCAAGCGACGATTGGTGGCGCGGTTGCCCCCACTCAACTCAACCGATCAATCTCCTCCGCCGTCAGTCCGCCCGGCACGATCATGATCGGCACACCAAGCGTCCCCGCCTCGCTGCCCGCGAAATAGGCGATCAGCGGTCCCGGCGTCCCGCTCGCGGCGGCGGCGAGCACCAGGGCGGCGATGTTCGGATTGGCGGCGACCTGATCGCGGATCACCTTGCGCGCGTCGCCCCGGGCGACGGTGATGTGCGGTTTCAGCCCCGATTCGGCGATCAGCGTGCCGGCGGCGGCCTGCACGAGCCCCTCGGCATGGACGCGCGCTTCTTCCTCGATCGTCGCCTGCACGCCGCCCCAGGGCATCAGATCGGCGGCGGGAAGCAGCGCGACGATCTCCACGCCGCCCCCGGTTTTCACCGCGCGGCGGGCGGCGAAGCGGAGCGCGACGCTCGCTTCGGGCGTGTCGTCGATCACCACCAGATATGTGCGCATCGTGGGGCCCCTGCTTGTACCGCCGAAGGTGGCCCGGGCCGGCCGCCCGCGCAAGGTGCCGGCTTGACGCGCTGGCGCGTTTGGCGAAGGGAAGGGCTCCCCAGGACCGAAGGACGCGTTCATGCCCATGGAACTGAAGATGCCCGCCCTTTCGCCGACGATGGAGGAAGGCACGCTCGCCAAGTGGTTGGTGAAGGAAGGCGACAGCGTGAAGTCCGGCGATCTGCTCGCCGAGATCGAGACCGACAAGGCGACGATGGAGTTCGAGGCGGTCGACGAGGGCGTGGTCGCGAAGATCCTGGTCGCGGAAGGGGCCGATAATGTGAAGGTCGGCACGGTGATCGCGCTGATCGAGGGCGAAGGCGCCCCCGCCGTGAAGGCGCCCGAGGAAACCCCGGCGCCCGCGCCTGCCCCCAAGGCCGAAGCCGCTCCCACGCCGCCGCCTGCCATGGCGCCCGCGCCCGCCCCGGTTGCGCCCGCGTCGCATGAGGGCGATCGGATCAAGGCGAGCCCGCTCGCGCGCCGGATCGCGGCGCAGAAGGGCGTCGATCTCGCGCAGTTGAGCGGCTCTGGCCCCAATGGACGGATCGTGAAGGCCGATGTCGAGGGCGCGACCCCGGGCGCGTCCGCGGCGCAACCGGCCGCCGTCGCCCCCGCCGCTCAGCCCACCGCGGTGGCGGCCGCGCCGGCGCCCACCGCCGCGCCCGCCCCTGCCAAGCCCGCCCCGATCCCCGACATCCCGCACGAGGCGACCAAGCTCTCCAACGTGCGCAAGACGATCGCGCGCCGCCTGACCGAATCGAAGCAGCAGGTGCCGCACATCTACCTGACGGTGGACATCCGGCTCGACGCGCTGCTCAAGCTGCGCGCCGAACTGAACGCGGCACTCGGCGCGACCGGCGTGAAGCTGTCGGTCAATGATCTGCTGATCAAGGCGCTCGCAGTGTCGCTGGTGCGCGTGCCCAAGTGCAACGTGATGTTCACGCCCGATCAGCTCATCACCTTCAAGCGCGCCGATGTTTCGGTCGCGGTGTCGGCGCCCTCCGGGCTCATCACGCCGGTGATCACCAGCGCCGATACCAAGGCCGTCTCGGCGATCTCGACCGAGATGAAGGACTTGGCCGCCCGCGCGCGTGATCAAAAATTGAAGCCCGAGGAGTATCAGGGCGGCACCGCCTCGCTCAGCAACATGGGCATGTTCGGCATCAAGCAGTTCGAGGCGGTCATCAACCCGCCCCAGGGCATGATCATGGCGATCGGCGCGGGCGAGAAGCGGCCCTATGTGATCGACGACGCGCTCGGCATCGCGACTGTCATGTCGGCGACCGGCAGCTTCGATCACCGCGCGATCGACGGGGCCGATGGCGCCGAGCTGATGCAGGCGTTCAAGGCACTGGTCGAGGCGCCGCTCGGCATGATCGCCTGACGGGGCCATCATGGGCCGCTTCGTCGCGATCGAGCTGTTCCACATCGCGCTCGGCATCGGCCTGGCCGTGCTGATGGCCTATGGCGCCGCCTGGGCGGTGCCGCTCGCCCGCGCCGACATCTGGACGATCGCGGCGCTGGCGGTGATCGCGATCATCATCCTGGGCGTGCGGCCGCTCGCCCGCGCGCATCGGCGTGATCGCGGCCGTGGCTGAACCTGCCGGCGAACTGATGATCCGCGCGACGGTGATGCCCGCCGACGCCAATCCCTATGGCACCGCCTTTGTCGGCTGGCTGATGGGGCAGATGGCGCTCGCCGCCGGTGCGCTCGTCTCGCGCGAGGCGGGGGCACGGGCGCCGGTGGTCGCGGCGGAGGGGTTCAGCTTCACGGCCCCGCTCGAGGTGGGCGATGAACTCAGTTGCTATGCGATGATCGCCGGGCGGGGGCGAACATCTTATCAGGTGCAAGTCGAGGCCTGGGGGCGGGGCCGGCACGGCACGGCGGTGGCGCGCGCCGCCGCCGGGCGTTTCATTCTGGTCGCAATCGGCGCAAAGGGCGCCCCGGAAAGTACAGGAGCGTAAGCGATGGCCGAGCAATATGATCTGATTGTGCTGGGTTCGGGTCCGGGCGGCTATGTCGCGGCGATCCGGGCGAGCCAGCTGGGGCTGAAGACCGCGATCGTCGAGCGCGAGCGGCTGGGCGGCATCTGCCTCAACTGGGGCTGCATCCCCACCAAGGCGCTGCTGCGCACCAGCGAAATCTATCATTACATGACCCATGCCGACGCCTACGGCCTGTCGGTCGAGCGGCCGGGGTTCGATCTCGCCAAGATCGTCGAGCGCAGCCGCAAGGTGGCCGGGCAGCTCAACGCCGGCGTCAAGACGCTGATGAAGAAGAACAAGGTCGCGGTGCACGAAGGCACCGGCGCGATCACCGCGCCCGGCAAGCTGAAAGTGACGCAGGGCGACAAGGTGACCGAGCTGGAGGCGCCGCACATCATCGTCGCGACCGGCGCCCGCGCGCGCGACCTGCCCTTCGCGCCCGCCGACGGCAAGCGCATCTGGACCTATCGCCACGCGATGACCCCGCCCGAAATGCCGAGCAAGCTGCTGGTGATCGGATCGGGCGCGATCGGGGTGGAGTTCGCCAGCTTCTACCGCGACATGGGTGCCGAGGTGACGATCGTCGAGCTGTTGCCGCGGCTGCTGCCGGTGGAGGATGAGGAAGTGAGCGCCTTCATGGAAAAGGCGCTCACCAAACAGGGCATCCGCATCCTCACCCAAGCGGGGATCGAGGGGCTGAAGGCCGGCGCGAGCGGCGTCAGCGCGACGATCAAGGCCAAGGACGGCACGCTGGCGGAAGAGCAGTTCAGCCACGCGATCGTCGCGATCGGCATCGTCCCCAATACCGATGGCATCGGCGTCGAGGCGTTGGGAGTGGAATTGGCGCGGGGGCACATCGTCGTCGATGGCTATGGCCGCACCAACGTGCCGGGCATCTATGCGATCGGCGACATCACCGGCGCGCCCTGGCTGGCGCACAAGGCCAGCCATGAGGGCGTGGTGTGCGTCGAGGCGATCGCGGGCCTCAACCCGCATCCGTTCAAGACGTGGAACATCCCGGGCTGCACCTATTCGCGCCCGCAAGTGGCCAGCGTCGGCCTGACCGAGGCCAAGGCCAAGGAGGCCGGGCACAAGGTGAAGGTGGGCAAATTCCCCTTCATCGGCAACGGCAAGGCGATCGCGCTGGGCGAGGCCGAAGGTTTCGTGAAGACAGTGTTCGATGCCGAGACCGGGGCGCTGCTGGGCGCGCACATGGTCGGCGCGGAAGTGACCGAGTTGATCCAGGGCTATGTGATCGCCCGCCAGCTCGAGACGACCGAGGCCGAGCTGATGGAAACGGTGTTCGCTCATCCGACGCTTTCGGAAATGATGCACGAAAGCGTGCTCGGCGCCTATGGGCGGGCGCTGCACTTCTGATGCTCGCCCGGGCGGTGTTGCCAGCGCGCGTGCCACATTGCTGCGCAACTCGCGATAGATTTTTGCGGAAAATTGGGGAACAGGTGCGCCAAGGATCGTCGAGGGGCCCAAGATGAGTTTGCCGGTAATTGCCATCATTACGTTGCTACCGGCACCGGCGCTTCCTCCTCAGACCGCCCCCGCCGCGGTAGCGGCCCCCGCGCCCGCTGGGCTGATCCCGCCGCCGGCGGTTCCCGCGCCGCCGGTACCTGTGGTGATCGCGGGCACGCCGCAAGCCGTCGAGAGTGGCCAGCAGGACATCGTCGTCGAAGGCAGCGCCGCGCCGCCCAAGAGCGACCCGATGCAGCAGGTGAACCAAGTATCGTTCGCCGCGACCCAGGCGGTGGACAAGGCGTTTTTCGGCCCCGTCGCGCTCGGCTATCAAAAGGCGGTGCCCCGGCCGATCCGGACCGGCATCCGCAACTTCCTGCGCAATGTCGGCGAGCCGGTGGTGTTCGTGAACTATCTGCTCCAGTTCAAGCCGGGCAAGGCGGCGGAAACGGTGGGGCGCTTCCTGATCAACTCGACCGCCGGCGTGGCGGGGTTCCTCGATGTCGCGGTCGCCAAGCCGTTCCGCTTGCCCTATCGCCCCAATGGCTTCGCCAACACGCTCGCCATTTATGGCGTGGGGCCGGGGCCGTATCTGTTCCTGCCGCTGATCGGGCCGACGACGGTGCGCGATCTGTTCGGGCGCGGGGTGGATGCCGCGGTGCTGCCGCTGTCGATTGGCTTCCCGTTCGACGATCTGCGCTACAATATTCCCGCCAATTCATTGCGCTCGATCGATTACCGCGCCGAGTTCGATGGCGATTATGTCGCCGTCCGCGCCGATCCCAACCCCTATAAGGCGCGGCGCGAACTGTATCTCGCTTACCGCCAGGCGCAGATCGACCGGATTCGCGGCAAGGTGAAGATGCCCGACGATCAATTGCTGCGCTCCACCGCGCCGGTGCCCCCCGCGCAGCCCGCGCCGCGCTGACTTGCCCCCGGCCCAGCGCCGCGCCATGCTGCGCGCCGTTGTGGCAAAAGGGGGGATTATGAAGACCTTGGCACGCGCGTTCGCGCTGATGTTCACCGTGGCGGCGGCGCCACTCAGCGCCGAAACCGTGGTCGTCACCGCCGACCGGTTGGTCGACGTGGCGAGCGGCAAGCTGGTCGAGCGGCCGGCGGTGGTCATCACCGATGGCAAGATCACGGCGGTTGGCGCGCAAGGCCAGGTCGCGCTGCCCCGCGACGCGAAGCGGATCGACCTGCCGGGGCAGACTCTGCTCCCCGGCCTGATCGACATGCACGTCCACCTCGACGGCGACCCCCGGATCAGCGGCTATCGCCAGCTCGAATATACCGACAGCTTCTGGCAGGCGGTGGGCGTCGCCAATGCGCGCGCGATGATCGAGGCGGGCTTTACCACCGTGCGCAACGTCGGGTCCGACCGATACAACGATGTCGGGCTGAAGCAGGCGATCGAGGGCGGCTATGTGCCCGGCCCGCGCATCGTGCCCGCGACCTATGCGATTGGCGCGACCGGCGGGCATTGCGACGGCACCGGCTCCCTGCCGCCGCGCTTCGGCGAACTGCCCAACCCCAGCGTCGCCGACAGCCCCGAGGCGTACCGCAAGCTGGTCCGTACTTTGCGCAAATATGGCGCCGAGGTGATCAAGATCTGCGCGACCGGCGGCGTCCTTTCCAAGACCGACGCCGCCGGCGCCCAGCAGATGACCTTCGACGAGATCAAGGCGGTGGTGGACGAGGCGCACATGCTCGGCCTGCGCGTCGCCGCGCACGCGCACGGCACGGAAGGGATCAACGACTGCCTGCGCGCGGGGGTCGATACGATCGAACATGCGAGCCTCGCCACGCCCGAAAGCTTCGCGCTCGCCAAGGCAAAGGGCGCGTGGTTCTCAATGGACATCTATGATGACGACTACATCCTGGCCGAAGGCGCGAAGAACGGCGTCTTCCCCGAAAGCCTGGAGAAGGAACGCCAGATCGGCCGCAAGCAGCGCGAAACCTTCCGCGACGCGCACCGTGCCGGGGTGAAGATGGTGTTCGGCACCGACAATGGCGGGGTGTTCCCGGCGGGCCAGAACGCGCTGCAATTCGCCAAGATGGTCGAATGGGGGATGACCCCGATCGAGGCGATCCGCGCCGCGACGCTCAACGCCGCCGAGGCCCTCGGGCGCGCCGACGTGGGGCAAGTCGCGGTGGGGCGCTATGGCGATCTGATCGCGGTGGCGGGCGATCCGCTGAAGGACGTGCGCTTGCTCGAACATCCCAGCGCGGTGATCAAGGGCGGGGTGCGGGTGAAATAGGCCCGAAGCCGGTGGCTTAGCGTGGCACGGCCGGTGGCGGGCCATAACCGATGAAGATCAGCCCTACGAATACGCCATAGCACTATGGTCGCCGAGGACCAGATGGTGGTAACTTTCGCGTCAAGACGTGGGACCGTCGCAGACGCCGCAGATGCCATGTCCTTCCAGGCACCGTTGCACCGCAGATACTGCAGGCCAACTCGGCAATCTTCATCCCGCCGATGACGTTTCGCCCTTTGAGCAGGGTGGTGCCGCCAGGCTTCGCCCGATGGGGCCGGCGCGTCGATTCTCACCGCGGTCGTAGGGATACGCTCCCTCGGCCATGGTGCCTATTGCCGCCTTTGGCGTGCGCCTCGGCGACGTCGTTACGCTTCTCGCCGACGGGAATGCATGTCGGCTCCAGGCCCTCGAACCCTGCCAGAAAAGATCGCCAGCACCATTTTTGTGAACGCTCACTTTTATGATTGTGAACCTTCACAAAACCGGGCATGAGACCGTCAGACGACCGATTGAGAGTCGCTCGGGTCAGGAAATGAGGGAGGGGGGAAGGCTATGACCAAGCATCGGTATGTGCTGCTCGCAAGCGTTGGGGCAGCCATTCTGGCGACGCCGGCGGTGGCGCAGGATCGTGAACCGCCCGCCAAAGCCGCGCAAGCCCCGTCCGACGACCAGGCGACCGAAGCCGATAGCTCGAAAGACATTATCGTCACCGGCGACCGGCGCGAGCAGACGCTGCAGAATTACGCCGGCACCGCCGCCGTGCTCTCGCCCGAGCAACTGAGCAAGGTCGGCATCAACAATATCGAAAATCTGAACGATACGCTGCCGGGGCTGCGCGTCCAGAATTTCAACGGCGCGGTCGATATCGCACTGCGCGGGATCGGCACCAACCAGAATACCGAGCTGGGCGATCCCAACGTCGCCACCCATTTCGACGAAGTCTATATCCCCCGCGTGCAGGGGCTGACCAATGCCTATTATGATCTGAAGGCGGTGGAGGTGAATTTCGGCCCGCAGGGAACGCTGCGCGGTCGCAATGCCTCGGGCGGTTCGCTCAACTTCATTTCCTATGCGCCCGAACTCGGCAAGTTCAAAGGCCAGCTTGAAGGCGGCTATGGAAATTTCGATCAGGTGAGCGTGAAAGCGATCCTGAACGTGCCGTTCGGCGATACCCTGGCGGTGCGCCTCTCGGGCAGTTTTGACAAGCACAGCGCTTATTATCGCAACGTTGGGCGCTTCCCCAATGTGCAGGCACCCTATGCCGATGACAATCGCGGCATCCGTGGCCAGATCCTGTGGGAACCGAGCACATCGCTCAGCGTGCTGCTCGCCGCCGATTACAATACCCAGGCGTCCACCGGTTTCAACGGATCGAACTTCTCGATCTTCCTCGATCCCACGATCGCCGGCCCCAGCTTTACCAACGCCGTCAATTCGGTCACCAACCCGCGCGATGTGCTCACCGGGCCGCTGGGCGAGCAATATGGCGTCGATCACATCGGTTATCGCGCGCGGATCACCTATAAGACAGATGGGCTGTTCAACGTTCAATATATCGGCAGCCACCGCGATCTGCGCACCCGTTCGGATGGCACTGGCCCGTTCAGCGTGGCCTTCCCCAATTTCGATGAGGTGCTCTACGGCGCGCTGAGCCGCGGCACGGGCGCGGAGCGACTTGATAACTACAGCCAGGGGTTGGGGCGCAACGGTTCCTTCTCCGATTTCCACGAGCTTCGCTTCTTCAACGATAGCGAGCCGTTCAAATATTCGCTCGGCGGCAATTACTTCAACGAGCGCCAGCGCACCTTCGTCACCTCGGTTTCCGATTATAACGCCTTTTTCCAGGGGCAGGAATTCAACACCCGCACCCGCAGCGAAACCTATGCCTTTTATGGCGATGCGACCTATTCGATCACCAAGAAGCTACGGCTGACGGCGGGCATCCGCTATACCAACGACAGCAAATCGCGCACCGGCGTCATCTCGCGCCTGTTCTTCGGCGGTGGGGCGGGGGATTTCAACTGCTGCGGCTATTTCCGGCTCGGTACGCCCGGCTTCCAGTTCAACACCAACCGCACGTTGACGAGCGCCGACATCAATCGTGATGGTATTCTCACCCCCGGCGAGCAGCTGACCTTCTTCCTCGATGGCGTGCGCAGCTTTGGCGCGCGCGATACGATCCCGATCGCCTTCGGCCAGGCGATCGCCCAGCTGCGCGCCAATCCGGCGCTGGTTTCCGACCCGAACTTCGTGATCCCGGCGGGCCCTGGATGCATCAACTCGGCATTCAATCCCGGCTATGTCTGCCGACCCGATGGGCAGTTCACCTATAACTTCGTCGCCAATACGGTGAACGATCAGGCCGCCCGCATCTCGACCAACTTCGTCGACTGGCGCGTGCGCGGCGAATATGATCTCACCGATGACAATCTGGTCTATGCCCTCGTCTCGCGCGGGCACAAGGCGGCGAGCTTCAACGACAATCTCGGTTCGCTCGGCCCGGCGCCCTTCTTCCGGCCCGAAAGCGTGACGCTGTATGAAATCGGCAGCAAGAACGAATTCAAGGTCTTCGGCCGCAAGGCGACCCTGAACCTGTCGGGCTTCTACAATGATTACAAGGACCAGCAGCTGACCGCGCTGCTCGGCGTTCAGTCGATCATTCAGCAGATCACCGGGCCCAACGGCCAGCTGGTGAATGTCACCGGGCCGCAGGTGCTGCCGAACGGCTTCAACCAGAACCAGGTCGTCGCCTTTACCTATAATGCCGCCAATAGCGAAACCTATGGCATCCAAGGCAGCGGATCGATCATCCTGCCGGGCAAGTTCAAGTTCGGCGCCGACTTCCTGTGGCTGGAAGCGCGCGTGGGCAATGCCCAGCCGGTGCAGGACTTCCGCTTCCAGGCCGATGTGAACGGGCTGGATTCGGTGCCCCGGCCGATCGCGGGGCGGCGCCTGCCTTATTCGCCGCGCTTCCAGATCAATGCCTCGCTCGCGCAGGTCATCCCGGTGGGCGGGCCGGTCAAGGGGCTGTTCGACTGGCTGGTGAGCGTCTCCTGGCGTTCCTCAAGCTTTGCGACGATCTTCAACAGCCAGGATTTTGCGTTCAACAATCGCGAGACGTTTCCGGCGGGCGATCCGCGCGCGGGGCAGGTGCGCGTGACCCAGCCGCGCGAATCGCTGAACGATCGCATTCCCGATTATTTCCTGGTGAATGCGGCGATCGGCTTCAGCCACGGCAATCTGCGGCTGGAAGCCTATGCCAATAACCTGCTCGATAACACCGTGGCGGCGGGCCTGCTGGTGAACCAGTTCAACAATTCGCGCTTCTTCACCAACCCGCGCCTTTATGGAACGCGCATTCGCGTGCAGTTCTGATCAACCCGCGCCCCGGTCAAACTCGCCTTGCGTAAGGGAGGAGATGTCATGAGCTTCGTGCACAGCCGCTGCGCCCTGGGGCTTCTGGCCGTGCTGCTCGCGGGCGGCGCCGCGCGCGCCGAGCCGATGGTCCCTGGCGATTATGCGCTCGTCTGGGCCGATGAATTCGAGCAGGACGGCCCGCCGGACCCGGGCAAATGGGCCTATGATATCGAGCATAACAAGCGCGGCTGGTTCAACAACGAACAGCAATATTACAGCAACGCCCGCGCCGAAAACGCCCGTGTGGAAAAGGGCGCGCTGATCATCGAGGCGCGCGCCGATGCCGCCGCCATCGCCAAGCTGCCCGATTGGGGCGGGCAGCGCTACAGCTCGGCGCGGCTGCGCACGCTCGGCAAGGCGAGCTGGACCTATGGCGCGGTTGAGGTACGCGCCAAGCTGCCGTGCGGGCGCGGCACCTGGTCTGCCATCTGGATGCTCCCCGATGACAAGGCGATCCCCTGGCCCGACAGCGGCGAGATCGACATCATGGAGCATGTCGGCTTCGATCCCGGCAAGGTGCATTTTTCCACCCACACCAAGAACGGCAACTTCATCGATCATACCGAGCGCACGGCGGCGGCGACAGTGAGCGGCGCCTGTGGCGAAATGCACCGCTATCAGCTGCGCTGGACGCCGAACCTGATCGTCATGGGGGTGGACGACCAACGTAGCTTCGCCTTCAAGCGCCCGAGCGCCAAGCGTTCCGACTGGCCGTTCGACGGGCCGTTCCACCTGCTGCTCAACATCGCGATCGGGGGCGATTGGGGCGGGCAGCAGGGCATCGATCCCGCCGCTTTCCCGGCGCGGATGGAGATCGATTATGTCCGCGTCTATCAGCAGAAGAAGCCGTGATGCGTAAGAGGATGGGCCTGGGCGTGGCCGCCGCGCTGCTGGGAACGGCAGCGCTGATCGCAGGCGGCGCGACCGCGCAGCAAAGGGCTGGCCCGGTTGCGGTCGACAGCCAGCCGATCGATGCCGAGGTGGAGGCGATCTTGGCGGGCATGTCGCTCGATCAGAAGATCGCCCAGATCATCCAGCCCGATACCGGAAGCTTCACGCCGGCCGACATGGCCCAATACCGCTTCGGCAGCTATTTGAGCGGCGGCAACAGCGGCCCGGGCAGCGACGACAAGGCGCCGCCCGCGCGCTGGCTGGCGCTGGCGGACGCCAATTGGGATGCGGCGATGGCGCCGCGCGCCGATGGCCGCCGCCCGATCCCCCCGCTTTGGGCGATCGATGCGCTCCACGGCCATAACAATATCATCGGCGCGACGCTGTTCCCGCACAATATCGGCCTGGGCGCAACGCGCGATCCGGCGCTGGTGCGCGCGATCGGCGCGGCGACCGCCACCGAAATCGCGGTGACCGGGATCGACTGGACCTTCGCGCCGACGCTGGCGGTGGTGCGCGATCCGCGCTGGGGGCGGACTTACGAAAGCTATTCGGAAGACCCGCAGATCGTGGCGGCGATGGCAGGGGCGATGGTGGAGGGCCTGCAGGGAACGCCCGGCACGCCCGGCTTTCTGGGGCCGGACAAGGTGATCGCCACCGCCAAGCATTTCCTCGCCGATGGCGGCACCGGCGGCAAGGATCAGGGCGATGCCGTGGCGCCCGAGGCCGAGCTGCGCGCGGTTCATGCCGCCGGCTATCCGCCCGCCATCGCCAGCGGCGTGGAGACGGTGATGGCGTCTTTCTCCAGCGTCAACGGCGTGAAGATGCACGGTAACAAGCCGCTGCTGACGGGCTATTTGCGCGGCGACGCCGCTGCCGGCGGGCTGGGCTTCAAGGGGCTGGTGGTGGGCGATTGGAACGGCCATGGCCAGGTGCCCGGCTGTTCGGTGGCCAGCTGCGCCGCCGCGTTCAACGCCGGGCTCGACATTTTCATGGCGCCCGATAGCTGGAAGCCGCTGCTCGCGGCGACCACCGCGCAGGTGAAATCGGGCGCGATCAGCATGGCGCGGCTGAACGAGGCGGTGCGGCGCATCCTGCGCGTGAAAGTGGCGGCCGGGGTGTTCCGCAAGGGCCGCCCCTCGTCGCGCCCGCTCGCGGGCCGGTTTGAGCTGCTCGGCAGCGCCGAACACCGGGCGCTCGCCCGCCGGGCGGTGCGCGAATCGCTGGTGCTGCTGAAGAACAACAACCGGCTGCTGCCGCTGCGCCCCAATCAGCGCGTGCTGGTGGCGGGGGACGGGGCCGACGACATCGCGATGCAGGCCGGCGGCTGGACGATCAGCTGGCAGGGTGGCGGCGCGCTCACCAACCGCGATTTCCCCCATGCCCAGAGCATCTATGGCGGCATTGCCGAAACGGTGGCGGCGGCGGGCGGCACCGCGCAGCTTTCCCCCGACGGCAGCTTCACCGCCCGGCCCGATGTCGCGATCGTGGTGTTCGGCGAAAAACCCTATGCCGAGTTCATGGGCGATATCGATACGCTTGAATATCATGACGATTTCAAAAGCTATCGCATCATGCAGCGGCTGCGTGCGGCGGGGGTGCCGGTGGTGGCGGTGTTCCTTTCGGGCCGACCGATGTGGGTCAATCTCGAAATCAACCAGGCCGATGCGTTCGTCGCGGCGTTCCTGCCGGGGGGCGAGGGGGGCGGTGTCGCCGATCTGCTCTTCCGCCGGGCCGACGGCGCGGTGGCGCATGAGTTTCGCGGGCGGCTGCCCTTTAGCTGGCCCAATGGCCCGATGCCGCCCCGCATCGGCGTGGCGGGCGATCCGGCAACGTTGTTCCCGCTGGGCTATGGGCTGACGACCGATGCGGTGTCGACGATCGGCCCGCTCCCCGAAACCGCGCCCGCCGGCACCCGGGCGGAGAACCGCCGCGTCATCCTCGGGCGCACCGGGCTGCCCGCGGCCTGGTTCACCCGGCTGAGCGAGGGCGGCGGCACGCCCGAGGCGATCAGCAGCAACGCCGGGCGCAGCACCACCGGCGTGGTGACGATGCGCGGGGTTGACCGCAACCGGCAGGAAGATGCGCGCCTCATCAACTGGCGCGGTGGCGCGCTTGGCCGGATCGATGTGGCGGCGGCGCGGCAGCTCGATCTCTCGCAGCCTGGCCAGGCGCTGGTGATCGATTGGCAGGTGCGGCGCGCGCCGACCGCCACGGTCCGGATCGGCATCGGCGGGCGCGGCACCGGCGACCGGCTGATCGACGCAACCGCGCTGTTGCGCGGCGCGAAGCCGGGCTGGCGCACCGTATCGCTCCCGCTCGGCTGCTTCGGCGCGCGGGGCCAGCGGCGCGCGATCGATACGCCGTTCGTGGTGGAAACGCGCGGCAGCCTGTCGCTCGCCCTCTCCGATATCCGCATCGCGGCCCCGGCGGGGCAAGTGCTCGCCTGCCCGGCACAGCGGCGCTGAGCAGCGCCGCCTGCGGCTGATTGGCAGCACGGCAAGGCTGGGCTAGAGGCGCCGCCGTGCCGATGGGCAACCAACGCAGGAACAAGAGCCGACATGACCAGACATGCGTCGCCGACGATCGAGCATGTGGCGCAGGCGGCGGGGGTTTCGCGGCAGACGGTGTCGCGCGTCATCAACAATGGCCCCAGCGTCAAGCCGGCGGTGCGCGCGCGCATTCTGGCCGCGATCGAGGAGCTGGGCTATGTGCCGAGCCAGGCGGCGCGGCGCATGGGCGGCGGGCGATCCTATCTGATCATGGCGATCAACGATCGCGCCCGCACGATCGAGAATTGGCGCGCCGGGCGCGGCAATGACTGGGTCGACCAGATGCTCCATGGTGGGATGCTCACGTGCGAAGCGCATGGCTATCATCTGCTGATCGAGCTGATCGACACCGAACCCGATCGCGCGGCGCGCCAGCTTGATCGCGTGCTTTCATCGCTCAGGCCCGATGGCGTGATCCTCACCCCGCCGCACAGCGAAAATGCCGAGCTTGCCGCGCTGCTGAAGCGGCGCGGGATCGCCTTTGGCCGCATGGGTTCTTCAGCGCGGCATGACGATGGCATCAATGTGTTCATGAGCGATCATGATGCGGCGGCGGCGGCGGTCGACCATCTCGTCAGGCTCGGGCACCGGCGGATCGGCTTTATTTCGGGGAGCGCGCATTATGCCGTGTCGGATGCGCGTGAGCAGGGCTATGCGGCGGCGATGGCGGCGGCGGGGCTGGTGGTTGCCGAAGGCGATATCCAGCACGGTGATTTCACCTTCGCCTCGGGCGCGGCGGCGATGGAGCGGCTCTTGCGCCAGTCCGATCCGCCGAGCGCGGTGATCGCCAGCAATGACGAAATGGCATTTGCCGTGCTCCATGTCGCCGCCGGCAGCGGAATCGCGGTGCCAGGCGCGCTTTCGGTGGTGAGTTTTGACGATACGCCAGGGGTGCGCTTCAGCGTGCCGCCGCTCACCGCGATCCGCCAGCCGATCTCCGCCCTCGCCGAGACGATCTGCACCAAGCTGATCGCGGCGCGCGGTGGCGAGGCGGTGGCGGGCGACCATCTGCTGCCCTTCGAGCTGATCGACCGCCAGAGCACCGCGCGCCCGGCGCCAGCGGGCGCGTTCCATCCCGCGCCTTGAGCGCATCGCCGCCCGCGCCGCGCTGCTTTGGCGTGCTTTATGTGCTGGCGATGTTCGGGTGTTTCGTGGCTTTCATGCCGTTGGCGCCGCTGATCCTGCCCGCCAAGATCGCCGCGATCGGGACGATCCGGGGCGGCGCGGCGCAGGTGGTGGCGCTCAGCTGGCTGCTGATCGCCGGCGGCTGCATGGCGGCGCTCGGCAATATCGTGGCCGGCCATATCAGCGACAGAGTTTACGCGCGTGACGGGCATCGGCGACGGATGATCGTGGCCGGGCTGGCGGCGGTGATCGCCGCGCTGGCGCTATTGGCGGCGGCGCGCGGCTTCGCCGGCCTGATGATCGCGGTGCTTGCGTTCCAGCTCGCGCTGAATTGCCTGCTCTCGCCGCTGGTCGCGATGTTGGTCGATCATGTCAGTGATCGTGCCAAGGGAATGATGGCGGGGTGGCTGGGGCTGGCGCTGCCCGCCGGATCGCTCGCGGTCGCGCTGCTCGCGCGGCTGCCGGCGATCGGCACCGCGGCGCAGATCGGGGTTACGGGCGCGATCACGGCGGCGCTGGTGCTGCCACTGCTCCTGTTCTGGCCGCGACGCCTGCCCGATGCGCTGGCCCTGCCGGCGCGCGCATCTCTGCCGGTAGCCGCTGCGCCCCGCGACATGCTGCGCAATTTCGGCCTAGCCTGGACGGCCCGGCTGCTGATCCAGTTCGCCGCCGCAGCGATCCTGCCCTATCTCTATCATTATGTCGCGCATGTGGTGAGGCCAGCGGGCGGGGTAGCGGCGATATCGACCGCGGTCGGCACGCTGTCGCTTGGCTTTACCGCCGCGTCGATCTTGGGTGGGCTGGCGATCGGAGCCTGGTCGGATCGCGCGCGGCGGCGGCAATGGGTGCTGGCGGGATCGGCGCTGGCGGTGGCATTCGGGATGGCGGGGCTTGCGGCGCTCCGCCTCTGGCCGCTGGTCGTGGCCGCCTATGCGCTGTTCGCGATGGGGCTGGCGGGGTTTCTGGCGGTTGACGGCGCGATGGTCGCGCAGCTGATCGCGGCGAGCCGACGCCGCGCGACGCTGCTCGGCATCATGAATTTGACCAATACCCTCCCCGCCGTGCTCGCGCCGGTGATCACGTTGGTCATGATCGGGGATGGCGGGCGGGAGGTGGGCGGGCGGATCGTGCTGGTGCTCGAGCTGGCGACTGCTGGCGCGCTGATCGCGGCGCTTTGCGCGGCGCGGATCAACCTGCCCCAGCGGTCCGGGCGGGAGTGAGGGCAATCGCGCTGCTGCAAACTGGCGCTGGGGTGCGGAGATGGTCCCTTCGAACGCGCCGGCAGCCGGAACTTGCCGCGATGGCACCTGGGGCGGTGCGGCGGCTGGTGCTGGTCAATCCGATGATCGGCCCGGGCGGCCCCTCCGAGGGATCGAAGCGCGACTTTGCAACGGGCTACGTCGCCTCGATCAGCGATTTCGCCGATGCCTGGAAGCTCGCCGGGCGCTCGACCGTCGGCCGCACCCACGGGAACCACCGGGGCTTGAGGGTCGCCCGCGCGGCGACCCCAAATCGCGCCCGACCGTTCGGCTCCATTCGTTCGCGAGCCGGCTCGCTTTCCCGGTCAGCAACGCTCGCGCCGACGCACGGAACATGCGCGGCGTCCGCCATTTAATGTTCCCAACGTGCTGCACTGCAACAACAATGTCACATGCTGCGCGCAGTCGCTCAGCGACCGGCGAGGCGACATTACCCGCCGCTGGCACGGTTCATCGGTGAATTGGGGGCTTGCATGACGAAGATGCTCTGGCTGCGCGCGATGATGCTTGCCGGCGTGCCATCGATGGCTTTGCTCGCCGCAATGCCGGCCCGTGCCGCGGAAAAACCCCTCGCGCCGCCGAGCGACGCAACCACGCCCACCGACAGCAGCGATGCCGCGGCGGGCGGCGAAGTTGTCGTCACGGCGCAGCGGCGCACCGAAAGCACGCTCGCCGTGCCGATCGCGGTGTCGGTGCTGAAGCCCGAGGCGCTTCGTGATTTCCAGTCGGGCGGCGCGGACACCTTGCTTTCACTCTCGGGCCGGGTGCCCAGCCTCTATGTCGAATCGACCACCGGCCGCATTTTCCCGCGTTTCTATATTCGCGGCCTCGGCAATATCGACTTCTACCTCGGCGCCTCGCAACCCGTCACCCTTATCCAGGACGATGTGATCGAAGAGCATGTCGTGCTCAAATCAAACCCCGCTTTCGATGTCGCCCAGGTCGAGGTGTTGAAAGGCCCGCAGGGCTCGCTGTTCGGCCGCAACACCACCGCCGGCATCGTCAAGTTCGACAGCGCCCAGCCGACGTCCACTTGGGCGGGCCAGGGGAGCCTCACCTATGGCACCTTCAACACGGTGAACGCCGATGCGGGTATCGGCGGACCGATCACGAGCGACGGCACGCTGAGCTTCCGCCTGTCCGGCCTCTACCAGCACCGCGACAATTGGATCAGCAACACCTATACCGGCCCCTCGGACGACGGCACGGTGCCGGGGCGCGACGTGATGGGCGGGTTCGACGAGCGCGACATCCGCCTGCAACTGCTCGCCAAGCCGACCGAGGCGCTGGGCCTGCGCCTGTCGGGCCATTACCGCGATTATGCCGGCACCGCCTCGATCTTCTATCGCGGCTCGATCCAGCGGGGCACCAACGCCGTGCCGGCCAATTTCGATCGCTCGATCGTCGCCTATGACGAGGCGCGCAACAATCCGCAGGCCTATCAGACGGGTGGCGCCTCGCTGAAGGCCGATTACGATTTCGGCCCGGTGACGCTCACCTCGATCACCGCCTGGGAGCGCGCCTCGGGCTTCAGCCGGGGGGACACCGATGGCGGCGCGGCGGCCAATTTCGGCGGCGTCGCGCCCAATATCTGCGCGGCGGGCTGCGGCCAATCACAGGGCCGGCTGCGCCAGCTCGACCAATGGACCGAGGAAGTCCGCCTCGCGAGCCCGAACAGCGGCCGCTTCAAATGGCAGGTCGGCGCGATCTATTTCGACTCGCGCGACACGACCGAGTTCGATCAACGCGCATTCTTCCTGACGAGCAACGTGCTCGGCACCACGCCCAACCCCAACAATTTCGTGGTGCTGCGCAACGTCAACACCAGCTGGGCGGTGTTCGGCCAGGCGAGCTTCGATATCACCAGACGCCTGACGCTGACCGGCGGCGTGCGCGTGACCGAGGACAGCAAGGACACCAATTTGCTGCAAACGGCGGACACCATTGCCGGCGTTTCCACATTCACGGGCGCGCGCCGAGTGACCCTGTCGGACACGCAGCCGAGCTGGGACGTGAGCCTGCTCTACCGCGCGAGCAACGATGTCAGCCTCTATGCCCGCGTCGCGCGCGGTTTCCGCGGGCCGACCATCCAGGGCCGCTCGGCGGTGTTCAACGCGCCCTTCACCACCGCCAATTCGGAAACCAATACCAGCTATGAAGCGGGGCTGAAGACCGGGCTGCTCGGCAATCTGCTGCGCTTCAGCGTCAGCGGCTTCTATTACAATGTCGACAATATCCAGCTCAACGCCAATGACAGCAACGGCAACGGCGTGCTGTTCAATGCCAATCGCGCGACCGGCTATGGCATGGAAGGCGAACTGGAACTGCGCCCGGTGCGCAACCTGCGGCTGGGCGCGGGGCTGAGCCTGCTCAAGACCGAGATCAACGATCGCAACGTCTTCGCCCAGGTCGGCGCGGCGGGCGGCGTCGTCTCGCAGACCGTGCTCAACCCGGTGGTGCGGGTGGGCAACAACTTCTTCGCGCAGATCGACGGCAACGCGCTGCCCAACGCCCCCGATTACAATCTGAACCTTACCGCGCGCTATGATCTGCTGCTGCCCACCAGCCGCGACGTGCGGCTGTTCGTCGCGACCGACTTCAATCTGCAGGGCAAGATCAACTATGTGCTCTACAAGAGCGTCGAATATACCTCCGACGGCAATAACGAGCTGGGGCTGAAGCTGGGGGTGGCGTTCGGCCGTTATGAGCTGGCGGCGTTCGCGCGCAACCTGACCGACAACCGCAATCTGATCGGCGTGATCGACACCTCCAACTATCGCGCCGGCATCTACAACGATCCCCGCATCATCGGCGTCTCGCTCAGCGCGTTCCGCTGACGGACCACGGCCTCCGTTGTTCAGCGCGTGGATGGCCGGAGCATCGGCGGTTCGCTTGGCCGGCTTGGCGCCCGTTTGGAAAAAGGCGCGCCGCGCCTTTTTCGCGGCGGCACCCTGGCTAATACCATGGCATGGATCGTGCGAGGGATGATGACGCGCGACCGGAACGATCGGGCAGCGTGAGCCTTTTGCGCCTGTTATCAAGGACCGAAGGCCCGCTGGCGCGCGCACCTGTCAGAAGGTCGGGAAGGTCCGGTGGCCATGCCCTCGCCACGCTTGGCCGCCAAAATTCGGAGCGATGTCCATAGGGACCAGGGCTGCAACTCGGGTTGGTGGCTCTCCCGCCGGAAAATTATCCCGTGTTTTCAGGGTAAAATGGCGGAGACGGAGGGATTCGAACCCTCGGTACCCCTAATCGGAGTACGGCGGTTTAGCAAACCGCTGGTTTCAGCCACTCACCCACGTCTCCGGCTCAAGCGGCGAGGGGCGGCTATAGCCACAGCCCCGGGGCATTTCAACCTCCCGCAGCGTCGCCTGGGCGCAAAGCGCGCGCTCGGGTCGGCGCGAAAGCGACTCGGCCTGTCGCCGTTTACTTGACGTTAACCATCGTCAAGCGATAGTAACCATATGCATAGGGCAAAGGGGTAACCATCGTGGCACGCTCGACTTTCCGCCGCGTCGCGGCGTCACTGGCTGGCTTGGCGCTCGCAGGCGCGGCGCCGGCGCAGATGCGCACCGTCGATCCCAACTCGGCGATTGATCGCGATCTGGCACCCGCGCCCGCGCGGGCGCCCCAGAGCTCGGCGCCCGCTTATGGCGATCCGGTCCCCGCCGAGCCGGTGGCGCCGGCGCCGACCAATAGCGCGCCGCCGGCGACGCCCGCCGCTCCGGCGCCCAATGGGATCGTCGCCGATCGCGCGACCGCCGCCGGCGATACCTATAAGCGCAAGGATCTGATCGCCGCCGGCGAGGATGTGTTCGGCCGCGGCGCGCAGGGCTTTGCCGGGCTGATCGAGAAAATCCTGAAGGAGCAGGGCGAGCCCAACGCCTATATCGCCGGGCGCGAAGCATCGGGCGCGTTCGTCGTCGGGCTGCGCTATGGCTCGGGCGTGATGTCGCACCGGGTGGAAGGCGACCGGCCAGTCTATTGGACCGGGCCGTCGATCGGCTTCGACGCGGGGGGCAATGCCTCGAAGGTGTTCGTGCTGGTCTATAACCTGTACGACAGCCAGGAAATCTACCGCCGCTATCCGGAGGGCGAGGGGCACCTCTATTTCGTCGGCGGCTTTTCGGCGACCTATTTGCGGCGCGGCAACATCGTCCTGATCCCGATCCGCCTGGGCGTCGGCGCGCGCGCTGGGGTGAATGTGGGCTATATGAAGTTCAGCGAGAAGGCGAAGTGGCTGCCGTTCTAGGGTAAGGGGCTGCTAGGCGACCGCTGCGCTTGGAATGGCAGCGCGGCCGGGATGGGGTGGAAAGCGGCCACTAGCCGTTGAAGAATGTAGGGTCCCATCTGCCATCCGGCAGTTTGCTCCGGCAATCGAACGATTTTATGTAAGTTTTCCACTTGGCTTTTATTGCGCGCTGCGTCGCTACAGGGGCATAGAAGGTTACCCCATGCGACAGCCAATAAGCGTAGTATCTGCTTGTGCCCTTCGGTAAGCTGCGGACAAGATCGACCCGCTGCATGACATAACCCACGGCGGGCGGGTCGGGATAACGGGGCAGAGCCGCGTAGTCCTGTCGACTGATGGGGCCGTGAATATCGTGGTAGGTAAGTATTCGCAGCGCCCGGAGCAGGTCGCCGGTTCGATTTGATAACCAGCCATCAGGGCGCCCTTGGTCGCCTCCTACTTTGCCCGGCCGGACGGCAGGAAGGCGAAGGAGTTCATCGACTATCATTGGCAGCGCGGTGCAGCGTTGCCTGTCGAGAGCCTCGTAATCTTTAAAGGTGGATGAGGGGCTGCCAATGCGCGTCAAGGCAGATGACAGTTGTTCGGATGGGTTTGTCGGTTCGCCGAGAACCGGCACCAATGCAGCTATCGCGAACAACGACATGGCGGTGTCCCAGTTAGCCCGGTGTCATTATCCGGGAGGACTTGATAGGGTGCGACCGAAACGTCCGCAATTGGGGCGAAAGCAGTCATTTCGTCCCTCTCCCTTGATGGCACAGAGTAGCGTAGTTTGGAGAAGGTGAGCGGTGCCCCGCGCACCGTGCCCGTCACCCAGCGCGACTAGGCGGCAAGCCACCAAGTTTGCGCAACCCTCTCCCCCAAGGGACGAAAGCAGGTTCGCACATGAGGCGCCTATTGTCCGTCGGCCTTTGCGGACCTTCCGCCAAATCCGGCCCCGAAGGCTGGATGTTTCAGCAACCCGGCCCTCGTCGCAGCTGCGGATCACCAAAGCTTTCAGCGACTGCCGACGCGCGGGGCGGCACGGCGCAAACCGCTTGCGGTCCTAAACGCTCGGCTCCCAAGCCCCCCGCGGCACAGGCACCGCTTCATCCTCGCCCGGCCAGGCCGGCATGGTGACGCAGATGAATTTGAGATCGGCGTCGGGCGACACGTTGCGGAACTGAAAGGCGGTGCCGGGTTCCAGGTCGATCGATGTGCCGGGGGTCAGCGCGGTGATCTTTTCTTGTGCGCCGTTGGAACGCCAAAGCTCGCCGGCACCTTCCAGCACGTACCAGATTTCATAGACGCTGCGGTGCGCGATTGGCCGGCTCGTGCGGCCGACGGGCACCGTGCTTTGGATCATCCCGCCCCTGGCGCCGCGCAGCAGCAGGCGCACCAGGGAGCCGGGCGCGGAGATCGTATCGGGTTCTTTCGGCAGAACGATTTCTTGCATGGCGGGCAGGTCCATGGGGTCGCGCGGCGGAGTCTGGGTCTTGCGCCGCCACTGCCATCACCGCAACCGCCGTCGCAGGCTCTCGCGGGGGAACGGGCGATCGCCTCAGCCGACGAACCGCCAGGGCAAGGTTTCGCCCGCGTGGAAGGGGACGATGCTGGTGTCGGCCGCTGGCAGCGCGGCGGGCACCTCCACGGGCGCGCGTTCGAGCGTCACCCGCGTCTCGTTGAGCGGCAGGCCGTAGAAGCGCGGGCCATATTCGCTCGCGAACCCTTCCAATTTGTCGAGCGCGCCTTCGGTCTCGAACAGGGTCGCATAGCTTTCCAGCGCGAACGGAGCGTTGAAGATGCCGGCGCAGCCGCACGCGGCTTCCTTCGCCTCGCGGGCATGGGGGGCGCTGTCGGTGCCGAGGAAGAATTTGGGGTCGCCCGAGGTCGCCGCCGCCACGATCGCGCGGCGGTGCGTCTCGCGCTTGGCGACCGGCAGGCAATAGGCGTGCGGGCGGATGCCCCCCGCGAACATCGCGTTGCGGTTGATGTGAAGGTGCTGGGGGGTGATCGTCGCCGCGACATGGGGGCCGGTCGCGCGCACGAAGGCGGCGGCGTCGGCGGTGGTGATATGCTCGAACACGATTTTCAGCGCGGGGAAATCGCGTACCAGGCCGGTCAGAATACGCTCAATGAACACCGCCTCGCGATCGAAGATGTCCACCTCATGGTCGGTCACCTCGCCGTGGATCAGCAGCGGCATCCCGATCGCCTGCATCGCCTCCAGCACCGGCCACAGCCGGCGAATGTCGGTGACGCCGTGCGCCGCGTTGGTGGTGGCGTGGGCAGGGTAGAGCTTGCACGCGGTGAACACCCCCTCGGCATGGCCGCGCGCGATCTCGGCCGGGTCGGCGTCATCGGTCAGGTAACAGGTCATCAGCGGGGTGAAGTCGGCGCCCTCGGGCAGCGCCGCCAGGATGCGCGCGCGATAGGCTTCGGCGGCGGCGACGGTGGTGACGGGCGGCACCAGATTGGGCATCACGATCGCGCGGGCGAACTGGCGCGCGGTGTAGGGCAGCACGGCGGCGAGCATCGCGCCATCGCGCAGATGCAGGTGCCAATCATCGGGGCGGCGCAGCGTCAGCACTTCTTTTTCCATCGCGCCTCCCTTAGCTAAGCGCCATGAGCGAAACCAGTATGCTTGGGCCAACGATGCTCGCCGACCGCGCGGTGCTGCGGGTGAGCGGCGCCGAGGCGAGGGCCTTCCTGCAGGGGTTGGTGACGCAGGACGTGTTGGGCCTGACCCCGCAAGCGCCGCGTTGGGGCGGGCTGCTGACCCCGCAGGGCAAGGCGCTGTTCGACTTCATCCTCTGGGCCGATCCCGACGATCCCCAAGCGGTGCTGATCGATTGCGAGGCAGCGCGGGCCGAGGCGCTCGCGCAGCGGTTGCGGCTCTATCGGCTGCGGCGCCCGGTCGAGATCACGCTGACGGAATTCAAGGTGCATTGGGCGCGCACGGGAGCGCACGGCGTTGCCGATCCGCGGCTTTTAGGGCTCGGGAGACGGTGGTTGGGCGGCCCGGGCGTGCCCGGGAGCGGCTGGCACGGGCACCGATTGAGCCTTGGCGTCACCGAGGGCGTGGCCGAACTGGGCGACGGCGAGACACTTTGGCTGGAATGCAACGCCCGCGAACTGAACGGGGTCAGCTTCGCCAAGGGCTGCTATGTCGGGCAGGAAAACACCGCGCGGATGCACCACCGCGCCAAGGTAAACCGCCGGCTGATCGTGGCCCCGCTCGCCGAGGCCGGCGAACGGACGCGGGCGCGCTATCCCGAGCTGGGGCTGATGGTCGAACGCCGCGCGGTCGACGCATTGGGGGACGCGCTGGTGCCCGATTGGCTCGCCGCCGCCCTGGCCGAGCCCGCGCCGGCCTGACCGCGCGCAACCCACGCGTCCTCCCGGCGGTTGTGCCTGCGACATTTGGGAGAAATCATAATGGCGCCGCCGCTCGAACTCTGGGGCGGGCTCGAATGCACGCTCAACCGCGTGGGCGACCGCTTCGGCGATCAGCTGACGCTGAGCGGCCACCGCGACCGCCCCGACGATATCGGCCGCATCGCGAGCCTCGGCCTGAGCGCGGTGCGCTATCCGGTGCTGTGGGAGCAGGTGTCGCCGGACCATCCCGAGCAGGCCGATTGGGCGTTCCCCGACGCGCGCCTCGACGCCCTGCGCGCGCGCGGTCTCCGGGTGATCGCGGGCTTGGTCCACCATGGCAGCGGACCAGCCTATACCGATCTGCTCGACGATCAGGGCTTCGCGACCGGCCTTGCCCGCCATGCCGCGCGGGTCGCCAAACGCTATCCGTGGATTGAGGATTGGACGCCGGTCAACGAACCGCTCACCACCGCGCGGTTCGCGGCGCTTTATGGCCATTGGTATCCGCACCGCCGTGATGAGCGATCCTTCTGGCGGGCGCTGCTCAATCAGATTGACGGCACAAGGCTGGCGATGGTGGCGATCCGGCGCGTCATCCCGCACGCGCGCCTGATCCAGACCGATGATCTGGGGCGTAGCTTCGCTACCCCGATGCTCGCCGACCAGGCGGCGTTCGACAACCTGCGGCGCTGGGCGAGCTGGGATCTGCTGTGCGGCATGGTCACGCGCCAGCACCCGCTGTGGGCGCGGCTGGTCGATTTCGGTTTCGCCGACCGGCTGAGCGCGATCGCGGACGCGCCGTGCCCGCCCGACATCATCGGCATCAACCATTATCTGACGAGCGACCGCTTCCTCGACGAGCGGCTGCACCGCTATCCGCCCGAAAGCCATGGCGGCAATGGACGCCAAGCCTATGCCGACGTCGCCGCGATCCGCGTGCTCGATCCGCCACCACCGGGCATCGCGGGTGCGGTGCGCGAGGCCTGGGCGCGCTATCGCCGGCCGATCGCGATCACCGAGGTGCATAATGGCTGCACTCGCGACGAGCAGTTGCGCTGGCTCGCGGAAGGCTGGGATACGGCGCAGGCGCTGCGCGGCGAGGGAATAGATCTGCGCGCCGTCACCGCCTGGTCGCTGTTCGGCAGCTGTGGCTGGAACACTTTGCTCACCGCGCCCGGCCGCTATGAGCCCGGCGTGTTCGACGTGAGCGGCGGCGATGTGCGTGAGACCGCGGCGGCCGATCTGCTGTGCGGCCTGCCCATCGACGCGCCGCGCCCGCCCGTCGCGCGCACGCCCGGCTGGTGGCGGCGGCCGATCCGGCTGGAGCATCGGGTCGTTCATCTCGGTCAACCGCGACCGCTCGCCGCGCCCGGCACGCCCGACGATGTGCCGCCGCTGCTGATCTGCGGCGCGACCGGCACGCTCGGCCGGGCCTTCGCTCGTGCCTGCGCCGCGCGCAACATTCCCTATGTGCTGACCGACCGCCGGCAACTTGATCTGAGCGACCCGGAGAGCATCGTCCGCGCGCTCGACCGGCATCGCCCCTGGGCGGTGGTGAATGCCGCCGGCTATGTCCGTGTCGACGCCGCCGAGCTGGAGCGTGCCCAGTGTTTCGAGGCCAATTGCGAAGGCCCGGCCCGGCTCGCCCGCGCCGCCGCCGCGCGCGGAATAGCGACGCTCAATTTCTCGAGCGACCTGGTGTTCGATGGCGCGAAGGGTGATGCCTACGTCGAGCGCGACGCCCCCGTGCCGCTCAACGCCTATGGCGAGAGCAAGGCGCGGATGGAGGCGGCGCTCGCGGGGCTCGCGGGGCGGCACCTGATCGTGCGGACCGCCGCGTTTTTCTCGCCGTTCGACGGGCATAACTTCGCGGCTCATGCCGCTCATGCGCTGCGGTCGGGCCAACGCTTCGCCGCCGCCGAGGATCAGGTGATGACGCCGACCTTCGTGCCGCATCTGGTCGACGCCGCGCTCGATCTCCTCATCGATCCGGCGGAAGGGGTATGGCACCTGACGAACGGCGCCGCCATGAGCTGGGCCGAGTTCGCCTACGCGGTCGCGCGAGCGCTGGGGCTCGACACCGGGCTGATCGACGCGGTGCCGGCGGCGAGGCTCGGGTTCACCGCGCCGCGCCCACCCGCCGTGCCGCTGGCGAGCACGCGCGGCGCGCTGATGCCCAGCTTCGACGCGGCGCTCAGCGGGTTCGCCGCCGGCCTCGCGGTGCAGAACGAGGCGCCGCGAGTGGCGGCCTAACGATGCGGGTGAGAAGTGGCTCCCCGAGTTGGATTAACACTGTTCATTCGCAATTGTTCGTGAATGGTCGTTTCCTCTCGTAAATCCGCTGAATATTCTTGGCCAAGCCTTCGCATTTGTTCGTTGACATTCGCCACTAACCGCGCAATTGTGTGGTAACTCATGTGGGGTTGAAGATGGGCAAGCTGACGGTCGCTACGGTCAAAAACGCGAAGCCCGGTCGCCACGGCGATGGCGCCGGGCTTTATCTCATAGTCAAGCCAACGGGCGCCAAGTCATGGATGCTGCGCGTTGTTCAAGTCGGCGCGAAGCGGCGCGACGTTGGCCTTGGTTCGGTCAACCTCGGCGCCAAAATCCCGACAGAGCCAACGGAAATTCCGATCCTGCACCGCAAGTCGCTGACATTGGCCGAGGCTCGCGAGAAGGCGGCAATTCTCCGGCAGGCGGCGCTCGCGGGCCTCAACCCTCGCATGGTCCGCGATGCAGAGCGGCAGACGGTGCCTACCTTTAAGGTCGCTGCTGAAGCGGCCCATGCGGCTCTATCTGCCGGCTGGGCGCCTAAGACGCGAGAAGCGTTCCTCGCTTCACTTGCCGAGCACGCCTACCCCTTCCTCGGCGAAATGCGCGTTGATCACATAGAAGCGGCGCACCTTCGCAACGCTCTGGAGCCGATATGGCTCGCAAAGCCCGAAATGGCGCGGAAGGTCCGCCAGCGCATCAATGCCACGCTGAACTTCGCACGGTCAAAGGGTTGGCGTGCGACCGAGGCGCCGGGCAAATCGGTGACGATCGGCCTTCCAAAGCAGCCCAGCGGCGGCAACTTCGCGGCTATGCCCTACGCCGAAGTTCCTGCCTTTGTCGCTGAGCTGGGGAGCAAGTTTCCGACCGCTGGGCGCCGCGCTCTACTCTTGCAAATCCTCACGGCGGCTCGGCCCGGCGAGGTTCGTCACGCGAAGTGGGGGCAGTTCGACCTAGCCAAGCGGGAATGGCATCGGCCGGCGGAAATGATGAAGGCTGGCAAGCCGCACACCGTCACGCTCTCAACGGCGGCGATCGATCTGATGATGAAATTGGGCGCCGAGGGACAAAGGCCCGACGCCTTGGTCGTGCCCGGCGCCCGTGGGCGACCGCTGAGCGATATGACACTCTCCAAGCTGATGCGTGACGCGAAGCTCCCCTACACCGTCCACGCCTTTCGCTCGGCTTTCCGGGATTGGGCGGCGGAGCAGATGCCGCACGTGCCCGAGGCGGTGGCAGAGGCGGCGCTGGCGCACGTGGTGCCCGACAAGGTTGTTCGGGCCTATCTGCGAACGAATTTCTTGGAAATGCGTCGTGAACTGCTAGAAGCATGGGGCCATTATGTGACCGGCACGTCTGCCGCAGCTGAGCAAGCGGCATGACCAGCGACAGGTACGATCGGCCGTATAGCGAGTGGACCGATGAGGATCAAGAAGCCGAGCATCTGAACTCGGAAGCGTACTTGGCGCTTGGGCAAGGGCGTGCGGATATAGTAGGACCTCTTGTCGCGCTTCTTCGGTCGTCCCGTCCCATCCATCAAGGTGTTCGGGATGCCATAGCCGATGCGCTGGAGGGCAAGAATAGAGGCGGCATACCCATCCGGCTCGAAGTTGCCGGCCAAAATCAGGGCAAGCTGGGCGGATGGGCTGGCAAGCTGATGCGTTTTCGGCGCGATCTGGAGATCGGAGACTTGGTTGCCGATCGCCGCGCTTTAGGAGACACGCTCGACGATGCCATAGACGCTGCCGCCGGTGAGTTTCTGATCGGGCGCGACAGTTGCCGGCGAGCTGTCGGCGTGCACCGCCGCTGCGCGGAATGGCTTAAAGGAAGTGAGGCGGCGCGCCTAAGGGAAGACTTCTCGTTTGTGCAAAACGGCAGTGAACTCACGAAAATTCTAGAGAGCCTCTACTTCCAATACTTCCTTTGGCGATCACCCCAGAGCGACAGCTAAAACGAATTTTCGTATTAGCTCGCCGGTGCGCGCTGGTTCGCGGACATTCGCGCTTATCCGAGAAGGAGAAGCGTTGTGGAACCAATCACAGTCACCATCAAAGACGCGCAGAAAGCGACCGGGTTGGGCGCTACCAAGCTGTACGAGCTAATCGGGCAGGGGCGCCTCAAGGCCGTGAAAGTCGGCCGGCGCACGCTCGTTACCACTCAGAGCATTCGTGAGCTGGTCGGACAGGCGGCCGCTTGATCCATGGCGCGCGCATCAAGGGGCAACTCGCGCCCCGATAAGCGAGGGGGCCGCCCGGTGCCAGCCGGGCAGCCCCGCGAATTTCGTCACACCAGCGACGATCGATCCCATAGCGATTTTGCCCTCGGCGGGCAATGCCTCTACCCGTTCGCCACCGTGCGGGCGGCAGCCTTGGCGCTGCTCACACACGCCGATCGGTTGACGCGAAAGGCCGGCAGCTTCTTGGGCCAATGCGTTGTCGATCCGACGCCGCTCTCGGTCGCGCAGCGTGAATGGCTCGACGGCTTGCTCGATCGCTCTGGCCTACCGCCTTTGGACGATGGGGACGCCGCATGAGGCGTCACCACTTCGCGCCCAAGGGCGAGACGCGCGCGGCCGCTCAAGCTCGGCTCGCTATGCTCCTCGCGACGTGCACGGACGCCGCCCTCGCTGAGCTGACCCCGGCCAAGCTGGTCGCGACCCATCGCGGTTTGGCGCTTCATGAAGCCGAGCAACGCCTGTCCGCCGAGCGCCAGCGGCGCGCGGGGAGGGCGACAATGGGCGCTAGTCGGCCTCGCACGGCGGATGCGGCCAAGGGGCGGTGGCGTGGTATCCTGGCCGAGCTTGGCGTTGGGCAATCGTTCCTCACCGGCCGGCATGGCCCGTGCCCGCTTTGTGGCGGGCGCGACCGGTTCCGATTCGATGACAAGGAGGGCCGGGGCACCTATTTTTGCTCAGGGTGCGGACCCGGCACGGGGCTCGACCTGTTGCAAAAGCTCCAGGGGTGGGACTTCAAGACGGCCGCCGCCGAGGTTGACCGGATCGTGGGCAATGTGCCGTTCGTCGCCCCCAAGCCGGCACTCGACGAAACCAAACGGGCCGAGCTGCTCAACCAGCTCTGGCGCTCAGGCCGCCCGGTGACGCCCGATGATCTGGCGGGGCGCTACCTGGCCAGTCGCGGCCTTGCGCTGCCTACGGCCCCGGTTTTGCGCTTCACGCCATCCGCGCGGGCACCTGGCGGCGGTGAGCACCCGGCAATGGTCGCGATGATCGCCGGCATAGATGGCAGGCCCGCGTCGCTTCACCGAACGTTCTTGGGGCCACGCGGGAAGGCCGATATCGCCGAGCCTCGGGCAACGATGCCCGGCCCGATCGCCGAGGGTGCGGCTATCCGTCTGCACCCGATCGCGGAGCACTTAGGCATTGCCGAAGGCATCGAGACGGCGCTTGCGGCTTGGGTGCTCTTTGGCGTCCCCACTTGGTCCGCGATGAATGCCACCGTGCTCGCGAAGTGGCGGCCTCCCGAGGGCGTCCGGCGTGTAACCGTGTTCGGCGACAACGATCCCAAGTTCGGCGGCGCGGCGGCGGCTTATGCGCTCGCCCATCGGCTCGCGGCTCGGTTCGGGCTGGAGGTTGAGGTGAAGATACCGAGCGAGCCGGGCGCCGACTGGGCCGATGTGCTGGCGGCGGGGGAGAGGGCAGCGTGAGCAAGGTTGTTCAAATGCCCGCAGCCGCCAAAGCGAGGCCCGCTATCAGAGTGAAGGCCGGGGAGCTTCACAACCTCGCTACCGAGGCCGAGGCGGCGCTGATCGACGCGGATGCGCCGTTCTACGCGCGTGGCGGCCTGGTGCAGCCGGTGCTCGACGAAGTGCCGGCAGCGCATGGCCGCAAGACCAGGATTGCCCGGCTCAAGCCTGTCGGCGTGAATACGCTTGTCGATCATCTTTCCCGCTCCGCCGAATGGGAGAAGTGGAACGTCCGGGCTAAGGGATGGGTGGCGACCGACCCACCCGCGCAAGTCGCTTCGATTCTTCTGTCTCGGGAAGGGGAGTGGCGGTTTCGGCCCTTAGCTGGGGTGATCACCACGCCGACGCTGCGCCCCGATGGCACTATCTTGGCAGAGCCGGGCTATGACGATCGCACCCAACTGCTGCTGGTCGATCCGCCGACGCTGCCGAGAATCTCTGTCAGGCCCAGCCGCGCGGATGCGCTGGCGGCGATCAAGCTACTTGACGCCTTGCTTGACGAGTTTCCTTTCGTGGATGCCGCCAGCCGCTCGGTTGCCCTTTCCGGCCTGATTACACCCGTGGTGCGTGGCGCGATGGACGTTGCGCCGATGCACGTGACCACGGCACCGACGCCGGGGAGCGGCAAAAGCTATATCATCGACCTCTGCTCGGCGATCGCCACCGGCGAACGAGCGCCCGTCATCAGCGCCGGCAAGACCGAGGAAGAGACCGAGAAACGGTTGGGCGCCGCGCTGCTGGCAGGGCAACCCATCGTCTCAATCGACAACGTGAATGGCGATCTTGGCGGCGACCAGTTGTGCCAAATGATCGAGCGTCCGGTCGTCGCGGTTCGACCGCTTGGGGCATCGCAGCTGGTCAAGATCGCCAGCCGAGCGACGACCTTCGCGACCGGCAACAACGTCCATCTCGTCGCCGACATGACACGCCGCGTTGTCGTCTGTTCGCTCGACGCCGACATGGAGCGCCCCGAGCTGCGCACCTTCCGCAGCAACCCGCTGGACGCCGTGCTCGCTGATCGAGGTCGCTACGTCGCCGCTGCTCTCACCGTTTCACGCGCCTATGCCGCCGCCGACTATCCGGGCGAGCTAAAGCCTCTGGCGTCATTCGAGCAATGGAGCCGCTTTGTCCGTTCGGCACTTGTATGGCTCGGTTATGCTGATCCGATCGAGACAATGGAAAAGGCCCGCGCCGATGATCCGATCACAAGCGCGCTCGGCCCTATGCTCGACGCTTGGCACGCCGCAATCGGTTCCTCACCGCGAAAGTCCAGCGAACTGAAGCGGGACGCCGAGCAACTCGATCCCATGGGCAACCGGTGCCACTCCGCCTTTTACGAAGCGCTGATCGAGGTTGCCGAAGGCCGCACCGGCGGCATTGATGCAAGGCGGCTGGGCAAGTTCCTCGGTCGGCACAACGGACGCATCGTCGGGGGATTCAAGCTGATCGGCGCCGAGGATACCCACTCGAAGGTCCAGGTATGGCGAGTGATGCGCCAGTCGTGATTTGCGGGGTTTGCGGGGTTTTGCGGTATTTGTCCCAACCTACGCGCGCGAATTCGCAAGTCGTTCTCTGCTAAATCCGGGGGGCTGGCTGAAACCAACCCCGCCGAACCCCGCAAACCCCGCAACCTTGGTCCCCGCGTCTGACTTTTTGGCAGCGACGACGTGAGGGGAAGGCGATTGCGGCGCTTGCGGCGACTTCACGCGCGCGCTCCCCGAAACCCAGGCCGCCTTTGCCAGGCGATCGGTGGGCGATCTGGCGCCCAGCCAGGCAGTAATGGTCCTATCCCAAGAGCCCACACCATTGGCTAAGGCGCTGGTAAACAATCACAACGCATCGAGTCATCGAGCCCAGAGCCCACGCTCGTTCCCACACGGCAAGCTAAAATCGGGCCGCATGACGGCGGTAACCTCGCCCGCCCCACCCCCTACCGTGAGCCCGTCCACCACCGCCGCGTGATTGTCGCCCGGCGTCCAGAAAGGAACGATATGGACTATCACGGCCCCACGCCCACCGATCGCCGCAGCGGCATCTTGGAAGATGGCGAGCGCCTTCATGTCCCGTCCCTGGTAATGGACGGCAAGCCCGCACCGGGCACCTCCTACATTCTCGACGCGAAGGGCCAGCCCGCCTCGATCGACGAAGCCTTGCGCCAGACGTTCGCCGAGATGGCGAAGGCCGAGGGTACCAGCGTTGAGCAGATGCTCGCCGGGATGGAGCAAGCCAAGCTCGAAGAAACCGCCGCCACCGTCGCGCGGAAGTTCATCAGCGCCAAGGCTGGCGCCGGGGGTGCCGGACACTATGCCGATAGTGAGGTGCTGCTCGCCAAGTCGAGCGCGAGCCGGATGCGCCGCGATGCCCTAGCGGGCGGCGCTCAGCACATGGCAGCGGCGCGGGCGGTGCGAGACGCCGCGCTTTCATCGGGCCATGCCCCCAGCGCCCCAGGCGGCGCCTCGGCGAGCCTGAACGATGGTCGCCCCGGTGCTTCGCTCACGCCCCAGCAGATGCGCGACCTTGCGCGCAGCTCGCGTTATTGACGGAGGGCTCCATGGCTAAACCACTCGAAAAGCGCCAGCATGAGTTACTGGGGCCATCCGGCCGCCTTGCGGATATCCGCGCCACCATCGCCGAGACCCAAGCCGCGATCGTCGCGCTCGACGCCGAGGAGGCCCGATACCGGGCACGGGCCGTCGATATCACGGTGCCGCTTGATGAAGCCCGCGCTGCCCGTGACGCGGTGCGCGAAATCGACTTCGATCGCGAGCGGCACCGTGCCTGGATCACCGCCGCCGAGGCAAAGGTCGCGGCGATCGTCGCGGACGAGGGCAAGGCGGCCAAGCGCGCCTCTTATGACGCGGCCAAGGCCGAGCGCGACGCCTTAGCCGCCGAGCTGCGCGACAAGTGGGCGCCTACCCTTGAGGCGTTCGCGGCCTTCTTGGCGCGCCTCGAAGCCAACGCCGCCCAGCTGCCCGCGATCAACGCCGCCCGCCCGAACGGAGCCGAGGCGCTGATCGATGCCGAGATGCTGGCGCGCGGCTATGGTGGCAACCTCTGCTGGCGGGGCGCCTCGCCGGTCAAGCGCCTGGTCAAGATGACCATCCCCCGCTTCGCCGAGCCTGGTGACCTTTGGCCGGTCGATCGCTTTCATGCCGCGATGGCGCAGGCGGCGGAAGCCGAGCACAAGCGGCTCCTCGCCACCCGCGCCGCCCGGTCGCCCGAGGCCGTCGCCGCCCGCAAGGCCGCAGAGGATGCCCGCCACGGCCGCTTCCGGGTCCGCGTGAACCGCTACCCCGGCACCAACGTCGGCCCGATCCCGGTTCGTGGAGGGCAGCGGTGGCTCGGTGCCGAAGAAGCGACGCTGGAGCTTGACCGTGCCCGCCTCACCGAACTCGCAACGCGGTTCAATCTCACGATTACCGAAGCGCCGCCGGAGGTCCAGCGTTACCGCGTGAGCGTCGGGCGCGACGGATATTCCGGCGGGTTGATGACCGTGGCAGGCCCGGCCCAAGTCGGCAGCCGTCCGATCGAGGTGGAGATGACCGAGGCCCAGGCCGAGGATGCGCGCCGCGCCGGCCGCATCGTGGAGTGCCTAGGCCCCGTTGCCCCTGCCGCCGAGGCGGCGGTGCCCGAGCCTGTCGCGGCTGCACCGGCGCCCGCCGAGGTGCGCGGCGGCGTCGATATCGAGGCCCTTTCCAAGCTGAGCGCCAAAGAGCTGCTCGCCGCGATGGGTGAGCCTTGATCACCGATCCGCGCGACGCTCCTCGCGCGGCGGGCGGTGCGCTGGTGGCCCAAGCCGATCGGCTGCCGGCGCACCGCCCATCCCTATATCGCGCGACCTACTGCAATGAAGTGATCGAGCACATGGCGGAAGGGTTCTCGATCGCGTCCTTCGCTGGAGAAATTGGGGTCTGCCGCTCGACGATCACCAATTGGCAGCGCGAGCACCCTGAATTCGCCCAAGCGGTGGCGATCGGGAAGGCCAAGGCTAGCACTTGGTGGGAGAAGCGGCTCCGCGAAATCGCCCAGGGCGGTGGCGGCCCCGGCGCGTCGTCGGCCGTGCAGTTCGGCTTGAAGAACCAGGCGCCGGAAGATTGGCGCGACGTGTCCACCACGGAACACACCGGACGCGTTGGCCACTATCCGATGAGCCGCGATGAGGCGATTGCCGAGGCCGAGCGTCGCGGGCTCCCAACTCAGGTTTACGAGCCTTGACCAGCGCCGCCGATCTGGACGTGCTGGAAGCGCTGGCGATCGAGGAGGCGCGGGCGAGTTTCTGGGCCTTCCGCCAGCGCATGAACCCGAAGATGAAGAAAGGGTGGTGGCAACGCGACCTGGCGCACCATCTCCAGCAATTTCATGATGATCTGGTTGCTGGCCGCCGTCCCAGGCTGATCGTCCAGGCGCCGCCGCAACATGGCAAGTCCGAAACGATCACGGATTTCATCGCCTGGGCATCGGGCAAGAACCCGGATCGCAAAACCATCTTCGCCAGCTTCTCGGAACGGCTCGGCGAGCGCACCAACGGCAAGCTCCAGCGCATGTTCGCGAGCGAGCGCTACCGCCGCACGTTCCCCGAGCTAGTCGTCGGCGATGGCCCCACCAATGGCACGGGCGGGCCGGTGCTCAACCGGCAGTTGATCGAGTTCGCGAAGCGGCAGGGCTATTTCCGCAATACCACCGTGCGCGGTTCCGTCACCGGCGAGAGCTTGGACTTAGGCGTGATCGACGACCCGGTGAAGGGCCGCGAGGAAGCCAATTCGCAGACGGTCCGCGATCGCATCTGGGATTGGTTCACGGACGACTTCGCGACCCGATTCGCCGACGATGCCGGATTGCTGATGATCCTGACACGCTGGCACGTGGACGACCTCGCCGGCCGGCTGATCGAGCGCGACAAGTCGGTAAAGGTGGTGAGCTATCCCGCCATCGCGACCGAGGATAGTGAGCACCGCCGTGAAGGCGAGCCGCTGTTTCCCCAGCTCAAGAGCCTCGATTTCCTGCTAAAGATGAAAGAACAAATGGACCCCGTAGGGTGGGAGGCGCTCTACCAACAGTCGCCCATCGTCGCCGGGGGCAACCTGTTTCGGCTCGAGGATTTCCGCAAGCACGCCCACGGCGCCAGCCTCGATCTGCGCCGACGCGTGATCTACGCCGATACGGCGCAAAAGACCGGCGAGCGGAACGATTACAGCGTGTTCCAGGTCTGGGGCATGGGGCGCGACGGCGTGCTCTATCTCTTGGACCAGGTTCGGGGGAAATTCGAGGCCCCCGAGCTAGAGCGTGCGGCACGGGCGCTATGGGCGCGCGAGGTGGCGAAGACGGACGCTCGATCCGGCCCTTTGGTGGCGTTCAAGATTGAAGACGCGGTGAGCGGCACGGGGCTTATTCAGCGGCTTACCCGTGGCGAAGGCCGTATGCCGGTGGTGCCGATCCGGCGCGGCCGGAGCGACAAATACACCCGCGCGCTCGACGTGCTGCCCTCGATATCGTCGGGCATGGTATCGCTGCCGGTGAACGCGCCATGGATCGGCGATCTGGTCGCCGAGCTGGCGGCGTTTCCGAACGGCACACATGACGACCAGGTGGACCCACTGGTGGATGCGATCACCGATCATCTTGTCTCGACGGGTTATGACTATGCCGACGCGCTCTCGCGCGCGCTTTGACGGCGGTAACTGGTAACCTCACCTGCCGGCACAGCCGGCAACATGGCGCCCGAACTCACCCCATTCGACCCGGCCCGCTACCTCAATACGCCGGAGGCCGTGGAGGCGTATCTTGAAGCCGCGATGGAAGATGGCGAGCCGGAGCATATCGCGCGCGCGATGGATGACGTTCAGCGTTCGTCTGTTATAGAGCAAGCCAAAGAAGGCGGCTTCATCGCGCGCGACCCCGTGACCGGCTCAACCACGCAAGGCGAAACGGCCGTTGAGGCGATCGCCAACTTGCGCGAGGCTGTCGAGCTGTTCTGTTCGGAGTTCCCAAGGCACGATTGACGGCGGTAACCTGACAAACACTCGACAGCGATTCGTGCGCCATGCCGTCGCCCGCTGCTCGAATTCGCCGCCCGGACACGGGCATGATCCGGCCCTATCGACCCGCCCCGCATGATTTCGCCGAAACCTTTGTCCGCATGGGCTGGGGGAGGGAAATCGAGGAGCATTACCGCGCCAATTATCGGTGCATCGCCCGATGGGTGGAGCAGTGCGGCGGCGAGGAACTGCGCCGCGCCCGCGCCGAGCATTGTGGGTACGCGCGGTGGAAGTCGGGATACGCCCGGCACGCGCGGCGATCCGAGCGCTACCAATCAACCGCACAACCCGCGTGACGGCAGACTAACGGCGGTAACCGTCTGGCCGCGAAAGTAGCATCGTGCGGGCATGACCAAGCCCGCCCATCGTCCGCCGCGCCCGCGTCCCCCCGATTTCCGCGCGACCTTCATCTCGCTTGGCTGGAGCGGCGTTGGCCAGCATTATGGCGCGAGCGACCGAGTAATCCGCCGATGGATCGACGAAGAAGGCCGCGCGGAACTAGTCGCCGCGCGCGCCGCGCATGTCCGCGCGTTGCAACGCCAGATGCATCAGCTTCGTGAGCAGTTGGCCCAGCCGTTCCTGGCCCGGCAAGTGAGCGCTCGCACCAAGGACTGCGTTTATGGCTAAGGTGCTTGGACAGATCATCACCATCGCCGGCGCTGTCGTTGCGAACGTCGTCCCCGGCCTTGGCCAAATTGCGAGCGCTGCGATCCTTCTAGGCTCTGCCGCAATCGGCTCGCTCATAAGCGGCTTGGCCGGCGGTGGGAGTTCGCGTCCCGAGCAGTCTCAAACGACGGTCAAGACGGAAAGGCCCCCCCGTCTCAGGGGTTACGGGATAAGCCGTCGCGCCGCTGCCATGGTGACTGTGCCATGACGGCACTCAACGTGATCACTCAGCCGGATGCAGCCTATATCCTTACGGATACGGCAGCGATCGATCCCGATGGGCGAGTTGTTGCTTTCGCCTCTAAGGTCTTCGTCTCGGAGCGGGCAAGGCTCGCTCTGGCCTTCACCGGTTGGACGCCTGAGACCCGGTTCAATGAGCGGCACACCCGGTGCGCAGCGTTCGTAAATTCGATGGGTGATCCTGCCGTTGCGTTGGAGCGGATTGCCCAGTTCGCGAGCGAACTGTGGCGTCAGAATGCCGACGAAATGGAGATCGGCTCCCCAATGCACCTTTCGCTGGTGGTGGCATTCTGGTCCGAGGAGAGGGGGCAGCCCGAAGCGTGGCTTATCCAAACCGACAGCCTTTCCAAAGGCCACACCCCGAAGCCCGTTCGCTTATGCCAGTATGTGGCCGCTGATCCCTTAACCGGGCTGATCCCCGGGTTGGCCGATGGCCTCGCTTTGGCTGACGTTTCCGACCCTTGCCGCTTCGATCCGATGCGCGATTGTCTACCCCTAATCGAGGCGCAGCGCCGCCTCCCCGATGCTGAGCGCGAAGGCGAATTCAATATCGGCGGCCAAGCCGAGCTGTATCAGATCGATCGTCGCGGCGTGACGCGCACCGTTCTCGCTCGCTGGAGCGATCGTATCGGCCAGAAAATACGGCCCGATGGTGGGCAATCAAGGAAACGATGGAGTGCACGCTATGCCGCTTGATCCGATCATCGCGCAGGCTCTCGACGAGCTTCAGACCCGCCGGGCCGGCATGACGCCGGTTTTCGAGCTTCAGCAGCGCGGCCTCGCCATGAAATCGCCCGACGAGCGGCGCGCCGAGCTGATGGGCAAGCGGATTGATGTCTGGACCGAGGCGTTCGGGGGCGCCTTCCGCCTCTTCCTCTCCCTGCCGCTGATGCGCGACGTTGAGCGATCCTTCGGCTCTATCTTCAAGCTATACGGCGGCCTTCCCCCTATGTCCGGCGGCCCCGCTCCTGTTCGCGGCCCGAGCACCTCGATCGCGGCTGGCCGGGGCATTGTGTTCGCCGCCTTGGTCGGCGGTGGCGTCGGCGTGATCGGCGGGCAGCGGGTGGAAGTCACGTCCAACGTCGCCCAGGCGCTCATGGTGGCGTTGGAGCGCGAGCCGATCGCGGAGACGTGGCGCCTTGCTCGCGCTGCGCTTGAGGCCCGGATCGAGGGGCGCGAGGCAACCGCCGAGGAGCGTGCCCAGCCGGTCGATTGCTTCGGCGCGCCCGTGATCCCCGCGTGGGCAGGGCTGGCGGCATGATCGACGCGCTTGCCACCCATCTTCGCGCCCTAGCCGAGCGCCCGAAGCTGCGCACCGATCTTCGCGTGCCCTTCGCCGATGGCGTCTACCGCTTCGCCCTTCCACCGCGCGAGGCGGCCGAGCTGGAACGGGTTTGCGGCTATTCGCTGCCCGATGGCACGCATCAGCCACTCGGCCTCGGCGCGCTGTTCTCGCGCATGGCGAAGGGGCGGGCCTTCGTCCCCGATGGAACGCCGGATTGGTCCAATGTCGCTATTAGCGAGGTGCTCGCCGCCGAGTTCGTCGAGCGCGACTGTCATGAGACGATCCGGCTCGCCCTGATCGGTGGCGGCGAAGGCGAAGTGAATGGTCGCGCTGTGACCGTCAAGCCGGCGGACGCCAAGCGCTTGCTTGACCTCTATGTCGTCGATCGGCCGCTGCAAGACGCCTGGACGCTCGCCTTCGCCATCCTTGGCGCCCGCATCTATGGCCGCGCCGCTGATCCCGAGACGGGGCTGTGACGGCACGCGGCGGCCTGAAACGCCTCGCCGAGGGGCTGGAGCGCGAGCTTGGCCCCGTGGTGTTCGCCGCTGCCCAGATCATTGAGGTTGAGGCGGCGCGCTCGATCACGGCGGGCTCAGTGAGCGGCAAGGGGCACGTCCCCAGCAAGCCGGGCGAACCGCCCTCGAACGATACTGGCGTGCTGGCCCGGAATATCGAGACGAACATGGTGGGGCCGGTGACGGCGGAGGTGAGCAGCAATGCCCCCTATAGTCAGCATCTCGAATTCGGGACCAGCAAGATGGCGGCGCGCCCGTTCATGGCGCCCGCCGTCGCCCGCAAGCGCAAGGAAGTCGCTAACCTGCTGAAAAAGGGACTGGCCGCCGCCGTCCGCAAATTGGGAGCCGGCTGATGCCCGTCACTGCTGAAAGCGTCGTCGTCGAAGTCGTCGCCAAGCTCGACAAGGCCGAGGGCGACATCAAAAAACTCGACGCCACCTTTTCGACCTCGGCGGATCGCATGAAAGCGACCGCCAGCACGCTCAGCGCTAACCTCGATCGCGTCGCGACGCAGAGCACCGCGAGCTTCAGCAAGGTGGGCGAGGGGGCGAAGAAGGCCGCGAATGACGTGGACCGGGAAGCCGGTCGCATCGCCAACGCGCAGCGCAATATCGGGCGGCAGGTGTCGGATATCGGCACCCAGCTCAGTGGCGGCCAGTCGCCGTTCCTAATCTTCGCGCAGCAAGCGCCTCAGGTGGCGGATGCGCTCGCGGACGTGGGTGGCAAGGCTGGCGCCGTCGCGACGTTCTTCGCTGGCCCCTGGGGCGCCGCCATTCTCGCCGCCGGATCGATCCTCGGCACAACGCTTGTGCCGAAGCTGCTGGAGGCGGCCAATGCCACCGATACCCTGTCGGGCGAGCAAGCCGATCTGGCGACGTTCGTCGATCTGGCGACTGGCGCCCTCAATCGCCAGCGCGTCGCGGTGGAGCGCCTGGCGGCGGCACAGTCGCGCCAGAAAGATATCGAGCAGGGCACGCGGACATATAGCGACGCGCGCAACCGCACCCTGATCGCCATCGCGGACGCCGGCGGGCGTCCCCAGCCCACCTTTGCGGCTGGCGTGCGCTTGCCCGAGGTGGCGCCATCGGACCCGATCAAAACCCGCCTTCGCGAGATTGCCGAGGAGGCTGTGCGGACCCAACGACCGATCAATGACGTGGTGCTCGCGGTGCGCAAGCTGGTTGGCGATCGGCCGGAATATCGCGATCTGGTCAAGAGCATCACTGCTCAAGGTGCCGCCGCCGTGGACGCGGCGCGCAGCACCGAGCGCCTGAAGGCCGAACAGCGCGTGCTCACCGGCACCGCCACGGCCGCCGATCGCGCCTTGCTTGGCATCGGCCAGACGACGACCGGCCTTGTCGAGAAGCAAGTCGCGCTGGCCACCGCGACCAACGATCTTGAGCGCGCCCGCGCCCGCCTGGCGCTGGTGGAGGAGCAGGGGCGGGGCATTCAGGCCGGCGACGCGGCCGGGCTGGCGAAGTATCGCGCCGAACTCACCACTGCCACGCAGGCCGTTAAATCAGCCGAGGCGGCGGAGAAGGCCGCCGCACAATCGAAGCGGGATGGTGCCAAGGCTTCGCGGGAAGCGGCACGGGATGCCAAGGCGGCTGCGCGTGAGCGCGAGCAGGCCGCGCGCAATGCCGCGCGTGCCGAGCGGGAACTGATCGGGCTGCGAAGCGAGCTGCTCGGCGCGCAGTCGAACCTGACGTCTGATCGGGCACTTCAAGACGATTTCGCGCGCCAGCGGATCAATCTCGATCGCGCCGGCCGGCTCGACGATGCGGAAGAGCGTCGGCGTCGCGGCGAATTGACCGAGGCCGAGTTCAAGGAGCGCCGTGAGTTGATCGGCAAGCTCGCCGACGCGCAGCTTGCTTACATCGATCGCACCGCCGCCATTCGCGATGCGGCGGACCAGTTGGAACTGGCGCGCGGACGCTCCGATGCCCAGCGCGAAATTCTCGACGCCGAGAACGCGCTTTCCGCCACGGCGGACCAGCGCCGGAAGATCGAGCTGCAGCTGCTCGACCTCGCGATCGAGGAGCGGCGCCAGGCGGCACAGCGGGTCATTGACTTGGCGAAGCGGGGCCTTGCCAGCGACCAGGAAAGGCAGCTTGCCCAGATCACGCTCGACTCGCTCCCGCGCATCCGTGAGCTTGGGCAGCGGCGGATCAACCAAGACAACGCCTCCCCCGGCGAGCGCTACCGCACCGAGCTACGGAATAGCCTCGGCGACATTAATAGCCGAATCGAGGCGATCGAGGTTCGCGGGCTCCAGACGCTTGAGGATAGCTTGGTGGAGAGCACCAAGGCGGCGCTGGGGCTCAAGGGCGCGCTCGGCGATATCGTCGGCGAGCTGATCCGAATCGGTATTCAGCGCTCGATCATCGGGCCGCTCGCTGATGGTTTGTTCGGGCCTGCTGGCGGCGGGGGTGGCGGCGGACTGTTCGGCAGCCTCATTGGCGGCGTGAGCCGACTGTTCGGCGGCGGACGTGGCGGTGGTGGTGGCGGCCTTGGGAACGCCGTGGGCTCGATCCTCGGTGCCGTGGGCTTGCCGCGCCTTCCCGGGTTCGCGACCGGCGGCAGCATGGTGCTCGGCGGCGTGCCCGGCATTGACCGCAACACGCTGTCGCTGAACGGCGCGCCGATCGCGCGGGTATCGCGAGGGGAAACCCTGGCGGTGAGCCCGAACCTGGGGGCTCTGCGCCCGGCTGGCGCCGGCACCGTGGTTCACCAGCACTTCCACCTGGACGCGCGGGGGGCCGTGACGACCAAGGAGTTCGTCCAAGGGTTGCAGGGCTATGCCGATCAACGGGCAGCTCAGGCGGGCGAGGCGGCCTATAAGCAGGCCTTGCGGGATGCCCCGGACGCGGTGAGCCGGCGGCGGCGATATGGTTGAACGGAGATGGTCAACTAATCGAATTCTACGACTGCTTGCCAGTGAAGCTTGCACTGAGAAGGGTGAGGGCAGCCTGGAAGCGGCCCAGCGGGCGCGCGCTCAATAGGGATGAGCTTTTTGGAAAGGGCGATACAGGCCGGACAGGGGCCTGCCGCCATCGTGTTGGGGGTAACTTTCACCTTCGCGTTAGACCCCATGGCTGCCGCCGTGCGCGCTAACTGGCCGGAATTTGCCGTCGAACCGAATATTCCTCGGTATATCGCATGGGCTGCTTCAACCGGGTCCTCGCGCCCTTCGTCGGTCAAAATGTCTAGAAATTCTCGCGTGATAACGGTGTTCGCGCGCAGCCCCATCTTGCGCAGTTCATCCGCGCCAAGCCGTTTACCGTGACGGCGTAGATCAATCGGCTTGGGCCAGTCGAGATGGTGGATCGCCGCTTTTACAAATGCGACGTGCGAAGGAGCCCCTTCGCTTAGGCCGAGCATCCGGAGCCCGATGATATAATCGGCGTCGCTTGGTCTTTTGGCAGCAACAGCGTTGGGGAAAGTAGGCGATACGGCAATTCTTCGCCTTGGGGACGCGGGTTGCGAGGGGAGCCGGCCAGAGAAGAGCCGCAGAAAGGAGGATAAGAATCCCACCCGGCCTAGCCGAGCGCCTGACGGACGAGGGATCGGATCGCCTCGGGCCGCGATGGCTCAGGCTGCTGCTCGCCGCGCCATGCGTCGATCCGCGCCAGTTCCTCGGGCAGCAGCTTGACCATCACGCCCGTTCGCCCGGTCGCCGGCCGTCCCCTCTTTTTTTGGATACCCGGTATTGCATCAGCCATGATTTACGGATACCCATAAAAACGAGCCGGGGCAAGGGTGCCACCTCGCGCCGGCTCTGACCAACCCGTCTGACAAGGAGACGAACATGGCTACTCAGCCCCTACCGGCCGGCGCCAAGCCTGCCAATGCTGCGTCTGCCTCCAACATCGTGCGCTTGCCAACCGCCGCGCCTCGCAAGGTAAAGCAGAACTATAATCGCGCCGCCCGCGCCGAGCGCGAGAAGGTCGATCGCCTGCCCGTGCGGTTCATGTATCCGAGCCAGCGGGAAGCCGTCCGCAAGGTGGAAATCTTGAGCGGTGTCGAGCCCAGTGCGGCGATCGAACTGCTCGTCGCCATATGCGCCGCTCTCGACGCTGAAGCGCGGGCGCGCGTGCGGGCACATCTGATTCCCGGCGTCTTGAACAAGCGCAAGACAGCGGAGCAGGCGATGGTGATCGTGGACACATGCCGCCCCACCTTCGGCGAGCAGATCGACCTCGATTTCGCGCTTCGGCTGCTCAACGAACGCGCTGGGAAGGGAACGAACAATGGCTGATGCCACACACTCATCGGCCGCTGCCCTGCCAGGGCTTGAGCTATTCGCCGCCGCCTGGGTTGAGCGCTTGCTGCAACACGGCGGATCGATCTGCGCGAGCCCTAACGGCGAAATGATGGTATGGCTGCCCGCCAATGCGCCAGATAAGCCCAACCTCGATGGCTTCACCGATCCGAGGATGCGCGACGATCAACGCCTTTGGTATGATGCCGCTTTCACCGGGCGCACGCGCGAGCTGAGCGACTTGCTCAAGCTGGTGCCTGGTGGCCGTGACGCCGTGCTCGCGCACGTGCGGGTCTATGCCACCGCCGACCTTGGCGCCGACGGGAGGATGATCGCATGACCGTCGCTGTCTTGCCCAACATCCGCCGTGGCGTTGGTCGGGCGCTTGCCGCGATCGAGCCTCATTACAATTGGGGCTCTACGCTGATCGACCGTCTCGACGCCCCAGGCGAGGGGGAGGGGCGCTTTGTCGAGCTGCAATGGCTCGGCATCAACCTGACGTTGTTCTATGGGCGCACACCGCCCCGGCACACCACCGATGGCTGAGGAGGTCCGTACCAGCCGTAGCAGCCTTGAGTTGTTCGACAGCGTGCCCGCGTGGGCGATCGTGCACGCCGCGACCGACGACAGGAATGCTCCACTGATTCGTCAGGGAGAGGTCGTCGTCGTCGAGAGCGATGGCAGAAAGGGCAAAATCCCTACCAACGGTGGCCTCTACCTAATCGAGTACGTGGCGCCGGCGCCTTCCGCCAATTGGGGCTATGAGCGACGGACGCGCGAGATTGTCCAGGTGCGCAGAACGCGCTTCGGCTGGTTCTGTGGCGGGCTCCGCGACAATGACGGCAGCAACGCGCTTGCGATCGCCGATGGGCCATATAGAGACGAGATCGACCTAGCCGAAAAGCTACTCGGCCCTGTCGTCGGGCTCTACCGGCCTGTCCACTCGCATGCGAATCAAGGGCTCCTCGCCCATGACTGAGAAAGCTCCGAAAAAGCCCTATCGTCGCCCGCCGACCCGGCTTATCCAGCCGGCCCCGCCCGAGTTCGCCGAAGAGTTCGTGCGAGGCGGCTGGCGTCGCGTCGAGCGCCTCTATGGCGCTCGCACCGATACGCTGCTTAAGTGGATCGAGATGTGCGGGGGCCAGGAACTCCATAAGCGACGCGCGGAAACGTGGCGTGGGAACTCGCGGGGTAACGAGGCGCCGGAAACCGGGAAAAAGCCGCGATAGATCAATGCTTTAGGGGGTTCCGCGTGGCTCCCCGAGTTGGATTCGAACCAAAGGCCGCTCGATTCACAGTCGAGTGCTCTACCGCTGAGCTATCGGGGAACG